>Ga0078972_1000038_pt1 | contig 479909 bp, 352 predicted proteins | sample YelNatPaOPGAMG01_FD_67568 | JGI IMG/M metagenome (GOLD analysis project Ga0078972, IMG submission 67568) | Hot spring thermophilic microbial communities from Obsidian Pool, Yellowstone National Park, USA - OP-RAMG-01 (SPADES assembly) (version 2) | ecosystem: Environmental > Aquatic > Thermal... | reverse complement strand
AAGCACCGCACCGGGCAGAATGAAACCCGCTAGCCCACCCATAATCGCAAGCTGAATCCGCCGGTCACTGTCAGCCACCCGGGGGACTTCTGCTCGCTGAACAACGGTGATCCGTGGCTTGGCGCGGAGTTCAATAGCGAGGCGGTTGCGTTCTTCGGCAATCGTTTGCAGGGTCTTTCTGGCTAATTCGACCTCCGCCCGCAGAAATTCCACCTCAATAGAACCTTTGCCAAACGTTTCAGCCGAACGGCGGACATTCTCGACTTCTTTCTGGAGCTGATCCTGCTGTTGTGCCAGGATAGAAAGCTCAAAGTTGAGGTTTTCAATCTCCTCGTCGAGATCGCGGACACGTCGCTGCTCCAACTCTTGACGAATCTCCTCCCGGCGGGCCTTGATCCGGCTCTGCACATCGGCTAGTTCCTGCACGTACCGATTGCCGTATCGGGCCGCGATCTCCGGCCGTAGCACATCGCGGGTTTGTGCGACCAGGTTTTTCAACTCGCTTTCGCGAAGCTGGAGCTGAAGAATGACGGGATCGGTCCGCGCGGCTGCTTCAATCTCGCGATCAGTGACAGGAATTTGGGCGGCCTTATCCCGAATGGCCTTCTTGATGGACAGTTCGCCCTGAAGCCGCAGCATCCGCAACTGTACGTTGATCAGCTCGTTACGATACGTTGAAAACTGCTGCAGCGTGATCTGCTGCTTAAGACTCAAGGCCTGACTGTCCCCGGTTTCCAATTGCTGGCTCAAGGACTTCAAATCATTTTCCAGTTTTCGGACATCAGCCTCTTTTTCCGAATAAAGCTGGTCCAGTTCGCTCAGCCGCTGCCGTCGTTCGCGCTGTTCCGTATCCACAACCTCCCGCATGTACGCGTCCACGATCGCATTCACGATGACCGCGGTTTCATCAGGGCGCGTACTTGTGAAGCTCACGTTCATGAATTCTGAATTTCCCGGAAATCTCACGCTCAGGTGCTCGCTCACCCATTGCACCGGGTCGATCTGCTCGCGAATGGAGGGAAGCCGAGCTACCTCCGGCTGCCGCAGTGCAGCCACCAACACAAAACGGCTGCGCAGATATTCAAGCTGCGTCGCCTTATAGATATCGAAACTCGGACCCGCGCCCTGTTGCGTGGGAAATAGCACCGACTGAACCGACGAGGAAACGCGAATGAGGGCCGTCGCCGTGTACTGAGGAATGAAGAGGAACCAAGCGGCTGCAGCCGCTGCTGCTCCACAAAGCATTCCCAAAAATGCGACGGCGAGCCACCGCCTGCGGAATGCGTGCAGATACGCTCCGAACCCCTGCCCTGCTTCAGCCGCCGGGATGGGTTGCCATTCAGCGTCCAAGTAAAGAGGTGCCGGCGCAGACGGCCTGGCCGCCCCGGTGCGATCCTGGCCAACTGGTGCCGGGAGGTGTTGATGTTCACTCATGCCTGCTTCTCGTTCCGGTGTCACGTCAGCAACCTCACAGGTGCCGAACCAGCCTCAGTGTCTTATTATGACCAGCGGAAAACTTGCACGCAACCTTTTGCCTGGTGGAAATACGCCACCAGGTTAGGATCCATTACCGGTGCAAGATTTGTGCCAAATTCATTCAGCGGGACTCACTCGCTCGCGCTGTGACAGTCTTGGGAGGAAACTCTCCTGTGATCACACGAGGTGGGCCTTCTTCCGCGGGGAGGAACATCTTGTCCCACAGGGCCATTTCACCGTAAAGAAGGAAGACCGCCATGGGCATCATCAGCCAGCCGGCCAGTTCGTGATCCAGATTCGCGCTGGTCAGCCCCCATTCCACCAGGACGGCCGTCAACGTGATTCGTAGGATATTGGCAACAAGGGCCACCGGTGGCGCGCTGACAATCATCAACACACGATCCAGCCAGGGGCGATCGGTGAGAAACGCGGCGCCCCAGCACACGGCAAAAAACAGGCTCATCATTTTCAAACCACTGCATGCCCGCACCACTTCGAGCTGTCCTTCTCGGAGTGTGATGACGTTGCCCTCGGCAATCGCAGGGATTCCCAAGGTTTGGATGATAAACGTTGAGGCAAGAGTTCCCACTCGCTGAAGCGGATGACTCAAGAGGGTCGCTACCGCCCCCGGCATGGGCAGCATAAAGACCAAAAACACCCCTGCCGGCCAGGCCCAGCGGAGGCCGCGCCATCCAAACAGACACAAGATGATTCCCATGAAAGCTGGGATGATTGCCGCGGGGTCGACGATCCGTACATAGTAGAGCACGGAAACTGCTCGCGTGATGCCAGCCAGGACGAGACACAGGATCCCGGCCGCCAGCGCGGATGGAGTGACGGCCAACGAATTGAAGTCATCGAGAAGTTTGCGCCGTCTCCACAAGAGATATCCCGCGAAAATCGGCACCAAAAATCCATGATGGTAGTCGGCCTCTTTAGCCCATCTCTGAACAAGGACGAGAAGGGCGTCCCAGAAGATGACGACGAGAACAATAAGCAATCCCGCGAAAGCCACCCAGATCCGGAAGTGGGGCGGTTTGTTCACCCCTTGAGCGGATCGATCTTCTCCGGTGTGTTGCATTGTGACGACCTGTCGCCGCACTTCTGTTGCGTTTTCGATCATTTCGTAATTCTTGCTGCTTAACTCAGCCAACCTCCGCGCGCACTCCGTTCCTGTGGGTTGCGCAGGACATCCACGGGATGCGTCCCGGTAGGGCAGCCCAGCCTCGTGAGTCAAGGACCTGCTGCCGCGACATTCAGTTGCTCTCAGCCAGACCAAAGCCATCCAGCGCGGTAGTTGATTGAAATACTACGCCCTTGCCCACCACCGGGCGTCCCTCGGTTGGGTTAGTCCGCATAAAAGCGGTTCGACCGCAATTCGTGTGCCGCACCACTTCACCTAAATAAAAGGCGTGCCTATTTCGATCGGGTCCACCTATCAATCGCGAATCCCGCCAAAGGGGCAGAGAGAGCGGCACGCAGCGGATTTGCTAGGAATTCGGCCAAGATATGGCGCCTCGCGTTGCCAACCTAGTTCCCATCTTTCGTCGCGGTTTCTACAGGAGAATTGCAACGATGACCTTCTACTTGCGGTGACCACCGCTTCTTTTAAGGCATCTACAACACAATCGGTTGGCAAAGCGGCGCGCTGAATTGCCGGTTGTAGTCCTGACAAGCATGAAGGCTGCGGAGACCGATTGTTACAACGCTCCATTGTTTCACCCCTCTACGATACGGTACCCCGTTATTACAACATCCATCTCAAGCGGTGGAAGTCGATCATTTCAAAACGTCTTTCGCACAGGGCATGCCCTCCTGCGCGTCACCTGCCCTGGGTTGCGCCTAATAGCGTTAAATATGCAGCTATGGCCGCAACTTAAAGCAATTCGCCAATCATTCAATTTGCAAAACTTGGTGGAAGGCTTTGACACCTTCCACCAAGTCTGATGGCCTCATTGCGTTTAATCTAAGATTCCCTAAATGGAATCGAATTCCACCGGTCGGTTTTCCCGGCGTACCACGCCAAAGTCAGGCGCCGATCCGTCGCCGCCGGAGGAAACCAAGCCCCCCAGCAGCTACGATGCCGAGCAGCGCCGAAAGAGTTCCTGGCTCAGGGGTCGGCCGAATACGGAACGGGTCTTCGCTCTTAAGCGGCCAGTTCGAATTGGCTGGTGAAGCGACTTGAATGTTGCTTTGCAACGTAGCACTGAAATTATAGCCCGGCAAGTCAACAGGTAGAAAGACGATAGTCGCAAATGCGGCGCCCAGCGACTTGACGTTAAGTCCTCCAGAAGTGAAAACAGATAAAGGACTAGCACTCAAAACTTGTGATTGAAGGAAGGGCGTGCCGGTGGCACCACCCTGTCCGGCGTCAATCGCCGGCCCAAATCCGAATGTTGCAAAAAGGGTTCCGTCAGTCGCACGTTGTCGGTCGGTCAAGCGACTCCCGCTATTGGCAGTGTAGTTCTTATTTGTATCGAAGAACAGCGCGACAACTTCATTCGGGCCCCAGGAATAATTCAACGCGTCCGTACCAGACCCGAATGGACCAAAGGTGTACGTATTCGTTGCCGAATCAAATCCGGTAATTTTCGCGACAGCGTACGCGGTGAGCTCACCTGCATCAGAGCTGGTCCACTTCACAATATCACCACCACCAGTTTCCCATACAATGGTGGTCGCGGTCAAAATTTGGTAGACGACGTCACCCACCGCGGGAGTGTAGTTCGCTGGCTTGAATTGATTGTCAGCGGTACTCCAAACCACCTCGTTATTCGTGAACTTGATTTTCGTGACGTATTGCCCCGTCCAGTCAATGGCTTCCCAAGGATAAATGGCTGCCGAAGCCTGAGATGCCGCGCAAAGAACAATCGCCGCTGCTAGCACAGAAAATAAATAACGCCTCATATTTTAATCCTCCGCTCGTTCGTTAGACCAATCCTATACTTCAATACCGCCAACCCCAGTCACTGATAACAACGCCCCAACTACGCAGGGCGGAGGAGTTCAAACACCCGGCCGCTGGGCAAGATGAGTTTGGGTTCATCCAGAACGCGATCGCGGAGAGGTGGATCGCTGAGATCGAGCGGTGGGCCAATGAGGGCGGCTTGGGAGTTGCTGGAACTGCTGCCGGTGATCGAGAGCGACGTGCCGCTCATCCCGGCGGATTGACCGGCCTGCATGGCGGCCACTTCCACAAGCGTCGGCGACAGATGCCAAGGCCATGGAGCTTTGCTATCGGAATGCTCCGCCGGTGCCTGTGACGCGCCACACATTGAACCGGCGCCATTCTGGCCCAGGGTAGCGTCGAAGTCGTCGCCAAAGAGGATCTGCGAGACGCTGGCGGAGTCGAGAGTGGAAATCCACCCGGCATGACAAGTGGACGCGCAAGATACCAGCACCAGGCTGGCGATCGTCAGCGTCGCAATTGTTCGCCGGGGTATTTTCACCATTGTTGCACGACCCATTGAAGCGCTGGCCCCGCTGTACGCTTTGCCCCGTGGCTCCCTTTCCACTCTGCGCTTGCTCCCGGCTCCTTCCGATTCTGCGGCTATTGTAATTCCCCAACTCTCCCAGTCAATAGCCCGCCACCAAAATTTTTCGCCCCGTTTCGAAACCAGCTACCGGTGTTCACATCACCATTTGAACACGCTAAATAGTACCAACGCCTGCAACCCTGTCAATAACCCACCTGAGGGGGTTTTCAAAAAATTCCCAGCAAATCCAAGGAGGCTCCTGACCAGCAGGATACCACGAGGCCGGGACGTCGTGAGCCGCGCTATCCTAACTGTTGCGAACAACATGACGCGCTACAACCGCAAACTATTGTGGCGGCCATTCACGAATCGCCGTACCCCGGACCGAGCCTTTGGACGTTCAAAGGCCCAAGAAAGAGCTGGGCATGGCTCAGCCCGGGCACCAGTTCCCCGGATGTCCCCCTCGCTCGATTGGCCGTTCAAGCCGCACCAGAGCACGAAACAGCGGTATGTTCGAAGGGAACTTTACCACGTTGCGGAGGCCCCTCAACAAACCCGGGCCCCATCTGCCGAGCAACCAAACCGTGTCCGCGAGTTGGCCACCACCCTGGAAGAATGGCAGAAATCGGTTCTCCGGAGCGTTAACCGCAGAGATTGCCAGTTCTCCATCCCCCCACAAAGTGACAAACATGTCGCGCAGTGTTCCCTTCTCTTGATTGATCGCTCCCCACGCTGTGGTTGCCACCGTGGGCAACGATTTCACAAGTCCTAGTTTGCCAATGTGGGCAGATGGGGCACCCGGTCGTGAGGACCCGCAACTACCGCAAAGTCTGGTCAGGAACGGACTTATCGCGTCGCGCTTTTGTCACTGGTTGCCGACTTCCGCCGGCTGAGGTTGCCCGTTGGCTGGCTCTTCCATGATTGACACATCAGACTCGAGCGATCTCTCTACGTTAGTAAATGCCACCCCATGAAAATTCGGCCGGACAGTGGCAAAACCCAGTTGAAGTGATTGCCGGAAACTGGCCGCCGTGTCGCGCAAGCTCTCGCACCGCTCCAGGACCTGACGGCAAAATTTTTCAGCCGCCGCAAGCGGTTCCAGAACGGGGAAGTCTTTTACTTGCTCAACGATCCGATTGCAGTTCAGGGACTTGCTCGAATGTCTCACGCGGCGCCCCATGAGAATCGCGCCGGGCAGAAGGGTCATGGCGAGCATCACGGCTGTCAGAAGGTAAAAGTGGCTGGAAGGGAAAACTGGTTCGGCACTCAAGTACGGGGCGGACTGCCACCAGAAATAGACCATCCGGCCAGCAAAGTCGATCGACACAGCAAAGGGCAAGAGGTTGACCATGAATTGGACCCACGCCGAACCCACCGCTTTTTGGGCCTCGTCCACAGCAGTCCGCTCCACTTCTGCTCGTAGGGCTGCGACCGAACCGAACGGGTCGTCCACGTCCCAGACTCTGCTCAGGGATGCCAGCCAGCGCGGAAGGATGGCAGGCTCGGTCCCAAGTGCCCCCGCTTGTTGAGATGAGTCCCGCGAACACTCTTCGCTCCATTCGAGCAGGCCCAGTTCTTTTAACAGACCGTTCACACCTAAGCGAATGTGTTCCAGTTTCCCCTTGCAGTGGCTGGCCAGGTGCTGGGTGATTTGCCAGATCGGCAGGAGATTGGTGAAAACTACGGCGGATGTGGTGACGAGAGTGTGAAGCAACTGAAAGAGGGAAAACCGGCTCGTGCTTAAACGCAGTAAGGCGTAGGCCAACCGAAACCGACTCCAGCGCCAGCGGAGCCAAGCGATGAGGGCCGCAAACCCCCATGATTTGTCCACCACGTATTGCCAGATGGCCTCATTCATCACCCGTTGGATCGCCATGGCGGCCACGGGATCCTGCAAACCCTCTCGGTAGACTTCTCGGGTCTCGCGCGTGAGCTTTTCTTGAAACTTACTGAGTCGATCCACGGCCTCCCGCAAGGGACGCAACCGCTCGTGGCTCAGGGCATCCTGCAACCGGCCTAGGAAGGCATCCAGCGCGCCAAGGCGGGCCACCTCCCGGGGATCGCGTTCGACCAAAAAATGGCGCAGCCGAACAACCTCGCTATTTTCCGGGGCTCGAGCACTCGTTACGAACACGACGTCTTCATCCGGGGCAAAGCCGATCTCGGTTAGGCGCCGGCAAAAATCTTCCCGCACTGCGGACAAATCGGTTATTTCGTCCGCCTTGTTGAGAACAAACAACCAGCGTTTGGCGATTGCGTAGTTGCGAATCTCCTTGAGGACATCAAAATCTGCCCGGCGCTCGGACATCGTCACGTAAATCAAAAAGTGTGACTTTTCGATCAATTGCTTTGCCAGTTGCCGGTTTGATTCAAGAATGCCATTGATGTCCGGTGCATCGCAAATCGCCCAACCCCTGAACGGGATATCCACGTAGACTGGCTGCCATTCTTCCGGGAAATCAAGCAGGGGGCGGTCCGCCGGGTGAACGGCCACATACGGCCTGTCGGTAAAGCAGCGTCGATCATGAGACACCGGGCTGGCATTAATTTTGCCGATGAGGGCGTTAAAGAGCGTTGATTTCCCCACGCCGGTACCGCCCACCAACGTCACGAGGGCGACGCCCTGGGGCCGTCCCTGCCGCAACTCCCGCACCGCCAGGTCCAGTGCGTCGCAAAGGTCGCTCACCCACCGGCCCCCGTGGATTTTTCCAACCATCCGCTGGATCGCCTCCGCCTCGGCGATAAGCTGCTCGACCCAGATGGGATGATCACTGTGGGATGGAGAGGATTGCTGCATCGTCATTCGCAACATACCTCCGGTTCTGTTCCTAAATCGTGCCCATGCGTACACCTTGCCGAGAAGAAGTGCACCTCACTGTTTATTTGCCCCCGGCTGCCCAACGGGCCCGCAGTAACCTGCTTCATTGTGTGGCATTCACGAGTTGTTTCAGTTGTTCGCACGCCTGGAGGCTTCTTTTGATTTCGTCAAGCGCGACCGTTCGAACGTCTTCGAGCCACGGCTTAAATAGAGCTTTAAAAAAATGCTCCTCCAGAAAAGCTTGCAATTCGTTTGATCGCTGAGCCACCCAGGCTTCGTGAGCTTTTCGGCCAATCTCGTCCAGTTTCTTCAGCAAGGTTTCCCGCACCGTATGGGCCAGTGCGCTGCCCCCAACTCCTGCTAAGGTCAATGCCCCGATGGTCCAGAATAAGCCGCCGGTGGTCAACAGGTCCACCACGAACAGGCCGGTCCCCACAGTCCAGACAGCGTCGTCCAGAGTGGCCATCCACCGCGCGAACGCTGGATTCTCCTCGAGAAACTTCTCCACGTCTGTTCGCACGGCCTCTTGCCAGTCACTGGATGGTCTTGGCCAAGGTCGGTCGAGAACACACCTAATGAGTTCATGAGTTTGTTCGGTGGAAAATAGCCTTTGACCAGAATTCGAATCTCCGAATGATTGTTCTGGCAGGCTTTGGGAAAATTCTCCCCGTATTCTTTGAACATATTCCTTGACTCCGCCCCGAAACTTCTCCTTTTCCAGTTCCACGAGCGGTTTTCCCTGTTCTCGGATGACCTCTGCTACGGCCTCAGTGCTATCTTTTATCGCTTGAGGAGTCACCAGTTTGCCGACAGCTCTGTTCATGCTCCGTAAGACCCCACGAACGACCCCTGAAGTTTTTTCTCGAGCGAGCTCTCCAATAAACTTCATAAGGTCCTGTAGGGGATAGATTTCGTTTACCACTTTTTTCACCAATTCGTCTAACATTGTCCTGGCAGCCTCGAGATTGTTGCTGATTTGCTCAATATACAGATGCCCGAGCTTTAAGAGCTCTTCGCCGGCCAGTATCGCGACATAAATGGACTCGACCAACCCGGCAAGAATCAACTCCCCGGCTGGTTGACCGCGGATCAGGTCCAAAAAGGAGGGCTGGTTCGCCTCGAGCGGCTCGATCCGAAGTGAGTCTCCTTCGCCAGTAAGTCGCGGGCTGTAATAGCAGAGGCTCCCCTTGAGAAACTCGTGAAGGGTCCGACCGTCCCGGCGAGTTTCGCCAAAGACTTTCTGATCACCAGTTTTTTTCAGGAGGTCCTGCCATATCTCCGCAGGGTTTTGATCGGAGATCTTGGTCAAAACGTACACCAGCCTACTGCTCAGCTGGCAGCACCAAGCAAGCGTCTCCACCGTGCACTTATCAAGGTAGCTTTCTGGGTAGGTAAGAAAAATGGTCAGCTCTGCCCGAGACAGCATTTGCCTGGCCTGCTCCCAATTGGCGCATTCGACAGTGTTGAAGTCCGGCACGTCGGCCAGTATGAAAGGCAGCGAATTTGCCCGAGATTTCATGGGGGCGAAAAAGATTCGCCCGTCTCCTTGCGTCTTTTGAGCCACTTCTTCCGGGTTTCGAAGCGGCACCACCCTCCTATTGGGAAATACAAGCTGCAACACATCGGGCTTGGAAAAACTCTCGGGAACGGCCACAACCGAATGATAGGTCATGGGGCGGATGTCCTCTCCTGCGGGAACATCGATTCCTGTTAACCAGCGGAAGAGAGTGCTTTTTCCCGCTCCGCTTGGGCCAAACATGGTCACCACCAGCGGGGGTTGCAGTCCTCGCTGCCGAAGCTGGCAAAAGGATTCATAGCGACTTTTCATCGCATCGAAGCCTGGCACGTCCGTGTCGCGCTTCAGTCGGTTGACCACCAAATGGCGGACGCGCGGAATCATTTTCAGCAACTGAGCCATCGCGTTTTCGTAAGTGCGAAGTTTTTGCTCGAAGTCCCCGCACTGCATGGCTACCTCCGGCATGACGCAACCGAGATCTCAATATTTCATCGCTTATAGCTCAACACAGTAGTCTCGGGTAACACCAGTCCAGTTTTGGTGCGGTAGGCTGCCACCCACGGTGAGGGTACCAGTCGACCCTGAGTTACGCTGAAACATGTTTGCCGGAATTCTATTAATGGCTGATTCCGTTTTCCCACTTACAGTCCTTGACGTATCCACGCACGAATCGGCAGACAAATAACAAACCACCGGACAAACAGGAAAAGAAAATCGCATTGGGACGGCTCCCGGCGCCATCGGCTAGGAAACTGAAAACAGAGACAAAATGCGCGGTCTAGGTAAATAGTACAAGGAAACTTGTCCGGAGGACGGTTGGCTCCGCTTTCCCAAAAGCAGATCAGCCCATTCATTCGATTGGCGAATCACTCCCCCGCCCTGCTGCTCTCCGCCGCGGTGGCCACAATCCGCTCGCCGCATACGAGAATGCGAGTTTCACCTTTTTTCATGGCAAGAGGAATCCTGGGGCCTTGACCGAGACTTTCCCCGGTTAGGTAGTCCCAAACGTGCGTGGGCACTCCCGTGTCGATTGTCAGAACCCCATCACGGGCGGCGTGTACAGCAATGAAGGGCCCATTTGCATAAATATTGGCATCTTCCTGGCAGAAAAGATGTACCCCCGCCTGCCTGGCAGCCAGCCGGAGCAGGTCGCTTGTGAGATTGGGAACTCCCACAAACAGGGAAGGACCATCGGGAAGCTGTCGCAAAACGACCGCCGCTGCCCCGCTGGGATAACTAGCAAGAATTTCCTCTGGTCTCGCATCGACCACCGCGAATAACGGCTGGATTGGGCGTTTCACCCCAAAGGCTTCACTCAGGCCCAACTGTCGTCCGCGGTCCGTAGGTTCCGCCCAAGCCGGTGTCCCAACGAGTTCCTCCAGTTCAAATCCCGTCAATTCCTGCATGGCCGTTTTTGGATCCTCGCGTTCAGTCAAAAATCCCGGTGCATAGCACCAGATTTTCAGCTTTCCCGCGGTTGTTTTGCGCAATTGATCGCGTTGCGCCTTCGAGAGATGCCAGGCGGCCAGAAACACCAGCATTTTTGCTGAGATTTCGCCGTTCAGCACATCGGAAAGGAGGTATTGTCCGTAGGGAGTACCCATACGGCCGAGGGGGCGTCGCACCTCGTAAATCAGAGGACGCGTCACCACATCGCTTCCAAAAGCCGCGTGCAAGATGCTCTTCTCGTCCACGACTGCTGCTACTTCCGGGGTGAATGCTGGGCCGCGGGTAAGCATTGTTTCATCCAGCTGCTGGAGATCGCACATCACCTTCCAGAGCTCAGGATCGTCGAACCAGCCGGTGGCCCCAAGATCCATCCACCACGTCCCAAAATGCCGCAGGGCAACCTCTGCTGTGTTCCGCAAAAGGAGCGACTGCGAGTCAGGAAGTGTGTCGGCACCATCGATCCACCCAGGAAAACGACTATCCTTGGCCAGATACGTTCGGGTATCGTCTTCGAACAACCACAGCTTTTCTGCCCGCATGACACTTTCTGCTGCCGACATGGCAGGGGCACTTCCGCCGAGCCCTCGATCCCAATAGGAAATCGGCGAACAGAGAATATCGATATCCGGCGAGCGAAGGACTTTTTCGAGCGCATAATGACCCGATGTTGCGGCTCCATTGTGAATCGCGCCAAATTCGAAAGTGTACCCGTAAAAGAACACCACCAGCTTTCGCCCCTCGGAGGCCTCTCGAACCGTCTTCGCGAAGTGGCAGACACAGTCGGCCATCATGTCCTGCTGAAATTCCGCAAAATCGATCAGGTCTTGCTCGCTCCTCGGCCGATGCAGCAGACCCGAGGGTTGGGAGCGTCTGCGTTGAGGTGTGGGGAGATCCACTGTGCTGAGTCGAACGGCTGGATTGTCCCAGGCCCGCTGCAATGCCTCGTCGGTGGCGTATTTTGACTTGAGCCACTGTTGCCATGCTTCCACCGTGACCGGTGAGTAGTCGCTCAGGGCATTTCCCCACGTATCCTCGTAAAACCACTCACCCGTGTTTTGTCCGCAGGGATGATATCCTGCCACGTGGTCGCCCCAAACTTGTTCCAAATGGAGTACAAGGTCTCGAAGGCGTGCGGCGGCCTCCTCCCGATACAGCGTCGAGGCCACCGATGCCGGCACGCGGTCCTGGCCCGGTTGATCCCATTTCATCGCATGATCAGGATGTGCCGCGATCCACCAGGCCGGTGGATCCATCGGAATTCGGGGAATGAGCAGGGCGTTTGCGTTGCTCTCCAGAACCTCGCGACAGATCACGTCGACAGCCGTCCAGTCAGGTTTTTCCCCGGGCTTTGGCCAGGGCATTGGTACTGGAAAGCTCACCAGGTTCACTCCTGCCCGCGCAGCGAGCCGAACTTGAGAAGGAAACGGGCCCGGTGGTCCCCCCAGAAATACAAAAGGATTGCCTGGCCGATATACAGCAATACTGACCTTGCGTTCCGTGTCCGCCTGGAGCCAGAGGGTCACACGATAGCGGTGGCCGCGGACAATCGGGAGAGACGGCCGGGAGTAAAGATGAAAGTCGGGCCATTGGCCGCCGGGTGGCTCCTGGAGACGCACAGCCAGGCACCCGGTTCCATTCTCGCCCGAATCCTTGCGACGCTCCACATGTCCGACCGTATTTCGCTTATCTGGTGGCCAAACATGCCAGTTCGCGGAAAATTCGGCGTCGCTTTCAAAATCACACGAAAACAACTTTTCGCCAGTGGCAGCATCCACGATTCGGACGCTGTCAATGAGAATCAACCCTGGCAAAGAGCCAAATCGCAAATGGAGCGTTGCTTGACCCTCGCCATCTTCCAGGGCCGTGAATTCGAACGTGATCTCCCGGCCGACTGGGCCCGTGCGAACAACACCGCGGCCCGGGGCTCCCCAAAAAATCCGCGCCGCAACTGGCTGGCCATTGATCACAAGGCGAGGAATACCGTCGATGACGCGCACCCGGGCCGTGCGGACAGGAGCGAGTGTTGAGTCGGCCTCGTCCGCCTGGCTGGGTAAAAGCACCGTCACAACCGCGATCCAAATCCCCGCAAGCAATGCCCACCTCGTATTTCTGACATTCCAGAAACCACCCTGCAAAAAACTTCCAGACATGGGCTTCTTGTGTGTCATTTCTAAATCCGTCCTCTGCGTTAGCATCCGAAACGTGAATTGTCTACAAGGGCCAAAAAAGTGCGAGATTGTAAACATGCAGGCAAACGCCCCGATTATCGAACCGGGCTTGCCGCATGTCCAGACCGAGGGACTCTGCCCCATCCCCACTTTTTGTATGGGCCTGTAGGAAGCCAAAGGTTCGAAGTGCGGCAGGGGCAACTGATGAATTGCCCCTACGGTTAACCGAGAATTGAAGTGAGCAGACAAAGATGGGCCCGTTGAATTGGATTACCCAACGTCGGAACGTGGACCTGGCAGGTCCCTCCAAGCTGAACTTCATTCCCACGCAGGATCGCGGCGAGGCCCGGGCTCGTTACCGGCGGGAGAGGAAAAGCGGGGATGACCCAGCGAGGGGCTGTCATCGGCTCCCACCCGCCTGCACACCAAATACTCGAGGAGACTTCTAATTTTGTAATTTTGTCCAAACACTTGACGACTTTTCCGGTGGGCCCTTGACAAGCACGCCTGGCGTGTACACAGTAGGAGCACTTTGCGTCGGGCGGCATTCCGGAATGAAAGCCGGAGTGCCGGGACTAGGCATGTGCACTTCTTGCCCTTGGGAGAATTTGACAATGAGACAGCGCTGTGACTTTTCGACACTGCATAATGGCTCGTCACCTTTGATGGAACGTCACCATCGGGATGGAGCGGCCAATATGGGGGTTGCACGAAAGACACATGGTTTGAATCTCCGTGTTTGGATGATAGCCCTCGCGCTCATCGTTGGCGCGGCACTGTCGGGAAATCATATAACGTTTGCGGTGGCTGAATCTGGTGGACCTTCCGCCGCACCTCCCGCCGCGCAGGCTCAGGGAAATCCACAAGCAGGGCAGCCAGCCGCGACGCAGCCTCCAAGTGCCGCGGCTGAAAAGGAGAGCGTGCCGCCTTTTCGACCACGATTACCGGCCTATTACGGAAGAGTGGTCGACGAAAAGCAGCGGCAAAAGATCTACGAGATTCAACGAAAGTATCACGCCCAGATAGCCGAGCTACAGAGGCAACTCGAAAAACTCATCGCGCAGCGTGATGCGGAGATCGAGGCAGTCCTCACACCCGAACAAAAAGCAGAAATCCAAAAAATGCGGGAAGGAGCGGCCGCTCGGCGGAGCAATAGCGCCGCATCTCAGGGTGAGCAATCGGCGGCCCCGTCAGCGCAGCCGTAACCGGCCTCGGAAGACTGCTGGCCAACTGGCTCCAGGCTGGAAGCCCGTTCCTGGAAATTCCGATTTTTCCGACCTCCGGCAACCAATTGTTCTCGGTGCCCAATAAACGTGCACCCTGGGTAATACTGGGACTTTAAACAAGCGCAATCGCGTCTGAGCCGTCCCCACTTTTCCTCCGGCGAAGGGTCGCACACGTCCAAACAAGTTCGCGTCAGCCCGGAGGGACATGCTGGCAGGTCTACTTTCGGAGGGACGTGCTTGTCACGTCCGCTTTCCAACGTTGGAATATGTATTACGTTCCGGCGGGCACGACGAGCGTGCCGCTCCGTGTTCGCCGCATTCCGGGGAAGGCATTCCCCATTGGTTGAATTGGAGGGCCCGGCTTCACCCAGGCCACGCCACTGGTAGGGGCAATTCACGAATTGCCCCTAAAACAGTTTGTATTCGTGGCATGCCACGGGTTTTTGCAAAAGTAAGTATGGTTTAGAAATTCAGAAACCGCGTGGCTTGACTTACCACCCCGACCGTGCTAAATTGACGGCCGCTCGCAAATGGGGCGTGTTGATTTTCGGGCAATGCGTTCGAGGCAGGACTCAAGGGGAAGGAGGGCCAGTCGGAATGTCAAGAAAGAGGACGTGGGCGAGTCTTATAGTTTGTAGTGGCGTGGCTGTCAGCTTTGTAGCCATATTAGCCTTTGCACTTTGGTGGTCCCAGCAAGGTTTGCGCAATACCACTTCGCGCAATCAGAGCAAGCCAGCGGCAGCGACCGAAGTCCGGGCGGAGTGGACCAAGGAACCTGTTCAACCGTCCGCTGGGTCTTCTGAAGCCTCAAACTTGCACGGAGATTTTTCTCGTCCCACCTTGCGACCTGACCCGGAGATGTTCGGCAAGCCAGAGTTGATTCCTCTCACACCGGGAGCAGGAGTGGGCAGTTTATCTCAGCCTTCACTGCCAATCGGGTCGGAAAATATCGAGGCGCAGCCGCCGTTGTCTCCTAATCCAAGTGGATATGGTGATTTACCAACCGTGCCGAATTCGGCCTGGAACTCGCCGCTATCCCCTCCATCTGTTCCGCTCAGCCCGAAATTCCAGGAGACTGGAACCGTGCAAAACTTGCCTCCCCCGTCTTCGTAGCATTTTCCAGCGGGAGGAGCTCCGCAATGGTGATTTCCTCTGCGGGTAACGGCCACTGGCCTTCCGGTTGGACCTCAGAATTGTCGCGAATTGCTGCATGCCCCAGGTGCTTACCGGTCAGGAGAACACATCGGGACGGGGCACAAACCGGTGCACCCGCGTAAACCTGGAGAAATCGCATTCCCTCCGCTGCCATACGATCAAGATTGGGAGTGTGGATTTTCTTCTGTCCATAGCAACCCACCTCTCCGTAGCCCAGGTCGTCAGCCAGAATGAGCACAATATTTGGCTGGCGGCCTCGCGATTCTGAAGTAGCCGTTGTGTCCGACGCAGTTTCCGCTCGCGTTGTTGTTCCCTTTACTTCAACAGATATTATTGTGGAACGACCAGTCGCGGAAAGCTCGTCAGCCGATAAGTACCCCGTTTCCGCAGCCATGGCAATGAACTGAACGAGCGTAATAACGAATAGCATGTGAGCAAAAACTTTATTCTTCAGATAAAATCCATTATTGCAGACGAAGCACCCACACATGGTTGTCCTCCAATAAATAATAATTTTCGGGTCATATCGCTTGAATTACTCGACATCTTTACGGATTATGTCTTTCATCACTTGCATGACCTGTCACGAACAATACGTCCTGCCAAAAGCTCAAAACAGGGACGGTTCCGCGAATGGCAATATACTCGTCTTCTAAAACTCCCTGTGTCGGTTGCTTTAATTCCAGACAGAGCGTTCGCGAGGAACTTGTCGCCTCACTCACGAAGGAACGCACATCCTGACATCCTTGTATCTCCCAAAGGATTGCCGCCCCTTCCGTCAGCCGCGCACCGACACATTCCCCGGGCGGGTCCCCCTGGACGCCTAGCCCTATCGGAGTATCAGGCGGAACGAAAAGATAAAACCGCCCTCGAGTTCCAATCATGTGGATGATGCCTTTATTCCCCACAATTCCTGCATAATGGCTTGTTGCAACCAGGCGAAGACTATTGGGCCCCGGCTCCGCTTCTATCTTGTAGACGCCCGTCTTGGATGCGAAAAACTCAATGCGGGTCTGTGCCTGAAACCTAAGCTTGGCTTGCTGAACCGTCTCACCAGATGGTCCACGGACAAGAAGCGGCAGATCGCGGCCAGTATTCTGACCCACCTTTTCATAGGCAAGCTCACAAACGACCCGCTCTCCCTGCCGAGCGAAAATTGCATATTGAGCATTTCCGCGCAACCGGTGTGGAGGAACCGCAAGGATGGTCTTGGGAGAAACCGGTTCTTTTTCCACTCGCAACCTATCCGTGGAAATGATGGGCAAACGACGAATGGGATCGCAGGGAAACGATCTGTTGAGCCAGTTTTGATCGACCAGGATGGATTCCTGGCCCTTTTCCCGAGAAAGTGTGATCGTTCCTTTAATGTCAGTCAGGCAAACACCACCCGCATTTTGAAAAGACAAAAAAGGTCGGTCGATTCTATCGGTGATAATCACATTTTCCAGAGTTAGTCCACCTAAGTCATTCTCATCACCAGGTCGAGATACGAAAAGGATCGGCGATGGAGAAACGGGACGCTCCGCTTTTTCAACAATTCTGCAATCTTTAAGACGAATTTGCAGCCTCCCGGCCGGCTTCGACCGCACAATCATTCCCGCGGTCCCGGAGTCCTCAAAACAGCAGTTGATAACCTCGACGACGCCCCGGACGGCCTCTGCATCGGAATTTCTGGTGACGATACTCAGAGAACCGGCGTTGGTCCCCTGCGTATGACAGTTTTCTAATCTAATGGAGATTGGGCGTGAATCAGCATTTAACGCCCCGGCGTAGACATGGATCGCATAACCGCGATTGTTCTCGATGAGACAATTTCGCATCACACAGTTGACGAGAACCTCGCCTGGCCGATTGGGTTCAAAATCGATTCCCGCCTGGGGTGGCGTTCCCGCGGTGTTGCGGAGCGTCACGTTTTCGATGAGCAAATCTTCGGCAGTTATGACACTAATCCCCTGGCGGTAATTGCTATCACAGATGACATCCCGAATAATGATGTGCCTGTTTGGTTCGCCGTTCCGACCGGCCCCCAGATATATACCATCTCCGCCACTCTCGCGAAGCACCAGTCCTTGAACGACGACGTTCTTGCACCCTCGCAAGCTCAGGCAATGCCGCCATTCTGCCTTCTCGTATGGTGGTCGAGCATAATCCTCCCGCCACATGCGAAATACAGCGCCATTGCCAACGATGGTGAGATTTTCCTGGTTTGTGGCTGTGAATAAACAGTCTCCTTTTCCTAAAAAGGCTCCCCGTTTCGCTATGACTTCCACCCCCTGCTCGAAGATTATTTCCTTGTTGCCGACGAGTTCGATTTTGTCCACGATCCATGGGTGCGGCATCTTGGGGACGATGACCTTCCTGGCAGGCGAACGCAGCGCCGCTTGCAGGGCCTTCGTGGAGTCCTCCGCGTCAAATCCCCACCACGCTGCGTTTGCCACTTCGCGTTGACCAGCCTCCACTTCACGAATCGCTTGATCGTCGGGGGGTACCAACACCCCAGGACGTTCTTCCGCGCCACTTTCTGTCGCAACTGCAGCAAGTAAGGCCATTAAGGCTATCCAGGCCGTATGCCGGCGAACATGAGTGATCATGGTCAAATCCCCATCATTATTCTGTTCACTTCTGCACCGACTAATCCTAATCCACCTTGCGGCTCCCGTCCGACTGCGAATGGAAAACGGCGTCTTCTGGAATGAGCAACGTCTGTGGGCTGCACGCCAAATACGGTGGAACATCATACAATTCCACCACGCATCGCAATCCGGAAAGTTGGAGGCTCCAGATCTGGCCGTCGGTCCCGTTGGGGACTTCCACGCTCTGTTCAGAGGACGGCAGGATACTGTGATTGGCCATCGCGGAGTCAGCCCCGTACGTCCGTTGGTCTTCCTCGACGATGACAGAAATCTCGCTCCCGGCAAGTACTCGGTCGTCAACAATAACTCGTCCATCGGGGGTATTAATTCGGAGCTGGGTCCACGGGTCGCCTCCCGATACGATTCCCACCACGAAGTGCCGAGTGCCTTGCGGGACGTAAAAGTAAAGCCGCTCGTTCATCGAGGGCAACCAGAAACGAAGCGGTACAGCCTTGGGGGCACCGGGCGTATCTGCCCGGGCTGCCCTAAAAACAAACGGTCGATTACCGATGTCCACCCGGGCGGCGCGCCAGAAATCGGTTCCGGGATTCAAAGTGTAAACAGCGTTTTGAGGAAGTTTCACCGTCGTCTGCGCCGGCTCGCCTTTGGGGGCTTCCACGTGTCCCGTGGCAACTATCGTCTCTTCCGTTCGCAACGTCCAATCGCATGAGATTGTGTGCCCTTTGTCGAACGGTTGCCAGGAAATGGTCAATTCTTCCCCTGCTCGCCCCTGAAAAACAATTTCCCCGCTTTCAATCGCGGGCAGCGCCGACTTTGTTTCCTGCCAGCTCGCCACGGCGTCGGGCACCAAGTCCGTCGCCGGACGCAGCGGACCACCCCAGATCCGGCCTTCTATCTCAACAGCCTGAAGGTCCGCATATCTTTTGAGGTCCTCTTGTCGGAATTGGGCGACCTCCTCGTGAGTTGGAATATTCTGCTTCTGGGCGGTCCACGCCTTGTGAGCTTCCCTGAGGTTGAAACCCTCAACGAGTGTGAGTGCCCGAAATCGCTCATCAAACCACGACGAAAACAGCATTGGAAAAGTGTGGATCAAGCCAGTGTCCATAATCCGGTGGGAAAACACGACACATTCCTTTGCCCGCGCGATGATCTCTTCGGGGGGCGCGACCACGAGGCGGTTCCATTGGTTGTGGCGGCTGGACTGATCGTATTCCAACCACAGTCGCAACCAGTGCAGATACATGGCCACGCGATCCAACCGTGCTACGATTTCCGGCGCGGATGTAGCCCGATAGGCGGCGTCGAGATCCTCCATGGCAAGTTTCAACGATCGTGGCGAAAATCGCTCACCACGGCTCCAGCGCGTATAGAGTCGCCGCATAGGTGCCGCTGCCTCACCGAATGCTTTTGTGCAAAAATCCTCGAACAGGGATTGCGCGTCCTGTTGGGGGTTCCACATCAAGTGGGCTGCCATCCAGTAACCAGGTCCATTGGGCCCCCAGTTACACGACGATTCTGCGTCGTAAGTCGATAGACCGAGGCTATGATAATTTCGAATGGCTTTCGCAAGCTCAAAAACTCTCCCAGCTTTTGCCGCACCGGGGAGGTCCCAATCCCAGGGATAGACGCTGAAATAGTCATACACACCGACCTGGGCGCCACACTGGCGAAAAGCACGAATCTGATCTTCCCACGACAATTTCGTGTAACGAAAGCCCGTTGTGATCTGAACATAGACGTTGGGCTCAAGTGCGAAACTCGGTGGATCCGCATGGTGAGCGTAGGCATAGAGACCGACATATTTCCCGGGGAACTCCTTTTGCACAGCTCGGGCGACCAAATTGGCTAAAAAGAATACTTGATCGCTTACCGAGCCGTTCCCGATTGCCCGACAGTTGGGGCATTCACAATAGCCGCCTCCATCATTCGGCTCGACGGAAACCATCATCTGTTCCGGGTGACGCCGGAGATATTCCAGAACGGCCTCCACAAATTGCTGCTGCACTTCAGGGTTGCTTACACATAGCTGAGGCGGTTGCCGCTTTCCTTTCACCAGGGCAAACCATTCGGGATGGGAGTCAAACATTTTGACCGGTATATATCGCTCCCAGGCGTGCCCACAGTCCACGCGCAACGCTCCGCCCTGGCGGTTGTGCCGCATCCAGGCATCGTAATCTTTTTGTAACTGAGGAGTTCGAGGTCCCCACCCATACCAGATCCGTCGCCAGGCAAAAGCCGGTTGTTCCACCTTGCGAATTTGCACTGTGATATCCCGACAATGCGGCGTCACAGTCCACACCGGATCCGGAAAGTACCAGCGGAATCCCAGTTCCTCCAAGAACATGTATACCGCGTGAGAAACCCCTGCCGGGCTGTTGCCCAGGAGCCAAAGGCGCCCCCTACTGGTGCACACAGCCACTCCCTCAGGCCCCAGCAGATCAAGCCCAAACGCTTTTGCTTCCTCTGGAAAATCCATCGCCGTTCCCACAACTATCGCAGGGGAAGGGAGTGGACGGTCGGGCTCCCAGGGGAGGCGTTCCAAGGAGGCTCCCGTCGCCGCGGACAGCGCGTCGTGAAGTTCGTCAATCACCAGTTTCAGTTCGCTTTGTCGCCCTGCAGGAAACACAAGGCGGGCAGATGCCGAACCATTTTGGACCAAGGCGACGGATTCTAAAGCCTCAGTCGATAGAGCTAGCGGGCAGTAATTTATTACTAAGATGCCAACCATTAATGGAATAAAGCGTGCGATCCGGAATGCCATAATTTGGTGCCTTATTCAGAATTTCCTGTTCAGCTCTTACTGGAGTTGTATTTTCGCGGCAACCTCGTGGCCACCGGCCAGTTCTCTTACTCGGACCTGCCACTCGCCCGGCGTATCATTGGGCGCGAAATCCACAAATACGTTCACAACGCCATCTCGCGCCGCATAGAAACCCGTAGGCTCTGCGGTCTGCCCCTGAGAATCGCGAATTTCGAGTTCTATCGGTATCACAGCCGATAAAGGCAAGCCGTTCTTGCCAACAACGCGAATCGTCAGGGATGCCCGTTGACCTCTCTCGGCTTTTTGCGGAACCAACACTTGGACCCCCTCAATTGCCTGGTCCGTGATCATGAACACCCGCCCGTCACCTGGTCCGAGCTTCACCGACCACGTCAAAACCTCACCCATTCGTTGCGATTTAACTTCCTGATGTGCGACAAGATCATAAACAGTTTTCCCTTGTGTGACTGCCGAGACAGTCCCTTCCAAAGGCAGGCCTTTTTCCATCACCAGGCCATGATGTCCGACGTAGTCCCCAAACGTGCGGCGATCATTGATCGTAAAGACATATAGGGCAGAGCCATACTGTCGTGTCCGAATAATCAAGTCTGGATCTGATGAGTCAACGCGTCGGGGATAACGGTTTGCCAGCTCCTGCCGCAGTTTTTCAGCCAACCGTTGCAGCGCTGCCTTGTCTTCCTCGGCCTTTCCCGTTCGTCGGTAGGACTCCACGCGAATATCAGGCCGAATTGCCGGGCAGAGAAATTCGTCCCCCACCACCAATCCTCCCCGGGATTGAAATTCTTTGATCGCTTTGACGACAGCCGCGGGCAGCACATCACAGGCTGGAAGAACAAGCACCCGGTAGTTATCCAGTCCATCTCGCAGGATACTTTCTTCGTAAATGATCCGTGGCTGAAATCGCCCCCATTGGAGTACAAGATGCATGTCCGCTTCCCAGTTGCGACTCCAGCCGTAGGTCCCCCGACCGGCGAACATTTGGGAAGCAAAGCTTTCTAAAATGGCAATATCGGCGGGACTATCCGGAATATTCAAAAGAGCCGGCCCCAAAGGTCGAACCACGTCGTGAATAAGCTCCTGGAGCACTTCTCTGGTATGGGGATTGGTGTAGCGATAACTTGCGTGAGGAGCCGGCACGAGCGAACTCCAACCGTGATACATGATGCCCCGGATAGGACGTGCCATCTTGCACCAAAACGCCTCACGCAGGTGATCTGGGGCAATCGTGATAAACTTCGCGTCGGGTATTTCCCTTTCCCACGGTGCCCGTTGACTTTCCTCCTCGAGCAGCTTTGGGGCCGTTTGAGACCGGTACCAGATAATCTGCGTCATCTTCATGACCTGCTGGCCTGGTCGCCCTTCAGCCATCGCGAAGAGTTCGTCCGTCGCCTGGCCGATTTTGATCGGGTCGGGATAGGTATACGTCCACTGGGAAAGAACGTCCACCTCGCCTCCACTACCCCAGATGCTGGGAGCACGAACCGCCGGATCGAAAAACGTCCACAGATCGGGTCTTGCCGATTTCAAGCCACGGTGGACGGCTGAATGCAATCCGTTCCACCCATCGCCCTCTGTCCAGAACCATCGATAGAACTCAAGCAGATGGTCGTTATCAGGAATAACCCGGTCTTCCGGAAATCCGAGAATCCGATCGTAACGCACGCCCCATTTGCTGGTGGCTTGATCTGGAATGTCGTAGCCGTATTTTGTCCTAAAAGTTTCCAAATCATGCTTATGGAAACACAGATTGGTCGAGTCACGAACCTCTGTATGAATAAGCGCTGCCTCAAGCGATGGGAAATCGTGGAATGTTTCTGCCACCGATGCCCCGACTCGGTAACAGAATTCGCGCACCTCCGGAAACAGACCACACGGGTTTGGGTCCTTGTAAGGCTGCCCGTTTCTATCCACCCGCTGGAATCGTGACTGCGTTTCGGGATTCCTCACAATCCATGACCCGGGTGATAAGCTTACGATCGCTCCCATACCCCGAACCAGGTATGCATTGAGCATTTCCGCTTTTTCCGCTAATTGATAACCTTCGACAGCGGTTCCCGGTTTATCCAATTTCCAAATGTGGGCATAGTCCGCCAGACTGACTAACTGATGAGTAAAGCCAATTTCTTTGACCTGCTCCAGATCACCTGTGCCCCATAAGACAACAGGCATCGTATCAGGGATTGGTCGTGGCACAATGGAAATGTTAAATTCCCGTTCCTGGTGCAATACTGTGGATTCCTGAGTGGCTTCAACATGCACCCGGAGACCGTAGCTTCCCGTTCGCAACCGAGTATCCACGGGCACTTTTAAAGGAATTTCTTCGTGAGGAGAAAGTTTCGGTACTCGTAGAGATGTTGTCGATTCTTTAAAGATACAGGCAATCTTTACGTCGCTTACTTCACGCTGTGTTTCATTGCGGAGGACGAGGTGAACAAAAGCCGTATCTTCCATTCGCAGGAAGGCCGTACGTGCCAGGGATGCGAGTTCGACTTCGAGGCCACCTTGTGCCCAATTGGGAATTCCCGCGTGAATGCAGACCTCGTCGATATAGCCGGGGAACCCCGAGTACAAAGAACCGTAACGATCTCCAATCACCAGGTCGTATTTTCCCGGCGAGACCGGTCCCCGTCCGGGATGGACCGTTCTGCCAATCGCTTGCTTGTTGAGGAAGAATCGTCCCACCCCCGCACCGTCGTAGGCAAAAGCTAGGTGTACCCAACAGTCAGGCAGCAGAGAGACTTCCTGTGATACGAACTCAGCCGAATCCTGACCGAACCCAAGATACGCCACGAGGCGAAATTTTCCGGGATCGGTCCGCCGCAAATAAAGGCAATAATCGCAATTTGCCTCTGGAGTTTCTCGCGGGTAATGAAGATACTTTTTGTCGAGTAAAAAAGCTACGCTGCACGTATCGAGTTCCGCCTTGGGTTTAATCCATAACTCCAGCGTGAAGGCTCCTTCCGGAGTGAGCCGTGGATCATTTCTCACCACCGCTCCATTTCCAACCTCTGGATTGTTGGCGCTGGAGAAGCACTCCAAACAGTTGCCAGTCACACCTCCGGGAACGAATCGCGACGCCCCTCGGAGCCGTAACTCATGACCGTGTCCGGAGTTATCGGCGGTTTCCTGCCCCGGCAGAAACTGCCAGCAGGCAATGATATTCTGGCCCGACGGCCCCTGACTTGATTGCTGAGCTGCGCTTGAATTCCCCACTGATTGGCTGCTTTCGCCGAGCAAAGGCTGAGCAGAAACGACCAACGTCATTACACCGCTCAACATGGTAATTACCGCAACTTTTCGGGGCATTGTCCGTCCTCCGCGCAGCCTGCAGATACTTGACTTGAACGTCAAGCGAGAAGCCCCAACCCGCTTTGAGTCGGCTATCAACGTACACTAACGGAAACACGGGTTCAAGGAGCGACGCGGCGATAAGTTTTGGGGCAGCGTCATGGAGCGCGGCATGTCTCAAAACCTCAGGAGCCTGGGCGATTTCCTCTCAGAAGCGGTGCAACTTTCTATCAGGCTCCGACAGTTTCGGTGACAACTTTTCGGGCTGGGTGAGCCACCGCCCGGCCAAAGAGAAGGGCTGTTCCACAATTCATTCCTCGAGTGTCACTGTGTAAGGTCCCTTGTAAAAAGAACGCCCGAACCGGATCTTGCCATGCAGTGGCGGTCGCGGGGTTTTCACGGTCACAGCACGACAAAAACTGCTGCGATACCACAAGCACTGTTCTTCAGGCCGCGCGGGAAAGGGTGCCTGACGGGCAAGGCGTGTACGCTGCCAGGTCTCCGGCTTGGCCAGCGAACGGTTTTCATAATAGCTGTAATCCCGCAGGATGTCTGTAAGAACGAGCCCTCCCTCGTTGATGAGCCGCTGGAATTCGTGCCAATATTTTGCCGGGCACTCCAATTCAGTCAGGCCAAAATACATGCTCCCCGGGTGCTTTATGGCCGCCAGTCCCCGCGACAGCCACGCCCTAAATCCCTGACGAGTCTCAACGGGATCCATAACGAACACATCAAAGGCCCTTCGCCATTCGCGCGGAAGGGGATCAGCCACGTTATAGATGCGAGCTTCGACAGCAAGCCCACCTCCTTCTGCCTGGGCCTGGATAAAATCCACCCAGCGAGAGTCGACTTCTCCCACCACAACGCGCTTGGGCAATCCCGTAAGCCCTGCGGCAAGTGAGAGAAGATCGTCATCTCCCAAAACGAGAATGGTTCGGTCAAACAGGTCTCCCCGTTCCCAAAGGAATCGAACTCTTTTGATAACGTCGGAGCTTACGATCGGCTCTTGAAAAAACTCCGTCGTCGGCCAGGGAGCCTCTGCACGGAGCTTTTCGAACCTGGCCAGTACGGACTCAAAATCTGGATGGCACGCCTCTTTTATCCGCTGGGGAAGTTCAGCGACCTGCAGTCGATCGTGTTTGAGAACAATCCACCCCCGGCTACTAAGCGCGCGACATGCCTCGTAGATCTCCATCACCGTACCATCCACGACGGCGAGGAGATCCCACACAGTACACCCGTGATCCACAAGCGTGCGGAGAATCTGAAACTCCGTGCGTGTCAGCGCGTGATCACCCGTTTGTTCACCTGTTGAGGCTTGAAGTATTCGCATAACAAATCAAAGGCCTTGATGGCGTTGCCTTCCTGGCCGCACGTAAAGACGTCTGCGACAACGAGCCCTTTTTCCGGCCAGGTGTGCACAGCAAAATGGGATTCTGCGAGCAGAAGAACGCCTGTCACACCTTCTGGTTCAAACTGGTGGAACTGCTCTCCGACGGTGTGAAAACGGGCCTGCTCCGCTACAGAGTACAGAATCGGCTGGACAGACTCCACACGCCGAAGCAACTCGGGTGGGCAACCATACAATTCGCCAAGAACGTGGGTTCCCACTGCCATAGCCGGCCTCCCTATTTCAGGTGAAAAAGCTAACAACCCGAAACGGGGATCCTCATTCCACACATCGGGCGGTTGAGGCGCCCGATGCACCAGCTTCCCACCCAGACCGTTCCTGCAGCGGTGCGGATGGTCGCCGGTTGATGGCTGAGCCGGCCGAAAGGCCGTTTGGGTCGGTTCCACACCGCGATTTGCTTTACGGTCCGGGCTCCTCCCAAACGAACCTGGGAACCAGGTTACAAGACGCGAGGCGATAAGCCACCTCTATTCTCTGTTATTTTATGACCTTGCGCGCGAGATTCAAGCCACTCCGCAACTTATGACGCCGTTAAAACTTGCGCACGTCTCCTAAATACTCAAGTATTAGACTATCGAAACAGGTATTACAGTCACGAGAGATGGCCTTCCCTCAAATTCCTTGCGGTGCGAACCAGCTTGTTCTGGAAATCCCCAATGAACTGGGCCTGGCACACCTTGTCCGCATTCGATGCTCTTAACCATTCGGAAAACCGGGCGAGCTCGGGTTTTCGGCATTTGCCAGCAACAGTTGCGTCTCAAAGCAACCGCTCAATAATGAAATGGCGGGTGTATCGCGGATTGGTCAACCAGCGAGAGAACGACGTTGTTAAGACGCTTGCCGTGTCACCCGTTCCACCGGCCCATTCACCGATGACTGTTAACACTCGGCGGCTAGGAGCGCATTTTACGCCCTGGATTTGGGAGGCGTCCCATGCTCACTCAGAATTACCAAAGCACCGGTAGCGGCGGCAAAACGATGACACGCTGGCGAGTCATGGGCCTTTCCCGACGTAACCGAACTGTGCAACGGGCGCTCTCCATTCTGGCAATTGCCTCAATTATCCAATGGTTTACAGGTAGCGACGTGCCTGGGTCCGATCAGCAGAGCGGCGAAAAAGCAACCGTTCCCCAGCCGATTGTACGGACGGGGAGCGAGCCGGGACCAACGGTTTTGGTCGTGGCCGGGATTCACGGTAACGAACCCGCCGGAGTTAAGGCTGCGCAAATCATGGCGTGTTGGTCCGTCCGGCGGGGAAAACTTGTCGTCGTGTCGCCTGCCAACCCCCCAGGAGTTGAGCACCGTCAACGAACCATCCCTGGTGTGCCGAAGGAGGAGGCTGATCTCAACCGCAATTTTGTGGTGGAGGGCAAAGAGTGTCGGCCCAAAGGCACGCTCGCCCAGCAACTCTGGCAGCACGTTGCGCAGATCCGTCCCGACTGGCTTGTCGATCTCCACGAATCTGTCAGGTTTCACAAAGATCGGGGAGTGGGCAACACATTCATCGTTTACCCCCGAGAGGAAACCCTCGAGGTGGTGAAAAAACTTCTGGCAAAAGTGAACCCCCAAATAACTGAGTTGGACGAAAGGTTCGTCGTGTTGCGCTGGCCAGCCCGCGGTTCCCTGGCGCGCGCCGCCGGCGCGGTCCTTGGATGTCAGAGCTTCATTCTGGAGTCCACCCGTCAGGATCCTATAGACAGGAGAATCGCTTATCACTGCGAATTTGTCCGTGCCCTGCTGGAGGAACTCCAAATGGGGCTAATGCAATAATGCCAAAATGATCTAAGAAAATTTTCAAATTTAAAAAGAAAATTTCAAATTCGCTGACCAAGATTCGTGGCCTTTTCTCCGGCGAGTTGCACGGCTGAGCGGGTTTTTCAAAGCGTCTGATGACTTGGATGTGTGATACGCCCCCTGATCGGTTCCGGCCTTCATGAAACAGTTACCAAGAGGATAGCGTATAAACAGTTATTCGAGAGCTTGTCTCGCCACCAGCCCTGTTCTCGCCTATTCCACCTTCCACACTTCCCAGCCGGTTTTGTCAACGAAAAGCCGGGTGGCAGTTAAACCGTGCGGCAAATGCCGCGGTGGCGCGGGGAATGTGGGTGGCCGAAGCAAAAAACGCACCTCGTTTTCTTTGAGAAACTGGCACACTTCCTCGCTATACGGCTTCTTTCGCCACATCTCTGCCAATCGCCACCAGCCTGCCGGGAAGACCCCAGAATAACCGTTGACAAGCCAACATCTGTGGACGGGTTGCCAGAGCATCACACGGACTGTTGGTTCATATTCGATAAGTTGACCGGGGACAGGGAAATCGAGAACAAGAACAACCGTGTTGGCCGGCGCACGCCCTGCGAGATAACGGGCCCATCCAGGTGGACGCGAATAGTCCGGAGGAACAACAAGAAACGGCGCTCCCGGCAAAACTTCGAGCAAGCACACAAGACCGAGCACCCCAAAAATGCCGCCTGAAAGCACTCCTTTGCGAACCCCGGGCAAAATCTTTTGAAAATAGGTTCGCACGCCCATCAGGCCGAGTGCACTCAACAAAAGAATGGTGAGCTGGGCGAGGTACGCAAATCGGTAGGGGCTTCTCACGGCGGCAAAAGGGGGAATGACCCTGGCAAGTAAATCCCAAATGGAAACCTGTCCCACTCGAAGTCGCGGGCCCAGCGATCCGAGCACCGACACCACAGCGATAGCCGCGAGAAATAAAACCATCCGGCGAAGGGGTGACTCCTGTAAGCGTCTGCATATTGCGGCAGCCGTGATGCCCACGGCCAAAAAACTGACCAGCCATCCCGGATTCAAACACCGGCCCCCGATCCCATGGCACGCGCCCAGATAAAAATCGAGCCCGTGGGGAGGTGGCGTCAACCACTCGCCAACCCTCGCGGATAGCGAGGTGACGACCTCAGGTGGACGGACAACAGCATGGGGCGAGAGGATTCGGCTCATTGGCAATCCCACGGCCAAAATGAGAAGCGTTCCGAGGCCAATACCGCCCATCCACACGCCCACGCCTTCACCTTTCTTGGACATAAAAAACCAGGGTACAATCAGCACAAGAATGAGTGCGGCGAAAAGTCCCAACTGGATGCTGGTTGCAAATGTCAGTGCCCATGCGAAGCCAAGCTCGAGGGCCTGTGTCCAGATCGGGCGGTCCAGCATTCGCAGGACGACATCCCACTGCCATAGCACCGGCCAGAGCGGCGCGTACTGAATCAGCTCCGGTTGCTGGAGAATCAGCGGCAGCCACACAACGAGAGCCCCTGCGTATCCGGCTATCCAATGATCTTGGGTCCACCGGTGAATCAGCCTCCTGGCAACGACTCCATTGAGGACGAGAGATCCAACGAAGTAAACATGGTAAGCGGCCACCGGATCGAACATCCAGACAACAGGCGCCACGGCGGCCGTCAGCGGCTGGGGTTCAGAAAAGGCGAAGGCGCCCTTCTCGGGCCAGAATATCGGAGCGTCCCAATAATTTTGAAAACAACAGGAGACACGATCCGCATTCCACCAGATCGTCCAGACATTGAAAAGTGTCACCACGCCGTTGGCGGGGCGACTAGCTGGAAGCGCACCCGTGAATAGGCAATGTCGATAGCTCCAAAAGGCAAAAAAGAGATACGCCAGGGCCCAAACCCACGTGGAACATCTACCTCGTCCGACACCTGTGGAAAGTCGCTTCGTGGTCAGAGCCCCCGGTTGCAAAGCGTGGCGGCTGTCAACCCCCATGGCAAGTTCAATTCCCTCCAACCGGCCTGCCCACTTTAAGCAACGGTTTTCGGGAGTGAACCGTTTTTGCAAGGGTAGACGGCATCACTGGGAACTGAGCTTGATCTCGAGATTTTGAAGGCCTTCCGCCGGGACGGTGACCTCGATACCGGACGTTTTGGGATTGGCGTACTTTTCGGGAAGCACGTTCCGTGTTGCACTAACACCCGTCGAAGGGGCGGAACCGCCGGAGGCGAGGGCCGCGTGTTCCACGTCCTCCGCGACCACAAATTGCTTCCCCGAGGTATCGGTAACGAGTTTGGTAACCTGGACGAGATACTTGCCGGGAACTGCCCCGCTCACTGTTTCTGACGATTTCAGCGAGAAATGGCCCTTGGAGTCTGTCACGGCGTACGCCCCGTAGGCAGGCGTTCCCGTCGGTACGAACACGACCGTGGCCCCATCGACTGGTTGACCGTCGAGAGTCACCGTTCCCGAGACCGGTGCTGTTTGCGGAATATTTCCCCGACTGCGCGAACCGCATCCCTGAGAAACGACCAAACCAGAGACGAAACACAGCAAAACTGCCAGAATAAATCGCCGGCCCATTGATGCCCTCATGTGATACCCACAGATCCTTGGAATGGAGTCAACAACCCCGCCGTCAAACGCAGCCGATGCGCACGCGGAAGGCTTAATCAGTCACTTATTTAGAATCCCGTGATCGTTTCGCCTCCAGCCTTCGTTCCCAAAGCTCCCCATACACCAAAAGGACTGGGTCCAGAGGCAGTTGGCGATGGCGCCACGACACCCAAATTACCGGTGTCGATCGTATCGCTGATAAAGCGCACACTCCCATCGGCGAAGGCCACATTGACGCCGCCGGGATGTTCGCTCGTTGCGGTATAAATTCCCGGGGCAAAATGCCCTGAAATCCCACTCCAGCCGCCACCGGCAATCGCGCACACCGCTGTATTAGGGGGCAGAATAGTGGTTACACCAGCGAAATACGCGGCTCCGTCTGCCCAGCGGTATCCCGGAGAGGTGTCGGACGTGAAGATCGGAGCACCAGAGATGTAGGCATTCCCTGCCCAATAGGCTCGGCAGGTCAGCGGGATATAGGCAGAGGGATCTCCACTCGTGTCGTAGATCACAGAGCCACGATCGTTGTCCCGGCGGGGACGAGAGCGTTCCGCCAAGGCAATGGTATTGCTGGTTCCGTCGGTTATGTTCGCCAGCGAATTATAGTCTTGCCGGCCGAAGCAGCCCCGATTGCGAATCGGCGTATTCATAAGAGCTGCGGCTTGATTGGCGTCCGAGCGTTCGGTGGGCGAGTGAACCGAAGCTTCATAATTATCGCCCGCGCAAAAGGCATAACTCGTCGTTCCGCGTTTGCTTCCCCTCGGTGGCATATCTCCCGCGTCACTCGGACAATTGAGCGTCGGGATAATTGTGAGCTGCCAGTGGGAAACCGCGTTATCAGACCAAGGGTTGTCATTCGCTTGCTTGGCCGCGTCGTACACCGACTTCTGTTCGTAGAACGGTGCCAATTGGAGCCAGCCGCTGATTCGCAATCGCTGGTAACCAGTGGCGATATTACCCGTTCCAGATTGCCGCGCCGGCAGTCGCTGATAGGTGTCGACGTACGTGTGGGCAGCCAACATCAGCTGCTTGAGGTTGTTGCTGCACTGCGATCGGCGAGCTGCCTCCCGCGCCGCCTGAACGGCGGGCAACAGCAGAGCAATGAGAATTCCAATGATTGCGATGACAACAAGCAACTCGACCAGCGTAAAGGCTTTTCTCGTACGACGCATACGGGCACCTCCTCTTAACGAGAATCATAGCTGGATGTGACTGGCCGGTTCATGCAACTCGCGTATTGTCCCAACCGTGATCACCATCAAAGGTCAACGTGATTGGAGTGGGAAATCGATCACCTGATGGCCGCGCTTGACTTCCACTTCCAAGGTAGTGTTGGTGTTATACTTTGCGGGGACGCGTTCTGGCACGAAGCCTACAAGTTGTCCGCTGTCGTCTTTTTCGCCGGCTTCGAAGGTGGAGATGGTCACCCTATGTTTGCCCACCATGGCACCCTTGCTGCCCGCGGCAAACTCCAGTTCGTAATGGCCACTTCCATCGGTAACACCCATGGACGAGCGGCCGCCATCCACAGGACTGAAGATGACGCGGGCTCCAGGAAGGGGGACGCCGTCGAGCGTGACTGTGCCCTCAACTTGTCCGAGCGCGGGTCCACCCGTACCACACCCGTTCAAGCTACAAAAGCCCAATAACGCGAGAAAAATGAGACCTATCTGCTTCACCGTTGGCCTCCCCTCGTTGACCCTCCTATGGCAACTGCACAGGTTGACCATCATCGATGGCGATCAGACGCTCGTAGATGCTATCCACTGCCGCGGTGGCATTGTTATGGTCAATCGTATTCGAAATGAAACGCACTGAGCCGTCGACCATGGCAAAATTAGCTCCACCGGGATGCATGCTGCTGAATCCCCGATCACACTCCGGTGCCGACGTGCAATTCAGCGGCCAGCGACCACAGGCCATGGCATAGACCTGGCCCTGTCGGGAGTGATTACCGGTATCGCCATTCGCCATAATAGGAACAGCAGCACGAAGCATAACGCCCTGAATTTGCCATGCTCGTTCTCCCAGGGCAAACGTATTGCTCGTCCCGTCCGTCACGTCTCCAATGGGCGTGCAGCGCGGCGGATTGCTTCCAGTCTGTCCGTAACCGATCAGCCCGTTGAATTGATTTGTACCCGTGTACTCGCGATTCAGATCATAACTGTTGTTCGATCCCACGTAGTTCGCGGTAAAGACCTCGACACACCCTGTCGTACAGTCCACATTCCCATAAAAGCCGATGCGGGGGACCTTGCGTTCGGGGTTGGTCTCGGGTCCCGTATCGGAAGGGCACCGGAAGAGGGGTAATCGTTTGCGTACGAGAGCGTATACCTGATCAGGTTGGATCGCGGCATCCGCCGGAATCATGGTTGGGCGAAGGGTGTCGAACAATGCTGATTGTTCGCAATACGGTAAGATGAAGGCTCCCCACGACCATGTGCCGCACTGGCCCTCGGGACAATTGTTGGCGACGAACCAATTACCCATCTTCACCAAGCCCGGCGGAAACCGACCCCATTTGTCGTGGTAGTTATGGAAGGCAAGCATGAGCTGTTTGAGATTGTTGTTACACTGGCTTCGTCGAGCGGCTTCGCGCGCCGCCTGAACGGCGGGCAACAGCAGAGCAATGAGGATACCGATAATGGCGATGACGACTAATAATTCAACGAGAGTAAACGCCGGGCGATCACGGCGAGTTGAGCAGCGCATAGGGCCTCTCCTTTTTCAAGGGAAAAAGCATTGCGCCAATGCGGCCGGAACATTTCCTGTTCTTTTATTTTTCCCGCGCTGTTACATTACCTGTGGCGCAAATATTTGTCAAGCATTTTGCTAGCAGCACATGTCAGACGTGTGAAATAATTGAACTCTCGACGCCGCATGGGCCATCAGTTAAGATAAGAAATTCGCGACTGTAGTCCGGCAGACCGAGACAAGCTTGAGGGCGAATCCATGGATCGCTCAGAGCGGCGTGTTGTCATAACAGGAATCGGGGTGCTTTCCCCCATCGGAAGAAGCCCCCAGGAAATCTGGGAAGCCGTGCTGGCGCGGCGGTCTGGTCTTGCACGCCCAACCGGTCTCCCCCGCGATGTGATTCCCCTGCGGGCGGCCGGTGAAGTACGGGAATTCACGGGCAACATCAAAGACTTTGGGGAAATGGACAAGGAGGCGCAAAAAAACCTCAGAAAGGCGCTCAAAGTAATGTGCCGCGAGTGCCAAATGGGTGTGGCTGCCGGCCAGCTCGCGCTCAATGATGCAGGGATTCGGATCGGGACATTTGAGCCCGAGCGAATCGGGACGAGCTTTGGCAGCGACTACATGGTCAGCGAGCCCCAAGAGTTTCTGGAAGGCATTAAGGCCTGTTTGGATAGGGATGGCGTATTCCATTTTGAGCGATGGGCCGGGGAAGGAATGCCGCGTCTCTTCCCGTTGTGGCTTCTCAAATACCTTCCCAACATGCCAGCGAGCCATCTGACCATCTATAACGACCTACGGGGGCCCAGCAACTCACTCACTTTGCGGGAAGCGAGTCCCGGTGTGTGCCTGGCAGATGGACTCAACGCCATTCGTGCAGGGCGTGCAGACTGCATGGTGGTGGGGGTAACCGGCACGCGGCTCAGTTTGATGAAGGCCCTTCACACCGTGCAACAGGAGGAAGTCGCGCTCGGGGATGAGGAGCCCACCACGGCCTGTCGCCCGTTCGACAAAGACCGTCCCGGGATGGTCCCCGGCGAGGGCGCTGCAGCCGTCATCTTGGAAGATAGTCGGTCAGCCGTCGGACGGGGTGTCAAAATTTACGGCGAAGTTCTGGCTGCGGCCTCGGCGGCTGTGGCGGGACGTCACTGCGTCGCGGATCGAAAAGCCGCACTCATTTTGGTTCTGCGGGCGGTTCTGCAGCAGGCCGGAATGCGGCCCAGCGATATTGGTTTCGTCATGGCTCACGGCCTAGGTACTCAAAGCTGCGACCGGGAAGAGGCAGAAGCCCTGGCTGAAGTCTTTGGTCCGAGAGGCGTACCTGTGATCGCGGCCAAGAGTTATTTCGGAAACCTGGGCGCCGGCGCAGGGCTGGTGGAGCTGGCCCTGGGTGTCCTCGCATTGAACCACAAACAATTGTTTGCCACGCTTAACTGCGATGATCCCGATCCCGCCTGTCCCGTGGATGTCGTCCGTGAACCCCGAGAGGTTTCGCGCCCAGTCTTTGTGAACGTGAACGTGACGCCGCAAGGGCAAGCTTCGGCGGCCATCGTGGCCGCATGGAATGAATGACAGTTACGTCAGCAATCACGGTAGCACACGGTCTTCCACGGTGGTGGGATCTGGAGTGATCACCTACCATTCGGACGTTTATGTCTTCCCCACGACGTAGCATCATTATTCGCGGTGCCCGCACCCACAATCTCAAGTCCGTCGATGTCGAAATACCAAAAGGAAAACTGACCGTCCTCTGTGGGCCCAGTGGCAGTGGTAAAACCAGTCTCGCCTTCGATACGCTCTACGTTGAGGGGCAGCGCCGGTATATCGAAAGTCTGTCCGCGCGAATTCGCCAGCATTTCGAAGATTTACCCCGCCCGGATGTGGACTTTATCGGCAATCTTTCACCCACGGTGGCCGTGGGTAACCAGACGCAAACTCGGGGAATAAGGGGAGACGTCGCCCAACTAACGGAGATTTTCGACTTTCTTCGTCTGCTCTACACGCACCTGGGGGAAATCTTTTGCCCTGATTGCGGTTGGCCTGTCCGGAGTTGGGATTCACAGACCATTGCCGAAAGCTTGCAAGCGGACTGGCTGAAAGGTCGTCGCGCGATGGTGGCCTTTAACGTGGCGGAGGGATTTTCCTCGGCCTCAGACCCCGTCGATCGCTTAAAGGAAACCGCAGCGAAACTGGCAGCGGACGGTTGGACCCGAGTCCTCCTGGGCAACCGAATCTTCGCCATTGGGGACGTTCCGACGTTGATCGCGGAAGCGGGCCTCACCAATCGTGAGGTTCCTTTAGGGGGACAAGTAGCAGTAGAGAATGGCCATGACCAACTCCTAGCTGTGATCGTGGACCGGGTCCAACTGGGAAGTTGTCCCGAGTCGCGACTTCGTGAGTCGGTGGAGACGGCCCTCGCTCAGGGTAGCGGAAAGTGCCTTATTTTTGTGGAGAAAAGAGACTCCACATCGTCCACAGGGGGACCAGGGGAATTTTGTTCTGAGCGGGGGACTCTGGTTGGGGAGGCTGTCTGGAAATCGTGCAGGATCGATGATCGAGAATGGCTCCGAGCCGAGTTTGCCCGCCAGTTGGTTTGTCCTACCTGCGGGCAGGTCTTCGCGAGGCCGGAACCCAACCTCTTTAACAGCCGCACGGCAATCGGTGCGTGTCCTCGCTGCCAGGGCACAGGAAAAGTTGCCACGCTGGATCCCGCCAAGGTGTTTCCGGATTTCCATTTGAGCCTGGAAAAAGGGGCTATTGCCCCGCTGCGCAGGGCTGGGCTGAGCCGATTTCAGGAGGAACTTCTTCGTCAAGCTAAGGAGTTCGGGATTCCCGTGGACCAGCCGGTTTGTGATTTGACTCCTGAACAACTAGGGCTGGTTCTTTACGGGAGCGAGGAAAGGGGGGTCGCCGGGCTTGAAGGAATTCTGCGGAAATTGGAAAGGCAGCGTCACAAATTTGCTTGGCGGGCCTGGACGCAACAATGGAAGATCGAAATCCGCTGTCCCCAGTGCCGCGGTACGCAGCTTTCACGTGAGGCCTTGAGCGTCTTTTTAGAAAGCCGTTGGCAAAACGTTGAAAGGCCAGGCGAAAAGAATGAGCTGAGGATTCCCGCGGCGAACCACGAAGACGGGGGAGGTTTCGTACAACGGCTCAACATTCGGCAGTTCTGCAGCCTCACCGTTGATGAAGCGATTGAGTTCGTCCACCATCTCGTTTCTCGTCGCCCGGAAACACGCCAGGCGGTCTACTGCCGGGAAGCAATCCTTCAACGACTTCTTTCACTCCGTGAGCTTGGCCTCGGCCATATCAATCTCGACCGGGCGGGTAACTCCCTCAGTAACGGGGAGTTGCGGCGAACGCTTCTTGCCGCGGCTCTAGGGTCCGGCCTGAAACAGGTGGTCTACATCCTCGATGAGCCGTCCGCAGGACTGCATCCACGGGATCGGTCCGCACTTCGCCGGATGATCCATCATCTCCGCGACCGTGGAAACACGGTGGTCGTGATTGAACACGACGAAGCGCTTATCCGTGAGGCAGACCTCGTTATTGAACTCGGACCGGGAGCCGGAGAGCGTGGAGGTGAAGTTGTCTTTCAGGGATCGCCGAAAGATCTGGCCAACGCCTCCACTTTGACCGCGGAATACATCAACCATCGGCGTCAGATCGCGTTCACCCGTCCCCGCCGTCAGGCCCAGGGGTGGATTCGGCTGGCGGGAGCCTCCGGGCATAATCTCAAAGACATCACGGTGGAATTTCCCCTGGGCGTTCTCTGTGCGGTGACAGGGGTCAGCGGGGCAGGGAAAAGCACTCTCGTGGAGAAAACCCTTTATCCAGCCCTTGTCCAGAAACTTCGCGGCGCGGGTCCGCAGCCCCTTCCGTTTTCGGATCTGTTGGGAGAAAAACAGATTGGTGACGTGGTCCTTGTTGACCAGACTATCCCCGGGAAAACCTGGCGTTCTAACCCCGCCACTTTTATCAAAGCTTTTGACGAAATCAGGAAAGTTTTCGCTCAGACCAGCGATGCTCGGGGCCGCGGGTATGGGGTGAGTCACTTCAGTTTCAATTCCCGTGAAGGCCAGTGTCCGCGATGCGAAGGAGAAGGTTTTCTGGAAATTGATATGGTTTTTCTGCCCAATATGGAGATTTCCTGTCCGGAATGCGAAGGCACCCGCTATCGACAGGAGATCTTGGCCGTCTCGTACCGCGGAAAGAACATCGCAGATATTCTTCACATGACCGTTCGCGAGGCGTACTTTTTTTTCCGCGGGGAACCGCAGATCCAGGGCAAACTGCGGCGATTGATGGACGTTGGGCTGGATTATCTTCGCTTGGGCCAACCAATGGCAAGCCTATCCAGTGGGGAGTCCCAGCGTCTGAAACTGGCCTCGTATTTCTCCCGCTCACGAAAAAAACCAACTCTGTTTATTCTCAACGAACCCACAAGGGGACTCCACCCCCACGATATTCACCAGCTTATGGAATGCTTTGACACACTCATATCCCTGGGACACTCGCTTCTGGTGATCGAGCACAATCTTGCTCTGGTTGCCTCCGCCGACTACGTCATCGATCTCGGCCCCGGCGCAGGTCTCGAGGGCGGCCGCGTTGTTGCCCACGGAACGCCCGAAGAAATCGCGGCCTGCCCAGACTCAGTTACGGGGCAATTCCTTCTTAAAATACTGGAGGGACGGAGTAGCCCGGAAAGTCGATCACGGACACAACGTGTCGAATGACACCCCAGTAAAGCGGATCTTACGTTGAACATGCCAACTGCGAGACCTGATTCCGAAACATCTCTCAGATACCTCCGTCAAGTCCAGTTTGCCGCTCTGGGAACGGAGGGGCAAAAACGACTCGCAAGGGCCCGAGTACTGGTCTGCGGTTGTGGCGCTTTGGGAACAATGGTGGCGAACCACTTGGTCCGGGCCGGGGTGGGATACGTGCGCCTGGTGGATCGAGACCTCGTCGACCTGAGCAACCTCCACCGGCAGTGTCTGTTCGACGAACAAGACGCCCATCAGGAACTCCCCAAAGCTGTGGCGGCCGCGGAGAAACTTCACTCTATTAATTCCGAGGTCCGGGTGGAACCGATCGTGGCTGACATCCGTTCGGACACTATCGGCGCGCTAGCGCAGGATATCGATCTGCTCGTGGATGGGACGGATAACTTTGAAACGCGATTTCTTCTCAACGATTACGCCATTCGCGAGAAAATCCCTTGGGTATTTGCTGCGTGTCTCGGGGCCCAGGGACAGGTTATGGTCGTTCTTCCCGGAGAAACGCCGTGCCTGCGCTGTTTGATCCCGACACTTCCTCCGGCGGGAGCGGTGCCGACCTGCGAGACGGCCGGAATCCTGGGCCCAACCGTGGGCGTCGTGGCCTCGCTGGAGGCAATGGAAGCCCTCAAAATCCTCGCCGGCCGACATGAGGCCGTCACACGTGATCTCATCGTTGTCAACTTGTGGCCGGTAACACTTCGGCAGATTTCGCTGGCTGGTTTGCGTGATCCCTTGTGTCCCACCTGCGGGCAGGGCCGGTTCGAGTTCCTTGAACACCGACGCGAGTCCACCAGCGTGACCCTCTGCGGGCGGAAGACCGTGCAAGTAACACCTGCCGAAGGACGATGCGACCTGGATGAGATTTACAACCGGTGGAGCGCGCTGGGGGAAGTCGAGCGCTCCCCTTATTTCCTACGGTTGCGAACCCCCGACTGGACACTGACGCTTTTTCCCGATGGGCGAGCCCTCATCACCGGGATTGAGGACCCTGTGCTCGGGCGAACCATCTATGCCCGGTTTGTTGGCATGTAAGAGCTACAACGCCGGAAGAGTGAGCTTTTTATCCGCCACTCGGGCGAAACTCTCGGAGTTCGTTTCAAATTCAAAGTGATCAACTACTTTCTCGGCGTCACCTGCCCTTCCCATTCCTGTAGTGGGCGGAGTGAAACAGGTGCACGTTTTGCAGTGGGATTGCACCAAAAAACGACAGCCAGCCTGAATGGTTGATCGGGAAGCTTTGTGCGGATTACCAGCTTGGTCACGCCCTCATTCTGCCGCTGAGGTGGCGGCGGATTGGCAGATTGCGTCTCGAATGTGAGATCAGGCGGCGAAAGAATCTCCGCCGTGATTTGCCGATTACCCTGGGTAAGCGTGGCTGCGTTGCCGCGAAGTCTGACCTTCGCTTCGGTGTGAATTTGCCATTGAAGTTCCTTGCCACGGTGCCCGGTGATTTCATCCTGGATGAGGACAGCATCGCGACCGAACACCGCTATCCCGCGGAGGACTCTCGAAGAAGGGCCGGTCCCCGGTTGGGCGTCATCCGAATACGCTGCCGAAAGATCGACGACGGCATGGGAACCATTGGAGCCGTTCCAAAAGGCAATGACAGGTGCTTCGGCGCGGGGGTTTTGGTTCTGCCCATTCAAAAGAAGGGTGTTCTGTCCCTGCGTACCCAAGCGATAGTACGTCCAACGTTGGTTTCCGAAATAGCCGGGCAGGTTGTAATCGTCGGGGCCCAGATCGAGGACCCACCGTAGACCCTGGGCATCGAGGACAAAAGTCCCTAGCTCCAGGTGGCTGTGGTTGACGGCGTTGTCCCCGCCCTTAAAGCCCACGAAGACGGCCTGATCTGTCCAGTCACTCCGCAGGGTCACGATGTCCGCACCGCGGAACCACTTGGCCACAGATTCCTGATTAATGTCAGCAGATTGGTCGTTATACCACCAGAGATGGAGAGGCGTGCGGCCCTTAATCACTTCTCGCTCATGCCAGGCATAAAGGGGTTTGCCAAAGCGCGTCGCCAGCCAAAACATCGGCGCCGCCGATCCCACCCGGGCAGACCCATCCGCAAAATTAAAAGCCAACCCGCTCGGACCAACCACGTGAATCCGAAAGTGGCCCGCTTTGTCGAATCCCGGCAAATCGGACAGGCCAAAATCCGTACCAAGGGCACTCTGCAGTCCTGCCAGCATGTAAACCGTATAGTGAGTAGCATAGCTCCAGTAACCCGGGCCTTCCGCCCAGGCTCCATCAGGCGCGTAGTTGGCCATGGCGATTGGAACCGACCTGATGGCTTGCGCCACGATGTATTGTGCTAGTTCCGGCTCCTCGTCGGCAACTGCCAGGGCCCCCAGGGTCATCCCGCCGTTGCACACCTGATTCCAATTCCACGGGGTTTTTGTCCACCACGTTCCTTTCCGATAAACTTTCTCCCCCTCGCGGAGGCCCTTTTCCACGATTGCCTGTCGAATGGTCTGACGCTGTTGTGAATCCAGTACGTCATAAAGCCAGTCATAGCCAATGGCGAGTGCGTGCGTCATTTCCGCGGTATCTAGAAAATGGGACGGATTCCAATCAGGAAAGCCCGCGGCCGTGAGCATTTCTTTGATAGCCCGATCGGCGTAGCGCCGCTCTCCCGAGAGCCGGTAAACCGTGGCCAAGAGGTAAACTCTGGAGAGACAGCGCCGGCTCTGATCAAGCAAACGGGGACCTATGAGACGGTGCTGCACCGGGGATTGACTCAGGACCTCATCGGCTTCTTTCCGGAGAGATTCAAAAAGTGCCTGGACTCGGGCGTCACGGGCGAGAAGCTGCTTTACCCGGATCTCATCTTCACGCGTCACTATGAGTCTTGGGTGTTCCCTTCGGAGTGTCGCCAACGGGGAAGCGGTCTCCCACGCGGCGACGGGGCGGCTAAAGATGAGGATTGACGGCAAAATAGCGAAAATAGCAAGGATTATCACGCGTTTTGCAGGGAAACAATGAGAAAAAATCATGTAGTCTCCTCCTACTGTCGTTTGCTCTCTGGATGTCGTCAAAATTGTCCGTCGTGGCCGTTTCGACAAAAGCGGGACTTGCAAGGATTTCTCTCTCGTGTTCCTTCCGTCAGTTCGGGCAAACACTTGCGATGTTGCTCCTATCCGGCCACAGTATGATTGCAGACCTCCGCCCGAGCGCACAGGGCCACCCAGGATTTGAGAAAAGCGACACGTTCTCGCGGTCTCCTGCCTCGAAACGCCTGCGATTGCCGGAAATTATCTTTTGGGTGATCATCTCAACCACGGTCCCGGCCGATATATTTTGTCCAATCTAATTATCACAACGCAAACGACAAATTTGCTCCGAAAGGAACAATTTACCCTACCTACGCCCTTGACAACGGTTCTCCAGTTGGTATCTTTAACAACCTAGGGATGGGGATGCCCCACGGGAGGTGTGGTCGCAGGCTACAAAACAGGGAGGCGGCCACAGGTCGCAAATGAGCGCCGGTAGTGGGGTGGCATCCGCCCGATAGGAGTTCGTTGCTCCTGCTGAGTTGTTGGTGTGTCCGTTGCTGTCTGGGTGTTTCAGCCTTGAAAAGGAGGACCCGAAGATGAATCGCTTAAGCATCCTGTGTGTGGCTGCTGTGTGTGTGGGACTGTTCACGGCGTGGGTGGCGAATGCCCACGAACCCAACGCGTGCTGCCAGCCTGTTCCAGGCTGCCAGCCGGCGTGCGAGCAACCCGCTCCCCCGGCCTGTGAACCGGCTTGCCAGCCCGTTCAACGCGTTGGATTGCTGGCCCGGCTGCGGGCTCACTGCGAGGCTCGGAGGGCTGCCAAGGCCTGCTGCGAGCCGGCTCCCTGCGAAGCGCCGAAGCCCTGCGAGCCTGTGAAGGTCGAACCGGCCTGCCAACCCGAGTGCCCGCCCCCGGTTCACCATCATTGCCGCCTGTTCCGTCGGCATCATCGGGTGGTGATCGTGGACGAGGCATGCTGCCAGCCGGCCGCTGAGGCACAGCCGGCGCAACCCGCGGAAGCCCCGAAACCGGCTCCTCAGCCCGAGGAAAAGAAGTGAGTGCCTGCTGATGTGGATCGGATGCCCGCCCCGACCTGGCTCAGGTTGGAATTGCCCCTCCCGTTAATTGCCTCCGTGCATTTGGCCAGTGGATGCCAACCCTGAAATGCTTTCTCTTGGGGCTACGTAACCCTGTGCGTACCCCATCACGGTGATGTAACTCGCGACCGACCCTCCATTGAGAGGGTCGGTTCTTTTTTTGAGACTCCCTGCCACCCGGTCCATTTCGGCGAATTACCGAAGTCGCTATACTACCCTAAAGAGAGCTTTCGCGCTGGAAACGCTTGATCAGGTTTCCGCCCATGAAGTGCCCGTATTGTCATCAAGACGACGACCGTGTCACCGACAGCCGGGTGGCGGAAAACGGGGCTGCCATCCGCCGGCGGCGCCAGTGCAATCGGTGCGGCCGACGTTTCACAACTTACGAGCGGGTCGAAAAGCGCCGGCTGAAGGTCATCAAAAAAGATGGATCGCGCGTTCCTTATGACCGGAACAAGCTGAAAGCGGGGCTTGAAAAGGCCTGCTGGAAACGTCCAATCAGTGACGAGCAGATCGAGGCCGTTGTTTCCGCCATCGAAGAGGATATCGAACGCAATTTCGATAACGAAGTGGAGAGCCGATATATCGGCGAGCTGGCAATGCAGTACCTTCGCCAGCTCGACCAGGTCGCCTATGTCCGATTTGCCAGCGTTTACCGCCAGTTTGAAGATGCCAAGGACTTCGTTGAGGAAGTCCAGCCCATGCTCAGCGAATCCGGTTCAAATAGTCTTCTCGCATCCCAGCCAAAACCAACTTCTTCCCAGGTTCCCCAAAACCAGTAGTCGTTAGCAGTTGCGGAAAGATTCGTCGGATGCTTTGTGTTTTTTCACCGACGGGACTGCACAGGGATTTCCGACTGGAGGTGGGGTTCCAGGTGGACTTCTCTCGCGCCAGTGGTTGTTTCGGCTGCTTTCTTCCAAGGCCATCCAGGCAAGTATCGAGCCAATAGCACGATAATGCACGGGACAAGAATGGTTCGGATAACGAATGTATCGAGCAGCACCCCCAGTGCCAAGGCAAACCCCAGTTGGTGCATCGTACGTAGTGAACCACTGATCATGGCGATGAATGTCCCCGCCATGATGATCCCGCAACTAGTGATAATTCCGCCCGTCTTCCGTAGAGCCGATTTAAGACCTTCCGCAAACCCATATTTGGCCTGTTCTTCCAGCACGCGGGTGACAAGATAAATGTTGTAATCCTCGCCCACGGCCACGAGGATGACGAACAAAAAGGTGGGGAGCTTCCAATCCAGGCCATGGTAAGTAGCCCCACGAATCCACGAAAACACCAATTCAGTGATCCCCAGCGTCACATAATAGCCCCAGATGACCGACAGGACGAGAAAAACAGAGAGCACCGGTCGCCGCAGGATAAGAATGAGGACAAACAGCACAGCCAGGGGAACCAAACGCTGAATAAGCTGCTGATCGCTGAGGGTTACCGCTCGCAGATCGCGGATTCCAGGTGTCGTCCCGATGAAATAAAACCGCGCCCCGTTCCAGTCGGAATGAGAACTTGCCCATTGATTGAGATAATTTTCCAGGGCATCGAGCAAATAAATGCTTTCCACCGAGAACGGATCATAGGGAAAAATGACGTCCAGGCGTGTGACCTTGCCCCGATACGGCTCCTGCTGCGCGACGTACATCGCCCTGGCGCGAGCCCGGACCACACCACTCACCAACGCACTGCCACCGGCCCCCTCTCCCAGCGGATCTACCAGACTCCTCACACTCTGAATCGGCTTGAATCGCGTGCCATCGGACGCCGTGTATTCCATCGAATAAATCGCTTGCGTAAGTTCCCGTAGTAACCGAAAGCGATCGGGGCCCTCCAAAAAGTCGGCTTTGGGATGATAAGCCAGGATCGTGACTGGCCCCGTTTCCCCTGCCGGGAAATACTCGCGAAGAAGCGCCGTTCCCTGCACACACCGGCGATCGGGACCTAGCTCGCTGAGCAGGTCATAGGTGAGGTCAATAGAGCGGGCATTCCAAACGAAAGGAGCCATCACGAGTAAGGACCCGACGAGGATGAGGCCCGGCCGACGCAACACGCGCTCTCCGAGAAAATTCCACAAGCCTTGAAATCTGGCCCCCACAATGGACCGCCGCCCCAGCCGGATATCGTCGGATTCCTCTCCGGAATCCAGGTCCACGCGAAATGGCCAGAACACCTTTTTGCCCAGCACACAAAGAATGGCGGGGGCCAAAGTGAAGCACGCCGCCAGGGCCACAATAAGCGCCACAGCAATCGCTGGCCCTCCGTTTCGGAACTTTCCAAAGTCGGAAAAGATCATCATTCCAAGCCCCAGGATCGTCGTCCAGGCGCTGGCAAGAAGAGCCGCACTCACAGCGTCGAGGGCACTGGCCGCCGCATCAATGATACCAGCCCCTTTGGAAAGTTCCTCCTTGTACCGGGCGATCAGGAACAGGCAGTAATCCGTACCACTGCCAAAAAGGACCACCACCACAAAAATTTTGGTCGTTTTGAAGACCGCGAACTCAAACCAGCCTGTTTTGAGACTGATTCCCGCCAAGATCGCGAGGACATCAAAGGCCGTAAATACCGCCACAGCCAGCGCGATGAGCGGCACTGCCGCGAGAAGCGGCGCCCGATAGACGACAAGCAAGATGATTATGATCAACCCTATGGTCGCCCATTCGGTGTTGCGGATACTCTCTTCAGCCGCGATGAGCATTTCCGTCCCCACAGCCCCCGAACCGGTAACACCGATTTCCAGACCTGCCGGCTTTTCGGGCGACTGCGCCAATTCGTCAAGTTTTCTGTAAATCTCTGCGAGGGGCTTCATATTCTCGATGGCCATGATTTCCCCCCGCATCTGGAGAATTACAAGGGCTGCCTGGCCGCGGTCCGTTACCGGGCTTTTCAATTTCTTGCCCACAACTTGAGCGGTCGGCCCGGTCACGCTCACAATGGGTGTCTGCTCTCCCTCCTTCGGCTGGAAGGTTTCCACGATGCGTTCGGAAAAGGCGAGATCCGCGGCAGAAAGCGGGCCGTCCCGCCGTGCTAAAACGACGACGACCTCACTTTGAGATTCCGACTTTCCAAATGCTGCCGCGCGAAGTTTTTCACCCTGAACACTTGCCGCCTGATCGGGAAGGTATGCAAAATCACCGTCGCGAGCTACTTCGTCCCATACTGGGGCGGCAAAGTGAAGGATAAGAAAAATCGCTCCCCAGCCGACAAAGATCAGTGGCCAATAGCGCGTGACGAACTGGCTGAAATAACGAAACACTGATCCATCTCTCCTCAAGCATCACCGCCCAGAAACTCCTCTCCCGCCCGGAACCTTTTTCTATCGTACCAAATTCGCAGCCAACTCCAATAGTTTTCTACAAGGACCCAATGCCCAAAAAATGCTTTCCCACTTTAAAACAGGCAAGATTTAAACTCCGGGAAAAGTGTAACAGGAGCGAAGGACCAATGGCTGGACAACAGCGCAGAGGGCTTAGCTTTTGCGGAGAATCGCCATGAAAAAAGAATTCAAGGTAGGCGAACCCTAATAGGCTGCCTACCCTGTTGGCAGACAGAGCGGACAAATGATGTGGGACCCCTGCATTGAAACGTTGCGCGGGGTGGTACCTTTACGGGGCCGACTGGTTGACCACACTCGCCAGTTTCGTGTCGACATGTTTGATATGCTGGATGACCCAATCACACAGCTCCTTCTGGAGTTCGAGAACCAGGCTGGGCGTGGGCCCTTCTGTTTCGAACCGTTTCTTAAAATTTTGGAACTTCCGCACAAATTGTTGGTGGCCAAGCTTGTTGGTTAAGGCAAGAGGGCATTTTCTGCGCTCCATCACTGCTTCCTCGTCAGAAAAGTGTTTCACGGCGTATTCCCCGAGGAATCCGATCAGGTTCGCCAGCTCTTCCTGTCCCTTTCTGGCTTTCATGGCTGCCAGCAACCCATTAAGCTTGTGGAGAAGTTCCTGATGTTGTGCATCGATTCGCGGAATTCCGGTGGTCATTGAGCCGTCCCAGACGTAAACCATTCTTTGTCCCTCCTCGGAAAATTCTGTAACCATCGTACTGTCAAGGTTCCCTGAACAAGCATAGCTCGGCCACGCGAGCACGAATCCCGGCGAATTTGCCCAGCTTACCTTGCTGAGACGGAGTCGCAACAAACTCGGGATCAGTTCCCAAGCTTGGTATCGCTGATTCACCGACTCGCTATTTCTCCAAAGCGCGATTACTTTAAACTGCGCATATTCATCAGAATGCGCAGTTTTACCACAATGCGAATCTTATCTCGTGAAGCTCCGAGACAAAAAGTCCTACGATTTTCCTAGGCGCAGGACACAGCTGCACCGTTTGAGAATCACCGATCGTGTCTTGAGCCAAATCCTCAGCGTTTGCTAAGATTCTGCCGCAGAACCGGAGTCACCGCGCGTGGCAACAAGGATGAAGCACTTGCAACGTCCCTGCGTTCTCCTGACGCTTCTGACTTGCGCCGGGCTGGTCGGCTGCGCGTCCTTGCCGCTCCAGCCTGGGATCTCGTTACGTTCCAGAGATTCGCAAACCAATGCTGTCTCCTCTGCTGCTTTGCATGGCGCGGAACGGAGCATTCGGCAGGACCAACCCACGGACGCTGCTCACGGGCTGCCCGAAGATACCAGCAAGCCCTCCGGGAAGGACGATGGGATTTCTTCCCAGCCTGTCGCCGCGGAAAAAAGGGACAACCCGGCCCAGAACACTCGGCAAAGCCCTTCGGGTGTCCCTTCCCCGGAGGCGAATCGGCCGAACGCCATCTCGATCAACCTCCTCGTGGAAGAGCTCGAGGCCGAAGGGATCCTGACTCCCCAAAGCAAAGCCCAGCTTGTCGAGGATCTCTGTCGCACTCCCCCGGATCTCTGGCCGGCCGTCGTCGATTTCTTTCGCGCCAGTGTTGAGCTGCGTCGCAAGCGAGGCTCAAGCACAGCGAGTCCGGTTGAGGGACTACCTGCAAATTCGTCCCTCACTCCGCCTGGCCATTCAGCATTGCCTTCACTGGCAGAGCAAGCGCAGGGCTCGGACTCGCGTCCGGCCTTTCCAGACGTCCAGAGTGCCGCGTTGCATGGGAACGATCGTGTCAATGGTCGCGCCGAAGATCACGCCTCTGCCATTAGGCCAGCCACGCTCACTCAACAGCCGGGCCAGCCTGCCACGGTTCTAACGCGTGCAGAACTGTCCGACTCTCTCGACCAGGTCTCGCCCGGCACCCCCACCTCCCTGCAACCGGTGGGTGAAGCGACCGTGAGTGACGTGTCTATCCGCGGAGCTTCCCCCATCACGACCGCAACGACCCCATCAAATGGGAGCTGGCAGGAGTACCTGCGACAGGCGGTGAAAAGTCTCAACGAGACCTCTCGCCGGGATGACGCTGACGAAATCCGTCTGCGTCTTTTGGAATTGGCACTTGCCAATCGAGAAAATGCCTTGCAGCCGATACCGGGCATGAGCCCCGCACTCCAGGAATTCTGGTCCGAAACGCTCTTCGCTTTGGGGCTTCTGCAAGACTCACACCTCAATCCCGACCCCAAGCTCCGGCTTGCCGAAGCTCGGCGGCATCTTCAAAACGGCATTCGGCGGCTGGGAGAGGAGTGCCCTCTGGAGGTGACGGGGCTGGCCTTCGTAACAGCCGTGCAAAGCTGGGGTGTCTACGAGGCCTTTGACAAATACGAATTTGTCCCTGGTCAAAAAGTCCTGCTGTACGCGGAAGTGGAAAACCTCAGTGCGGAATCGACACCCAAGGGATTTCGCACGGCGTGGCGGAGCAGTTACCAGATTCTTGATAGCACCGGCAAAGAAGTGGCCCGTTATGAATACGCTCCCAACGAGGAGTATTGCCGTCGTCCACGCCGGGACTTCTTCATAGGCTGCGAACTGTCGTTTCCCAGAGATGCCGCGGCAGGCCGGTATGTGTTACGACTCACCGTGGTCGATCTGATCACCAATCGCGTGGGCCAGGGAACAATCGAATTCACACTTCGCACTCAGGCCGCCAAATGACAGCCGTTTCTCGGCGTGTGCCGCCCGTTTCAAACCAACCGGTGCCCTTCACTCGCTCATACGGCAATCGGTGTTTCGCCCACGCAATTCGATACCGTCTCCAGAAGCTGCTCAGGCAGGAACGGTTTGGCTATGAAATCCTGTGCCCCTTTGCGGATAGCCTCTGAAATGAGCTTCGTTTGATTGAGGGCGCTCACCACAACAATCTTGGCCTGAGGGTCCGCCGCAAGAATTCCCTCCAGGGCGTACATCCCGTCCGTTCCCGGCATGACGATGTCAAGAGTCACTACATCCGGACGGCACTCAATGTATTTTGCCACCGCTTCAGCACCATTGCCGGCTTCGGCGGCAACCTCCCATCCCGCCTGGGAAAGGATTTCGGCGATCATTCGTCGAATCAGAATCGAATCGTCTGCAATGAGGACCCGCTTGGCCATCTCTGTTCTCCTTCTGTCAGCATCTAAGATTCGAGATTCGTTGGCTCTTGCTCGTGATCATCGTCCATGGACTTTGATCTATGCAGAGACGCTCCGCGTCTCTACGGCGGCAATTCACCAGACTTCCTTAACTGCGAGTTTCAGTACACTGGGCAACGCCGGCCGCAAAGTTTCCCTGTGCTCTCGAGAACAATCGCTTCTTTCTTTTCCAAATTTAGCTCACGACCTGGCACACGGCCTTGCGAAGCCTGCCGGCACTTGGGAAAACTCTCCGCGGAGCCGCCACCCCTCCGCATATTTGAAGTTTGCGTCAAAACCGTATCGATGTTTCTTGCCCGTACAAACCGATTGTCCAATACCCGAATCGCGTCCCGAGCAACCACCACGTGCGTCACAATCAACTCTTACCGACATCCGTCGGCAATCGTAATCGCCAAAAAATATCCCCGCCGATGAAGTATCAAGGCACTTCACGCCCGGAGTTTCCTTTGGTATTTACGAGTGCGTGTGTCTCAGGCAAGCATTGCGGCTGTCTTCCGGGCGCACCTGGCTCACAGTGAGCGGGAATAGAAGTCTGGCGAGGGTCGGCAGGCCATGGAATTGAACCGGTACCACTACTACATGCTGGGTTTATTCCTGCTCTTTTTTGGGCTGGAACTACGGATGATCGACTCCGTGGTCCTCACGCCGGAGGCGACCAAGTTTCTCGCCGAACGGACCGGGCATCCCGTCGCTACCGCCAGCGATGCCGTTGCCGCCATAACCGGTGTGCAGACCAATCTGCCTCCAAAGACTGTGCGTCCGCCCGACTGGCTTGGTTACGCGATGCTCTCCGCGGGTTCCGTTCTCGTGCTCTACAGTCTGGCGCTGCCCAAGCCCGGCGGCTGAAAACAAGATGGCAATCAGTGGTCATGTCCCCTGCTCAAATCCGAGTTGGTGCCCTATTGCCCTACCACCGGTCAGCACAGACAACAAACAGCCAGCGGCTTCAATCTATCCATACCTCTTCACCGGCAGAGGTCGTACAGCCGATGGACCGACGCTCCTTTTGGAGGGCCATCGGACATTGCTTGGCCGCACTTGGCATCCTCACGGCTGCTCGCAAAGTCTGGGCAGAAAATTCGGCTTCCAACAGCGCGGACAGGGACGCCTGGTCGGGAAATTCATCCAATTCCTCAATCCCGTCTACCGATCCCGAGCCGAAATCCAGTTCCGCTGAACGGACTGCCAGCCCTTCCGTCCCCAGACTCCGCGAGGGCACCGCCCTTGAAGCAGTGACGGGTACGCTTCGGCCTGCCGGTGAACGCTACGTCTTCTTCTCTGAAGACGCCAGGTATCGACTCGTCGTCCTGGAAAACCTCGCCCTCGAGCGGCTGCTTCGCGTTCAGAACACGTACGCCGGCAATGTATTCTGGAAAGTTTGGGGGACCGTCACCGAATTCCGGGGCCAGAACTATCTTTTACTGAAACGTTCACTCTTCGATCGTGTGGAAGCAGCCAGCCCGTCGGCCCTCCCGTAAACACTCACTACCGCCAACGCACAGCAAATACGACGACTCCGCAAGTCTCATTCATCCTGTTTGCCAGACGTTTACTAGTCTTTACCGGTCCGTTAGGTTTCACCGGACCAATCTGAACGATTGACCTTATTGCTGATCGGATATCGCGGAAGCCCGCTTTTTCTGAAATTCGGCCCAACTGCCGTACCACGGTAGGGGTGTGAAGCGCCGGGCAAAAATGTGTCGCAAGGGTCCGATCCCCCACACCTTTCGCTGGAGTTCTTCCTGGGTTGCGAAGAACTGCTCGGCCGCCGCCACACGTTTCGGGTTCCACTCTTTTTCGCGCATCACCTCGTGATGATACTTTAGGAGTTCGCACTTGTACCGCCACTGCACGACTCGCCAGTTTCTTTCCCAGTCCGCCGGAAGCAATTGTTCGAGAGTTTTTTCCGCCGCCGCGACATCCACTTCAAAAGGACGTCCCCAAAGCTTCAGCCAGGCGACCCATTCAGCGGCGTTGTCCTCACTGGCGCCGAGATAACGCACGGCATAGGCGCGTAGCAGTTCATCCGTCGAGGAGTACCGACCGCTTGCCAAACCCGCAAGAATCGCCTTGTTGACATCGTCAAAGACGCCTTCTGAGTAGGCCATCACGCCCTGACAGCCGTGGCCAGCCAGATCACGGACCGTTTTTTCCAAACGTGCTGGGGCAATCACCGGGCCGAGGTGGCCGTACACATCCCGGGGAGCTGCCTGGTCGGCGTAACCGATGTGAACGAACGCCGAGCGTGCACATCCCTGGGGAAGTGGTACGGAAGCCACATCGGTCTGTCCATAAGGGATGTGAAGGTACATTTGTCCCACCCAACCGGGGGCGTGCTCTTCGCACCACGTCGCGAATAATTGATGTTCCTCCGGCTGCCACCACCAGCCAACCATTTCCATCTTCAGCTCCGGGTGGTACTTTCGTCCTATCTCGTAAATTTCTCGAGATAGCCTCGCGAACGTAAGAATCCACGGGCGACACTTCTCGCAGGCACATCCACCGAAATCGTAGGGAGCCGCAACGAGCGTAGAAAGACGTACACCGCTTGCCGCCAGGTCTGCAAAGAGGTTTTCGTAGTTGCGAAGAATGACGCGCCTTGCCTCTGGAATGGAAGGGCAAATGAGTTGCCCGAAAATTTTTGCGTTCGTCGTGGCCAGCCAATCAGCTCGACACTGGTCCACATAAACGTGATTGGGTGTAATAACGAGCTCGCATGCCAATCCCAGTCTTTGGGCGGCCAGGAAATGTGCCTTTTTCCGTTCCCATAAAGCATGCCCCAGTTGGTACTCTCGTTTCCCTGAAAATGGATCGGAACAGTCCTCCATATCAAACCAGTCGGCATAGCGATTGAACCCCCAGAAAAGTGCCTCCTGGAGCATTTCTCGCATCTCGTTTTCGCCCATCACCTCATAACTATTGCCAAAATGACCTGGGGCATAAAGTGTGCGCACGGCGAAAATAGGCGTCACCTCTTTGCCGTCCCCTGGTCGCGCCCTGTCGTCAGCCCGGGCACAGGCCATCGCGACACCTACGAATGCCACGAAAAACGTGAGAGCCCGGACAATCGTTCTCTGGTGAATCATGGTTCCACTCCATAAACGTCAACCTGGTAAGCTTGTAGATTTGCACCCGGCCTTTGAAGAAAACGCCCTATTGCACCGCGGTCAAACCTGAGTCGGAGAACTCTGTCGATTCAACTTCCGTTCTTCCCGCAAACGATAGCCGGATTTCTCGTACCGGTCCAAATCCAGTCCGAACGGCGAGCGTCGCGGCGCCGCTCTCCACCGGCGTTTGCTGCTGGTAGACAGTCATCCCAACGACTGCTTGATAGCTCCGCTCAATTCATGATTTTCGTTTAGCAGATGGAACTTTCCAACAATTCTTCCAACGTTTCTTCGTGCGATGATCCCCCAGATGGTATTGTTTGATGGTCTTTCCTATCGACGGTTAGTCTCTTGTTACTAAAAGCTCCGGCACCGAACGTACCATCCGGAAGCTCAGCGTCAATTTTGGTAACTCCCCGACAGGAAGCAATCAAGCGGGCAAAAAGGAAATGTGCGACCTGTTCTCTCGGTTGGGCGCGAAGCATCCAGCACGGTTGTATGGATTCTTCCGAGGGCATCGCGGAGTGATCAATCCCATGACATTGATGAGTTCGTTTTTGCAGTTTGGTGATTCGGCCGTATTTGATTTATAGTGTATTTAGTCCGGCTATCTTTGCGAGCCACAAAAGTGGCCGACCTTATCGAACCAAAAAACCTTCTAAAAAGTGGACAGGCCAATGACGATGCCCGCTCTTTTCGAAAAAACATTGGCGCTTCTCAAGTTCTTACGAGATTATTCTGGACTGCGACGACGCAGTGGCACCACATACACAAAGGATGATCGTGTCCTGTGGTGGGGAGATCTGGCTGCGGAACTGAGGCGTGGTGCCCAGGGGATTTATTCCCCTTTGCTCAATGACAATGACAGGGGCGATACAGATCCTGAGCTCTGGCTGGAGATGCAAAAACCGAAGGAACCGGCAATGCCGGAGCCCTCAGAACAACTGAGGTTCTGGATCGCGGACTATCCGTATTCCCTGCGTCATCCGTCAGGGAACGAGCCCGAACTCCGTTCAGAAATTCCTTCCCCAGCAAACACCCTGGGGCCCTTGTTCAGCAGTGCTGCGAAACAAGAAGAAGACGACTCAATAGCCTACGAGCGACTGGAGGATCACCCGGAGATTCAGAAGGCATTCGCCAATTATCTCGAGAAATGGCGGCCCTGGTACGCCAACTACCGTCTGTGGCAGGGAAGTCAGCGGCTGTATTCGCAACTCGATTTAATGCGTCGTCTTTCCAGCAGTACCGACGAGACGTCCGAACTGGTTATGGCCTTCGGTTTGCTGGAAGGAGTGATCGACGGCCAGTTTTACTGCCGCCACATCTTCGTTGCACCGGCGGACATCGTCCTCGAGCCCATCAGGGGAAAGCTTCTGGTAAGGCCTTCCTGGGACTTCACCCAGTTCAAGCTCGATCTCACGTTTCTCCCTTCTCACCTTCGGCCGGACTTTACCGAGGCTTCCCTGCAGGAAAAACTGGAAGAACTCGACTGCGATCTTACCCAGCAGAAGCTCATCGAAGAGCTGTTGAATCTGGTAGGTAATCACCTTTCTCCGGAAATCCTGATTGATGTGACGGCGATGTCGCCGCGGGCCGAAAGACAGAACTCCTTAAGTCTTCGTTTTGCCCCGGCGCTTGCCCTCCGGCGTCGTGTTTTCACAGGTTACGAAGAGACGGTCCTTCAGTTTATCAAGGGATTTGAAGAAGGCCGTCTGCGCGAAACGCGCCCATGGCAGACGCTGCTTCTAGAGGGAAAACCCGCGGCCCGCGAGGAAGCCGACCTCATTTCTGGACCTGAAAGCAATCGCAAAACTTCTAAGAGATCTCGCTCCCCCATCCCGGACACAGAACTCTATTTTCCCTTAGCATCCAATGACCAGCAGCGTCGGATTGCGCAACGGCTTTCCGAACAGCCGTGCGTGTTGGTCAAAGGTCCGCCCGGAACAGGAAAAAGCCAAACGATCGCCAATCTCATTTGCCATCTCCTGGCCCAGGGCCATCGCCTGTTGATCACGGCCCAGTCGGCGAAGGCGTTGACTGTTCTTCGCGACATGTTGCCGGAGGATATCAGGGATCTCTGCGTGATTGCGTTGGGGAACTCGCGCGGCGAGCTCAAACTGATGGAAGACTCAGTCCAACGGATTGTCCGCCGGGCCGAACAGTGGGACGAACTGTTTCAGAACGCCGAAATTGCAAGGCTTTCTGAGAAGCTTCGGGAGTGCCGTGATCAAATAGCGCGGCTGGAAAAAGAACTCTGCGACGTTCGCGAAGCAGAAACTCGGGTGGACCGTACGCTGCCTGGCGGATACACCGGGACGGCCGCTCATATCGCTCAAAAGGTTAACAAACGTGCTTCCAAATACCGATGGCTGCCGAAGGAAGGCCCGAAGGACCATTTTCCGCTCTCTGAGGACGAACTGGAATTCTTTGCGAATTGGCATGTCCAGTTGACTCCCGATCGAAAGCAAAGCCTGGCCTGGGCCAAAACCGACATAGACCTTCCCAGCCCGGAAGAGATTGAAGCGTTGTTTGAAGAACGGGCTGCCCTCCAGACCCAGCTTCAGCAACTCGCAGCGGTCGTTGATGGCACTATTTCCAACCGCCTCAAGCAGCTCCCAGATGAGACCGTCGAACAGCTTTCGCGGTGCCTGACTCAATTGAATCGTACGATTCGAGAAGCCTCGGCAGTTCTGGGGGAGTCCCTTCCGTTTGTGATCCACGAATTTGTTGAGGGGAAACAGCCGAGCTGGCTGCCACTGATCCGAAATTGGGCAGAGGCCGTCAAACGGCTGTCGGAACACAGCGCATTTTTGCAGACCGTCAGCGTTACCTATCCGGAAGATATGGAGTTAAAGGGGCTTCTTTCAGCCGCCAGGCGGAGAGCGGAGCATTTTCGACGGGGTGGTAAACGACGGTGGCTGCTATTCTTCTCACCGCGCGTCGTCAAAGAAACAGAGTTCGTCGAACAGCTCTGTCGGGTGAATGGTGGCCCGCCGGCAAATCTCAGTGAGCTTGATGACCTGATCAGGTATCTAGAACTAAAAGAGCTGGTGCTCTCTGCCTTTGCCATGTGGCCGGGCAAAGTTGACTTTCCTGCCAGTGATGTCCTGGCGGCGGCGGTGCAACTCCGGCAATGGCAAGCCCAACTTGTGGCCCTGTTTCGCGCGTTCGAGACCGGGCGTTCCGTCCTCTCCATGCTCCCGGTTCAGGACTGGCGAACACTGTTTTCGGATAATTCCCTGCCGATATGGGAGCAATCCATCGCGAGAGAATGGGCATGGCGACGCTTGGCACGCACTCAGCGTCAGATTGAGGAACTCGCCTCGCGATTGCGAGCCCAGTACCAGGAGTCCGGCGATCCCGCGATAGCCAAGTGTTGTCACGCACTCGAGAACATTGAGGCTGAACTCTGGCGGTCGGGCTGCGCCGAGTACTCCTCGCGAAAGTCGCTGCTTTCTTCTCACGAGCGATACCTTGCCCTGCGCGAGCGTATCGAGAATGCATACCCGGCACTGAAGAACTGGCTAAGTGAGACAGAGGGCCAGGCTTCCGCCCGCCCGTTGATCGGCCAGCTTGCGGAGGCGTGGCACTGGTCGGAGGCTCGCGCATGGCTTCGCCGGGTGACCCAGCCCGGCCGCTATCAAGAGCTGAAACTCTCTTTAGAGGAACTCCGAAAACAGGAGCGGGATATCATCAAGCAACTCGCGAGTCTTAAGGCATGGCAAGCTTTTATGCTGCGGCTCGACGATCGCACGCGGCAGAATCTTCAGGCCTGGGTCAAGACGATTCAGCGAATTGGGAAGGGAACCGGCAAACGCGCGCCGCGGCTGCGGCGGGAGGCACGCCGCTATTTGTTTGAGTGTCTTCCGAAAATTCCCGTCTGGATTATGCCGGTCCACAGAGTCTGGGAAACAACCAGCGTTGAACCAGGGATCTTTGACACGATTATCGTGGACGAGGCGTCTCAAGCCGGTCTCGATTCGCTGCTCCTTCTCATGCTGGGCAAACGACTCATTGTGGTGGGTGATGACCAGCAGAATAGTCCAGGGAAGCAATTCATCGAACAGGAACGGATCAACGGTCTCATCGATCGATATCTCAAGGGCGTACTTGATTTCGCAGAGAGCTACCAGCCCGACTTCAGTCTTTACGATCATGCTCTGCGGGCCTTCGGTCTGCCCATCACTCTGCGCGAGCATTTTCGATGTGTTCCCCAGATCATTCGTTTCAGCAACGATCTCTGCTACCAAGAGGAGCCGCTCATTCCTCTTCGCCAGGCCCCGCCGCAGGCACTTCCACCGCTACAGGCCGTTTTTGTTTGTACCGGCCGAACAGAAGGCGAAAGCCCGAACATTATCAACCGCGCCGAAGCCGAGGCCATTGTTGAGAAAATTCAGCAGTGTCTGAAGGATCCCGCGTACAAAGGTAAGACAATGGGCGTGATCACACTCCAGGGACAGGCCCAGATGGAACTGATCCAGCGACTGCTGAGCGAGCGTATTGAGCCGCGGGAACTGGAAGAACGGAAACTCACATGCGGCACCTCTCCCAGTTTCCAGGGAGATCAGCGGGATGTCATTTTCCTTTCTCTCGTCGTGGCACCGAACCAGCGTTTTCGCGCTTTGACAACAGACGACGAAAAACGGCGATTTAACGTGGCGATGAGTCGCGCCCGTGATCAGGTCTGGCTGTTCCACAGCGTTCGGCTGGAAGATCTTTCTCCGGAGGATCTTCGCTACAAGCTCTGCCAGTTCTTTTACTCGCCCGAGCAGGCACTGTCAGACGGTGTCTACGCGCAGCGCGAGACCCTGGAAACGTTTTTCAAACATGTTCGTAATCGGAAAACGAATCCACCGCCAACGCCATTTGAAAGCTGGTTCGAGACGGAGGTGGCCCTTGAGCTTCTCCGCCTGGGATACCGAATCCGACCTCAATGGGCCGTTGCCGGATACCGGATCGACCTCGTTGTGGAAGGTCAACAGAAACGCCTGGGAATTGAATGCGACGGTGACTCCTGGCATGGTCGGGAACAGTTTCTGCAAGATTTGCATCGCCAGTTACAATTGGAGCGCGTAGGGTGGACCATCATCAGGGTGCGGCAATCAGAGTTTTACGCCAACCGCAAACGTTGTCTGGAATACATCCTGGACAAATGCCGGGAACTGAACATTCGCCCCTGGACCGAGAACGAGGCGGAAACGGCGCAGGAGGACGAATCGTGTCATGATCACGCTCATCCGCGCGATGGTGATGGAGAAGCGAGATCTGAAACTCGAAACCGTGTCTACGAACCACCTGAGGGACGACAATCGACGCCAGGAAATGGCGGAGCACAAAAATGGCGGCCGAAAAACGGTGGCTACTCCGTGGACCGAGTGGGGCCAGTTCCAGGAGCATCAACTCGATCGCCAAAGCCATCCGGTCACGCGACGTCGCTTTTGGCCGGCCGAGTTGAGCCTTCTGTACAGACGGTAGCGACGCCCCGGGAAGCTCCAGAAATAGAAAATATCGACGGAGAGGACCCACCCACGATTCGCTACCACTTGGACGTCCAGCAACCCCCAGAAGGTTCGGGTTCGTTTGCAGTCCATGAGTTCATTGACAGCCTGATGGCCGCTCCAAAAGCAGCCCTGGCCAGTGTCATCGACAAATACTTTCCTGATGACGACAAAATATGGAAGAAACTCGCGGCCTGGGCGAAGGATAAAGGATTATTTACTCCCACGGCGCGCCAGTTTCTATACAAAGTGGGAGAGTCCTGCTCTCCTTTGGGAGGCTGGGAACTTACCCCAAAGCAGAAGGCCTGGGCATGCAGCCTTTTTGCAGAGGCGGTGAAAGAGGGATACCTTTATGAAGTGGGCATCGATTGGCTGATCGCGAAGATAGGCAGAGCGGATGGGCCACAGTAAAAGGCAGAGTTTATTGGCAGGGAATGGTTGCTCATCTACTTCCGCTTCGTTTGCGCCTCCGTGACAATGGCATATTCGCCATAATTGCCAGAGCGCCATCTTGAAGCGAGCTACTGGATGGATTTTGTCTCGTTTTGACACCTGTCACGTATGTCCGCATGCCAACGTCGGACCGTCGATACCCCTCTCTGTGGGCCTCATGGTTTCGATATTAACATTGGAAGGTGGTATGGAAATGGTTTGCGAACACGTCTAACAAATCCCCAATGTTTCAATGGAAACTTCAATTCCCTGGGAACACGGAAGTGAATTTGGGTGGATTCTGCCGCTGGATTATCCCTATCCGAAACGGGCACTTCCGGCGAATGCGGTGCTGTTTGGAAACGGTCGGCAGGCCCTGGCGGCTGCCCTCCTCGCAGGAAAAAAACAGAGAGGGTGGCACCGCTGTTACGTGCCCAGTTATATCTGCCAGAGCGTCGTGGACGCGGTTCTTGCCACCGGTCTGGAATGTATCCCCTACCCCGATCTGCCAATAGGCCAGCCTGAGTTGAATTACAGGAACCTTCAGCCTTCCGACTGTGTGTTGATTGTGAATCACTTCGGTTGGCGCTCGCCGCAGTTTTCTCAGTTAGTTCGCACGACACCGGCCGGGCTTATCGAAGATCACACACACGACCCGTGGAGCGCCTGGGCCAGCAATTCATCGGCCGATTTTTGCATTGTGTCGCTGCGCAAAACATTGCCGCTTCCCGACGGTGGGGCAATATGGTCGCCTCGCGGGCATCCGATCGAGCCACCATCAATCGAAGAGCCCGACCACCAGCGGGCAGCCCTTCAGAAGTTGGCGGGAATGCTCCTGAAGGCCGAATATCTCAGGGGAGGCAGCGTAGAGAAAAGCCTGTTCCGGAGTCTTCAAACCTCGGGAGAGAATCTCTTCAAAACGCTGCCGCTTTCCAAACCGCTGGAAATCACCTCTCATCTCTTGGATCGATTGCCGTGGGATCAATGGCGGAGTAAAAGGAGAGTAAATGTCGAGTATTTGGCCGGACTATTACGGACAATAAAGCAAGTCGAGGTTCTCAATCCACCACGCATGGCCGAAAGCTGCTCATTCGGCGTGGTCATTCGATGTCCGACCAACTCGGTTCGGGACCAATTGCGGCAATACCTCATTGAGCGGCAGATTTATCCAGCCGTCCTCTGGCCCAAAAACTGCCACATGATGAACGATTGCCAAGCGGTCGAATTCTCGGAACGCATTCTTTTCTTTCATGCAGACTTCCGGTATGAAGTGACGGATTTAGAGCGAGTTGTACAAGCAGTACGTGATTTCTTCAGGAGTTCGTAACGAAGAGAAACCGAAAGGCCCACCAACGCGTTTGTCGTCTACAGCTCTTCCTCATTTCTTCGGGACGTATTGAAATCGCGGGGCGCTCCAGGTTTAATCATGGGGCATTGGATAATAGACTGCTTCCAGCCCCACGCAAATTGCTCTTGAATATTTCGGAGGTGACCCGTGATCACGGCAAATCGAATCACGTCCGCGTTTGGCGCTGTAACGTTACTTCTGGCTTCGTTCCACGGTTTTCGCCCAGTCGATGGTGCGGAAGCACCGGAGGCAGCCCATCCGAATCTGTGGGAATTGTGTCGCGAAAAGTCCTCAATTCACCGCTTTGCCACGCTGTTCTCGGCCCAGGACGTTCGCGACCGGCTCGCCACGGAGGAAGGCCGACAACAGGCGATGGAATGGTGCCGGGCGACGGGGGTCACCCATGTGTTCATCGAAAGTTTTCGCGATGGCTATCAAGCCCCCCGAGATCTTCTGACAGCCGCTCGAGATACCTTTCGCCAGGCAGGGTTTGAAGTCTCCGGCTGTGTGACGCCGACTAACGTGGGCAAACTCTCCACCGGCTGGAAGGCGATCTCATGCTACACGGATCTTAAAACGCAGGATCGACTGGCAGAAATATTTGCCTACGCCGCATCGCTATTTGACGAGATCATGATCGACGACTTCCTTTTTACTGACTGCACGTGCCCGGAGTGTCAGCAGGCCCGAGCAAAGCGCACCGTCAGGATCGGTGATCAAGAATTCCCCGTAAATGGTGATTCCTGGTCCGCTTATCGATGTGAATTGATGGTGCAACTGTCGCGGATCAAGATTCTCCAAGCCGCCCGCAAAGTCAACCCCAACGTGCGGATCATCATTAAATACCCTCAGTGGTATGACTATTTCCATGAACGAGGCTACGAGGTCATTCGGCAAACTGCCGATTTTGACCGCATTTGGGTGGGGACTGAGACCCGTGATTACGACGACCCTCGCTGGGGACGCACGGTCCAGTACGAGGGCTACTTCATCATGCGCTGGCTGGGCGGAATTGGTGGCGAGAAATGCGGTGGCGGGTGGTTTGATCCATTTGGCACGACCGAACACACCTATGTGGAGCAAGCGCGACAAACAATTCTGGGTGGCGCCCGCGAGACGCTGCTTTTCTGTTACGGCGCACTGCAGCGCGGAACTGGTCCCCGGAACGTGGAAGTGCTTCGAACGCACATTCCCGAGCTTTTAGCTGTTGCCGAAAAGATCCAAACCCGACGGATGATCGGTGTCGCTGCTTACAAACCGCCCCATAGCTCGCCGGGACGGGAACCGTATGTGTACGATTTCGTTGGAATGTTGGGCATTCCTCTGGTTCCCTGCCACGAGTTTCCGGAAAACGCTCAGGCTGCCTTTTTCCCTGTCCATGCTTTGACAGCCCCACAATTTGAAGAACGGCTTGTGCGGCTGGTTGACCGTGGGACACCGATCCTTTTGACGGATGCGCTCGCCGGACAACTCAAAAATAAAGATTTACTCAGTCGTCCGAACGTTCAGATCTTGCCTGTGCTGGGCGACCCCCACCGGCTTCTTAAACTCACGGAAAACGAATTGGAACCCTTGCGGATGGCCCTTCTCCGACCGTTCGGTATCACTTTCAGGGCTCCCAATAAGGTTGGGCTCTATCTTTTTGAGGACGGCAGCTACGTAATCGAGAATTTCAACAATGATCCCGTGAAGGCTGCGCTCAACGGCCAAGAGCACGAGATACCGGGTCGAGGGTGGATTCAGGTCTGGAAATGAGCAACCCTTGCCCGCTCTCGGAGTTCCCTCTGTCGACCAAATTCATCACCGAGTAATGGTTCATAATTGGGTGGTCGGGCCATTCCCGCCTCTTGTGACGATCCGTAAGAGCCCAAGCGCGGAAGGTATGGTAGGGGTTATTCACGACTTGCCCCTACGCCTCGCCAGAAGAACTGGGCAGACGGATCAGGGCTGTGAAATAAATGATTCGGCGTTGGAATGCGGCCGGGCAGGGAGGTCAGCGTGCCCTGAATCTCACTGCCGCGCGAGACCTTTTCGAGGTCGGCGGCTCTTTCAGTCGGCAAAGGAAAAGCTGGCCACGAGTCGATCTCGCTGTGGCCTGCCAGGGTAGATCTTATCCAGGGATAAAAATCCACGTCACAGTTCCCTACTTCACCCCTCGCCGCCGGAGCCTGTCGCCCGTTTACGGTGTCCTATCGAGCGTGACGACCGTGGCAAGGGTTAGCTGGACGGCCATTGCCGCATTTTCGACATCCGTGCGTTCCGGTATGTCATTTTCGGTGTGGTAATTGGGATCTGCGTAGGGGAATGATCCAATTTGTAAGATTGTCACGGGATAGCCCGCCCGCACAAACGATCCGTCGTCATCTCCCGGACGTGGCCGCTGAGCGATTCTTTGCTCCAGGCCAATCCGGAAGCGCTCGTTGGCCGCGCTAACCAGACGAGCCAGGGCCTCGCCCTCGGGAACCGTGAAAACCGTGACGTTGGTCTTTCTTCCGGCAGCCGTGTCTTCAGCGGATTTCACCCCAATCCCGTCCAGATTGATGACGGCAATAATATTATCGCCTTTTTCTTTAGCTTTTTGCGCCGCTGTCACACTGGTCCACGGCCAGTGTTCTTCGTTACACCAGAGGAAGCGGATGGTACGGTCGTTCGGATAGTCCCTCAGAACGCGCGCCATTTCGAGCAGACCGCATGTGCCGATGGCGTTGTCATTAGCACCGGGCGAATCCACCCAACTTTGCGAGTCTTTGTGTGCAAGGAGAAGGATGATTTCCTCGGGGTGGCGTTTTCCTTGTTTTTCGGCATAAAGGTTGTAAGCCGTGTACCAGGGATCCTCGGGATGTGGTGGCGAGTACTGATGCGCCTTTGGTTTGCTCGGATCCCGTCGAAAAGCCTGGACCTGCACGGGTTCTCGCACGACCTGGTAGCCCCATTCTGTAAGTTGAGCCGCCAGGTAATCGTCCGCTTCATGAAGCGAGTTCTTGCTTTGCCCCGGTCGAGTGTAATTCAGCTTTCGAAACGGCAGTGGGTCTTTGGCCAGGTAGAAAAGGTGACGACGGATCTGCTCCGCATTAACTTGCGTGATACGGGATTGGATTTCCTCCACGACAGTGGGTTGGTTCCATACGACCGTCCAGCGACTCTCAGGCGACGCCGGATGCTCCTCGCCCAGCACAGACAAAGAGTGCGCTAACGTGGCCAACATGACAATTGGAACAATCCTTGCCAAATTAAGTTCTCTCATTGAAGCGCTCCTCATTTGGAAGCTCATTGCTGAAGTATCAGCCTCTCGGCTGACTTGTCGCCAAAAGGTTTTTCCGTGCGAAATGCACAGGCCGGACGGGCCGTGATCCGTCGGTCGATCCTTCCCGTTGCCGCTTCCGCACGTCAAGAGTATATCTATCTCCAACCCAAGGCGGAATACGCTAGCCCGCAGCCAACGTGTCAACAGGCATCGCGACTACCCCATCCCCACTTTTGCCAAAAACTACGATATGCCACGGGCACAATGTGTTGTAGGAGCAATTCATGAATTGCCCCTACCGTCTCGCCGGCAACTAAAACGAAGAGTTGGAGCCCGGCAAGTGAAATGGATTGTGCAGGCCTGGAAAGCGGACCTGACAAGCAGGTCCCTCCGGGTTGAATCTCGCTCTCACACGAACCTATGTGTGGGTCCACGTCCCCGTGAGTAGAAAAGTGGGGATAAGTCAGGCGTCGCGAGGATTGATCGTGGGTACAGCTTGCTCACAACACCATGTGGAGTTTCCGGGGCTGAGCTTCTAAACTGGAGAGTTATCGCTCGGGAGAGCAGTACGTGTTGTACACTGGCAAAAAGGCGAGATCAGCGCCGCGTGTTAGTGTCGCTCGAGGAGGAACCATCCGATGCTTGATGTGGTTCGCGGGAGTGCCGTCATTGTTCTGGCCGGTCTCGTGTTGAGTTTTGCGGGGTGCCGACCGCCAGAACGCGCTGCGTCGCAGGTGAAATCCGATCAGGGTAAGAAGCTTGTCATCGCTGTGATTCCCAAGAGCACTGGTGGTGAATTCTGGAAAACAGTCGAAATGGGGGCTCGAGAGGCGGCAGAGGAATTGGGGGTGGAGATGAAGTGGGATGGTCCCCTTACGGAAACCGAACTGGCAGAGCAGAACAAGATTGTCGAGAACATGGTTACCTTGCAGGTGGATGGGATCGCCCTGGCCCCGCTCAACCGGTCGGCTCAGCGACGAACGGTTGAACGGGCTGTGGAGGCCGGTATCCCTGTCGTCATTTTCGACTCGGAAATCGATGGCCATGCTCACGTCAGTTTCGTCGCCACCAACAACAAACAGGGAGGCAGTCTGGGGGCTCAGCATATGATCGAACTTTTGGGAGGAAGAGGCCGCGTCCTGGTACTGCGGTTTGTGCAGGGGACGGGAAGCACCGAAGCTCGTGCGGAAGGGTTCATTGAGACAGCCAAAGCCGGAGGCCTGGAAATCGTGGCCGATCCCTATCCGGAAGACGCTACCGTGGAAGGCTGCAAGAAGACAGCCACAAATGTTTTGGAAGGTTTTGTGAAAGCGAACGAACTGGCCCTTGACGGCATCTTTGCGTGCAACGATCGCTCCACACTGGGGATGTTGGCCGCGCTGGAAGATCTCCGCAAAAGCGGCGTGAAGGTCCATGCCCGTTTTATCGGGTTCGATTTTACCCCGCGGCTCATCGAGGCACTTCAGGCAGGACTTATTGACGCGCTTATTGCCCAAAACCCGCAGAAAATGGGGCGCTTGGCCGTTGAAACCCTTGTTGCGTACCTCCGTGGACAACAAGTTCCCAAATATATCGACACCGGCGTTGTTCTCGTGACGCGGGAAAAACTGGCGACCGACCCGGCGGTACGGCAGTTAGTGGGATTGTCTGAAAAACCTGCCGGCAACCAGGGTGAGCCCTCGAGCGCCGACAAATGAGTTTTACGGCATCGCCTCCCGCAAGGTAAGGGTGTGGAACGCCATGTGGGACTCGCCACCCCGGTTAAAGATGGTCAATATTGCGAAACGGTTTGGGACCACCCAGGCGTTGAACGGAGTCAATCTGGAGGTGGCGGCGGGAGAGGTGCATGCCCTCGTAGGTGAAAACGGGGCGGGAAAGAGCACCCTGATGAAGATTTTGGCGGGTGCCTACCGTCCGGACCGGGGCGAGATGTGGCTGGACGGGGAACCCTTCATGCCCCATCATCCCCTGGATGCCCGGCGACGGGGCATCGCCATGATCTATCAGGAGCTGTCGCTGGCTCCCCATCTGTCGGTCATGGAAAACATCCTTCTTGGTGTGGAGCCGGCACGCTGGGGAATTATTCGCTGGCGGCGACTTCGTGAGCAGGCGTATGCCGCCCTTTCGGAACTAGGACTGGCCGACCTGCCGCTGGCAACGCCGGTGCACAATCTGCCCCCCGGGCATCAGCAGATGGTGGAAATCGCGCGGGCGGTGATCTCTCAGGCCAAGATTGTTGTCCTTGACGAGCCGACGAGCAGCCTCACCCAGCAGGATGTGGAGCGATTATTCACGCTCATTCGCCGCCTGCGTGACCGCGGTCTTGCCGTCATTTACATTTCCCATTTCTTGGAAGAAGTTCATCGAATCAGCGACCGCTTCACCGTATTACGCGATGGCGAAACCGTGGGAAGTGGCATCACGTCCGAGACGCCGATTCCGAGAATTGTGGCGCTCATGGTAGGACGTGAAGTAAGCGAGCTATACCCCAGACGCCGCCGAACTCGTGGCCCCTGCATCCTGGAAGTGGAGGGACTCACTGGGATCAAGAAGCCAGTCGGGGCAAGTCTGCGCCTGCACCGGGGAGAAATCCTGGGAATAGCCGGACTGGTAGGCGCCGGGCGCACAGAGTTTTTGCGGGCAATCTTTGGGCTGGATCCCGTTCGCGCGGGGGACATCCGAGTGGGTGTCTTTCGCGGAGCTGCCACCCCTGGCCAAAGATGGCAACAGGGAGTGGGCTTTCTCAGCGAAGACCGAAAACGGGAAGGACTTGCGCTGTCCCTCTCCATTGCCGAAAACATCACTTTATCCCGGGTAGATCGGCTGGGACCATTGGGGCTCGTTTTTCCCGGCCGGGAAGAGCGCATTGTAGCACGGTGGATCGATCGCCTTTCCATCCGCTGTGAAAACCTAAGACAGCCGACGTGGACCCTTTCCGGGGGAAACCAGCAGAAAGTCGCTTTGGCGCGACTATTTTTTGCCGATGTGGACGTTCTGCTCCTTGATGAACCTACCCGCGGAATCGATGTAGGATCAAAAGCGCAGATTTATCGGCTGATTGCGGAGGCCGCTGATGGGAGTGCCGGAACGAGCCCAAAAGCCGTTTTGATGGTATCCAGCTATCTACCCGAACTACTGGGCCTTTGCGATACAATCGCCGTCATGTCTCGCGGGCGTCTTGTAGCGTGTCGTCCGGCAGAGCAGTGGACGGAACATACGCTGATGCTGGCAGCAACAGGTCAGGATCAGGAGAATTCCATTAGCACACCATGAAACTCCCCAACCTTGCCAACTCCTTTCGTTTTACTCGGGATATGTGGTCGTCACCCTGGGTGGCGGCCATTGGGCGATTTGCCGCCCTTGTTGCTGTATTCCTATTTTTCGCTGTCCTTGTGGAAGGTGGAAAGTTTTATACACCGCGCAATCTGGAAAATATTCTGCGACAAAGTGCCGTTTACGCCACCGCGGCCCTGGGCATGACGATGATCATCATCGCGGGTGGGATTGATCTCTCTGTTGGCTCGATGATCGCACTCAGTGTGGTGACAGTGGCCTGGATCCTCGATTACCACTACGCCGTCCCCGGTTCGCAGGGCCAGGTGGAGACCGTGTATCTCATCCATCGATGGCCGGTGTTGCTTCCCTGGATAGCCCTCGTGGCAGGAGTTCTAGTCAGCGTTTTGGCCGGATTCATTAACGGCATAACCGTGGTCGGTTTGCGATTGGTACCGTTCATCGTAACGCTGGGAACCATGGGCATTTTTCGGGGCCTGGCAAAGGGATTGGCGCAAGAGAAAGACATATACCCTCGCGAAGATACCTGGCTCACTCGCCTCATGGACCCCACGCTTACTTCACATGATCCTCATTGGCGCGCGTGGATTCTCCCTCCGGGGGTGTGGATTTTAATCATCGCCGCGATCGTGGCGGCGCTCGTCCTCCGGTATACCAAGCTTGGGCGGTATATTTTCGCCATCGGCTCCAATGAGGAGACAGCCCGACTGTGCGGTGTGCCGGTTGGTCGTGTGAAGATTGCCACCTACACCCTGGGCGGACTTTTCACTGGACTGGCAGGTCTCATGCAGTTCTCGTTTATCGGGGGCATCGGACAGCCTACCTCGGCCATCGCCTACGAACTGTTCGTGATTGCCGCCGTGGTCATTGGCGGAGGAAGTTTGATGGGCGGCCAGGGATCTATCTTGGGAAGTGTCATCGGAGCATTGATTATCACAATCCTTTACATGGGTGGTCAGCAGATGGGCTGGCCCAAATGGGTTCAGGAGACGGTTATCGGGATGATTATCATTGCGGCTGTGGTCATCGACCGGCTACGTCAGCGAGCAACCAGCTGATGCGCTAAAAAAGTAAAAAACCGTTCACGGCGTTTCACAGAAAAGACGCGATTTCAAAATACCTTGCCATAACCTGAATCGAGCGGGAACGTTGGTTAACGCCGTGGCAACTTAACAGGACAGCACTTCACTGAGCCGCAGTATGTTTTGATGAATGGCCTTTGGCCATGCCCCTTACGAGCCATCCGGCCACTAACAGTCCAACACAGAATCCCAGTGCAAACATCAGGATGACGAGAGTCGCCACGCTGCTGGAAAACTCCCAGAAGAGAAAGCGTATTGCCATTGTGGCGGTGTTTTGCACGACGAAAATGACAACCAGCAGCGTAAGCAAAATCAGTAGAACCAGCTTAATTCTTGCGAACATTGGTGGAACCTCCGCGAATGCCGTGGTTTCGTTCACCACCTTGTTCCTAGTGTACCACATCAGTCGGGGACGGGATAATCGACTGCCAAAAGTACGCGCGGAACTTTGTAATTTGGAGTGCTGCAAATGAACAGCACATTTCTATTCGTAGCGACGTGTCTGACCATCGCCCTGAGTTGGCAAAGTACCATTCTGGGCGGCGAAGTGGCTGCGAAGAAGGCTGGGAATTATCACAAACTCGTCGAGTCGTGCCCAGGACTCACCTGGTATCTTCCGCTGCAATCACTTGACGATGTCCTTACCAGGGAGGGGCGTGCACAGGGTGATCAGCCCCAGATTGTTCCCGGGCCTGATGAAGGTACGGCCTTACATTTTTCCGGCACAACCACACTCACCTTTGGACCCACTCCTGATTTGGACACCGAGGAGGCCATCATCGAATTGTGGTTTCGACCCGAGTTTACGGCTCCCGCGCAGTTCAATCCCTGTTTGATTGCCAAACGGGAGTCGGGTGATCATCGTCAGACGCGCTGGAGCATCCACGTGCACGGAGATTATTCGGGCATCGATTTGTGGAACGGTCGAGAGGTGGCGTCCTATCAGCCGGCCACGGGGCCGTTAAAACCGGGCCAATGGTATCACCTGGTTGTTGTGAGTACCAAGGCGGGAACTACAGTTTATTTGAACGGCGTGCCCTGTTTGCCTCCGCGGCAGAGTTGGCAGATCAATCGTTCGGAGAGAAATCGTCCGCTCAACATCGGCTCGTCACAACCGGCGGGAGCCGAGTTTTTTGTCGGCGTGATCTGTCACGTCGCCGTATACAGCAGGGCTCTCACCGAACAGGAAATTGCCGCCCACATGGACGCAATGGGCTTCCAGGCTGTTCGGCTGGCTGAGCAGGCTAAATACGAAGAACGTCGTCGTGCGGAAGCAGAAGAGCAGGCGCGACTGGAAGAGGCTCGCGAAAAGCGCCGTCGCGAACTGATGGAGGACCCTTCGCTCTTTGCTCGGGGGGTACCCACGGTTTATGAAAAGGAACATCTGTCGGCCATCGATCTGCCCGTTGGTGGCATTGGAGTCGGCGCCATCCACATGGACGGAGCCGCCAGACGGCACGCCTGGCAGATATTTGGGCAGGTGGCCTACCGATTCGTTCCGCACAGCTTTTTTGCTGTACGGGTCAGTGGGGACAATCGCACGGTCGAAAGGATCCTGCAGACTATTCCCGAGGAAGGCCTTCCGCCTATGGCCGAGGTCCGACTGGTGGCTCGCTACCCCGTGGCCCGCTATGAATTTGTTGATCCAGAGATGCCAGCGCAGGTCGCTTTGGAGGCATTCAATCCCTTCATTCCAACCAACCTTCGCGATTCCGCAATTCCGTGTGCGGTCTATCGGATGACGGTCACGAATCCCACAAAGCACCGCCTTTCCGTGACTGTCCTCGCCAGTCAACTCAATGCCACCGGCTACCGTGGCGATGGGACCATCGAGAGCGTTCGTCATCCGAATTTCGGGGGTAATGTCAATCGAGTAGTCCGCAAGGAAGGATCCACCTGGCTCACGATGGGGCAGAGTAAATCAGCGAACTCGGGCGACGGGCTGGTCTTGTTCATGAAGGGCGACCGAGTGCACGGAGTGCCCGCCTGGACAGATCTTGCACAACTTCGCGAATCGATCGCCGAGACCGCTGGACAACTCGACGCGAAGGAAGTCTCAGCGGGACCCTCCCCTGCTGGGGAGACGCTGAAAGGAGCCTTATGGCGTTCGTTCGATCTCGAGCCAGGCCAGACCCAAACGGTGACCTGTGTGCTGACTTGGTTCTTTTCAGACTTGCCAGCCGGCACCGGCAAATGGAGTTGCCGAGGCCGTCGCTACGAAGCCTGGTGGCACGGTGCGGAAGAAGTGGCTGCGGAACTGGACGCTCGTCTCCCGGAACTCGAAGCGGCCACCCGACTTTATGCTGACTCCCTTTACGAAACGAATCTTCCTTACTGGTTTGTTGATCGGATGGCCTCTCAAGTGGCGATTCTGCGAAGCCCCACAGTCTTTTGGTGCCGCGACGGCTATTTCGGCGGATGGGAAGGATGTAATCTTGATGCGGGATGCTGCCCAGGCAATTGCAACCATGTGTGGCACTATGCCCAGGCGCACGCCAGACTGTTCCCAGAGCTCGGACGGCTGATGCGGGAACAGGAATTTCGTTTCCAGAAGGAAGACGGGGCCATTCCACACCGTCAGCCTGACGAGTTTCCCGCTTTTGACGGCCAGTGTGGCGCCGTTCTCAATTCCTATCGCGAACATCTGCTTTCTCGTGACTCAGAATGGCTGGCGAAGAATTGGGCGTCGATCAAGAGAGCGATGGACTACATCATTCGACGTTGGGACTCCGACGAGGATGGCGTCCCCAGCGGGCCCCAGTGGAACACACTTGATGGGGAACTGGGGGGTGCTTCTTCGTGGTTGGGCAGCCTCTATTTGGCAGCTCTCGCGGCTGCGGAAAAAATGGCGCAACTGCAGGGAGAAAACGATGTGGCGGCACGCTACCACCGCATCCGTTTGTCCGGACAGGTTAAGCAAGACACAATGCTTTTCAATGGAAAGTATTACATTCAAATTCCCGATCCCGAACCCCATGAAGATTATGGCCAGGGTTGTGCCATCGATCAGGTCCTCGGTCAGTGGTGGGCGCATCAGTTGGATTTGGGCTGGGTGTATCCGTCTGAACACGTGCGGACCGCACTGGCCAGTCTGTTCCGCTACAATTTTCGCGGGCTCATGAAAGGTTTGCCGCAGAAACCAAGGAAATTTGTGGCCGATGAAGACGCCGGCATGCAAATGTTCACATGGCCCCCTGGGACCGAACCCCCGGAAAAGGTGATTCGCTATGCGAGTGAAGTGATGACCGGCTTTGAATACGCTGCGGCGGCAGCGATGATTCAGGCCGGATTGGTACGGGAAGGTTTCACCGTGGTGCGGGCAATCGCCCTGCGCTATGATGGCCGAAAAAGAGTTGGATTGACGCCGGGGAATTTCACAAGTTGGGGCTACTCCGGTAATCCATTTGGCGACGATGAATGCGGCAAGTTTTACGCCCGGGCGATGAGTTCCTGGTCGTTGCTGCTTGCGTGCCAGGGGTTTATCTATGATGGTCCCGCCCAGACCATCGGATTCTGTCCCACCTGGAAACCGGACGACCATGTCTCGTTTTTCACGGCAGCCGAGGGTTGGGGCGTCTTTTACCAAAAACGAGAACCCGGTCGGCAGGTGGACACCATCGAACTCCGCTTGGGCCAATTGCCATTGGCGAAGTTCATCACACTTCCAGATAACGCGCTTCCCAAGCACGGCGAGTGTCAAAAAGGCGGCGAATCGATTCCTGTACAAGTGGAGACTGACCAGGGGCGGGTGGTTTGCCGCCTTGCCCAGCCAATTGTTCTTCACGCCGGAGAAAAAGTAAGTTTTATTCTGACCTATTAGAACTCGAGCAACAGCACGCAATTCCGGGAGAAAAAACATGTACTCACCGCACAAACGAACTATGGCGTATTCTCGCGTTACATTGGTCCGCCGGCAAATTCGTGCGTTATTCGCGGCGACTCTGACGGGGGGCTTGCTGCTTGCCTTTTCGGCGACACTTTTCGCAGGTGAAGCGTCACAAGCTCAAAATGTCTCTTCCCAGGAGACCGTCATTCTGGAAGTGCTCCGGGAGCCCGCTTTGGGGCGGAATCTCCTCAATGAAACAGCTTGGCGGAGCTACGGGGAAGGTTTCGTCAGCAAAGACGGAACCTTCGTCTGTGATAACGGCGCCGATCCAAACGCCGTCCGCGGAGTCGTGCAAACGGTGGAACTCAACCAGACCACGCCTGCACCGCTGCTGGCCATCGCCGAAAGCGCGGCCGAAAACGTGGGCGGTTCGCGTGACAATGATTATTCCCTGTATTTGGATCTTCAATACGCGGATGGCACTCCATTGTGGGGACAGGCGGCGCCGTTTGATGTGGGAACTCACGGTTGGCAAGAAAAACGAGTGATTATTTTTCCCGAAAAACCGGTGAAACGGCTCTCCTTTTATCTCCTGTTCCGACGTCATTCCGGCACGGCGGCATTTCGGGCACCTCGACTCTATCAGTTGTCGCTCCCCCAGGGTGGATTCTTTGATGGAGTGCCGTGCACCTGGCATAAAAAGGGCTACTCTGGATTTATTATCCGGGATGTCAAAGCAGGAACGGACTTTTATGCGCTCCATCAATCGGCATTGGGAATTGAGTGCGAGCAAAAAGTAGAAAAACTAGGCCCGGGTGATTCAATTGACGTTCGTTTGAAATGGAGAGGATCGGGTGATAAGCTTCTCACCCTCAGCTATCTGTATTCTGTGTCCGGCAATGACCAATTGCCCGTTGTTTGGTATCCGGATCCGCGGCGAGAGGAAGCCATCTCGGGCATCGGTGAATACACCGTGGCCACCCGCACACGGGCTGGGGTGGCACATCGCCTCTCTCGGTGGCCTTTTGCAGCCATACGTAGCGGAGACACAGGCCATGCCATTGGAATTGATATGACGTTACCTGCTGTATTTCGGGTCGGCTACCACGCTGGCCTGCGATGTCTGTTTGTAAGTTATGACGTTGCACTCACTCCAGAAAAACGTGAAGCGCATTTGCGGCTTGTCAAATGGCAGTTTCCCGGCCAGATGGGATTTCGCGGAGCCCTTCAGTCGTATTATGAAATGTTTCCCGAAGTTTTTCGTGTGCGAATCCAGAAACAGGGTTTATGGATGCCGTTCGCCAAAATCTCGTCCGTAGAGGCTTGGGAAGATTTTGGTTTTCGCTTCAAGGAAGGCGATAACGAAACAGCGTGGGATGACGCCCATGGAATTCTCACGTTCCGATACACGGAACCGATGACCTGGTGGATGCCGATGGGATCAGAACTGCCACGAACCTATGAGGCGGCTGTGGCGGAGGCAGAGCGTCTTGCCAGCCTGGGACGGCCTCAGGCCCGAGCATGGCAGACCAGCAGCTTTCGGGATGAGTACGGACGAATTCCGGTGCGGCTGCTCGACACTCCATGGTGCAATGGAGCCGTTTGGAGCATGAACTCTCTGCCGCAAATCCCAGGGGAAATCACCGATTTCCGGCTGAAGTGGAACCCGGAGATTCGCGAGCGTCTCTACGGGCCAAATCGCAAAGCAGATCTGGATGGTGAATACATCGACTCCAGTGAAGGATATGTCACGGACGAGCTTGACTTTCGTCGGGATCATTTTGTTGGCGAACGCCCACTCACTTACGACGGCGATTCTCTGCAACCCGCGGTCTTTCGGGGATTGATCGTGTTCGAATACGTTCGCGCGATTGCTGAAGATGTGCATGGAATGGGAAAGTATATGATGGCCAATGGGACCCCGTCGCAGCTCTGCTGGCTGGTTCCATGGCTGGACGTGTTGGGAACAGAGACTGATTGGAATCGCAATGGAAAGTGGCAGCCCATGAGCGATGGCGAACTGCTGTATCGTCGGGCTCTCTGTGGAAAGAAGCCCTACTGTTTTCTCATGAACACGAACTTTGATCAGTTCGATTACCAACACGTGGAAAAATATATGGCGAGGTCGCTCGCGTATGGCATGTTTCCGAGTTTCTTCAGCCCGAATGCGTCCACCGGGCATTACTTCTCGCGCCCCGAGCTGTACAACCGAGATCGCCCCCTTTTCAAAAAATATGTGCCGCTTTGCAAACTCGTCGCCGAGGCAGGCTGGGAACCGATCACAAACGCGCGGTCTTCTCATCCACGGGTCTATGTGGAACGCTTCGGCAATCGGTATTTCACTGTGTTTAATGACACTTCAGAGAAAACAAGAGTGCTGGTCACTTTCGACCCTGACGTCGAGATCGGCCCGTCTATACGAGAACTCCTTCGGGGAACGGCCCATCCTGTTCAGAACCGTCAGGTGGAACTCACCCTGGAGGGAGAAGGAGTCGCGGTCCTGGATGTATTGCCTGGTCAAGCGAATTGACGCCGGATGCAGTGAGAAACGTGAAACAGCTTTCGCTTTTTTCCGGCCTCGAAGACACTTCCCCGGCGAAGCGTGTTCTGGTAGCCAAAGTTGTGTTTGAATCCGGCCCCGAGGGCGTTTTTGACTATCGGATTCCAAAAACGCTTGTGGGGAAGATCGCTGCCGGCCAGCGGATCCGCGTGCCTCTGGGAAAATCCAACCGCCCGGTGGTCGCGTACTGTCTCGAAATTTGCGAAGAGACGGACAGCCCCCAACTGAAAGACGTCGCGGGTCTTATCGATGAGGCTCCGCTTCTCACGCCCGCTCTGTTGCGACTGGCCCAGTGGATGGCGGAATATTACCTCTGTCCTTTGGGGACTGTTCTGGAAACCGTCATACCGGCCTGCGTGCGTAACCAGGCCGGCACACGCCTGGTTCCCCATTATCGCCTGGCTGGCCCCGTCGATGCATTTCCATCACTCACGGAGAAGCAGGCCAGGGTGGTGGCTGTTCTTTTGCAGGCATCCGAGCACCGGCTTCCGCGCGACGAACTCACCCGAAACGCTGGCTGTACCGCGGCCGTACTCGACAATCTTGTCAAACGTGGAATCCTGGTCAAGGAAATGGCAAGAGTTCGGCACAGCGAGCCGGTTGCCGCAACTCTTCCACGGCAAGACAGGTTAGTTCTCAACCAGCAGCAACGACAGGCGCTGGAAATCATCCTCGAAGCAGTGCGATGCGAGGAATATCAGGGTTTTCTTATATACGGCGTGACGGGCAGCGGCAAGACCGAAGTTTACATCCAGGCCATTGAGCACGTAGTGAAGCGGGGAAAGCAGGCCATTGTCCTTGTCCCCGAAATCAGTCTCACTCCGCAGACCGTTGAACGCTTCCGCAGCCGATTTGACCATGTCGCTGTTCTCCACAGTCATCTCACGGATGCCGAGCGGGCCGCCCAATGGGACTGGATCGCTTCCGGGCAGGTGCAGGTGGTCGTGGGTGCCCGAAGTGCCGTTTTTGCCCCTACGCCCAGGCTGGGGCTTATCGTGATGGATGAAGAGCATGAAACATCCTTTAAGCAGGAAGCCGCTCCCCGATATCACGCACGCGATGTGGCTCTCCACCGTGCCCAACTCGAACGCATTCCCCTCGTTCTGGGGTCGGCAACACCGTCGTTGGAAAGCTGGTATCGCGCCCAGCAAGGCGAGTTCATGCTGATTCGCTTGCCTGAGCGCATTGGTGGCCGAACGCTGCCGGCCGTCAAGCCGATCGATCTCCGTCAACCCAAGCACGGGCGGGTAAGCCGGGGTGTGATCACCCGACAACTTCACGCGGCTATCCACGAGGCCCTGGAAAACGGCGGGCAGGTGATTCTGCTGCTCAATCGCCGGGGGTTCGCAACGCATGTGCAGTGTTCGGCCTGCGGTTACGTGCTGATGTGCCCCGATTGCGAGATTGCCTTGACGCACCACCGGAGCTTCGGCAAAGTCCTGTGCCACTATTGCGGTCATGAGGCCCCTTCTCCAAAAACCTGCCCTGAATGCCAGTCGGTGGCAATCCGGTTTAGCGGAGTCGGGACGGAACGACTCGAGGCCGAGGTCAAGGCCCGGTTCCCTGAGGCCACATGCTTGCGGATGGACGCCGATTCAATGCGGAGTCGGGAGGCCTACGAGCGGGCATTCCGGCTCTTCCGCGAGGGCAAGATTCAAATCCTTTTGGGAACCCAGATGATTGCTAAAGGCCTGGACTTTCCTAACGTAACACTTGTGGGTGTGGTCAACGCCGACACGGCCCTCCACTTTCCAGACTTTCGAGCAGCGGAGCGTACGTTTCAATTGGTGACACAGGTGGCAGGCCGGACCGGTCGGGGACCGCATGGAGGTCTCGTGCTGGTTCAAACTTTCAGTCCCGAACATTTTGCCATCCAATCAGCGGTGCGGCACGACTTCGAGGGTTTTGCTGCGCAGGAACTGCCAATCCGAACGGCGTTCGGTTATCCACCGATCACCAGGTTGGTTCGATTGGTCATCTCGGCTGAAAAAGAAGTGGAGGCGGCTGGCTGGGCGGAGCGGGTGGCCCGGGCGATTTCGGAGGCCCTCTCCCAAACGGGCCGTCCCGATGCCGTCCGACTGGTCGGTCCTGCGCCCGCTCCTTTCATGAAATTGCGGGGAAAATACCGTTATCATATTCAAATTCTGGGTAAAGACGAGAATCTCGTCCGCGCACTCGTCCGCTGTGGCCTTCAGTCGCTCGAGGACGCACGCCACGTGAGCTACGTCGTGGACGTGGACCCTGTGGATATGCTGTAAGGGGTGGCAAAATGACCTAAAAAGGAGTGATCTAAAAGCGATTTATCATGGCCGACGTGTCGTCGAGAGCAAAAATTCTCGTGTTTTCTGTTTGTTGCGGATTGACTAAGATAAAAGCGTAGAATAGGTAAACCATGTTCCCTCTGTAGCAGCAATGGCCTCTTCCGTCAATTCACCGCGAATTCCTCAACGGCGTCTCAACAGGGCCCTCGTGGAAACCAGCCTCGAGGTCAAATGCCTTTTCTTGTTTGGCGTTTTCCTGGTGCTGGTCATTGCTGTGAGTGTGCTTCTATACTGGCGGGTCACGGGAGAGGTGGTCACCCGCCAGAATCCGGATACCGCCCGCCTGCTCGCCGATCAGGTGATGCTGACCAAGCATTACGCCGCCATGGAGCCAAACAAAGATTTTGTGGATTACTTGACAGAAGTGATCCGCAGTCGGACCCAACACGGATATCAATGGCGATTTGTCCAGCCGCCAGGTCGACCCGTGCGCCCCTCCCAGGATGTGGGACCTCCCGCCGACGCAATGGAAGCCGAACTCGTGCAGCGATTCATGCAGATGTCACCGGAAGAACGCGCCCAGAGTGAGACGCCCCTGTACGCGGAACGCCTTGTTGATCAGGGGAGAACGTATCAATATTACCAACCGATCTGGGCGGAACAGTCCTGCGTGGCCTGCCATCTCGCACTGGAAGGAGCCGGATATAATCCTGCTGCCAATGTAGGGATGGGAAGTCCCCTGCGCGAAGGGGACCTTATGGCGGTGCTTCAGGTGACCATCCCCAACGGGCCCACCCAGGCCGCCATCATGAAGTACTGGAGCATGCTTCTCGCGGTGGCGATTGTCACGGCCTTTCTCGCAATGATCGCGTTCTATGTGACCATACGGTACGTGATCATCCGGCCGTTGCGGCATTTGCGGGCGGTCAGCGAAGCGATCACCCAAGGCAATACCGCTTTGCGCGCCCATATCCACACACGCGACGAATTTGAGCTGCTGGCCAATGCGTTCAATCGCATGCTCAGCCACCTTGTGGCCGTCCAGGATGAACTGCGGCAGGTAAACGCTGAGTTGGATGCCAAGCTGGACGAAGTGGCCCAGCTCAACATGCAGCTCTACGAGCTGAACAGAATTAAAAGCGATTTCATGGCCACCATGAGCCACGAACTGCGAACACCGCTCAACAGCATTTTGGGATTCAGCGAGGTTCTTGCCTCCATTGATTCTCTCGATGAGAAGCAGCGCCGGTACGTCCAGAATATTCAAAAATCGGGGCGAATCCTCCTGGACATGATCAATAACGTTCTCGATTTGGCAAAGATGGAAGCCGGCCGAATGGAAATCACGCCTACCGAGTTTTCCATCGAGCAGGTTGTGCACGCCCAGTGTGATATGGCCCGGCCGCTCTCTGAAAAGAAAAACCTTCAGCTTACCGTGGACGTCCCTCCCAATCTTCCTCCCATGTTTCAGGACCAGAACCGGGTGGCACAAATCCTCAATAACTTGCTGTCCAACGCGATTAAGTTCACACCGGAAGGCGGCGCCGTTCGGGTTTCCGTTCGCCGGGATACCAACGGGGATCTGATTCTCCGCGTCGCAGACACCGGCGTCGGGATTGCCGAAGAAGATAAACAAATTATCTTTGAGAAATTTCGTCAGGGGCGGACGGCCATGCCCGATGGAGACCCGCTGAAGCGTGAATACCCCGGCTCCGGCTTGGGATTGAGCATTGTGAAAGAGCTGTGCCGTCTTTTGGGCGGTGAGGTCTCTGTGGAAAGTGAACTGGGAAGAGGAAGTGTCTTTACCGTCCGTCTGCCCTGGAGGCTTTCTCCCCAGCAACAAGAGGATTCTGGACTGGGGCTTCGGCTGTCCGATTTTGAGAAAATGCGATTCGATCGCGCCAGATCAGTTCGTCGCGCCCAATCAGCGCCCGCCGATAGTCGAGCGGGTTGAAAGAATCGCATAAAGCCGTCCGGTGCGTCGAGGTTGACTTCCAAGTCCTCGGAGTTCGCAGGTCGTCATGCGGCACCGCCCAATTGTTCGATGCGCCACGAGGGAGCAAGAGTTGATGTGCGCCAGTACGCGTGATGGGCAACTCGGTAGTCCGCAGATGTCATCCCATTCAACTCGCCCGTCATCGATTCGTGAAGAAAAATGAGCACCCCGCGATCAGGCAAAACTCCCGCCCCGACTAACCGACTTCCGGAAGTTCTCCTGTTTACCGATGGTGCGTGCAGCGGCAATCCGGGTCCGGGAGGCTGGGCGTTTATCCTACGACATCCCGCGTCAGGGAAAGAGTTGATCAATTCGGGAGCAGAGGCCAGCACGACAAACAATCGAATGGAGTTGATGGCCGTCATCAAGGGCCTGGAGGCGCTCCGCAAACCCAGCCGTGTCCGTTTGATTTCCGACAGCGTTTATGTGGGAAAAGGACTTACGGAATGGCTGCCCAGATGGAAAGCCAAAGGGTGGAAACGTTCTGGAAACGAGGCCGTCAAGAACGAAGATCTTTGGCGGCGGCTCGATGAGCTTCTTTCCATTCATGAAGTGGAGTTTCAGCACATTCCAGGCCACACGGGCCACAAGGAAAACGAGTTGTGCGACCGCCTGGCAGTCCAGGCCTATCAAGGGCTTGTTCAATCGCAGAAAGGCACGGCAGGAGCCAGCCAACCCAGTTGCCCCGGCTGAGTGTTCTGGTCGGGCAACGATCGCCAAGGGGGCGCAACGTCGTAACTGAACGTCGGTTAACCCACGTCAGCCAGGGCCATACTCTTGCCGTATCGGGCCAGCACCAGGCGGCGCAAACGGCAATGCTCGGGGCGGGCCAAGCCTGGGTCCGCTGCTATCAATTCCCAGGCGTCCTGACGAGCCAGTTCCACAACCTCTCGATCGCGAACTAGGTCTGCGATGCGAAACGGCGGCAGCCCGTGTTGCCGAATGCCCAGAATTTCTCCAGGTCCCCGCAGGAGAAAGTCGATTTCCGCCAGTTCAAACCCGTTGGCCGTGCGACAGAACGCTTCCAATCGCTGTTTAGTCTCGGGGGCTGTAGAATCCGAGAACACGCAGCAGTAGCCTGGCACTGGCCCGCGGCTTACCCTCCCCCGCAGTTGATGGAGTTGGGCCAGGCCGAATCGCTCACCGTTCTCAATCGTCATCAGCGTCGCGTTAGGGACGTCGATGCCGACTTCGATCACAGCGGTAGAAACCAGCACGTCGATCTCACCGCGTCGAAAGCGAGCCATCACCTCTTCTTTTTCTTCACTGCTCATTCGGCCATGAATGGCCGCCAGCCGAAATCCCGCCAGTTCTCCCTGACTGAGTTCGCGAAACGTCCCTTCGACGCTTTTCACTTCAGCCTCTTCATCTTCCTCCACAAGGGGCACAACCACGTATCCCTGCCGTCCCTCCTGCAATTTGCGGCGAAAAAACGCCCACCACTGGCCCCGTTGTTCGGAGTTGGCGAGAAATGTTCGCACTGGCTTCCGGCCCGGCGGGGCCTCATCCAGAACGGTCACGTCCAGATCTCCAAAAAGAGTCATCGCGATCGTGCGGGGAATTGGTGTGGCAGTCATCACAAGGTAGTGGGGTTCTTCCCCCGCCCCCTTCAGAGCGGCACGCTGCCGAACCCCAAATTTGTGCTGTTCATCAATCACGACAAGGCCCAGCCGATGAAACTTGACTTCATCCTGAATAATGGCCTGAGTTCCCACCACCACGTCGAGATCCCCCTCGGCAATTCGTTCGAGAATGCTGGTCCTCTCCGCAGGGGGCAATCCGCCTACGAGAAGTGCCCGGCGAACACGGCTGGCAGCCAGCAATTCGTCGATGGTCTGGAAGTGCTGACGGGCTAGAATTTCCGTCGGGGCCATGAGCACCGCCTGATATCCGCACGCCACTGCCAGTAACATCGCATAAAGCGCTACGACTGTCTTGCCGCTTCCCACATCACCCTGCAGAAGTCGGTTCATGGGGACGGGCCGCGCCATATCAGCGGCAATTTCCGCCACGGCACGATCCTGGGCCTTTGTGAGGGGAAATTTAAACAGCCGGCGAATGCGGGCGTCGATCTTGGAAGTTAGCTGCAGAACAGGTGCCTTTTTCAAGGTGATCTGCTGATACCGCTTTATGCCCAGGGCCAATTGGAGAATCAACAACTCCTCATAAATGAATCGTCGTCGCGCCTCCTCCAGGCGGTTTCGATCGGTCGGAAAGTGGATCTGCTCGACAGCCTCCTGGATCGGTAACAGGTGTCGCTTGGCAAGCAGTTGAGGGGGCAGGGCCTCTTCCAGATAAGATGTATAGGTAGCCACGGCATGTTCCATGATCCGTCGTATCTGCCACTGGGCGAGCCCTTCTGTCAGCGGATACACCGGCAGAGGAGCAACCTGCGGTCGTTCCGCTTCCCCAAGTACAATCACCCGAGGATGAGCTATTTCCCAGAACAGGCCATTTCGGCGCGGGCGGCCAGAGAGCATCACCCGCTGTCCTACGCGAAACAGATCACGCCGATAAGGTTGTTGAAACCATAGCGCACGGACATAGCCGTCCTCGCAGGCCACCGCCATTCCTACAACGGTTTGCCCACTGCGGCTCACATGGCTGTCAATGTCTTCGATAACTCCGATGACAGACTGGAGTTTGCCCTCTTCCAGCTCCGATACTCTGCGGATGTCACTAATATCCTCGTAGCTGCGTGGGAAGAAAAAGAGCAGATCGGCCACCGTCTCCACGCCCAGCCGTCGCAAAAGCTCAGCCCGGTGTGGGCCGACCCCTTTGACATATTGCACCGGCTGGTGGAGGGGACTCTCCTCTGCCGGGGACGATGACCGGCGAACGCTGGGCTGTTCATTTCCCATGCGATTGACTATCTTCCGCAATCTCCCATTCGGTCGGGCTGACCCTCCGCACACGGCGATACAGACTATCGCGTTCGACAGGTTCTCGTCCAGCTTCCCGGATCAGTCCGCACAGTTCCCCTACACTGAGAGCCTCTGGCGATTCCGCCCCCGCATCGTGATAGATCGTCTCGTACCGCACAGTCCCGTCGAGGTCGTTCGCCCCATAAGCGAGCGCCGTCTGGGCCAGTCCGACCCCCAACGCAATCCAGTACGCCTTAATGTGCGGGAAATTATCCAGAAAGAGCCTTGCCACCGCAAGGGTCCGCAAACAGTCGAAGGCAGAGGGTTTGGGGAGATGACTGAGGGCCGTCCCCTGAGGATGAAACGGAAGAGGGATGAACACCTGGAACCCCCCTGTTTCGTCCTGTAGTTCACGCAACCGCAACATATGATCGACGCGGTGCTCGGGTGCCTCAATATGGCCAAACAGCATTGTTGCGTTGGTCTTCAGTCCCATCCGGTGGGCTATTCGATGGACGTTCAGCCAAGTTTCGCCATCGGCTTTGCCGGCGGAAATTTTCTGACGGACCTGGGGATGGAAAATCTCCGCACCGCCGCCGGGAAGACTTCCCAAACCCGCCTCGAGAAGGCGTTCCAAGACCTTTTCAACAGACAATCCAGAAATTCGACAGAACCAGGCGATCTCCACCGCGGTCCAGGCTTTGAGGTGAAGTCGCGGGAAATGGCTGTGAATGAGACGCAAAATTTCCACGTACCATTCAAACGGCTTGTCGCCCGGCAGGCCACCCACGATGTGGATTTCAGTGCAGCCCGATCGATCGGCTTCCTCCGCACGCTTGAGAATTTGATCCTCCGTCATGTAGTAGGCGTCGGGTTCTTTTCCCGTTCGATAGAATGCACATAATTTGCAGCGATAAACGCAAACATTCGTGGGATTGAGATGCATATTCAGATTATAAAAAACATTTCGTCCGTGCCGCCTCAGGCATACTTCCTCGGCAAGTCGGCCTAGCTCATGAAGCGGGACCTCCGGCTGAAACAGGAACACCCCATCTTCAAAGGACAATCGCTTGCCCGTTGATACCTTGCTCTGGATTTCCTCCAATCTCTTCCGAATGGAAGAAGGTGTCGTGAGGGTTGCGATGCTCATGGCCAGATTTCCATATTAAAATGCACAAAGTGTTGTCACAGGATCCAAATATCGCAGACGCCGACGGCAAACAGTGCCAAACTGACGACTGCGTTCACATGGAAAAAGGCCTCATTGACGTGGCTGAGGTCCGTCGGGCGCACGATCAGATGCTCATAAATCAACAGTCCCGCAATCCCAATGATACCTGCATAATACGCAGTTCCCAATCGGGAATAAACTAATGGTAAACAGGACAGCACAATCACCATCCCTGCATGAAGAATCGCCGCACACCGCAGGGCCATGGGCACTCCCAGCCATGCCGGCAGGCTTTTTAGCCCGGCCTGACGATCAAACTCATAATCCTGACACGCATAAATCACATCGAACCCCGCTACCCAAAGAAGGACTGCCCCGGCAAGCACAAAAGGAGGCCAGGCGAAGTTTCCCGTGATCGCCACCCAGGCCGCCACCGGGGCCAGGGCGAGGGCCGTCCCGAGCCAAAAATGAGAGAGCCAGGTAAATCGTTTGGCGTAGCTGTACCCCAGCAGAAACAGTAAAACCGGCCCTGCTCCCAAAACCGGCCAGATGTTCGGGAGAAACAACAGAGTCGAAACAACGAACCCCAAGCCACAGATTACAGTGAACAAGACCACCTGGGATACCGTGAGAATCCCCCGCGGCAGGTGCCTCATTGCCGTCCGCGGATTCCGGGCATCAATTTCCCGATCCACCAGGCGATTGAACGCCATCGCTGTGCTTCTGGCAAACACCATGCAGAGGAGAAATCCTGCCAGATCGCGGAGTCGAAAAGGTGTCTCTGCCCAGGCCATGGCCGCCGAAAGCGCTGCGAATGGCAGCGCAAAAAGCGTATGGCTGAACCGGATCAGTTCGAGGTAATGACGAATGGTGATGAAAACTCCTGGGAGTTTACGCTCCATGCCGAGTTCTGCCGATTCCAGGACCTTCTTTCCTTCCGCGACAGTTGGAAGTCATCAGACCGCACGCAATACCAAGTCGCTGATTTCACCCCGTCAACCTTACGTTCCCCACCGACGAATCAGTTCGTTTTCAATACCAAGCTGGTCGATAATTCGGGCCACGATAAAATCGACCAAGTCCCGTACCGTCACCACCCCGTGATAAAAAGCGGGCATCGCCGGGAGGACCACAGCACCAGCTTCGGCCGCCAGCGCCATATTTCGTAGATGAATGAGTGACAAGGGGGTCTCGCGCGGGACCAAGATGAGCTTACGTCGTTCTTTAAGGTGCACTTCAGCGGCGCGGTGGATCAGGTTCGTACCTCCCCCATGGACGATCGTGCTCAGGGTGCTCATGGAGCAGGGACAGATTACCATTCCATGTGTGGGAAATGACCCGCTCGCAATAGGGGCTGTCAAGCGTTTATAGTGATAGTACGTCAGTTGCCCTGGTTCGCCCACCGGGGTCGCCAGAACATGACTCGACTCCCCGGTAATTCCGGCAATCGCACGCATGACCTTTAATTTGGGGTCTTCGGCTCTTTCTGCATTGTCGAGCAACAACATCCCTGGGGCAAAGTTTTCCAAGTCCACGGAAAGATCGAGTTCCTCCTTGAGCACCGTCCGTCCAGCGCGACTGATGGTCAGGTGCACGTCGCAGGCGGCTGCCAGAAGAACTTCGATCAGCCTGACCGCATACGTCACCCCGCTTGCACCGGTAATGGCGACAACAATTTGTCGTTTCATTTGGTCCCCACGTAGAGTGTTGCCACACCGAAGGTAAACGAACGATACCACAGATGTTTTAATCCCGCGGCTTCCATCTCGCGCAAAAGGGAGTTCCCCTGCGGAAATTCAAGAACACTCGCGGGAAGATAGCCGTAGGCTTCGTGCCGATTGGGTGCCAGCCATTGTCCTATCCGTGGAAGGACGTATTGGAAATAATAGCGGTAGAACTTCCCAAACACGGGGGCACGGGGAAGTGTGAACTCCAGAACGGCCACCTGCCCTTCCGGACGGCACACCCGATACATTTCCGCAAGACCTCGTCGCATGTCGGCCATATTGCGTAAACCAAACGCAACCGCCACTGTGGCAAATTGATCCTCTGGAAAGGGCAAGGTTAAGCCGTCACCCTCAATAAACCATATTTTTGCCCCTTTTTTCTGGGCTTTCTTTTGCGCCAGTCGCAACATGGAACGACAGAAGTCAATCCCTACCAACGGCACCTGGTGTCGGACCACGCGAAAAAACTCGAGGATCAGGTCTCCGGTACCACAACACACATCGAGTACAGGCCCCCGTCCAAGGCCTGTCAAAAGCTGCGCCACCTTGCGCCGCCAGAGCACATCCTGACCACAGGAGAGGAAATGGTTGAGGAAATCGTACCGGGGGGATATCTCGGCGAACATTTCGCGGATCCGATCCGCTTGCTTGTCCACCTTCACCCCACGACCATCCTGCACCTCTAACGACACTCCACCCATCGATCGCTCTCTTTATTTTCCAAACTACCGGTCAGCCACAGGCGAATGGATGCGTCTCCCCAAAGTCGTACCTTAAGAAGCCGCAACTCGTCCGTAAGGCCACTTGGCATGGTCATTTTCACGGATGTCCTTCTGGATTTCCCTGCATCTTATGGGTTACGGTTTAGCCGGTCGCGCCGTTCGCCAATGGCCGATACGTTGCCGATACGTTATTGTATCCCCCAGGTAAAATAACGTTATCGGCAAGACGGTGCGCTGGAACGGACATGCCCAGTTTGCCCCGCCAGCAAACTGCACCGATCCAGTCTTGTTCGGTGTCCAATTTTTCCGTATTGTGTAGCCAAACGTTCCGCACGACCATGGATAGGCCCCAATCCGGAGGATCCTACGGGCGGTCGTGCGCTAATGACATCGCTTTGTGTACCATGACCACGCCCGGAACACGTTTCGCTGCGCGCGCACTCATACCTTTACCTTAAGCCATGATTCCGCGCATTAATGTTTACGCCTTGCCAGATCTTGTGGAACCGGAGGAGCTCGCCTCGGGCACCGTGGTGGTCATCGATATTCTTCGGGCGACCACAACGATTGTGCATGCCATTGCCGCCGGAGCCACCGCCGTCGTTCCGTGCGGCACGGTTGAAGAAGCTGAGCGGCTCGCGGAAATGCTGCGTCAAACCGATCCCGACGCCCATGTCTTACTGGCGGGAGAAAGGGAGTGCCTGCCCATCCCAGGGTTCGACCTGGGTAATTCACCGACGGAATTTCAACCTGATCGGGTCTTTCGCTCTGTGGTCATCATGACCACCACAAACGGAACCCAGGCCTTTCGTCGCTGTCGTAAGGCTTCCAAGGTCATCGCAGGGGCCTTCGTCAACGCATCGCGGGTGCTGCAAGAGTTGTTTGAAGAAACCTCGGCTATTCACCTGTTGTGCGCGGGAGCCGACGGCGAAGTAACCCGCGACGACGTGCTCTTCGCAGGTTATCTGGTGGACCGCCTGGAACGTCGCAGTGGACTCCGATATGAGATGAACGCCCAGGCCTTGACCGCTCGGGAGAATTGGCAGGCGAGTTTCGTGGAACCGTATGTGTCGGGAGCTGAGCCTCTGCCTCCAGAACTTCTCGCCAGTCAACTTCGTCGCAGCCGGGCAGGAGAAAAGCTCGTCGCTGCGGGGATGGAACGCGACATCCTGGAGGCTGCACGGGTGGATAGATTTTCTTGTCTTCCCGTATTTGACCCCGCTTCGGGAATTATCGTGGGTCACTGATCTCCACGGGGCGTGGCGGAATCAGTCAGACAGCTTGGCAGAAGGCCCCTGGTGATCTTCTTCCGAGAACTGGTCAGCGGAACCCTGATTCGCACTGCGGCCCAATATCACAAGGCAGATGTCGTCGGTCTGTGCCCGTAGACCCACAAAACGGTGAACGGCATCGACCAAAGCATTTCCGATTTCCGTGACTGGACCCGACGTCTGTCGAATGACCTCCAGCAAGCGATCCTGGCCGAAGCTTTCGCCAAATTCATTGAGGGCATCGAGCATGCCATCCGTGTAAAGGACGAGAACATCCCCGGGTTCGAATACTCCAGTTTCAGCGACATATTCTCCATTTTTTGGATCCCCAATGGGCAATCCGGCGTTGGTCTCACCAAGAATCTCAATTCTTCCGTCGGCCCTCCGAAGGATTGCCGGATAATGGCCCGCGTTGACAAGCCAAAATCGGTGTGTGATCGGATCGAGAATGGCCAAAATCATTGTGATAAAGCGATCTTCCCACCGCTCGCTGCAGAAAATGTTGTTGAGACGTTTCAGGGCCGCCTGGGGACTTCCCTCGCTCACCAAGCAATACCGCATTTCGGCCGAGAGTTTCGCCATGAGCAAAGCCGCCGCAATCCCTTTTCCGGAAACATCGGCCAGGACAATCGCGAGTCGCTTGGCGGGAAGGGATACGTAATCAAAGTAATCGCCACCAATTTCATGCGCAGGGTCATAATGGTCAAAGAACTCATAATTATCAATTTTGGGAGGCGAGGACGGCAAAAATCCTTGCTGAACCTGGTGAGCAAGCGCGAGTTCCCGCCGGAGCAACTCTTCCCGCACGGAAACCTCATGCAGGATGGCGTTCTCGACAACAACCGCCACCAGGCTGGCGACACTCACGAGAACCTCTAAATCTTCCTGTGTGAAGCGCGCCCTCCTTTGGCGTGTGTCCATTTGGATCACCCCCAGGACAGTACCGTCACTGCCAATGAGAGGAACGCACATCACCGAGTGAATGGGAAAATCCGCAATACTCTGGCTGAGGTCGAAACGCGAATCGGTGGCCACATCAGCCGACAGGACAGCCTGCTTGCTCTGCACGACGGCATTGACAATCGTCTTGCTGATTCGCAGATTCTCCTGATCCTCTGGTCGTCGTGAACGAACCGCTCGCGGAATCAACTTTCCGGTGCTCTGGTCTCGCAAAATGACGAAGCCGCGATCTGCCTGGGTAAAAACATTGAGGAGGCTCTGCAAAACTTTGTCCAGAACCTGCTCCAACCCGATCGCCTTCCCCAAGTTCTGACTGATTTCCATAAGTGCTCGCAATTTCGCCTCGGGGTTCACCTGGAGGCGATTTGTCGGGGAGGTGGCGTCCAGCCGGGACATAATGGTGGACCCCGTCCGAAAACGCTCTTCGTCTTCCACCCACGCGGCCTCCGTGAGAGTGCTTTGTCCTCCCTCGCCGGTACTCGAGGGAGCGTCATGAAACACAAAGACAAGGTCACAAATGCGGATTCTGTCCCCATGTCGGAGAGGCCGGCGCCCGTGGAGCCTCTGCTCGTTAAGGAAGGTCCCGTTGCGACTGTTCAGATCCTCCACAAAATAGCCGTTGGGGGTCCTCACGATTTGCGCGTGCTGTCGGCTTACAGCACCAATGTCTAGAACGATATTGCAGTGCGGATGCCGTCCCAGAACGACGCAATCGGCATCGATGGGAAAAACGCGCCCCCGGTCGGGACCTTCAATTTGACGCAATTCAGCCATAGTCAACTACCTTGTAGGAATCGGACAAGCCTCACTCCGGGGGTTTATTATCCCCGAAGATGGGCTTTTCTACCAGAATGGCAATCTGCTGTCGATTGGTGAGCCAGCCAAACTCAGCGGTTGGCCGGCATAGCCCCCTTGCCGGTCGGCAGTCGGACCAACCCGACCCCTTCACGGATAAAATAACAATTTTCTCCACTTCAATTGGCTCGACGAGAGCCAATAGTACCGCAGCCGAGCTTGCCTCGGCTCGTGGGGCCACCACATCTCCTGCCGTCCCGGTACCTCCCTTGCCTGCCGGCCTTGCGTTTTGGCAGAATCGGGATTAAAAACCGATTTTCACGCTGTGTTGGACATGGTTCCCGGAATGTGTCGCACACAGATCGCGGTTTGAGAAGGAGTGTCTGCCATCGCTCGTTCAGATGCCGCCTACCAACGATGCATATTTCCCCAATGTGCAGCCACCTTTGCCGTGGACGAAACACATATCGCTTGTCCAAAGTGCGGCGGGCTGCTGGAAGTGGCCTATGATTGGGATAGGCTGCCGCTTCCCACGGCCCTGCGAGATTTTGAAGAGCATTGGTGCCGACGTGCAGATCCCCATTCCTTCAGCGGCGTCTGGCGGTTCCACGCCCTTTTGCCTTTTGCCCCCCGCGAAATGTGCGTGACCATCGGCGAGGGGCAGACTCTGCTGCAAAGATCAGATCCGGTGGCTGAATATGTGGGACTTCGGCCGGGATCTCTCTTCCTCCAATATGAGGGGCTCAATCCCTCGGGAAGTTTCAAAGACAACGGAATGGCCGCCGCATTCACTCATGCCCGATTGGTCGGGGCCACCCGGGCAGCGTGCGCTTCGACCGGAAACACCAGCGCGTCACTGGCGCTCTACTGTTCTGTGACTCGCCTGATGCGAGCCATCATTTTCATTGGCTCCGGAAAAATTGCCTATGGAAAGTTGGCGCAGGCTCTCGACTATGGGGCGCTCACGGTTCAAATCGCCGGAGATTTCGACGACGCGATGAAGCGAGTCCAAGAGGTGAGCCGCTCGCTGGGAATCTATCTCGTCAACAGTGTCAATCCATTTCGGCTGGAAGGGCAGAAGACGATCATGCTCCGGGTGCTGGAAGCCCTTCGCTGGGAGGTTCCCGACTGGATTGTCGTCCCCGGCGGCAACCTGGGAAACAGCAGCGCCTTTGGCAAGGCTTTTCGCGAATTGCGGGATCTCGGGCTGATCAAAAAGGTGCCTCGACTGGCAGTCATTAATGCCGTTGGTGCCAACACCCTTTACCGCCTCTACGAATGTGAGGGCCTCCGCTGGAACGGGGGCCGGGTCGATGGAGAGAAGCTTTCCCAGTTTTACGGAGAAATGGATCGCGAGGGACGCCGGGCTTCGACCATTGCCAGCGCCATTGAAATCAATCGACCTGTCAACCTCTGGAAATGTTTACAGGCCTTGGAAGTCTGTCAGGGAGTCGTTCGCGAAGTAACGGATCAGGAAATCCTGGATGCTAAGGCCCAGGTTGGTGCCGGTGGTCTGGGCTGTGAGCCGGCCAGCGCTGCAAGCGTGGCAGGTGCCAAAAGACTAGTCAGCGAGGGGGTCATCACGAAAGACGAGCGGGTCGTCTGCATACTCACCGGACATCAGTTGAAGGATCCAACCGCGACAGTTGCCTATCACACCACGGATCAGCAAATGTTTAACGAGGTGCTCGGTAAACGAGGGGTCCGTAGAGCCACTTTCGCCAATCGCGCGGTGACGGTGGCCAATGATTTGAACGAAATCATCAAGGCCATTCATCTGTACGGGTGAACCTATCGCAAAAGCAAACGAAAAGCGAGTTCGCGCGAACATACCTGTTTTCTGTAGTTTACTGAATTCTGGTTTTGCATAGTGAGCGCTGAGTTGCAGGGAGAACTTTCAGAGATCTCACAGGCCTCTACGGGAAAACGGGTTGCTCACGGAGTTCGTGAGGAGTTTCTAGAACCGCGAAGGGAAGATTATGGAGAAGATACGTGTTGTCGTCTCAGGGGCGGCCGGTCGAATGGGACAACGGGTGATTGCTCTCGCCGCGGAGGAGCCCGATCTCGCCATTGTTGGGGCTCTGGAAGCTCCCAATCATCCCAAACTGGGACAAGACGCGGGAGTTGTAGCGGGGCGTGAGCCTCTAGGCGTTCCGCTGTCAGCGGAATTTCAAGGGAAGGCGGACGTGTTGATTGATTTTTCCCACGTCAGTGGGTTTGACAGTGTCGTCAGGACATGTCGCAACAACCGTCTCGCTCTTGTCTTTGCCACCACGGGAATCACACCCGAGCAAGAGCGCGCCCTTGTAGAGCTGGCGGAATTTGTACCGGTCATTCGTTCCCCGAATATGAGCCTCGCGGTCAACGTCGCGATGAAGCTGTGCCAGATGGCTGCCGAGGCTCTCAAAGACAAGGATGCGGACGTCGAGATCATTGAACGCCACCATCGCTTTAAGGAAGATGCCCCAAGTGGGACCGCGCTGCAGTTCGGGAATTTGATCTCTCAAATCATGGGCCAAATTGTCCATCGTCATGGACGCCAGGGACGTCCGGGCCGGAGACCGCACGAGGAAATCGGCTACCACGCTGTGCGAGTGGGAGACAACCCGGGGGAGCACACGATTATCTTCGGTTTGCTTGGCGAAACGCTGGAAATCACGGTGCGCGCAACCAACAGGGATGCGTACGCCAAGGGAGCCCTGGCCGCTGCCCGGTTTGTGGTCAAACAGCCGCCAGGGCTCTACGGAATGCGAGACGTACTGGGGCTCTGACGTCCCTTGGTAGTACGTTATTTGTTGGATGTTCATCGACGACGGTTCGCGGAGAATTCCCAGAGTATGCGGACCGCGATTGCCATCACAAGGGAAAAACAGCCTCTCGACCGGACGTCCGACCCTGCCGAGGGAAACAGCACGAGACAATCTTCCGATTGTGCCAGCACAGCTTTGTCATCCCGGAGTCTTTATGGATTTTGAAGCGCTTTTTGTCACCAAGTCGAGCGACGGGCAGACTTGTCTATCCATTGGACGGGCACAATCCTCACAACTTCCGCCGGGAGAAGTGGTAATTCGGGTGGCCTATTCGTCGCTCAATTACAAGGATGCACTTGCCGCCCGAGGCCATCCGGGCATTGTCAAGAAATTCCCACACGTGCCCGGAATTGATGTTGCTGGAGCCGTGGAGGAGAGCGGGGTCTACGAGTTTGTGCCGGGTGACCCGGTGATCGTTACCGGATACGAATTGGGAGCGGAGCGGTGGGGCGGCTACGCGGAGTTCGTCCGCGTCCCCGCCGATTGGGTACTTCCGCTGCCAAAGGGTTTGGACTTCGTCGACGCCATGACACTGGGTACGGCAGGCCTTACAGCAGGTCTCTGCGTGGATGCTCTCCTCAGCCATGGCATCAGTACGGAAAAAGGACAGATTGTCGTTTCGGGGGCATCAGGGGGAGTCGGGTCAATTGCTGTGGCGATTTTAGGCAAGCTGGGATTCGACGTCGTTGCCGTGACGGGAAAGGCCCATGCCCATGAGTTGTTACGCGAACTCGGAGCCGGGTCCGTCGTGGGCCGCGAGGCTGTGCTGGCCGATCCTGAAAAACCCCTGCTATCCAGTCGCTGGGCTGGGGGGGTGGATACTGTAGGGGGCGACATGCTCTCCAGTATTCTCCGCGCCACGAAACATTCTGGTTGCGTGGCTGCATGTGGTCTGGCGGGTGGTGCTCACCTCCGAATGACGGTCTATCCATTCATCCTGCGTGGTGTTACGCTTGCGGGAATCGACGCAGCCTGGCAACCCCTGGCAAAAAAGGCGGCCATTTGGGAAAAGTTTGCCGGACCCTGGCGAATCGAAAAGCTTGATCGAATCCGGAGGATGGTCCCGCTCAAAGAGTTGCCGATGTGGTTCGACCGAATTCTCAACGGGGAAGTGATGGGACGAATCGTCGTTGAGGTTGGCGGATCCCGCGTGCCGCTCAAGCGATAAATCGATGTGTCGCTCCGGCACCCGTCACCGTCACTCCTGCGCGCAATTTGAAGCTGTCAACTGCCCAAAACGTACCCACGACCGAACCTTGCTCCGTTCCTGGACGGTTTGACCTAACAGTGGTTCCCGGCCTATGAATGATCCTGCCTCTTTTCCCCGCTCACCTTCCTGAGAACTTTCCCTACCACCGCGATAATCGGCGTAATACGGTAAGATGGGGCCTAACAATCAAGGAAGAAAACACGACGATTTTGTCCCACTTTTCATCCGTTGCTGCCGTACAAAGCAGCCTTAAACCGAGCACCGGTTTCCCTTTCTTCGCGAATCCACGCGGAAACTTCCGCAACAACCTTGTCCAGGGGCATGAGCTGCGGGGCCTTCTCCCAACGCCATTTCACCTCGACATTTCCCTGCGCGAGACCTCGCTCACCCACCACCACGCGCATCGGGAATCCGATGAGATCGACATCTTTAAACTTGACCCCGGCCCTGACATCCCGGTCATCCAGAATGACCTCGATATTCTCTTTTTGGAAGGCATTATAAAGCTGGAATGCCGCTTCGCGCGATTTTTCATCGGCCACATTCACAGGCACAATGACCACCTCGTAGGGTGCCAGTGCCACCGGCCAGATGATACCGTTTTCATCGTGAGTAGTCTCGATGAGAGCTGCGAGAATGCGATTAATGCCGATACCGTAGCAGCCCATTATAATCGGCTTAAGTTGCTCGCTGGGATCGAGAAAGCGGGCGGAGAGAGCTTCTGAGTATTTCGTCCCCAGCTTGAATACGTGACCCACCTCGATGGCCGGCCTGAGCCGAAGGATCCCGCTGCACCGGGGGCAGGGGTCGTTATCCTGGGCACAACGAAGGTCCGCGAAACGCTCAACGTTGAAATCCCGTCCAAGATTGACCCCCTTCAGGTGGGTGTCAGCTTCATTCGCCCCCGTGATCGCGTTGCGCATGAACTGAATATCATAATCCGCGATAATCGTGAGCTTTTCCTTAAGTCCTACAGGACCTGCGAATCCCACCGGTGCGCCGGTGACACGTTCGATGGTCGCCGGATCCGCGAGCTGGATCTCCTTTGCCCGCAAAGCACGACGGATTTTATTCTCATTCGCCTCGTGGTCTCCGCGGATGAGCACGGCTACGGGTTGACCATCAGCCAAATAAATGAGTGTCTTGATCAAATCCTCGGGACGACAGTTCAAAAACCGGCTGACCTGATCAATCGAGCTGGCACCGGGAGTTGGAACTCGTTCTAAAGGAGCCGGTTCCGTTACAGCAGGCTGCTCCGGTCTTCGCGGACCGATCTCGGCACGTTCCAGATTCGCGGCGTAACCGCACGCAGCGCAGTGGACAATCTTGTCCTCACCGTTATTGGCTGGCACCATGAATTCATGACTGGCTTCCCCTCCGATGGGACCACTTTCGGCCTCCACCGGAATGTACGCCAGGCAACACCGGTCAAAAATACGACAATACGCGCGATACATCGCCTCGTAACTGCGGTTGAGGCCCTCCAGTGAAGTGTCGAAACTGTAGGCATCTTTCATGAGGAACTCACTGGTCCGCAGAACACCGAAACGCGGTCGTTCCTCGTTGCGGAATTTCGGAGAGATTTGATAGAGCGTGATGGGGAGCTGGCGGTAGCTCGAAATATGGTGGGCCACTAAATCGGTGACAATTTCTTCATGGGTCGGCCCCAGCACGGCATTCACCTTCCGGTTTTGCCGTTTCAACTCAACCCGGATGAGGACGTCTCCAAAGGCCTTGTCGCGGCCGGTTCGTTCCCAGAGAGACAGGGGACTCAAACTCGGCATGAGCAACTCCACGGCCCCCGCTGCGTCCATTTCTTCACGAACGATTCGCTCGGCCTTCCGCAGCGCACGCAGTCCCAGTGGCAGGTAAGTGTAGGCACCAGCCATGACCTGATTGATGAGTCCCGCCCGTAACATGAGCACATGGCTGGGAATTTCAGCGCCCTCGGGGATTTCCTTCAGTGTTGGGATGAAAGTCTTGGACCACAACATGCCACAATCGCCTTCGGTTAAAGTTTTCAAATGAAGTATCGAAAAATCGTGATCATTTTCTTAGACGCAGCAGTTTTGCAACTGCCTTTTTGCCTGGCCTAAGTTCGGTCGTAAACACCTCCACAACCAAACTCAGGAATTGTTGGTACTTTTCGATCGCTCCCCCTTCGCGGCGAGTCTTAAGAAAATGTGATTTTAGACCAGTGGCGGATGTTCGTACAAGGTCACGGCCGCGCCATGCCCGTTCTCAGAAAATCCATACCATGCCATGGGCACCATGTGGTGTGGGGGCAATTCATGAATTGCCCTTACCGTTGAAACAGCAACTGAACCAAGCAGTTGGAGCCACTCAGTCAAATGGATAATCCAAGCGTTGGAACGTGACCTGACAAGCGGGCTTCTTGAAGAAATCCTTCGAAGGAGTACGCTTATCGTGCCCGACGAAGTGAGATTGGCCCATCCAAGGTTTACGAGCGCACCTGAGAAGTAGGTCGCTCCGGTTGAATCTCGCTCCCAAGCGAACTCCTGTGGAGGTCCGCGTTCCCGTCCCCGTTTGCAGTGGAAAAGTGCGGACGAGGGAATGAGTCGGAAGTCACGTGGGTTGACCACCCGGGAATGCCTCCTCTACACTGAGGGATTCCCCCGGCAGGAAAAGCTAGCAAACGGAGGGCTTGGCCAATATCGGCACTTCGCTGCCCGCTGACTTTTGGTCCGGGTTTTTCTTTCACGGTCCACTGGCTTGTAAATGTTGAGAAACTGCAAGGCGGAGCCAATGACTCGAAAATTTGTCAGTCATCTTCGGCCGGAAGAAAGTGTAAATGAGATCTACCTCGTCTCGAGCCGTCAACTGCGGCCCAATCGCAACGGGGTTTTGTATCTTCAGATGAGATTGTCGGATCGCACGGGTTCCGTGGACGCTCGGCTGTGGAACGCCGACCAGAGCCTCCTTGAGCGCGTCGTTCCCGGTGGTTATGTCCGAGTGGAAGGCGTGACCCAAGTTTATCAGGGGAATCTCCAAATTATTCTGTCTCGAGTGAAACCGGTGGCGGCCGAGGAAGTGGACCCTGCCGATTTCCTTCCGCTGACCCAGCAGAAGCTGGACCAGAACCTTAACTATTTAGCCCAGATTCTTCGCTCCGTGGAAAATCCCCATCTAAGAGCGCTCTTGGAGGTCTTTCTTACCGATGAAGGGTTCATGGCGAAGCTCGCCAAGGTCCCGGCCGGAATCAGCTTCCACCACGCTTATCCGGGAGGACTTGTGGTTCATCTGGTGACCATGCTGGAACTCGCACAGACCATGGTCCCGCTGTATCCGGCGGTCAATCGGGATCTTCTGCTGGTAGGGGTGTTTCTCCACGATATTGGAAAAACCGCTGAGCTGGCTGCCGATTTTGAATCCAATTACACGGATGAAGGTCAACTGGTGGGCCACCTAGCCCTTGGATTGGAGATGCTCAATGAGGCAATTCCCAAAGCAGAAGAGTTGGTCGGGGAACAGTTTCCCAGCGAGTTGCGGCTTCGTCTGAAGCATATGATCCTGAGCCATCACGGGGAGTACGAATTTGGAAGTTTTCGACTTCCAATGACTCCTGAAGCAGTGGCGCTCCACTGCCTGGACTATTTGGACTCGAGAATGGCAGCATGCCTGGAGAGGATCCAAAGCGACCCGCTCCCGGATGGAACGTGGACTTCCTATTGCTCGGTGCTCAATCGGAAATTCTACAAAGGCTCAGGCTGGGCAGCCCCCGGAGATCACCAGACCTAGACGATCCACAAGTCGTGCCCCAAGGCATCGAACACAGGCCCGCTCTTTTCCAGTGTTCGTCGCGATGCGGAATCAGTCTATCGGCCAGCGATCTCTTGCACACGCTTGTAACTGGCACCGGGGAGTATTACACTGATCGCCGTCGGTGATCAGCTTCGCCATTTCAGTGTTTAGGGGAGGATTGAGAGATGGGTCGCCGTGTTAGTCGTCGCAATTTTTTGGCCCTGGTGTCCCGTGCCGGGCTGAGCGTCTCTGGGGTGACCATCTTAAAGTCTGCGGCGAGCGCAACCACGTATCAGGCCAATGACCGTCTCAACATCGCCCTGGTCGGCGTATCCGGACGTGGATCCTGGTTTGTGGAGGCGATTCCCCAGATTGGCGAGAATGTGGTAGCTCTCTGCGACGTCAACGAACGCCGCGCCGCAAGCGCTTTCGCGAAATTCCCCTCCGTCCCCAAGTTTAGAGATTTTCGGCGGATGTTCGACACCGTGGCCAACCGCATCGATGCGGTTGTGGTGGCCGTGCCGGACCATAATCACGCCATGATCTCTTACACGGCCATGAGCCTCAAGAAGCACGTCTACTGTGAGAAGCCTCTTACCCACGATGTATGGGAAGCTCGTGTGCTCCGGGAAGCCGCTGATCGGTTTGGTGTCGTGACACAAATGGGGAATCAGGGAACCGCAACCCATGCATTTCGCCGGGGAGTGGAACTCGTCCAAACGGGGGCCATCGGCCATGTCCACGAGGTGTACGTCTGGAAAGACAGCGGTGGGTCGGGCGAACGACCGTTGCCCACCGGTGAACAACCTGTTCCTGATTACCTCGATTGGGACGTTTGGCTGGGACCTGCTGCATATCGGCCGTTCCACGAACAGTGGCTGAACTGGCATGCGTGGCGGGATTTTGCTACCGGCAACCTCGGGAACTGGGCGTCGCACTCGGCAAATATGGCTTTCATGGGCGTGAGGATCGACTCATTGTGGCACTCTGGTAGTGAAGGCCGCATCCGTGTGGTGGCCGAGGTGCACAACCGAACACAGCATGCTTTCCCCCAGTGGGAAATCGTTCGCTGGCAAATACCGGCGCGAGGTGAGCTTCCTCCTGTCCGCTTTGAGTGGTTCAACGGCGCCGGCGCTCCTGGACGGCGAGCCCATGTCGAGGAGCTCATGGGGAAGAAACTGGATTGGGGTGACGCCGGCAATAAGAAATGGGAGGATCATGCAGGCTGTCTCATCTGCGGGACGCAACAAAAGATCCATGCCACAGGGCACAACTCAACATTTGTTTTGTTGCCATCAGGTCGCACATCAGAGCAGGAAGGTCCACCTCAAGTCCTTCCTCGAGGAGGGAGCCACGAAAGGGAATGGACGGCGGCCTGCAAAGGGCGTGGGCGGACGATGTCGCACTTCGGCTATTCCGGTCCGCTCACCGAATTTCTCATGCTCGGCAACGTCGCTACGCTGTTCCCAGAGGAAGAGCTGGAATACGATCCGAAACGAGGGGAAATCGTCAACCATCCGGCAGCCAATGGCGCCCTTCGCAGAGAACGCCGCAAAGGATGGGAGATAGGATAAGAATAATTCTGTTTCTATTGGGGTAAGCCATGCGGCAGGTCTTCGTCACAGTTTTTGTGGTGTGGGGAATTTGTAACTGTGCCGCTGCAGCCGGGGAAGCCTGGCGCCTGATCAGCAGTCAAACCGGCGATCTTCCACGACCCAACGCGGGAGATCAACAAACGTGCCTCGTGCCGGGCGACTTCGACGGCGATGGAAGGATCGACTTCGTGGTCGGAGAAAGAACGCAGGCTCCCTCGGTCGTGCTCTTCCGCAACACAGACACAGGATGGCAGCGAGTTGTGGTTGATGACTCCCATCTCCGGCCGGAGGCTGGTGGCGTCGCATTTGACGTCGATCGTGACGGAGACCTCGATCTCATCTTGGGGCAGGATGCAAGCGGCTCAGAAATCTGGTGGTGGGAGAATCCTTTTCCAAACTTCAACAGTCCCTGGGTCCGGCGGCCGATTAAGACAACCGGTGGAAAGAAGCACCACGACCAAACGGTTGGGGATTTTGATGGCGACGGTCACGCTGAACTTGTAAGCTGGAACCAGGGTGCCCGGTGTTTGTTGCTTTTCGAAATTCCAGAGAGTGTGCACTCGTCAGGCGACTGGCCTTACCGAGCAATCTTCCGCTGGACTGCCGGTCCAGAATACGAGGGTTTTCCGTCCCAGCCGGTTGATTTGGATGGCGACGGGCTCATCGACATCGTGGGCGGAGGCCTATGGTTTAAATACAAAAATGGAGAGTTCGTCGCCCACACAATTGACGACAATATGCGGTTCACGCAGTGCGCCGCAGGCCAGCTCATCCCGGGCGGTTTCGCAGAGGTAGTCTTTTCTCCAGGCGATGCCGATGGGGATGCCAAATGGTACGAGTGGGACGGCGAGCAATGGCGGGTTCACGCGCTGGGAGCCGTTCGTCATGGCCACACATGCGAAATTGGCGACCTCAACCTTGACGGCCATCTTGACATCATGATTGGAGAGATGGGAAGCCCCGGTGCCGGCGAGGATGCTCGCGTGATTGTGTGGTGGGGTAACGGCAAAGGGAATTTTCGCGAAGAGGTGATTCACCGGGGGCAGGGCATCCACGAAGGGCGCCTCGCCGACGTCGATGGTGACGGCGATTTGGACATTATCGTTAAACCCTACCATCATCATGCCCCCTTTGTGGGGATTTTGATTAATCCTACGAAGTAACATGGGAAAGTTGCCTTCCCCGCAGTGGGAAATCTCATGGAGTTCTCCTGGGGGTGTTGTCGCGGCTCGGGACAAAAGCGGTGTTTTGTCAGAACGCTGTTGCACAACAGAAAGAATCGGCGAAAGAAATCGGCCGCGCCGGTGGGGGCCAGCGCGGCCGATCGTCGAAGGAGGTGGGCTATGCATTTATACTCTACGCCGCAATCAGCGGAAGGTTCGACAATTGAGACAATTTTTTTGCGGGAATTTTGGAAGGCCGAATTGGAGGAAATCGAAATTCACCGCTTGGAGAATTGGGTTCCGCGGCGGGCGCCGTGAAGCCCATACTTCTTCCGTTCCTTCTTCCGGCCATCTGCAGTCAAAAGGCCAGCGTCACGGAGAGTTTGCCTCAATTCGGGATCCATCCGCACGAGGGCTCGGGCGATGGCCAGCTTGCAGGCATCCGCCTGCCCCGAAATACCGCCGCCTGCCACGCGGAGAATCACATCCACACTTTGGAGACGGCCGGTTAGCTCCAGCGGCTGGAGCACCCGCTTCTGATACAGTTCATTAGGGAAATAGTCCTCAAGGGCCCGGCCATTAACAGCGATTCGCCCCTGTCCCGGTCGGATCCTTGCCCGAGCCACCGCCGTCGCTTTGCGACGTCCGGTTCCCAAAAAATCGTTCGTCCCCTTACCCTCAATGACGACCTTTTTCACCATATTTCTTGACCTGTCAAGTTAATTCCTCAAACAAGCGGATGTGGCCTCTTTGACACACGAAAACGTCACACCGGCAAAAACCGACGGAACCGCCCTTTTTCCTTGACGCCAAGTTCAATCGGCGTCGGCTGCTGAGCCTGGTGGGGATGTTCCGGCCCAGCGTAGATCTTGAGCTTGCGCAGCATTTTCTTGGCAAGCCGATTTTTCGGCAGCATCCGACGAACTGCCTCGTACAGGATCATTTCGGGCTTCCTTTCCTTCCGCTCGGCTGCCGTTTCGGACCGCAGGCCAGGGAACCCGGTGTACCAGGTGTACTCTTTCTGTTCCCACTTCTTGCCCGTGAATACCACTTTCTCGGCATTCGTCACGATGACATAGTCCCCCGTATCCACGTGCGGGGTGTACGTCGGCCGATGTTTCCCCATTAAAATGGTGGCAATATCGGATGCCAAACGGCCGACCACCTTGTCGGTGGCATCCACCACGTACCACTTCGGTTTCAATGAACCTGGTTTCGCCAAATAGCTTTTTATCACGGCCAATTTCTTCCTCATGATACCCCCCGTTCGCACCTAAAATCGGGACAAACGGGAAATTCCGACGAAATTGCCCAACGCCTATCGCCACCACTATCCGGGCTGCCAACCACCCCGCCAGCTGCGGGCCGGATGAACTTGGCCTGGCCCCAGTAACGGTTGGGAAAAACTTAATCTAGCGGGGAAAGAATCTCATGCCAAGGGGTACCGCCCCAACACGTACCCAAGTTATGCGCGATCTGATACGCTGATTGCTTCAAGCTAACGTATCCTCAACGATCAGCTCGGCTATCCAAACGACCTGTCCTCCGAAGATGAAGTAGCCCCTGTGGAGAGGGTGCCCGTTGCTTTGGATATCGGCTCCAGCGTGTGCGGTAATGGTGACCGGGAGTTTGCCGTACAGCTTCCAAACACGTTACCGCCGCTTGAACACTCGCCACCGGCGGCCATCACCGGACGGGCTCTTTCGCCCTGATTTGGGGCTCCGCCGGACGGAGATCGATAACCAGCGGACCATCCAGTCCCGCAAAGGAACCGTGTTCCCGATAGTATTCTTCGAGCCATCGGAGCTTTCTCGCGGTTTTTTCGTCCTCCTGTGGCCCATTCCCTGCTTCCCCCCACTGGATTATGCTTCCTTCTCGCGTCACGATTTGAAACTCAAGACCCCGGGTTCCGGAACCTTCCTGGAGAGGCATGATTGAGCGAAACTGGTACTTGACCCACACGGGGAGCAGATGCGCAGCGAGACTTGCCCCCTGTTTGATGAGAGGATCCGCCCAAACGGTGCCCGCTGGTCCTCGCGGTACCGACTCCGCACCTTCGATTCGCGGGTACCGGGAGGCTTCCAGTGGCGTGAAGTCACGCGTCGGCAAAAGAACCCCGGTTTCGTCCACCGGCAAAAGGCCTCCCGGAACGCGGACCATCGCCACAGGTCGTCGCCACTCCACTTGCACAACCGCTACCCCGGGAAACCGTTTCTCTGCACGGCCGACACGGCTGACCCACGGATGCTTTTGAATCCCATCCACGAGCTTCGCCAAACAATCTCGATCGGCAACGGAAAGTGCCCCATCCTGAGTGGCGTTGAGAAGGAACTCGGGGCGGGGGTCATGGTGAATCCACGCCGGCAGGGAACCCACGTCGATCTCTTCGGGGACCAGATGGAACCGTGGATCGGCGAGTAACTCGTCTCGGTGTCCGTCCCACAAAACCCTGGTTGCAATGAATCCCACGACACCGACGAAGCCCCACACGGCAACCCAGCGGAGTCCGCGCACCATTACAGAATTGCGCTGCACGGAGTCGTTCGTTTGTCCTTTTTTCGACTTCGATCTGGCCATGACCGCTTTGAATAAAGGTCACACTCTCCCCAAAGGTACACGCCCTTTACCGAAACCGCGCGCAGATTCCCCCGTCCAATTTCGGCTGCCTAACGTTCAGGACTTGACCGAAGTGTTGAACAGTCGTGTCCTGCAATTTACCGTTAAAGGTGCCGCGTTAAGCATTCCTGAGCCAGTAATCGCAGAATCCGCCGCAGGATGTCAGTTCGGCGGACTCCGTAAAAACGCTCACCAGATTTCCAACTCCAGTTCGAGGTTGACGCCTAGGCGATTGGAAACTTGCGTTCGGATGAGATCGATTAATCGGAGTATATCGGCCGTCGTGCAGCCGGCTTCGGCAACGATGAAATTGGCGTTTCGGTCAGATACGACGGCCCCCCCAATTCGCGTGCCTTTCAGCCCGGCCGCTTCGATCAATTCAGATGCGGCCGTTCCGCGTGGATCGCGGAATACCCGCACAGATGCCTGGTGTCCCAGCGGCTGCGCAGCGCGGCGAACAATCCAGAGTTTTTGCAGTCGCCGTGCGAGCTCGCGGGGATCTTCTGGTTGGAGCTCAAACCGCACCTGGAGAATGACCAGATCGTCAAGGCTGCTTCGCCGGTAACCGAAGACAATTTCGTTTCGCGGACGAACCACGATCTCGCCGGCATGGGTGAGAAGCGTCACTTCCGCCACCCATTGGCCAATGTCCCCACCGTGTGCTCCGACGTTACCTCGGACCGCTCCCCCTACGGTACCCGGGATCGCCGTTAGGACTTCCAAGCCGGCAAGTCCTTCATGCACCGATGTGGTGACTACCTTCGGGAGACTTGCTCCACCGCCAGCAATAACCGAATTTTCAACGACCCGAATATCTGCAAAGGCGGGATGATCGAGATGGATGACCAGTCCGGGAACCCCCTCGTCCCTAATCAAGACATTGCAACCGTTACCAAGGACGCGAACAGGAATGTTTTCCTGGTTCGCCCGCTGGACAATGTCGATCAACTCATCCTGGTTGCGCGGCTGGGCATAATACTCCGCCGCTCCACCTACGCCCAGCCAGGTGTGCATGGCCAGCGGCTCTTGCTCACGGACAATCCTTTCCAGTCCTTTCCACCTCGACATTCACAGACTCCTTTTGGACAGCGACCGTGTATCTCGATTGTCCCATTCTACCCAATCGGACTAACCCAATCGAAGGGGGTTTTTGCAGAACCGGCGTCCTCCCGTTCCCGCGCAATTTCAAGCGGCGATTGCAAGCCAACATCGCAACCCGGTAGATTACAATTAACACACCGGTAACCTGCGGAAGAAGGATCAGCCCAGTGGGTGATGATGGTCATCCGGGCCTGTTTCGAAACCGAGCCGTTCCATTTTACAACACAGCAACCCGTCGGTGCTTCATCATCGCGTCTGCATCGTTGCCCATTCGGTCCCGGAGGATAGTCCGTAATACTGCGCAGTCTGCGCGAGAGTAGCAACAGCGTATAGGCCTCTGTACCGTCGGCGAGGCTGGGAACCACTCACGGAGAAACTCCAGCATGAACAATGGAAGCGATAGCCGTGCTTTGCAGACTTCCGCCGAAAAAATGAATTGGTGGAATATTCCCAACACCATCACCACTGCTCGCATTGTTTTAACAATCGTTCTGTTTGTAACACTCGCCCTTCACTCACAGTTAGGTTATTTCCCATCGCTGGTGCTATTTGTGATCGCTGCAGGAACAGACTGGTTGGACGGATTTCTGGCACGGCGGCTCCATCAGGTAACCGCTTTGGGACGCGTCTTGGACCCATTTGCTGATAAACTTATCATCTGTGGGACGTTTGTGTTCCTGGCGGCTGACCCGAAAATGCTCGAAACGCCCGGGGGACTTCATCCCTGGATCGTGGTCGTGATCATCAGTCGGGAGTTGCTCATCACAGGATTGCGCAGCTTTCTGGAAGGCCAGACCGTGGATTTCTCCGCAAAATGGTCGGGAAAGTTTAAGATGGCGTTTCAATGCATCCTAGCCATTGTCGCTTTTCTTTACCTCGAGGGTGGAGGCACCCCCACGCAAAACGCGGCGCTGTGGACTCTCCTGGTCATCTTTACATACGGGACGCTCATTTTGACCGTTTACTCCGGTGCGGCGTACGTGGTCATCGGTTTGCGGCAGCTTCGGCAACTGGAGGCGTGATATTGTGGCTGTTCCGCCGGAAACGGTGATCTTCTTCGCTCTCTCCTTTTTCTCCCTAGTTTGCTGGGTGACTCTATTAACTTTTCCCAAATTGCGGAAGCGCATGTGGCCGCGATATTCGTTTCGGCCGCCCCCGTGGCGACTGGTGGATGTCTGCGGGGTATGGCTGGCCCTCATTTTGCTTATCCTTCTGTTCAACAGCGTTGTTCAGGGAACTTCGACGCGTAGGAGCAACGACGACCGCAGGAGCGTCACCACAGTCGCTCGGATACACGGGGATGAAAAATCCACGTCTGCCCAACGGGCACACTGGGCGATTCTGCTCCTCAGTGAGCGGCCGAGCGTCTCCACGCTTCTTTTAGTTGTCATCAGCGCTGGTGTTCTTGGCCCTTGGGTGGAGGAGATCGTTTTTCGCCTTTTTTTCCAGGGATGGCTTCATGCCCAGGAACTCCGCTGGCGGCGTCTCCGCAATCGTCTGGGACGTTTGGGCAGAAACCGCATGACCGGACCAGGCGATGAGTTCGCATTTCTTAAATGTCGTCCGACATTGCGAAGACGCGGGATTCCCGTCGGAGCCATGTCAGTTGTCATGTCCGCGTCCGTTTTCGCACTCTTGCATGCGCGATCAACTGAGAATGTTCCCGATCCGGAGACGATCCGATTGATCCTCTGGGCCCGAACCCTCGCCTACGCACTGTTTCTGGCGTTTTTTTCCGTGTTCATTTCACGTAGGGCGTCGTCGCTGTGGAGACAGCTTGGCCTGTCCCGAACACGCATTTTTCCAGACGTCGCTTTGGGATTGGGCTGGTTCGCGGCTGCGGCGTTACCGATCTACGGTCTTCAGTTTCTTCTATCAAGCATCGTTCCCGAAAGTATCGTGGTTGACCCGTTGACAATTCTTATTGTTGGGGCGATCCTCGGCGTGCTCTATGCACGAACAGGGCGGCTTTTGCCGAGCATTGCCTTTCACATGAGCCTCAATTTGACGAGTCTCCTCCTGGCGTGGTTGCTTCTGCATTCTCAATAGGCCCCGTGTGTCGCAATCAAGCCTCCCGACGCCTCGCGCAAGCGTTTGACCGGTATTTCTGGCAATCCTCCAAGTCCTGGGTCGAGCAAAATCAATGCAGGCACTCGGTGTCACGGGTGCTTTGTGGGAGGCAAGCCGTTACAATCGATGAGGTAAGATGTGACATGGGTTCATGCTGAGGGAGTCAGACGATGCGCAAGTCGGTTTGGATTGCATTCCGAGCGAATCCAGTCTTGTTACTTTCCATTTTGGCTTTTTGTGCTGGGGGATGGTGGCTTGGTTACCATTGGCATGATTTCCCACCCGTTGCCCGAGCAGAAACGGCCGCCACCGATACCCGAATGAACGCCCGAATCGGTGTCATTGATCTCCCGGCGGTGATGCAGCGCATTCCGGAATTCCGTGCTGAACTGACAGAACTGCAGAGCGATGTGCAGCGGGCACAGTCACAATTTCAAAAACGACAGTCCGAACTACTTTCATTGCAAAAGGAATTGCAAACCCTCCCCCCGGAAAGTCAGGAGTTTCAGCAGCGTCAGCAGACGTTGCAGCAGCAAATGAGCCAACTGCAAACGGAAATGCAACTGCAGCAGCAACAATTTTTTGAACGGGAGCGAAAGGCCTATCTTTCCGCCTTCGGTCGAATCGACGAGGCCGTGCAAAAAGTGGCCCGCGCAAAAGGCTTGGTCATCGTTCTGAGACAATCCCGGCCACCCGCCGCCACGTCAAATCCGCAGGAGCTTCTCGCCTACCTCGCACGGGAAGTGATCTGGGCGGAACCGGATCTCGATATTACAGATGATGTTGTTCGCGAATTACTTGGACCTTTGCAAAAGTAGGTCGACGGCTCCGGAGTAGGGTAAGAAAGATCACTTCACAGAGACGTCCTCTGGGATCCCCAGACTCTCGTAAAGGCGGCGTCGTCCCGCTTTGTCCGTCTCCAGGATTTTCCGAGCATAAGAGGCAACCTGCTCGGCGAATTCTCGGGGCACCACAATCACCCCGTCGCTATCGCCCGCCACCACATCGCCGGGCCGCACAAGCACCCCGCCAACCTCCACGGGGCGATTGACCGATTCGATCAGGTTTCTGCCAGGCCGGACCCCGCGCCCCGGCCCGCGGAGGTAAAGTGGGACTTTTTCCAGGGCAATTTCATCAAGATCCCGGGCAGTTGCATCGGTGACAACGGCAACACAACCGCGTTTCTTCCAGCTCAAAATGTTGTTCGACCCAATTGTCCCCACATCCGCCTTTTCTGCGTCATCGATCACCACCACAGTACCAGGTCGAATCAACGGGACGAAAGGTTCTGGGGAAAGCTTTTGATACCACTCGCCCATCCACCTGTCGAACTCCTCAGGGGAAAGCGGTCCCGTGGACGGCAAGTTACTCGGCACATAGCGAACCGTTACGGCGATTCCCACGAATCGATGGCGTAATTCCACCGGGTCTTTCCATGCGGGATGAATCTCGGGTGACATCAGTCCCACGTTGCGGAGGCCTACCTGATCCATGGCATCACAGATATCGGCAACGCGGAGCCCTTCGAAAAGTTTCAAGATTTTCGCGTCTTCTTCCTCGGAATATACCGGCGTTTGCAAAAACGCTTTCCCTTTTCGAAGTTCTTCTATCGTGGGTTTAGTTTCATGACGGGATGCCGCTTCCCCCGACGCTGCCTCGGACCCAACGCAGCTTTCAAGCTGGGTAATCGTGTTCACCCAAACTACTATCAGCCCCACCGTAATTCCAATCCTTAAAGGGATCGATCTAATTCTCTGTTCCCGCATCGTTCCAGCTCCTATGCTTCCGCTTTTTTAGGTTGTCCCGTCTGAAGTTTCGCTTTTCTGGACGCAATGGAAACTCCTTACTGGGATGGGTTCCTGGTGGGCGGTGTAATGGGTTGAGGAATCGGAGTGGGCCTTGCAGCCGGAGGTGGCGATGGGATCGGCGAAGCGGCCGGTTCACTTTGCGGGCTGCCGGAAACAGCCGAACTTGCCGAAGCGTCCGGAGCTTTGGAAACGACCTTCCTCGCAGGACGTGGTCCGACGGGAATCGTCTCGCCGTAAGTCGGTTCTCGAATCACCTCCAGAATCTTCTCAATGATCTGATCCACATCGACCCCCTCGGCATCCGCGTTGAAATTCGTGAAGATACGGTGTCGCAGAACGGGAAATGCCATTGCACGAATGTCATCCGCAGTGACAGCGAACCGTCCATGAAGGATGGCCCGCGCTTTGGACGTCAGAATGAGATTTTGTGCTGCCCGGGGACCGGCTCCCCAAGCGAGCCACTTTTTCACAAAGTCAGGACTGGGGGGATCTTTGGGGCGAGTTGCGCGAACCAGGTCCACTGCGTAGTCCACCATGTGCTGCGAGGCAGGCACCTGACGCACAAGCTGCTGAATCCACAGAATATCCCGGCCGGTGAGGACCGGTTGGATTTCATGTCTCACAGTCTGCGTGGTGGCCATCACGATTTCCCGCTCTTCTGCCCGAGTGGGATAGGTGATGTTGATGGATAGCATGAAGCGGTCCAGTTGAGCCTCGGGAAGCGGGTAAGTTCCCTCTTGCTCGATGGGATTTTGCGTGGCCATCACGAAGAAAGGTTGCTCCAGCGGATAAGTCTTTCCACCCACCGTCACTTCATACTCTTGCATCGCCTGAAGGAGAGCCGCCTGCGTCTTGGGGGGAGTTCGGTTGATCTCGTCGGCCAGAACGATATTGGCAAAAATTGGTCCATGCACAAACCGAAAACTTCGCTTTCCCGTGGTCGGATCGACGTCAATGATCTCTGTTCCCGTGATGTCGCTGGGCATCAGGTCGGGTGTGAACTGAATCCGACTGAATTTCAGATGCATGGCCTTGGCCAGTGTGGAGACGGTCAAGGTTTTAGCAAGGCCGGGCACTCCAATCATGAGGCAGTGACCACGGGCAAAGATGCAGATGATCATTTGTTCGATCATTTCATCCTGCCCGATAATAACTTTGTGCACTTCTTTTAAGAGCAACTCTCGCGCGTGCGCTACCCGACGCACGGCCTCTTCAGGGGACATTTGAGAAGATGTGATGGGCTGCGCCTGGGACATGATGTTTCAACCTCCTTCCAATCGGGCTATCAAAATCCTACATTAGTCTAAGAGAAGGTCTCAGGCAACGGTAATAGGAGTCGGACACTTCCTAAACGTCTTGCCTTCGGAATTAATCTATGGCGCGCTTGAAGGATAAATTCGCTTGTCGCCTCACAAGTATGACCGATCGGTGGCTCTTCAGCGGAATAGCAAGTTTAACCTTTATCACTGTCTGTCTGATGTCTCGTGGAGGACAGGCGCAGCTTTTCCGACGTGCAGGCCATGAGTTTTCATTTCTTCGTCCCATCGACCTCGCTGCCACCGGTGGGGCAACCGTCGGTGTGGTGGAGTTTTATCACCATGGTCAAATTGATCAGCAAGGCAAGAACGTCGTTGTGGCTGCGGGAAATGAGGTGCTCCCCGTCCGCATTCTCCAGATGGGGCCAGGAGACTTTTGTCGGTTGGCTTTTCAGATGACGACCGCTCGGGGACCATTCGAAATTCTTTACGGCGGCGACGCTTTTCCGGATGATCGCCGTCCAAAATGGACGGCTCAGGAGGGGCTTCTCCTCGAAATTCGTGAATACAAGGAATGCAACCTCAATAGCTTCCAATTGGTGAAGGCGGCCTTCGAGAGCGCGCGTCCGATTGGAGCAGACTACGTCCCAACAGTTTTTCATGCTGGCAATCCATTCGCAACGGTCCCTGGTCCCTACATGAGCCGCTACAGCGGCGTCATGCAGATTCCCAAAACAGGGACTTACGGGTTTTACACTTCGAGCCAGGATTGTAGCTTTCTGCTCATTGACGGAAAAATTGTCGCGGAGGCGCCCGGGCGGCATCCGCCGGAACATCAGGCTCGTCCCGGTCTACGGCGCGATGTGCAACTGACGGCTGGCCCGCATCAGTTCGAGTATTACCATGTGGCCACAAGCGAAGTGGGCGTGGCGGTGGCCGCCTGGGAAGTCGAGCCACGTGGCAACGTGCCGGCTCCAGTCCCAATTCCGCCGGATGTCTTTCGAGACTCCTCAATTGTCCGCCCTGCTGTAGGGCCCCCTATGAGCCAAACACAACGCTTCTTGCCTGATTTTCGTGTCAATGTCCTCGGCACTGTGTCTTTGCCCGAAAATGAAATCCCTCTGGTGGTTGCAGAGTTTCGGGATGCCTCTCCCCCTGCTTTAATTTCCTCGGCACGCATCGACTGGGAGTTCGGAGACGGGCAGACAGGTCAGGGCCCCTCGCTAGTGCACGTTTTCCTTCGGCCTGGGCTCTTCACAATTAAGGAAACAGTCACCCGCGCGGGCCGACCTTTTGAAATGCCACAAAAAATTTGGATCGGCCCACCGCCAGTCCCACCGCGAGAAACGGGAAAAAACAAGCCCCTCCGATTGGACGATATTCTGTCCATTCTGGATACTTACAATCCCGCTGCGTTGGACGCACAGTCCCTTCTCCAAATGGTCGAGGCCTATCTCACCAAAGCCGACGAATATTTACCGCCACCGCCCCCGGACACGGTCTTTGTGGACGAGGAACAGGCCGCGGCACCCGCGCAAAAGGCCACAATTGACCCAAAGACAAGAGAATCGGAACGTCGTAAATATCTGATGCGCGCATTGGAGGTGGCTAGGGACGGACTGCTGAAGGGCAAGCAAACGGGCGACGAGGAACTTCTGCGACTCCTCCGATTGGTTGCCCCGATCGCTCGCGACGTTTTTGCCGATTCAGGGCTTGCGCTGAATCTCTGGACAGGTATATTGCCCCGGTTGCAAACAGATCCTGCGCGGGCTGAAGCCCATCTCGTTGCAGGCGATATCCAACTAAACGATTTACTCGCGCCGGCGGAAGCCAAAAAACATCTCGATGCGGCCGAAAAGTTGCTCCAGAATCCCAGCCGCCATGAGTCTCTGGGAGCACTCTGGTACCGTTTGCAGGGGGAACTGGCGGCAAGTGAAGGACGTCAGGACGAAGCGGTGAAGGCACTCCAGCAAGCCGAGCAACTCGTAGCGGCTCGTCGCAATGAAGTGGAACGTACGGCCTGGCGGGGTGCACGAAGTCGTTCCACCGAGCAATTCCTCCGATCAGGGGAACTCGATCGGGCAGCGGCTGAACTGCGAGCCTGGTCCAATGACTTTCCCCTGGATATTGTCGAGGGGTATTTACCCCTTTTATGGGGAAAATACTGGTTTGCCCGTGGCCGGTACGAAGTTGTCACCGCTCTGGCGGATCGGTTGCTCGTTCTCAATCCTTATTCGCCATACATCGAAGAACTTCTGCTCCTGTCGGCTCAGGCCGACGTGGCTTTGAAGCGCGTGGATCGGGCAAAGGCAACGCTTGAATCCCTGCTGAAAGATTATCCGGGCAGTCCGCTGGTCGGCGAAGCAAAACAACTGTTGGACAAACTGCAGTCGGCAGCTCCTGAACGAAAATAATTCCGGGCAACATCGCCTCACTCGAACATTCGCCAAAACTTGAAAAAGGTCAATTGAATCTGGCAAACCGTTTATTGACGTGGTTTTCAGGTTACAGGGGCGGTACGGCACCTGTCATGGGAGTGTTTGATATGATGCTATGGCGGATGTGGCTTTTCGCGACATGTGCGGCAGTGGTAGGAGCGACGGTGGGCTCACCGCGCGACGTGGCGGCGGGCACTCTGACTCTTCGCATCAAAGGTTCCCCGCCGCTTCGACTGGTCGGCGTCATTCAACGCTGGGACCAAGATGGTAATCCCGTTAAACCAGTGGATCCCAAAGCGAAGATCGACGCCCCCGATTGCATTCCCGGTAAGCAGACGGCCGAAGGCGTCTGGCAGGTAGAGAAACTTGCACCAGGGCGGTACGACGTCGTGATCCTTGGGGAAGGCAAACTGCGGATCGATGGATTCGATTTTCCACCGGTCCTCGAATTCGACCCATTCTTCCCCGGCACAGCAGAAATCTCGGATGAACACCGCGAAGAAATCGAATCCGAGATTCGCAACTCGAAGCACTACGAAAACAAGGTAGAACCATTGTATTTCGGAGGTAATGACCAGGCCATCCGGGTTCTGGTCATGCTCATCCGAGATCTCCCCACCAGCTACGAAGGAGATTTTCCAGGGGCCGCCACGATCCGCCACGAAATCTGGCAATTCACGTGGGCTTATGGAGGCTGGAAAAAGGAGCGTCGCACCCGGGTGATTGACCGCTGCATCCTTCATCGCGATGAACTGCGACGATGGACCTGGTTGTGGGATCCTCAATTGGGCGGGATTCAAGTCGGTAAAGAGCCGATCACCCTGGATTATGAATTTCCGGACCTGGAGAAACGAACCCTTAAAGGGCTGTATCCTTATTGAAGAGCTTTCCCGCTGTAGCTTACAGGATACTGTTACCGACTGGCCGATGCCCTTCGGCCAACTCATGTAACCTTTTTGGACAGAATGTGTATAGTTTCCTGAGAGAATCTTTGCCGAATATCTCTGGATATTTGCTGGGCCGCGCAGGATGCACAAATTTTTAGTTTGCCCTCGGCGGTCGGGAGAATTGGCACTGACGGGTAGGGGGAAAGGAGACTGAGCCATGCAATGCCAAAATTTCAGATCAGTTGGGAAGTGGGCGGTTCTCGTCCTCCTGTTTTGCGCTCTCCACAGCGCGGTACAGGGTCAGCCTGTTCCGCATGCGGCGAAAATTTTCCCCCAGAACACCGCGGCCTTCGTAAGTATTCCCAACATCGCCGACGCGAAAGCAGCGTTTCTGCAATCCGCGGTGGGACGGATGGCCACCGATCCAGAGTTGCGTCCTTTCGTGGCAGACGTCTGGGGTGTCCTTATGAAAGGAAGCGAGGAGTTTGAAAAAGAAAGCGGCGTCTCTCTCAAAGCACTGCTCACCATTCCCCAGGGAGAAATATCCGTGGGCTTCGTGTCCTCCTCTTCACAGGCCTGGGTACTCCTGGTGTATCTGGAGGCCGGCGAAAACGCTGAGACCCTTGGCAAGCTCGTTGATTTCGTCTGTCAGCAGGCCACCAAGGAAGGCGGCAAGGTTCGCACAGAGCAGGTGGAGGATGTGAACTTCCGTATTGTGACTCCGCCACACGAAGAGAAACAGGTGATTGGGTTAGCGGTGGATGGTTCGCGATTCATCGGTGGGATTGCTTTCTCGGGAGAAGCCGACCTCCAGGTTGTCCGCGATGTCATAAGAAGGGCCAAGGGAACCGCTGCGGAATCGCCGAGCCTGGCCGAACAGAAGAAGTTCCAGCAGTTTCTGAGCAATATTCGATACGCCAAACAGGGCCAGATCCATGGCCTGGTGTTCGCGGATCCTCTCCAAATTCTCGAAGGCTTTAAGACGATGAATCCCTCCGCAGCCGTGACGCTGGCGATCCTGCCGGTGCTCGGGTTGAATGGTTTGAACTCCGTAGGAGCCGCCATGAGTTTGGACGTGGCGGGATGGGATTCGATCCGAGAGTTCCATATCTTTCTGGACAATCCTCGTCGCGGTGTCCTGGATATCCCGGCATTCAAAAAAGGAGATGGAACTCCGGAGTTTTTCATCCCTGACTCCGTGATGCGATACATCACAGCCTATGTCGACCTGCCCGTTACTGTGGAGCGCGTCTCCAAGATCTACGACGGCTTCCGCGGTGAGGGAGCTTTCCAGCGACAGGTTCTCGATGAGATGAATCGAGGATTGCAGCTCGACGTGGTTCGGGATGTACTGCCGGCGTCCACCGGGCGAATCACCATCGCACAGTGGATCGAGCGTCCAATCCGCCTTAACAGTGCCGCTAGCGGTTTTGTGATGGAAATGAAGGATGAGCAGATTGCCGCCAAACTCGTCGAGGCGATTGCTCAATCCGATTCCCAAATCTTTGAAAAAAAGGAATTCGGACAACGAAGTTACTACATATCGACCCGACAACGTCCGGAATGGTTTCCTGAAAACATGCGACTTCCCGTCCCCTGTTTCGCAGCGATTGATCAATACGTCGTCCAGACGGACAGCCCGGCGTTCATGGAACAGATACTCATGACCGCGGACGCCCCCGAAAAGTCTCTCGCAGAGTCTCTGGAATACAAACTGGTGCGGGGTCGGATTAAAGCGCTGGCCGGGACCGATAGTCCCTCTGTGTTCATATTCACCCGGCCAGATAGCGTACTCGAGATGTGGTACGAGGCTTTTCTGACGAGGAATTCCTTTATGGTCCAGGCCATCGAGGGTGACGCACCCAAGGATTCAGTCGGAATGGCCATCGTCCAGGCAATCAAAGACGGGAAGCTCCCTCCTGTGGATGTCCTCAAACGATATTTCGCTCCCCAGGGCGGATTGCTCATCGACGATGCGACCGGCTTGCACCTCGTCTTCTTTGACCTGCGTAAAAAGCTCCCCTGAGGTTGCTGAAACTGAATGATCTGGTCGGCTACGCCGTTCCAGATAGAGGGCAAGCACTGCCAGATCCGCGGGCGTGATGCCGCTAATCCGGCCCGCCTGAGCAAAGTCTCGGGGCCTGATTTTGGAGAATTTCTCCCGGGCCTCTGCCCGCAAATGCGGCACGGAAAAGTAGTCAATGTCGTCCGGAATTCGCTTTTCCGCCAATCGGCGTTGCTGTTCGATGGCCGCCTCTTCCCGCGCAAGATATCCGGCATATTTGATATCAATGACGACTTGCTCCACGACTTCGCGCGGGAACTCCGCAAGGGAGGGCGCTATTGACACAATATCCTCCCAAGAAACCTCTGGCCTGGTGAGAAGTCGGGAAACCGGAACTCCGCCGTGCCGCGTGGCCTCCAGGACAGCCCGAAGCCGTTCAATCGCCTCGACCTTTTGCACAAATCGGTTCCAGCGTACATCGTCCACCAGTCCCAGCTCGCGCCCCAGAGGCGTCAACCGGCGGTCGGCATTATCGTGACGCAACCGCAGCCGATATTCCGCCCGGCTGGTAAACATACGATACGGCTCATCCACCCCCCGGGTGACCAGGTCATCGATCATCACGCCGATGTAGGCCTGGTCTCTCCTCAGGATGAGGGGATCCTTTCCCCGCAGCTTCAGCACGGCGTTAATCCCGGCGATCAACCCCTGCCCAGCGGCTTCTTCGTAACCCGTCGTGCCGTTGACCTGCCCGGCAAGGAAAAGCCCCTCCACACGTTTCGTTTCGAGCGATAGATGGAGCTGATCAGGCGGGAGGTAATCGTATTCAATCGCGTACCCGTAGCGGATGATCTCCGCCTTTTCAAGCCCCGTGATCTCGCGAATCATGGCTTCCTGCACGTCCCGCGGAAGGCTTGTGGAAAGCCCATTCACGTAGATTTCCAGCGTGTTACGCCCTTCCGGTTCCAGGAAAAGTTGATGCCGCGGCCGGTCGGGAAACCGCACGATTTTGATTTCCACCGACGGACAATAGCGCGGTCCCGTGGATTGAATCTGCCCTGTGAACATCGGTGCTCGGTGCAAATTCTGCCGGATGATCTCATGAACCCTTTCGTTCGTGTAGGTGATCCAGCACGGCAATTGGGGCTGCGTGATTTCATTCGTCATGAAAGAAAAAGGCACAGGATGCTCGTCCCCGTGCTGGATCTCAAGTCGGGAATAGTCGATGGTCCGGCCATTGAGTCGAGGCGGCGTTCCTGTCTTAAACCGCGAAACAACGAACCCAAGCTGGCGGAGCGACCGGCTCAATCCAACGACGGCCTCCTCCCCTGCTCGGCCGCCCACCATGGTCTTATCACCAAAGTGGAGCAAACCCTGCATGAACGTCCCGGCACACACGACGACACAGGGAGCCCGATAAATGGCTCCCCCACGGACCAGCACGCCGGTAATGCGGGTCCTCCCTCCTGCTTCTTCAACCAACAACTCCTCGGCCGTCTCCTGCCGAAGCGATAAATTTTCCTGCGACTCGCAGATACGTTTTACTTCCTGATGATAAGCAAGTTTATCTGCCTGAGCGCGGGGACCGTGCATCGCCGGCCCCTTACGTCGATTGAGGAGCCGAAACTGGATGGCCGTGCGGTCGATTGCAAGGCCCATGGCACCACCGAGGGCATCAATCTCGCGAACGATTTGCCCCTTGGCCACGCCCCCTATGGCGGGGTTGCAGCTCATCTTGGCGATGGTATCGAGGTTGCTTGTGAGCAGAGCAGTTTTTGCACCCATCCGTGCGGCTGCCAGGGCCGCCTCCACCCCCGCATGCCCAGCCCCAATGACGATAACGTCATATTCATATGTGCTTATGTCCATGGGCCTATGATGATTTTGCTAACTTTCCGATGGAAGATCCTTGCGACGGGTCGTGATCGCCAGACAGTCGTACATGACCCGGCCATTCTGATACACCATTTTACTCCTGCGAATGATTCGCCAACCCCCATTCTGGAAGTAACCATCCGTTTCGATCCGTTCTGCCAACCCCGCCACAGTTTCAAGATACCGGGCTAAACCCGCATGTTGTGTGAGTATGATCGGTTTAAAGTCGGGACCAACCACCAGCATGACCGGTTCGATGATCAGGTTGGAAAGATCTGTGATCGGTGTCGGTTCAATCCGCGGTCGCTGGAGACGAATCATTCGGGCACGGCTATCCGGCCCGACCATTTCTTTCGCTGAACTGATCAGATCGAGCAGACGATCGCGAACTTCGTTGATTTCCCGGGCCTCGTTAATCTTTTCCCAACCCGGATAGTTCTGGATTGCCTTCGCCAGCAGGGAAACCTCCCGAAGATACTGATTGCGCTGGTTCTCCGGGACGAGATACATCGTGATGATCGTAACCGGGGCTTGATCTTTGGCGTTGTACTGAATGCCGTGGGGGCTCCACCCCACCACGCAGAGCAGATCACCTTCGAATGACACCCGTGCGTGGGGACAGGCCCAACCCTTTCCAAGTGACGTATCAGCCGTCCTCTCCCGTTCCAACACCAACCCTTCAATGTCCAGACCTGCCGGCAAAGTGGGGATGGCTTCCAGTATTCGCGCAAGCAGCCGCAGTGCCGCAATCTTGTCTGCTCCTTCCGGCAGCTCGATGAGGCGGCCTTCCTGCAAGGCGTCGAGCAGGCTGTCCATGTTTATTGATCTCCAAACTTACGGAAAAACCACGTTTTTACGAAGTGCGTGATGACGGCATACGACAGCAAGAAAGCTGCAATGAAAGGCCAATAGGTCAATGGTAGGGGCACCATCCCCAGCAAATTGGCCAACGGGGAATACGGCAGCCAAATCCCAATGGCGGCAACCAATAAGGTTGTCAGGGTGAGATGCATAGAAGCGTGACTTTGAATAAAAGGAACACGCCTCGTGCGAATGATGTGTACGATCAACGTCTGTGTGAGCAGGGACTCCGCGAACCAGCCGGTTTGGAAGAGCGACTCATAGTCGATACCACCTCCCGAACCCATCTGGGTAAACCGCCAGCATTCGAACACAAACCACATCAGGGCAAACGTTGCGTAGTCGAATATCGAACTGATAGGACCAATAAAGACCATGAAACGGCGAACATTGTCGATGTTCCATTTCAGCGGCCTGGCGATCTGTTCGGGATCGACGCTATCCGATGGGATCCCCGTCTGAGAGATATCATAGAGAAGGTTATTCACAAGCACGTGAATCGGCTTCATAGGAAGGAAGGGAAAGAGATAACTGGCCCCGACAACGCTGAACATGTTGCCAAAGTTCGAACTTGCTCCCATCCGGATATATTTGATGATATTGGCAAAAATTCGTCGTCCTTCCATAACGCCTTCTTCGAGAACAAGAAGGCTTTTTTCGAGGAGCACAATATCGGCCGCTTCTTTGGCTACATCCACCGCCGAATCCACTGAAATCCCCACGTCAGCCGCTCGCATTGCCGGAGCATCGTTAATTCCGTCCCCCAAAAACCCAACGACGTGTCCTCTTTCCCGCAGCTTTTGGACAATCTGCTCCTTCTGGCCGGGGTTCAGTTTCACGAACACATCGGCCTCTTCCACCAATTGGCTGAACTCCTCGTCGGTAAGATCCACCAACTCGGTTCCGCTGACCACGCGGCGGACCTCAAGTCCCACGTCGCGACATACTTTTTGCGTCACCAGCGCATTGTCGCCCGTGAGCACCTTGACAGAGACCCCCACGTCACGAAGCAGCCGAATCGCCTCCAGTGCTGATTCCTTAGGCGGATCATAGAAGGCGATATAGCCGAGGAGGATCAAGTCTGACTCGTCAGCGACAGTAAAGGTCGTTTTTTCGCGGGGAAATTCCCGATACGCCACACCAAGCACGCGGAATCCCTCGCGATTGAGCCGCTCAACCTCTTCAAAAAGATCGTCTTTAATGACTGGAATAAGTGGGTAGACCTCGTCGCCGATTTGATAGTACGAACACTGCTGGTAGATTTCCTCCACAGCCCCCTTGCAAATGAGGACATGGTCCCCCTCATAGTCCACGACCACCGACATCCTGCGCCGCTCAAAGTCGAACGGAAGTTCGTCCACCAGGCGACAGTTCCCTTCGACATCGAGCTTCGTCCTTTCCAGGACAGCCCGATCGATGAGACTCCGCAACCCTGTTTGGAAATAGCTGTTCAAGTACGCGTAGGTCAGGACATCCTCGCTGGGACGACCGGTGACGTCCACGTGACGCTCCAGAACCACCCGGTCCTGGGTCAATGTTCCCGTTTTGTCCGTGCAGAGCACATCCATGGCCCCGAAATTCTGGATCGAGGGAAGGTATTTGACGATCACCTTCCGTTTCGCCATACTGAGGGCCCCTTTGGCGAGGTTGACAGTCACGATCATGGGAAGCATTTCCGGCGTGAGGCCGACGGCAATGGATAGACCAAATAGAAGTGCCTCAACCCAGTTGCCCTTGGTCAAGCCCACGAGAAAGAAAACGATGGCCACCATGATGACCATCATCCGGATCATCAACCAGGTAAAATTGCGAACGCCTCGGTCGAAGCTCGTTTCTGTCCGCGTGGCTGCTAGCCGCTGGGACACCGAGCCCAGCATCGTGTGGCCCCCGGTATTCACCACCAGCGCCCGGGCAGTGCCACTGATCACGTTGCTTCCCAAAAAACACGCGTTGGGCAAATCCCAGGGACTAGAAACCTCCCCGCCGCTCACCAGGGCAGTTTTCTCCACGGGCATGGACTCCCCGGTGAGAACCGATTGACTGACAAAGAAGTCCTTCGCGCTGAGAAGCCGCACATCCGCTGGAATCATCGCCCCGGCCTGAAGGAGCACCACGTCACCGGGAACGATTTCCGAGATTTTGACTTCCGTTTCACGACCGTTGCGCAGCACCACACTTCGCGGTTGGACACGCTTTCCCAGTGCCTCAACCGCGCGTTGCGATCGCCGGTCGAGGATGAATGAGAGCCCCACGCTGAGGAGCACCATCGCCCCTACCACAATGGTGGACTTCCATTCTCCAACGAGAAACGACACCATGGCGATGATGATGAGCTGAACATTGAGAGGATTGCGCAGCCGATGGAAAAGGTCTGCCCAAACAGAAAGTCGTTTGGCATGGGGAAGCTCATTCAGGCCATATTCCTCGAGCCGGCTCTCGACTTCTTCGTCAGTCAGGCCATTGGGCGAAGAGTTGAGCCGCCGGAGGGCTTCACCCGGAGTGAGAAGGCAGATTTCCAGGAGTCTTTTCTCGTCGGGAGTGAGATTGACGGTTTTGGACGGTCCCTCACCCGTGCCATTTCGGCGTCGGAACGGAATGATCAAGGAGTGCGACAGAGCCCGCATCATGCGTCTCCCTCCGCGATGCAAAATGGAAAACCAACGAGACAGCCGAAATATGCACGGGTCGTGGCAGATCGACCGTCAAAAGAACGAAGAGCAGAATGTTTCAAAACACTCCCCGTGCCGGGCGGTGAGCAGCTCTTGTATAGCGCTGGAGAGGTGGAGCTCGATCTTCTTGGCAAATAACGCATCGCACGCCTCCGGTTTCACACGCCGATTCATCCACCGGAGGCGTGGTGTCGATCCATTATGGCAGGGGGTTAAGACCGACCCATAGCCTCCGGAGAGTGCGGACAATCGTACACTGATGGTCGTCCGGATCGTTGTCCAACATTTCAGGTTGCATGGCTTGAAGTTCGGTCCCTACCAACAGACTCAAGCGTTCTGCCGTCCTCGGCCGCTTTCAACAGAACGAACACCCGCTTCGTGCCCGCATCCTTTTCAGTGTAGAACGCGACGAGTGGCTCTTCAAGGACACGCCACGCTCCATTATCTCTGCCACAGTCTGCTATCGTGTTCGCCAATTGTTGAAACCACCCTAACGTCGAATCGCGTGCAGTAATCATTCTCACAGGAATAACGAAATGATTTTTCGCAACAGCGGGGCCACGTGCTCCGGCCAGGCCGTTACCCCGGCACATTCCCCTTCTCACGTTCTCTCCCCATAATTCGAGATGTTCTCGAAAAGTGACCGGGACAACGGTTGAGCCTTCGCCCGGTGCATCTATCACCAGAACCCTGGACAGCGGGCTCATCTGTGGTGACGGGCTGTCAAATTGGATATAAAGATAAGGTGTGCAAGGTTGTTTTGCTCACCTCAGGAGGTCACAGTTATGACGACGGTCCTTGTGGTGGACGACTCGCCGCTCGATCGGAAGCTGGTGGGATCACTTCTCGAAAAAAAATTCGGCTGGAAGGTAGAATACGCTGCCTCCGGCGCGGAGGCACTTGCTAGAGTAAAACAGAGCCCGCCGGACCTGGTGATTACCGACATCAGCATGCCAGAAATGGATGGACTGGAACTTGTCCGGCACCTTCGGGAAACTTTTCCTGAGGTCCCCGTCATTCTGACCACAGCTTTTGGTACTGACATGCTGGCCATTGAAGCTCTGGAACGGGGTGCCGCCAGTTATGTGCCGAAGTCGCAACTCTCCACCAGACTCGCCGAAACGGCAGATTCCGTTCTGCGAATTGCCGAACAGAACCGAGAGCGCGAACGGCTCTTCGAATGCCTCGAATTCATCGAATTTGAATACCTGCTGGACAACGAACCGGAATTGATCCAGCCGCTGGTCTCAGTGGTTCAACAGACCCTGGCTGGGGTGCGGTTCACAGATTTTCCCGGACGACTGCAAATGGGGATCGCCCTGAAGGAGGCTCTCTTAAACGCTCTGTTCCACGGCAACCTCCAAATCAGCAAGGAAGAGATTGAAGCGGTGTCGGATCGTCTCCTGGAGGAGGATGAATTGAGCCTGGTGGAGAAACGACGCCGTGAACCTCCATACCGGGACCGAAAAATCCGAGTCCATATCAAAATCACGCGGGAAGAGGCTGTGTTCACCATAACCGACGACGGGCCAGGATTTGACGTGGAAAAAGTTGTCCGAAAGAAAGACCAGACACCGGAACTGGAGCAGCAGCGGGGCCTCTCCCTGATGCAAACATTCATGGACGAAGTCCGCTTTAATGAGCGCGGCAATCAGGTGACGCTCGTTAAACGACGTCCAGCAAATTCTCGGTGAGTTGCGCGATCAGGGGATAATCTGCACATTCGCTCCTCAACACAAAGGGGAACTGCGAAAGATTTCTCCACCGGTCCTTGCTATGCAGCGTTTTCTCCGCGTCTTGCTCATCGATCACAAAGATAGCTTCGTCCACAACCTCGCGCGCTACTTTCGCAACCTTTCTTGCGAGGCGAGCGTACAGCGGGTTTCGTCACTGCCTGACAGACACACTATCCGCGGAAACTTCGACCTTGTGGTCCTCTCCCCAGGCCCGTGCGCGCCCCGGAACGCCGGAACCGTGGAGCTTGTGCGTAGCATTGCTGGTGACGTTCCCATTCTCGGCGTGTGTTTGGGACATCAAATCATTGCCGAGGCCTTTGGCGCACGGATCTCCCAAGCATCCCACCCCGTGCACGGAGAAGCTTCTCTCATGTGGCATGATGGGCAGTGCGAGTTCGCACGGTTCGCCAGTCCTTTGCTGGTAGGACGGTATCACTCGCTGATCGTTGAGGCCGGGTCGTTGCCCTCGGAGCTTTGCGTTAGCGGATGGCTCGAAGACGGCACGGTTATGGCCATCCGGCACACGCGTCTGCCGATTGTGGGATGGCAGTTCCATCCTGAGTCCATCCTGACTCCGGATGGAATGCAACTCCTCGAAGCGTTTATTGGCTGGATCGAAGAGTGGCCACGGGGACAACTGGGAGTTGTCCAGGCTCAAGGCGTCAATCCGGTTACGACAACAAACCGTAGTTCTTGAGCGTGGTGCGGAGTTTGGCCTCCTGCTCGGGCGACAAAGGTGTCAACGGAAGTCGCAACTCACCGGTATCGCGTCCCAAAAGTCGCATCGCGGCCTTAATGGGGATCGGATTCGTGGCGAGCCCTAGCATGTCTCGTGCAAGCGGGAAGAGCTTCTTATGCCAGCGAAAGGCCTCCGCGATATTACCCTGTTCGAAAGCCTCGATCATCGCCTTCATATCGTGGGGAACGATGTTCCCGATCACCGAGATCACCCCGCGCCCGCCCACTGCCATGATCGGAAGAGTCAGGCTGTCGTCCCCGCTGAGCACCGTTAAATCGGTCTGCGTGGTGATCTGCGAGACCTGATCCAGTGAGCCACTCGCCTCTTTCACCATGGCAATATTCGGGAACTCGGCCAAGCGAAGAAACGTCTCGGGCTCGATGTTCCTACCGGTGCGTCCCGGGATGTTGTAGACGCAGATAGGAATATCCACCGCCTGAGCGAGAAGTTTGAAATGCTGGTAAAGCCCTTCCTGTGTCGGCCGATTGTAATACGGCGATACAATGAGGACCGCATCCGCGCCCACCTGGGCCGCCCACCGAGTAAGTTCCAGCGCCTCTTCCGTACTATTCGAACCAGTGCCCGGCATTACCTTGACTCGGCCCGCCACCGTTTTGACGACGGCCGAGATCACTTCTCGATGTTCGGGATGCGAGAGCGTCGGTGACTCTCCGGTAGTCCCCACCGGGCAGATACAGGTGACTCCCGCCTGAACCTGGAACTCCACCTGCTCTTCCAGAGCCTTGTAATCCACCTTGCCGTCCCGGAAAGGTGTAATAATCGCAACAGACAGCCCAGCGAATTGTTCAGCACGCGTCGCCATGATGAATCCACGCTTCTTGGGTAATAAACGAGAACGTAGCCCAAAAACACCTTAATGAATGTCGGGCGAAAACATCTCGCGATGGGAGGCTGCCCAAACCATCAATTCTTTCATTTCTCGAACCGCCTGGCACATTCCAACCATGACGGCTCTGGCGATAATACTATGGCCGATGTTCAGTTCTTCCATGCCAGGTATGGCTGCAATCGGTTGGACATTACGGTAGGTCAGGCCATGGCCGGCGTGTAAATGCAATCCCCGCTGCAGGACATCGCGGGAGGCGTCACGCAAAATGATCAGTTCCCGGTGCTGCTCTTCGCCCCGTGCGTTAGCATAACAGCCGGTGTGCAGCTCCACCGCCTTTGCCCCCGTTTTTTCAGACGCTTCGATCTGGCGTATATCAGGATCGATAAAGAGGCTCACAGAAATTCCCGCGTCCTGAAGCCGGTGCACCACACTTGTCACGCGATCGAGCTGCCCGGCGACGTCGAGCCCTCCTTCCGTCGTGATTTCCTCTCTTCGCTCCGGCACCAAAGTTGCTTGATCAGGTTTGACTTGAAGGGCAATTTTGACAATTTCTTCAGAACACGCCATCTCAAGATTCAGCTTGACGGCCGTCGTCTCGCGGAGCAATCGCAAATCCCGCTCCTGAATGTGACGCCGGTCCTCCCGCAGGTGAATGGTAATACCATCCGCACCCCCGAGTTCGGCCAAGGCCGCCGCCCAAACAGGGTCCGGCTCGTACGTCCGCCGCGCCTGGCGAAGCGTCGCCACGTGATCAACATTGACGCCGAGATGAATCATGTTCTCCAAGCAAAATCCCTTCGCCGGTACCGGAGAATACCCAGAATTGGCTGGCAGCAATAGAGCCACTCAAGCAAAAACGCGATTATATCGCCGTTCGCCGCAGGTGGAAAGAAACCCTCCCTTCGCTGGATCGGGCAAGATTTCAGACGGTCCCTGTAGACACGGCGGAAACCATGCCATACATTGCGTCAATACGTTCGCTTCGCTTCCCCTACCCCTTGATCTGTTGTTTTTCGAGAGGAGACGCGTCTATGAGGAGGCAACGTTTCGGCTTCGGGTTTGGATTTGGATGGTTGCCCATGGCGGTCGTGGGTCTGTTGTGGTTTGCGCCAACCGGGGTGAGGGCCAACGACGCCGTTGTACCAGTCCCACGCCCAGATCAGTGGTGGCAGCAACGTCATCAATCGATGAACGAACGCGTGAAACAGGGCAATGTAGATCTGATTTTTATTGGTGACTCGATCACACACGGCTGGGAAGGGCAGGGAAAGGAGGTGTGGGAAGCCTATTATGGCCACCGAAATGCTGTGAATCTGGGAATCGGCGGGGACCGTACTCAACACGTGCTCTGGCGGTTGGACAACGGCAATATCGACGGAATCAGCCCCAAGCTGGCCGTCATCATGATCGGCACCAACAACGCGGCCCCGAATCAGCCGGAAGAAACAGCAGAAGGCGTCAAGGCGATTGTGGAAAAGCTGAGGACAAAGCTCCCGCAGACCAAAATCCTGTTGCTGGCGATTTTTCCACGAGGCGAAAATCCCCAGGATCCTCTCCGGCAAAAAAATGAGCGCGTCAACGAGCTGATCTCCAAACTGGATGATGGGGAACATGTGAAGTTTGTCAACATTAATTCGGCATTTCTGACTATGGACGGGACTTTGCCCAAAGACATCATGCCCGATTTACTCCACCCCAATGCCAGGGGCTACGCCATTTGGGCAGCGGCAATCGAACCCTATGTTGCGGAAGTCCTTGGCCCGCTTCCCGCCCCCCAGGGAAAACCCGATGCAGAGGGCTTCGTGCCCCTTTTTGATGGCAAAACCATCGCGGGCTGGCGAAAGGCCGGTGGCGGGGCCACCTACTGGGTCGAGGACGGGTGCATCGTGGGCAAGGTTGGCCCGGGCCCCAACACGTTTTTGTGCACGGAAAAAACCTTCCGCAATTTCATTCTCAAGCTGGAAGCGAAATTTGATGAGCCGGGGAACTCGGGCATCCAAATCCGGAGCCACCAGCGGCCGGATACTGGTCGCGTGTACGGGTATCAGTGTGAAATCGATCCCTCCGATCGGGGATGGTCCGGTGGAATCTATGACGAAGCCCGGCGAGGTTGGCTCTTCAAACTGGATAAAAACGAAGAAGCCAGAAAGGCTTTCAAGCGTGATGATTGGAACGAATTCGTCATCGAAGCAAACGGTCGTCGTATGCGAACCTGGGTGAACGGAGTTCCGTGCGCCGATTTTACCGACGAAAGTGATCAGGCCGACCTCGAAGGTTTCATTGCCCTCCAGGTGCACGCGGGCAATAAAGGCCAGATCAGGTGGCGCAATATCCGGATCAAGGAATTGCCCGATAATCAGTGAACCGTAATAATCACTGAACGGTACCCGACAAAATACGGTCGGCAGTTCTCAGCCGGGTCTTCTTTGCGTGATGTGTCAGTCATCGAACGGCCGACGAATGAATCGTCGGTCGTTCTTTTTGACCAGGGGTTACGGACGTGAAAATTCTCTTCCTCCAATCTGGTAGTTCGGGCAATTGCCTGTACGTTGAAACAAAGCACGGCGCGGTCCTTTTCGACGCTGGCATCACGGCAAAGCAGGTGGCTCTGCGTCTTGAGAGCAACGGATATTCGCTTGCTAAGGTCCAGGCAGTTGTGGTGTCGCATGGCCATCGCGATCACATTCACCATAGCGGAGTCTATCACCGACGACTGAAACTGCCCGTGTGGGTCCCCCGTGCATGCAAAGATTGGCTTGCGGAAAAAGAGGGATTCTCACCTCAAGCCTATCGCCCCGGAGAAATCCTGACGATAGGGGACCTGACCATTGAAACAATCCCCACCCCTCACGATTTTCCCGATTCTGCCGCTTTCATTGTGGACGACGGTCACAATCGGCTCGGCGTTTTCACTGACCTGGGCCACGCCTTCGCCGGGTTAGAAAAGTATCTCGCCACGGTCGATGCCCTCATCATCGAGAGTAACTATGACCCGGTGATGCTGGCCAACGGGCCCTACCCTCCCGACTTGCAGGCGCGAATCCGCGGTCCCGGCGGTCACCTCTCTAACGTTGAGGCCGCAAACTGCGTAAAAAAGTGGAAGCACCAGTACCGCTGGGTGTGCCTTGCCCATCTTTCACAACACAACAACACGCCCGAGGTCGCGGAAAAAACCTTCCAAAAGGTGGTCGGCCGCGGAACCCCCTACATCGCCGAATACTTCACGGTCACAAGGCTCCCGGCGCTGGAATAGCGGGTAGTCGTTCAGATCCCCCTTTACCTCCAGTGCGGATCGCACGCGGTTCTCAATTGAGCGCGTTTCAACGAAACCGAGAGCGAGCCGATCCCTCCCACATATCCGGATTAGGACCGAGTTTCTCTTTGACTGGGTCGGTGATTCTCCGCAGTTGCTCGACGACTTCCGTGGGGAGGGCAAGGTCAGCCGCTGCCGCATTTTCCCGTGCCTGATGGGGCCGCCGCATTCCATTGATCACCGACGTGACCCCCGGCTGGGCGAGAAGCCAAGCCAAAGCTAAGCGGACAACCGTCACGCCCAGTTGCTTCGCTACCTCCTCAATTTGATGAATAGCGGCGAACGTCTCGGCTTCACAGCCGGGTTCACCGTGCCGCGTGAGAGGGCGAGTCGAGGAAAAATGCCGAGTCCGCGCCCGCCCCGGTGGAACTTCGTCAGGTGTCCTGTACTTACCAGTCAACAGTCCAATCGTGAGAGGACTGTAACACAAAACACCGATGTTCTTCGCGCGGCAGAGGGGCAGGATGTCGTATTCGATAGCTCTGAACAGCAGCCCATACGGAAGCTGATTCGTTACAGGCTTTCCCAATCGAAGAATCGCCGTGAGATCCTGCACCCCAAAATTGCACACACCAATGGCCCGAATTTTCCCCTGCCGTTTCAATTCTTCCAACGCAGACCAGGTTTCCTCGAACGGCACGTCCCAATTGGCCCAGTGAATCTGGTACAGGTCAATGACGTCCGTACGGAGTCGCCGGAGGCTTGCCTCACACGCACTAATCACCTTGTCGTAACGGGCATTCTCCCAATTGAACTTGCTCGCGAAGAAGACCTTTTCACGCTGGCCGCGCAACGCTTTACCCAGAACCTCCTCAGCCAAACCTGCCCCGTAAAGCTCGGCCGTGTCAAAAAAATTGATCCCCGCATCCAGGGCCGCGTGGATTGTTGCGATAGATTCTGCTTCGTCCTGCGGGCCCCAGGTCTGGTCACCCGCAAGGGCCCAGCATCCCATCGCGACGGCTGAAACATTCCAATCCGTACCCGGAAGATTAACGTAACGCATGGAACCTCAGGATCGTACACAACTTCGGATTCGTCACTCGGACTTCTCGTCCGTATTTTTCAACTGCCCCGACGCTTGGGCAAATCGGCTGGCAACCTTTGATATTTCGCTAGCCGATGGGATACCATCCCAAACGGCCACCAAATACCGCAGATCAAGTGTTTCCCCAGCTTTCACAAAGTACTTCTCGTTTGCAAGGTTCAGAGTCGCGGACAAATAAGCAAACGGCGCATCCATGGTGAACCAAACTGCGGGATGACGCAAATTCCGCGGATGGTCGAAAATCGCCACGGTGACGGGCTGGCCTGCCGCCTCCGCCGAGTAAGCACACCATTCAGCCGGTTTATCGTTTGTGGTCGCCACGCTGTCTCCTCCCGCCGAATTTCGGAACTTACCCCCCTTGTCCATGGACTCGACAAATCGGCAGCCGAGGCCGAAGTAATGTCGGCCCCAAAGAGTCCGACCGGTATCCGTTTCGGCCACGTGCAGCCGCGTATGCCAAACGAGCAAAGTGGGAACTTCCGGTTGGCTCCAGCGAACCAGCAAAAGCTCACGTTCTTCTGTGAGCTGTGGATTTCCCTGGGCGTCTCGCCAAGTGATTGGGTGGAGAATGCGAGCCATCAATCGCCCGTTCTCCTGGCGTGTTTCCAGCTGGACAGTGCCCTGCGGGTTCTGCGTCCCACAACCCGGACCTTCTGCCCAGTAATCCACGTCATCAACACCAATAGCAAACATTAGTCCGTGATGGTGAACATGATCGGGTGGAGAATCGCGAAGTACGTTGATCCCCTTGGGTGAGCACAACGTTTTGATGTAGCATTTCGGCCCATTGACGGGAGCAACATACTCGAGCACAATCCTGTCCCGCAGAAATACCGTCACCCGCCCATCCTGAACCGTTCCCCGGATCTGTTCACCGGCAGGACTCCCACTTTGGATTGCGGATGCATTCCCTGGCGATTGGCCTTCCCCCCGTGCTACTCCGCTGATCATCGCCAGCCCGGCCAGAATCATCGGTATAACGACTAGTAAATGAGATGATCGCATGACTCGTCTCCCTTTCTCGCAGGAATCTGGCAAACCCTACGGATGACAACACCATGTTGCCGAAGTTCAACAGCGGAATCAAGCCTGCCAGGGCCTAACCGAAAGGACGAGGCTCCGCCTCCGCACTACCCCGCAGATCCAGAATTATTCTTAACCAGACGGTGTTCCCCGCTGAATTACAGAGCCGAGGCGAACGCCTGCCCCTTCGTCAATGCATTCTTTACAGGCTCCGACTCACTCCTTTAGCCAGGGCTTTCGCCGAGCACGTTCCGGCTCGCTCACGGGATACTCGAAACCGGGCGGTCGTGCCCCGTCAATCGCGGGGGCACTGCGATCCTCGGGAAACGGGTCAAAACCATGGAGTGCCATCCGCTCGGCTTCGATGGAAGTCATCTCTGCAGGCGTACCGACAAGGGGTGGCAACGGTGCACATCCGATCGTCCCCGCGAATACCAAAAAAACAGAACACGCAAGGAGTTTTTTCATTTTGGCACGAAACGCAGAACGGTACACACAGAGTGATCAGTCGCCGGCATACGCGCTAAGCCGGTGAATGGTAGCGGCTTGCTAAAAAATGGGCAAGGTGTAAAAAACTGGAAAGTCATTTGGATCGTTCACACCCACGGAGTTCTGCCGTGGACGGTGTCGGCAGTGGGGCATCGAACAAGGTCAAGTTGTTGACGTTTTCCATCAACCGGGGAAAATAAGAAAAGCGATTCCACCGGGAGCGTATTACATGCTAACCGATTTGTCCCTTACTTGATGCAGGAGTTTGCAAAATGAAGGGGAACGAAAAACTGATCGCTGTGCTGAATGAGTTGCTCGCCGAGGAGTTAACGGCGATCGTCCAGTACATCGTTCATTCCGAGATGTGCGCCGACTGGGGCTACGACCATTTGCACGAAGCCGTTGAAAAGCGTGCAATTCAGGAGATGAAGCACGCGGAAAGCCTGATCGCCAGGATTATCTTTCTCGAAGGTACACCGATCGTGAACCGGTTGAACGAGGTCCGTGTCGGCCCCAATGTAGCCGATCAGTTCCGTTCTGACCTCAACGCTGAATTAACCGCAGTTCAGGCGTACAACAAGGCAATTGCTTTGGCCCACGAGGTAGGTGATGCGGTCACTCGCGAGTTGCTGGAATCAATCGTGAAGGACGAGGACCACCACGTGAATTGGCTGGAGGAGCAACTGGCTCAGATTGAACAAATGGGTCTGCAGATTTACCTCTCCACGCAAGCAAAGGGCTGACGATTCGGCCCATTGCGTGGTACGCGCCACTTCCCTTCGCGGAACGATCCAAGCGGCTTCGCGTTGAGATAACGACGGTCAATAAACCTGAATTAGCATCAGGAGTTTGCCCGAGGAAGAATAATCCCGGGCAGTTTTCTGATTTACATTATTAAGTGCAAGTGCTTGCCCGAGATGGATAGTGGACTCATCAAGGAACTCGTCCTGCGACAATCCTGCGTCGCGTGGGTTCTTATCCGAACAATTCGGTCTTCCCGTTTCGGAATCAATGCAATTTTCAGCGGACGCAAGCAGGCAAACATTCGAGTGTTCATGGAGAAGCTTCAATGAGTTGGCAAATGTCTCTCTCCCGAATCTATGTCGCGTTTGGCTGCTGCACAATGGTGGCAAATCTTTTTTTGATGGCGCCTCGTGGATGGGCGCAGGCCACATCGCCGTCCCCGCAACAGACGACCGATATCGTCTACCGCGCACTTGCGGCATTTAACAAAGGATGTGCTCTTCTCGAACAATATGAATACTCGGCAGCAAGTAAGCAATTCGAAGCCGTATTAAAGGAATTTCCGCAATGGACAGCCGCGAAATTCAACCTTGGGCTCGCCTATCTGAATATGATGGAGGATGCCGGGGGGAAAGAAATCATCAACCAGGCCGAGCGATTGTTTCAGGAAGTTGCCAGGGAGAATCCACAACTCATTCATGCCTGGTACTGCTTGGGTCTTTATTACGAACATGTAGGGCAAAGAGAAAAGGCGCTGGAAGCCTTTCAAAAAGCATATCAACTCGACCCTCAAGATCCTCACATTTGCCTCAAACTGGCAGAAGCTTACCTCGCGATGCAGCAAAACGAAAAAGCGATAGAACTCCTCGAACGGGCAGTCAACCTCGATCCGGGGTTCGTTTCCGCCATTTATCGACTGGCCCTGCAATACCAGCGTTTGGGAAAGCGAGATGCGGCTTCAAAATTATTCGAAAGGTTCCGCGCGCTCAATCAAGCGGAAGTCGCAGGTGGAAGTTTTACTGTACGAAAAATATATGGCTCGGCGGGAAAATACTACTATGCACTGGGACCTGACATGTTGCCGATTGTCCGACAGCTGGACACGGACGCCCACGCCGCAACTCCGGTTTTTGACCCCGAATCACGAGAACTCGTAAAAATGGGGCCTCCGTGGCGAGCAGGTCAAATATCTATCGAAATTGGCGGTGTCGCCGTGGCAGACCTGAATAAAGATGGTATTTTGGATCTCGTTTTAAGCGGTGTCACAAATGACCATGCTACTCAGGTTTTATTTGGAGAAAAAAACGGGCATTTTCAACCCGGTGAAATATTGGCCACCCAAGCCATATGCGCGGCCGTCGGTGACGTTGACAACGATGGCGATGTGGATATCTGGATAGGCGGTGCAGGGTTCGTTCGTTTAATGGAAAACGATGGCACCGGCCATTTCAAACCGTTCTCGGGAACAGGTGCCTCCATGACCGGGGACTTCACTGCCTTACACGTGCGATTGCTGGATATCGACAGCGACGGGGATTTGGATCTCTATGCCAGCCGGTTCAATTCTAATGGTGAAGCGCTCGCGCCTTTGCTTTTGATCAACAACCGCGACGGAACTTTCGAGGAAAAGGCTGCTGCCTGGGGACTGGGAACACCGCAATTCTCCGCAGTCGCGACGAGCTGGCTCGACATTGATAACGATCGTGATCTCGACTTAATTCTCGCGTCAGGAAAAGGTTCACCTGTCATATGGCTCAACGATCGGGCCGGGGCATTTCGGATTGTCAAAGGCTCGGATGCAGGTCTTGACGTCCCCGGTGTTTCCGGCCTGACTACCGGGGATGTCAATTGTGACGGCAGGCCGGATCTTGTCGTACTTAGTAGCGGCCGGGTGAGGTTGTTCCTCAACCAAGGTGCATGCCGCTTTCGGGAGGACGAAGCCTTCGCACGGCAGGTTGGAAAGCTGGGCGGGACAATCGCACAACTTGCCGATATCGATAATGACGGAGATGCGGATCTTTTTATTGCGGACACATATTTGCCGAATGGTGCCCGGCAACCCGTTATCCTCCTGAATTCCTGGCCAAAACCGGGGTTCGTGAACCTATGCCAAGAAGACCCGCGATTTCTCTTTTGCGGCGTCCGCAACCAGGGAAACACCGCTGGAGTCCTCGCTGATTTCGATGGCGACGGTGGGCTCGATGTTCTTATTGCGCCGTTGAGCACCAGCAGCGTGTGGTTTAGAAATTGCGGTTCCCGAGGAAACTGGCTTAGCCTTGATCTGGCCGGAACCCGTTACACAGATCAGAAGTCTCGCTCCAACGAATCCGCCATCGGTGCTCGCGTGGAGGTTCGCAGCGGGCAAATCTTTCAGCAGTGGGATGTGGGGCAAATCGCCGGCAGTACTTGCTGGGCACCTCTTCGGTTACACTTTGGCCTTGGGCACCAGCAGGAAGTCGAATGGCTCCGCATCATTTGGCCGGATGCGGTCCTCCAATCCGAGGTCTCAATCAAGGCCAACCAGGTCGCCAGTATTGGTGAAGTCCCGCGCAAAACGTCTTCCTGCCCACATTTATTTGTATGGAATGGTGACCGCTTCGAATTTGTATCTGATTTCGGCGGGAAAGGTGGGCTCGGATACTTGATTCGGCCGGGAGTTTACGCCCAACCGTATCCCGTTGAATTTGTTCCCCTGCCTCGCATAAAGCACAATAATGATCCAATTGTCTGTAAAATCATCGAGCCATTAGAAGAAGTTGTGTATTTCGATCACGCTTCTCTCATCGCGGTTGATCACCCGGCGGGAACATTCGTTCTCCCCAACGAGATGATGCCGGTTTCGGTGACCGATATCCCCGAGGAGATTCTCTGTTTTGGCGAAGAACTGGATCCCATTGCTGCGACAAACGATCGTGGTAAGGATGTGCTTGCCCTTTTGAAGAGAATTGATCGCGACTTTGTGGGGCCTACCGAGCAGGACAAACGCTTTGTTGGCTATGCGAAGGAGCATTCACTGGTGCTTCAATTTCCGGATACCCTGGACCGATGGTTGGAGTCGGGAAGGCGGATCTTCTTTATTGGGCATGGTTGGGTGGAATACAGCTACTCCCAGACAAATTTCGCCGCCGCGCAGGCGGGTCTTACTCTCCGAGCTCCCACTTTTGAAGTCTTTCGCGATGGAAAATGGATAGAACTCATCAGGGAAGCGGGATATCCGGCTGGTGTAAACCATTGGATGACGCTGGAATTGACGCGTCTTCTGCAAAAAGGAGATCGCAGGCTCCGTATAAAAACAAATATGGACCTTTACTGGGACCGGATTTTTCTTGCAGCAACGATCGACGGTGCGATCCAGCAATCAGAGATACACCCGCGCCTCGCTAATCTGACATATCGCGGCTTTCCGCGAGAATGCTCGCCGGATGGAAAACAACCCACACTTTTAGACTATGAGAGCATAGATCTTACTCTTCCCTGGAAATCTATGCCGGGATTTTACACGCGTTTTGGTGATGTGACAGAACTTGTCATGAAGCGTGATGACGCATTTGTCATTATGGGTCCCGGCGAGGAACTAACGCTTCAATTCGACGTTGGTCAACTCCCCGAACCACCCGCGGGGTATGTACGTTCATGGATCCTGAAAACAGACAGTTTCTGCAAGGATATGGATATTCATACCGCGGCAGGAGATCAAGTGGAGCCTCTGCCCTTTCACACGATGCGATCTTATCCGTACAGCTTGCCGGAGAAGTTTCCCGAAACGCCGGCGACTATCAGGGCGAGAACAATTTATAACATACGATGGATGGGATCGCGAAACAATGGGCCATCGAATTCTATTTCAAAGAGTGAACGATAGCGCCAAAAACAGAAAACCGACGTGCCACCGCGAGATCTGTAAGCGGAGTAAAGCTTTATAGTGCACTGGCTAGCAGCGACTCAACCACGTCTCATCTGCACGACCCCATGGCTCAAGCCGGGAAATCCTTCGACGTGCGCCTTAGCCTTTAGTAATAAGGCTAACGCGATAACGGCACTTCCGGGATGATCTTCCCGTTGCGAATAACCCCAGGCACAACCGAGCATTTATTCGCGTTGACCCTATCCCATTCAATGGTCCCGAAAACACCTCGATAGGGTGAAATGGCGAGCAGGCTGTTGTAGATTTCAACACGGTCGATGTTATCACGACCTCCTTGTGCGGCTCGCGCAACGGCATGAAGAAGCATACGAACGGCATCATAGGTGAGGGCCACAGCATAGTCGGGTTCAACGCCGAATTCTTTCTGAAATGTCTCCCGGAAGTCCTGTGGTATATGGCAGGAATCCGGAATAAGACATGGACAAATGATCCCTTCGGCGTCAAGACCGAGTAATTTGAGAGCGTCAACTCGGGAAACTCGCGCGTCGCACACAATTTGCACAGTGGATGTGTGGCGACGGATCTCGCGGATGATGGAAACGAGGAGTGGCTGGGGGGCACTTACAATCAGCCACTCGGGCGAGTTCTCGAGCGATTCCCAGACCGCTTTTGTAACGGCCTGCTCCTCTCGCGGGAGAATAATCACCGAATTGACCGGGCAACCGTGGCGGAGAAGCCATTTGCTCAATTCACGCCAAAACCATTGAGAATCATGGTCACTTCCGAGAAGAACGGCAATCCGGCGGGGACAACTGCCGGCAATTCGTTGCGCTAGGACCGGCGCGATCAGATGGTCGCCCGGCGCAAGCGCGAAGATCCACGGCACACCTGCCAAATTAGTCGTCTTATCGGTGGCCACAGGTGAAAGCAAGGGCAGATGCACTTTGGCAACGATCGTTTCCGCGAGGTGTGTTGCTTCACCGTCGGTCCCGCCGACAACTCCGACGACGTTTTCCCGAAAAATCAATTCCGCAAGGGCGGATGCACCATCCGACCACGGCGAGTCCTTGATGAGAGGGACAAGGCGGCATGGCGGCAACTTGTCGTGAAGCTCTCTTTGTGCGTCATCAAGACCTCGTTGAGCCGCCCACCACAGACTCGCCATGCCTAAGTCATCGCTCTTCGACGGCCCAAAATATCCGATAATGACCTCCTTCCTTAAGGCTATCCCCGAACTTCGAAGGATAGGCGTGGAATTACTTGGATCGCGTGCCTTAAAAAAAGGATGGATTGAGCGCTCAAACGGATAAATAATTCCGCCATTTGGGCCGTCCGCAATAAGATCAGCGGTTGGGGTTCTCCAAGCGATCAATATTCCAACAATCGCGAAAAAGACCACGCACCCTCTGTCCATAAAATTGGACAAGCGTGGTCTTATAAGCACAGAGCATGACAACTGTGGCATGGGAACCGGTAGTCGCAGCCACCAAGGCTTAATCACGAGTTAATTCTGTGAAACTTGAACAGGCCGAGCGGGCACCTCTTTCGGCAGGCCGAGGTCTTCTCTGGAGTAAAACTTCCACTGATTGTTTTCTCGGATCGCAAGATAAGCATCACTTGCCCGGTCTAAAACCGCCGTCAGCATTATTTCTCCGGTAACCCCATGCCACGGATCCCGCCGCGTGGCCAGCACATCCCGTATTTTGGCACGATTGAGTCCGGCCAGTTGGATCGCCCAGATCAACATTTGAGTCCCATCGTAGGCATGCGCGGCGTAGGTTTCTGGCTCACAACCGAATCGCGCTTTAAATTTCTGCCGAAATTCTTCCAATCGGGAGTCATCACGCGCGGGATTCCAGGGCGAAGCACAAACCACGCCCTCGGCATTTTTGCCAGCGATTTTCACAAAATCATCAAGCAAACATCGGTCGCAGGCGAAAAAGGGCTGTTTCATTCCCATCTCGCGCATCTGGTTGAGGATGCGGGCACCGTCTTCCGCGTCGCCCCAGTGAACAACCGCTTCCACCTGAGCGTCAGCAAGTCGTTGCAACTCCATCGAGAAGTCCTGTTGCCCCACAAAGTACGCCATCTCGATAGGCACAGGCCGTTCCAGGCGACGACTTGCATCACGAAATTCGCGCACCCCGAAACGGCCATAGCGGTTGCTCGCTCGAATGATGCCGACGCGACTGAGGCCGAGCTTCTTATAGATATAATCCGCCAGAATATAACACTGACGCCGGTCATCCGCAATAACTCGCAGAACCCATGGAATATTCGTCTCAATGAATGTCGGGTCTGTATCACCTGTATTGACCACCGGTATTTCCGCCTTGAGAGCGACGCGAATTGCAATATGACTGTTCGCTCCGTCGATCGTGCCAATGATCGCCCAAACATTCTCTATGTAGGCCAAGCGAATAATCTCATCCCCAGAAGATCCCCATAGGCCGTTGTCATTGCGAACAACAAGTTCGAATGGTATTTTCCGTCGCCAGTAGCCGCCTGCGGCGTTGGCTTCCTCGATTGCAAGCTGGCAACCACGGAGCATCATTTGTCCCAGATTCTCCTCATGGCTTTTTCCACCCGTTGCCACCGACACCGTAGGCTCGATCGGCCCCAAAAAGCCGATCTTAACAGTATCCACGTGTTCTGGCTCTGGAATACCCCGTCCCGGTCCCGTGTATTCCATCTGTACGAGGAAATGCCTTTTAAAAGGTTGAGTCAGCCGTCCGAATGGATCCAATTCCTTGGGTGTGTCGGCATAAACGGGGTCCACGCGCAGGGGGAGTTGTGGCACTTGATAGGGCCCCGCTCGATTGATCCGTTCGAGGATACTCAACGTATAGTCATCCACAGGAAATGGCAGTTCTTCCTGATTTGGAAGAGCCCGGTTGTCTGCGCCCACTGTCGGGGCGGAATCGGATGCCGCAGCCAAACCCATCTCCCACATCAACATCGTGACTAAAACTAGGCCAGTAATAACAGTAACCCGACACATAGTTCAACCCTCTCTCCACACTTTATCAACCTCTGCACATATATTTATTTTACTTTTCGCTCGTTGACTTCAATTTATTAAGCCATTCTGGTTGCCGCCTGACTCCCGGGTAGTAGCCCCGCCCGATACCATGCGAAAGTCCCTTTGCAGTTCCTACCCATACGTCATCGCCATCAAAGTCCATTGCAATTATGAAGTTATGTGCGATACTCGTTTCAAGTGGAACTTCTTTAATTTTTCGTCCTTGACGGAAGACCTCCGCGCGTCCGCTCGAGTCATCACCGTTGCGGTAATAGGAGACGTAGGTATCGGTGGCGTAGTCAGCGACGACTCCGAGTCCCTTGTCTGTGCACATCCAACACTCCTGTCCGGAGCGAGCCCGAAGCGCGTTGGTGAAGTCGCTGGGAAGACCCGTCTCATGAGCATAAAACCCACGCCAGTATCGGCCGTCGTATCGACACTGCCCGAAGTAGGTGGATACCCAAAGCGCTCCGCCTACATAGTTTGCCGCGGTGGTAATGACATGAATGATTCCATCATCGCGGAAGAGGTCGATCTCCATTTCCCGATCAGGATCGAGATAAACCTTCCATTTTTCCGTCGGTACGTCGAATTCCAGGCAGCCACTTCCCCACACGGCAAGGAAAACCTTATTCACCTCCGGTGAGTAAAACACGTTGTAATTCCAGATTTCTTCCATTGGTGCGTTTTTCTCGGTGAAAATTGTCCATTCTTTAGTCGTCGTATTATAGCGGCTTGCTCCGGCAGTTGTGGCGCACCATACGTTATCGTGTTCGACCGCTATCGCATAGACGACATTATTGACCAGTCCGCTGTTCAACTGGTGAAAATGGTCAAATCGCCCGCCGGACAGGCGAGCCACGCCACCTCCGAAGAGAGCCAGCCACACGTCACCGGTTTGGGGATCCACGTCAATTCCAGTTACGGCACGCCAGGGAAGGCCATCTTTCTCCCTCCACACCGTGAATTTCCGCGTCTTCTTGTCATAACACGCCAGGCCGTTTTCCGTACCAACCCAGACCTTCTCCCCTGCACAACGCACGGCGAAAATATGGTCGTTGGGAAGTCCATCCTCTTCCGTAAAGTTTTCCCACTCCGTGTACACATACGGTAAATCATCGTCTGTAAGATTATCGACACTCTGCCCAAACGCGAGCTTGGGCACCTGTGCACCTGAAGCTTTTTCACCAGAAGTGGTTTCGGCCCATGCAGTGCCGGTCGCGAGTAGCCATGCCATTACCCACAGAAATACTGCACGCCACATAGTTGTCCTCGCTTCTCCGATCAGTCACAATGTTTTCAAATACTCAATAAGATCGTTCAATTGATCCTTCGTAAGGTCGTTCGTCACACCGTGGGTGTCGTACGGGTTGTGGACAGTCCAAATTTCTTCCAGCGTCGGGGCGATTCCGTTGTGAAGATAGGGAGCGGAGTTATAGATGTTGAGAAGCTGTGGCGTATCAAACACACCATGCCGATCCAGCTTCATTTTGGTGCCCACATCGTGACTTCGCCGATCTGTGTACAGCGGCGGTGGGTGGCAGGTGACACAACGATTTTCCGGTGGGATCAGGCGCCCATCATTCGTATAAATCCTCTCGAAAATAGCCCGACCGCGACGCTGTGCGGGAGTGAGCGGCGCCCCAACAGGTCGATGCCGATTGGGAGCGAGCGGGATAGTGCAGATATAATAATCCAGGGCCGTTAATTCCTCCGGAGTAAAAGGCTGAATGCGGGTAAAGAATACGGCAAGGCGGGTTCCGCATTGACGGGAAAGTGTCGGGTTGATTCCCTCCCATTTGAATGGGGATGTGTCAAGAATTCCCCTCAGAGTTCGGTTGTCGACGGGGTTGACCCCAATATCATCTTCAATATCGTACGTCAATCCTTCAACATGTCCGTCGGGATGGCAGCTCGCACAGGAAAACTGTCGATGGAATGTATTTTTCGCGCTGTGGAAAATGCGTTCCCCGAGCCGTTCGCGTGTGATAATCTTCGGACCACCCAGGTCAATTGTTTTCACAAGCTCCAAAGACTGAGCGTCAATGATCCCTATGCTGTCATCGAGAGAATTCGCCACAAGGAGCAGCCCGCGTTTCTTATCGAGCGCAAGCCCCCGTGGACAGTGACCAACATCGATCTGCTTCACAACGAACTCTGTGGCAGGCCCCAGGTGGTTGGGAAGAATCGATTCTCGAGTTTCCTCCGAATATGAACGAACGACCGCTTCCAGCTTCTTGAGATCAACAACCGCCACGCGGTTGTTACCCGCACTGGTGACAAACGCCTGGAGACCGTCCGGGCTGATGACAACGTCATGCGGATCAGGAAAACATTCGCCCGGCTCATCGAGCAGGACTTGGTCAATGCGACCGTCCGGCCAGAGAATTCCGAGCCCGTTGGTGATCGTCCAGCCTTGAAGCAGTCGCGTGATTGGAATCACGTTCTTATGCCGGGCCAGGGTAAAAAGTGCAAATCGCTGCTTCGGATCCCAGGCCACTCCACGGAGGCCATTAGCCCCATGCGCCACCGGCCGATTCACGACTTGGACTGTGTTTGTGTCCAGTATGGTCAACTCAGTCTGAGCTTCCGTGCGGAACGGCACAAATCGCGAGTAGATATTGGTAACCACAAGCCACTTTCCATCCGGTGAAAGACTCAAAGACCAAGGACCGCGTCCCGCGCTCAATGTCTTGACAACCTTAAATGACTTCAAGTCAACGACGGATATATCATCCGAAAGAAAATTACAGACATACAAAAAGCGCCCCTGTGAATCGATCAATAGTCCGTGCGGCTCATCCCCGACAGAAATCGTTCGCACCACTTTTTTTGTACGAATATCGACGACCGATACTGAATCATCCAGCCGGTTACTTACAAATGCGTAGAGGCCATCGGGCGTGAACGCTACGTCATGGGGTTGACGCCCCACGGGGATTTCGCCGCGAACCGTCATGGTGTCCAAATCGAGTAAAGCCACTGTATTTGAAGCCTCGCAGGCCACCAACGCAATGTCAAAGTTCGGCGATACGGCAATATTCACCGGCGTCTTATAAACCACTTCCGAATTCTGTGTGGAACGATCAGGCTGGGAAGGATGAGCAATTTTGGCCATCATTTGCTCGAAATCGAATGGTTTATCCGGGCTTGATTGATGGCATCCGAGGCATGTTTCACGGGTGGGTTTCCTAAGCGATCCGTCCTGCTGAGACAGATTACGCCGCCGGGACTCGACATGCTGACTTCCTGGGCCGTGACAGGCCTCGCATCCAACACCCTCGAACAGGTTGAAGCTCTCGCGAATTGCAGCAGCCGGTACATGATAGGCCGTGGAATGACATTTCAAACATTGCGTCGCCGTCCGTGGATCCCCCTCCACCCCCCGCTTTTTCGCCAATTGCTGCCCTTTGGTCGAACCCAAGCACGAGTACGCCCCGGCGTGTTTACTTTCCAGCCACTTGCTGAACTGCCATCCGGAACGAGCACCGTCGTGGCACTCTGCACACACTGCAGATCCCACAAGGGCCGACTGCGTCTTGTCTACGGGCGGAGCGGGTCTTTCCAGTGGCGAGAGCGACGCATTAGATGGAACCGGATGTTTAATCGATTGCCAACCTTTGGCAATATCGAGGCCGGATTTACCCAGCACGCGCTGGTGGGATTCCTTCGGAGCGTGACAATATATACAACCTTCCAGCCCGGGCATGCGCAGGCCGCGTTCCATGGCCTTCTGCCGATCCCGCATAATAGCAGCATCCGCATACTCACTTCCGGGTCCGTGACATTTCTCGCACTGAACACCCTCGCGAACTGAAAATGTCGGATCCAGCTCCCAGGGTTCTGCCTCTGCTGCCGTTGCATGGCAACCCAGACATATCCGTGACTGATCGGGTTCCTCGGCCACTCCACTCAGTCGTGCAATCTGCCTGGCCTCTGGCTTGTGCAGCGCCGCATACGCCCGGGCATGGGCAGATTGTGCCCAAATACCGCATTGATCGCCCAAAGATTCTCCTTCGTGACACTCTGCACATACCTTCACACCGACATAAACAGGCTGAAAATTAGGCGGTGCGGCTTTTGAATCACGGGCCGCCAAAACCGAAACGCTAATCCCGATTAAGATCCACGGTATCCGCCTCACCCAACTTGACCCCTTACCGGAGGATCGCAAAGTGCGTCTAAATCCCGCTGTACTCATTATCGCCACGTCCGACGTTCACGTTTAAAATGCCTACCAACTACTCGCATGCTAAACTCACGATTTATTCGCAATCCCTGCTGCGATGACCTATACAAGCTTATCCTAAAACGCACGACAGTCCTTTAGTCAGGTTCAACAACTTTGAGTACCTGGTTCGCCTTGACGTTCTCCAAACGTGTTTTTTTACCGTTTGGCCAGCGGATTTCGACCCAGTCGGCAACGGTGTTGTCTCCCAACCCAAAATGAACCCGCGGATCCATCTGCGACAGGTATCCACGGGTCGGAATAGCATCGCGGAACTGAATCAGCGACCCGGCGCGGACTGTGACCCTGGCACCGATCGCATCCGTTTTTCCATTAGAGCGCTTGGGCCAAACCATAAGCCAATTCTTCCGGTTTCCCCCGTCGTTGCGTAAAAGGACTGGCCTATCATTGAGATTAATTATGAGGAGGTCTAGGTCACCATCATTATCAAAGTCACCACATGCCACAGCCCGTCCTACATGCTTTTCGTGGAAATATGCACCGGATTGATGCGACACGTCGACGAATTGTCGATTTCCCACATTCCTCAAGAGCACATCCTCTTCCGGATATTCATGGTGGGCATCCCCGTTTGCCACAAAAATATCCAACCAGCCATCATTGTCGTAGTCGAAAATGACCGATCCCCAGCCGGTGTATTGTCCACACACAGCGGCGATTCGTGAACGTGCCGTCCAATCCTCAAAATATTCACCGAAATTGATGAGCAAGCAGCTATAATCCATATCTGGAATGAAAAGATCCAGCAAACCATCGTGGTCAATATCGCCAAAGTCCGGCCCCATACTGGATACACCCTGCCCCGCCTCTCCAAAGGCAAGGCCCCTGGGTAGGGCTTCGTTGCTGAACTTCCCGCCTCCCAAATTCAGGAAGAAATCGTTTGCCATCGCATCGTTAGTAACATAAATATCGAGCAGGCCATCGTTATTTACGTCGGCCACCGTCGCGCTCATGCCACGCCCCTCCGGATTCCATACTCCTGCTTCTTTGGTAACATCGGTAAAAGTGCCGTCCCCATTATTTCGATATAGACAATCCGGTTGTCCCTCATAACTCAGCGGGCCTGGATAGCCATCCGCCTTATAAAAAGCACGAAAGGCCCCCAGATCATATTGCAGATAGTTGCACACATAGACGTCCAGCAGTCCGTCGCTGTTGTAATCAAACCAGGGTGCTGACAGGCTCCATCGCGGATCATCCAGGCCAGATTGGCGGGAAACATCGGTAAATGTTCCATCCCCGTTATTATGGTAGAGAACATTTGGACCATAATTGAGGACATAAAGGTCAACAAATCCATCATTATCGTAATCCGCTGCTGAACATCCGCTTCCGAAATGCGTGTCGCCGACTCCGGCCTGATCCGTCACATCCGTGAATGTTCCGTCTCCATTGTTTCGATACAGAGCGTTGCGAAGCTGCCCGCGTAAATGACGGCCTCGATTACTGCTGACGCCGGGAGTCCAAGCACCGTTGACAAAGTAAATATCCATCAAGCCATCATTGTTGTAATCAAAGAACAGCGCCCCGCTGCCTGTCCCTTCGACGATGTTGCTGAGTTCTTCATCGCCAAAACTGTGTTTAAAGGTGATGCCTGCCTCCCGCGTCACATCCGTGAAGGTTGGCAGGCTCTGAGCAAGAGACGGCACGCTGAGCGTGGTCCAGTAAAGGGACACTGAAGCCAGAAACGCTAGACGCATCCACCGGGCAGGTGCGGTTGTGTATAGAAAACTGTGTAGAAATGACAACGTGTTCATAAGGTAGACGACCTCTCCGAGTGCGGTCTGCTGATTTTCAAGAGATTACTGTATTGCAAATGGATGTTGGCGATCATACAAAGCGCCAGTGTCAATCCACTCAATCATTATTTGCACATCTTTTTGGGATAAGGGTTGCACCTCAGGGTCGTTGGGCCAGGGTTTATACGGTCGGGAAGGCCATTCGCCATCCCACGGTTTTGCCAGGTTTTTAGACATCACGTGCCAGACAAGGGAACTTAAACGAGCTGCGCCGGGCACCACGTAAACGAGCGCGGCATCGGCAGCCTCCACCGAAGACGGAGTATCAGCAGAGCGAACCAGCTGCGCGTATGAAAACGCTGGCGACGCTGACACGGGACCAGGATGAGCCGGATCCGCCGATGGAGCCAGCCACGGCCTTGTTCGCGGCGGAGTATGGCAATTCAAACAGGACCGTTGAATAATAGGCCAAACGTCGTGTACAAAGTCGGGCACAGTGAGGGAAGCCGAGGGCTCAATCCGTGGTCGATCTTCCCACAGGGCGTCAGCCATTCTGTTAAACGGCACACGTTCCGGATCTTCATGACAGCCAATACACCCTTGATGAACGCCGCCCTTGACCCAAAACCATCCGGAGGTTCGCACATTGATCCCCTGTTCGTCGATCAGTTGGAGTGCCAAGGGAACGTCGGAAGGGACTTCCACCTGGAAAGATCCGTCCGGATATATCGGAATTTCACCCAGCACGCGGAATGGAAAACGCGGCTGCCGATTGGCGGCGGTTTTCGGATCGGTGATAGCCTGCAAAACTCGCAACTTTTTGATCGAGCCTTTCGGAAATCCCTGATCTCCCAGGTCGTTGTCGTAAACGCTCAAGCAATAGAGAGTGCCGCAAGACGCGTTGTCATCAACCCCCGAGGATCGGCCGTCGGGAAGGAGTCGGGGAGCAACTGGCTTGGCCAAGAGTTCGTGGTAACGGGGATCATCGAAGAGCGGCGTCCATGCGCGTGCTTCTAAATCAAAAATACCAAGCGCAAACGAACTCCCGCCGGTTCGGGGGCGCCGTGAAACGAGCAGACGCCCATCTGGGAGAGCGCACGGCGAGTGATAGACCCACGCCCGATCTTCGGTAAGGCGTTGATATGTCCGTAAAGGACGTCTCAAATCGACACATGCAATCTGTCCTGCCCCATCCGGTGTCAATTCGTCGCTTTCTATGAAGACCAATTTTCCGAGCAGGCCGTGGGGAATGACGGTTGGCATAAGCTTGTACCTGGCTCCGATGCCTGGTAAAAAATTCGCAGGGTCCGTCCCGTCTGTGTTGACCGCCAGGAGGTCCAAACGCACCTGTGGATCGTGCGGGTATGACGAGCGAAAACTGGCAAAAACAATCCTGCCATCAGGAAGCAGTGTCCCGGGCAGATCGGGTGCATGACTAACCGTAAGACGTCGAAAATGTGACCCATCCATGCGACAGGAGAACAGAGACGAAACCGCTGTGCCTGTGAGTGCCGATGCTTCTTCGCTCAACACTCGAAAAAGCGTGATTTGAAACCAGGGAAGCGGGGCATCGAGAATATACTGAGTGGATTGGTAGCTGGGAGATCGACAGTCGCGTGCCTCACGTGTGATTTGCCGCAGAGTTCGCGTTTCCAGATCGAGCTCATAAATGTTCCAGGGTGCATTAGCCTCAGGTTTACCGGCGAGGAGCAGCTTTTTTCCGTCAAAGAACACATCTGCTTCGGCCGTAGCAAAAAACGAGGGTAGCAGAATTTCCGGCTCGCGACCCGGCTGAAGAAGCACGAGGCGACATGGCCGATTTACGCCGACCAGAGTCCCGGGGTACGGTGTGGCGATCAGGTCCCCGCTTCCCTCAACTGCCACCTGTGTCAGTACAATAGGACAAGGGAGATTATCCACCGAAGGGGGGGCTGCCCTCAGTTGCCCAACTGTGATAACAAAGACGGCCACCCCCGATATCAAAGACCAGCACGGCAAAGGCAAGACACGTGTCTGAAAGATGTGCTGTCGCTTCCAGATTGGCCTGACCCAACCAGAAATCATGACAAAAGAAACCCAGTTAACGAACAGAGCGTTGACCATCGTGAATGGACTGAGAGTAAAAAGCGATTTTACAGCCGGACCTTCTTGATTGCAACAAATTGGCACCTTAATACCTGATCAGAAAAAAGCAAGTAATTCGATAAACTTTCATGATGATCCCCGGTAGCGAGTGTCGGGTGAACCTGCCACCAGTGTGACAAATCAGGACGGGAAAGAAGTGCTCCTGTAGCAGGGGAGTTATGCGAGAACGGGACTCTAAACTCCGGCGACGTGTGGCGTGGGAAGCGGCACGCCTGATGTACTTCCGGGAGGAGACCGAATATTATCGCGCCAAGTTAAAGGCGGCCCGCCGAGTTTTTGGCCCCGACGTTCGGCCGGGAGACCTCCCCAGCAACCGCGAGATTCGCGAACAGATCGAGGCCGTTGCCCGCGCTTTCGAGGGGGAAAAGCGGGTCCAAAAGTTAGGAGAAATGCGGCTGGAGGCTCTCCGCATGATGCGGTTACTGAAAGAGTTCCGCCCCCGCTTGGTGGGAAGCACCCTCACCGGTCACGTGCGCCGTGGCTCGGACATCGATATCCATGTCTTCTCAGACAGCGTGGAAGCGGTCCGGCTAACACTGGAGCAGGCCGGACTGCCCCACGAGGTGATTCGTAAGCGGGTTGTCAAACACGGGGAGGAACGGACCTACACGCACATCCACGTTTCCGGGCAATTTGAGTTTGAATTGACCGTCTATCCGAGCGAGTTGGTAAACTACCGCTTCAAAAGCTCGATCACAGGCAAACCGATGGAGCGCGCGTCAATCGAGGAACTTGAAAAACTGCTTGCCCGCGAGCATCCCCAACTCATGGTGGAGATCGAGTCGGACGACGCGGAGACGGTTGTGGACCGGTTCCGCGTGTACGAATCCCTCCTGCTGCCGCTGGAGAAGGTGAAAGAAGACCCAAGGTATCACCCGGAGGGTGATGTTCTTTACCACAGTCTCCAGGTTTTTGAATGTGCTCGGGAAGAGTCCCCCTACGACGAAGAATTTCTTCTCGCAGCTCTTTTGCACGATGTGGGAAAGGCCATTGACCCCAAAGACCATGTGAAGGCGGGCCTGGAAGCCCTGGAAGGTTTCATTACAGAGCGGACGGCCTGGCTTATCGAGCATCACATGGAAGCTCAGGGGATCCTTGATGGAAGCATCGGGGCGCGAGCCCGCCGCCGTCTCGAGGCTTCGGAGGACTTCGACACTTTGATACTTCTTGCCAAGTGCGATCGGGCTGGTCGGCGGGTGGGCGTCAAAGTTCCGGACCTTGAAGAAGTCTTCGAGTACCTTCGCAGCCTAGAACGCGATTTCCAGTAGAGACGGTTCACGGCATTCTCCTCAACCGCTGAACCATTCAACATGGCCTGATGTCTCGCTCAAAGGGTCATTCAGGTCCGCGGAGGGACTTACGACTCCCAGTCGTCTGGCCTATAATAACCCGGCCACAGAATTTTCGGGCATTTTAAAGGCGAAGCTTTTTCGCGGCTGCGCTACGCGTTGTAAGTCCATTGGCGCCACCCGGACAGGCGGCCGTCACGATCCTCCCTCCGAAACCTGAGGCAACCCGTAGGAAATTCGTTCGGACGTGGCCTATCGTCCAAATCCAAAACGGAGAACGGCCCATGCTGACTTGGAATTGGCTCGGTCGAGCCACGAATACCAGCCTTATCCGATTGAGTCGGCTATTACTGATCTGCTTGCTGGCGACGGGCACCGACACCGCAAGCCAACGTTCGTCGCTGGCAAGTGAGCCAATAACTCATTTGGAAACGGCCACTGACTCGATCGCATGGCATCACCCTTTGTATCTAAACTGGGGAGATTACTGGAGAGTACGGATCCCGATCACAGTCTCCAACACCAGCCAGGAGGATATTCTGGGGCAAACCCTGGCGTTTCGTGTGGTTTCCCCGGAGGAAGCCAACACGTCCGGCGACCAAGGACCATGGCCGGCATTGCCCATTGCCGGCCGGGAACTGCGTGAAATCCGCGTTTGCACGGAGAACGGTCGAGAACTGTTATGGGGAGCGGTCGATGGTCAGGGAAGACTCCTGGGAACGGGCGTCCTGCCAGCGGGTGCGTATTTCGTCATCCCAATAGAGTGCCGTGCCGGCTCGATGACGCGACTTTTTGTCTACCTGGACAATCCAAAAGCGACTGCCGTGCCGGACCACTGGACCAAACGACCGTTTCTGACCAATGGTGGGATGGAACTCGGAAGCGGCGAAGCACCGCTCGGCTGGGCCCACGACCCCAGGGACGCTGACCACCAGGCCTACTGGACGGATGATCATCCCCATTCCGGTTCGAAATGTGTGACTACGGTCGTTCGACTTGGTGCCGCACCGAGTTGGATCGCCACTCGACAGATAGGAATCGCGGCTATTCCGGGCGCGAGATATCGTTTGCGGGCATGGGTGAGGGCTGAGAATGTCCAGGGAAACGCGGGATGGTACGTGCATGCCGGAAATGAAGCAAACCCAATGATGATTGCCCCAGTATTTTCGGCAGGGGGTGGCACTTACGACTGGAAGGAGATTCAGGCCGAATTCTCGGCTCCCATGCAGGCAACGACACTGAGCGTGGGCACAGTTCTGTGGGGAACCGGCCAGGCGTGGTTCGATGATGTGTCTCTTGAGGTCATTGGCCAGTCGCCTTGGATCGTAAAAGTGGGGAGGCCGGAACAGCGGTTTCTCAAAGAATTGGCAGCAGAAGAGCCCTGGCAAGCGGAAGCGGCCATCGAGGGAGGGTGGCCGTCGCGGCTTCACGCGAAGATGTTTCGATTCGCCGATGAAGAGGCCAGAGATGTTTTGGTGGCGCTGCCTCTGGAACAATTTCGCAGGAAAAACGAACTCGGGCAGGGTAGTTTCATTGTGCAACATAACTCAGGCATAAAAGAGTGCCTGGTGGTGGGAACGTGGGTCCTGTGGAGCGACGATTTGCCGGCTGGCTCGGTTTCGCATCGCTATTTGAAGTTAACAGCCGATGACCAACGATCGGTTGCCGAAGGCGGTCATCAGCGTGACTTTGAACGGCTCCTTTTCAGCGGGAAAAATCTGGTCAAAAACCCATCGTTCGAAGATGGTGAAAAACTGCCCGAGGTTTGGATGCCAGTCGGTGAGGGAGTCACGGGTGTGAAGTTTTCCGTCGAGGAGAACGCCCCTTTGACTGGAGGGAAACGGCGGTCGGCTCGCTTAGAAGTGAGCAATGACACCAAGCCGGGATGGTACGGCTGGCAGCAAAAAGTTCCCGTCAAGGCTGGGCGAAATTACTTCGTGGCGGGCTGGCTCAAATGCCAGAACGTCAGCCAAGGTGAAGTCCGGATCCACCTACACTTTCACGATGCGCAGGGGCGGCTCACAGCGCAGGGAGCGATGACCAGCATCGGACCAGGAATATCGGGAACGCGAGATTGGACACTACTCAGCGGGGTAGTACGGGCACCGGCTGAGGCCACCGACATGACGATCCACTTGACGACGAACGTCCCCGGGGTTTTATGGCATGACGCCATTGTGGTGGCTGAAGTCGCGCTGGTCGACGCGGCCGAGTGGGAAACCAAGCCCCTTCCCAGTGGCGAATTAGCGTTATGGCAGATGCCGAGTGTCGTCAAAGTCTTTCGGGAAGATCCGCCGGGCCGCTCGGCGAAGGAACTGTCCCTTTTCGCCGCAAAAGGGGAATGGGAGGCCATCCAATTCGTCGTGAAGTCGCACGATCCGTTGGGCCCAGTGACGGTCGAGGTCGACCCGCCCAAAAACAATCTCGGTGAAAAACTCGACCAGTTCCAGGTGGCAGTCGTGGGGTTTGTTCCGATCGACCACCCCTCCAACTACTTTCGTTCCGAGGAGCCCGCCTGGTACAGGAAAATCCCTGCGGGGTCACGAGGAAGTGACGGTTGGGCGGGTTGGTGGCCCGATCCCCTCCTGCCTGCGAATACATTTGATCTTAAGGCTGAAACAGCCCAGCCAATTTGGATCATCTTCAGAATTCCTCGCGATGCACGTCCCGGTGACTACCGTGGACAGGTTCGGCTTCGCGTGGGAGGCAACATCGTGAAACAGGTACCGTTGCGGTGCCAAATCTGGGATTTTGCTCTACCAGAAAGAACCACCCTTCCGGCAACCTACGACGTGCGGCTGGGTCCGGGCAGAGATTTCTGGGGGAAACGTTTTGACGAGATTTATCCTCAGCTCGTCGCATTCATGGCCGAGCGGCGTTTGTGTCCGGATGCCATTCGTCCCGACCCCGTGATCCGGTTTGAAAACGGAAAGGTCGTGGCAGACTTTACAGATTACGATCGAGTGGCCGAATGGTACTTTGACAAGCTGGGGTTGCCCTCGTCTTATGCTCCGCAGCTCTTTTATCTGTTTGGCTGGGGATTTCCGCCCCGGGACCTGTTCGGCCAACGACCGTATCCAGGAGCTCCCCCCTATGAAGGAGTGGATCGTTCGGCTTTGAGGCCACAATACAAGGAGACTTACCAGGCGTGTCTGCGAGCGTACTGGGAACACATAAAACAGCGAGGTTGGGCAGATCGCATAACTCTCTACATTTCGGACGAACCATTTGCGCATCTTCCCGAAATCAAAGAGCAGATGAAGGCCCTCTGTGCGATGATCCACGAAGTTGATCCGTCCATCCCGATCTATTCGAGCACCTGGGAGCATGTTCCAGAATGGGATGGTTATATCACCGTGTGGGGCCTTGGTCACGATGGACGAGTGCCACCGGAAAAGTTTCCAGCCATCCGCGAGAAGGGAGCCAAAATCTGGTATACCACCGATGGGCAGATGTGTATCGACACACCCTATTGCGCTGTGGAGCGCCTTTTACCGCATTACTGTTTCCACTATGGTGTGTCCGCCTATGAGTTCTGGGGTGTCGCATGGAACACCTATAACCCCTACGAGTTCGGCTGGCATTCCTTCATCCATCAAAGTGATCGGCCGGGCGAATCGTATTGGGTACGATATCCCAATGGCGACGGTTACCTGATCTATCCCGGTCAGCCAATCGGTTATGATGGCCTGGTCAGCTCGATCCGTTTGGAACAAGCTCGAGAGGGTGTGGAGGACTACGAGTATTTTGTTCTGTTGAGTCAGTTAATCGACCAAGCCAAAACGCGCGGTCGGGATACCAAGGAAGCAGAGAAGGCGCTCACCGAAGCCCGTCAACTTGTGTTGATACCTAACCCTGGCGGCCGATATTCCACGAGAATGCTTCCCCATCCAGAATGGGTGGAAGAAGTGCGTCGGGCGATAGCGCGGGCAATTGAGGATCTCTCCAAGAATTGAGACGGAGGAGCGGGTATCTCTTCCGAGTCGTGTTTCGAGGCATTCTGGCTAGGGGGCCTACGGCTCCACGGTGCGTACCGGCTGAAAGTCATCGGACCCATCAGGAACGAGGCCCAGCCGTACCGGACCTTGTATCGATTTGACGGCCTCAAAGAATTCGCGGGGGGTTTTCACCGGAATTCCATTAACATGGGAGATGAGGGCGCCGGGACGAAGCCCGGCCTTCCACGCAGGGCTATTCTGATCAACTTCCACCACACCAACGGCCTCAAGAGTGCGGGGAAATTGCCAGAAACTCTCGGGAGCAACCGTGATGGCGGAAACATAGTCCACCGCCATCCCGCGCCACTTGGGTCGCGGCGCTGTCACTATTTTTTTTCCTCGAACAGGATACTTGGTGAGTCGCGCTTCCAGTTTGAATTGACGACCTTCCCGAAGAACCTCCAGATTGACGGAGGCATCAGCTGGAAGCCGCCCCACTGAAAGCACCAGTCCATCTTCATCATAAATTCTTTGTCCATTCACCGATGTGATTATGTCGTTGGGCCGTATGCCCGCCCTCTCGGCCGGTGCACCGGGAATCACCCGGCCTACACGCGTCCCATTTTTTCCGGATGCTCGCTCCTCCAGAGTCAGCCCTTCTGGTTGAACACCAAGGAATCCGTACTCCACCTCTTCCCCTCGCTTCAAGTGGTTGAGCACCCGCCGAAATGTCTCATCGACCGGGTAGGCATAGCCAGCCGCTGTTTCAAAACCGGCCACGGCCGGCAGTGCCGTGAGCATTCCCACCATTTCTCCGCTCAGGTTAATGAGAGCCCCGCCATTCGTGGAGAAACTCAGCCGGGCATCCGTCTGAATGAGCGTGCCAAAATGATGGAGAGTCGGTTTCCCGGTGGGTTCCTGATCGGATGGAAAAGCTGGCGCTTTGCGACCGAGATTCGACACAATTCCCCAGCTCGCGCACACCTGACCGTCGCGCGCAATGGCGTAGGGATTCCCCAAGGCGATGACAATTTGCCCCTTGCGAAGTTTGCTCGCATCGCCGAGCGGTATCGGCGTCAGGTCATGGGCAGGAATTGCCAGGACCGCCAAATCGCTTCGCGGGTCTGCAGCTTTGACAGTGGCCCGGAACACACGGCGATCATTCAGAGTGATGTAGTACTCGCTGTCATCAGCGAGAATCTGGGCCAACGTAAGAACCAGCCCATCGGAATCCACAACAACACCAGCCGCATAATCCGTGGCGACGAAATCGGAATCTCCAGGTTGGAGTCGGGGCGCTGGTGTCAGAGGCCGCCCGAAAAGATCGAGTCTTGGCTCTAGATTGAACACTTCCCCCGGTCGTGAGACACGTACCCGAGCAATTGCCACCACGGACTTTTCCGCTTTCTCCACGGCGTTGATAATCGCCGATTCCATGGCCGCGACAAAAGCCATTCCCTCCTCTGGCCCCGGCGACCCAGGAGATTCCCCCCGGGCTATCGATGCAAAAAACATCGCGAAGATCACAAGCGCCGACCGATACTGGAGAGGTGCGTACCAACCGTTCTTCATGCAAAACCGCTCACCGTGTCATTTTGAGAAACCAAGAGCGTGCTTCCTGGCCGCGGCTATTGCAGCTCATGACAGAGCGCCTACGTTTCCCATATTTCAAGGTAAACTTTTCCCCCCACACCCGGCAACTCTTCCGACCCTTTCCGCACACTTCCAAACTGGGACGATGCTTCCCGGAAATGAAAGCGGATGATCACCAAATTGCTGCTCGTATCTAAAAGGTCGGTAATGTCCGCCCGATACACCGATTGGTCGCCCCCATTTGGCCGGTTTTCCTCCAGACTGATCATCCTTCCATTCAACTGGACATCCGCTGGAGCTGGCACTGACTCCAGAATGAGCCACACCCGACTTCTATCAGTCAACCCCGAGGGAGTGTGAAAACGCCGCTGCAAGATTTTTCCCTCGCGCGACTCAGACACAATCCAAGGCTGCCGGAGATAAATGCGATGCCTATCCATGGAACCGCTGCGGGTCGAGCTCGACCAATTCGCCCATTCGATCCAGATTTTGATATCGAACAGTGGCAAGGATATTTTGGATGATCAAAGAGGTTATGCCAATTGTATCACCATGGTGGGCTGTGTTTTCCGGCTGCCTTCATCGGTGTCATCGCCGCTCCTCGCGCACCGCTTCGGCAGGCGATGGGGTTGTTTCCAGTGGCCGGGGTTCGTCGGGCTTGCTTTCGGTGGATTTACCTTTCACGAAGAATGTCGGCAACAAGGAGATGCCCAAAATACCACCCACGATCGCCAACGAGACCCAGGGATCAATGAGACGCCCATGAAGATCGAAGTAGTGGTGCCCCACGTACTCACCCACCATTTTCAAACCAATGAAGGACAACACTGCCGCCAGACCGTAATGCAGGTACTCGAAGCGGTCCAACACGCCAACGAGGAGGAAGTACAATGCCCGCAACCCAAGAATTGCCCAGATGTTGGAGGAATAGACGATAAATGGGTCGCGGGTAATGCCGATGACGGCGGGGACGCTGTCCACCGCAAAGAGCACGTCGGTACTTTCCACCACGAGGAGAACCAGGAACCCCGGCGTGGCATGCAGAAGACCATTCCGCCGTACAAAAAAATGGTCGAAAATGGGTTCGGGACTGATGCGAAACCACCTTTGGGCGAAGCGAAGCACGACATTTTTCTCGGGATGAACGTTCTCCTTTTTGGAGAAGGCCAGGTGAATTCCGGTGTAAATCAGAAACGCACCGAAAACCAATAGAACCCACTCGAACATTTGAATGAGGCTGACCCCAGCGGCCACGAAGATTCCCCGCATAATGATGGCGCCGAGGATCCCCCAGAAAAGAATCCGATGTTGGTATTTGATGGATACCCCAAAATAGCGGAAGATCACCGCGAAGACGAACAAATTGTCAACAGAGAGCGATTTTTCCACCACGAACCCCGTCAGAAACTTGACGCCTGCTTCGGAAGATCCGTGAAGGTGCCAGCCCCACCACCAGACGAACGCATTAAACACGAGGGCCAGCCCGATCCAAAACACGGACCACAAAAACGATTCGCGCAGACTTGGCGCATGGTCATGGCGATGAAAGACGACCAGGTCTAAAAATAGCAGGACGGCGATGCCACCGAGAAAGGCTGCCCAATGCCACCAATGCACTTCCAACAAGTTTTCGGCTGCCAAGGCTCACTCCTTTTCCGGCTGCGTCCGGCGACAACGCACCCGCTCGAAGACACGTCCAATGGATACCCGGGTCCACCGGTCCGAGTTCCATTCCATTACTGTTACCCGGACCGGCTTGAGTGTTGTCGCTGGCTAACCGTCGTCACCGACACAAAATTCGCAGGCGGGGTTGCCCCCGATGGAAATGATCCTTTTATTTTCCCATGGGGATAGCGAAATTGTATCCCTCCCTCACTGGCCGGGCCATGTTGCCTTTTGTGTCAGAACAGCTACCACTTCCTGCACGAGCCGTTCGACTTCCACCCGACTGGGGGATCCAATGACGGTTGGCAAAGTCGGTGAATCGGGCGACACCGATTTGTACTCAAAGGGACTCTCCTTCGCAGGTGTTGTGCCACGGGCGCTATCCTCCTCCAGTCCGTCTTCCGCCAGCAATTGGGCAAGCTCAAGTCGTAATCGGTTGAGATTTTCCCGGTGGCGTTCGGAAAGGGGCTGCCTACTTACTCCCATCCGAAACCCGCGGCAGGCGACGCCTACGCGAAAACCCTCGGGGAAGTCACTCGCTCCAAAAAGACAGTCATTGTAACGCAGCAGCCTGTATTGCCAGCGTCTTGCCTCATCCATTCGCCCCTGGCGGACAGCGTCGTAGATTGCTCGCGTGATCTCGGGCACTACCCCGCTTGTTGCGTTGGTGCCGCCATCACATCCGATCAACAGCATGGGAAAAAGCACGGCATCCCAACCTGTCAAAAAGCTAAAGTCCGGCCGTCTGGGGCGAATGGCAGCGAGCATCCGCATCATCTGCGGGAGATCTCCCGAAGAATCCTTAATTGCTACGATCCGCGGATGCTCCTCTGCTAACCGAATAATCGTGTCGAGATCGAGAGGAGATGCCAACCAGGGAATGTTATAAATCGTGATGTCAACGGGACTGTGCTTGGCGATTTCGGAAAAGTATTGATAGATATTGTCCACACTGACCCGGTAGTAATAGGGACATACAATCGCTACGGCGCGTACGCCGAGTCGTGCGTAGTACTCGCATGTGGCGATCGTCTCTTTGACGTTAGCTTCGGCTGCCCCGGCTAAAATGGGGACCCGCCCAGCCACCTGATCCACTGTGATTTCAATGATGCGGCGTCGTTCTTCTGGTGTGAAACGCACAAATTCCCCCGTGGATCCGTTCGGATACAGTCCATGGACACCCCGGTCGATAAGCCAATCAATGTACCGCCGCAGTTCAGACTCGCAGATGTTCCCGCGATCATCCAACGGGACCATGTTCGGGGTAAAAATGCCCTCTATTTTTACCTGTGCCATGATGAAGACGCCTCGCCGGTATGCTACTTTGAGAAAGGATCGGGGGAGTCAATGCCTTTGTCGAAAAAACTCATTTTACCTGATTGTCGCACAGAATGAAAAAAACGGGATCCAAGCGAGAGATACCGCATCAAAACCGCGACAGGTTTCCCTGGCAGGCCGCAGTCGCTTTCCGAACCCGTGCGATTCGTGGGTTCGTCATTCTCGCAATTGTAGCTTATACCCTCGGCTTTTATGCCTGCGAATGGCGGCCACTTTCCGAGGCTTTTCAACGTCCCGTCCGTCGGTTCGAGATTTTTCCACTGGTTCTCCTGCCGGATCAGATTGTTTCTCAGTGGACTGGATCGCACGGCGAAATAGCCTTGGGTGACCGGATTCCTGCCCTGGCAACGGCATTCATCATGCTTTTTGCGGCATTTTGGTGGGGAAGCTGGATCCTCGTGGGACTGCGGCTTGAAAATAGGCTAATCCGCGGGGAAAATGGCCCGCTGGCCATTTTGATTGGTCTTGCGGTTTCATCCCACCTGATTCTGATTAGTGGCCTCGTCGGATTGTACTGGACGCGCTGGCTGTTGCGCTTCTGGGTGGTAGTCCCTCTCGCTGTAGCCACTTGGACGCTCCTGCGCAAGCTGTTTGCGCAGAGAGTGTGGAATCCTAGGGGAGCGGGCTTAAAGTGGTTCATGCGTTCCAGCAATTCAAACGCGACGGGGCGGAAAGACTCCGGCGACGCGTCAACCTTCCCTGACAGGTTAATTTTTACGGGAGCACTGATCGTGTTCGGAACACTGCTGGTACTGGCAGCGGTTTTGCCGCCCACGGACTTCGACGTGCGGGAATACCATCTTCAGGCTCCGAAAGAGTTTTTCCAGATAGGTGCCGTTACCTTTCTTCCGCACAATGTTTACGCAAATATGCCGCTTGGCGCCGAGATGCATGCCCTGGGTGCGATGGTGCTGTTGGGCGATATTTGGACCGGGGCACTGGCGGGGAAGTTGATCATTGGTTTATATGCCGTGGCTGGCGCATGGTTGGTGTCCGCCTTTACAAGCCGTTATTTCGGTTCGGTGGCGGGGCTGGCGGCGGCCGGTATATTCATCACCACCCCCTGGGTCATATCGGTGTCCGCCGCGGGACTTGTGGACATCGCACTGGCTGTCAGGGTTTTCGCTGGATTTGTAGTGATTTGGGAAACGCTTAATTGCAGCGAGTTGGCCAAAAGCGGCGGGAAGTTCTTTTCGCCCAGCACAGACGCGAAAGGCACTTTGGAACTTCCTCAGTCGGCGGTGGGAGACATTGGCCCAGAGGGAACTCAAAAGCTGTCCGCAATATTTGCCGCAGGTCTCCTGGCAGGTGGCACCGCCTCGCTCAAATACACGGGCCTTGCGTACGGCGCCGTCCCGATGGCAATTCTCGCTGGTCGCCTATTGTGGAGAAATGTGAGAGACGTCAAAACACTGATAATTGGCATCTTCCTGTTCGTTCTCGGCCTGGGTCTGGCAGGCGGGGGATGGTACCTCAAGAATCTCGTTCTGGCGGGCAATCCCGTTTACCCTATGGGATATGCTTTGTTTGACGGGCACATTTGGGACGCCGCGAAAGCCGCGCGCTGGCATCGCGTGCATAGTCCGCCCGGCTTTTCACCATTTACTCTGGCCAAAGACTTGTTGAGGGTCACTCTCACCAGCGACTGGCAGGGGGCGCTTGTGGCACCGTTCGCAGTACTAGGGGCCGTGAAGCTCCGGAGAAACAGGCTGGTCTTTCACACCCTGGTTCAGGTTGGATGGATATTTCTCATCTGGTGGTTCTTCACACACCGGATTGATCGATTCTGGCTTCCTATCTTGCCCTTCCTGTGCGTTTTGTGTGGTCCCGGCTTTGCGACGTTGGATGAACTCCGCCTTCGTTGGCTCGGTCGGTTGGTTGTTCTCACGGCGATTGTGTGGAGCTTGCTTGTCGTCACCAGTGGTGCCGCAGTTTACAACCGTTTCCTCGCACCTCTGGCTGAATTATGGAACGACCCGGCGCGCATAGGCCAGGAACACGTGCTGCTCAATGAGCTTTATTCTCGACTTCCCCACGATGCTAAGTTACTGTCCGTTGGAGAAGCGGCCGTCTTCGACTTAAGAATGCCGGTCCTGTATGCGACCTGCTTTGATGACCAACCCTGGGAACGTATGACAAAAGGCAAACCCCCCGAGGAAATTCATCATGAATTGAAAATGCAGAAGATTGCTTATGTTTACGTGAACTGGCTTGAAATTGCCCGTTACCGCTCGCCCGGCAACTATGGATTCACCGATTTTGTGCAACCAGCGCAATTTCGCGAGCTTGTCAAAGCAGGTGTCCTTGTACCCGCGCTCATGCCAGCAGATACCCCCAACCAACTTTTCCTCGTCAAATAGCTCAGTCTAGTGGTTCAACACCGTACGAATGGACTATTTTCCCTGCCGGAAGCTGGCGACCCGGGAAATTTCCACCAAGTTTTTGGAAAACTTTGCCGATTATTCCGACAGCGACGACTACGGCAGCATTGCCGAGAATGACGGTTTTGTCGAAGCGATTCCGGCTCGCTTCACCCCACGAGGGCCCCATGCGAACCATGAAACACCGTTGCCATAATGCCCCTCAATATCCCAGGCAACCCAAATATCCCGGCTTGACGGGCCGAACGGTCTTCTGGCTCGCCCTTTGCAGTTGCCTGGGTTTGCTCTCTTCTCCAGGTTGCCGAACGATGGACTTCTATGACCGCGGCTTGGAGCAGACGGCCGCCCAGCCGGAGCTCGAACCGCCGCGGGAGCTGGCCAAGGTCTCCCTGCCCGCTTACCGCCTGGAACCGCCGGACGTCGTTCAGATCGAGGTCCCCAAGATGGTTCCCCTGCCCCCCTACCGGCTGGAAGTGTATGACGTACTTCAAATTGACGTCATCGGCACGCTCATTGATCAGCCCATCAGCGGCTACTACATGGTGGAGGCGGAAGGGACGGTGAATCTCGGTCCGGCTTATGGCTCCGTGCGGGTGGTGGGAATGACGGTGGCGGAAGCCCGCTGGGCCATTGAGGCCCATCTGCGGCAGATTCTGCGGGCACCGGAGGTCTCGGTGCAACTTGCGCGGGCGAGTGGCCTCCAACCAATCAGCGGGGTCTATCTGGTGTCCCCGGATGGCACGATCAACCTCCGGCAATATGGGGCGGTGTATGTGGCGGGGCTGACGATCCCGGAAGCCCGCGAGGCCATCCGCCGCCATCTCAGCCAGTTTCTGGATTCCCCCGAGGTGTCTCTGGAGGTGCTGGCCTACAACAGCAAAGTGTATTACGTGATCACAGAGGGACCGGGAGAAGACGACAGCGTGATCCGCCTGCCCTGCACGGGCAACGAGACGGTGCTCGACGCGATCGCCCAGGTGGGCGGGATTTCGCAGGTCTCCAGCAAGCGGATCTGGATTGCCCGACCGTCCCCCGCAGGGACGGGCTGCGAACAGATTCTGCCGGTGGACTGGAATGCCATCACCCGGGGCGGAAACACGGCGACGAACTATCAGATTTTGCCCGGGGATCGGATTTTCATTGCCCACGATGACATGATCGCTTTCAGTACGTGGATCGACAAGATGGTATCGCCGGTGGAGCGGCTGTTCGGGTTCACGGGATTGGGGGCCTCGACAGTTCGCTCGCTGCAGACCATGGGCCGTGGATATAACCGCACCCGCAGCGGATTCTGAGGTGTAGGCGGGTGAACGGAGTAGGACGAAACTTGTGCTAAGCCAATAAGGCGCGTAGACGGCCGCAAACGGTCCGGCCAACACCTGTGTCAAATAATCAAAAGCTCACGACTCGCAGCAAGTTGGATACCTCGTGATTGAAAAGGCAAGATGGTTTGATCTCACCGGTGCCACGAGACAGGGATAAAATGCAAAGGGCACACGGACAGCTGGAACGTCGGTTCACTGTGATTATCGTTAATGGTCATTGAAGATAGCACGAGGTGGGTGCCATGCAGCGGCAACATTCGGCCACCATGTCTGGACAACTCTTTATGCGAACTCGTTGGTGCACCCAAAGTTTCTGTGTAGTGCTGGCCGCCGCCACGTTAATCGCAGCGGCTCAGAACACGTCGGCCCAAGTGACGGGTAGTAATGCCGTGTCCGGTCCGGGGACCGTGGGTCCTCCCGCGCCACCGCTGACGCCTTCCGTGCCGTCTCCCACCGCCGGTTTGCCTGAGCCTGCGCCTGTGATGACGCCATCCCAGCCTGGCGGTTTGCCGACACCTGCTGACACCTCACGAATGGAAAGCACGCGTGGTAAGTCGAATCGCTCCGAAATGCCGTTGCCGCCCACAATGCCCGCGAGCCCATCACGTCTTCAAATGAGCGGAGGCGGCTGGGTCAGCGGGGAAGCTGCCTTGGCTGGGGGTCCTTTTCCGGCATATATGACGGGATTGTCTAGCTCCCAAGGCGGGGGTTGGGGAGCCGCTCCAACTCGACCGATAGAACGGCCGTTTTCAGATTATTCACCCCCAGCCAGTGTCAGCCCTTACATTAACCTTTACCGCCCAGAAGGTGCGTTTGGTCAGGTTGGCAACTACTACTCCCTTGTCAGACCCATGATCCAGCAACAGCAGACAAATCGCCAGATTTCTCAGCGACTTCGGCAAATGGAAAGTCCGGTCCAGTCCGGTGGTGGCTATGTGGGCCGTGCCGCCCCGACGGGTGGCTACTTTATGAATTACTACGGCTATTTTCCAGGCCTCGGGGGTCGTTGAGCAGAGACTCAATCCATTTTTTCTGCGAATCCAGCGGCAATTTGTAGGATTTCTCATGAAGAGGCATCGAGGCATGCCGCTTATCCGGAGTTTCAACTTTCGCCAACAGTCACGTGGGATCGTTCTCTAAAACCTCCAACATTTCCCGTCTGTCACGGAGGACGGAAAATGGCATCCAATATGGAAAGCCCCGCAAGTCATCCCGGACCACCATTGTGGACTCAATTGGGGCCATGCGATTCGGGCGTCTCCGGCTCCCCGCCATCCCAGACTTTACACGCGTCTGGGCAATCCGCCGTTAGTGATGAGATCTCTCCAACAGACGAAATCGCGAACGTGCTGCGGCTGTGGCTCGAGTGGAATGAAAACTACGAAAAACTCACGGAACTGATGTATCAACAGGCGCGAGATTTTCATTCTCTCCAGCTTATGGCTGACGATCTTGACAAACTGCGCCTGCGGGCTGTTGCTGCCACGGAAGTCCTACTGAAACGGCTCAACGAAAAAGCAACGCTAAAAACGGATTAGCCAGACGTCGGCGACAAATCCGCGAGCCCGGCCTTCCTGCCCTTTTCTGATGACTTCTTTTCTTCATGTAGTTGACAGTTCAGCTCCGTGCGAACTTAGAGAATACGCAATCCGCGCGGCAACTCTTCACCGAAGATCTGGGTTTGCTCCATCTCTTCGAGAGTGCCTCCCTCTGCCACGAGTCGCACGAGATGTTCAGGAGTGTTTCTCTCTGCAAACCATGTGAGGACGCGTTGCCGGGTCTTGTTCGGAACGTCGCGGTAACGGTCACCCGTCTTGCGCGCAAGCTGCATCAGCACGTACGGAGGAATTTCCTCAGGAAGCTTCAAACGTAGGAGGCGTTCGATCCACACGGTCACGACATCCTCGGGCAACACGGAGTTCAAGGGGGCATAAACCGGGATACGGGCGCCCAATCGAGCGAGCGTCCACAACAAAGCCGAGAGAGCCTGCTGAAAACGGCGTTTGGGAAGGAGGTCGAGAATGATCTGTCCCAATTCGACTTTCCAGTTGAGGGGTAGAAGCTCCAAACTGCCCAGCAGCCGCCAAATTTCCGCACCTTCATGGCTTGCGTAGGGAAAGTCGGTGTTGCCTGTTCCCTGCACCTGCTGTCGGTGAAGCGAGCGCACCGACGCCATCAGCGGGGTGGCCAGCGCTTGCTGTTGACCCGCCGTGAGACCTCCCGCGATACGACGCCAGAGAATCCACCATTCAGCCCGACACGCAGCAGTGGAATGTACCAGCTTGCCCTGAAGAACGCGCCACGTCTCTGCGACTCGCCAGTCATCGGCGGCCAGTCCATAACCCGGCCGAAGGGCATAACCCAGAGTGTTCAACCATCGGGCTTCGTGTTCAGGACTTCGACGCCGTCCAGCTTCGTTTTCCATCAGCCGCTGCCAAATTCTTCGCAGGAACGAGCTGGGCCAGTCCCGGCGGTTCATGCGGGTTGCTTCGCTTAATTTCTTAAGGAGAGCGCCTGGGGATTCCGTTCCTTCCGGGCCGAAAATCTGGTCAATCAACTCCAGGGCCTTTTCCGCCAGGCTTTCTTCTAGGACCCCTTCCTGCTCGGCGGAGCCCTGATGTGGCGCGCGATCCGTCTGGACAGCCGACCGCACATCGAATTCCAGTTTCCACCGACCGTGCCCCCCCACCTCGGAACACCAGATCTCCAGCGTGCCAATCTCGGTCAATTTGGCATGCAGCGTTACAGCGATATCCTTCGGCGCCTCCCGACGGGAACTGGCCTTGAGAATGGTGCGTACCGCAGGCAATGAGCTCAACTCCTCAGGGCGTACCAAGACCAGCGCACCTGCGGGGTCGGTCAATCGAGTTCCCGAATAATATACCGGAAACTCAACCGGCTCCCCAATGCGCAGATGGAACGTACGTTCCGTCAGATGGACCTCGTCCCCAGGCTCGATTCCTGCCGGCAGGACACAGACGCCTGCCGCCAATTTTTCCGCCACCTGCAATTCACCTGCCTGATCCTCCCTGGACATTTGCTGTTCGGCAGGTTCGCTTTCGGCGAGCTCGGTTTTAGCTGCCTCCGCCGTTGCGGCCAGGTGCTGTAACTCCTCCTCGGACATGGCCACACCGATGTAGTACGTGCGGGCTAAGCCGGCTGATATTCGCACGCCTTCGCCGCGCCGTACCATACCGTAATAAGCCGCTCCCTGCGCTACCGCCAGGTCCAACCGCTCATTTTCCAGCACAGTTGGTTGCCAGGGCTTTTGGTCGGTACTGAACCATCGGGTGATGACTTCAATAACACGCCGTCTGATAGCGCTGGAATAAAAGACCCCCCCGTTAAACAGCACCAGATCAGGCCGCGCAGGATCGTGGTCCGAGCACTCTCCATCCAGGGCCACAAAACGATGGGCCGTTAAAAACGCTGCCAGGTACCGCGTCACCGCAGGATCAGGGGCAAACGGAAGGCCGAATTCCTGGAATCCGGACCGCCGAAGCGCTGGCCTGGCATCTAACTCCACCCGTGGGAAGAATCCGTCCAAAACAAGCTCAAGCACTTCGTCCCGGGTCAATTCGACATGCCGGGCTGCACCGATAACCCGCGAACCCCGCCCGGGCAGGGTCACCGTTACTCGTTCGGGCGCCGGTTCGCTCAACAGCTTTTCCTTTAAGAACTGGCAACGTCGGACCAAGACCGACCATGTTTGAGGGTCGAGGGGCTCATCCGGATTGAGCTTTCGTTCAATATGGTGCGCAAGGGCAAGGTCCAGATTATCCCCGCCCAGAATGAGATGCTCCCCCACCGCTACCCGATGGAATTGGACCATTCCGTCCCTGGATTCTCGGACCCGGATGAGCGTGAAATCGGTCGTCCCACCCCCAATATCGCACACAAGGATTTTCTGCCCCGGCCGAACATAGCGCTGCCAGTCTTCGCTGTGGCGATAGATCCATGCATAGAAAGCAGCCTGTGGCTCTTCAATGAGAGTGACACGTTTCAACCCTGCCTGCGCCGCCGCCTTGATTGTTAACTGTCGGGCTACCTCATCGAAGGAAGCCGGAATCGTAAGGACAAGGTCCTGTTCGGCCAGCGGATATCCGGGAAAGCGGCTGTCCCAGGCCTGACGGAGATGTTCCAAATAGCGGGCAGAAACTTCCACCGGAGACAGCTTGGTGGCATCTGGTGCTCCATGCCAGGGAAGCAGTGGTGCTGTTCGGTCCACTCCGGTATGGCAAAGCCAGGATTTGGCAGAACTGATGAGTCGCCCGGGGACTTCTGCACCGTGATCTCGAGCGAACACCCCGACAATGTAGTCCCGGTGAACCGGACCAAACGGCAAGCGGAGCAGTTTTGGATCAAACTCGCCAGGCGCAGGTTCGTAATGGAATGATGGGAGCGTCTCCCGTTCCTCCACCTGGCCGGGGGCCACCAGTTGTGGAATCCGGAAGACGCGCACCCGCCAGGGCGACTCGGCGCTATCCACGTAACACAGCGCTGAATTTGTGGTTCCCAGGTCGATCCCCACGACAAAACGCGGGGTAACAGGTTCGGTTATTTCCGAGTGATGCATTGCTAATCATCGGCCAGAATGGCAAAACACCGCTGAAAGTTGTTCACACATCGGTATCAGCGTCTTCTCGAACACTGAATTCGAGCTTCCACCGCTGGTCACTCGTAGTGCTCTGGCACCATAGTTCCAGGACGCCCAGTTCGGTCACGCGGCTTTGAAAGCGCACCGGCACGTAGTCACCAGGCCGTCCGTCTTCCGCAGGCAGACACGCTTCCAGCGAGTCAGTCTCCTCTATTTCATCCGGCGACCAGCTTTGGTGCACGTCTCCCGGCCGGTCTTGCTTCCTCACCGAAGAACTGAAGAAGCGAAAAACGACCCGCTCTCCGACCACAAGACCGACTTCCTCGGAAGGTATGTCGATGGATGTGCCCTCTTCCATACCTATTGGAACCACACAGAGCAAATGGAGCGGGCGTGGAATTCCCGGAACAGCGGGTCCTGCCGTTTCAATTCCCACGTAATACGCGCGAGCAGTTCCCCCGCGAATTCGCACACCGCCATGGTCTTTCGCCCAGCCGTAGTAGGCCGCTCCTTTGGCCACCGCGTGATCGAGATCGTGAAGTCCCGGCAACAGGGTCGGTTGAGGCTGATCGGGAAACCAACGAGTCAAAACCTCGAGCAATCGCTCGCGGAATCGCGCCGCCTTGAAAACACCGCCATTGAGAAGCACATGCGTCGGGCGAACAGGCAAATCCTGGCCTTCCCCGTGGGACTGGAGGAACGCCGCCAGATGACGAGTCACCGCAGTGTCGGTCTCAAACGGCAGGCCGAGTTCTCGGAATCCAGAAACTCGGCGACGGGCCGGCCGGTCCGAAATCTCGCACACCGGGAAGAAACCATCCACCAATAGTTTCTCCACACTTTCTCTGTCGATATCCACCGAAATTGTGCCACCGATCAATCGACTGCCACGTCCCAAGATTGTTACAGAGTGTTGCGCCGGAGGGTTCTCCCCAAGGAGTGTCTCCTTTGCCACCCGACATGAATGCCAGAGAGCCACGGATTGCCAGGGATCAAGTGCAATCCCTTTTTCAGCAAATTTCTGGCTGACAAAGTGGGCAAGAGTGAGGTCCATGTTGTCGCCACCCACGAGGAGGTGATTTCCCACGGCCACACGCTGGAGCGTCAGCTCCCCGTCTTGTTCTTCCACCCGAACAAGCGTGAAGTCCGTCGTTCCTCCTCCCACGTCACAAACGAGGACCTGATTGCCTACTTTAAGTAGCTTTCGCCACTTGGGACCGATGTCTCCCAGCCAGGCGTACAACGCCGCCTGAGGCTCTTCCAAAAGGATCAGATCCTCCGGTAGTCCGGCTGCCAAAGCAGCTTCGCGGGTCAATTCCCGCGCCGCGGCATCAAACGAAGCCGGCACGGTGAGTACGACCTTTTGCTGCTTTATGGGGGCCTCTGGGAAAGCGTGATTCCATGCTCCGATCAGGTGCTCCAAATATCGCTGCGCAGCAGTCACCGGCGAGATCCGAGGAACTTCGGCAGGAGCGTTCCAGGGCAAAATCGGCTGGTGTCGATCCACCCGGCTGTAGCACAGCCACGATTTGGCCGCCGAGACAGTGCGTTCGGGTGCGTCGGCCGACTGCCGGCGGGCAAACTCTCCCACTGCGTAAGTCAGCCCCTGCGCCCACGGCAAATCGAGCGTCCCCGCTGAGATTTCATGGTCCCGGGCAAGATAAAGGAAAGACGGGAGTGTGGTACGGGTTTCGATAACTCCGGGCGCCACAAGTTGGGGAATCTCCAAAACCGTCAGCTTGGGTTCGTCGACCTCATACGGAGCATATGCGAGAACAGAATTTGTCGTTCCCAAGTCAATCCCGACCACAAATTGGGGACTCATTGGGCAACCTCCCGAGGCTGTTTCTCATAAAGTCATGGGTTGAGAAATTCTTCCGAAGCCCGGAGCGACCTCGTGGTTCGATACGATTCGTCCAATCTCCACCGGGCTTGATAAAGGGTCCTCTCGGAACGCCTATCGCACGGAGGTGTTTGGCACATCCATTGTTCGACGCCGAACAATTCATTTCGCTCAATTAGGCACCACAGGTACGTCCCACACCCGGGCATGGGGCAGCAAGGTCCGAGAGATCGGATTGACGCGCAGCGGATCTAGAACTACGGCCCACCGACTTCCACTTCCGCCGGAGCGATAATCCTCGCCGAGGCTTCCGTGCCTGTCCAGACCGGAAGACGGCACTCTGTGGCCTCCCAACCGTGATGTGTGACCCGCCCTCGATATGGTGGACCACCGTGCACGTTTCCCACCAGGCGAATCCGCCCGGAGTCGAAACTTTCGGGGATTACGTACTCTGCCCCTTCCGGCACATCGATAGCGGGTCGGATAGCGAAAAGTCTTTCCAACACGGCGGCACAGTCTCGGTGAATATCGCGAACTGCTGCGCCGATTTGAGCGTCGCTGTATCCGCTAAGGTCCTCTTTAATGAAGTCTACAAATCGCGCCTCACGCTGAAGCGTTTCCAAAAGGATCAATGCCTCGCTCTTCGCCGCCTTCCCTGGAGCTGGCTTCAGCGGCTGGACCGCGGGTTTGGGAAGAACTGCCTCTGCCGGCTGAGCCTCGCTCGGCCTCTCACCGATGCGACGCTTTTCCAGGACTTCTCGCACCCGGCGAGCCGTTTCCCTGTCAAACAGCGTCGCAAAAAAGATCCGAATTGCATCCCATATCACCATAGTTGGCCTCACGTGTTCTCACAGCCTGAATACTTGCATTTCGATAGCCAGTGTCGGAGGGCTCCAAGCCTCCTCCTGAAGCCGGCAGTTTAAAAAACCGGCGAAGCCTACGAAGATTAGCGAGATACTGCGTATTCTATCACAAAATTTTATCCAGGAACCGTCGTTCCCAGCGAAACAACGCCTCGTTCTGTATTTCGCTAAAGAAACGCTGAGCACCACACTTGCCTGGTCCAACGCCGTGCCTGGAGCGATAAGCCCCGTCCAACCGGGCATCAAGCATCAAGCGATTCCATGGGCTTTCTCATAAGCTGTGATTTTGTCCTCGTGCTGAAGGGTCAAGGCGATGTCGTCCAGCCCTTCGAGAAGACATCTCCGCCGAAATGGATCGATTTCAAAGGTGGCGTGAAAGCCCTTGTCATCCGTGACCACACATTGCTCCAGGTCCACAGTAAGGCGATAGCCCGGCAAGCTGACGCATCTTCGGAACAGTTCGTCCACCAGAGACTCATCCAGACGGACCGGTAAAAGGCCATTCTTGAGGCTGTTATTGTAAAAAATGTCTGCAAAGCTCGGAGCAATGATCGCTCGGAACCCATAGTCGACGAGGGCCCATGGAGCGTGCTCGCGGCTCGACCCGCAACCGAAATTGCGACGCGTCAGGAGAATCGTGGCCCCCTGATATTCGGGTCTGTTTAGAATGAATTCGGGATTGGGAGTTCCGTCTTCCAGGTACCGCCAGTCATAAAACAGAAACTGGCCGAAGCCGGTCCGTTCGATCCGCTTGAGAAATTGCTTCGGAATGATCTGATCGGTGTCAACATCCGAACGATCGAGGGGCACTACCAATCCCGTATGTCGCACGAACGGCTGCATGCCTGTGCCTCCTATCGTTTACCATCAAAAAGTGTTGATTGAACGCGAGCGCTAGAGCATGGAATGCTGCTGCAAAGGCGCGTGGGCGTTGGCCGATCAGGTTCGTCAGCGGTATTCCCAATTCCTGATATCGACGAAACGCCCGGCAATCGCTGCCGCAGCCGCCATGGCGGGAGAAACCAAATGCGTTCTTCCCCCTCGCCCCTGCCGCCCTTCGAAGTTGCGGTTGCTCGTCGAGGCGCAGCGTTCGCCGGGTTCTAATCGATCAGGGTTCATCGCCAGGCACATACTGCATCCCGGTTCCCGCCATTCAAAACCAGCGTCCTTGAATATTTTGTCCAGACCTTCCGCCTCCGCCTGTTTCTTGACCAATCCACTGCCCGGCACCACCAGCGCCTGCACATGGTTGGCAACCCGATATCCTTTCGCCACTGCCGCTGCCGCCCTCAGGTCTTCCAGCCGTCCATTCGTGCAGGAGCCAATAAACACTTTGTCGATGCGAATCTCGGTCATCGGCGTCCCCGGCTCCAGACCCATGTACCGGAGAGCATCCTCCGCGGCCTTGCGTTCCACAGGATCCTGAAAATCCCGGGGATCAGGAACCCTCGCCGTCACAGGAACCACCTGGGCTGGGTTAGTTCCCCAGGTCACTTGAGGCTCAATCTGGTCGGCAAAAAATACTTCCACGCGATCGTATTGCGCCCCCGGGTCAGTGCGTAGCGTCCGCCAGCGTGCGACCGCCTGCTCAAAAGCCTCTCCCTTGGGCGCAAAAGGTCGCCCGCGGAGGTAAGCGAACGTTGTCTCGTCCGGCGCGATCAGCCCTGACCGTGCGCCGGCTTCGATCGTCATGTTGCACACCGTCATCCGCTCTTCCATGCTCAGTCGGCGGATGACCTCTCCGGTGTATTCAATACAGTATCCCACACCCCCCCGTGTGGTGAGTTTCCCGATGAGATAGAGGATCAGGTCTTTTGCCGTGACACCGCGCGGCAGCTGGCCCTCTACCCGGACCTCGAAAGTCTTGGGCTTCCTCTGAAGCAATGTCTGGGTTGCCAGAACGTGCTCGACCTCACTGGTTCCGATTCCGAACGCCAGGGCCCCAAAAGCCCCATGGGTGGCAGTATGGCTATCCCCGCAGACGATGGTCATCCCTGGCTGGGTCAGGCCGAGCTCGGGGCCGATGACATGCACGATCCCCTGCTCGATGCTGTCAATATCGTACAGCCGGATGCCAAACTCCTGACAGTTCTTGCGAAGCGTCTCAATCTGCTGGCGTGAAATCGGATCTGCGATCGGAAGCGAGCGATCCGTGGTGGGGACATTGTGATCCACGGTGGCAACCGTCCGCTCGGGCCTGCGGACCCGCCGCCCAGCCAATCGCAATCCCTCAAATGCCTGAGGACTGGTCACCTCATGGACCAAATGAAGATCGATATAGAGAAGGCTCTGTCCCCCCTCATCGGTGTAGACTACATGATCATCCCATATCTTTTCGAAAAGCGTCCGGGGTCCGTTAGCAGTCGCGGTCATTGGGTACGTCCAGAACTTCGTCCTCTCACAGGGCATTTGCAAATACGGGAAACTATTTTGCCGTTTGATTCATTCTAGCAAAGGCGGCTACGCGGCGGGAGTTTCTAGCCCGACGGTATGTCTATAAACCACTAATCTGCGGGAGTCCAAAAATTGACGAGGGCTCCTGCACCAAGCCGAGCGGCAGGTTTGACCATTTCCCAGACCGAGAGATTAGAGGCATTCCGCGAAGTTGCGGCTCTCCCGCCCGGCTGTGCGGTCGCGGCTTTTTGCTTTCCGCCGATCGTCGATCCCATCTATGCACGCCGCTAATCTTTTCGATAGGTGCCGTACCGCAAAAATGTTTGTCAAACCTGGCAAAAAAGGCAAAAAAGGCACTACCGGAATAAACCCCTCGAGTACCCGATAGAGACCAGCCGAGGAGATGCTTGGAGATTTGATTTTTGAAGGCCACCTCCCCCATGTTTTCGAAGACGCGACAAGAGCCGGGGGAGCCCCACATGCTTCCCCGCGCGACGCGATGGACGACTGGTTTCTTCAACGCGGAGTCTTACCCCGTGGTACGAAATCCGTTTCACGTCTCGATGTTCCTGGTCGCCGTCAATGGCCTGACCGTCATAGCCCTCTCGGGGGAACCCATTCTGGTGTTCCCGGAACAGCCCGGGGCGGACATTTCCACATTGCTCGCCCCCGATCGAGATGTGGTGCCGGTCGGCAAGCCGGAATTAGCGCCAACTGCTTTTGAGGATGAGCATGACACCGCTACCGCGCGGAGCCAGGAGCCGACTTCCAGATCAGACCAAGACAATCAGGCAAAAACCTCCCCGGTTAAAGAATCTGCGACCAATCCCACTTCCGAGCCGCGTCCTACCTCCGTCGTTGCTCCCAAACCGCCCAATCCCTACAAAGGCGTGTTCTACGAAAATGACTTTTCTTACCTCGATAAGCCTAATAATCCGTACTTCTACTTGGGTGACGCTCTCAAACGGAATCGTCTGGGAGACTGGGGAATTTTGGACATCGGCGGAGAATACCGCCTGCGACAGCACAACGAGCACATGCTGAACCGCGATAATAACTTCCTCCTTCAGCGAACGCGGATTTATGGCGATCTTCATGTGGGCGAGAGGCTCCGAGCCTACGCGGAGGCCATCGATGCGACCAGCGCCTGGGAGGACCTTCCCCCACGTCCGACTGAAGAAAACCGATTTGATGCCCTCAATTTGTTTGCCGACGCTAAAATGATCGATGCCGACTCGGGGGATCTCTGGTTTCGCGGAGGACGGCAGGAACTGCTCTACGGCAATCAACGGCTCATTTCGCCTCTGGATTGGAGCAACACGCGGCGAACGTTTGACGGTGTCAAACTGTTCTGGCGGGGCGAGCGCTGGAATATCGACGGATTCTGGACCCGACCGGTGCCCTTTTCTCAACACGTCAACAACGACCACAATTTTGACCATCCCGACCTGGACCAGGAGTTTTATGGCCTGTACATGACCCGAAAAGCTAGCTGTGGTCAAACGCTCGACCTTTACTACCTCGGCTATGCCAAATACAACGATCCGCGACCGTTCAAAACCCATACGTTTGGGAGTCGCTGGGAAGGAAAACTCGATCTCTGGTTATGGGAAATCGAAGGTGCCTACCAGTTCGGGGAATATGGCCCCGCGGATCACTCAGCCGGTTTCTACACGCTCGGGCTGGGACGAAAGCTGGCACGACTCGGTTGGGAGCCCACGTTATGGTTTTATTACGACTGGGCTTCAGGCGACGAAGACCCTACCGATGGACGTCACGAAACGTTCAACCAGCTATTTCCCCTCGGCCACAAATACTTTGGCTGGATGGACCTTGTGGGCCGACAGAATATCGAAGATTGGAACCTGCTTTTAACGATGAAGCCCCATCCAGCATGGGAAATCGCATTCTGGTGGCATACGTTTCGGCTTCAAGAAGCCCGCGATGCTCTCTACGATGCAGCCGGCAATGCCATTCGGCAGGACCCCACCGGGGCAGCAGGACGCGATGTGGGCAGTGAGGCCGACGTGACTGTCCGCTGGACTTTTCATCCGCGGGCTGACGTGTTGTTTGGATATTCCCATCTGTTTCCAGGCCGGTTTCTTAAAGTCACACCAGGCGGCGGGGACCAGAGCGATTTCTATTACACGCAGTTCAGTGTGAGGTTCTGATCCCGGTGTGAAACGATAGTCTGGCTGGTGGATCGAAACTCAGTTACGAGTGATACCGCCCGTGGTCAAATCAATCAGCGCCCGCCGGGCCCTCGCCCGCCATCGACTCGCTTAACGGGGACCGGTAACGGCCTCAGGAGTCAAGGAGCCTCAGGTACGCCAAAACGGCTACTGCGCCGCCGGAGTGGGCAAAGTGTCCTCGCAGACCGCCGCCGATTCTCCGTGGACGACCTGTTCTATCTCGAATCCCAGCGCCGCGATCATTCGATAGTCTTCTTCCGGCGGTTGACCCTTTGTCGTGAGATAATCGCCCACAAAAATGGAGTTTGCGACGAATAGCCCCAGAGGTTGAAGCGGCCCAAGGTGGACCTCTCTCCCCGCGGCAATCCGCAGGTCCGAGATCGGCGTCGCGAACCGTATGAGACAGAGAGCTTTCAAGCAATGAACGGGGGATGGTGCCGGACGGCCTTCCAACGGAGTGCCCGGGATTGGAATCAGAAAATTAATCGGCACCGATTCCGGGCGTAACTCGCCAAGGGCCAGAATGAAGTCAATGAGGTCATCCTCACTTTCGCCCATCCCGATGATCCCGCCACAGCACAATTCCAGCCCTGCCTGGCGTGCGGCCCTCAGCGTGGCCAGCCTGTCTTCGTACGTATGAGTGGAACAGATCTCCCTGTAAAAACGGCGACCCGTGTTCAAATTGTGATTGACCCTGTCCAGCCCCGCTTTCTTGAGGGCTTCCGCCTGCGCCAGTGTCAGCAGCCCCGGCGAGAGACACACTTTCAAGGGAAACCGCTCCTTGATCTGACTTATCGTCCGGCACAGCCGATCCAACTCGCGAGGATTGGGGGATCGGCCGGCAATCGCGATACAGTACGTGGAGGCCTTTCTCTCCACGGCAGCCGCCGCCCCCGCCAGAATAACTTCTTCATCCAGTAGCGGATACTTCGCGATGCTGGCGGTGGAAACTTTCGATTGCGAGCAGTAGGCGCAATCCTCACCGCACAGGCCGCTTTTTGCGTTGATGAGCATATTGAGTCGCATTTTCATCCCATGAAAATGCCGGCGAACGCGGTATGCTGCGGCTAGAATTTCCAGAATGGCCGTGTCAGGGGACCGCAAGATCGCCCTCGCTTCCTCCGCCGTCAAACGGCGACCGGCGATTATCTCATCGCTCAAACGAAAGAGGGCATTCGCCTCCCACTGAGCGTCGGAAATTACACTCTGACCATCCCGACGGCTGTTATCCACTTGTGGTGAAAAAATTTCTGGCACTTGAAAGGGCACAGCAGCCTCCTGGGAAAATTCCCTGTCACGATGTAGTCGCGCACTATTTCACGATGCACTTCGATTGAGCCTATTTTACGCGCCGACTGCCGAAGGCCAAGGCAAACTTGCATTACTCCAGTAAGATGGTTACCATTCTCAGCGTGAGGTTCCCCACTGGAATAGGATCGCCGCAGCGGATCAGCATTTTTCGACAGCCTTCCTCGAAACAGTCACAATTCGCCATGGCTTTTCGCAAGTCACTATTTCCGGCACGCCATGCCGTAAGCCGTCGTTCCTTCGTCACTGCCGCAGCGTCTTTCTTGCTTGCTGGGCCGACAACCAGCCCTGGAGGGCAAAGAGAACAAGAAGCATCCAAACCTCCTGCTGGGGAACGCCCATTACTGGTCGTCGCGACTGACCTGTATCGGCCGCACGATGATCCCGATGATCACTGGGACCTTGCCACGGCATACGCCCTGGCCCAGCAAAACCTGGTCGAACTTCTCGCTGTATTGATCGACCACCCCCGGCCAGACTCGCTTAAGGACCCCGACATAGAGGCGGTGGCCCAATTGAACTACCTCACCGGCCTGCCTGTTCCAGTACTGGTTGGGTACGGACACCCCTCCAAGGAATGGCGCGAAAACCCAAGCGACAGCCGGGCGTTATGGGGCGTCCAAGCGCTTCTCGAGCTGATGCGGAATGCTCCACGCCCGGTCGTCATCAGCGTCGCGGGCACCTGTCGCAATATCGCCATGGCGGCCCATCTGGATGGTGAGACTTTTCGCAAAAAATGTGCCGGAGTGTACGTCAACGCGGGTACGAGTCGGCCACTGGCTGAAAACGCTCCCCTGGAGTGGAATGTCACTTTGGACCTCGAGGCCTATCAGGCCATGTTTGCTCTTCCTTGTCCGGTGTACTGGATGCCGTGTTTTGAAGATGTTCGCAGGTTTGAAGTCAGCGAATACGCGACATATTACCGATTCCGACAGGGAGAAGTACTGCCCGAATTATCCGCTGGGTTGAGGAACTTTTTTGCGCATATTTTTCGGCGAGAACTATCCGGCCAACACGCATCCCTGGGCTGGCTCCAAGCACTTCTGGCACCCGAGGATCCGGAACTCGTGGCCCGGATGAATACCATGGACAGAAATATGTGGTGCACGGCGGGATTTTTGCACGCTGCGGGGCTGTCAGTCGACGGCGAGGGCCAACTCCACCCCCTTCAGGAGGCGGCCCATCCAGTTTTCAAGTTTGAGAAAATCCGCGTTATAGATTGCCAGACCGGGCATATCCGTTGGGGCACCGACGAAGCAGCCGCGGATCGGTACATCTTTCGCGTGCTGGACAAAGAACGTTACGGCTATGCCATGACACAGGCCCTCAAGCGTTTGCTTCGGACAATTCCCTAGTGATTGTTACCCATCTAGCGCAAACTCGGAGGCCGTCCTCTATTTGACGAATTGTTAGTCCGGTCTGGAATTTGGAGGTGTCCAGGTCGAGTCGGAACGTGCTCAAGGGCGTCTTTTGTTCCAGACTTGAGTCCCGAAACGGCTTGGCAAGTTATTTGCCCGATATCGCGTCACCTGCACAACACTTAGAACCGTTCTGCCGTTTTGCGTGCCGCCGAAAAAAACCTTTTCCCACGGCTCGGTTTTCCCTATAATCCGTCCCTCGCGCACTGATGAGGCAATTTAGCTGGTGAAAAAGGGCTGCTGGTATGCATCCCGTTGGCTCATAACGTGTGAAAAATGCCCCATGGCCTGGCTAAAGGAAGACGCAACCACTGATCCCCCAGTCTGGATTGGGCTCTCATTATGGACGGCCGTTTGCCTGGCGGTCGCAGTGGTTTGCGCGTGCGCCGTTGGCTGCGGGACGACAAAGTGGACGGAGACCCGCCGTACCGCGACAGAACAGCTTCTCATTTCCGACTCCATGGACCAGGCTGTTGGCAGGCTCGATTTCCGGGCCCTGGCCGGCAAAAAAGTTTATCTGGACGACACCTACTTGAAGGACGTCGTGGATGCCAATTACCTGGTCAGTTCACTCCGCCAGCAACTCCTGGCTCATGGGGCTATCCTGCGGGAAAAGAAAGAAGAGGCGGATTACGTGGTGGAAGTGCGTTCAGGGGCCGTCGGCACAGACATGCACAGCGTCCTTGTGGGCGTTCCCCAGGTGAACCTTCCCCCTGCCGTAAGTGCAGTCGGTTTACCCACCGCGCTTCCGGAAATTCCGCTCATTAAGAAAACTCAGCAAAGCGCTGTCACAAAAATTCTGCTCTTTGCCTACAACCGCAGGACTGGTCGACCTCTCTGGCAATCGGGAGCCGTTCTCGCAAAGAGCGACGCAAGCGATGTCTGGATTTTCGGTACCGGACCGTTCCAGAAAGGGACGATTTATCAGGGCACGCAGTTTGCCGGAGAACGGTTACCCATCAAACTGCCGGATGTGCCGCTCATCGACCTCAGCACACAGCGCGAGCCCGTAAGTCTGCTGGAAGAAGCATTCTATGCCGAGCCTTTGGGAGAGTTGTCTCAAGAAAGTTCTAACACTTCCCAGGAGCAGAAAGGGACGTCAACCCCGAGCCGCGACTCCACGGGAACACAGGCGGGCGAAGTCGCGACAAAGCCCAGTTCATCTCCGCCCCGAGAACCCCAGGTTCCCTCTGCTCCCGCCCTGGTCATGCCGCCTCAAGGCCCGGCACCCCAGGTGGCTTCCCCCATGACTCCCCAAATCTGGCCGGCATTCCCGCCCCAATAACCAGAACCACCGCCGACGTTCCATACGTCCCTGTGACTGTTTCCAAAAAAGGCAACAGAGGGATGTACCGCCGCCGGCGACAGCTCTTCACAGCGCAGCGAGATTCCCGGAATGAACTTGTGACGGCTTGCGTGGTCCGAATGGGTCCGAAGAACTATTCGTCAGTTTCGACGGCGGCGAACACGTCTCCCGTTCTCCGCGAAAGAATTTCGAGGCTCTCCGCGGGCAAGAGGTTATTCAGACTTCCGGAGCGAAAACCGTTCAAATCGACGGTAACGAACTTGAAACCAATCTCCGCGAATTTTTGGGTCAAGGTCTGCCGTAGCGGGCTTTCCACCAGACGTGGCAAATCCTCGAGGGGCACTTCAATTCGTGCCAAATCACCTCGGTGGTATCGCACCCGCAACGTTGTGAAACCGTGCTCACGCAGGACACTTTCCGCCCGCTCGATCATCATGAGCCGTTCCGGCGTCACCTCCTCACCATAAGCAATCCGGCTACTCAGACAGGGGGATGCCGGCTTGTTCCACACAGGAAGTCCCCAATACTTCGCCAATTCGCGGATTTCCCCCTTTGTGAAATCGCACTCTGCGAGCGGGCTTCGTACATTCTTTTCCTTTGCCGCTTTTAGCCCTGGCCTGTGGTCACTGTGATCGTCCTTATTCGAACCATCGACCACCACTGCCATTCCGAATCGCGCGGCCCAATCTCCCAATTTGCCGAATAACTCGCTCTTACAGTGATAACATCGATCACCCAAATTGCGCTGATAGGCCGGGTTGGACAGTTCTTCCGTCTCAATCACAATATGGCGAATGCCTATGAGCTCAGCCAGCTTTCGGCATTCGTCCAGTTCCCTGGCCGCCAGGCTGGGGCTCACTCCTGTCACGGCCAGGGCCTTCTCACCGAGAGCAATCTGGGCCGCTTTGGCCACTACCGTGCTGTCCAGCCCGCCCGAGAACGCAACCACACACGATCCGAAGCTTTTCAACAGCTCGATCAAACGCTGGGCTTTTTCAGCCAGCGTCGGCGAAAGGGCGCTGAATGAATTTGCCATGAGACTGCTCTCCATCCGGATGCAAGTCGCTGCTTGCTTTCAAGTGCGGCAAAAGTGCCACACCCAGGCGAAAGTCACGGCTGAGCTTCTCTCCGATGATTGTTCAAGGGGAGAGGCAAAATGTCAACCTTTTGTGACATTAATGTTGCCGGACCGCCCTGCTGGACCGTTGAGCCAGCGGTATCTCGGTTTCTTCCTCAAATACGATCAGGCAGTCCAAAAGGGCGCGCAGCGCAATGAGCAAGAGAACCGCCAAGAGGGGCATTAAGAACCCGGCCCAATCATGAAACACGCGTTGTCCCCACTCCCGACCGGCATAAACATACAAAAGGCCTGTGAGCGTGATTCTCACGATATTGACAACCAGCGCGATGGGCACGGCACTGAGAAGCAGTACAGGAACCTGCCATCGCGGAATCTCTGCGACAAGCAGATAAAGCATCACCAAAGCCACAAACACCGTGGCCATGCGAAGCCCGCTACATTGTTCCACAACTCCCAACTGAAGGTCCCCCAGCTTGATGAAATGGGCTCCCTCGCTGATGGCTTCGAGCCCCATCGTTTGGAGAAGATAGGTGCCGGCCGTTGCCGCCAAGCCTTGAAGAGGTACCAGGAGGGCTCGTTCCACGCTGAACGGTAACGGGAACGAGAACACGAGGAGGAGGGCCGCGGGCCAACACCACTTCACAGCGCGAGTCCCCATCACTGCCAGCACGGCCCCGAGACAACTGAGAGCAAACGTAGCCATGGCCGGCACGTCGAGCCCAAAATACGTGAACGCCAATCGGAGACCTGTCGCTGTCACGAGAAGCAACAACCCCGGCCAGGCCTCGCTGATTTCGAGAGCGGGAAAATCCTTAGGTGACGCTGAAGTTGCCTCCCGGAGTGAGACAGTCAGGACCGCGGAAGGACGTTGGTCCCCGCTCGCCGGGAACGTCTGCGGCGTGGCGGATGCTGCTGCCACTTGCAGCCAGGTTTTTGCAGCAAAAACCACGGCCAGGATAAGCCCCAAGCTGTAAAAAACCGCAGCCAGGAACATCAGGCCCGAGCTGAAAATCCCGCGCGCCAGGTCACTGGGCGGGGCCGTTTCACCCAGCACTTTGCCGCCCAGATACGTCACTCCCCCGATCACGACAAAGCTTCCGGCAACGATGATGCGTCCCAACTCACCACGTGTCCTAGGTCTCCAGTCTGCCTTCCCGCCCAATCGCCGCAGCCAGAGTAGAGCAGCGGCAGCGAGTGGCATGAACACCCCATGCGAGTACTGCTCGCCACGCCAGGAAATCGCAGCCTCGGATAATGCGTTCCAGTAGGCCCAGGTCACTACGGCCAGGAGAATTCCAAGCAACCACGGTCGCCAGCTTTCGATCGTTTTTGATGCTGCTTCCACCATGGGATGATCCCGCGCCCCCAATTGCCCAAGGGCAATTATTCACGATCCTCGACCGCTTCTTCTCGTCTTTCGCCGCGATGCTTAACTTATCACGGTAGTTGGCAGGCTCTCCGCTAGCAAGCAGCGCACGGAGAAACCCCGAAGAGTAACAACCAGGAAAGCGACGCGAACTTGCTTTTCCAACAAAACACGTCTGATCGGCATCCGACTTTCATTCAAGCCCCTCTGCTCCAATCGCGGGGTCGCACATCAATTAGCCCGGACAAACCCTGTCACTAACTTCCCTCCTCCATATCGTCCCAACCCACTTTTTTGGCGTGCCGCTGGTGGCGGCCTTTTCCCGATCGGCTGGCACTTGGGCGGTTTCGGACCACGGTGGATTCTCTCCGCTTGATCAGACAACAGAGGAAGAAGCCCCGCATCTCCGAGGTGGGCAGAATCCGCACTGATTTGGTCACGTCCGGGTGAAATTTCTGGCCCTCCCATTCCATCAGCCCAGGCATCCAATTTGAGATGGGAATTGAAACGGGAATGACCTCCACCTCACCTCCGAATTCCTTAAGCGCGTAATCAACAACAGCTTCATTCTCCTCGGGCGCGAAAGAACAGGTACAGTACACGATCAGACCACCCGGCTTGGCTGCTTTCACGGCTGACACCAGCAGTCCCCGCTGCTTGCGCGAACACTCAACAATTTTTCGAAGACTCCACCGGGCGTAAGAGTCCGGCTCTGTCAGGTGGATTCGCGCCTCCGATGAACACGGGGCGTCCAGTAACACGCGATCGAACCGATTCGGGGTCTTGTTACCGACGGTTCGGCCATCCCTCAAATAGACGTCGACAATTTCTGCGCCGGCCGTCCGGAGGTTGGCCATCAGTCTGTACATCCGCTCGCGAATCACCTCCACGGCCGCAATGCGTCCCCGATTTTGCATCCGTGCCGCCACAAAGCAGGTTTTGCCGCCGGGCGCAGCCGCCAGGTCAAGAATCTCCTCACCTGGCTGCGGGTCCAACACATGGACGGCCAACATGCTGGAGAGATCCTGAATATACAACCGCCCCTCGGTAAACGCCGGCGAATGACTAAGCACATCCCGCATGGATGGCGGTGCCAGATAGGCTTCGGGCAACCACTCCACTTTTTCGAATGACACGGCCATCTCGGCCAGTTCTCTTTCCAGTGTTGGCTGATCGCTTTTCAGAGTGTTGACCCGAAAGCCAACGCATTTTGACGCAAGAAAGCTCATTAGACAGTCTTCAAGCCACGCACCTGGCACAATTCTTCTCAGCCGCGCGATAAACTCGGGCGGCAAGTGACGGATGGCCAATTCCAGGTCGTCTGGGCAGGGAGAGGTTTCAGGACTTCGTTCCTGAAGGGGTTTGCCCTCACCGGTATGACCCTGCATCCCGTTCACTCGTCGAGGAGCTCATAAAACACGTTTCGGCGGCGGGGAATATAACCGGCCTGCGAGATAAGCAAACGCAGTTCCTGCTCTGAAGTTCGAAAATGGGTACCCGCCGCAGCAACCACGTTTTCTTCGATCATCAAACTGCCCATATCATTGGCGCCAAAATGCAGCGAGAGCTGACCGATTCGCGCACCCTGGGTGACCCAGCTCGCTTGAATGTTGGGAATGTTATCCAGATACAGCCGCGCGACCGCCAGTGTTCGCAGGTAGTCGAACGCCCCGCGTTTGGGGATGTGTTCCAGCTCCGTGTTCTTGGGCTGGAACGTCCAACAAATGAACGCGGTGAAGCCACCCGTCTCATCCTGAAGCTCACGAATCCGGCGAAAATGGGCGACCCGGTCGGCCAACGACTCCACGTGGCCGAACATCATGGTGGCCGTCCCTCTGCCGCCCAAACGGTGCCAGGCGCGGCAAACCGCCAACCAACCCTCCGTATCCACTTTGGCGCGGGCGAGTTGTTTTCGCACGGAATCCACTAGGATCTCGGCCCCACCGCCTGGTAAGCTGCCCAACCCTGCCTCTTTCAAACGTCCGAGAACTTCTTCCAGACTCAGCCGAGACATCCGGGCGAAAAAATAAATTTCCGGGGGGCTGAAGCCATGGATATTGATTTGCGGATATCTCGACTTGATCGTCCGCAAAAGGTCCTCATACCACTGAAGCGGGAGTTTCGGATTGAGACCACCCTGCAAGAGGATTTGATCACCTCCAAGCGCAAGAGTCTCCTCGATTTTTCGAAAGAGCGACTCGTAATCAATGACGTACGACTCAGGATCGCCCGGCTTGCGGTAAAATGCACAAAATCGACATCCAGCAACACAAACATTTGTATAGTTGATGTTCCGATCAATGTTGTACGTGCGATACGGCTCGGGGTGAAGTCGCCTGGAAACTTCCCACGCAGCCTCCCCAAGCTGAGATAGATTCCCCTTTTCCAGGAGCGTCAGCGCTTCCTCGTCGGTCAATCGCTGGCCACCGATCACCCGATCCAGAATCCGATCAATTGATGACCCGCAGCCGTCCGTTTGCCGGGACAAATCCGTACTTTGCCGCCAGTCTGCCAAACAGGTCGAGGGATTCATGCTCTTTTGGACCCATCGTGAAGTGCAGGTCTCTCGCGAGGTACTCGTAACACAACGTGTAGGAAAGCCCTAAATCCGCGGCGGCCTTCCTTGCAATGATATCCAGGGCGGCCAGTCCACGGTCCCGCGCAGCGGCGAAAATCCGGGCGACGTGGCTCCAGTCACGTTCTGGCGAATGGGCCACCCAAACGGCGAACACCAAAGGGAGGCCGGTCCAGGAACACCACTCCGCCGCCAGGTCGTGCACGTGGGGAAGCGGAGGACGTTTGACGGTCATCGCCCGGTCCCCAATCATCAAAATCGCATCACAATCCAGGCTAGCGGGATCGTCCCCGAGCGGCAACTCGCGCACCTCGGGAAAAACGCCGTATTTTTCCGCCAGTAGGATGCGGGAAACCGCGGCGCTGGTTCTCGAAGCAGCATCCACCGCCAGTGTTCTCACTTTCTCCAGCGGAACACGACTGAAAAGGACCACGCTGCGGGCAAAATCCGCTGCCGCGATGCACGCGTCCGAGAGCACAACGTAATCGGAGGAGCGGAAAGCTTCAATGGCCGGCACGATGGCCACGTCCAGCTCCTTCGCAGCCAACTGGGACGCCAAACGACTGGGGACGTCGAAGGAAATCCTGGCCCAGGGACACAGCGACGGCAGCGCCCAAATGAGCGGCCTCGCATTAAGGTAGACGACACCCCCAACACGCAGGGGCTCAACATCGTCCTGTCTCGGTTGTATTTCGCCTCGGTGCATTTCCAACATCGTTTCCGCAATTCCAGTAAATCCTACGTTTTTGAACACCCCGTTCCGCGAACACGTGACTGCATGGAAGCGCGCGCTGCGGTTTTCCAAAGGGCTCTCACCCGGCGTAAAACTCCGTGGGGCATTCCCACAAGCTATGTTTTACTACGGAGAACAGCCTCACAAATGGCGAACGGGAAAAAATCCACGGTAGCACAGCAGTCTGGTGAGTCAACCTCGGCTGCTGTTTGGACGCCTCCTGAAGATAGATCGGAGCCAGGCATGGGAACCACGCCGCTCGCCGGGCAATCGGCCAGCCGCCAATCGTCGGACGATAAAAAACTGGACGAGCTCGTGGAACGGCTGCACCGTCTGGTTGGTGCACGGACCGTCTCTGTGGAAGAATCGCGGCCGCCGCAACAAGAATCACCCCGAATCGACGCATTGTCTTCAAAATCCCTCGAAGAGTGGGCAGAAACGGACTTCGTGCCGATCGAGCCGGAAAGCCTGGAGGACGCGCAGCTCACCGAGAGCGAGGTCGAAGCCCTCATCTTGAAGTTTCTGCTCAACACGGGCGACGCCACGGGACGGCAGATCGCCGATCAGGTGAAGTTGCCATTCAAGATCATCGACCCCCTGATGCGGCGGATGAAGGGCGATCGCCTGGTCGTTCATCGGTCTGATGCCCCCATGAACGACTATGTGTATGAGTTGACGGAGCTCGGGCGGGAACGGGCCAGGCGTTATGCTGAGCATTGCACCTATTTCGGCGCCGCGCCTGTGTCTCTCAGAGACTACGTGGCCAGTGTGGCCGTGCAGTCCATGACAAAGCAGCGTCCAACCCGAGATGATTTGCGTCGCGCCCTGGAAGGTCTCGTCATCAGCGAGGAGATGCTTAACCGTCTGGGGCCTGCTGTCAACTCTGGTCGTGGGCTCTTTCTCTACGGGGCACCAGGAAATGGCAAAACGACGATTGCCGAGCGGGTGACGGCAGCCTTTGGGCCTTATATCTGGATCCCCCGGGCGATCGGCGTGGACGGGGAGATCATTCGCGTCTTCGATCCGGTGAATCATTTCGAAGTGCCGCTTCCCGATCCGGAAGGGCTCCTGGACACCCGGCATATCGACAAGCGCTGGGTTCGCATTCGCCGACCTACCATTGTAGCTGGCGGTGAATTAACAATGTCCGCTCTGGAGGTCACCCTCAACACTTCAACGGGGATTTGCGAAGCTCCACTTCAAATGAAGAGCAACTGTGGCACGCTTGTCATCGACGACTTTGGTCGCCAGAGGATGCCCATCCGGGAGCTGCTCAATCGCTGGATCGTGCCTTTGGAGCGTCGCTACGACTTTTTGAACCTTCCCAATGGGAAAAAGATCACCGTTCCATTCGACCAGCTCATCATTTTTTCCACGAATCTCGAACCCCGCGAGTTGGTGGACGAAGCTTTCCTCCGTCGCATTCCCTACAAAATCGAGGTGATCGATCCTTCGGAAGAGCAATTCCGCCAGCTTTTCCGAATCCTCGCGCCACAACTCGGAATTAAGTTCAACGAAGATGCCGTGAACTACTTGATCGAAAAGCATTACAAGGCGGTGGGAAGACCATTCCGGTTCTGCCAGCCCCGTGATCTGATGCTCCAGGTCCTCCATTACTGCAATTACCTGCAGATCACACCCGAGTTAAAGCCCGAGTATTTCGATATCGCCGTAGCGAACTACTTCTCGGTCATGTAGTCACATCTATCGAGGAAGGAACATGCTCTCGGCGTTTAGCCTGCACGCTTTGGATCGTAACCGGCAAAAGCAAAGGAAAGTTTCTTTTCTTCGTGGCGAAACGGCCACGACGACCACGGAATACGCGGTTTTCCTGCTCATTCTGACTGTTTCCGCGATGGCAGGATTTGTAACCGTTTCTGGAATTACGCACTTTGTTTTTCAGCAGGCATATACTGCGATGTTGCCGGTCAGTGCAGAGAACAACCTGCCATCCTCGCGGTCGCTCATCGACCGTGCGCTGGGTTCACTCGTGCAGAACGGTTCTCATGGGGTCACGCGCCTTGACTTTTTCGTAACGGTTCTCGGTGGGCTATTGGGGTTGTTCTTCGCGGTGATCCTCGTGATGAGCTTCATGAAGCCACGCCACCGGAAAACGCAAGAGCATCCTCAACAGAAACATCTGGTAGTTCAGCAGCTTCGAGAGATCCATCGGCGTGTCCTCTATGCTAAAAGAAATCTCCTTCGCAGAGTGCTCGGCCGATCTCTTGACGAGCGCCGCGTCATTGACCTGCCCGTGGAATACTTTATGTCCGAACAGGTGGAAGCCGTTGCCCCCGACACACCGCTGGAACGCGTTCGGCACATCATGCGTCGGAAAGGCATCCGACACCTGATTGTGGCCGACGAGAGCAACCAGCCTCTGGGGATCATCAGTTCCCATGACCTCCGCTGCCGTAGTGGCTCCACAGCGCGAGACGCGATGACCTCCGAGCCCCACACTGTTGGTCCCGAACTCCCCATCAGCCAGGCCATTACACTGCTGCTCCAACACGGGATTTCCTGCCTTCCCGTGGTTCAAAACGGGAAACTTGCGGGGATCCTAACCACCACCGACATCCTTATCGGTTTTCAGGCGCTCATTCAGGCCTGGGAACTTGTTCACCAACCGCCGGCGGATATTGAGGAGCCTGAGGCCACAGAGTGCGACGGCAACTCGGCGTTGACGATTTCGCATGAAGATAAAACCCCCGCGACGCATCGTCAGCACAATGCGTCTGTTAGCCTGCGATCGACTTATGCCCAGTCCAGTCCCGTCTCGCGTTTCACCCGCGTCTCAAAGTCACCGATCAAGCCGCCGATGAGATCCCAACGATCCTTACGACGAATCTCAATATCCCCCTGCCGATTGATTCGTACAATGCTATCTTCCTTGAGGCCGACTTTGGCCAATTCCTCCGGCGTCGGCCCTCCTTCGGTCACCACCCTCAAGAGCTGCCGTCCGAGCATCTCAATGAATTGCATGTTTGACGAACTCCCCGCGTCACACATTCTCAACCTCGAACCACCGCTTCTTGAACTCTGAATGCTTCATACCGAGAAAGCGAGTGACACGCATTCAGCTTCCTCGAATGGGGTTCCGTATTGTCCTGCAGGTTGCCCTCCACCCCATTGTACTTCGCGCTGGGATCTTCCTCACCGATTTCCAGGGCACCGTATTCTGTGCTGCTCACAGGCGATAAACGCCAGCCAAAATCTCAGCTGTTCTCAGTCTTTTTCTGAATCGTCTTCCGAATCTCCGGGAAAGTCCTTAGAAAGCTCCTCACCGCTTGATTCTTGAGTTTCCACTTCCGGTGTTGCAAAGGCCCCGCCTCTGAATTGATCCCGAAGCGCCCCGTAAAGCCGTAAGATGCTTTCCACGTCCAGTTGCTCCGCGCGAGCTTGGGGATCGAACCCCATCTTCTGGAGCACTTCATCCACAGCGGCCTTATCAGTTTTCCTACCCAGCGCGCTCAGCACCTGAGCACGCAAAAACTTCCGCCGATGGAGAAACAAACCGCGGATGAAACTGTGAAACAGTTCCCGGTCCTGGATGCGATCTCGCCGTTCCGGCTCCAACACGATGTGAATGATCGCCGAGAAAACTTTCGGCCGCGGCCAGAACACCTGCGGGGGCATGGTCCGCTCAATTCTCGCGCGACATTGGCTTTGAATCCAAACACTCAACGCCCCGTAATCTTTGCTACCCGGCCTGGCAACAATCCGATCTGCCAGTTCTTTCTGAATCGTCGCAGTCATCGTCACCGGAGGCCGTTCCAGTGACAGTAAATTCGTCAGCACCGGAGTGGCCACGTTATAGGGCAGGTTTGCCACCAGTTTGAATTGCCGATTGCCCTCGGCGAGCGCCTCCTCCACTGCCTCCAGCACTGCGGGATGGAAACGGTTTTTGCTTTTCAGGGCATCCTGGCATAACAGCCGGACATTGGCCTTCTGACCGACCAACTCCTTGGCAACTGCGTGGAGCTTGGGATCGATTTCCACCGAAATAACATATCCGGCGCGTTCCGCCAGCAAGTTGGTCAGGCTGCCGGTTCCCGTACCCACTTCCAGGACCACATCCTGAGGCCCCAACTGGGCCGTGTCTGCAAGAACACGCAGTAAGTTGAGGTCGATGAGAAAATTCTGCCCGAGGTCTGTTTTCGGGCGAACTCCGGCGGCCTCCAGGCGTTCTCGGACAAACGTCAGGGTTTGTCGCGGTGAATTAGCGGTGCTCATGGAAATGTGTGAGGTTTTCCCTGTGCCAAATTAGAAACCGCTTTGTCGTTAAACAGGCCAGGTTTTTGCCTCAAGTTGCCTTTCCACGTATTTGGCCAGGATGTCTGTTTCCAGATTGACTTTGTCACCCACTTTCATCGGTCCCAAAGTGGTAACAGCAAGTGTGTAAGGAATCAGCGCAACGCTGAAGCGCTCAGGCTCACTGTCGACAATGGTGAGACTCACGCCGTCAACAGCGATGGAGCCTTTGGGGGCCATTTGGCGAGCCAGTCGGCGCGGAATCTGGAACCAGAATCGCGACCACTCACCAAAGTCTTCCCGTTGAATAAGATACCCCACATCATCAATGTGGCCGGTCACAAAATGCCCGCCCAGGCGATCCCCTATTTTTAGGGAGCGCTCCAGGTTAACACGACTTCCCTCCTTGAGATCTCCCAAATTGGTCCGCGAAAGGGTTTCCGGCCCTGCCTGGAACGCAAAGGTGTCTCCATCAACGGCAATGACGGTGAGACAACATCCGTTGACAGCGATGCTGTCGGCCACCTTTGTTTCCGCGGCAATCCGGGGTTCACGCACCACAAGTCGCACCCCTGGGGGCTCCGAAATAACGGCCGCGACGGTCCCCAGCGCCTCGACAATCCCCGAAAACATGTTAACGGCGCTCCTTTCGTGCCTCATTTTTCACGGTCGCGTAAATTGGACGCGTTCCTTCCAGATTAGTCACTACTACTAGATGCTAAAGGTAAGGATTCGGATTGGCTAGCCGCACCAGTCATTCCGGAGGTTCGTGATCTATTGCGCCACCCCTTACCCGAGCCAAATTAGTTTACAGGCTTCCAAGTCCGCATTGTTCAGCCCGTAAAAAACCAATATGATGAAGTTTGATCCCCATGTGTGCGGGACCGAACCGGCTCCCCAGGAGTACCGTCTTCCCCTCCAGACGACATTTGTTTCTCCCGATCTATGAACCCTGAAGCCCGGACACCGGCTGCCACTGATTCCAAGTCTCCGGCAACTTCCCCAGGTGGTGAAACTCTTCGTTTGACCGAGAACGTGAAACTACTCCTGGAGCATGCTGCGGCGGTGGCCAAGGCGGCTGAAGCGGCAGCCATTCTCATTTTGTGGCCGGGAAAGGCAGACTGGTCCCGCGTGACAGGGCTGCTGGGGGATCAAAAACTGATTGTGGCGGTGGACACGCCTGCCCAGGCGGAGCCTCTGCATAATTCGAAAGTCCACGTCGTGATCACCAACATGCCGGAGTCATCGCCCCAGGACCGCCTGGCGGAGGCCCTTGTGGAGTGCGTGACGGAGGAGTACGTGGCCATGGGCAACGATCTGGTTGCCGTTTATGGGGCCTTCGATGCGACGTCGCTGGACACCCTCAGTCTGTTTCACCTGTCAGATTACTTGGGAAGACTGACCGTTCGCGAGTTACGCCAGCTCAAAACAGACATTCCCGTCGAAACCCTCAAGCTGGTCATCAATCTGGCGATCGAGATCGGTCGCGAAGGCCGGGAAGGAAAACCAGTCGGCACAATCTTCGTCATTGGTGATACCCGCCGCGTTCTCGCCCATACTCGGCCTCTGGGCTTTGACCCTGTTCGAGGATACAGCAAACGCGAGCGAAACCTATTTGATGCCAAGGTTCGCGAGGGGATCAAGGAAATCGCCCAGCTCGACGGGGCGTTCATTATCAGCAAAGACGGATATGTTGTGGCTGCGTGCCGTCACATTGACTGCTCGGCTGATGGGATTTCCCTCAGCAAAGGACTGGGTTCGCGACACTGGGCCGCGGCGGCCATTACCCGCCGGACAAAAGCCGTGGCGGTTTGCGTCAGCCAATCCAGCGGTACGGTGCGCGTATTCCACGATGGCGAGGTGCGCATGCGAATCGAGCCGGAGCGCAAACGAGTTGTGGTCTGGCGGGATACCGACGGCAATCCGGAAACCGCGCGGTAGACAGCCGCAGCTCAGCCGGGGCTGGGAACACCTTGTCTCGGTGCCGAGGTCGGTTCTTCCAGGAACCAGACACTCGGTGCAAACGGCTATCGGTCTGGGCGCTCTAGAACCAGACTTAGATCGAAACGGTGCTGCGGATCGCTACTGGTCAGAACTCCTCGCGGCCGAATCCACAAGTAGCTGTGGGTTTCCCCCCGCGAGCCTTCTTCGGGCACGACGTAGAGGTAAACGGCCGGATTGTTCGTCGGACGGTAAACAAATCCGTAGTAGGTCGCCAAAAAAGCGAGGAGCCGATTGGGATTACCGGTCGTGCCTTCAAACACGATCCTTCGAACCTGCCGCGAAGCATCAAAGTAATAAGTGACCGTGCCTACCAGATCGTCTTCGGCGGTGCCTGTGACGAGTGGTACACGGTATCCCTGAAAGTTCAAAATAGCCAGACCTGTAGTAACACGTGGAAATCGCGATACCACCCAATCAGGGGATATATCGAAGCGGAATATTTCGCTCATGTCTACTAATGGTGGCAGAGCGTCCTCCACTTCTTGGGGGGAGGCCGTTTTTTGATCGGACCCGTTGCCCATCCCGAGGGACGTGAGGACCGGTTCTCCCGATAAGATTTTGGCTAGCACGGCCGCGAGAGACCCCGATCCAGAAAGCACGACAATTGGAGACAGGACCAACAACAGCCCGATGACAGCCAGGATCACCTGGTTGAGGACCGGGGTTGGCGGAGGTGGTTTGGGTTGTTCCTGGGGTTTCTGCTCGTTGTCGCCCATGGATCACGTAACTCGAACCGCTCGCTCAAGGCCGGGAAAAGCGGGGACTATCAGGGTAAGATGCTCCTTTTAGCTATCAGTCGGGCAATCTTATCGGCCGGATGAACTCGCGCGGTATCCCGCGCTACAATGAGCAGAAGCCGCATGATCGGTACACGCGGGCTGGGCGAGATAAGTCACCGGCCTCGAAAACCATTTCACGGGTTGCTTGCGCCGCCGTTGGGTGGCGAGGGGGGAGGCGTCATGAGACCCGGCGTCCAGGGGAAATACGGCCACCAGGGCGGGTTGGGAAGCTGGCCCAGAGCGAACGGGTTGACCCACGACTGAAATGGAAGAGTCCACGGCCCCTGCGGATTACCCCACGGTCCGAACGGGGTAGCCCCTGGCCGGAAGGGAAATTCCCACTCCTCATACGGCCGAATGTAGGCCCCTAACCCCCAAGTTTTAACGATATGGAGGTGATCATAACTCTCCGCACCCCGGATTGTTGCGCGGCTGTGGCGGTATCCACTGACGACATAATTGGGTGCGTATGGCAAGGCAACTTGCGGCGGTGAAGAAAACTGCACTATCCGACGGCCTTCATCGTTATGAGAAAAATACGAAGGCTGGAAAATCCAGCTTTCAGCCCGCGATTTCGAGGCGGTAAACAGCAGGTACCCGCACAGCACCAGGGTAACAATCGCCGTAAAACCCGTAGCGCGCCCAGACAGTTTAACCCCAAGAATCATGCGTGGATGAAGAGCTTTTCGAAAGGTTTGCATACGCGACCGATCAAGAGCTTTTCTATTGCATTGCCCTTTTTTAGCGTAATTACGCGGCGTCGCGATGCAACCGTAATCCACAGCGCTTAGGTTGGCCCACCACCATCCACGGGCACGAGCCAAGTTCGACCGGATCTCACCAGCGGGTTACTCAGGGGAAAAGCTCAAGGGAACTCACTGGGAAAAAGCCATGCCGCGCCCCAATCAAGGGGAACCCTTTTTGGTACGGGCAGCGAATCCGCTACCTTGGCCCGAAGAATTATGGCGGCGGCAACCCAGCCGGAACTTCCACCATAAGCTCTCCTCTTTGCGGGTCATACACATATCGGTGCCCTGGTGGAAGCCTGGGAAGCTGAATATTGTTTTTTTCAATAATCTCCCGCCAGAACTCTTCGTGCGATTGCGGCTTTCGGCCGTGTTCCGCCTCGAATAATTGCAGAGCCTGGGGAACCTGAATTCGAAACGCCATGTGTTCTTTGCTGCGGAAATAGACGTATACGGGCGTGGTCAAAAAGCCTGGCTGGAGACTGCTGCCCTTTTGTCCGACGCCCACATCTGCTTTCACGTACTGCCCCTCAGTGGCGGCCGGCAGTGCCTGTGGGGTCGTCGGCGGTGGCGGCACCATCCCTGTACTTGGTGGGGTGCTAGGTGGGCTTGGGGGCGATGGAGCGGCACCAAAATCACTTGTCACGTCCTCCGGACGCGCAATCCCTGGAGGCATCGCCACCGGGCGGCGTTGTTGACTTGCGGCAGGCGGACTCGGAGTTGCTAGCGCGGGCGAAGCGGGAGCCGGGGCCGTCGTAACCTGCCCTCCAGCACTCGGCTTCGGTGTCACCCGAAAAGAGTCGTCGGAACTTGTTGAACACCCAATCACAAACACCAGCCCGACCAGTCCAGTACCCAAGGAAATCAACTTCTTCCAGCGGAATCGGGCCATGGCCACACCTCTTCAACGAATGTTTTCAGGATTGATCAGTTTCTGGCGACACAATCGATTGTAATCGCCGGGTGGAGCGCACAACCAGTGGTGCCGAAACCACCGTCCCGTTTTCCCAAGTCGGGGGCTGCCGCACACAGAATCGGCATGTTTCCAAAGCTTTGAGCGCGTTGTGAGCCGTGAGATCGAAGTGAAGTGGCGTGATCGCAATCTTCCCCTGAGCCAACACGGAAAGGTCGGTCCCGTGGTCTCCGGGTTCGGGCGCCGGCTCGCCGGTTGCCCAGTAGTACGTTCGCCCCCATGGATCCACGCGCTTCTCGTACCGCTCGCCGAACTGACGCACATCCATCGGAACAACACAGACTTCAGGCTGTGGATTGAACACGGCCGCCGTCGGGATGTTGAGATTGAAAAGCCGACTTCCTGCAGGCTTTTTCTCTAACAGTTGGGCAATGATCTGCACTGCAATTTCTGCCGCGCGGTCGAATAGGGGATTTTCCTCAAACTGAAGCGATACGGCGATACTCGTGATCCCGAAAAACGCCCCTTCGATAGCGGCAGCAACGGTTCCCGAATACAGGACGGCAATACCCGCGTTGAGTCCTACATTGATTCCGCTGACCACAACATCAGGACGACGAGGGCACAACTCCGTCACACCAAGTTTGACACAGTCCGCCGGGCTTCCGTCGACCGCAAACCCGAAATGCTTATCGCCCTGAAAAACTTCCTTGAGAATGAGTGGGCGCAAATAAGTGATGGAATGCCCCACTCCGCTTTGCTCTGTGGCGGGAGCGACGACCTGCACCTCCCCCAACTGCTTGAGCGCTCGAGACAAAGCAGCCAACCCTGGCGCATAGATTCCATCGTCATTTGTCAGCAGTATCAGCACGGCGTCAACTCATTCCTCTTAATCCGGGTGAGCACCGTTTCTCTGAAACGATCCGAACGCAGCACCGATGCGCGACCTAAAAGCCGCCACAACCTCTATTGGTAAACTATATCGATGCTAGTGATAATCGGCAACGATCAAGTTGCGGTGAGCGGTCCACGCTGATCACGTTGACGCTGCTGCTTTTCCTGGAGCCTGGCCCATTTCCGCTGGCTGAAACTATTGGAGCGGTGCCACCTGACCGACGTCCCACAGCGGATGTGCGTAAAAGACCAAGACTGTCGCCGGTGAATGGCGGGACTGCGTTTTCTTAAGGTTTTAGTGTAGGATGGATAAGTGATCGTTGAGCGTCAACCATCTACCTTTCTGGATGCCTGAGCAGACTCAGGCTGATAATGCAATCTCCCATATTTGTATTGCGTGGCAAAATCCCATGGAGCAGACTGCCCATTCGCTCTCAAAGGTTCCTGATGCCCGTGGCCGATTTGGACCATTTGGCGGACGTTACGTGCCGGAAACCCTGATCGCTGCCTTGGACCAGTTATGGGCCGAATATCAGCGAGCCACACAGGACCCCACTTTCCACGCGGAACTTGAACACCTTTACCGCCACTATGTTGGGCGACCGTCCCCGCTGTATTACGCGGAACGACTATCAGAATTCTGCGGCGGCGCGCGGATTTATTTGAAGCGGGAAGACCTCAACCATACTGGTGCGCACAAGATTAATAACTCGCTCGGCCAGGCGCTCCTCACGGTCCGCATGGGAAAGCGACGGGTCATTGCGGAAACCGGGGCAGGTCAGCACGGGGTGGCAACCGCCACGGCATGTGCTCGATTCGGCCTTGAGTGCGTTATCTACATGGGTGAAGAAGACATGCGTCGTCAGCGGCCGAATGTTTTCAACATGCGGCTGCTCGGGGCCCAGGTGGTGCCTGTCACCAGTGGATCACGAACGCTTCGTGACGCAATCAACGAGGCGCTTCGCGACTGGATGAGTTCCGTCGAGACGACACACTACTGCCTCGGATCGGTCACCGGCCCGCATCCTTTTCCACAAATTGTCCGCGATTTTCAATCGGTCATCGGGAAGGAAACCCGCTCACAGTGCCTTGAACAATTCGGGCGACTACCGGACTGGATTGTGGCATGCGTAGGGGGAGGAAGCAACTCCGCCGGCATGTTTTATCCGTTCATTGATGACGATGTGAAACTTCTGGGGGTCGAAGCCGGAGGGCGTTCTTCCCGTCTCGGGGACCATGCGTCGACCCTCTGTTACGGTCGCCCCGGCATTCTCCACGGTACCTACTCCTACGTTTTGCAAGACGAAGACGGCCAAACTGCGGACGTGCACTCAATCTCCGCCGGTTTGGACTACCCGGGCGTGGGACCCGAACACAGTTATTGGAAAGAGACGGGGCGTGTTACCTACACCAACGTGAGCGATCGCCAGGCTTTGGAAGCGTTCCAGACCATGGCGCGATTGGAGGGCATCCTTCCCGCCCTCGAAAGTGCCCATGCCCTGGCCAAGGCCATGGAGCTGGCCCCAACATTGGGTCGGGACCAGGTGATCGTCGTCTGCCTTTCCGGAAGAGGAGACAAAGATACCCAGGAGGTGGCGAGACTGCTGGGGCATGATTTCGCATAGACGCGCGGGTATATCCTCTGTATCTTTGCGATCACTCTGGAAGCTTGCAGCAGGAAATCCATATGTCGGCTGTTTCTACCGTTTTTCAACAACTCCGCCAGCATGGCAAAAAAGCCCTGATGCCGTTTCTTACGGCGGGCGATCCCAATCTGGAGTTTACCGAGGAGGTCATTCAACTGCTTTCCGAGGAAGGTTGCGCGCTGCTGGAATTGGGATTCCCGTACAGCGATCCCATCGCGGATGGCCCGGTTATTCAGGCATCTTATACCCGCGCACTGCGGAGTGGGGTCAAGGTGGACGCGGTGTTTGACACTGTCGCCCGGGTCGCACCGAAGGTTGCTACTCCGATCGTGGGAATGGTGAGTTATGCCATCGTTCTCCGACGCGGACTTCAGAGGTTCGTCGAGGCTGCGCGGTCATCCGGTCTGGCAGGACTCATCATCCCCGATCTGCCGGTTGAAGAGTCCAGCGAGCTTCGCGCGGTGTGCGATGAAGCGGATTTGGATTTGATCCAATTGATTACTCCCACCACGCCGCGGCCTCGGGCGATCGAAATCGCCCAAAAAAGCCGGGGATTCATTTACTATGTGTCCGTGGCCGGGATTACCGGTGAACGATCTGAGCTACCAGCCAGCGTGGTGGAAAATGTGGCCTGGTTACGGCAGCAGACCGATCTACCGATCTGTGTGGGATTTGGCGTCAGTCGGCCGGAACATGCCCGAATGGTGGCACAGGTCGCCGATGGGGTCATCGTAGGATCGGCTTTTGTTCGGCGCATTTCCGAAGCTGCTACGCGGCCAAAAGAGGAAGTCCTTCGCGAACTCCAGCAATTCGCCAGGAGTCTCCTTTCTGCACTGGATACAGCACCCCAGTCTTTGTCGCAACGTGATTGAAGAGCCATCAGAGCTCCATCGGACCCGTCTGTGCCTAACTGCCCCCACCTTTCCCATGACGATGGAGACGCGGCCGTCCACACAGGTTCGCGTGGGAGCGACATTCCACCCAGAGGGACCTGATTGTCAGGTACACTTTCGGCGGGACGTGTTCGTCGCGTCTGCTTTACAAAGTTTGGACAGTCCATTTTGCTGACCCAGCTCCAACTCCTCGGTTCAGTTGCTGGCCACACGGGAGGGGCAATTCATGAATTGCCCCTAAAACATGTTCCGCCGTGGCCACTCGGAGATTTTTGCAGGCCTGGGGATGGGACATGTGTGCCGGCGGGTTGACGCGCGAGCGAAATCCAGTTTCGTGCCGACGTCCACTGAACCCAAGCCTAATCCGACGTCGGTCGACCGGAAACGCCAACGCCCGTGAGGAATCAATAGGTTCTCGGTCGTACCCGCGCTTGCACACGCAGAGGAAGGCCCTGGATTCGCAGAAATCCTTCCGCGTCGCTCTGGTTGTAATCTCCGCCCGCTTCCATTGTGGCAATGCCTTCATCGTAAAGGCTGTTGGGACTGGTCCGGCGATCCACGAAGATATTTCCTTTATACAAGCCGAGTGTCACCTCCCCAGTCACCGGCTTCTGAATTTCGCGGATCATCGCGAGAAAGGCATCCATTTTGGCGGAATACCAGAAGCCATAATAAACGAGTTCCGCTACCTCCGGAGCCAGTCGGTCCCGCAAGTGCATCACATCTCGATCAAGCGTCAATTGTTCGATTTGCCGATGGGCGAAGTACAGGAGTGTCATTCCTGGTGCTTCATAGACGCCCCTGCTCTTCATCCCCACAAAGCGATTCTCCACCATGTCCACCAGCCCGACGCCATTCCGACCGCCAATCTGGTTCAGTCGGTTAACAATTTCATAGGCGCTGAGACTCTCGCCATTTACCCGGGTGGGAACGCCTGATTCAAACGCAATGGTGACTTTTTCCACACGGTCAGGCGCCCTCTGCGGTGGCGTGGTCATTCCAAATTCAACCAACTCCACGCCGTTGACAGAAAGATCTTCCAGACGTCCGGCCTCATAACTGATATGAAGGCAGTTTTCGTCCGAGCTGTACGGCTTCGCGGCCGTTGCCTTGACGGGAATTCCCTTTTGTTCGCAATATGCGATCATTTCCTTCCGCCCGGGGAATTTCTCACGGAACTCTGCCAGGCGCCACGGAGCCAGGACCTTGATCCCGGGCTGGAGGGCTTCCGCGGCAAGCTGGAAGCGACACTGATCGTTACCCTTACCGGTTGCACCATGGGCAAAAGTATCGGCACCAACCTCCCGGGCAACCTGAAGACAGACCTTGGCAATAAGAGGCCTCGCTATGGACGTACCCAGCAAGTAGACACCTTCATACCGGGCGTCCCACTGCATGACCGGAAAAGCGAAATCCCGGCACAACTCTTCTTTGGCGTCCACCAGCCGGGCAGATTTGGCTCCGATTCTTTTAGCTTTCTCCAGGATGGCCCCACGGTCCTCACACGGTTGCCCCAGATCCACATAGACCGCGTGGACATCGTAGCCCCTCTCAACCAACCAACTCAGAATGACTGAGGTATCCAATCCTCCGGAATAAGCCAGCACGCAACTTGCCATAGCAAAGCCGTCCTTTTAAGGTGATTGGTTTCTCAGTGCGACCCGCCACCGCACAAAAGCCGTAACTCACACAACAAGTCGAGAAATACGTATTGTAACGGACCGAGGCCATCATCCCAACAACCGCGCCCAGGTAACACAGCCCGGCTTTTCCTCTGGCGAGTGGGTGCCGTGCCCAATTGGCTCGTGTCGCCCAGGATGCACCTGCTATCAGGTCTGCCTCTTCAACGTTGGATACTCTGTTTTGCATGACCGGGCACGACAAGCGTGCCACTCTGTGTTCCACGGACGTCGTGAAAGGCGTCCCTCCAATAAGCTCGGATTCCACGCCGCACGAGCGTCCCGGTTGCAGCCCAATCAAGTTAGGGACTGGAGGACCCGGTTCCACCCGGGCCACGCCACTCGTAGGGGCGATTCATGAATTGCCCCTACCACACTTTGCACTCGTGGCACGTCATGGTTTTTTGCAAAAGTGGGGATGAGTCAGCCCAGCAGCCTCCTTCCCTGCTCCCAATTTTTCGGAAGTTTTTCGCGAGCCAAAATGGCCGCAAATGCAAAAATCCGGCAACAGTCTGAGATCACATCCCCATCAAAAAAGTAACTCCGGCACGCACGCCGGAGCCCTATCGAAGCGCGCCCGGAGGGAGTCGAACCCCCAACCCTCGGTTCCGAAGACCGATGCTCTATCCAGTTGAGCTACGGGCGCCCGAGAGCAGGCAGCCATCCTTGAAGGTTTTTACTTTCATCTATTGTATGGGCCAGAAAACCGTGCGCAAAGCCGCCTGGTAGGAGTCCGTCCGATCCCCTACGCGCCTGTGGAAATCCGGCACGAGTCCACACGAGCGAGGTTGATCGCTCCCAACCCCATGGCGAGCAGGGGCCTCGGTCCCCGTTTTCCACTCCAACCCCGCCGGTTTTGTCCGCATTTTCTGTACAACCTGAATTCAATTGTACCCCCTGAGTATTTTTGTCAGCTTAATCTGGGCAGATCAGCTCAAGTTCGGCGCATCTTGCCAGCTACTGTGACCTATGGTTTTACGAGGACCGAGTCGGGGCGTCCCCAAGCATGCCCACGACTGGGTTGACCGACGCTCGTCATGGCTTGTGTCTTTTCTCCAGGAATTGCACAGGCTTATCAGTCACTCAAAGACCCTGTTTCATCGTTGGAGTTGCAGCCTTCTGGTTACTACTCAGGTACGACAACAATGACTATTCAACGACGCTCTATTCTCTCGGCTGGGTTGTGGTACTGGAACGACCGCCTCCCCGCTGCTGACTGTCCCGCACGGCCTTTGTCAAGCCTTTTACCGCTACTGGCTAGCTGGGGCGTGAAGAAGCACAATTCTCGGCGCCCGCGACGATCTGGTCGGCGTCGCTCTTTCGAAATGCTCGAAGCCCGCGATCTCTTCTCCGTCAGTCCCCTGACGGACACACTCCTGCCCCTGACAAATTTTGGCAGCCAGTCCAGCGCGACAAGTCGGGCGGTAGCACTGTCATGGTCCGGTTTCGAGTCCACCACCAACGGCACAATCGCACGCCTCCGTGCGACGTTTCAGGGGGACCCGCAAATCCGGCAGTTAGGTGCCGGAGTCATGGTCTCACTCGACGGCACGGATCTCTGGCTGGCAACAGGCGATCCGGTTCTCCCCGTGACATCGGTGCTGTTGGCGCTTCCTGCAGGCACGGAGCTTGTCGCCGTCGAGCCGATTCTCACAAGTCAAATCGACGTCATTGGCCACGGGCTACCTCCGGTCGTGGCGCCCAACCCCGTGCCCTTCGACTCGGTGGAGGACGCCCATCTCGATTGGACCCAGGTTTTGGACCGCTCTCTGAGCGCGTCAGAGATTGTCCATTTCTCCAACTACATCTGGGGTGGATATCGTCTTGCCACGGTTTCCATCTCGCCGATCATTTACGACCACTCTTCCGGAGAGCTGGCGTTTGTTCGGCAAATCGAGCTTAACCTTACCCTCACTCCCACCGCCGACGACTTACCCGTGAATCCGCTGCTTGCGAGTCAGGTGGCGGGCTTTGTTGCTAATCCAGAGGTCCTGCAAACATATTCGACCGCCACGGCCTCCCCGCCGGTTGACCCCTATGAGTACGTGGTTGTCACCAGCGCGGCACTCGCGAGGGAATTCGAACCGCTGGTCCAGGAAAAAATTGCCCGCGGTCTCACCGCGCGCATCGTGACCACCGAATGGATAGCCGAAAACTACCGTGGGACGGAAAACGGAGACCTTGCCGACCGCATTCGTCAGTTCCTGTCGGACGCCTATTTCAACCACGGTACACGGTGGGTCCTGCTCGGAGGTGACGCCGAGGTCGTGCCGGCGCGCGGTGTGTATGTCGCTGTAGGCAACACGGTTGAAACAGCGCTTGCCACAGACATGTATTACGCCTGTCTGGATGGGCCATGGAACCGGGACGGCGACAACTTGTGGGGAGAACGAACAGATGGACTCAACGGTGGGGACATCGACCTGGTTCCGGAACTCTTCGTCGGCAGGGCACCGGTGAGCAACGCCACAGAGGCCCGAAATTTCGTTGCCAAAACGCTCTTGTACGCAACGACGCCGCATCCCAATGCCACAACGGCCCTGCTCTTGGGCGAAAAACTTGATAGCATCACTCAGGGGTCGATTTCAAACGAAATTATCCGGCAACAGACAATTCCCTCAGACTGGAATGTGCAAACCCTCTATGATTCGGACACTCAAGCCTGGACCACGGCCCAGATTGTGGCCGCGTTAAACTCCTCGCCGAATATCGTCCACCATCTAGGTCACGCCAATTCCACCTATGTCGCACGAATGACCGTATCTCAGGTAGCCGCACTGAGCAACGCCTTTCCCTATTTCATGTATTCGCAGGGGTGTGATGCCGGCGCTTTCGACACTCGCGACGTGGCCATTGCTGAAGGGCACGTTGTCGCGCCGCATGGCGCTGTGGCAGTCGTCATGAACACCCGATATGGATGGTACGTGCCTGGCAACACGCCCGGTGGCAGCCACGACTACGCCCTGGCCTTTTTCGATGCGATATTCAATGAGCATAAAGTACGACTCGGTGAAGCACTGGTTGATTCCAAACTCGACAACCTCTTCCGTTTAAGCGCCGGCGGTGCCTATCGGTGGATCCACTTCACGTCCACATTGTTTGGTGATCCTGAGCTTGCCCTCCAAACGGGAGATTGGGTCCCTCCCCAGCGAGCCCTCATAAGCGGTATCGTGTTTGAAGATCAAAACCGAGACAGACAACGGGATCCGAGCGAACGTGGAATGTCCAACCAGCTCGTGTATCTCGATTTGAATGGCGACGGCCGCTGGAATCACGGTTCAACGACTTTTACCCAAAATTCATCGGTCCCTCTTCAAGACAACGGAACCATCATTTCTCAGTTGCAGGTCTCCGGTGTAGGACGAGTTCACAATCTTACTGTTTCCATCAATATTTCGCATACCTACGTTGCCGATTTGCGGATCACGCTCATAAGCCCCACGGGAAAACGCGTCACGCTCGTCGCCAATGCGGGTGGTTCGGGAGATAACTTCACTGACACCGTATTTGATGACTCTGCGTCACGGTCCATTCTGGAAGCCGCTGCCCCCTTTACAGGTACTTTTCGTCCTGTCGATCCCCTGGGACTTCTCAAAGACGATCTTGCAGACGGGACGTGGTCCCTGGAAGTATCCGACACCGCGCCCTGGGACACGGGCGTGCTCAACCGCTGGTCGCTGACGTTTTCTTATGAAGAACCGTACACCGTTACAGATTCTAACGGTGCGTATATCTTCAGTGGCCTTGCTGCCGGCGACTACACCGTGCGCTGCGCAAGGGCCGCCTCGGCGTGGCCGGTTTCTGCCGATCCCGGGGTAACGGTTTCACTCACCCCAGGGGAACAGCGCACGGACGTCAATCTGGCCATTTCAAATATTCCCTCGACCTCGGTTGACCTGGGCGAAATCACGCTACAATCAATTCTCGTCGATACCTCCCGGCCCCAGCTCTACCGACTGATAGCCACACACGATGGCCTGCTCTCGATGGTGGTGCCCGACTCAATATCGTCCTCTACCGCACGTGTTTCGCTGTACAACGCGCAGGGCGAAACGATTGGTAGTCACCCACTCTCAGCAGACCCACAAAGATTTGACTGGACTGTGCTGGCCGGAGGGGAGTATTACCTCCTTCTCGACGGTCTCCAGGGTGAAATCCGTCTGATCAACTTGGTTGGAATTCATCCCGGAAGCGTCACGATTTTCGGCACCTCGGGCGATGATCAAATAAATCTGTCTCTTCAGCACGGGCTGGTAGTGTCGGTAAACGGCGTCCAATATGACCTCACGAATGAATTCACTGGTAGCGGCGGCGCCCTGAGTATCACCGCAAATGGTTTGGAAGGTAACGACAGCCTCACGCTGGTCCTGAACGACAGTGATTGGTATCTCCGGGGTGAACCAGGTGGAATTCGGGCCACAAGTGGATCAATCGCGGTATCCGCCTCGGGGGTCGAACTCGTACAGGTATGTGCCGGTAAAGGGAACAATACGGCCGAATTGAGCGACTCTCCCGGTGACGATGTATTTGTGTGTCAACCCGGTTTTGCCCAATTGCGCGGTCCGGGATTTGAAATCAACGTGGAAAATTTTTCCATCGTGCACGCATACAGCCGCGCCGGTGGGGACGATGTCGCCCATCTGTCTGATTCCATGGGCGATGACCGCTTTGTGGCCCGCCCCGATTACTCCGTGATGTCAGGCTCCGGATTTTATCACCGCGTGAAAGGTTTCCGGTACGTACATGCATACAGCCGCAACGGCGGGAATGACTCGGCTCAACTCTTTGGGTCAACCAACTCCGACATTCTCACAGGCACGCCTGATTGGGTGAGCATTCGGAGAGACGGTTACTTTGCCCGGGCAAAATTTTTCAAGACGGTGGAAGTCGTCGGAAATGGCGGGACCGACGTGGCTCAACTGAGCGGGTCTTCTCAGCAAGACCGCCTCGTCGCCGGGCCGAGATGGTTGAGCCTGTCGATGAATGAAAAACTCATCACCATCCGCGGGATCCCCCAGATCATTGTGAATGGCGGATCCGGTTGGGATATCACAGAGCTCACAGACTCGGCGGGTGATGATCGGTTGCGTTCCTGGTCAGGCAAAACACTTTTTAGTGGTCCCGGCTTCAATATGATCTTGACCTCGTTCGAAGAGGTAACCGCCCGTTCTGTCAACGGTGGAGCGGATGCTGCTGAACTCTGGGACTCCAGCGGCGACGATACGTTCGTCAGTTCGCCGCAGGTATCACGGATGGTAGGACCGGGATTCCGTCACACGGTCGAAGGTTTTCGCTACGTCCACGGATACGCGACCGCCGGTTATGATACTGCCTCTCTGTCAGGAGGGCTGTCTGCCACCGCCTGGACGCTTCGCGATCGGCAGGCAATTGCCGCGGATGTAAACACTTACCGGCGGGCAAAGGCCTTTGATGCAGTTTTTATCGAAGGGGGCAACTCGAACCAAGACGAGGCCCGGCTGTTTGATACTCCCGGTAACGACTATCTGAAGGTAATCGGTAACGAATTGACGTTTGTGACGTCGGACTGGAACGTGACGTTACGCAACGTCCCGTACGTGAAGGCCTACGGAAGCACCGGGACCAATCTCATCGCTCGGACTGCAATAGACGTGGTGCTGACCCTTTTTGGGTCCTGGGTCTGAAGTTCGACGGACACCGTAAAGGGCGTCCCTTTAATAGGCCCGGGTACCACGCCGACCGAGCGTCCCGGCTGCATCCCAAACATGTGAGAGACTGGAGGGCCCGGTTCAACCCGGGCCACGCCACTGGTGGGAGCAATTCACGAATCGCCCCTACGACTTACTGCACACGTAGCATGTCAATGTTTTTTGCAAACGTGGGGATGGCTTAGGGTTCCCCCTCGTTTTTCTTCGCGGACCGGTTGGTATGCTGGAAGAATGGCGTCCCAATTGCGAAAGGCTGGGAAAAGCGATTACTCGTTGTCTCTCCAACGCGTTTTTTAACAGTCATTTCGATCTTTCCAGCCGTTTTGGAATGATGATTGGGTATAAGAACGTCTTTAACGAAGTTTGATCCGTCACTCCTGCTAACTGACACGCACGGAATAATGGGCAAGGACGTATCTCTCTATGAAATCTTCCAGCGGTTATTCGAGCGGTTTGGTCCCCAACATTGGTGGCCTGGGGAAACTCCCTTTGAGGTGCTTGTCGGAGCGGTGTTAGTCCAGAACACAGCCTGGTCCAACGTGGAGAAGGCCATTGAAAGACTACGAGAGGCGGGACTCACCAACCCGAAGGCTCTTTATTCTGTCCCGGAGACTGAGCTCGAAGAGTTGATTCGACCTGCCGGCTATTATCGCATTAAGGCTCGCCGGCTGCGAAACCTTTTGCGCTTTTGCATCGAACGTTATGGAGGTTCGCTGGAGCGGATGTTTCGCACACCTCTCAAGGAACTCCGCGAAGAGTTACTCTCCATCAACGGCATAGGCCCCGAGACTGCCGACTCAATCCTCCTTTACGCCGGAAATCTGCCGACGTTCGTGGTCGATGCCTACACACACCGCATATTTGCGCGGCATGGGTGGGTGGATTTCGACATCGACTATCACACTTTGAAGGATTATTTTGAAAGTCAACTGGAGCCGGATACAGCCCTCTATAATGAGTTTCACGCTCTGCTGGTAAAATTAGGAAAGGATTATTGCCACAAGAAGCAACCTCGATGTGAAGAGTGTCCGCTGCGAGAATATCTTCCCGAAGGCGGACCTTACGAGCCTGTCTGAGCACGGGACTCAGATACCTTCTGAGGCCAAGAATCGCGTGTTATTGATGGAGTATCTGTTATTCGCCATCCTGTCAGACTCGGGTATAACGTTCGATGTCCCTTTTCGAAGCAGAGGACCAGGCCCGACGACGTGATGTTCAACCGCTGGCTGCGCGAATGCGCCCGCGAACGCTGGAGGAATTCGTTGGTCAGGAACACTTTTTGGGGGAAGGCAAATTACTGCGGCGTCTCATCAAAGCCAACCGTCTGGGTTCGGTGATCTTTTACGGACCGCCGGGAACGGGCAAAACCACGCTGGCGCGACTCCTGGCCACGGAAACGAAAAGCGTTTTTCGACAAATCAGCGCGGTGACTGCCGGTGTCAAGGAACTCCGGGAGATTATCGAGGAAGCATACCGGCGCCTGGCAGCCACGGGACAGAGAACCGTCTTGTTCATCGACGAGATTCACCGGTTCAATCGGGCACAGCAGGAGGTGCTTCTTCCTCACGTGGAGGAAGGTGTCATTGTTTTGGTGGGTGCAACCACAGAGAACCCTTTTTTCAGCATCACGAGCGCCCTCATCAGCCGGAGCCGGGTTTTCGAGTTTCAGCCGCTTTCCCCCGAACATATCAAGGTTCTCATTCGCCGTGCTTTGGAAGACAAGGAACGTGGGCTCGGGCAGTACGAAGTGATCATGGACGAGGATGCTCTGGACTTTCTGGCGCACGCCTGCGACGGCGATGCTCGGCGCGCCCTGTCGGCCCTCGAAGTAGGCGTGCTCTCTTCGGAAACGTTTCCTCTACGGTTCACGCGGCAACTGGCAGAGGATTCATTGCAGCGGAAGGCAGCCGTTTACGACCGCGCCGGGGACGCCCATTACGACACCATTAGTGCGTTTATCAAGAGCATTCGAGGAAGCGATCCCGACGCAGCGATTTACTGGCTTGCCAAGATGCTGGAGTCCGGGGAAGACGTGCGATTCATCGCGCGTCGCCTGATGATCCTGGCCAGTGAAGACATCGGCAACGCCGATCCTACGGCCCTGATGCTTGCCGTTGCGGCGGCCCACGCCTGTGAAATGGTCGGTCTGCCCGAATGCCGCTTAAATTTGGCTCAGGCAGCGATTTATCTCGCCTTGGCGCCGAAATCGAATGCCGTCATCATGGCAATCGACGATGCCATAGAGGACATCCGCTCGAATCGAGTCCTGCCGGTCCCCATGCACCTTCGAGACGCAAACTACCCCGGCGCGAAGCGACTGGGCCACGGTGCCGGGTATCAATACGCCCACGACTTTGAGAACGGAATCGCAGCTCAAGACTATCTGGGAGTGGCAAAAACCTACTACCACCCCACCGATCGAGGGTTTGAAAAAGAGCTCCAAGCACGCTTAGAAAAAATCCGGGCCATCCTGCAGTCCGCCAAATCGGACGCTTCAGAACCCGCGCACGACAAACCCCGAAAAGGGGCAGTCCGCGGAGGCAAGCCATCTTCCACGAATGTTGATTCTTCCTCATGAGGAGGTGTCCGCTGTGGTGTCAAGTGTGAGCATTTCCATAGCGTCTCTTGAACTGACACGTAAATTGTTCGTTCGGTGGCGGGAAAACTTTGTATTCCGCACAGCTAAGCGCGGAATGAAGAGCCCTCGTGATAGGATCATATGGCCAATAATCTTCTTAATAGCATCGGCATTTTTGACGCGATCTGGCCCCGACCATACCGCTTGTGCCGATCAGGGAACTCAGCAGCCTGAGGTGGAAATCGAGTTGGCCGTGGATCCCAGACTACCGCCACTCACTCAGCACGAATGGGCCCGTGAACTTGGTCGAATGGGGATCACACGCGTGAGAATCCGCACTGCGTTTCCGTCAGATCAACCGAAGGTAGAAGTACTGCCCACATCTCCCCAACCCACTTACCGCGTCATTGGGATCATCAACAATTCCAACGAACTCGTCGTGCCGGGGGCACGCTTTTCCATTCGACAGTTGGGCGGTTTTGTGCGGTGGATTGATGAACTGCGAACCAGCGGCCCACCGGAATCTCGCCCCAAAACAGTGGCGTTTGGGTTAGACCTCGTCCGCTTCCAGTTAGTCAAACAGGATCTTGCACAACCGGTGGCCATTTCTACCCTGGGGCGAAACAGCCGCGAAATCGTGGACCAACTCCTTGCGAAATTGCACAACCCCGTCGTCTGGGATGAACGCGCGAAGTCCCTCCTGTCATCACATGAAGTTAACGAGGAACTCAAGAATTCAGCTTCTGGCACGGTGCTGGCGTACCTCTTGCGCTATGACGGCCTGGCCCTGGTGCCACGGGGCGACGTGCAGGGCGTCAAATACTGGATTGTCCGCGGCGGCCCCAACGTTGCCTGCTGGCCTGTGGGATGGCCTCCTGAAGAGGGTGAAAGCACCGCGGTGCCGCAACTGCTCGAGTTTCTCACCGTCAACATACAAAACGTCAACATTCGTGCGGTGCTGCAGTCGATCGAATCGCGTCTTGGTCTTGTCGCCCTTTTTGACTATCCAGCGCTGGTAAGATACGGCATCGATCTCGAAAAAACCTCAATCAACATTCCCCAAACAAAGACCACATACAGTCAGATCATCAAGCGAAGCCTGTTCCAGGCGAAGCTGAAGGGAGAGGTGCGGGTGGATGATGCGGGGAAACCATTCCTGTGGATCACCACCCTTCGGCCAATCGAGGATTAGAGCCTCTCCAAAACTCAAACGGCGTCTGGCAATTTAGGCCAGTTCTGAGGTTCTCACATAGGCACCAAAAGGCTTTCACTTACAGCCCTGAACGTCCTCCTGATTCGCATTGCCAGCTATTGTGCCAGGCCATGTCCCCTCCGCTCTTCCCCACCGCCACCCGCCAGGAAAGTACCGGTTATCCCGGTCGGCGTCGGCCAAGCCAGAAATACCAAAATTCATTCCGAGAGCCCAATACCCGACCTAAAATTGAAGCGTTGCTCTTGACAGCCACGACCTTCAGTCGTAAAAAACTGCCGAGTCAGTCGGGCGAGAAGTGACACAAGTAGTTCGATTGTCGAAGGAGATGTACTCATGTTCGCGGTAAATCTCGGTTTAACTCTTCCTCCTCTGCCACCCGTGGATATTCCCTGGCCCGGAATGCACGTCTTGGTGGTCCACTTTCCCATCGCACTCCTGCTGGTGGCCCCAGTATTCGTCCTCCTCGGACTGATCTTCGCGCCGCGCTGGCAGGGATTTGCAATCTCGGCTGTGTTGTTGCTTGCCCTGGGCACAGCGGGAACCTTCGTGGCGGCGGCTACCGGGCTAGCCGCGCGGGATATCGTCGAGGAAGGTCCTGATGAAATGTTCGAGGTGATGGAAGAACACGAAGAATACGGCCTGCTTACACGGAACATATACCTCGGCGTGACGATTGCCTACGCAATCTTTGTGCTCCTCACCTTGACAGTACCGTCCATCGGCAAGGCAGTCGTCCGCATCCCGATTTCGCTGGTCTTTTTAGTGGCCATGGCAGTGGCTGGCTTGTATCTTGCTCACACAGCCCACCTTGGCGGCATATTGGTCCATCAGTATGGCGTCAAGGCGAAACTAACTGAAACGCGAGAACGTGCGGAAGATAAAAAACAGCGTGCGAATACGGAAATCAAAGATCAAGCCTCACAACCTGCCGACGAGCAGGATCGAGCCGCCAGATCCCCGAAAGACACGGAAGAAACCGAATCTTCCAAACCTCAAGCTCAATTACAATCGGAGCACTCGGACCAGCCAGCCTCCTCGGCCGAGGCGCCCTCCACCCAAGAACCCTCCGCTGCCGAGTCCGAATCAAAACAAGAGAAAGAGTGAAACTCAACGGTTGACGATTGGGACAGTCCGCTGCCCCCGCGAATCAGCCTTGCCGAGTAGTGCCTTTTGATTTCGGCAGCCGTTTCCAAAAACGGTCGATCGCCCGTTGGAGAATTTCTACTGCGACAACCAGTACAACAGCAGAAACAAAGATCGTGTTGGGGATGATTCCATAATCCAAATACCAACTGTGAAAATCCGATTTTCCAACCTCCGTGACGAGAATCGCCACATCTCGACGAGGCCCTTGGGACAGGATTCGGCCTGTCGCATCAATCACCGCTGAAAAGCCCGTGTTGGCCGCAATCAAGAATGGCTTTCTGGTTTCCACTGCCCGAAACACACCACATATCAGGTGCATATCAAGTTCACTCGATCCCCAGAACCATCCGTCGTTTGTCAAATTGACGAGCACGTCCGGTTCGGCTCCGTGCTTTCGCAGCTCGAGAATCTGCTGGCGAATAAGATGAGGAATCACGCTCTCAAAGCAAATGTTAGGGCAGAACCGCACACCTCGCACCGAGAACGCTTTTGGCACTTTGCCCGGTGTTGTATTCGTGCTTAATGGTGTGAGGTACCGCATCAGGGGAAATTCGTCGGCGAAGGGCACGTATTCCCCGAACATCACCAGGTGCATCTTATCATAGCGTCCCAGATAGCAATACCCTTTGGTCTCAGAGCTGTGGTGTGTTGCTCCTTCAGAAGCTCCTGGAGAGACTGATATGCTGTCCCGCCTGTTCGTGGCCCCACCATTTGCGGATTTCGGAAAAACTTCATCCGTGGAACATTTTCCCACGAATGCGGCCGAGTTGTAATAGCGTACCCCGGATCCGGTATAAGCGACGGTCTCGACGCCTAAAATGAGCCTTGACGCGAGTTGACTCGCGAGGCGTTCCATCGCTGCTTGGCTGCTCCGCTTCGCCGCGACAAGCTGATCCACAAATTCGTGATCAGTGTTTCCCTTGGCACGCCATTCAGGCGGGACAGCGGGGTGAGAGTCGGCGTCAATCAACAATCCCCCGTAAACTGTCTCCGGCCAAACCATGAGATCGAGGTCACGGTATTGTCTGGCCGCGAGGAAAGCCAATTCAAGATAGTGACGGTGGATACGCTCCCGTTTCTCCTCACCGTCCTCCAGTCGAATATCCTGCGAACCCTGGATGAGGGCCACCCGCACGGTCGAAGTTTGTGGCGTTGCCGCGTGGACCACCAGACGGTAATGGCCGTACACCACAACCGCCCCCAGCACGACCCCTGCCGCCATAAGTGGACGACCGGCAGCCAAGACATACCGAGTTAGTTTTTTTGCGGAGATCGCGTCCGAAGAAACCTCATTCGATCTTTGGTATGCCCCAGCCCGGTGGAATTCTGCCATGCGCTGTGCCGCCAAATAAAGGCAACCCGAAACAAGAATCATGACCCACCCTACGCCGTACGTTCCGACCAGGTCAGCCACCTGAATCAGGCTGAGCCACCGGTATTGGGTGTGCGCAAGGCTGGCCATGGTAAAACCCGTGAGTAAATGTGCCCGCGCCACCTCCAGCCCTGCCCAAATGGTGGCAGCCGCCGCAGGGATCGGTATTCGGCAGAGGTGCACGGCTATTCGACTGAAACCTATAAAGCACGGCAAATACCAGGCGAGATAGAACGAGAGGGCCACCCAGCCGAAACTTGTGGCCCAGTGAGGCAAACGAAGCCAATGAAGAGCCGCCATCCAGAAGGCAAATCCAACTCCCGCGAGAATGAGATATTCTCGAGTTTTCAGGGGCTGTGAACGCCCGATAAGTGCGCACCAGAAACACGGTCCCACCCACGCCAGAGGTGCCACATCAAGAGGAGGAAGCGCCATCCATAACAGAACCGCCCCAATGGCCGCCAGCAAGAACGTCTGCCGATCCGCGCTCAAAGCCAGTCTGCTTTTCCACGCGCGATTCTTCTCAGATGCGACATTCTTTCCACGGGAATGATGGCGGTGGGGAGTTGCGCCGGTGGATCCGTCACTGCGGCCCATTTTGGCCAACCTCAGTCTCTTCGGACCTCCCAAAGTCATCAGCTTATCTTCACGTTCTTGTCGCTCAGGATGAGAAATCTTTCCAAAATGGCCGGACCGGCCGCAGTGAGGAAACTTTCCGGATGGAACTGCACTCCGAAAACGGGATACTCCTTATGCCGAATGCCCATGATTTCGGGGCTGCCATCCGGGAGAAACGACCATGCACAGACCTCGAAACATTCGGGCAGCGACTCGGGTTCGATCACCAAACTATGGTAACGGGTCGCCACAAAGGGATTTTCGATCCCCTCAAACAGCCCCTTCTGATCATGGTAGATCATGTCCGTCTTGCCATGCATCAGCCGCCTCGCCCGGACGATCCTCGCACCAAACGCCTGCCCGATGGACTGATGCCCCAGACAGACCCCCAGAAGCGGCACCCGTCCTGCAAAATAGCGGACGCACTCCACCGATATCCCGGCTTCTGACGGGGTGCAGGGGCCTGGTGAAATGATGATCCGGTCCGGGTTCCAGCGCTCGATCTGTTCGACGGTTATCTGATCATTTCGCTCTACAGCAATCTCCAACTCGGGGTTGATTTCCCCTAACCGTTGCACAAGGTTGTAGGTGAACGAATCGTAATTGTCCAGCACAAAAATACGCACGCGGATGGTCCTCTTTCTAACAACTCACAGGCATGGAAGCCACGTCCGAAATGATGGCCGAATGGACTCCTGAGCGAGCCACCGCAACGAACACCAAGCTCCGGAAGGGAGAAAAAACGCTTAATGTCGCCTGCCGCAAACCTTCAATTTAACGCTTCAGCACGCCTCTCGGAACAGCGCGTCCACCTTCAAAATACATGGGCTCCTTTTCCACGAGCCCCGCCTATTTAGTGGTGGAGACTTTTCGGGCGTCGTCGGTTCGGGAGGAAGTTCGTCCGGAAAGGACCACATACCGTTCGGGTGGCAGTGTCATTTCCAGAATGCGCAGGCCGAATTTATCTCCCACCTTGACCGCCTCTCCCCGGGCAATGACATAACCATTGACGGCGAGTTCAAGGGGTTCATCGCACGACTTGTTGAACTGAATGATCGTCCCTGGGGCCAGTTGGAGGATTTCAGCGAGAGGCTTACGTGTTCGAGCCAGAATGACCTCGACAGGCAGCTTGATCTTCAGGAGGCTACGGGTCAAAAGTGGGAGAATCCTGGCCCGTACAGGATGAGCTCCAGCACCCCTCGTGCGTGCTGGCGGTGGCGTCGCAACTCCGGCTGTGCTCGCAGCTAACTTTTCGGTTGAGGCTGGCTGGTCTCGAGGAGGTGCTTGTGGCGTCACTGGGGCATATGCCGTCGCCTCTTCTCCCAATAGCCTGATCAACATCGGCAACTCCCGGTTGCCCATGTTCACCGGCAGCAGTATCCCGGGCGAGTCTTCCGGCAACTCTGTCGCGGTGAAGGCCGGAACAACACGGGCAGCACTCTCCCGCAGCGGCCAATCAGGGGGAAAAAGGAGGATGCCGAGTTCCTGGGCGAGCGTCGCCAGCTTAGCCTTTCCCGTAGGATCAGGATTCTCGGCCCATTTTGGAATGACCTCTGCCTCGTCAGGGAGAAAAATCTCGACCCGGAAACCCTCGAAATGAAACTCTACGGACAGGCCCCGGGTGAATGTTGCCTTTCTCAGGACCTCCTTCTGTTCCTGAAGAGACTCCCTCCTGTCTATGTTGCCTAGCCTGAAGTTTTGGTCGAATGTTCTTTGAAAGGAGGCCTCAACCTCCTCGCAAGCCGTTTTGAGGCATTCCAGAATTGCAACCAACTTCGGATGGGCCATAGAGCCGAGAGCTTTTCAAACGGCATTCGAATGAGCACGACAAAATCTGCGCTAATCCCGCAGATTCATTATCGGCCTCCTAATCGGAAAACTTTTCCCATTTCGCTCAAACCCCAATCCACCGATGTAGCAAAAAGGGACTCTGGCCACACCACAGAAAAATACCCATTCTGCAGAAAATGGGCAGATGGACTATGCGGCTGCGATACCCGGGCCTGTTTGCTGCCCCCACCACGGATAGGTCTAAATCCACATATAAGTTGTGCATCCGGATTGAAAGGTATCCTAACTTTGCCAAGGCACAACAGATGCGAAGTCGCTTCTTCCAAATGTGCCCTCGTCTTGACGGAAAAAAGGCAGGATTGTACTCTTACCTATGGAGCTACAAATGTTCCTTTCCGCACTGGGGTATGGTGTAACGGTAGCACGACTGACTCTGGATCAGTTAGTCTAGGTTCGAATCCTAGTACCCCAGCTTTTCTTTTGCTATAGTCGCGGCCCTGAGAGGGATTGGAGCGAAACGCTTTCCAATACCGGTTCAGGGTGCGGCGCACGTTGGAGGGTATGCGAATTGGTGAGCAGCCTGACTCGAAATCAGGTGCCCCGAAAGGGGTTGCGGGTTCGAGTCCCGTGCCCTCCGCTGGGATAAAGCGATGCTTTAAGAGACGGCGCTGCGATCGGTTGCCAGGCCTGTCGAACTCGCCAGGCTGCGAATGATTGTCTAAAAAGCTGGTCATGTGACGGGCGGGGCAGGCTAAAGTCAATTTTCCGGGAGCGATCTTCTTGCGTGAGAATTAGTCGGTGCGCTCGTTGATAGCTCAGCGTAATCAGCGGGCGCTTTCTGTTTTAGGGCTTCTCCAAAAAGTAAAACGTGCCCAACAATTTAGGCCAATTCTCAGGTTTTCGCAGAAGTTCGTGCTGACTCCCTGCCTGTCTTTTCTTTTTCGCTGCCGTCGCGTGTTGCCATATTAGGTCCAGTTACGTAAAGATGGTGGTGCTGATCGCGCTGGTGGTGTGGTCGGCCGGTGCCGCATCAAAAGCGCCGGGGCTTTCCAGTGTCTGAGCCCTCCGGGGTGCACGTCTGGCGACGTGTTTTCCCCTACGTTACACTGTCTGGTGGGAGGCCCAAACCGGACAGGAAACAGAACGGTAGGGAACTGCCCGAGAAGGCCTGGCCCATGAGGTGGGGCCTCTTGTACAGTTCGGGCAACCTCGGCAGGAAGGCCGGTGCTATCACCCTTTTGCGGCTTTGACGTTAATCGTGGAGCGTTCCGTGGCCCAGGGCTCCTTATGGTTTATTTATCGAACCGCCAGCCAGCAGGTCGTCGGTCCGATTCCGGCGGCACAGGTGGCTCAGTGGCTGAGTGGGGGCGGATTGGGGGAAGATGATCTGATTGGGCCTTCTCCGAACGGCCCCTGGTCGCCACTCCGAGATTGGTCGAGGGCTCAGGTTTCGGCGGTTCCGCCAGCCGCACCCCCAACCCCAGTTGCCGGTTCAACAGTTAGCCACCGATCGGCAAATCCACTGGCCGGCGATCCAGAGTTCCTTCGCAAACAGCGGCAGCGTGCCCGGGAGCGGGCAAAAAAGATTACTTATTTTTTGGTTGGCACCATCGGGGTGCTGTTTATCCTGTTTATCGTTGTTCTCACGCGGCCGTTGCAAAGTATCTTGGGAGGTAAATCAAGCGGAAAAACAGTGCCACAGCCAGCTGGACTGGGAGACCCGGCGGCCCAACTGGCCAGCACCGCGTCTGCGGATCTTCGGCAATTGTTAGGCCCTCTGGACGCCAATAACGATCGCACAATCGCGTCTCCGGGAGGTAACGCTGCTATTCTTAAGAATCCCGTTGAGCGGCTTGCCGAGGCCGCGAGGGCATTTGGGGGAAGCGGGGAAAAGCTTCGCGATGCGCACGACGGCATCGAAATTCGAGTGCAGGGCGTGGAGATTACACCGCTTCGTGTGCGTCTCGGGGACCGGTCCTTTCGAACTCGATCGCCCTATCTTGTCGTTCGAATACGTATTGCTAATCAGACAGGTGATCGGTTTGTAACATATTCCCCAGCCCATAGCAGCCAGCCGAGTGCGACCCTCACCTGGGCCGGGAGCACCGATCCAGCGCGTCCTTACTGGAGACAGGGGTACGATATAGACGGCCAGCAGCGGAGCCCTCTGCGTCTTGGGCCAGGCGAGGCCGCGATGGATGCCTATGCCTTCACTGTGCCTCCCGAATCGGTTGACCAGGTCGCGCTGACGTTGCCGGGTCATTCGCTGGGCACGAAAGAAGACTTTGCTTTTATTCTTTCGCTCGATAAGTTGAACCGTGCGGAGCGAGCAAACCCGGAACCAGCGGAAGGCGGCATCGAAGAGGATTCTGGAATTGGTCCGTTGTCGCCAGCAACCTCCGCGTCTTCCGATCAATCTGAGGACGCTTCGCCACCCGACGAAGAGGCTCTGCCGATTCCCGGAATTCACGATACCCCTGGAACCGGCCAGCCGACAATGTCGGAGGAGGATTTGCGACAACAGGAGGAACTCCGCCGCAAGGCCGAGGTGATGCAGGAACTCCTCGACCGTCAGAGGGAAAAAGCCAGGTCCGATGGGACACGGAGCCCAGCCAGGACGCGTTAGCAACCGTTGCCCGTTAAGAAAGCGCGGGTTGCCCTGAAGACCACCTGCGACAAATTTATGACGCCACATGGCCGCGTGGGCGCAAGAATCTGGAAAACGCAAAACCGCCGGTTGATTTGATCTCGCTTTCGGGATGGCAACAATGGAAAAAATTTCACGGCATTCGGCGACCTGGATCGCGACCGCCTTTGGTCTGTTGACATGCGTCCCGTTAGTGTCACATGCCCAGGAAAGCTGGCCACGGTTTCGGGGACCGAACGGCTCGGGCATTTACAGGACTCACGAGTTTCCTGTTGTTTTTTCCGCCAATTCATTTTTGTGGACTGCAGAATTGGCGGGCATTGGCCATTCTTCTCCCGTCATCGCAAATGGTCGGGTGTTTACGGCATCTGCAAATCAGCAGACCGGCGAGCAGATACTGGAAGCGTGGGACTTGCCCTCCGGAACAAAGCTTTGGTCGCGGCGACTTCCCGGCCATGTTTTCCCAAAACACGAATTCAACAGTTTCGCCTCGTCCACTCCGGCGCTGGACGGAGCGAGGTTGTATTATGCCTGGGCGGTCCCGGAATCCTTACATGTGGTGGCCCTCAGCCAGAGCGACGGAACTGTGGTCTGGGAGGTTGATCTCGGTCCTTTCGTGTCGCAGCATGGGTTTGGGGCTTCTCCCATCGTGTATAAGGACCTGGTAATCCTTCCCGATGAACAGGATCAGGAAAGCAGCGTGGTGGCGCTGGATGCGGCCACGGGAAAAATCCGCTGGAAAACACCGCGACGGACGCAGAAAACGGCTTACTCCACGCCTTGCCTCATGGAAACAGATGGGGCAAGCTCGCAACTGATTCTGACGAGCTGGGCGCATGGCATCGCGAGCCTCGATCCGGAATCCGGTCAGCCATTATGGGAGTTGAATCTCTTTCATAATCGAACCGTGGGGTCTCCCGTAGTGGTGGGTGACGTTATTGCGGCTTCCTCGGGCGAGGGAGGGATTGGGCGTGAAATGTTCGTCGTTCGATCTCCCAGTTCCTCCACCGAAAGACCCGAAGTATTGTACGAAGTCAAAAGCAACATTCCCTATGTACCTACTCCTGTGGCATACGAGGGCAAGCTCTACCTCCTCTATGACAAGGGTGTCATGAGCTGTCTAGAGCTGAGCACTGGCGCACTCCTCTGGCGAAATCGATTGCCGGGGGAATACTTCAGTTCTCCTGTCATTTTGGGTGGAAAGATTTACTGCATTTCCCGAACGGGAACGGTGGTTGTTCTGGCCACTAGTGAGCAGTTTCGCCTCCTTGGCACGAGCGAATTGGGTGAGGGAACACACAGCACACCGGCAGTGGCGGACGGCATCCTCCTCATCCGCACGTTTCGCAAGCTGTTTGCTGTAAAAGCGATAGGTCATTTGCACGCAGGCCTTTGAGGAGCCTTCGCTTTTTATGCGCCATCTGGAACGCGAAAATCCCGCTTCTCCCGACTTCCAATCCGGGGTCTCCCAACCACTTAAAGACCGAGCAGATACATCTCAGGACGTAGCGCGATTGTTGTCAGAGTACGTGCTGATAAGGCGTGCGGCTCTGTCCTGGTACTATTTTGTGCTCGTGGGTTGTACTCTGGGAGGCCTGGCCATCGGCTGGTTGGCGGCATCTTCCTTTCGGCAGCCGAGGGCGGTGAGTTCCCCTGCGAATGCGGCCTCGGGCGAGCGAGTCCTGCTCAGCGGTAAGATTCGTTTCATCGATGCTGGGGGAATGGGCCATCCAGATACCGGCGCCGTGGTGATTGCGCTCCCCGCAAGACAGTTTCCCGATTCGCCCGTGCCCATCGAGGGGCTTCGGCCGTGGGATAGGGATTCCGCTCAGAGGCAACGCAATCTTGAGACGCTGGCGGAAAACGGCGGAGCGTGGACGACCGTCGATGAAGCTGGTGAATTCAGTCTCGTATTGCCGATGCAAGGGGATTACTGGGTGCTCGTGATCTCCAAGAACCTGGCACGACCCAAATCGGTGACGGAACAGCCGAACCGGGGCATTGCGGAATTGGACCTATCCCAACTTTCGCGTTACTTTGAACGCCCGGGGGATTTAATCGGCCCACAGGAGTACTACTGGTCGCGACAGCGTGTCGAGGTTAGCGGAGGGCGAATCCATCACGTCTTTGATGGAAGCTCCTGGAGCGATCTGGATAAGATTCGGTAGCGTCAGTTCGGCATCTCAGTCGATAACGAACGGTGAATCGGAAAGATCTTCGTATCGAATCTCGTCCACTTTCTCCTTTTTGCCCCATCCCGCATAAAGCCGATTTGGTGCGTTGAAGACCAGCCCTGGCCTGTCAGAAATGTTCTTATACGCGTGGACCACCCCTGGGGGAATGGTGACACACACCGCGTTCGATTCGCCCACAATCAGTTTCTGAGCTACCAAGTAGGTGGGCGAATCCCTTCGGTAGTCCCACAGATAGAGCTTGAAATCACCCGGCCCAATAAAGGCAAAATAATCTGTTTGGTCTCGGTGTTCGTGAGGTCCACGAACAACGCCAGGAAGGGTTTCACTGACGTAAGCCATCACCGGATAGAGTTCTGGGACGAGCTCATCGTGACGGAACAACTCCACGAGCCATCCCCGCGCGTCAGAGAAACGTCGCAAAGGACGAATCTGAACTCCCTCGATTTGACCCTCACGAAATAGCACTTCAGGCATCGCAGACAACTCCCCACAACTCGTTAAGACGGCGGTTAGACTTCTATTGTATTTTCATTGTTGCGTGCCGGGAAAGCGAAATCTTTTCCTCAAGGCGTCATTGAGGGAGCCACGGTCGTCCCCCTTGTGGGATACACGGCGGCGGCATTAGCCTAGCGGAAGGTCGCGAATATCGACCACTTGCAATTAGAGCATGGGATCATCCAGGTGCACATCTGTCCAACAATCAAGCATAGCGGTCAAAACGAATGATGTCGCAAAAGCGTCCACGCAGTCAGATTGCGCGTCTTCTCAATCTTCTTCGGGAACCAGTTTACTTTGTGGATGGACAATGGCGAATCCGATTTTGCAATCGCGCGTGTTTGGAATGGCTGGCCTGCCGCGAAGAGGATATTATTGACCGCCGATGCGCATTCCACAGCAGCTTCGATCTGGAACCGGGGGACGCACTGGCCGCCGGGCTGTGCCCACCCCCGGGGGCTTTCGACCGAGACGAGACCATGGGGACTGTTGCGTGTCTGACTCCCGATGGCCAGCTCCGCAGGCGGCACGCCCGGTTTTTGCGCGTCCACGACCTCGAAGGGCGACCGGCCCTGCTCGTGGTTGTTGCCGACAAAGACGGGATCGATACTGTGCCGCGATTGACCGACATCTCGCCGGAGACCACCCACCAACAGTTACAGGCCTTGGCACTTCATGAGCAGATTCGCGAATTCCGGCAGGGTATTGCCACGCGATTCCACGCGCACCTGTTGATGGGGACCAGTGCTGTGGCTAAGAGGATGCAGCAGCAGGTGGCGGCGGCTGCAAGTCTCGCCAACCACGTGGTTGTCGTCGAACCTCCTGGGGGGCATGGTGCTGAATTGGCAAAAGCGATTTTTTACGCAGCGCGCCCGGATCCCCAGCAGTGCCTGGTTCCGCTGCCCTGTGAGGAGCTTGACCCGGATATTCTGCGAAACACACTTCAGGCATTTGCAGCAATCTCGCTCCCATCAGGATTGACGCATACATTCATCCTGGAGAATTTGCATCAGCTCCCCTGGCCCACGCAGCAGGTTCTCTATGAATTCCTGCGGCGTCCTCCGCACGGAATACGGGTCATTGCCACAACTCAGTCCGACCTGATGACACTAGCCTCCCAGGGCAAGTTGATCGAGGACCTTGGCCAGATGTTGAGTACGTTCCTCATTTTTATTCCACCCATTCGGGAGCGCCGCGAAGACATTCCCCTCATTGCACAGACGTTGCTTGAAGATTGTAATGCGAAGGAGTCGAAGCAAGTGATGGGATTTACATCGGAAGTGCTGGACATTCTGGCGCAGCACGATTGGCCAAATAATTATGCTGAGCTAGCCAGCGTTATTCAGCAAGCTCATAATCGTGCGGCAGGAACGCTCATTGCTCTGGCGGATCTACCCCAGGACTTCCGCTGGGCTTTTCAGAAAAAACTGCGGAGTCTGAAGGAGCCAGAGAAGATTTCCCTTCCTGCGTTTCTTGCCCAGGTCGAAAAGGAACTTCTAGCAAGGGCGCTGCGGCGGGCGCGTGGGAACAAATCACTGGCCGCCAAAATGCTTGGCGTATCCCGTCCGCGTCTGTACAGACGGCTGGTTCAGTATGGACTCATTTCTCCGGAGGAGGAATAATCCGCTGGGGTAAAGAAGGGAGCCAAACGCTGCATGCAGGGACTCGCCGGTCCGAGATCTTTTAACGAATGATGTCCCGGCGAGAGATTTCCTCTGTTCAGTCGAATTTCAGGATTCCAAATCGCCACGGACGGTGGAAATCCACAGCTCCGGGCGGCACCCAAGAGTAATATTCACGCTCCTGCGGGTTAAGGGCGTCAATTCTGAACAGGTTGATAAACCATTGCTCGCCAGGCTGCGGAATCTCCGTCGGACCTCCCACGATGGCCTTAAAGGGAATTGCATATTCCACACTCCAGCCCTTGGCGCCGCGCTCACCTACTTTCCCGTCAATAGCCACCTTGGTCACAAGTCCATCACAGGTGAAGTCTTTCAGGCCGATAAACCGTACACGTTCTCCGCCAACGGGACGACCATTGAGGATGAAGGCATCGAACACCGTGTTGAGCGGACTCACGTTCAACTCGTAATAAAGCCGGGGATTCCCCGTTGGACAGAGGAAGACTTCAACACACTCCTCATCGTAGATAGGACTATCTCGTTCCTGGAGGGTTCCCCAGACGAAATCATCCTCACATTCAAACGCCACATAGAGATACCGATCATTGTACAGGAGTCTCGCGCGCGTCTTGTGACGGGCAGGTTTTCCTGCAATTGGGTCGCCTAGCTCAGCGACGGGTGCCGCGTGCCACAGTGGATCGTCGAGAGCGCCGGTCAATTCCAGATCACGCTCAATTTTGAAGCACCGGTAAACGGGTTCAAAGAGAAAAATTCGCTCTGCACCCACGCTCTCCGGCAACTCTTCAAGGGCTTTGCGACATTTCTCGCGATATTCGTCCTGCTCTCCGGGAACAGAAGGCAAGCTCGCTCCGACCTGCCAGGCCTCTTTTGCCTCCTCCAAGCGACCCAGTTTGGCCAGGGCAACCCCCTGCCAGTATCGGGCGGGAGCTTCAATCGGTTTATTGGAACGCCCGACATGCAGGTTCTTCGGATAAGTGAGAGCGGCTTCAAAATCTGCCAGCGCGGAGCGAAGATCGCCGCGATCCATGCGTTGCTGACCGCGACGTGTATGGGCACGATTAAAAAGCCGCCACACGATGTCTTGACCTTCCCAGTTGGTGAAATAGGGTGCGTTCTCCAGCACCCGCAGGCAGTCATCGTATTGCTCGCTATCGAAGTACATTTGAGCCAGGAGTACGGTGAGATCGGTCCGTCGCACGCCAGAGAGCGGCATGGTTTCAACAAGGCTGATGGCCTCGCTGCGGCGACCGGCGGCAACGAGAAGCTCGGCCAGATCGCGATAGAGTGTTTGGTCCCGCGGATTTGATTTGATGGCCTGCCGATAATACTTCTCCGCGGCAGCGAGATCGCCCCGTGCTGCTGCCTCCAATCCCAGATTGCGCCAGGCCACGCTGTTTGACGGCTCCAACTCCACAGCTTTCGTCCAGGGAGGTATCGCTTCGTCCACGCGGCCCAACGCGGCCAACAGACAACCAAGCTGGAACCACGCGTGACTGTCCGAAGGATTGGCGGCCACAACGTATTTCAGAACGGGAATTTCTTCCACACGCGAAGCAAACCGTTTGGGCACTCTGTGCTGCATAGCCTGGGCCAGCATCTGCTTTGCGGCTTCCGTTTTGCCCTGCCCATCCAGTAACCATGCGAGCGTCCAGTAAGTCATTGCCGAAAGCTTGGGCACGGCCTGCGGATCCGCCGTGACAATCTGTACAAGCCGGGTGGCAAGGGCATCCTGACCAACATCCTTAAGAAAATGAACGGCCTCCAGGACTTCAAACTCGAATTCCCCCAATCGATCAAGCATGCGTTTGAGGAATACTTTTTCATCCTCGCTCTTGCCAATCACAAGAATCCATGCAGGGACGATGGCTGTTGTTTCTTGGGCGGAACGCGATGCCGCCCGATTAAGAGCTTCTTCCCGTTCGCCCTTTGCATACAGGGCCAGAATGAGGTGGTCCTCACTGACAGGATCGTCGGGTTTTGCTTGAAGGGCCCGACGGAAGGCAGCCTCCGCAGTTCCGAAGTCGCCTCGCCGCATCGCAATGCGGCCCAAAAGGTCGGCTGATGCTGCAGCCGTTTCGGGATGTTTTTCCGCTCGGGCGGTTAGATTCCACGCTTCCTGCCAGTTTTGCAGTTGATATTGAGATGCGGCCGCATAAAAGAGAGACCACGGATCGTCCGGAGATTCTTTCAGGGCGTGCGTCAACCAGGTAAGCGCCGACTCATATTGTCCGGCCTCAAAATCGAGAACCGCCAGTCCGCACAGTGACCGCACGTGTTTGGGGTCTTTCTCCAAAGCTTTTTGGTACAATTCCCGCGCGCGACGACGATCGGTGGCCAGGTCAGCCTTCTCCCCGGCTTTGTAAAAATCATCGGCTAATTTTTCCGCGTCAGGTTTTTCGCGGAATTGCGATGGATCAGGCGGTTCCACTTTGGGAATTTCCAAGGGGGACTTGTACGCGGCAAGCAAACTACCGTCTTTGGCACGGAACTCCACGCAAAAGCTCTGCGATGCTGCGACCGGCACGGCGAGGCGAACGGGTTTTTGGGGTGAAAGGTCAACCGAATACCGGGCGATTTCTCGATTTTGCTGGCTGATAATGCAGGTCGCTCCGTTATAAACGCCCGTTGCAATCGCGCGAACTTCCACACCTTTTCGCCCACGCATCACATTGATGGCAACATGCCGGGTGGCGAATTCGAATCCATCCCCCAGCCCGTGGACAGGATACCACCATTCTCTCCAAGCCACCGTTTGTCGGGGACGCAACCGGCCGTAGTCAGACTGTGTGGGAAGAGGGCCACTTTGCACTTCAATATAGGGACCATCCTCATCCGTGAGATCCTGTTCTGCAACCCTTCCGAACTCCCACTCGCCCCAGGTCCACGCCTTTTTGCCACTGAGTTCTCGATGATCCGCCCATTGAACGAGGCCCCGATCTGCGTCCACGTCGTAGGCCCCAAAAAAATCGTGCGTGCACTGTACGGCAAACACGGAGGCGTACGTGTCATAGTTTTTCAGCCAAGACAAGTCTTGCCCCTCGTGAATCGGCCAGCGAAAGAACTCTCGGGCATTGTGATCTGTTCCAAGACTCATAGGGAAAATAAACCGCGTTCCGGTTTTATTGGGGAAAGCCGTGCAGTTCCAGAAATAATAGGGGTGCATGCCGTCAGTGGGATTGTAGAGCGAAATAGTTTCCTCCAGGAACGCCTTGCCCGGACGGAGTGTCACGCGAACGATCCAGCGGGTCCGAAAGATTTGCTCGGTGTTCGAAATCTCCAGGGTGGCGGAACCATCCGGATTCTGACGGGCTGCCACGTTAACGGGCGAGAGACACGTGACGGTGTGTCCGTGGGGACCCGAGTTCCATTCAATGCCACCGGAAATCCAGGCTCCGCGCATGGCGATCATGGCGGGTTTTATCACACGATTCAGATGGAACATCTCCTGGCCGGTTGTCTTGTCCAACACGGAATGAATGCGCCCTCCCAATTCCGGAAGGCAGATCACGCGCAGGTACTCATTTTCCAAGCCCACTGCTCGGTAGGTCCGTTCCACTTTGGTGCGCAGAAGATGGTCTTGCATGACATAGGGATAGACGATGCTCCCGTGAACGGTTGTGGAAAGCCGTGGACCGCCTTCCAAAGCCCAGAACTTGGGGTTGATGTCTTCTTCCCAGGGATAGGTGGGAATTGTAAGCTCCTGTTCGAAAACGCGAACTTTTTCGGGAGTCTCCATTCCTGTCGCTCGAACCCCTAATGGACAAAGTACTAATGCAATTGTCCAGTACGTCAAAACCGGCCAAGGATGTTTGCCAGATTGAACCTTGCCATATCTGGAATTGTTCATAGCTCACCTCCTCAGTGAGAGAAAACCGTTTACAAGGCCTTCTCGATAATCGACGAAATGTCAATCAAATAGATTTGACGCCCGCTCTCGTGGGGAGAATCCACGGTGATGTATCGCCCGGTCCGACTCACCCGAGGATGGGTATCGCACCGCCATTCTCCTGTATACTGGGGCGGTGAGAGGAGCGCGGCCAGCTCAACACGGGTATTCGTGGGCACGTGGTAGAGATAGACGTGTTGCAGACGCTGGGCATCGGGATAGGTGTCGCACACAATCCACTCGCCCCCGGGCAAATAGTTGCAATGGCCGTCGCCCGGCCCCATGACTCCCTGTCCCACTGGTTCGACACGTCCTTCCGGACGGTCCTCCCAGAGGAAGAATCCCCAGTTCTCCTTGGGATGCCGACGAGAATATGCCAAAACGTGACGTCCGTCCCGCCAGACGAAATGGGAAACGTACCCCGAGTCGATCACCACGCGCAGATCTGTGCCATCCAGATTCGCCGAGAGCATCCGCGTGTACCACGATTTACTGTCGCTTTTTTTCCACCGGTGTAGGAAAACGAAACGATCACCTGATGGATTGACCAGCAAATGATTGAACCAGTGGACACATCCTTCCAAAGAGCCATGCTGCCAGGGAATGCTCGCCACTTCTGCCAGAGAAAGAATCAGTTCGCTCTTTCCCGTTTCCAAATCCACGCGCCAGATCCCCGAGTTCTCGGGCGCCGGCAGATCGGCGTACGGATCGGGAATGCCGTTATACCCGTAACCGGGACGGGCCCATCCGAGACGACGGAAGTCCGTCGTTACTGCTGTCCGGCCATCTGGCGACACTACGTAGATAGGACAGCTAATCGTTCGGCACCGACCTGTGCGCACATTCAAAATTCGGGCAACGTAGCGATCCCCTTCTCGATCGTTGAATATTACCTCGGAATCGCTCCCGGGTCGCCACTGGAGCATGCATCCCTGCTGCCAGCACCACGCGGTGGTCCGGGCGAAAGGTATCCACTCATCGTCATTGTTAAGATCGATCATGCCCAGCGTGATGACATCGTCCGGGCGCGGCGACCGGTGTTCGAAATCAACCGCCATCCCCAGAACATAGCGATCACTGGGGTCGAACTGGAATTTATCGTAGTATCCAAACCAGTGGTAACTGGGCGGTCGTGTCAATGGCCGAAGAGAGGCCTGCGGAGGGAGTTGCCAGCGTATGAACGACCCGGCCGCGAAGGTCAGGTTCAACCCAAGCCACCTGCGACGCGATAATCGTGCCATTTTCTACACCGCGATTGTAAGTTGGCGGATCAAAAAGCCCCGTGCGATGGTCATACAACCTGCTGAGGCTCCAGCAAACAGGCACCGGTATTGTAACGCTGACTCTTGCTACCAGTAACCCGGGGAATAGCCATGCTCCGGGGCGTTTCAACACGGTACGGGATATCAACGGTCTACACGCTTCAAGCCATTTCGTCCGTGGGATCGAGAAGAAAAGACCATTGTGGCAACGGGAATCGGGGAACGAAGCCGCTACGTCAAACCAATAGCCACGGTTTCATGCTGGGCGCGGTAACTCCGAAATTGCCGCCGAAGTTAGCCCAACGGGGAACCTTAAGCCGCTATGTGGTGTAAACCTGAATCAGGCCTGACTCATCCCTACTTTTCCTCTGCCAGTGAACACGCAGGCGTCCACACGCGTTCGCATGAAAGTGAGACTCAGCCCGAAGGGGCATGGTTATCTTGCCCGCTGAAAGCCGGTGGATCTTCGATGTTGGAAATGTGGACCTGACAAGCAGGTCCCTCCAGAAAAAGATCGGAGGGGCACGCTTGTCGTGCCCGGAAGGACGTGGCTCCACATGTGGAGTGCGGGGCTTCAGCCCCGCTTTCAGCGCGGGACTTCAGTCCCCGGCGAAAGTCAATGAAGGTTGAATGAAGGACCCGACAAGCGGGTCCCTCCGGGAGAGGTCCGTCGGCAGAAAGGTCGGGGGGGCACGCTTGTCGTGCCCGGTGAAATGAAATGGATCACCCATGGTGGAAAAGCGGACCTGACAAGCAGGTCTCTCCATTGTGTGGATTGGAGGATCGGGTGCCGCCGACCGGTCACCCTGGTTCCATCCGGGCGGACGGCAAGGTGGTGAAGGCTAAAGCCTTCACCGAAAAGCGGCGATGAATCGCCGCACTCCATGGAGTGCGGGGCTTCAGCACCGCTTTCGGCGCGGGACTTCAGTCCCCGATGAAACGAAAATAATGATCGAACGTTGACAAGCGGACCTGACAAGCAGGTCTCTCCGGAAAAAGGTCGGAGGGGCACGCTTGTCGTGCCCGGTGAAATGAAATGGATCACTTATCGTGGAGAAACGGATTTGACAAGCAAGTCTCTCCGAGGCGCGCGGCATGCCCTTCCCGGTGTTGACACCCGCGCACCACATCGGTCGGGCAACCCCAGTAGGGCAGGTTCATGAACGACCCCCACCAAACCAATCGATCCCGCACGGATTGCCCCTAACGAATGGGCCACTCAATCCGTCAAGCATGCATTGCCCTTCCCGATGCGGCGAAAAAAGGTTGCGGTTCTTCCCTTTACCCGGATCGCCGTCTGCGTTGGTACTTGTGAATGGGTGAACTCCTTCAGTGATTTCATCTTGTCGCCTGGCCCACGTTTTTGATAACATGGGCAACCTGGAGAGTCGGTCGATCTGAACGTGGCACCTGTCGCGAGACGGAGGATGGATCGTTTACGTAGCTGGCTCGATCCGGAAAGTGGCCGATTACACTGCTTTCACCCATGACAGACGGTAACTAAAGCCTTCATCAAACCATATGAGGGGAACGGATGCCCCAGTTGCAGAAGATTCATTTCCTCGCCTATCTTTCCCGGCAACTTGTTACGCTGGCTACATATCGGCCTGTACTTACACTGATTCTCGGAGGCTTTATCGCGGCCATTAGCATATTTGCGGGTATTTGGTTCATTGAAATCCACACAAGCCGGGCGGATCTTCTCAATCCCCGAAACGAATACCACCGCCGCTGGCTCGCGTATGTGCGAGAGTTTTCTGATCAGGAAGACGTTTATGTGGTCGTCCAGGGCGATTCTCCCGACCAAATTAAGCCGATCCTTGCTGAGATCGCCAGCACACTGGAGAAACACCCTGAATTTTTCCATTCCATCCTTTGGCGCGTAGATAAAAGCAATCTCAAAAGAAAAGGCCTTTATTACCTGCCGAAGGATGATCTCGCCCGACTTGCACAGAAGATCGTTAGCTTTCAGGCTGTTCTCGGTTCCCAGATACACCTCGTCGACCCAGCGGCGTTTGTTGCGGGACTGTCGCAATTCGTGGCGCAAACCGGTTCGCCTGAACCACTCCTGCAATATCACTCTCAGCTTGTGGAAAGTCTCTCTCTTCTCGGCCGGATTTTAGCCGGTAGCAGTCCGTCAGGTGACGGTCTGACCCAAATGAGCGGAGTAAGTGCCTCACACCCCGCCAACGATTACGGGAGGGCAGAAACCACTACTGGGGATTTTTCCATTGAGAAAACGGATGCCGAGGAGATGTTCTTCTCCCCCGATGGCCGACTGGGGCTCCTCACACTTCGATTTACTCCGGATAGCGGCAGGCAATTCACGCGGTTCAGTGAACATATCTGTACCCTCCGAGCCATACTGCACGAGGTGGAATCCCAGCATCAGGGGGTGTCCATCGGCGCCACAGGTCTTCCCCTGCTGGAATACGACGAGATGAAGTCCAGCAGTTCATCAGCGGCAATGGCTGTCCTCTCGCTGGCGGGGGTCGTCTTCGTATTCTTTGCCGGATTTGGGGGAGTCCGCTACCCTGTGGCCGTCAGTTTGTCGCTTTTGATGGGTGTCACCTGGTCAGTTGGATATGTTGCAGCCGCGGTCGGGCATCTCAATATTCTGACGAGTGCCTTTGGGGCGATGCTCATTGGTCTGGGCGACTACGGTGTCCATTTCGTCTCGCACTATCTGGACACCAAGCGGAAGACCCGTCAAACGCGGGAAGCGTTAATTGCAACGGCGACACAGGTTGGACCAGGAATCGCGACCGGTGCCATCACCACAGCGGCCGCATTTTTTGCAGGTGCGTTGACCGATTTTCTCGGCGTGGCAGAATTGGGGATTATTGCCGGTGGCGGGGTGTTGCTTTGCTGGCTTTCCGATATGACGGTCCTGCCGGCCATCATCTGCCTGATGGATCGTGAGACTGATGCCCGTTCTTTACCCCACGACCTTGAGCTTGCACCCTGGTTCAGCTTCATAGCGAAGGCACCACGGGGTATCACCCTGGGTATGGCAGCAGCGACAGGCTTTCTTGCACTGGGGTTATCCGGCTTACAGTACGATTACAATCTGCTTAATCTCCAGCCCGTGGGCCTGGACAGCGTGCAAACCCAGGAAAAACTTGTGACCCATATGAGCCGAAGCAGCTACTTTGCCCTATCCATGGCCCCGTCCCTTGAGGAGGCTCGCCGCCGCAAAGCGGAATTTCTGGCTCTTCCCACCGTCGATCGGGTGGAAGACCTGGCTTCCGTCATCCCGGAGGATATTGGTGCCAAAAAGCCTTATGTGGAAGCTATCGTGGCCGCCGTTCAGCCACTCGTCAATTCAGCTGCGATTTCTTCTGAACAACTCAGTCAGGCCCTGGCTGTTCTAGCAAGCGCTGCTACCGAGCTGCAAGGCGGCTCACAATTGGCGCAATGGATCGGTCAGATGCGAAATCAGGTGGCGCACTTTACCTCTGAAGAGTTGACGACACGCTTGGAAAAATATCGGGAAAGTGTCAGCCAGGCATTTCCACTGAAACCGGAAATGGTCAGGAATTTGACAGCGGAACCGCCAGAATTGACTGACCTTCCGCCAGCCCTTGTTGATCGGTTTGTTGGTCGAACGAGCCAGCACCTGCTTCAAATTTACTGCAAAGGAGACTTTTGGGATCCCGAGACGATGCGGGAGTTTGTAACGCAGGTCCGGCGGGTGGATCCGGCGGCCACAGGAAATCCTATCCAGATCTATGAGGCCTGCCATCAAATGAATCGTGCCTACATCGAGGCCGCGTTATACGCATTTTTTGCGATTCTGATCGTGCTTTACATTGATTTCCGCAACCTGAAGGATGTCCTTCTGGCTCTTATCCCGTTGTTCCTGGGAATGGTGTGCTTATTCGGTTTGATGGGCTGGTTGAACCTACCGTTAAACCCGGCAAACATGATCACGCTGCCACTCATATTGGGTATTGGAATCGATAACGGGGTGCACATCGTTCACGACTTCCGCAAGCAGGGAATAGACTACAAGATGCCCAGCAATGCGACCCTGGTTGCGGTCGTTGTCAACAGCCTCACAACCATGATTGGGTTTGGAGCACTTATGCTCTCTCCCCATCGTGGGCTGGAAAGCCTGGGGCGTGTGCTGACTTTCGGGGTGGGATTGACGCTGGTTACGGCCCTGCTCATGCCCGGCTTTCTTCGGTGGATCCACGGCCTGCTGAGATCCGAATCCACATTGAACACCGAGTGGACGACATTTATCAAGGAAATTCTCGATGAGCGGACAGCGGAAGGCGCGGGAACGGATTCAGGTACGCCAGCCGTAGTCCCGATCCGTGCAAAAAACCGGGTGTCCACCAATCCGCAGCCCACAGATAGAGACGAACAACAGCAACCCACAACCGTAGATGGTGCACCGCTCTCTCAGACAGAACCAGCAATGGGAGGCGTCCGACCCCGACGCGCGGCGTGACATTTTGACTGGTCAGGCACAACATTCCAAAGTTGGCCCGTGTCATTACACACGCGGACGGTGGTGGGAATCTCAGGAGCCTCCCGAGGCAACGGTGGTAAACGGGCAATGGGTTGACTCAGACGCGGAGTGGATGAAGATCACAAAAGCGTCGAAGAATGCGGGAGCGAAATAAGATCACACGGGTATGGAATTTGGCACGGATGCTGGCATGAGACAACCGACGCTGACATGAGACTCTTACGTCCCTCAGGATAGTTCATCCCGTGGCTCCACGTCTTCCTCCTCTTCCTCGATCCCGGGAGAGAACTCGCCCGTCTTCTGTTCCGCCACTGGTTTCTCGGCAAGAGCTTCCGCGCGAACCAGTTCGCCCAGCAGGATCAGAGAAATCCAGAACACCAGGACCGTCAACGTGATTCCCGCGATACATCCCACACCAAGGCCAATATAGCGAAAGGTAGCGGCGGCCGCCGAATCTCCCACGGCAGCTATCACCTCGGCGACTGAAAGCACCGCCGCCAGCGATACGATCGCCAGAAAAAGTATTGCCAGCAAAGCCACCAGGATTCGCAGTCGAAGCATCCCCCACGTTCCTTGTAGTTCGGTTCACCATAATAGCCCATGAAATGTTTATCTTCAGCAGTTTCCGCATTCTCGTCAACATATGTATAAGGGTTGTGCTCAGCCAATGTGCGGCGCATGGGGGTGCTGTGGTGAAAAGAAAAGCCCTGTTCCATCCAGGTGCCCCGCGTAGGGGCTATTCATGAATTGCCCTATCAGAACTGCCTGGCCACGTTCCCCATGTTGCAGGACCAATTCACGACGCTACCCTAGCGGTGGCCCAGACGCCGGAGACGTGGGTTGGAAGCCAGGTTCACGTTTTCATCCAACGCCGACTTCGAAAGTACTTGCATTGCGGGAATGAGGCCATCGCGTCATTTTGATCAGAGGCAAGTCACGGAGCGCAAATGACGAGTACGTCCCTCGCAGAGTACCCAAAAATATTTCACGCTTTCGTGCCCATTGGGAACCGCTGGAACCTAAATTTTTTGAGATTTCCGCGAAATATGATAGTTTCAACATCCGGCTACGTACCTGCATGGCTATTTTTTGCAGATCGAGGCAATTGAGTGTACGCATACGGTAGCAGGCCGGATAATGAAAGAAGAATGCCGGGGCGTATGGTACTGAAAGAAAAGGACGGGGTCGCAAACCGAGGCCCCCAGGGGAGAAGGGATGATTTGCATGGTCAAAGTTGCTCACTTCGCGTCACTCGTGCAGGAGCGCTCGGTTTTGATCCGGACTTGTATGGCAGCTCTGGCCGCGCTTTTTCTGCCCGTAGCCGCTGCAGAAGAGGTGATTTTAAAAGATGGGCGGATCCTGACGGGGAAATTGGGTCTTGTGACGGGACTTGTCGATATACCCAAGCTCGTCGATCCAGAGGGTACTGGACCAATTCCGTTGATCGTTTTCGTCGATGATGACCTTCGCCGAACCTTCGTCTCCAAAAGACAAATTCGGGAGATTCGGCCGGGCATTACCGCGGAAATTCAGGAACGATTTCGCCTTCGCCAACCGGTGGCCGAGCAGGGAGCCACGATCAGCAGTGTAGGATTTCCCGTGCGGGTAACTCCCTTTGACGAGTTTGGTCGGCGGATCTACACAATGCTCACTACGCGGGGAAAGGTCGATGTCATCCAGGGCATTACGGAAATCACGCCGCAATGGGTACGGATTCAGGGAATCACCCATGTTTGGGATATGCGGCTGGCCACAACGAGTCTTCCCAAGGATGTGCTTTACCGAATCCTGGTCAAGGCTTCAGGAGATAGTACCAGCGTCGATACCCGAAAACGGATTGCGCGTTTTTTCGTACAGATGGGCCGCTATGAGGACGCAGTGCAGGAGCTTCAGAACCTGCTGAACGATCCGCAACTCCCTGCAAACGAGAAGCCAGATATTGAGCAATCGCTCCGATCACTCAAACAGTTATCGGCAAGAAAGATTCTCGAGGAACTCCGGTTGCGTTCCAAAGCTGGCCAACATCGAACGGTTTATACTCTGCTGGAGAAATTTCCCACGGAGGGCGTGGCTGGTGAAATCCTTCAGGAGGTCCGCGAATTCCGTGAGAATTACGAAAAACAGGCCCAACAAGCCAAGGAACTTCTTTCCAAGCTGGAAGCCCTGATCCAAGGGATCGACCAAACAGCCGTCCGACAATTGTGTTTAGAGATCTTTCAGGAAATTGCCGCACAGCTCAGTCCCGATACGCTGCCCCGTCTGGCAGCTTTCTCACAGTTGGTTGATGACAATTCGGTACCGGGCGAAGATCGGGTGGCACTGGCCATCAGTGGTTGGTTGGTGGGTGCCGATCGAGCGACACGCAATTTATCGGTCGCTCTTTCGATGTATCGAACCCGGGCGTTAATCGTCGAGTACCTCAATGAGAATGACACAATGAAGAAAGGGGAAATTCTCGAGCGGTTGCGGAAAGAGGAAGGGAGTTTGCCGGTGTATTCGGCGGGCATCCTCGCCAGCATGGCCCCGCCTCGGCCGCTGCCCGCGGAGGTTCCCGGCAAGTCCGGCTTTTTTGAGGTCGAGATCAACTGGGATGCCAAGGAACCACCCGCCCGCTATTTGGTACAGCTTCCTCCTGAGTATCATCCGCTGCGTCGCTATCCGGCAATCGTGACTTTGCACGGGCTGCAGACCACTGCCGAGCAGCAGATAGACTGGTGGGCTGGTCCGTTCGACGAAAACGGCTATCGGCATGGACAGGCTGGACGTCACGGTTACATTGTGATTGCTCCTCAATGGACTCAGGAACGACAGGTGGCATATCAGTACTCGGCCCGAGAGCATGGGCTGATTCTCGCAGTGCTTAGGGACGCTCTGTCGCGGTTTTCCATCGATACGGACCGCGTTTTTCTCAGCGGGCATTTTGCCGGAGGAGACGCGGCCTGGGACATTGGTCTGGCCCATCCCAGCCTCTGGGCCGGGGTCATTGTCATTGCCGGGCGATCGGATAAGTACTGCACGTTTTACTGGGAAAACGCAGCCCAACTACCGTTTTACGTGGTACTTGGAGAGCTTGACGGCACTCTCATGGCGGATAATGCCCGGGATCTGGACCGTTGCCTCAACCGGGGCTTCAACACCACCGTGGTGGAGTACCAGGGCCGGGGACGAGATTCCTTTTCGGACGAAATCCTGCGGATTTTCGAATGGATGTCGTATCAACAGAGAGATCCTGCCCCCCGGGATTTTACGGCTCGAACAATGCGTTTGTTTGACAACTTTTTCTGGTACGTGGAGCTCCAGGAAATGCCGCCGGCTGTCGTTGAGCCGCCCCTTTCTTGGCCTCCCGCGAACCCCACGCCACTTATCGTGCGGGGCCGAATTCCCAGTGAAAACACCGTGATGCTTCAAGTGGGAGCAGCGAAAGCAACGGTCGGTTTAAACCCTGAGATCATTGATTTCGACAAGCGTTCGACGATTCTTGTGAACACCCGGCGTCTCGATACGCGTGACTTAGCCCCCGATGTGGAAACCCTTCTCAACGACGTGGCCCGCCGCTGGGACAGACAGCATCCTTTTTGGGTGACCATCGAAACGAGCACCGGACGCGTTATCCGGCCTCGCCGTTAGCGAGGTAATCACATTGCCATCGTGCAACTACAGGCTCTGCTCACCCCGAAAAGAATGCTCCCGGGAGCAACCAGGCAAAGAGCAAAGTCACAAGAAAAGCAGCCACTCCGGCCAGGGCGGCCGTCACTGTCCACAGTTTAAGGGCTTCTGTTTCGCTCCAAACACTCATTCTCGCGACGACCCAGAATCCACTGTCATTCATCCAGCAAAAAACCAAAGAACCAGCCCCTATTGAAAGCGCCAAGTAGACGGGATGGCAGTGAAGATATTGCACCAGGGCTTCCGGGGTCTTGAATAGCGAGCCCATAATTCCAGCCGTGGTGAGCATGGCCACGGTACTTGAGCCCTGGGCCGTTTTCATGATGGCCGCCACGAGAAAACCGGTCACCAACAGCAAAAGTCCGCCGGCCTGTGATTGTGATTCGACAAACCGTCCCACGTTCTCGCTGATGCCTGTTTGCCGTAACATGGCACCGAAAGCCCCGCCCGCCGACGTGATCAAAATAATCATGCCAGCACTCATTAGAGCCTCTTCCGTCATTCGGCCCAATTCTGTTAGAGACAGGCGACGGTTCCAGACGGTGGTGACCATCGCCACGATGGCGGCAAGGAAAAGAGCCAAACTGGGATCTCCGATGATCGAAGCGATAAGGGCCGTGGACCCCAACTGAGGGTTTTGCTTAGCAAGGACTTTCAAAATGGTGTTCGCTGAGATAAGAACGACCGGCAGGACAACCGGGGTGCTGGCCAGCCAGAAAGGGGGCAACTCTTGATCGGGACGAGGTGGGGCTTCCTGTTCACCTGGATACGGGCGGACCGGCAACGGCGAAAGTTTTTCGAGGACATTGAGGAATGGAAATACAAGCATCGCGGCAGGTACGCCTATAAGAATTCCCATGAGGATCATATGTCCCACGTCCACTCCCAGTAGCCCCGCTACAGCGAGCGGACCAGGGGTGGGCGGTACGAGCGTGTGTGTCAAGGCGGCGCCGGCTCCAATGGCGAGGATGGATAGCACATATCCCGATCGCATGATACGGGAAAAAGAACGGGCCAGAGGGACGAGAAGGTAAAAAACGGTATCAAAAAAAACGGGAATCGACAGTACAAAGCCACTTGCCATCAGAGCGATGGGAGCGCGGCGCTCGCCCAAAATGCGAAGGCAAGTGCGGACAATCCGGTCGGCGGAGCCGCTTTCCATCAGGCACTTGCCGATAACAGCGGCCAGCGCAATCATAACTCCAATGTTGCCGGCGGTCGTGCCAAAAGCCGCTGTCGCGCGAGAAATCTTCTCTCCCCAATCACCGGGGGCCAGCAGACTCACCACAAAAGCGGCTAACATCAAAGACAAAAAAGCATTGAGCCGCACAACCACGATGAGGAGGATGACAAGGCCGATCCCACAAAGCAGAACCAGAACCGGGCTGACCATCGTGTGCTGAAACCTGTGAGTGCTAATCTCAGAAACGTTAAGCGCTGCCGACAGCAGCGCCCCAATCGCCCGCCGGCCCCAAGATATTGTCCGCAACCATTTTGGATGGTTTTTTATTTTTTGGGGAGAGTGAACCCCTTAATAAACCAGCCGTCATTTTCCGTCACTGCGAAGACACCCGCCGGCCCCAGGTGGCGTCGTACCACCTCGTAGTCCGGAAGTTTGCTTCCATCGATCCGTTGCTTGCGGAGAGCGCCTTTCTCTGGGGGCGCAAAGATCGTATTGAGGATTCGTCCCAGCATCGTCTCGCTTTCCGGCATTTTTCCCTGACGAATAAGTTCATAAGTGGGACGATATTCCTCGTCAGTCAGCGAGAATCCGCGCCAACAGGCCTTTTTGCCACCCAGTTTCTCGATGGTTTCCATCACCTCGAGAAAATCTGGATTCCTAACAATCGTCTCGCGCTCGCTTTGCAGGTCCAAAATCTCGGTCAGGTAGTCGAAGTGTGACGCAATGAGAAGATATCCTTGGTGAACCGTGACTGATGTGTTGGGGAAAAGGGGTTCGGTCTCCTCGCTGTCACTTGGTTCGGGCTGCGCCAATCCGGGCACGCCGCCCAATTCAATCCGTGGCACCGCCCGTGTTTCTGGCGGCTTCCGTTCCCATATGACCTTTCCCTTGTGCTCGCGTTCGCGGAAGTGCTTATCATTGGCAAAGACCTTCGCGATGCCCTTTTCAGCGGCCTGCTCATCTTTCACTTCAATGGCAATGAGAATGCGCTCGCTCGTCGTGGTGATGGGCAATCGATACGCCGTAAATATTGCCACTTTTTCACCGAAATGGGCGAACAATTCGTTCCGCAGATCTATCTGCGGCCCCTGCGGGTCATCTTTCAGGCCGGCAAGAACCTCATCCCAGACGCCTTCTTCCCCCTCGCCGATGACCTGGTCGAACACCGGCCCGATGTTGTCGAACCCGGTCAACAGATTGCAATACCCCATCCCTATTGTGGCCAGATCCCGGGGAATGAACTTGGGAACTTGAAATGCTTCGCCATTGGGAAAATCAAACATCTTGGCCGACTTTTCACGCGGAGGCGGAGCATAAACAAAAGTGCGATGAATGAGTTCGAAGCCTTCTGTGGAAAAGCTTACAAAGCCTCCGATTCCCTGAAATACGGAAAACCCAGCCGCCTTGAGACGCTCCAGTTGCAGCCGGCGCTGTTTCCGTCGCTCAGGGGGGATGGTCGTGCGGATGGCCTCCGCATAGCCGAATGGGTCGACAAACCACCGGATTTGGGGTTCCTCTCCATCAGGCAGGTCCCTCCGACACCGATCCATGATCGCGCTAAACCCTTTCACTTCCGTTAGCGAGTTGCCTTTTTGTTTCTGAAGAGTCAGGATCGACTCGATAGCCGCCTGATTGCTTGCGGTGATCAGAAGATCATTCTGTAGGCAGCAAAACACCTTCCCGCCGGTCGTTCCATCAGGCCGTTTGGGCATGGTGATGGCCAGAACCTCTTCACCGCGAATAGTTATCTTTTCTGTACTTCCCCCACGCTTTTTGACGTCGTCCACTATTCTGTTAATAAGATCCTGTGCCTTTTGGCGCTCTCCTGTGATGGTGATGACGGCAGCCAAACCGGCCTCCTCTTCACCCTCTTTATGAATAACGCCCACCGCTACCTCTCCCGTCGCAATCTGGGCGACGTCTTCCGCCGTGATACCCAGTTGCTCGCGGCTTCCCGAAAGACGCTCCTGAATCTGCTGTCGCAGATCTTCCACAAATGGCTGAAGAGCGGGGTCTTTCAGTAATTGACCGATTTGCGTCTTCTCGAAATGTTCACGCAATTCCTGGACGTTTCTCACTGCCAAAAATCCCCGAGTTGTCGAGGGGAACAAAGATTCTAACGGGGTGCTTGCCCAACCCGTCGCAGCCAACTCCAAGACAACCAAGGCTGCCAAACCGACCATCCGTGATAATGAGTTTGCGTACATTGTTTTCATCCGGGTTTCCCGAAAGTGTGCCTGGCTGTTCAAATCACCGTAGATCCGCCAGATATCCTCTACTCGCCATTTTTCAGTTGAATCTTCCCATCTTCACGACGCGATTCTACGCCTGTGGTCCTTTTCTCTCATATCGGTCAAACAACTGCTGAAACCCCACTTAGGTGGTTATGCAAAGGGCTTCCCGCGGTCATTCGTTAAGCTCAGCGCTGCGAAGGTCCACGGATCGCCTTCGCCAACCCCCATTGACATGCGCAAAAAATGGGCATTCTTCCCTCACGCGATCGGCCAGCCACGTTCAAGGTATTTCCCATCAAAGCTATTGATTGCTCTGGGACTGAGCCTCTTCCCGATTCTCCGATTGTGCCGTCTTTTCCTCGGGTTTTTCGGAAGTGCTGCTGACCGAAACGCCCCACATTGCGGCGATCAACGCGAGTGTTTTCGGGTCATACTTTTCCAGGTCGTCACGCGTGAAGGGATAAAAGTCATTTTTGCCGAAATATGCCTCAGAATTCTCGGCAAAGAATTCCATGACATTTTTCAGGGCATAAGCCTCTTGCTCTCGCCCGTTGACGTGCTTCACCTTTTGATAAAGGGCTTCCTTCCTTACCTCCTCAAATCGCTGACGAAGCCGCCGGTTGCCAAAGCCCCCCGGCAAAAACTGATCGTGGTAAGCATGGGCCAGTTCGTGGAGAACCATCCATGGCTGCGTTCTGGACCAGTTCACGAAATTGCGTCCGTTGGCAATTTCCACACACTTGGCCTTATCCGGATTCATGTCGTGATTACGGAGCCACCCCGGATCTGGGTGGTAGGCCATACACGGGTGATGCCCCTCCTGTTTCTCGATCCAGATAGGGACCTGCATAATCTTTTTGAGAGCCTCCGGTGGTACGGCTTCTGTGATCTGTTTGAGCTGCCTTTCCAGCTCGGCGAACACTCGGTTGCTCAGCTCTTGATCCTCCAGCAGATCCGGGGCGACGTACAACTTCCATCCCAGAAGATGCTGCACCTGATATTCAGAATTGGGGCGATACTTCGGGGGAGGTGCAGATTCCAAAACCGCCCCTTCCGGTCGGTTGGTTTCCGAAGCGGCTTCAAATCCGAAAATACTGGCCGGGGATAACAGCAAGAAACTTCCCAGCACCAACGCGGTGGTTAGCTGCTGCCGCGCCAAGCGTTTTCTCATAGGCTCCAACCTTCGCGATAGGGTTTCTTGATCCAGATGTCAGCTTCCGGACAGTTGATAGCTTTCAGGTTGACGGGATCCCAATTGATCTTTTGGCCCACGCGAAAAGCCACCATTCCCAGGAGAGCAGCTTCGGTCAAGGGGCCTGAGTATCCAAAATGGCACGTCGTTGTTCCGCCTGTTTTGCAGGCTTCGACCCATTCGCGGTGGTGGCCGATCGAGGGAGGAATCGTCTCCGGGGGCGGCTGAAAACCGGCGAATTTTTCCTCAGGCCAAAGTAGGCGCCGCCCGTAGTCGGCAAGGATCATTCCTTTTTCTCCCACGAACAGCACGCCGGATGCCCAGTCGGGCAGCTTGGCTTCAGCCTGAATGGGTGGCCGCTTGCCCCCGTCGTACCAAGTTAAGCGTACCGGAGGGAGCTCGCCCCGAGCCGGAAATTCATAACGGACGATCAGCCAGGGAGGTGTGCTGTCAGGGTGAGGCGGGGGACCTTCAGCCTCCACGGAAGTTGGATACTTGAGGCCCAGGGCCCAAAAAGCGAGGTCTGAATAGTGGCAGAAGAAATCTCCCAGGGCTCCGCTCCCAAAATCTTTCCAACCTCTCCATCGGAAAGGTACGTACGCTGGGTGATACGGCCGGTAGGGCGCGGGACCGAGCCACAGGTCCCAATCGAGATAGGGCGGAACCGGCGGGGTATCTTTCGGCGTATCTCCCCCGCTGTAACTCGCGGCACACCAAACATGAACTTCCTGAATGGGGCCAATGACTCCCGCCTGCACCCATTCCACAACGCGGCGGTAGTTGTCACCTGCATGAATCTGTGTCCCGATTTGCGTGACAACTTTTTTCTCAGCCGCTAGTTCAGCCAGATACCGGGCTTCATACACACAATGGGTAAGCGGCTTTTCGCAGTAGCAGTGTTTGCCAAGCTTCATCGCCGCTGCCGCTGCCGGGGCATGTGTGTGATCGGGAGTGCTCACGACCACGGCATCGATCGAGTTCCCCATTTCATCGAGCATCCGACGGAAGTCCCGGTACAGCTTGGCCCGAGGAAATAGTTTCGCCGCCTCGGCCAAATTGTTTGCGTCAACATCGCACAGCGCGACAATGTTTTCGTCCTTCACACCGTCGAGATTGGCTCGGCCTCTTCCTCCGACGCCAATCGCAGCAATGTTGAGCTTCGATTGAGCGGTTTCGCCCCGAGAAGGGACAACTTGCGCACAAAATGCTATCGAGGCGAGCGCGGCACTGCGTTTGAGAAACTGGCGACGATGTAGCCTGGCCATGATGGTTCTCCTACGCGTTGGGAATTCACAGATGGTCCGCCGGTTGAGCGACACCTCCGTTATCGGGAAAAATGGTGTCACACCCGGCCACTACCATAACATGTGAAAACTGCCCGCTCAAGAGCCTACTAAAAATCTCCACCCCGTCACCAGTTCAAAATCAGTTCACAATCAGATCCCCGCCAAAGAACGGCAGAAAACGTTTCTCGACAGTGTGGGACACAGCGAACACCAGTTCTCCCCGGGCAACGGAGAGGCAGGCCCGTCGACGCCCATTCCTTGCGGTACGCAAAATTGTCGCCGGAGAGGACCCATGGCCGGAGAAAACAATTATTCCTCGAAACTGATCTCAAGGACTTCCAACCGTCGGATTCCGGCAGGAACGCGGATTTCCGCCATTTCGCCAGGTTTTTTACCGATCAGACCTCGACCCAAGGGACTGTTGGCCGGGATGCGTCCCTGCTCAAAGTCCTCCTCGCCCATGCCCACGAGGGTGTATTTGATGACCTCCCCGGTGGTCAGATCTCGAACCGTCACAGTGCACCCCATCGCCACCCGATCGCGCGGCATACGACTAAGGTCCACAATTTCGCACCGCGCAATCTTGTCCCGCAGGTAATTGATTTTTGCCATGATCAGGCCCTGCGTTTCGCGGGCGCCATGATATTCCGCATTCTCTCGCAAATCGCCCTCTTCCCGAGCAGCGGCCACCCGCTTGGTCACTTCCACCAACTGATCTTCCAGTTCGGCAAGCTCTCGCTGGAGTTTTTCGTAGCCTTCTCGGGTAACGGGAATCCTTTCGTCGTGCATCTCGTCCTCCGCCGTGTTGGGTGATGCTCAAAGTTTTTCCAGTCAAAAGATCTTTTACACCATATTACGAGGCCTGTCTTACTCATTTTACCCACGAGCGGACTCAGCAGTTACCCCGTTCTTTCCCGAGTTATCCCCGCTTTCCTCGACGCCAGTAAGGAGTCTGGGCACGGCCGAAACCTCCCGCGGGAGTCAAATTCATGCTCGGAGGGACCTGCCTGTCAGGTCCGCACTCCGACGGCGGGTGGTCCAATTCGCGAACTGATCTTTGTCTGCTAACTTCACTTCCGGTTTGGCCGTAGGGGCAATTCATGAATTACCCCCACTCCATGTCGGAGCTTTGGCTTCTCAGGGGCCCATATAGAAAGTGGGGATGGGGCAGCGTTCTTTCATCCCTGGTGGGATTGGCCATCAGCCGAAGCCGCTGCTGCTGGTGGCTGAGGCGAAGACGGATCCTTCCCCGGGCAGACCAGGGCGATGACTGTGTCGCCGGGCCGGATGTCTGCCAGCGGAGCATCTGTAACCACGAAAACAACGCCCCCAGTTCGTAGCACAAAGAGAGGATAGGCTTTGTCGCCGTATAACTCTCTGTACTGGGCAAAGTCAAATTCCTTCGTGATTTTCGTGCTTTTAAACCGCCCACCCTGGTAAAAAATTTCAGTTATCCTCGAATAGGTCAGGTCTTTTCCGAACAGCAGCCGTCCCCTGTGCTCAGGCGACACAGGATCGCGAGGCTTTTCTTTAGGGGGCAGCCAGGGGAGTTGATAGACTTCCTGCCTGCCAAAGTCCTCCGCGTAAATCATGCAGGCAAGCGAATTGACTTCGTTGTTGGATGTCACGGCCAGCATCCGCCCCAGTCCCATGTAGTCGATGCTCTCGCGTGTCACTTCCAAAAGGGCGTCGCCATGAATGGCAGGAAGCCCAGCCAGGCGGGCGGCGGTGACATTCTGTCTGTTGGAGTCCACCAGCACGACCCGGCAACCCTCTCGTTGAAGCACGACTGCAAGTTCACGCACCCAGTGACTGGCGCCGACAAACAGGATGCCCTGAGGATTCTCCTGAATCAAATTGAGAAAGCGAGCCAGAGGCGCGGCTAACAATCCGTACACGGCGGCTGTTCCAAACACGACGAGCAATGTGACAGGCACGAGCTTTTCGGCACCCTCATACTGGCCCTCGGAAAGAGCCAGCGCTGCTACCGAAGCGACCGCCATAGCCACAACGCCGCGTGGCGCCATCCCGGCAAGAAACAGTCGCTCATTCCAGCTCAACGTTTTTCCCCAGGTGGACACAAATACTGCTACTGGTCGAATGACGAGGATGACCAGTAATAAAAAGACAACGCTTTGCCATCCCAGTCCTTGAAGATACTCCCATCGGATGCGAGCTGCCAAAACGACGAACAAAACAGATATGAGCAAAACGGTTAAGGCTTCCTTGAACTCCAGCAGTTGGCGGATGGCGAATTTGTGCTGATTGGCCACAACCATACCCGTGACGGTCACCGCCAAAAGGCCTGATTCACGACACAGGGTGTTCGCAAGGACAAATGCCACCAGCGTCAGCATAAGGGAAATCGGATTTGTCAAGAAGTCGGGAATCCAAAATCGGGCAAAGGCTGCCACCATCACGAAACCCATTGCAATCCCCACACCGAATCCTGCAAGCAGGGTTTGAATCAGTCGCATCCCGATTTCCCAGACGCCGGCATTGAGGCTCTGCTGTTCGAGAGCTGCGAAAACAAGAACTGCCAGAATGGCCCCCAGTGGATCAATGAGGATGCCTTCCCACTTAAGAAGTGAGGCTACCCGACCGCGCAGACGGAGGTGCCGCAGGATTGGACCAATCACGGTTGGACCGGTGACGGTCAGGATGCATGCAAGAAGGGCCGCCACCGGCCAGGTCAACCCCAGAACCAATCGACCGGCAACGGCTAGAAGTCCCCATGTGACGGCCGCTCCAATTGTCATCAAACGACCAAAGACCCCGCCAATTCCCCGGAGCTCGCGGAAACGCAGGTTGAGCCCTCCGTCAAAGAGGATCAATCCTACCGCGAGAGCGATGAACGGCCGGATCAATTCACCGAAGACCTCGTCGAGATGCAAGAGTCCCAGAACGGGGCCGGCAAGGGTCCCCAGACCAAGGAGTAAAACGATTGCAGGAATACGCAGCCGCCACGCCAACCATTGTCCCAAGCCGCCGAGAGCGACAATCGTGGTTATTTCAACAATCGATTCGTCAGCCAACGGTTGCTTCCTTTCTAAATGGCAAGGGATAGTTGAAAACACATACTCGATGGCGGCCTCCCCCTGCTCTGTGGATTATTCTAGATTCAACTTTTCAAGCGCTTCCTGGTTGGCAGATCGCATGACAAAAGCAAACGCTGGAGCGTTGTCCGAACGGTTCTCCCGGATGGATCACCAAACCTAAATACCCAATCTTGTCTGCTTGCGGAAAAACCGCTGGATACCAAACCAATATCACCGGCCTGACAGTCGCAATTCAAAAACGCTGCCGTGACTTGTGCTGGCAAGGTCGTTCATTTTGGCTCAAATCCCGGTCGGATTGTGCCATCATAGTCGATGAGGGGACGAGGATTAGCAACCCGTTCCAGCGGACGGCAACCGGGTCCTATCCCGTCACGGCCAAGGTCCTGGTCCATTTCGGCCATCAGTTTTTCCAGCCTGGCGACGATCTCGGCATGTTCGGCTGCCACGTTGCGAGACTCGCCGATGTCTTCTCGCAGGTTATAGAGTTCGGGCTTGCCCTTTGCATTAGGTGCGACCCGCAACTTCCAGTCGCCATGACGAACACCTTCCAGGACCAGTCCCCTGAAATAGTAGAATGTCTCGTGTGCTGGCCTTCCGTCTGCCTCGCCGGTCAAATGCGGCCAGATGTTGATTCCGTCTAATCTGCGGTCCTGTGGAAGCGGAACACCGGCCAGGTAGGCGAACGTGGGCAGAACGTCGAACATGCCGATGATCACGTCTGTGCTCGTTCCTGGCGGGATCTGGCCCGGCCACCAGGCAATCGCCGGAACTCGAATTCCGCCCTCCCAGGTGCTTCCTTTAAATCCACGCAAGGGACGGTTCACGGCCCGTTGCGTGCCACCATTGTCACTTACGAACAGGACCAGGGTTTTTCGATCCAGCCCGGTTTCCCGAAGCGTGTCGAGCACCTGTCCCACGCTCCAGTCCACTTCCTCAACCCAGTCCGAGTAAATCCCGTGCGGCGAGCGTCCCACCCATTTTTTGCCTGGGTAGATCGGAAAGTGCACGGCGTTGTGAGCAAGGTACAGGAAAAACGGTCGGGCTTGATTGTCACGAATGAATCTTACCGCCTCCTTGGTGTACAGCTCCACGAGGGCCTGCTGATCGTCAGGCAGCACACGTTTGATCACCGTGTTGTTCCGCATGAGTGGCAGGGGAGGTTGTCCCTTTTGGCCAGGGCGAGGTTTGGGAAGCGGCTCGCCGAGGTTGCTCTTCGCCCCATCTTCCGCGGGTCCCATGTCATTGGAATACGGGAGTCCAAAATACTCATCGAACCCTTGCTGGAGCGGCAAAAATTCCGGTTGATCTCCGAGATGCCACTTGCCGATCAGAGCCGTTCTGTAACCAGCAGATTTGAGGAGTTCGGCAACGGTCACTTCTTCTGGTGCCAAACCCACTGGGTCGGCCGGAAAGAGCACATGGGGAATAGGCAGAGCACGTTTCGCATAACTCCCCGTCATCAGGGCAGCGCGTGATGGAGAGCACACAGGCGCGGCATAAAATGAGGTGAGTTTACGGCCTTCCGCGGCCATCCGGTCAAGATGAGGGGTTCGGTTGATCTCCGATCCGAATGGCCCAATGTCTGCATAGCCCAGATCGTCGATGTTGATAACGATGAAGTTGGGCCGTTCTGGACGCCCTTGTTCGGTCGCTGCGGCGAGCAACGAGTTGGCGACAAACGCGAAGCAGCTAGCCCAGAGCAGTAAACGTTGGTACATCGGTAAGCCTCCCACTAGATAAATGTTCGCATTATTCTCGAACCTCATTCTGAGGCACAATTTGGTTTTGGACAATCCTGTCCGTTGACGCCTCTCCATGTCAAGGCGGGCTTTCCCCACAAGTATAATAGTTCAATGGACGCCTGGGGAACGCAAACGTTTCGCGCTGAGTGCTGCAATTATGGCAATTTTAGGCCAAGAATAAAGGGACTCCCGTTAATACATGGCTGACTCACATCGCCGAGAGCTTGTCCTGGCAAGTCAATCTCCGCGCAGAAGAGAACTGCTAGAGCAATTGGGCATCCCCTTCCGTGTTGTTCCACCCGACGACTCTGCCGAGTGCGGCATTTGCAGCGGCGAAAATCCCGCCCAATTTGCCCCCAGAATGGCATTTCAGAAGGCCCGGAATGTTGCCCAGAAGGTAGGGCGTGGCTTAATCCTCGGATGCGATACCGTGGTGGAATGTAAGGGGCAGCTTGTCGGAAAACCCCGTGACATGGACCATGCCCGAGAGATATTGCATCTGCTGCGGGGCACCGAGCATCGTGTGTTCACGGGAGTATGTCTTTGGGATTATCCAGATTGTTCCCCTGACATCCGCGTGGCCTGCACCCGGCTCATGATGGATTTCATCCCGGATGACGCGATTGAAGAATACCTGCGGACCGGTTTGTGGGAGGGAAAAGCGGGGGCCTTCGGGTACCAGGACCGCTTGGGATGGCTGAAAATCCTTGAGGGAAGTGAGAGTAATGTCGTGGGGCTGCCGCTCGAACTTCTCCAAGAAATGCTCGCGGCGGTGGAAGAAACGGGAAAACAAAGATCCCCGGGTGCACCTGATAACTAGGGGCTCACCAGTTCGGACTGACCCGCGGAGTACTGGCTGAGGTACCGGAGCCACCTGGGTAAGAGCAGAGAAACGTGGCAGGGAAAATAGACAAACTCCCTGCCACGTTGGTACGGCTCAAAGGAAAATGATCCTACTCGCATCTGCGCTAAGTGCCTCGGCTCAGCCGATCTGCAACCTGATAGATGGTACGGCAGGCCGAAACGCAACACACATCCTTTCCCGCAGACGCTCCCGCGGAAAGGATGTAAAGACTTCTGACCGTGGACAGCTCCACTTAGCCGCCCGGTGATTGCCACTACGTTTCTCCAGCGGCAGTTACGCGCTAACGGCCTTCAACAGTTTCGGCGATCGCAGGCGACTCGAGCGACTCAGACCATCTCTTTGAGTTGCTTCAATGCCCGAATGCGAACCACGTTCCGGGCAGGTTTCGCGGGGATCGTGATGATCTCATCCGGCTTGCCAGGCTTGGGCATCTGACGGGCAGGCGTCGGCTTGGTTTTGGCCTTCTTGATCTTCAGCAAGCCCGGAAGTACGAATGCTCCCGGTCCGCGAGGGCTCAGGGCTTTTTTCACTTCCTCGGTGAGGGCGTTCAATACCGCCTCCACATCGGCTTTCTTAAGACCGGTCGCTTCTGCCAGAGCCTTCACGAGCTGTGTTTTGGTGAGGGGCTTCTTCTCAGCGGTGTCCTTTGCCATACGCCACGTACCTCCTAAACCATGCGATCCACGATGCGAACCAAATCCGTCCGTCCTACGTCCCGCAACCGCGGGCTCCAGCCACGTTTGTCATGATTAGACCGAATTTTTCCAAGATTTCAAGATGGGAACCTGCAAAAATCCCCGAAAAACGCCCTTTCGGAGGCAACGCACCACCATCTTGTCCAAAAGCATCGGCTAACTTCCCCGGCTTGTGCAGTTTTTCGGCGTTTTTTCCGCGAAAAGCCCGTTCAGGTGCCCGACACGTGGACTATGGACGAACGAGTGACTTTCCCTCGGGTTTCGCTCGTGTAGCGACACATCCCAGGGACGGCCTCAGCGGTTAACCCCCTGGCAGTCACTCAGCAGGGTTTTTCTAATAAGGCTGAAAAGGAACTTCCGTGTCGGAGAAAAACACGCAGTCCGGTTCGGGGGCGAGATAATCTCCGGTCACCGCATACGACCGAGCCCTGCTGCCGCCACACACGTAGCGGTACCGACAAACGCCGCACTTTCCGCCAAGCAGATTCGGATTGCGGAGCGCCCGAAAGACCTCGTGCTCCTGGTACGTCTTGACAATCGAGTCTTTGGGGAAACGCCCGCACTGGATAGGCAAGAAACCGGCAGGGTAAATCTCTCCCGTATGCCCCACAAACATGATTCCTTTGCCATCGCCGACACCTAGCGTAAGGCGTTTCGCCAGGTGAACTGCCCTGGGTGAAACCTTCTCCTCCGGAAGGTGGCGCAGCTCTTCCAGAACGAACCGGCGGTAATGCGGTGCCTCCGTGGTCTTAATCGCATACGGGCGAGTCTGAGCCTGTTCCCACAGTATTTTGAACACCTGTTCGTATTCCTCTGGTGCAATCCGCTGTTCAAACACGCCACGGCCGACAGGAACCAGGAAAAACACAGACCACATGTGGATTCCCTGGTCATTCAGCAGCTCGGCCATCGCCTCCACCTGGCCGACGTTCCGCTTGGTGATCGTGGTGTTAACCTGGAGGTAGAATCCCAAATCTCGCCCGGCCGCCAGAATCTCCATCGTGCGGTCAAAACTACCCTGCCAGCCGCGAAAGGCATCGTGAGTCGCCGCGTCGGCACCGTCCAGACTCACTCCCAGTGCCGTCACCCCAGCATCTTTTGCTCGTTTCAGAGCGCTGGGAGTTGCTAGGGGAGTTGCCGACGGCGTCAAAGCCACATTGAGACCGCACTCCTTGGCGAAGGCGATCAGGTCAAAGATGTCGGGACGCTTAAGAGGGTCGCCTCCAGTGAAGACGATGTTCGGCTTTTTAGGAAACAGCGAGGCTTCCCGAATGAGGGCCTGCGCCTCGTCAGAAGACAGCTCCTCGGGATGCGCGGATGGCTGTGCCGAGGCTCGGCAGTGCTTGCACACCAGGTCGCAAGCCTGGGTAACTTCATAGTAGAGCATGAGCGGGCTGTGCTGGATATCTTTCCAGGAATAGTCCGCGAATCGCTGTGTAAACTGGGGGGCTGTAGATTGGGTCATTGCGTAACTTCCGAACCCAAAACGCAATATGGGCCACAGAGTTGGGTAGTTCCTTTACGGAATTTTAGCTGCCGTCCTCGAATCGGAAAGTCGATTTTCTCAGGCAAACCAATGTGTCGCAAAGACTAAAGCGAGTCGGAACAGAGCGTTTGTTTCCTTTGCTATTTCCGGCAGGAGAGGTTCCGGCCGCGTCGGGTGCGCCCATTGCCTTCCCAGTACCATCCAAGGTTCCTTTACGCAATAATATGACCGGTCCTGAAACATGACGCGATGCCGCGTCCGTTGAGGGGGTCCATAACTTCGTGCGCTCGGATCGCTTCAGTGCGGACCGTTGCGAAACAGTCTCGCGACAGAAGTAGGATCCGCGCCAGGTTACTTGAGTGCGAAGGTATTCTTTGGGGAGGTGGACCATGAAAGCACATCAATCTCGTCGCTGGATTGTCAGTTGCTCGCCAACCTGCGTGGCGATCTTGAGTAGTTTCGTGTGGATTACACTCTATGGATCACTCCTGGCGGAACTAACTGTTTGGGTGGAAACGGCGACGCGACGCTTGTGCCGCGAGGACCTGCCCCCGCAACGTCCCGCGCGTCACATCGAGGTGGCCGCGGCCAGAAATGAGTGGGTTGGTTTTCAGGTCTTCATGCGAAGTTCCCAGCCGGTTCCGCAAATCGAACTTGTTATTGCGGCCCCGAAAGGACCTCAGGACGCGACGATAACCCCGTCGAATTTTCGACTATATCGCGAGCATCAAATCCATATCGCCAACGGGACACATCGCAACGAGGCCTTTCGCCCCGGTTGGTATCCCGATCCCCTTATTCCGAGCCGCGATCCCGTAAAGGACGTTCCACTTCGGGGTAAGTACCAGGCCTTTCCTTTTGATTTACCCGCTGACGAAACACACGGATTCTATGTGGATCTTTTTATCCCTCCAGGAACGCCGCCCGGAAAATACGCGGGAAAAGTTACGGTCCGGGGCAGCGGCGTTAACCAAGTTGACATTCCTTTGTCAATAGAGGTCTGGGACTTCACCCTTCCCAGTACACCGGCGCTCGTGACAGCGTTCGGCTCACCGTCGCAGCGAATGCGTTCTTACTATGCCAAACGTGCCCGATCAGGGAAGGAGTCACCATCGGAAAATTGGGAAGAAGTGGACCGTCAATGTGCCGCGCTGGTCAGCGAACATCGTATGAATGCTTATCCACCGTCAGAGTGGCTCGCACTGCAACGAAATGACAAGGGGTACCAGTTGCCTGACGAGAGCATCGCCCAGCTCAGGGAATGGATTGATCGTTATCACGTCAACGCGGTTCAAATTCCTTCGCCGGTGGGCAGGGTCAAAGATCCCGCGGAGTCGCCGGAGGACTTAAGGGCGTGGCTGGCAGCCTGGGACAAAGCCATCACAGAAATCGCACGCCCTCACGTAATCTTCTACATCTACCTCAAAGATGAACCCAATGACCCGGAGGCGTACGAGTTCGTTCGTCACTGGGGCAAGCCGATTCGTGCGGCGCAGACCAAAGTGAAGGTGCTTGTCGTGGAACAAACTCTGACACAGGATCCGGCCTGGGGCGATCTTTATGGTGCCGTCGATATATGGTGTTCCCTGTTTCCGCTTTACGATGAAGCGACCGCCAAGCAGCGGCAAGCGCTCGGGGAGATTATGTGGGCATACACGGCGCTTTGCCAGGGAAAGCGAAAATCGCCCTGGTGGCACATCGACTATCCACTCCTCCATTATCGTGTGCCGTCCTGGATTTCATGGCGATTCGGAATCACAGGATTGCTTTACTGGGGCGGAATGAGTTATTGGGATCAGGTGGAGGATCCTTGGACGAACGCCAACACATACAGACCTGGTCCTGCCGATCGACCGTTAACCTTCAACGGCGAAGGAACACTCGTGTATCCTGCCAGACCGTGCGGCTATGCAGGTATCGTCCCCTCCTTGCGACTAAAGGCGCTGCGAGACTCAATTGAGGATTACGAGTATTTGGAGATCTTACGCCGGGCGGGTAAGGCGGACCTTGCTCAACGTCTTGTTCTGTCGCTGACTCCCAGTTGGTTCGAGTGGTCGGAAAACCCGGAGGATTATGAAGAGGCTCGGCGAAAACTCGCGGAGTTGATTCTCACGTTGCCGTCTGAAACCCGCAATGCCACCCGGTGATGGCGCGTCGAGGCGGGTGTTCTTCTTTCAGTACTTGAAGAAAATCACCGATTCAACCCTGGATTAGACTGCGGCCCCGCATCCATGCCCGACGTACAGCCTGCCCCGGACCGCAGCCGAGTATTGGCGATTCGTTATCACCACTTTATCATGACGGCAAGGTCTCTCAGCCGAGTTGCGGAGCAAGGCGTCGTGTCGGCCTGTAGCTTTCCAGCGGCCGGGGGCGATTTTCGTCATCGCGCGGGCTGAACCAGTTGGAGATAAAGGTCTCAAACACGAGCCCGAGTAGCACGAGGGTTAAGAAAAATTCAGCCAAACTTCTACCGTGTCGCAGAAAATCAAATGTTTTGGACAAATCCTCAGGATCCTCGGCGAAAACCAGGGGAACTCCCGAAAAGGCCTCTTCCAGGGTTGTGTTTTCAATCTTTCCGGGATCGCTTTCGTCGGGGTCCACGTTAACAGCGAAGGCTTTTTGCACCGGCCGAACGGAAGCAAGAAGTCGCAATTGATAAACGCCCACTTGATGAGTATCTGTATATCGAAACTCTTTACTTTGCGGCTCAATATTAAACCGCATGAGTGAACCACTTGGGGGCGTTACCTCGACCACGCCCGGTGGAATTTGACCCAAAAATGGTATGATCAGCGGCTGCCCCGCAAGCCCGGCAAATTGTGTCGGTTCACCACCTGCCAGATAGAAAGCGAGTCTCGCCATGAGCGGGGCGAAAATGGGTCTCAGTGGGAAATTCGTCCATTCCACGTGCACGCTGGTTCCAAGGAACAACACTATTCCATGGCCAACCTGTTTTTCGACCAGCAACGGATCCCCCTCGCCATCCAGCCGCAGCAAAACTCTTACCCCATCGGTTTCCGCGGCTTTCGGCTTCACATATTTATAAACCAGGAGTGACTGATAGAGCGATGGTGGCTCTGCGAATCCAGTGAGGGCCGGATGCTGAACGTCGAGCCAGTTCACACGCCAGCTATCACGACCTTCTTCGGCCTGAGCTGATCTTACAGTGTCTAATGGGATAGGGAGTAAGCCCCCGTTGGCCATTTCATTCCAAGCATTGTAGTTTGCGGGAGCCACTTCCTCGCCCGCGATCCACACGAGGCGCCCTCCATTTTGGACAAACGCCGCAAGCTTTTCTAAAACCGTCGCCTCAAGGGACCGCAGATTTACCAGGTAGATGATGCGGTAATTGGAAAGGGGTTCCGTCGTGACTTCATTTGGCGTGAGGAGGGTCGTTTTAATCGACCAGTTTTGGCCCTCGATGGGCTGCAGCGCCTTTTCCAGATAGAAGGAATCATTAAGGTAGGGAATTTCTTTGCGCTCGTTGATAACAATGGCGACGGGAATGGCCGCTTCAATGTCGATTGTGAAAAAGCGCCGGTCATCAAAACGTGCTCCGTCTTCTCCGACCAGTCGTACCTCACCCTGGTGAATGCCTCCCCGATCCAAAGTGAAAACGACCTCGGCGGGGAGGGCACCCTCCGGGGGAATTGTGAGTTCGGGCGTCGTGCCGACTTTATTGCCATCCACGTAGACTTCGGCAACCCGTTGCTGCGGGATGGATGACGCATTGAAGAGTTCGAGCACGACCTTCATGGGTACGCCGGCCACGGGAAGCACAGATTGAACGGTCACCTTTCGCACGGCGACGTTGGGCCGCGGGGTCCGCTGACAGTCCACCACGACAATCGGGATTTCGCGTAAACGCCGATCATCCGCGCTGCTCTGGCGGGTTGTGGCGTCCTCGCTTGCTCGATTGCGGTTTTCCTCCAATCCTTCCCAAGCCACATTCTGATTGTCGGTGATGACAAACAGGTAACGTTGCGGAGCCTGCGATTGGGCGAGCTGTTCCCGGGCCTGGTTTAGCAGGGGCATAAGCGTGCCCCGCTCAAAAGTTGGGCCCTGCTGCGCAATCTGAGCCAAAAGCTGCCGGACCTTATCATGCTCACGATCAAATTTGCCAAGTTCGGGATAAGAACGGCCGCTGGTCACCCACAGGGCGACCTCATCTCCTGCCTGAAGTTCCGCGAGAATTTGGTTGGCTGCCGCGACAGCCAGTTCAAAACGTGGCCGTCCCTCGTCGATCCACCCCATGCTTGCCGAGTTGTCCAGAACAATGGCCACGGCCGCCTGAGAACCGCCAAACAGCGAGCGGACCTTACTGAGCGTGGGACGGGCCAGCCCAATTGCGATAAGAATAAGAACCGCCATGCGCAGTATCATTAGAAAGATATCTCTGATCTGGCGCCGTCGCCTCGTCTTTTGGACGCTGATTTTCAGAAACCGCAGGGTGCTGAAAGGCAGTTGCTTGGCACGCTGCCGATTAATCATGTGAAGAATGGGCGGAATGATCGCCGCCAAAGCTGCCAGTAAGAAGGCCGCCGCACCGAACGTCATAGCTGGTTCCGCTTAGTCAAATATCGAGAGAGCATAAAATCGTACGGAACAGAAGTGTCCGTCATGACATACTCGACCGCGCTTTCCAAACACGCCTGCCGATAACGGCCGATGAACTCCGCAAGGAGCTTTTGATATTCTTCACGCACATAGAGGGGGTCCACCTGCAGGCGTTCGTCTGTCTCGAGATCCTGGAAAAGTACCAGATCATCAAACGGAAAATCGATTTCCGCCTTGTCGAAAACATGAAAGAGAATAACCTCATGTTTGCGATGGCGAAAATGATGAAGAGCGCGAATCACCTTGTCTTCATCATCATAAAGATCGCTGATTAAGATAATGAGGCAACGTCTTTTGAACCGATTGGCCAGCTTGTGAAGCACTTCGGCCAGGCCGGTCTTTTTGCCGGGCGTCAGGTTTTCCAACTGATACATCATCTCATTGAAATGCTGTGGCGAACTCCTCGCCGGCATGTCGAGGCGGATGTCTTCATCGAACACAGTCAGTCCCACGGAATCCTGCTGTCGGACCATCATATAGGACAGGATAGCCGTGAGATAACAACCGTATTCAAGTTTGGTTATTTGCGCGTCGTGCCGGTAATTCATTGATCCGCTCGCGTCAAGCAGTATCTGGACCCGCATATTGGTCTCTTCTTCGTACTGCTTGACATACAGTCGCTCCGTTCGTGCAAACATCCTATAATCCAGATGTCGGGGGTCGTCACCCGGCACATATTCCCGGTGTTCCGCAAATTCCACGCTGAAGCCTTTGTAAGGGCTCGCATGGAGTCCGCTGATGAAGCCTTCCACCACTCCGCGGGCCACCAATTGCAGATTCTTGACCCTAGCCAGTGCGGACGGCTCGACGTATCGGTAGGCGATCCGCGGGCTCATCGGAGTTGAAACCTCCTGCGGAGAATCCATTCCACCGTAAGCACAGTGACGAACATGGCCCAAAACAGGGGCGGCCAGAATAACGGTTGCTCAACATAGATTTTCTTTTTTCTCTGTTCTTTGTTGAGCTGGTCAACAAGATAGTCGGCGGCCGAAATATGCGCATACCGCCCCCCTGTATCGCTGGCGATGGCCGTCAGAGTTTTTTCATCGAGGTCGAGCTTCTCAAACTCCAAATACGGGCGGCCTACTTCCACAACGATCTTCTCGGTTGTGAGCTTTTGCTCACCCAGTTCGGCTTCCACTTGAATCTCAAGCGGCCCGCTGAAGCGGGGTTCGTACGAGGCGCTGTAATGTCCTCCTGGTCCCGGACGACTCACCAGGGTCACCTTGTCGGAGGCGCCCGACTTGGCACGAATCGTGGCCACAACCTTGGCTTTGTCGGTGCCCTCTCCTCTTTCGTCGCGCACGACGGCACTGATCTGAATGACTTCGTCCGGCTCGTAAGCGGCTTTGTCAGTACTCGCGACAAGGGACGCCTGAGTTTCCACCTGTTCAAATCGCCCAGCGGCCCAGCGGATGAGCTGGCCCCAGAATTGCAAAAACGGCGATTCCTGATCGAGGACGCGTGGCACCTGCTGCCATTTCCTGGTGGTGTCTCCCGTAAAGACGACTGATCTTCCCTTATCGATCGGCATCACCGCGAGGACCGGCATCCGCTCCGGGGTAATTGGACAGACTGCCAGCACTGTCGCACCTGGCCTGGCGTTCCCCACCCGCGTGCATCCGTCCAGAGGTGGAAGCGTGGAGTCCTCAGGCCCTTTTGATGAAGATGGAAAAAATCTGGCAATGTTGGCCAAAATCGGATGCTGCCGGCCATCGGGCGTTAGCTCCGGCAGGAACGGGTCTGTCACCTGTCCCATATCACGCCCGCCAACCTCTATGGGTAGGATTTCGCCAATGGGAGTTCCTCCGTAACCACCCGGGCCGAGGCTGTGATAACCCCCAAGCATAATCAATCCCGCACCCTCTCGCACCCGCTTGACGATGGCTTGCTGCTGCTCCGCGGACAGATAGCTGCTGTCCAGATCGCCGATCAGAAAGACATCAAACTGGCTGAGTGTGTTTTCGTCAGAGGGAATTTCTGAGAGATTAAGTCCTTCGATATTCGTACGTTTCACAAACACGTTTTTGCGAACCTGTACCATCGCGTAAAACTCAATATTGGGATCTTTAGACAAAAACCGATCTACAATTGCTCCGTACTCCGCTCGGAGAGTTCCCTCGAGATAGAGCACGCGAATTTGTGCCTCGATGACAAGCGCGGAGGCCGACCGCTGATTATTCTCCGCAATTTTCTCCTCACTGACCGGCGGTATCTCGACTGTATACGTGTGTCGGCCTTTCACGGCGGGGCGGTATTCGAAGACGACTTCCTGAGCCCCGGGCTGATCATCCAGGACCAATTCCTTCTCCTCGATAAGCTTGTCGTCTTCATAGAAACCAACTTTGACCACACGTCCCAGCAGTCCTACCGCTTCGACAGAGGCTCGGATCCGGGCCAGGTTGTTGAGCATCAGCCGCTCTGGGCAATCAAGCCCTACAATTTGGATGTCTCTGTACGAGGTGCTGTCCCGCAAACTCGCGCCTACTCCAATCGCATAGACGGGGATTCCCAAGCGGGATGAGACTTCCTGGGGTTTACGGGCTGAATTGTGAATTCCATCCGAGAGAAGGAAGATGCCTTCCATTTCATTGCGCGGTGCGGCTTTGGCCGCCGCCACGAGCGCGCGGGACAGCGATGTGGCCTCGCCATCAGGGGAAAGCTCGCGCAATTGGGCAACAGTCAATATTTCACCTGCCCGTTCGGCAAAGGGGATAACAACAAGCTGGAAGTTATCTCGCAGTTTTTCCGCCCATTGCACGATTTTTTCCCGGGCTTGGATAAACCGTGGTACACCGCTGACATCATCACTGATCTTCATTGAGGCCGAGCGGTCGAGCAAAAACACAAGCACCGGCTTGCGATTCTCTTCGCGGTAGAAATGGACCACTGGCCGGAAAAGTAACAGCACGACAATCACGATGGCGATGAGCCGGAGAACAACCAGAGTTTGCCATCGGCCGCGCTTCAGATCGCCAAATTTGCGCCAGTAGAAGAAGATGACAAGGCCTGCCGCCACAACGAGCACCAGGCCCATTGTGAAGAAACTTGCACCGTTGGCAAGGGAGATATCAATCACTCGTTACGACCACGCTCTTCTCAATGTTCCGGATATCGTTTCGAGGTTTCCATTTGGGCTGCGGCCAGAAGCTCACGAGTCCCGTTCGAATGGGGACCGACAGCCTGACGACTACTGCCCACGGGGCCTGGGACCGGACACCCCTTTGCCCCCAGTTTTCTTCATGCCTTCCTGGTAGGCTTCCTGACCCAGCCGTATGGCTTTCACGTAGGTAAGCGACTTCAAGTCCTGGTCAACCGATCCTTTGTGCGTCTTGTACAGGATATAGCGTATGGGCTCGATCTCGGGTCGGTAGCTCCCCGTTTTTGCCGCCGTTCCGGGATCCGGTTGGATGTAGATCACTTCGGACAGCGGCCCTTCAATGGTCCTTCCGTCGGTGAGCGTGATGCGATGCACGTATTCGCGCAGGGGATATGTCCGACCGGTGTATTCCTTGACGTCGGAAGTGGTCTCTTTGAACCGCCATTCTTTTTCCATTTTTTCGCTGACCACAACGGATTCAATCTGTTTGACGCGATTGAGAGGAATCTCCCGTTGCCGCCGCAACTGAGAATCGTAAATCTTCAGCCGCTTGTCACGCGTCATATAGATTTTCCCCACAATGATTTCCCCGCTCGAAAGCTCGATGTAACCGGGAACGGCGTCTTCGCGTTCCGTCGTTCTTGGACCAAACGGGTTGATGGCGGGGGGCTCCTCCGCAGAGAGGATATGGACAACGACGCACAGGAAAATGAGCCCTCCAAAACCAAAAATGGGAATACCGAAATTTCGTAAGTCCGAGCTTTTCCCCATTGTGTCACCTCGTCCGACGCATTCGTTCCTGGACAAGACCTGAACTTGCACCCAAGTGATTCACATCACCATGGAAGCCCAAATGCCTATCTGTGGCCTTGCGATTCTTGAGCCACCACGCATCCAATTTCTCATTGTGGTCAAAAAATTGGGCCGTCGCTACCTCCGCGCTCCGACCCTTCCGGCCATGTTGGAAAGTGACAGTTCCCAGCCGGCGTTCCATCCCATAGCGACGAGCGATCTGAGCTTGCTTTTGTCCTGCCCAAAGCTGAGCTAAAGGCAACCAACTGTTCGGGGAGTTCTGTCTCGTGAGGGGGTTTTTGCGGGTGCACCCGAAATCCAGACCGCCGGGTGACAGAGGACCGCTCCCGAGCTCCGTCATTAATACCAAAGTCGGACGCAGAACCTGCCTCCCAGAACGTCGGCCACTGCCGCTCTGCCGGAGCCCATTCGTTTTCCGAATCCCTATTGGGCGAAAATTCGGGCCTGACGAAAGTCACGAAGTTTCTTGACAAAACTCGTAAAATATCTCGCCAGGGGGGATTCATGAATCGCCCCACACCACTCTGAGCACCCCTAAACAGGTCCCGGCGCAGTTGTCCGCTAACTGCCTCCACGTTCATGTACCATTGCTGAGTTGCAATCCGGAAGGGGCAATTCATTACCGCCGCAATGTAATTCCTGCGCCGTCATCCACCCCCACAAGTGGGTGAATTTCAGGTGCTTCCCCACGTTGACGTCGTAATCGGAATGCCGTAACATACGAATTTCACGCGCTGAGAGCGCCGCCGCGCCGAAGCGGCGGCAGGAAAGCCTGTACTGCGCGGCTCTCAGCAGTGCAGGGGTCGGAGTGCCAACCAGAATCGACGCGATTTGGCCCCTCAATAGTAGGGTAGCCTACTGTGATAGGTGGGCTTTTCAATGCCGCTCAGCACCTGAGTGGTGTCAACGGGTCTGGAAGAATTCGTTTTTGAAGGAACGGAACGTCGAGATGGCTGTCCCAAAAAGACGACAAAGCAACGCGCGTACTGGATCGCGGCGGGCGCACGATCATTTGATCGTTCCCCCGCCCACCTACTGTCCCCAGTGCAATGCCGCGGTTCCATCGCACGTCATGTGCCCCCGGTGCGGGCATTACATGGGGCGAACACTGACGGATATGGAGGAGCTCGAACGGCTGAAAAAGCAGCGCCAGGCACGTAGGGGCAAATCCTGACGAGGTCGAGTGAGGCAACCTTGAGCAGAATTGCATTTTTGTTTCCAGGTCAGGGCGCGCAATTTGTAGGGATGGGCCGACGGTTGTATGAGACCCTCCCTGCAGCAAAACAGCTCTATGATCGCGCAAGCCAAATTCTTGGCTACGACCTCGCCAAGCTTTGCTTTGAAGGGCCGTCAGAAGATCTCGACTCGACGGTCATCAGCCAACCGGCGATCTTCGTGACAAGCTTGGCCGCCCTGGAATCGCTGCGTGCTGATTCCCCCGATGTTGTGCTCTCCTGCGAAGCGACGGCCGGATTGAGCCTCGGGGAATACACGGCCCTGGTATTCGCGGGGGTCATTGATTTTGAGGACGGCGTGTGGCTCGTGCAGAAGCGCGGAGAAGCCATGCAGGAGGCTTCCGATGCCACCCCCGGCGGGATGGTAAGTATTCTGGGGTTGGAAAGATCCGAGGTGGAACGACTTTGCGAGGCGGCGCGGCAAGGTGAAATCCTACAGATTGCCAATCTGCTGTGTCCTGGAAACATTGTTGTTTCTGGAATGTTGAAGGCGTGTGAACGGGCGGCGGAGTTGGCCCCGCAATTTGGCGCCATCAAGGCGGTCCCGCTCGCCGTTGCGGGGGCTTTCCACACACCCATCATGCGGCCGGCGGATGAACGTCTGGCCGAGGCCCTCGAACGAATTACTCTCCGCAGGCCGAGAATTCCCGTGATTTCGAACGTCGATGCGCGACCGCACGACGATCCCGAAGAGATTCGCCAATTGCTAATTCGACAGGTGGTTCAGCCCGTGCTCTGGGAGGACTCCATGCGATACCTTCTCGCCGAGGGATTCGACACTTTCTACGAGGTAGGTCCTGGGCGAGTCCTGCGCGGGCTACTGCGCCGAATCGACCGAAACGCCGCGTGCCAGAATGTGGAAGTCTAGGCGAGTCGGATATCCCGGGCGACAGGAAGGAAATGGTCGCTGACGGTGCAGCAACAGTGCGAGATTAATCAATTTAACCAGCGCGGGGAAGCGGTATGAGCGACGCTCAGACACGAAGGATCCAGGTGGATTTGTCGGGCAAGGTAGCATGTGTTACAGGTGCGGGTCGGGGCATCGGCAGAGCCATTGCCGTTACTTTGGGGCAGGCGGGTGCGAGCGTTGCTTGCGTGGACGTGAACCTGGAAATGGCGCAGGAAACTGCGGCAACGATTCGCAGTTTTGGAAAGGGCCAGGCGGAGGCCTTCCCGTGCGACGTGACCGATAGTAACCAGGTCAACGCGACGGTTGAATCCATTGTGGAGAAGTTTGGGGGGCTCCACATTCTGGTCAACAATGCGGGAATCACCCGAGATGGTTTGTTGCTCCGCATGAAAGACGAACAATGGGATGCCGTGATCGCGGTGAATCTGCGGGGCACGTTCCTATTCACTCGGGCGGCGGCTCGCTACCTCATTCGCGCAGGTGGGGCACGAGTTATTAATATCGCCAGTATTTCAGGGTTGATGGGCAATCCCGGTCAAGCGAACTACTCAGCTTCCAAAGCGGGGGTCATCGGGTTCACAAGAACGGTGGCTAAAGAGCTGGCCTCCCGACAGGTAACGGTGAACGCCATCGCGCCGGGCTTCATCGCTACCGAGATGGCCCACGCGCTTGGGGAGCAGGCTTTGGAGGAGATCAAGAAACGCACCCCGCTTGGGAGGCTCGGTGATCCCCAAGACGTAGCGGATCTTGCACTGTTTTTGGCAAGCGATTCTGCGGCGTTTATCACGGGAACGGTCATTCGGGTGGACGGCGGATTGGCGGAATAGGCTGCGGACGCGAGTTTCGCGGGGATCTGAAACGACATGCTTCTGTGGCTCGGTCGCACTGTGAAGAGCAAACCTTTATGGGCAATCTCCGGAGAGACGGGGGCTGGCGGAAGCAGCCAAAGGATGAGGCAGTACCGTCCGATTTCTTTTGGGATGGCGGCGAAGTCGATATGGACATCGCTGATAAAAATCGGTAACGTATTAGGATTGCGTAGTCCAGGTAAAGCGTCAATGTCGGTGGATATCTCCGTGTGGCGGTGTGTGGGACACTGCCGCCGAAGTAACATTTAACGAGACAATTTTGGGTAACAAAGGAGGATGACCGCCGTGGCCTCGATTGAAGAACGTGTCATCAATATTGTTGCTGAGAGTTTAGCTACCGACAAAGAGAAGATCACCCGATCATCCCATTTCGTCAACGATCTCGGAGCTGATTCGCTCGACTTGGCAGAGCTTGTGATGGCTTTGGAAGACGAGTTTGATATTTCCATTCCCGAAGAGGTCGCTTCGGAGATTCAGACTGTCGGCCAGGCCATCGATCACATTAAAGCGGCGGTGGAAGGAGAAGGCACCACGGCAACCGCGGATGAGAATGCATGAAAAGACGGGTCGTTATTACGGGAATGGGAGTTGTCACCCCGCTGAGTTGCCAGGTCGACGATCTGTTCGACCGGCTCTGTCGGGGTGAAAGTGGCATTCGGTTGATCCAGGGGTTTGATACTTCCATCTTTCGAGTCAAATTCGGCGGGGAAATTCGAGACTGGAACCCCGTCGGATATCTGGACCCCAAAGAGGCGAAAAGGATTGACCGATTTGCCCAGTACGCGCTTGTCGCGGCAATGGATGCCGTTCGTCAGGCTGGGCTCGATTTTTCTCGCGAGGACCCCTACCGATGTGCCGCCATCATCGGCTCGGGAGTTGGGGGGTTGGGCGAAATTGAAATGCAGCACCGTCGGCTCCTGGAAAAGGGGCCGGAACGGGTGTCGGCATTCACGATCCCGAAGATGATGCTGAACGCGGCCAGCGGTTGTGTATCGATCCAGTTCGGCATTAAAGGGCCCAGCTACGGCGTCGTCACTGCCTGTGCAAGTGCTTCCAGTGCGGTGGTGGAAGCCGCCAAAGAGATCCAGGATGGACGCGTTGACGTCGCGATCACGGGAGGCACGGAGGCAGCCGTCACCCCGCTCGGGATTGCTGGCTTCAGTGCCATGAAGGCCCTTTCTGAACGCAACGATGCCCCTGAAAAAGCCAGTCGGCCGTTCGATCGCGATCGGGACGGGTTTGTGCTGAGCGAAGGCGCGGGCATCGTCATCCTCGAAGATCTGGAGCACGCTCGTAAACGGGGAGCACCGATTCTGGCCGAGCTCCTCGGGTATGGTGTGAGCTCCGATGCGGGCCACATCACCCAGCCGGATGATAACGGTACTGGGGCGGCCAGGGCGATGGCCGATGCCCTCCAAAACGCGGGTCTAAATCCGGAGGATATCGGCTACATCAATGCCCATGGGACAAGCACTCCGCTGGGCGACCGTGCGGAAACCGTGGCGATCAAGGCCGTGTTTGGCGATTACGCCAAACGGGTCAGCGTGTCGAGCACTAAAAGTCAGCTGGGGCATTTACTGGGTGCCAGCGGTGGCGTGGAGCTGGTGATCTCCGTGCTGGCGGTTCGCCGTGGCGTTATCCCACCGACGATCAATTACGAAACCCCGGATCCCGAGTGCGACCTGGACTACACACCCAATGTTGCGCGGGAGCGAAAGATCAGCGCGGCAATGTCCAACAGCTTTGGATTCGGCGGGCACAATGTGTCGCTCATCGTGGGAGCACTCCGAAACGGCGATTAGGCCGGTTCTACAGTCTTCCTTAACCCAGGCCAAGCCAGGGGCAGTCAAACGGTTTTAACAAGTCAGCGAGGCCGGTGACCATCACCGGCCTCGGTTTCTTATCAGAAGCAATTCACACAGACCCTCTGGCGTTAGGGGCATCGACAAGGTGGGCTGGAGAGTTCGAAACGCGATCCCAAACGAACGTGAGCAAAAACATGGGTGAGCTTTCTAGCGGAAAAGCCCCCGGGTATGGCTCACTTCTGACCGACCGCCGGCGTGTTGATCGAGGCCTGAATCTCTTCCAATCCACGCCCGAGCTTTCTCCGGCTGCCGCTCTGGGGACCGGCGAGCCTTTTCCATTGCCCAGCATCCGGACTTGCCCGGAGAACTTCGCCAATTTTTTGTCGGTAGTCCCCACCGTCTGGTGATGTCCCCAGGCTGTCAACGGCGTCTGCTACCCCCAAAAGGACAGCCTGGCGTACTCCCTCACGAATCCAAGCGAAGAAATTCATGGACTCAACCTCCTTGCTCCTGTGGGCCTGTTGCCAATGGCCAATCGAATGTCCCTGTTCCTGTTTTTCAATACGCAGGGTTCACGCAATGAGGAATGTAGCAATTTCTCGCATCCGTCGCCAGCGTGATTTTGGCACAACTGATGAGGGTGCGTATACCCCGCGGAGAGGAAAAAAATAGACACCGGATCGGGGCGGTGGCAGCCGAAGCACGTAAAGCCCACCGGGACACCCCGTCGAAAAAATGCCCACTTTACCTCGACATCCCTGCCATGTGCCAGCCCCTCGAGGAAATCTTGGGCCACTCCAATACCTCCCTACTGGTTAGGAGCTACCTCTCAGGAAGGAGTGGCTTCTGGGGCGGGACCAATTTTCTCATTTCCCGTCCGATCCGCCGCTCGGCAAGCTGAAGTTGCCCGCGAGGGTTAATGATCAGTTTTCCGGTGAGTACCGCATATTGTATACCGTACACGAGGGCGACCAGGATAGAAACGAAGAATGCGATTCTGCCCAGCGGACTGACTCCCCAAAGCCAATCAAGGGCGAAGATGGCCGCGGCAGCCCCAATCGCTGTTAAAACGACTGCCGCCTTACTGCGCTGGGCCTGGTGGAGCTTTGCCCGGGCGTACCGATCGATCGCCGCTTGAGAGGCCAGATTCGCCAACTCTCTCATTGCGGCGAAATTGAGGTTCTTTTCTGGGGCCACCGCTCGCCTTCTCGCCCCACGGGGCCGACTCAACGGATTCGGTGCAGGAGGCCGCCGGGTCTTCGTGGGTGACATCTCCCGAGCGGTCACCGCTTGCGGGCTCGGTTCTGGCCCTTCCATGTCCGCATTCTCAGACTCACCTCTCCCCGAAGCCAGGCGAAGTCGGGAAAGGAGTTCCCGCATATACTCGCGAACGGCCCGTTCGTGGTCGCCAGATTCGGAGTGGCCATCTGAGCTGGGCGAGGCTTCGCCGTTGCAACCAGCGCCGTCCTCGGACTCTTTGGCAACCGACAGATCGAGCTCCTGGGGTGTATCTGCCTCCTGGCCGCCCGGGGTGCACGGCGAAATCCGTACACTATCCTCCCCATAGTGGGAGTATCGTCGGACGCCTTCCTCCACTGCGGCTTCATCCGGCGAGTTGACTCCGACACACGATTCTAGGCTTGGCGGTGCTTCGTCTTTTTGATCCTCTCCTGGACCGCACTCGAGGGGCGTCTGCATTCGGATTGATTCCAGCGTACCATCCGGCCTGCCAGTACTTTCCGGGCACCTTGGCAAATCCTTTCCACCAATTTTTGAGTCCAAATGTATCGGACCCGGCTGTTCGTCCACGATTGCGGCGCGGGCCACCGTTTCCTGGCCAATCTGAGGTTCTTCGATGGCTGCTTGCACCGCGTCACTGGATTCGCCAATGCACGGCGATTCCACAGGCGACATCTCACCCTGTTCCTCCACGCCTTCCTCGGCAATGTTGAGGCTCCGAACTGTCAAAGATCGCGACTCCGTGGACAACCGAATCCATTCCTGCAACCTCTCCACCAAACGAGCCACGCGGTCCCCGGACAGCCGCACCGCGGAAAGGCTCTCGGCAAACCGGTCAGTCAGCGATTCCAGTCGACCAAGCGCTTCCTCGATGGCTGTCAAATTGGCAGTCTGCGTTGAACTAGGATCATCACACGCGACCGAGTTAACGGCGTTCCATTCTGGGAGACAATAATGCCATTCCGCGAATCCGCACGGATTCCAGACCGTTTCGGTGATGAAGCCGGGTACTGAGCTCCCATTTTGACCAGGATCATTCGTCAATGTTGGCCGGCCAACGGTTTGGCTGATTTCGTCCCTCGCAGCCTGGCTGGCGTTTTTTTCCGTGTGCGGATCGGCCACCAGCGCCGCCTGGGATTGGAATTGGGTATCAACACCAAGCGGGCGTGACGTTGGCTCGCCTCGGTGCGAAACTGCCTCACCGAAAGATTGGCCAAGAGTAGCGTTGCAATTTAGGCCATTCTGTCCCCGGGCGAACCGCAATTTGACCGGACCGATCGCGAGTATGTCGCCGGGGTTGAGCACGCCCCTCTCTGCCGCCTGACCGTTATGCTCCAAGTGCCGGTTTAGGGCGTGGAAGATGGTCCTTTCCCGCCCGCGAATGATCAGGCAGTGGTAGGGTGCCACCCCTCGGGCGACCAAACGCAGGGTACACCGCTGCGAGGATCCCACAAGAATTCGCGAGGATTGCAATGCGAGACGCCGTCCGTTATGGGTGGAGCCTTCGATTGCGAAAACGGTTTCCGGCGTTGTTTCAACGTCCCCAGGGCTTTGCACTCTCGACGGGATGATCTCTGCAGTGATCATTTTTCGCCTCGTGGAGCATTGTACTACACCACTAAGTGGGGTTCTATGTACATCTTCGTCGGTATTCACTTTGGTGGCGGGCGGGATATCATTTCATGGCCTGATCCAAAAGGCTCGCCGCCGGATGGGCATGACTAAGGCTTTTAGCGGTTACCGGTGACTTGTCTGGCCGCGCTTTTTCAGCGAACCAAACGGATTCGAGCTGCGTCCAAAATGACCGACTTGACTCGGCCGGTATGCAGCGGGGTTCTAGTGTGATCTAGGCTGTCGAAAGCGGGCTGTCAAATAGTTCGCCGTTGGGGTGGCTAGAACTGGGGAAATATTTTGGATATATTTTTTGGTTTTGTCGATTATCCGATAGCGCTTGGCGGGCAGGCGGGCTGAAGCGTACAAAAAGACGGGGGTCAAGGCGACATTGCCGTATTTGGCACGCCATTTGCTAAAAGAATTGGCGGTCGTCCAAATCGGCGTGCAATGTCGGCCGACGGCTTAACGAACTAATTTGGCAGGAGAAAGAGCGACTAGGTGCCCAAAGCACCAGCGCTGCAAACTGTTAGAACGTGTGAACGGTTCGACCCTGTTTTCGTACTATACTTGGTAAGCCCGCCGCAGAAAACGCACTCGGTTGGGCTATCGCATATCCGGCCGTGCAGGCAAAGTATGCACGGGACCAAAAAACAACAACTCCGGGCAACGAAACCAACTCGACCGGAAACATTAAGACAAGGGTATCGAGAAATGATTGCGGAACTTTAACCAGTTAACGATTGTCAGCATGCGGGAGGGCGGTCGTTGCGAAATTGCCAGGGAGAACGGATGGAAACACACCTATCACAGCAAAACGAGGAAGCACGAGGTACAAAAGCTATGAACAGGCGACAAGCGATTCTCAACATGCGACAGATTCTGCTGAAGAGGCGGGATGCCTTGCGTCGGGCCCTTGCCGGGGACCTCAGCTTATTGCGGGAACTCCGCACTGAGGCGGGTGGGGACATTGCCGACTTCGCTCTCGATTCGGTGCAGGATGAGATTTCTTCACAATTAGCGGAAATTGAAAGCCGCGAGCTTGCCCGAATCGAAAAGGCCCTTCAGCGGATGGACGAGGGGCTGTACGGCATTTGCGAGTACTGCGGATGCTCCATCCCCATGGCACGGCTCAAAGTCCTGCCTTATGCCACATTGTGCGTGAAATGCCAGCGCGAGGCGGAGCTTGAGGGAGAGGTCCAGGAGCGCCGCGAAGTGGACTGGAGCAGGATTCTCGATACAAACGGCTCAGACAACGATATCACAATCAACGATATCGAACTGGATGTGCCGTGATACGGGGATCCTCGCGATGCGGTCTCTCCAAGCGCAACCTCGTCGGAGCGTTGGACTTTCACCCGGCAGCTTGGAGTCCGCGCGGGTAGGGCAATCCGCACGCGAGGGCTTGACCCAATAGCTTCATCTTCCGTCTCGGAACAAGCGCCAGAATCTGGCGCTTATTTTTTTGCGCCGCATGACCGTCGATGGTACACCAATAGGCGGGACAATAAAATTCCAACATTCTGTTCTCGGGCGTCGGTTTTTCCAGACCGGCTTGGCTCGATGAGCGGCCCTGTTTAGAGAAAAAATCTTTTGAAGGCTATCAAGCCCCCAAGGGCTAAACTAGGGAAAACTGAGAAGTAAGGTACGCAAATGAAGCTCGGGTTTGGCTTGTACCGTCACCAACTCACGACGGAAAACTTTCGTTTTGCCCGGCAATGTGGAGCGCAGTGGTTGGTGGTGCATCTCGTGGACTATTTTCGTGGACATAGGGCTACCGACAATCAGCCGGTAGGCGAGGATGCGTGGGGATGGGCAGGCGATCCCGATGACCCCGTCTGGTCGGAAGAGTTCCTGGCTCAGTTGCAGGAACAGGCCGAAAAAGAAGGGCTGAGGATCTGGGCCATCGAAAATTTTGACCCCAGCATGTGGTACGACATTCTGCTGGATGGCCCCCGGAAAGAAGAGCAAATGCAGTTTTTGCAGGAGGTTATTCGGCGGCTCGGCCGAGCCGGGATTGCGGTGATGGGGTACAACTTCTCAATCGCGGGTGTAGCCGGACGCAAGACGGGGCCACTTGCCCGAGGTCAAGCCGAAACCGTGTTTGTGGATGGTCCCGACGAGCGGCCTATTCCCGATGGGATGGTCTGGAACATGTGGTACCGGGAGCGCGGTTCCGGCCACATCCCGTTTTTTCCTCATGATGAATTGTGGCGGCGGCTGAAATGGTTCCTCGACCGCCTTATTCCCGTCGCCGAAGAAGCCGGTGTCAAACTCGCCGCCCATCCTGACGACCCTCCGTTTCCTGTTCTCCGTCAAACGCCGCGACTGATTTATGAACCCTGGATGTTCCAGAAGCTCATAGACCTCCATCCGAGTTCCGCCAACGCTCTCGAATTCTGCGTCGGAACAACGGCCGAAATGCAGGGAGACGGCGATCTGTATGATGTTCTCGACTCATGCAGCCGGCAAGGCAGGATTGCGTACATCCATCTTCGCAATGTGAAGGGCAAGATTCCCAGTTATCAGGAGACGTTCCTGGACGAGGGGGACGTCGAGGTTCGCAAGGTCCTCCAGATTCTCCAGAAGAATAATTTTGACGGTGTCATCATTCCTGACCATACGCCTCTTCTTTCCTGCGCCGCGCCCTGGCATGCGGGGATGGCCTATGCAATGGGATACATCCGGGCGATGCTTCAATCTTTGGAATGATTCGGTTCGCCTCGGCCGATCACCGCCCGACCAGGTGCCGAGCCCGAGACAAAGGTTGATTTTCTGCAACCGCCGTATGCCCAAAGAATGTCACCATCTGGGCTGGACAGTGTCGAGTCCAGCTTCCAAAGATCAGAGGAGATAACAACGCTTAAGCTCAGTGAGGACTTCCGCGACCGGTTTGAAACGCCGGGTCACGTCCAGCAATCCCGAATGGGGAAACTCATGCGGTTGAAAATCTGCCCAGTTTGACCACAAAAACCCCCTGACGAACGGTTTGGCCAAAGCCATCAGGAAATAGCTCCTTGCCCATCGTGCGTGCTCCTCCGGCGTCCACTCGCAGTGGACAGGACGGGTTCTGCCAGTGGCCAGCGGATCAGGACTGGTCTGACTTGGAGCAGAAAAACGGACATAGATGGGCAATCCCATTTGCCCCCAGTACTCGAGCTGGCGGTGCCATTCGAAAACATCCCGCAGGTACGAACCACCAGGAACGTAGCCCAGATCAACTTCCAGGACTAAAGCATCCAGACCGACTCTGGCCCGGATGAGGGCATCTACAACAAACGGCGCCGGATACTGACATTCTCGCATCCGCAAATCCTCGAGCCACGGCTGCCGAACGCTCAAAGCGATCACGGCCCCGGGGTCCAGGTCCCGCGCCATCTGAATGGCACCGGCCACGAAGGCTGCCAATTTGTCTTCTGGCAGAGGAAAAGGCGTTGCCACATTCAGCGGTCCGGCCACTTCCCAAAAATCCACCCGACCGCGGTAACGCCTCACGGTTGCCTCAACAAACGAAAACGCACTTTGCTGAATGAGGGACCAGGGCTGCTCGAGGTCGATCCAGGTAGGCACTCCCTGGGGACGGAGATCGAGTAGTGGGCCCAAACCGCGATACATTCCCGTTTCTCGACACCAGAGTAACCACCGATCCGGCCAATCAAAAGAAAACTGCCGCGGACCGGTCGCACCGGCCTTCCATGGGAACGCTGCGACCGCCGCGTTCGCGAACTCCATTAGCCGCTGCGTTGCCGATGAGTCGGGAAGAACATCGCTCACTGTGATCCCAAGCCAAAACGGAATCTTGCCCCGAGAAAGCACCCTCCGAACAGAAATGGCTTGGGCGATGTAACGCTGACAGAGCTCTGAGGAGGCTTCCAGGGCCAAGTGAAGTCCATCCCAGGCCAGCTTTGACGCCGAGTGTTCCCTGGACCGCTTCGTGATCGCCTGAGCGAGCAGCGCTGTGGCCTGATTGACTTGCTCCACGACTGGGCTCGGCACATCAAGTCCCAGGAGTTGCCATTCTTCCATCTGATTGCGGAGATGGCCTACCCGCCCCCTCGTCAGCTCGACTGCCAAATCGTACGGAGAATATCGTTCCGCCAGAGTTCCCGTGGGCAGTGCCAGCCGTGCGTGTTCGGACACCTTAACCGGGATTATAAGGGCCCCCGACTGTTCCCCATCACGCCATATCCTGAGGATACCACCATCAAATTCCCCCCGAGTAAGCCAGGGCACACGGTCCAAGCCCGCGAAATAGGCGCACTGCACGATTTCCGGTGACAAACCCAGCACGTCATCAGCATGAAACTCTAGCATTCCCATAAAACATGTGAGGATTCATCAGTACCGCGCACCCTGACCCGTCCAAATCCTGAACCTTTTCTGTAAGTGTACCACTTTTTGCAGTGCACACGTGCCGGCATTTTGCTCTCCTCGCGCTCCAAGATGTGTGATTGTGCAGCTCGTCTGGCGGGCCACCACGGGGCTTCGTTTTTCACAATCGCCTCAAAAGCGAGCCACTCCGTGTAGCGAGAGGCGTCGAACCATCTGTCAAGCCAACGCAGGCATGAAACGCCAATCGGCGGCCATCCTTCAGTGTACAAACCAGCACGAAGCAGGCCGCGTGTGTTCAAGGAGATATCCGCCGACAGTTGAAACCCTAGCGGCATCCGGGTTGTCCGTGGGTTTTCTGGATCTCACAATTCATACAGACTCCATTCTCCGCGAAGCCCTCACTCACCGTGATCTGGAAGAGCCGTGAAACCCAAACCGCTCACCATTTATTGTCCCAGCGGTCATCGATTCCTCGCGCCCTCGGCGTTTGCTGGAAATGAGGTGAAATGCCCGTACTGCGGGCTTCCAACCATCGTTCCACAACCCGGCGACGCCGCACCGGACGAATCGACTTCGATGTCCCACATCCCACCGAAAACGCTTGCCTCGCCGAGAAGGCCCAGTTCTCAACCGCCGCCTGGACCAACTTCGAAGGCCCGGCCACACGCTCAGGAACTAACCCCGCCGGACAAAACGGGAGCGCGGGAACCTGATCCTCCCGAACTCATTGCAAGGCGCAGCGGGGGGTCGCGGGCCGACTCTGCGCTCCCCGAGCGCCATTCGATACCCGAGAAAAGCCCAGCCGACTCGACCGAGCAACCGCCTGCCTCCCAGGCCAATGCTTTGCCCCCTCTTGTCGAGACGTCCGCAGCGGCAGGTCGTAGCGATGGGGCAAAGAGGGATTCTCGCCAGGCTAAACGGGAAACAACCCAGGAGAGAACAGCTTCATCTTGGCCCCTGCCACACGCCACGCCGGAACTCCTGGCCTGGTGGCAACGGATTGCCCACGTGCAGCGGGAAGGTCTGGTCTTGGCCGTGGGTTGTGTCCTGGCGTCTTCAATTCTGACCACAATGGGCGGCATTATCGCCCTCGCAGCAGGATTTCCCCTTTGGGGCTGGTCCCTTCTCGCCCTGACTGTTCTCTGCATGGGGACGGTGTACGTGCTCGTCGGGCTGCCCGATTGGACCACCACGAGGAATACCGGTCTGTTCTTTGGGGTACTCGCATTTCTTTGCGCGCTGGGTACGGGGCTTGTCGCTTTCGCACCTCCGGAGCGCCTTCAGTCGTGGCAACTTGCCCCTGTTCACAACCAGGCCCTTCGCTGGATCGCCTCTCTCACGCTGGTGTATTTGGCTATTACATTCGTCCTTCTTCGCGTTGCCGAGAATCAGCGCCGTAAAGCCACCGCGTTTCTTCACGTTACCCGACGAGGCTTCGAACGCCGCAAAAGAATCGCCCAGATCGACCCAAGGGCGCATCGAAGCGGAAACGCTGAACCCACGTCATCGACTTCACTGCCCCAACCGGATCCACAGAAGTGAGACGCCGGGGCGGCGTGAATCTCAGGTCACCCCGCCCCCGGAATCACATTCTTGCCCCGTGTGGTCCTTCCTTACTCCAATCGAAGGGACACCAACCCGAAGCCGGGTACCGTCACCGGTCCACTGAGGGGAGCGCCAGGTCGTTCCGACAAATCTGTCAACCACACCCTGCTCAGTCTCTTTTCGTCCAATTTGAGTGCTGCCTCCGCGGGAGCCTGTTGCGGGTTGAAAAGCCGCAGAATTATTCCCCGTCCATCGCGACTCGGTTTGCACTCCACAGGAAGCACTGACTCCGACTCAACCGTGATCGGCGATAATAATTCTGCAGGCGTTCTGCTGTCCACCAGGAGAGCGATCAATGGCCGTGTTGATTCGATACCGAATCGGGTGGCCATCACGGGATCGTATCCTCCCCGATGCGGCAAAACGAAGTATGTGAACAGCGTGGGTCCTTCCTGGTCCGCTTTATAGTTGGTTTCCCAGTAGTTATTCATCACGTACGAAAGAATCGTCTGCGTGGGCTCGATCTTCGTCAGCCAACCCTCAGGACTGAAAGGCTGTGGTACATCTGTTCGAATCGTTCCCAGCTCCACCAGCGGCGCATCCCATGCGCCCCATAACACGCCGAATTGATCATTGCTCACGTCGATCCACCGCTGCACGGTGAAGTAGTTCTTGCATGCACCGGGAAGCTGATCCGCTTCGGGCCGGATGATTGCCCACGCGAGTTCCATTCTTATCTGTCCATCCGGGACATCGAACGGAAAGGCTATGTGAACGCCTTCCGGCGAGCGAATCTTTTCCTTGTCCAAAATCATGTCAACTTTGATCTGAGCCTTGACGTCGCTTAACTCGTAGATCCATTTCACAGTTCGGCATCCCGGAGCCCGACTTTCCACGGCCCAGCGTCGCACGAGCGGCCCCTGTTCAAGCCGTGTCACCGTACAGGCTCCGGTGATTCGCTGGACCTTGTCCGGATTCCGGCCAGGTACGTAAAGGTATTCGGCAAGGCCCCAGCCTTTGGTTTTATCGACGAGATCGCGGTTCAACTGCTTGTCGACCAATCGCCGCAGCGCCCCGGTTTGGGGCTCGACTTCAAGGGTGTAGCGTGGCGTTTCTATCGCTGTACCACTCTCCGGCACTCCATTCTCGGAATCGCGCGGTACATTCCCCTGCCCGCCAAGAACCAGCCTGAAGCGTCGTCCCCCAAACGCTGGCACATCCTGTGCCCAGAATACAACACGACCGTCACTTAACCTTTGCCACGGCACCGCTGCACCCTGACCATCCTGGATCGACATGAGCGACCCCACCTGGGCGTCCAGCGTGACCAGGTCGCTCCGCACCCAACCCGTGGGGTTGAGTACCATGACAAACCGATCGGCAGCCTCGTTTCCTTGTTCCGAGACCAATCCCTCCAGCGACCGGGCAAGCAGTTCCCGGGATTGCCGATCTGCCTCGAGAGCAAAGCTCTGCTTGATTTGCCACTGACTCTTTGCAAATTCACTGTCTGGCTCGGTTATGCTGTTATGAGCTCCCCAGGTATGTTCATCGTAGAGGACCACGTTGCGCCAGGCCTGGTAAAAAAGCTCGTCGGGATAGTCGCCGGGACGAAGCATGGCCCACAGCGTCTCGGCCGAGGAGAGCCGGTCGGCAACTCGTCGGACCAATCCCGTCTCTCTCGCCGAGGACGCCGCACCATCTTCCCAGTAGGGGGTAAAGTCACCAGCAACTTCCGGTAACTTATCGCCGTAACGCCTTTCAAACTCCCTCATCATCTCGGAGCATGTTGCGATGACCAATCGCGGATACGCATATTTTTCATTCCATTCTTTGACGAAATCGCTGATGCCCACGTCGGGTGCCGCATTGTCGCCCAAGCAATGGCGAAGTTGTACCATCTCGAACGGATACTGACTTTCCTGCAACTCCCGCAAATACGCAAACAATTCAGCTTTTCCTCGAAAGCCGCGCCAGTATCCGCGGCGGGGAATCCAGCACAGCACGCGTTCCTGACCACTGGGTGATTTCCACCAGAACGCCTCGTCGCCCCAAACTTGCAGAGTATGGCCAATCCGATGTCCCCCGTTAGGCCCGATGGAAAAGTATCGCACACCTGCCTGCGCAAGCGCCGTTACAATGCCCCAGGTGTATCCCGGGACATCGCTGATCATGGCTGAGTCAATCGGCACGCCCATTTGTTCCTTCAGCCGCTGCGAGTAGTCGAGGAGACGAAGCAGCTCCTCAGGACGGCACAGCGCTGTCAGTTCATTGCCGTACAGGGCCTGAAGCCCGATGACTCCTTTTCGCACCCCTTCGACGAACGCCGCTCTTTTCTCCGGCGAGGATTTTCGCAGATAACTATCCACAGCCCAGAGGACTTCCACGTTCCACTTGAACTGCGCCTCGGGAGGATAATCAGCGGTTTTTGCGGCCGTTTCCAAGGCCTGTTCATAAAAGTGCCAGTGATTCTCCTCGATCTTCGTCTGAATATCCGTATATCCAATATCCACGTGAGAATGTGGCAAAAGATAGACGACCCACTCCCGGACAGGGTCCAGCGTAAGCTTGGTTTCAAGAATCACCTTATCGGATGTGCGAACGACGAGATTCACGTCCCTTCGTTCGGTCACCCGTGGTACGGGGACGATAATCTCTTGCGCTCCATCCTTAACGCTTCCCGACCAGCATGGTGTTCCTTCGCAAATGACCTCGACCGATTCAGGCCCACCCGCCCGAATGACCACCATCTCTATCACCTGCCGGAGTTCACCGTGGGCTTTCACCAAGGCGGGCACAGCTTGAACGGACCTGACCGCCGTGACGTCGCCAAGGGGTGCCATCCGAACGCCCGCCGGAGCCAAAAACATCACGGCGTCATAAAGCATCCAACTCCCGTCCTGAGTACTTATCGAGATTACGTTGGTACCTGTCCGAAGCGCGCCGGCAGGAATAGTAGCCCGCACTTCACAAGGTTTCGCCTCTTTCAGATCGCCCATAATCGTTGCGTCGGGCCCGCCTGGAAGAAGTGTTTCCTGCAAAACAATTTTGCCATTCGCGCTGATGGCAACCCTGGGAGGCGAACGGTAGTGAGTATTTGCCAGATAAAGGACGAGTTCGCAGTCTCCAGAGGGTGGGCTTTCCAGGCCGAACAGAACCGTGGCCGTGTGAGGTCGCCCACCTGCCCACACGTCGGCCGGGCCTGGTTGGACGTACGGCCAGTCTCGGGCTGGATCCGACACACCAACCAGAAAAATGGGATCTTCCCGGTACTGACTGAAAGCGTTCGGGGCCAGGGCAAACCCCTCGGTCTTTCCATCCTTCTGACCGATCTGCCAGAGCACTGTACGGGTGTCGCTGCTTTCCGCACCGAAGCACAGCGAGCGCAAACTCGGCCCCGGGTTCAGTAAAGCACAACTCACAAGTGCGAAGATAACAGAACGAAGTCGCATCGGTCACCTCCCAGCAGCATCGTTTATTTCGAAAAAAGCTGTCCTCATTTTCAGCCGGCCATGCGGAGGGTCGCGGATCGGCGGCGCGCCATCAATTCCACCCGGTAAATGCCTCCTTCGCGGTGATTAACGCGCCAGATGGCAGGTGCTTGTGGCAATGCTCTTGCTCAAAAACAACTGCCCAACGTTAGCCGATATGAATCTCCCACAAACGCCACCCATGTACCGGCGGCAAACGCTTCTCCGGCAAGCAAGCTACATCAGCTTCCAACCCCCGTCAAGTATTACCGAGTCTGATTCCTCCTCGCTTTTTGTAACGGATTGGTAAAAGGCTAAAGACGGAGCGTGAGGTAGGAGCAATTCGTGAATTGCCCCTACGTCTGAGCTAGATCCTAACTGAGCAAACGGGACTGGTTGCTGATAGAATCATCCAAATCTCGAAATGTGGGCGCGACGAGCGGCTCTGAATCTCACTCCCGTGCAAGATCACGTGATGGTCAACGTCCCATCCATGCGACAGAGGAAAAGTAAGGATGAATCAGTTACCGAGTCCCAGCTTTCGTTTTGCCTCGCCGAGCGTCTCCACAAGCCGTTCCAGGTCGCTGTGTTGATGGTGGAAAGTCACGCTCACTCGAAGGCACGCCTCATCGTCAGGTACCGCCGGAGGCCGGATCGCAGGCACAAAAAACCCGCGAGTCTCCAGAAATCGAGCGAGCGACAAAGCTACGTTCGGCTGCCGCACAACAATCGGAATAATCTGACTGGCCGAAAGCCCGATATTCCACCCCTCGCGTTTGAGCGCCTCTCGCAAAAACTCAGCTTTCTGGAGGACCAGCGCACGTCGATGCGGCTCCTGTTCAACGACTTTCAGAGCCGCCATTGCAGCATAACACGCAGCACCCGGCAGGGCTGTGGAAAACATGTAGGGCCGGGCCTTTTGCACCAACCACTCAACCAGTGCTGTGCTTCCCACGACAAATCCGCCGACGGAACCGAGGCCCTTGCTGAGCGTCCCCACGCGTACGGGTACCCGTTTCTCAACACCATAAAACTCCACCACGCCACGACCTCTATTGCCAAAAACGCCGGTCGCGTGTGCCTCATCGACCATGAGGATAGCACGATGCCGCTCGCATACGTCCACGAGCTGAGGAATGGGAGCCAGATCGCCATCCATGCTGAAAAGCGTATCCGTAACGACAAGCCGTCGCCGATGCCTGTGCGGTTTGGCCAGCAGGTGATCCAGAGTATCCACGTCCGCATGTGGAAACACCCGCAAATCCGCCCGGCTCAGCTTGCAGCCGTCAATGATGCTGGCGTGGTTCTTTCGATCGCAATAAACGGCGTCCCCAGGCCCGACAAGGGCGGCGATCGTCCCCGCATTCGCCGCAAATCCGGTAGGAAATACGAGTGCCGCCTGACAGCCCTCAAACTTTGCCAGGGCCTCCTCCAAAGCAGCGTGGGCTGAGGACCTGCCGCAGACAAGCGCACTTGCCCCACTTCCCCATCCTTCCTTCTCCAAACCCTCTTTTACCGCTGCAACCAGTCTCGGATCACTCGCCAGTCCCAGGTAGTCATTAGAGCCAAAATTTACGAGCTCGCGTCCGTCCAGCCAAATAATGCGCCCCTGAGCACTCTGGCGGCATCGCCGTATCCGCCGAAGAGACTGGCGATCCAATTCCTCCAAAGCGTCGGCGAGCCATCCGAGTACATCCACGTTGTGCTGCGCTCGGCCTTCCATGCGTGGTAGTAATGTGAGGAAGGAGAGAATCGCCCTATCGATTCCGAGGCCACTCGTCGGAATTCGGACTTCAACCAGGAGGCCATCCAAACTGCCGCCCGGCCAGCATATGGAAGTGCAGATGCATCACTTCCTGACCGGCATCCCTCCCATTATTGAGCACCACCCGGTACCCCTGACTTAAGCCTAATTGAGTGGCAATCGTTTGCATAGCCAGGAAGCATCGGCCAATCAGCTCGGCATCCTCCTCCTGAAGCGCCTCGATGTTGGGAATCTCTTTTTTTGGGATGACGATAATGTGGACGGGAGCCTGTGGGTTGATGTCCTTAAAAGCAATACAATCGGCGTCCTCGTACACAATGTCGGCCGGAATTTCTCTGTCGATGATTTTTTTGAAAACTGTTTTCGGAGACATCGTGACACCCCCGTTGCCCAAATCCTACTGCGTCTGGATGTGACTTCAGTTGTCTACCATTACTTGTGAGAATTGCTGCACAGTTTTCTCAGCTAGCTTGAACGATCCGATTTGGAAAGCTGATTGACGAACCGACCGATGTAAATGCCTTCGTCAATCAGCAGCGTCGGAATATCATCCCAGACGGGATAAGCAATCTCGTTGTCCTCGCGGATCAACAACGTTTCCACAGGTCGCTCGACTTTTCGTGAGGCGCGATTGACGAGCTCCCCACGTTCGATGGCGGCATTCACCGCATCGACCAAAACTTGCGAGGCCACCCGAAGGCTTTGCTTCGTTTCGGGACAGGCCAAAAGGTTAAGCAATGTCGCGTCCAGCATCGAAGTCTCCACTCACGGTCTCTCCCCGAGTTACCGGTTTACCGTTAGCAACATCACACATTGTACAAAGTTTTTCACCATTCAGGAAATTGAACCACCCAAGCATATCACATCTCGATCCTAATGAACCTTAGGCTGTGAAATCGCACACAGTACCCACGGCACTCCCGATTTCACCAGCCCAACAATTCCTTTTTGTGCCGTGGAATCGGCGGTCTTTTCAGCTTGCAGCTTGTATTAAATGTTGCGCTCATGCCAATCGTGAGAAATAGTGACCTTTGAACGTAAGAACATTCCTCACATGCCGGTTTGCCTCGCCTGCGAGAATGTTCTAAACTTTTCAATTGAAGTTGGATGGATTCCGCTTTTTGTGGCCTGCCGGTTGGTTCTCCATGACCACGCCACAATCCCAACTCCAGCCACAACTAAATGTTCAGGGCCGGGAGCGGCCGGGGAGAATTCTCATCGTGGACGACGACCTGGCCGCCGTCGAGCCGCTCGCTCTCCGATTGCGGTGGCAGGGATATGAGGTGCTGGCCACCGCTTCCGGTGAAGAAGGCATCGCCCTCGCGCGTGGCTCGCATCCTGACGTCATACTGTTGGATCTTTGCCTGCCGGACTTCAACGGTCTGGAAGTAGCAAAAATTCTCACAGCAGACAACCAAACATCAGACATACCCATTGTATTTCTCAGCGGGCTGGGGGACGATGAGACTTTGGTTCGCGAATGTCGGGCTGCCGGAGGAACCTACTACCTTCGCAAACCCTACGATTGCAATGTCCTTCTCCTTGTGCTTTCCCAAGCGGTGGCCGAGCACCGTCTCTGGCACGACATGTCTGCGCCTGGAGAGGATTTCACTTGACCCATCCCCACTTCACTATTGTAGGGGCGATTCATGAATTGCCCCTACACCTTTAAACATACTGGCGGAGATCGGTCCGCGGCGTGGACCATCCGACGTGCAAACATTGAGAGGGCGAGCACCTCCCACCGGGCCAGATCTCGCACCCGGTTAGGGCGTTGTCGAAGTCAGCGGCGCTTTCCAGCAAGAGAACAGTGGGGACGACTCAGGGGCCTCACCGATTGACGTGCCACCCCTCGATGATTTACGATTTTTGTTGGGCGCCAGTACCAGCCTGCCCTCAGAACTGGACGATTTAGAATCTCAGTCTGGTGTGCCGGCACTGGGAAAATTCCTGCACGTTTCTCAAAGCGCACGAATCGCCTCAGCAATACAGTCGGGACCGCACCCAGGTTTCGGGTTGCATGAGCTTCACCCAAGCACGGAGCCAACCACCTTCCAGTTATCGGTGCTTCCGATTATGTGTTTGCCAGTTGCCTGCCTTTCCACGAAAGTTGGCCGGGAACTTGCCAAAAGCACGATAAGTCATTATTGTGGCACGTATTCGGCAGTGTGCCTGGATTGAGTTTTGTCCCCATCTGTGTAGGAGGATCTGCCATGGCGTTTCGCTCAAGTCGTCGGGAATTCCTGCAGACGTCCGCCGTCATTGGTATCGGTTACTGGGTAGCCGGCGGAGTCCGCGCCGAGGAGAGCAAATCCCCCAACGAGAAAATTCAGTTTGCGTGCATTGGCGTGGGCGGTAAAGGCCAGAGTGACTCGGCAGATGCGGGAAACGCGGGTGTGGTCGTCGCAATTTGCGATGTCGATGATAGGACACTCGACGCCGCCGCCAAGCGATTTACCAACGCGAAAAAGTACTATGACTTCCGCAAGCTGTTCGATGAAATGGCCGACAAGATCGACGCGGTCACCGTTAGCACGCCCGACCATACCCACGCGGCGGCTTCTCTGCTGGCGATGCGGCTGGGCAAGCACTGTTTCTGCCAGAAGCCTCTCACCCGTACCATTTACGAAGCCCGACTGATGGGCCAAGTGGCTCGGGAAAAGAAAGTGCAAACCCAGATGGGGAATCAGGGCACAGCCAATCCGGCTCTCCGCCGTGCGGCCGCCTTGCTGAAGAAGAACATTCTCGGCACGGTGAAGGAAGTCCATGTGTGGACGAACCGCCCGATCTGGCCGCAAGGCGGCACCCGCGCGCCGGAACAACCCGTTCCTCCGTACCTCCACTGGGAAGAATGGATTGGCCCGGCCAAGTTCCGCCCCTATGCCCCGGGCTACCACCCGTTCTCGTGGCGCGGCTGGTGGGACTTCGGCACCGGTGCACTCGGCGATATGGCGTGCCATACACTCAATATGCCTTACGCCGGTCTGGATTTGCGGGACCCAGTCTCCGTTCAGGCTGAAACCTCCGGCCACAACCGGGACAGCTTCCCCAAGTGGTCGATCATCACGTACGAGTTCGCTGCCAACGACTGGCGGCCGGGCCTGACCCTCAAGTGGTACGACGGTGGAAAGCTACCTCCGAAAGAGCTTTTCAAGGAATTTGATGATCCGTCTGCGCCCACGGCGAGCGGCGCGCTGATCATCGGCGACAAAGGGAAGATGTACGCCCCCGGTGACTACTGCGACCGTTTCGTCATTGTGCCCAAAGACTTGACGGTGCCTGAGGTTGAATTCGAACGCTCGCCCGGCCACTTTGAAGAGTGGGTCCTGGCAATCAAGACCGGCAAGCCTGCGATGTCTAACTTCCCGGACTATGCCAGCCCGCTTACCGAAACCGTTCTCCTTGGTAACCTTGCGGTTTGGGTAGCCAATGAACCGGGAGTTGGGCCGAAGGTAGAATGGGATGCGGCCAATCTGAAAGCCAAGAACATTTCCGGTCTCGAAGAGCTGATCAAACCGGTGTATCGGCCGGGATATACGCTTGACGCCTGATGCGCGGCGGCTCTTCCCGCGTCAGATACTCGGGAAAGCCGCGAGCCGATTTACTCAGCGGGAACCATCTCCGCGGGTAAACGCCAAAAGTGATAAATCCGTTATCGCGGGGACCGTTTTGCGGAACGGTCCCCGCAGTTCTGATGATGTGGTCTGTTAACACTACCACAGTGACGTCAAATCGTCGGTTTTAACCGCCGTTGCATTGAGCAGAATAGTGCCGACACGCACAACCGAGGGGATGTCTTTAAGCCTGCTTAAGGAAATTCGAAAAAAGGGAGAATTGCGCGATTGCACACCCGTGACTCTAGGTTGTTCAATTAACAGTCAAGCACTCGTTCGTGCACTTGCGATGGTGGTTTTCGAATGCGTGACGTGTACCGATTCCGTTAAGTCTTCTCCAAACCCGTGATAGAGCGTTTCCGCTAATCTAGGGATTGAGTGGTGTATTCCCGGCGGACTTCGACGTGAGGTGCACTCTATGGCGAATGAATACGACCCCTACCGGGAAGCTTTGGTGGTGGAGAAAATCTTTCTTTGGCCCAAAGAATTGGACCATTATTCGCAGGATATTCGCAATCGTGTGGAGCACGAACTGGACGCCAATCCCCAGCAAGCCGAGCAGCTTGCCTACGTCCGGTTGCCAGTGGGATTTCGACGCGAAATTACAATAACGGCAGGCGATATTCAGCGAATCCTGGGCATGTCCGATGAGACGAGTAAGGCCGTAGAAACGTCAGCGTGAGTGAAAATGTTCAGTTCGCACAGCAACCAGCCATGACTGTAACGCGTATTGACGTCAACCTTGGTCCCAGATCGTATCCCATTTTCGTCGGGGACCAAATTCTCCCGAAAGCAGGTGAACTGATCACGTCGTCGATGGACGTGACCCACGCGGTTGTGATCACCGATAGTAACGTGGGCCCTCTTTATCTGGAGACGTGCCAGCAAGCTCTGGAAAATGAGGGCATCCGCGTGAGCAGCGTTACTCTCCCCGCCGGCGAAACAACAAAAAGTCTTCGCTATGCGGAGGAGCTTTGGAACGCGATGGTCGATTTCCGTGCGGACCGAAAAACTGTCGTTGTCGCGCTGGGCGGAGGCGTCATCGGTGATCTTGCGGGATTTATCGCGGCCACCTACGCACGTGGGTTGCGGCTGATTCAGATTCCTACGAGCCTCCTCGCCCAGGTGGACAGCTCGGTCGGAGGAAAAGTGGGCATAAACCTGGAAAAGGCGAAAAACATGGTGGGGGCTTTCCACCAACCCTCTCTCGTCGTGATAGACGTTGGAACGTTGCGATCCCTTCCGCCCCGGGAGTATATTTCCGGACTGGCTGAGGTCGTAAAGTACGGAGTGATTCTGGATGCACAATTCTTCCAGTTCCTCGAAGAAAACGTGACAGGAATTCTCAACCTGGATGCCCAGACCCTCACGACGATCATCGCGCGGTGTTGCCGTCTAAAAGCCGACGTGGTCGAAGCAGACGAGAGGGAAGAGACGGGTTACCGGGCCATCCTGAATTACGGGCACACATTCGCCCATGCCTTCGAAACTCTCACAGGCTACACCTCCCTGTTGCACGGTGAGGCGGTTGCCATTGGAATGACCTGTGCTGCCAGGTTAGCCGCTTCTAGAAATATGTTCTCACGCGAGGAATGCGAGCGGCAAACGAATCTCCTTAAAACTCTGGGGTTGCCGACCGAGGCCCCCCCTCTTTCGCCCAACGACGTCCTCGCTTGTATGCAGCGGGACAAAAAAGTGCAACATGGGCGGCTGCGCCTGATTCTGCCGAAGCGGCTGGGGGAAGTCGCGTTGGTCGCCGATGTGGACCCTGGTGAAATTACCGCAGTCCTCGCGCCTTTGCCCAACAACTAGCCAGCTGCTGTGCTGCGAAGTCGGACGCGATGAACTTCAAACTGATTGCCTACATCCTGGGGATCATCTCTCTGATCGTCGGCGGTTTCATGACCGCCAGCCTCCCCTGGTCCCATCCACTTTTCGGGCAGGTCGATGCGTTCGATTGGCGTGGCTTCACCGGAACTCTGGGAGCCATCCTTGTCAGTATTTTGGTGGGTCTTGTGTTACTGTTTGTCGGCCGGGATGCTCGTCGTGACCGCCTTCTCAGACGCGAGGCGTTGGCGGCAGTCGCTCTGGCGTGGTTGCTGGCAACGATTCTGGGAGCACTCCCGTATTTGTTTTCAAGCACTGCGCGGGCTCGTGAAAATGGTCGCATCGTCCGAATGAACATCTTCGACGCCCTTTTCGAATCTGCCTCCGGCTACAGCGGAACTGGCGCTTCGGTTTTATCTGAGCTTGAAGATCCCAATCTCGTACCGCGCTCTGTTCTCTTCTGGCGGTCGGAAACGCACTTTCTGGGTGGACTGGGGATCGTCGTGCTGTTCGTCGCCGTCCTCGGGATGGGATCAGCAGGGAAACAGTTGATGCGGGCCGAGGTGGCCGCCCCTTCCCAAACATCCACCCACGAGCAAACCCGAAGGGCGGCCATTGCCTTCGGTAGCGTGTTCGTCACTCTCAACCTGATTTTGACGGGACTCCTTCTTCTCCAGGGACTATCCCTTTTCGACGCGCTGTGCCATGCGTTTGGAACGGTTGCCACGGGCGGTTTCAGTACCTACAACAACAGCATCGCACATTTCCAAAGCCCTGCCATTGAATTGACCATCACTGTTTTCATGTTTCTTGGCTGCACCAATTTTGCTCTCCTCTATTTCGCCGCTAAAGGAAACCTTCAGCGTCTCATCTATGACGTCGAATTCCGTGTCTACGCAGTGATTATCCTGGTAGCAACCCTAACGACGGCAGCCTGCCTTTTCCTTGAATATCCCGAGTACCGATACAATCCCCTTACGGCCGTCAGATACTCGCTATTTCAATGCGTGTCAATCCAGACAAACACAGGATTTGCTACCGCTGATTTTGATAAGTGGCCCCCCTTTGCGAAGGGCGTCCTGTTGGTCCTCATGTATATCGGCGGGTGTGCGGGAAGTACAAGCTGTAGCGTCAAGGTTATTCGCTATATCTTTTTGTTCAAAATCCTCGCACTTGAGCTGGAGCAGACTTACCGTCCCAATATCGTGCGTGTCGTTCGTATTGGACAGCATCCCGTTACCGACCCCGACCTGCTCAAAAGCATTCTCGTGTACTTTGCGATGATCCTGCTGGTCTCCGTTGTCAGTTGGCTCGGTCTGCTGGCACTTGAACCGCTCTCCACCTGGAACGGTGCCCCCGGCAACAAGTTAATCGACTGCGTTTCCGCAGTGGCGGCAACACTCAATGGTGTGGGACCTGGTTTAGGAATAGTTGGCCCAATGGCCAATTACGGTGCCTTCCACGCGCCGGCCAAGTGTATTTTGACCGTCCTGATGTTACTCGGCCGACTCGAACTCTTTCCACTTTTGGTCATTCTGAATCCGAAATTCTGGCGAACTCGTTAACCGATTATCGCCCTTGCTCTGGTTTGCCAATGTGCACTTGCTTCCAATTTTCGAGCAGATCGCCGTCGTGACATATTCAGCACAGTTTGTGGTCTGACCTTATAGAATAAACCGGCTGAGATCTTCATCCTTAATAATGTCGCTTAGTTTATTGCGAACGTAGTCGCTTGTAATAACGAACTCACCACGCACATTGTCTGGCGCGTTAAAACTAACTTCCTCCAGCAATCTTTCCATGACCGTATACAGGCGACGTGCCCCGATATTCTGCGTGGTTTGGTTGACGCGATAGGCAAACTCTGCAATCAGCTCAATGGCATCCTGCTGAAAGATCAGCTCCACATTTTCGGTTCTAAGAAGAGCCTGATACTGCTTGACGAGAGCATTTTCCGGCTCTGTGAGGATTCTCACGAAATCGTCCTTGGTCAGGTCCGTTAATTCCACCCGAATAGGAAATCGCCCCTGAAGCTCCGGCATAAGGTCGCTGGGTTTCGACCGATGGAATGCCCCCGCGGCAATAAACAGAATATGGTCTGTACGGACATACCCGTAACGTGTCTTGACGGTCGTTCCTTCCACAATCGGCAGAAGATCCCGCTGCACACCTTCCCGGGAGACGTCCGGGCCATGGACGCTTCCCGTGGACGCAATTTTATCAATCTCGTCAATAAAAATAATTCCAGAGTTTTCCGTTAATTCAATAGCTTTTGCCTCGATTTCATCTTTGTCCACAAGCGCTTCGACTTCCTCGTCAAAGAATAGACGGCGCGCCTCCGCCACCGTTATTTCACGGCGCCGAGCTCGCTTGCTGGAAAAGAGCCTTTCCGCCCAGGACTGAAAATCGAGATCGAGTTGCTCCAGCCCCATGCCGCTCACGAAGAATGGGAGCTCTTTTTTTTCTATGGTCACTTCGACCATCCGATCGTCCAGAACACCTGACCGCAACAATTGCCGCAGGCGCATTCGCACCCGGTTCTTTCGGTTTTTTTCTTCGGATCCAGAGTTCAGTTCCGCTTCCCAGTCCCCCGATTTCAGCAATACATCAATCAACCGGTTCTCCGCCCGTTTTTCCGCCTCCTCCTTGACTTTCTCGCGGTACTCCGAATACACGATTGAGATGGCGTTATCCACCAGGTCGCGGACCATGCTCTCCACATCGCGTCCGACGTAGCCAACCTCGGTGTATTTCGTGGCTTCCACCTTTACGAAGGGCGAGCCGGTCAATCGTGCAAGCCGGCGGGCAATTTCAGTCTTCCCCACGCCCGTCGGCCCGATCATGAGAATGTTTTTCGGACCAATCTCGGAACGAATCTCCGGCGGAAGCTGCTGGCGACGCCAGCGATTGCGAAGTGCTACGGCAACCGCCCGCTTGGCAGCCTCCTGGCCCACGATGTACTTATCGAGTTCTGCGACGATTTGTGTAGGTGTCAACTGCTGCACGCGATCTCCTCCACGATGATATTCTCGTTGGTATACACGTCCAGTTCGGCAGCAATGCGCAGGGCTTCCCGAACAATTTCAACGGCTGACAAATTGGTGTGCCGGAGCAACGCTCGCGCCGCTGCCACGGCGTAAGGTCCGCCTGATCCGATCCCTAAAACTCCGTCTGACGGTTGCAGGACGTCCCCCGTCCCCGATAACAGCAGTGTGTGCTGAGCATCAACCGCAATGAGCATCGCCTCGAGGCGGCGGAGCGCTCGATCGGTCCTCCATTCCTTCGCTAACTCCGTAGCCGCCCGAGGTAAATTATGAGGAAATTCCTTTAACTTGGCTTCAAAACGCTCGAACAGAGCAATGGCATCGGCAGTACTTCCCGCAAAACCCGTGAGGACTTTTCCATCCCCCAAACGCCTCAATTTCACAGCGTCAGACTTCAACACAGTGGAGCCAAGACTCACCTGACCATCGGCCCCGATGGCTACTGATCCGCCTCGGCGCACCGTAACCACTGTCGTGCCTTGCATGCGCATGGGAATGTTTCCCGTTCCAGAAGAAAACAAGCCGGCACCGCCGGCGTCATGTCTCTCGCCCGAAAATAGACCGAGCGATGAAACTTAAAATAGCGCGAAATCCCCCCCGAGGTCAAGCGGTCGGATTGCAAGGCGTTAGCATCAAAACGATCACCGCGGGTTCGCTCGTTATCCTTTACAAACACGGGGATTAGCACGAATGGCTCGTCCGTGGTATAATTTGGACCGTGAATCGCGTATTAGAGAAGGAGGTGTATGATGCACGTGGACCTCGCTCATTCTGTGGTGGCTCAACTTTCTCTTTGGCCCATCTGGATCATTCTGGGTATCATCGGTCTGCTTTTCCTTCTGTTCCTGGTGATCGTCGTGCTGATGTACGGGGCGCTGTGGTTTCAGGCGTACATGTCGAGCGCCCGGGTGAGTATCTGGAGCCTGATCGGCATGAGTTTCCGTCAGGTCAACGCGCGGTTGATCGTGCAGGCCAAAATCATGGCCGTTCAGGCTGGTCTCACTGACGAGCGCTACGGCATTACCACCCGGCGTCTGGAGGCACACTATCTGGCTGGTGGCAATGTGATGAAGGTCATCCACGCCCTCATTGCAGCCAACCGTGCCCAAATGCCTCTCACGTTCGATCAGGCGGCAGCCATTGACCTCGCCGGGCGTGACGTGCTTGATGCCGTGCGGACAAGCATCTATCCCAAGGTCATTGATTGTCCCGATCCCCGAAGCGGTCGGACCATGCTCAGTGCCATTGCCAAAAACGGCGTTGAATTGAAAGTCAGGGCCCGGGTGACCGTCCGCACCAAAATGGAAACCCTCATTGGGGGAGCCACCGAAGAAACAGTCATTGCCCGGGTCGGTGAGGGCATCATCACCGCGATCGGGTCGTCAGAAACACACCTCGAAGTGCTTGAACATCCGGACCGAATTTCCAAGGCCGTTCTGGAGCGAGGATTGGATCAACAGACTGCCTTCCAGATCGTCTCCATCGACATTGCGGATATCGTTGTCGGTCAGAATATCGGAGCACGGCTCCAATACGATCAGGCAGAGGCCGATACCCGCGTGGCTCGCGCCAAAGCAGAGGAACGTCGGGCGCTGGCGATGGCCCGTAGCCAGGAGATGAAAGCTCAGGTTGCCTACAACCGTGCCCAGGTTATCCTTGCCGAAGCGCAAGTGCCGCTGGCAATGGCCCGGGCCATCCGCGAAGGGCGCTTTGAGGTACTCGCGTCACGTCCGTGAGGAAATGCCCTACTCTGTAGCTCAATCTTTATGCCCGCTGCCGCCTCGTCAATGGCCTGTGTAATACTTCGGTCTCGTTTAGGTAGGACAAGATGCAAAAGGGCACCGGCGTGAAGCCAGTGCCCCCACTTTTTTAATCCTCAGTCAACCCGGTGGCCGTCAACCCTCGATTTCCACCCACCGTCCTTCCCGAGCGCTCTGGAGGATTGCGTCGCACACACGTTGCGTTCGGAGCCCAGACCGCATGTCGGGCTGGAACTTCGGTCCACCTTCCAGGGAGGCCAAAAAGTCCGCAAACGTGTTGATGAAGGTATGCTCGTACCCGATGGTACAACCTGGCACCCACCAGTGTTTCATGTAAGGATGCTCACTGGCTGTCACGTGAATCTTCTGCCAGCCGGTCAGATGGTCCTCAATCTTCTTCCCGGTCTGGGGATCAGCGTACCGGAAGAATTGTAGCAGATGGGGGTCTTCAAGGTCGAAGAATACGGAGCCCAACTCACCATTGAGCTCAAAGGTGTTGTAGTTCTTGCGGCCACGGGCATAACGGGTGCTCTCAAAGGTTCCCAGCGAGCCGTTCTCAAAAACGGCCAGGAACATGCAGGCATCGTCGATTTCTACTTTTTCCACGCGTCCCGTCTCCGCGTGAACGCGTTCCTTGACGAACGTCTCCGTGTACGCAACCACCTTCTTGATCGGACCGTTGAGCCACTCGGCGGTGTCGATGGAATGGGCGAGAAGGTCACCCGTCACACCCGATCCTGCCACGCGAGCGTCCAATCTCCAGAGAGCCAGCCCGCCCTGAGGCACCTTCTGCGAGATCGTATAGTCCTGATTGTAGGTCGCCCGGTAATGGAAGGGCCGTCCGATCCGCCCTTCGTCGATGATCTGCTTAGCGAGTGCAATTGCCGGAACGCGACGATAATTGAAACACACCATATTGGGCACGCCCGCCTTTTCCACAGCGGCCACCATTTCCTCAGCCTCGCGGGCGTTCATCGCCAAGGGTTTTTCGCAGACCACAATCTTACCGGCCTCGGCGGCGGCAATCACGCAGTCGTGGTGCATGTTGTTGGGCACACACACATCGATAAGATCGATGTCATCCCGCTCGACCAACTTCCGCCAGTCGGTTTCGATCGATTCGTATCCCCACCGTTTGGCAAATGCTTCTAGCTTGTCCTTATCTTCCGGCCGGGCATAAACGGCTTTCAGGACCGGCTTGTGTTCCCGATCAAAAAAGTGAGGAACCTGCAACCAGGCGTTGGAATGCGCCTTGCCCATAAACCCGCAACCCAGCATGCCGATCCTCAGTTCCTTTGCCATAGTGTCTCCTCCTTTTGGCAATTGTTAAACGTTGAACAATGCTGACACACTTATCGTTTTTCGTTGTTACTGTTGCAAAGTGATCCGTGAAGAGAAGCTCACTCTTCCTCGTACCACCCATGCAGATCTCGCACCTGGATCATCACCCGCAAAATATCGTTCCAGGTTTGGGGATTCATCATGACGGCATTGGGAAACATACATCCATCCCAGCAGATATGCCGCATCCTCTTGGTGAGCTGTCCGTTTTCATCGCGCAGCCAGTATCCGGCCGCCTTTGGGATATCCAGCTTTCCGTTGGGATCAGTCGCCAGACAGTGCCGCCCCGTCTTATCGTGAGAGCCAGACCCATGCACGGTGGCATCATTCTGCGCAATATGGAGATCTATCGTCCATGGACGCAACGCGTCCGTCAGTTGTTTATATGCGGCGTAAAACCGCTCCTGGTCCTTCCAGTCAAAGTCCTGGGGAAGCAACGCATCCTCAGGGGCGTTGTACCCCAGAAGATAAAGCAGCGTATGCGCCATATCGGCCTGGAAGCCAAGCACATCCGGGCGATCCACCATTTCCAAAAGCTGAATCATACGCCGCCAACTGTGCATGCCGCCCCAGCAGATTTCCCCTTCTGCTGCCAGCTTCTCACCGTGGTCCGCCGCAATGTCGCAGGCCTGGCGGAATGTTTCGGCTATCCGACGCTGATTCCCTTCCGGATCCTTCAGCCACTCGGTTACACTGCACGCGGAATCGATACGCACAACTCCGTAGGGGCGCACGCCGATTTCACGCAAGACCATCGCCACTCGGCAGCCCTTACGAACCTGTTCGAGAAATTTTTTCCGCTCGCTCTCGTCTCCCATCGCTGAACCACCACCCGTCGGAGGCCATATCGGGGCCACTACCGTGCCAATTTTCAGATTGCGTCGGGCGGCTTTCTCTGCGAGCTCTTTGATAGCGTCATCGCTTTTGACCGTGGAATCAATATCGATATGGGGGAGGTAAAGGAAAAGGTCAAACCCGTCAAATTTGATTCCGTCCACTTCTGCCGCCGCAGTCAGATCGAGCATTGTATCAAGATCAATGGGCGGTTCACCCCCATCACCTTTTCCCACGACTCCCGGCCAGGCTGCGTTGTGAAGCTTGGGAAAGTTGTGACGCTGTCCAGAAGACATGATCCCTCCTTTGCGCAGGAAAAGTAACGTCCAAACCCCACACGACATAATCTGTCACCGCGCACGGTGAACAGGCCACCAGCGCACCGTTCAACGGCGTGATTGATTCTAAAAGTCCGTTGCCAAAACCGCAAGCCACCAGAAAGCGGATTTTGGCGGCCCTGCTTCTCAAATCTCCTGGCTCGTACCCGGTAAAGGCGGAGCATACCGCCCTTCGTTGTCCGCTCGAATGGGCGGCTCCGAATCGAATGTGAGCTTATCGATATCGGGAACGTACTGGAAATTGGAGTTCCAGGCCTGCTCCCAGGTCACATACTGACCGGTATGCGCGGCCATCCGTCCCATGAGCGTCGCCATATTGGCCTCCGCTGCCCGCCTGGCCTCATTGTGGGGACGATCCTGTCTGATGGCATCGAGCAGCACCTGCCATTCGGCGTGGTAGGGATTCACGTCAGGCTCAGGATATCGCCAGATCTCTTCGCTGGCCACCATCTTTTGACTTTTGTACAGCTTGGGTTTGGGGTCCGATAAATCCGTCATAATGACGGCAGATCCCTTTGTGCCGTGTGCATAGTCCGAATAGGTGGACCAGCAGTTCGGCATGTGACGAGAGAATGCAAAGAGTTTTGTGCCGTCGGCGAAGGTATACTCGACAGTATAGTGATCAAAAAGATTGCCGGCATCGGGATAGCAACGTCCTCCCATCGCCTGCGCCTCTACCGGCCATGCCCCCTTGACCCAACACGCCACATCCACATTGTGGCAATGCCAATCCACAAAAAATCCGCCACTGACCCAGTTGAAGCATACGGCGTGACGAATTTGAAACTCGATCTCATTCGCTCCGGCTGGGAGTCGTGGGGTGAACACCGGGCCGTGCACCCGGTAGATCCTTAATGTGTGAATTTCCCCGATCGCACCGTCGTGAATGCGCTTGATGACCTCTTGCCGAGCCTTGGAATGCCGCCACATAAAGCCAACTCCCACTTTGAGATTCTTCTTCTCGGATTCTTCCGCTGCCTTCATGAGACGGCGAGTGGCTGGAGCGTCGACGGCAAACGATTTCTCCATGAAGACATTGACCCCCTTTTGCACCGCGTATTCAAAGTGAACTGGCCGAAAGGCCGCGTGTGTCGCAAGAATGACAACATCGCCCGGGCGAAGGCAATCAATAGCGTGCCGATAGGCATCGAATCCAACAAACCGACGCTCCGGCGGAACATCCACCTTATCCGGAAACTGAGTCTGAAGGTTTTTCAGACTGCCTTCCAGGCGATCTCCAAACAGGTCCGCCATCGCCACCAGTTTTACTGGGCCCCCCGTGGTTGAGAAAGCATCCGCCACGGCCCCGGTCCCACGACCACCACAACCTACCAGGGCCAGTCGAATGGTGTTGTCTTCACTCACGTGGTGCCCGTAGATAAGCCCTCCCTTCACCAGCGAAACCGCCGACAACACTGCACCGGTTTGAATGAGAAACTCTCGGCGCGACTTTGTTACCTTCGCATGGCGAGCGGCGGACATAACTCCCTCCCTTTCTTAAGATGGACCACCATTTTGCGACGGTGCACACTTTAAAGCCGCTGCCAATTTACCATGGCCGTCCGTCACTCACAAGTGTCCAAATCTCACCCAAAGACGTGAGCACGGAACCGATCGAGCTCCTGTAGCGAATGCGTTCTTCGCTAGCCTGTCACGTGTTCACCGCAAGTGTATTGAGCAGACGGCACAGGTTTCCGCCTTCCTGTACTCGCGACCTCTTCCCAGTTATGCAGAAACCTCCCCAATCCGACCAGCACACTGTGTCGTAGGCGCAATTCATGAATTGCCCCTACGGTTTAACCTGCAACTGATCCGAGCAGTTGGAGCCCGGTCGGTGCAATGCACGATCGAAACGTCGGAATCCGAACCTGACAAGCAATCCTCTCCGGAATTAATCTCGCTACCATGCGAACTCGAGTGGACGTCCGGGTCCCCATCGGCTCAGGAAAAGTGGGGATGTGTCAGCCTACTGCTCAGATTGCCTGTTCCGGCAGACTCTATCAGAATGGACGAAAGGAATCAGAGCGCTTAATACTGAACTGCAATTGCACTTGACAGAAATCCGCCTGGATAAAATTCGATGGACATCTGTGGTCCTGCTCAGTCAAACACAAGAGCAAAACTTCACCCGCATTCGCAAGGAGCCGCTTCGATCCCATGATGTACGGCGCGTCTCTCCTCGTGCTGCTCTGCTGCGGTGTGGACGTTGGCTGGCAACCCTCCACGGATGGCGGTATGGAATACATCATTCAGATATCGCCCGAAGAGCTCCAGAATCTTCGCCCCGGCGATATCCTTGCTGCCAGCGACGTGCCGCCGAATCTGCCCCCCATCAGAACCTACCGGATCGTTGTAGGCAGCGGTCCCCTCCCTCGAAGGCTTCCTGCGTCTGCGCCGTCATCAAGCGCCCGGGGACTTCCCTCCTCCCCACAGGCTGATCAATTGCCAAATGCAGGCCCGGAGTTGAGAAACACTCCTTCGGTCTCATCCCCAGGACCGATTGCTACCGCACAATCTGCTGTGGCCCTCATGCCAACCGAACATGATGGCCCTAGCAAGGAAAATAGACAAGCACATGATAACACCCGTCCGGGAGATGGCCCCAGTTTAAGTCAGACACCAGACGGGGGCACTTCTTCCCCACCAAGCAAACCCGGGGACCAGGCGACTCCATCCACCTCCCCGCAAGAGAAAGCCGCCGGCACAGTACAAAGTCAAAGCACGGACGCGGCTTCCCCCGCCGCGATCGACCGCCGCTGGACGTTTCTTCTTATTGCCCTGGCCGCGTTGACAAGTGCTGGAATGTGCTTTGCCTCCTGGATCGCGTGGGACTACCGGAAGAAGTATCTTGCCTTACTTCTCCATAGCCAGCCTGAAATCTCGGGCGGTCCTGGCGAACCAGTCCCGAGTTCAGAGCCACCCGGAATCTCAAAAGCGTAACTGCAGCTCTGTCCCCGCGTCCGGAAAATTTCCGATCCATCATCAACCGGCAAGTCCCCCACCGGGCACCTCCATGTTTCGCGATGGCCCAGCCTCCTGAAGTGCGCGAAGGATATCTTTCTGCGTATACCAACCGGTGAAGATAATTGGCTCGTTCGGTCGGCCAGCCGGGAAGATCGCGATGACAGGGACCTGCTGAAAGCCCAGCCATTTGAGAAACTGCGTTACCTCCGGCGCCTCGTGAGTCCAGTCCGCCTTGAGCAGGACCACGCGATTGTCGCGAAGGGCGTCTCGCACCGGGCGGGAATTCAAGACTGTCGCTTCCAGCGTCTTGCACGTCAAGCACCAGTCGGCCGTGCAATCAACGAGGACGGTATAGCCACCGCTTTTTCCTGAACTGTTGCCGGACGACTGGTTGGCAATCGGCGAAATCTCCGATTGAGGCCCCGATTCACGCAGCGCAAGTTCTTGAACTCGCTCGCGTAAACGGGCCTCCATAACTCGGAGCAACCCACCGATTCTCCGCTCCTGAACCGGAATCCCGGGAAACAGCAGGAGCCACGCCAGCGCAACAAATCCCACCGCGCCAACCCAGGCCCGAACCTTACGCAACGTGATGCCGGTCATGGCCGCACGTTCAACCCACCAGCACGCAGCCCAAATTGCGAAGAGCAGGCCCACAGTGGGCACGATGTAAGGCCAGTCCAGAAAAGTCAGAATGAACAAAACTGTCCCCAGGAGCACAAATCCCATGATCCGTTCGAAGACTTCCATCCACGGACCAGGTTTCGGCAGAAACCGGATGAGCTCTGGGAACAAACCAACAACCAGATAGGGACTCGCCATGCCAAGTCCCACACTCATGAACACAAGAAACACTGTCAGCGGCGGTTGCGTGAAGGCCCACGCCAGCGCCGATCCCATAAACGGCCCTGTACAGGGTGTTGCCAAAAACGTCGTGAACACACCCTTGAAAAACGCCCCCAGCACCCCTTCTTTTTCGGCAAGCTCGGCTGCGCGTCCTGAACCCACGAAGCCCGGAATCGGAATCGTCCAAATCCCCAGAAAAGCGAGCGCCATGGCAAAGACCACCGCAGCCATGACTACGTTAAAGCCCGCCAACCGAAACAGATGTCCCCATCCGAACTGAAGGGTGATCGCCAACCCTGCGAGGAGGGCAAATACGCTCAGCAAGCCGATGCTGTACCACACATTAAGCCAAAATGCTTTCCAGCGACTTTCCCCAGCCTGCTGCATGAAGGCAAACAGCTTAAGCCCAATAACAGGCAGCACACACGGCATCACGTTGAGCAAAATGCCTCCCAAAAAACCGGCCGCCATCTGCAAAACCAGATACCAGATGGAAGACGATTGGTTAAAAAGGGTGATTTTGAGCTGATCGGGATTAAACTCGGGCCCAACCAAATGCTTGAATCGCTCAAGAGAAAACGGCTGCCACGGAAGTAATTCCACTTCTCTCGGTGCTGCCAACTCCTTGTGTTGGTCCCGCGATTTGATTCCCCCCTCGGCCTCCTCGGTGCTGCCTCGCGTGCTTTCCTCCCTACTGCCTTGGGTTACCGCTGCCTGAAGCCTCTTCACCAACTCTTTGAGGACTTCTTTCTCGATCGGGGGATTCTCAGTAAATCTCGCTGAGAATCGTTGGGTCCTGGGCGGCAAACACGAGCTGGCGTCGCACGGTTGGGCCAAAAAACTTCCCTCTACCACAAGGTCTCTTAAGTCTCCCACCCCCGAATTGATTTCCAGCTCCCCTGCCCAGTGAACCGTCCCCTCGTGGCTTTCCACCAGAACATCAGGGAAAGCCGCCTCACGATGAGTCTCCGGATCCGGAAACACGACCAAACGACTGGCCAGCCGCACCCGTTCTGGTGCCAACACCGAGATTTTTGTCGGCACCGGCCCGCCTGGCCCCTGCGTTAAAGAGTAGATATGCCACCCTGGCTCGACGACCGCCTTGACCACCAGTACCGGCCGCTCGACCTCAGGCAATCGGGTGATGTAAGCCTCCACTTTCACTTTTTGGGCCGAGTTTCCCCCCGCGAAAAAACCGCCCGAAAATGCTTCCTCAGCCCATGCCAAGGGGAGCCCGAGACCAATCAGATAAACTGCCATGGCAAAAGCGACCCAGGCCCACCAGCTCAATCGTCGCCGGCGGCTAGCGACGTGAGACGTCTGACAGTCCCGCGCCTGATCTCTGGTAAATACCCGGTCACCTCGGATGTCCTTCGAATCATGAAATCTCGCCGAAATTCTATTACCTAACTCAAAGCTCATTTTCCGGTGTTCTGTAGATACTTTATTTTCTGAAAAAGCCCGAACCGAGCACCGAACCATCATGAAGTACCCTCGCAGACAAATGATCCGGAATGAAGCAATGGCTATCCGTACACAGTGTATTGTACCGCCGCCAGATCCCCGGCGTGGGCAATCCCATGGCAATGGATGCGCCGGCGTGCGTCTCGGTTACCGTCATTCCGTCGCTCCATATATCCCAAATTCACAGACTGTTCCAGTTTTCCAATCTCGGGCCGTGCCGATTCTCTCGGCCGACTCTCCAACTTGATTAGTTTTCTTGGGGCGTTGACGCAACTTACCCATGTTTCTACGATACAAGAGCGATCTCAAAACAGCTTGTCAGAGGGCCTGGTAATGGCATAAGGAGGAGTTGTGTGAAGCTCGTTATGGCAGTTCTGCAGCCTCCAAAACTCGAATCGGTTCGCGGAGCACTCGAGAGGATCGAGGTCACGCGCTTGACCGTGTGCGATGCTCAGGGGTTTGGTCGTCAGCGAGGGCACACCGACACTTACCGTGGCCATGAATACAAGGCGAAACTCTTGCGAAAAATCGCCCTCGAGATTGTGGTGAACGACGATTTTCTCGAACGCACCGTGAATACAATTGTGCAGGTCGCGCGGACCGGTCAGGAAGGCGCTATTGGAGACGGAAAGATTTTTGTTCTCCCCGTGGAAGAGGCGATTCAAATTGAAGACGGACTCCGCGGGCCGGGTGCGGTTTGACAGGTTGCAAGGGAAGCTGCTTACCCGTTAACCGGGCGGAAGACCGCACAGGGTGTCCCGCTGAACGAGTGTGGGCAATGAGTAACGGTGCCCAATCGGTCTTTCACCCAAGTCGGAATCACTTCCGTCGGTGAGTTAGTAGACTTTTTGGACTGTGCGGCCGATGGACGAACTGAGTGCTCCCGAACCGGGCAGGCTCCTTGACCTTTCCAGCGAGCCTGTCACCGGCGAAAAAACCAACTGCTCTACCGGCAGGTCTTTTCTTGGCATCCATTTTCGCTGCTGCGGAGTTTACGCCCGTATTTACCGTAATCGTCACGGCACCGCGTATGAAGGGCGCTGTCCCCGGTGTTTGCGTCCAGTCAAGATCGAAATCTCCCCAGACGGCGTGGATTCGCGATTTTTCACTGCTTTTTGAATCCTGGCTCCGCAATTTGTGGCGAACTCCCTCCCGGACCGCGTTTCCTGAGTTTTGGCTATACTAGCAGTGAAACGGCAGCCGCTCAGACGCTGGCCGACCGCTTGTTTCTCTTCTTCTCGCCAGTCCCATAGCACCCTGTTAACTGAAACGTTGGCCCTGCTGAAGTGCCTCGAGCTCTGTGCTAAATGCCGGATCACCAGCGACAACGGCCGTCGCTCCGGGCCCGCCGTAACCCCCTGTTGTGGTAGCCCCATCAGCCCAATACAATCGGGAGTTTACGGGGTCGGCGAGACTGAATTCAAAGGCTATCACGAATGGGCAAATAGCGCCTTGGGTGCTAGCGGCAGATCTTTCGGAGCCAATTGCTCGATACGAACATTACACGCAGGGGACGGGTAATATCAAACCAGCGAGCCGGATTGCAAAGGAGCGCATGACTGCGGAATTGCGTTGAACTGTGTCCGATTCTGCCTATCAATGATTCTTTTAGACAGCCACGAGTGAGGGACAGTCGGCATGGCGAAAAAGAACCTCGTTGTTGCCCAGAGCGGTGGACCAACACCGGTTATCAACAACAGTTTGCGTGGAATCATCGAGGCCGCCCGAGACCTGGACGCGATTGGAACAGTCTACGGGGCTCGGCACGGGATTGAAGGCGTCCTCAAAGAAGAGCTGATCAATTTATCGTCGCAGCCCGCCGAGGAAATTGCCCTTTTGCGTTACACTCCTGTCGCCGGATCCATCGGTACCTGCCGATACAAATTGAAACCCGAGCAAACGGAGGATTTTCAGCGGGTCATCGATGTGTTCCGTGCCCACAACGTGGGCTACTTTCTCTACATTGGCGGTAACGACTCAATGGATACTGCCCAGAAAATTGCCGATCTGGCTCAATCGAAAGGGCTGGACCTGGTCGCCGTGGGCGTGCCGAAGACCATCGATAATGACGTGGGGGACAGCGAATTCCAGCTTGTTGACCACACCCCGGGTTACGGATCCACGGCAAAGTACTGGACCCATATGGTGCAGTACGCCAATGAGGAAAACGCAGGCTCCTGTCCCGCCGACCCGGTCCTCGTTATGCAGGCCATGGGGCGAAAAATCGGTTTCATCCCCGCAGCGGCGCGGTTGGCAGATCCCAACCGGGAAATGCCTCTTTTGATTTATCTCGCGGAATGTTCGTGCCCCTTAGAAAAAATTGCAGATGAAGTGAACGATATGCTCAAAAAGCGGGGCCGCTGCATGATCGTCATCAGCGAGGGATTTGAAGTCGGTAATCTCGGTGAGATCAAGGACGCTTTCGGCCACACTTCGTACAGTTCCAGCAAGCTGACAGTCTGCCAAATTCTGGTCAACTATCTGAACGAAAAAGGTCTTCCGACCAAGGGCGCAGCGCGAGGAAATGTCCCAGGCACCGACCAAAGGCATTCAATGGCCTATGCCTCCACCGTAGATCTGGAAGAGGCGTATAAAGTTGGCCAGCAAGCTGCGTTATTGGCAGCACGAGGAGAATCCGGATTCATGGCCACGATTCTTCGGAATCCTGGCCCGATTTACACCGTCCGCTACGATAAAGTGCCCCTGAAAGTTGTCGCCAACAGCGAACGCAAATTCCCCAAACACTGGATCGCCCCCAGCGGAAATGACGTCACCGACGATTTCATTCGTTATGCCCGGCCTCTCATTGGCGACGATATGCTCACTCTCCCCATGATCGATGGCAGACAGCGCCTGACGCGTCTTCAACCCATTTTCGCGGAGAAGAAATTGCCGCCATATGTCCCCCAGGCCGACCGGGCCCGAAAAAGTTGAGACGTGTGCGGAGGAAACGAAGAGGTTGAACCCAGTGCGATCATCTTGGAGCAGCAGGGAGTGACATGATCTCATTCACCCGACAGAAAGACTTCCTCGTTGGTATTGATTCAGACGGTTGCGCGTTTGACACGATGGAATTGAAACACAAGGAGTGTTTCATTCCGAACATCATTTACTATTACAACCTGCAGGGCGTGAGCAAATACGCCCGTGAAGTTGCTGAATTTGTCAATCTTTATTCGAAAAGTCGAGGAATAAACCGCTTCCCAGCACTAATAGAGACCCTCGAACGTCTCCGTCGTAGACCGGAAGTAAAAGCACGTCAGGTTCAGATTCGGATCCCGGAATCCCTGAAGGAGTGGATAAAAAAAGAGAAAAAACTCGGCAATCCAGCGCTCGAGGAAGCTGTTAACGCCACCGGTGATGCAGACCTGAAACAGGCCCTCGAATGGTCGCGGGCTGTAAACCGAACTGTCGAATGGATGGTCAAGGGAGTGCCTCCATTCCCTTATGTTCGGGAAAGTCTTCAACGACTTTGTCAAGTGGCTGACATCATTGTCGTCTCTGCCACTCCAGAAGAGGCACTTAAACGGGAATGGGCAGAACACGGATTGGACCAATACGTGCGGGCCATTCTCGGTCAGGAAAGCGGAACAAAGAAGGACTTCCTCGCGCTGGGCAGCCAGTATCCACCAGGCCATACTCTTATGGTGGGTGACGCCCCCGGAGACCAAAAAGCAGCTGAGGCGAACTCAGCGCTTTTCTTCCCGATCAATCCTGGCAAAGAAGAGCAAAGCTGGGAGGAATTCTATAAACGAGGAATAGACCACTTCATCAACGGATCTTTCAGCGGCGAATATCAAGCTCAACTGATTGCAGAATTCGACCGTGCTTTGCCGGCGAATCCGCCTTGGGTGGAAGAACCGGATGTGTAACACAGAAAAAGCCAGAAAATACAACTCTATAGAGCAGCAACTCAGCAGGTTGTTCGGGGATTGACCAATAAATTACATCTGATTCTCCTGACATACGTCAGGAACTAGTTACACCAGAACGAGGACGCAAAGATGAGCGATTTATGTGACATTGCGGTCATTGGCCTGGAAGTCATGGGCCGGAACCTGGCCCTGAATATCGAAAGCCGCGGCTATAAAGTGGCCGTGTACAATCGCACTACCGAGAAAATGGAAAAGTTTATCGAGGGGCCGGCAAAGGGCAAACGTATCGTCGGTTGCCGGACGCTGGAAGAACTCGTTAAGGCTCTCGCCCGGCCCCGCAAGGTCATGATGATGGTCAAAGCCGGTCCCGCCGTTGATGATCTGATTGAACAGCTCATCCCTCTTTTGGAACCCGGCGATATCCTGATTGATGGCGGAAATACCCATTTTGCCGACACCGAGCGCCGCACCCAGTATGTGGAATCTAAAGGACTTCTCTATATTGGAACTGGCGTATCGGGTGGCGAAGAGGGCGCCCTCAAAGGACCGAGCCTTATGCCAGGCGGTAGCGAAAAAGCCTGGCCTTTCGTCAAACCGATCTTTCAGGCCATCGCAGCCAAGGTCGGCCCGAACAAGGATATCCCGTGCTGCGATTGGGTGGGGCCACGCGGCGCAGGCCACTATGTCAAAATGGTCCATAACGGTATCGAATACGGCGACATGCAATTAATAGCCGAGGCCTACTGGCTGCTCAAGCACGCCCTGGGTGCTTCCAATGATGAATTGTACGATATTTTCGATCAGTGGAATCGTGGAGAACTTAACTCCTATCTTATCGAAATTACTCGCGATATTTTCAGCGTTATTGACAAAGAAACGGGTCAATATCTTGTAGATTTGATTCTTGATAAAGCGGGAGCCAAGGGTACCGGTAAATGGATGAGTCAAGACGCCCTGGACCTGGGAATTCCCAGCACTCTGGTCACAGAAGCGGTCCATGCGCGAAACCTTTCAGCACTGAAGAGCGAACGAGTTCGCGCCGCCGAAATCTTGCATGGCCCCAGGGGTGGTCGATATGAGGGCGATAGACGGGCATTCATTGAGGAGATCCGTCAGGCACTCTATGCCTCCAAGATTGTCAGTTATGCACAGGGGTTTGTTCAACTCCGCGAGGCGGCCAAGGAATATAAATGGCCGCTCAACTTCGGTAGCATTGCCATGCTCTGGCGAGGCGGTTGTATCATCCGCGCCGTGTTCCTCGAACGCATCAAAGAAGCATTCGATGAAAATCCTCAGTTGGAAAATCTCCTTCTGGCACCTTATTTCCGCCAGGCCGTGGAAAAAGCACAATCGGCATGGCGGCATGTTGTAACGGTGGCCGTGCAATTAGGAATCCCTATCCCCGCGTTTGCTACCGCCCTGACCTATTATGATGGCTATCGATCCGCCGTGTTGCCTGCCAATTTGATCCAGGCACAACGAGACTATTTCGGAGCGCACACCTACGAGCGTATCGACAAGCCCGGACAGGGGCCGTTCCATACTGATTGGCTTTCTGAACGCAGAACGCCGAAAGAAAGCACGACGTAGTCTCCGCTGATGTCTTTTGACCGTTGAATATTCAAAAAGCAGGAGTAATTTCATGACTACTGCTGAGTATCTGGAAGACCTTTTCGGACTTCACGGCCAGGTCGCCGTTGTCATCGGCGGTGCGGGGGAACTGGGCGGGGCCCTCTGCGAGGGAATCATGCGGGCAGGGGCGCATGTCGTCGTGGCTGATCTCTCCGAGGAAGCCTGCCAGAGACGTGTCGAAAAGCTCAAACAGTTTGGAGACCGGGTGAGTTACTGTTTGGTTGACGTGACCAACCGGCGATCAATCGAAGCACTCTTGGACTTTGCATTAAAAATCAAGGGGCGTGTGGAAATTTTGGTCAATTGTGCAGGTATCAACGCGGGAAGTTCGTTTTTGGACGCCAGCCCCGAAATGTGGGACAAAATCATGGCTGTTAACCTGAAAGGGGTGTTTGAGGCTTGTCAGGTCTTTATTCGTCACATGCTTGCAGCCGGTGGCGGTTCAATTCTCAATATCGGGTCCGTCACGTCATTCCTTCCCTTATCTAAAGTGTTCGCCTATGCGGCATCTAAAGCAGGGGTGGTCAATCTGACGAAAAATATTGCTAACGAATTTGGCGATAAAGGAATCCGCGTCAACGCAATTTGTCCGGGTTTCTTTCCCGCGGAACAAAACCGAAAACTTCTCGACGAAGAGCGTGTACGCAACATCATCAGCGGCACGCCGATGCATCGCTTTGGTGAACCGCATGAACTCATCGGAACCGCCCTGCTGCTGCTTTCACCTAAGGCCGGAAGCTACATTACTGGCGCGGCCTTCTATGTAGATGGCGGCTTCACCGCTGCATGGTTCTAAATAGTTTGGCAGGTTCTTTCCCCGCATCAAATTCGATTCAGCCTCGCCCCCAATCTGACTGAACTTGTGCAGCCCAGGTTGGGGTTTGCAGATTTATTCTACCTGAAGATTGACGCGTGAATGAGCTTCTTCATGAACGGCGGGTACTGCCTGGCTACGCCGGGCGACTCAGGCTGAAGATAGGCAATAGCAGCGAGAGACCGATCGTCCCCACCACAAAGCCCATCACGATGATCATGACCGGCTCAATCAGACTGGTGACCGTTTTGATCGTCGTTTCCAGCTCACGCTCATAAAATTCTGCCGTTCTTTCCAGTACAGCGTCGAGATGTCCCGTCTCTTCCCCCGCTGCGACCATCTGAACAAGCGATCGGGGGAATATCGCATGCTGTTTCATACAGTCACAAATTCGCCGACCTTCGATAAGTCCGTCTTTGATACTCAGCCACGCGCGTCGGACAACGGTATTCTCCGCAATTTCGGCAGCAAGCTCAATCGCCTCGAGCACAGATATTCCCGAACCTAAAAGCGTTCCCAACGTTCGCACACTTCGGGACAGCGCGACTTTCTTAGTCACCATTCCCAGCATGGGAACGCGCAATTTAAAGGCGTCCCACCATTCGCGACCTTTTTTTGTCCTCCGAAAAATGACGCCCGCCACAGCCAGACCACCGAGGGCCGATATCACCGCCGGTCCATATTTCACCGCAAAGTCTGAAATTCCCAGCATCACGACGGTGATTTTCGGAAGTTTTGCATGTCGCGATTCAAAGACCGGAACAAATTTAGGGAGCACGAACGTCAACAAAAAGGTCGTCACTGCAATCGACATGATCAGCATAATCGCCGGATAAATCATTGCCGATCTGATTTTGGATCTCGTCTCATATTCCGACTGCATGTAGCCGGCAGCGCGACGCAACATGCTTCCCAGGGCTCCGGTCTTTTCGCCAGCCTTGGCAAGAGCCACGAACGTTGCATTGAACACCCGAGGAAATTGCGCAATTGCAGATGAAAAGTCTTGCCCCCCTTCCACAGACTCCTTCACTTTCCGCAACACAGCGCGCAGTGTCGGATTTCTTTCTTCCTCGATTGCCGCGGCCAGCGCCGGTGCGAGTGTCACGCCGGACTCTACAAGGATCGCCAGCTGCTGAGTAGTGGTGATGAGATCCCGAGACCGCACCCTGACGAGTGCCGATACATCATCCTCGTCATCATGCTCGAGCTGCTCACCTCGGGCAATTTGAGTGCCAGTTTCGTTTAGTCGCTGGGCAACATTCTTCACGGTTTCCGCCCGGGCGTAGCTTTTAAAAGCCGTTTGGGCTGGAATTGGTGAGCCAGATTCTAATCTCATACCACGACACTTTCAACGGCAAGCTAGAAGACTAACTATCTATTGTGTGAAGCTGACAGAAATCCATGCGAAAACTGGCACCACATGCTTATCTATCTCTTTCGGTGTCGTTTTATTATTCGGCACTGATTCTTCGAATGAGTTTCTTGGTGATTTATGACTATCCCCCGCCGGCCCCAATGTCCGCGAGTTCGACAATGTCTCCCACGGCGTGGAGCACCTCTTCGATCGTGGTAAGCCCCTCCTGGACTTTCCGAAATCCGTCCTGGCGGATGTTGACCATCCCATTCGCTTCAGCCGCTTTGCGGATCTGATGGGCACTGGCACCGGCGACAATCATATCGCGAATATCGTCGGTAATGATTAACAGTTCGTGTATTCCGATTCTTCCTTTGTAACCCGTGTTTCGACAATTCTTGCAACCCACTCCTTTATAGAACACTTCGCACTGGCATCCCATCCGCTCCAGAGCACGTCGCAACGGCCTCGGTGGCTCGTACGGGTGGCGGCACTTCGTGCAAATGCGCCGCAGGAGTCGCTGTGCCAATACAGCGTTGAGCGCTGCCGAAATCAAATATGTCTCGATTCCCATATTCGCAAGCCGGGTGATGGCGGACGCTGCATCATTGGTGTGCAGCGTGCTGAACACCAGATGGCCGGTCAGCGCTGCCTGAATTGCCGTCCGAGCTGTCTCTTCGTCGCGGATCTCCCCTACCATGATCACATCCGGATCCTGCCGAAGCAGCGTGCGTAGCGCTTTGGAAAATGTCAGACCAATTTTCTCCTGAACCTGAAATTGATTGACTAACGGCAGGTGATATTCAATAGGATCTTCAACAGTGCAAATGTTGTTTTCCATCGACGAGATTGCATTCAGACACGCATACAGTGTGGTGGACTTACCACTTCCCGTGGGACCGGTTGCCAGAATAATCCCGTTGGGAGCGCGGATCGCAATCCTTAGTTGAGTGAGAATATCTTCGGAGAATCCCAGATCCTCCAGATTAAGGGAAACACCCCGAGTGTCCAGAATTCGTATGACCGTCTTTTCCCCCCTCTGTCCCGGAAAAGTATTCACCCGCAGGTCGATTTTCCGGCCTTCGAGCATTACATTAACCCGGCCGTCCTGCGGAAGGCGGCGCTCACTGATGTCCATACCCGCCATGATCTTGATCCGGCTGCTGATGGGCGCGGCGAGATGTGCGGGAAGCTCCAACGCTTTTTGCAGGCGTCCATCTATGCGATATCGAACTCTTACGCAGCGTTCGGCAGGTTCAATGTGAATATCGCTTGCTCCCTCCTTTACAGCATTAAAGATGATATAATTCACAAGCCGAATGACCGGTGACTGACCTGCAATCTCAGCCAGGTTGCCGATATCCTCGATGGCGTCCTCAATCAGGGTGACATCAGCCGTTTCTGCCCCATCGATGATATCGTCAATCACGAGGACGCTGGAATTAGGCAGGGACGCGATCATCCGTCGAATATCCCGCTGGGTTGCTACCACTGGATTCACGCGAAGCCCCGTCAAATACTCGATCTCCTGGAGCAGGAAGAGGTTCGACGGTTCATTAACCGCTACTGTCAACTCATCCCTGACGCGAAAAAGCGGCAGAATACAGTTATTCTCAATGTAGTCCCGGGGAAACAGATCAACAACCTTGGGGTCGAAATAGCGAAGCTCCAGTCGAACAAAAGGCAAGCCGTGTTCTTCCGCCAGGCATTCCGCGATCTGCTCTTCCGTGCAATATCCAAGACTTAAAAGAATCTCTCCGAGAAGACGCGATCGCCCGGTGAGGCGCTGTTGCTCGAGCGCCTCCTCCAACTGCTCAGGCCGAAGATATCCTTTCTCAATGAGAATATCCCCGAGCCGCTTTTGTCGCCTTTTGCTGACGGCATCCGTCATATCTTATCGCCAACCTATTTCTTGCATTCGACTTTACTCCCCTATCACAAACATATTTACACATAACTAAGAAGGGTTGCTGAGCATTGCTCACATTGTGTACCCATCGAACGTGCTCGTGCCTCTTTCAACGAAAGCTTTTCACTGCATCCACCAGCGAGTCGAAAACCAGGATTCTTTGATCAATTCTTGTCAACCGCAGAATCTGCCGATTGATCGGATTACTCGTGGCCAACTTGAGAGCACCACCCTTTGCCGCAAGGGCGTCGTCCAGATCAAGTAGCGCTGTCAGGGCAGCGCTGTCCATCACCTCCGTGCTATCGAGTTCCAAAACCACCTGCGCGAACCCGAGCCGGTCGCAGGTGTCCATCAGCGCTGGCACCTGGGCTTCGGTCAATTCGTCCGGTGCATGAACGACAGCTACATCGCCGAATATTTCATGCGAAAAATTCATCGTCGGTCAATTTGCTCAATCTTCAGGCATCAAGCTTGTTCCGCAGCACATCTTCGCCGATAGTCCAGGAAAAATTAATTGCCTTATTTAAATGGTTTGAGCGACTTCCTGCGTGCAGGACTCGTCACCACAGGGAGCGCCCTGTAAAATCTGCATTGCATGCTCCACCAACTCGCGCGGACTGAACGGCTTGGAGAGGACGCGAGTGATGCCCAATCGCAACCTCAGCTCTTCGTGATCGAGTTCAAATCCTTTTCCAGTCAGTAGAATAAAGGGTACTCGTTGGGTATTTGGGTTCTGTCGTACCCGCTTGGCGAGCTCGAGCCCGTCCAGTACCGGCATTTGATAATCGCTCACAATCAGGTCCGGTACTGATTCCTGAATGATAGACCACGCTGCCTCTCCATTTTGGGCGATCTTTACTGAGAAACCGACCTTCTTGAGTTTAAACTCGACTGCCCGCAAAATCGGCAACTCGTCATCACATAATAGAACAAGTTTTGACACGCCTGCGTCCTCCAATCTCTGCTCAGTTTCCCACGCTGACAGATCGGCTGATGGGGCTGCCCACTGCCACAGCACGTGGAATTTGAACCACGAAGGTTGACCCCATTCCGACCACGCTGCGGACGGCAATTCGCCCTCCGTGGACGTCTTCAACAATATGTTTGGTGAGCGGCAACCCAAGCCCAGTCCCTGGAGCCATATTTTTATGGGATTCCACGCGGTAAAACCGCTCAAACACTCGCTGACAATCCTCGGGACTTAACCCCACGCCCGTATCCTCCACTTCGAATACTGCATACTCCTCCTCCATCCGACTTCTGAGAACAACCCTCCCTCCGTCTGGTGTATACTTAATCGCGTTTGATAACAAGTTAATGGCCGCCTGCAACAGCAGATCGCGGTCGGCAACCACGCTTAAATAAAGCGGACTCAGCTCACACTGAAAGTCGATGTGCTTTTGCTCCGCATGCGGACGCATCACCCGCGCTGCATCTTCGAGAATTTCATTCAGCGAATAATTTTGCTTTTTCACCTTCATTATTCCGGCCTCAATTCGGGCCAGGTTGAGCAGGTTTTCTATCAAACGTTGCAGTCTTTCTATCTGCGATTCGATAGTCGTCACAAACTCGTCGCGTGTCGTTTCATCCACATCTTCATCTGCCAGAAGCTCCACGTAGGCCTTAATTCCGGCAAGAGGCGCTTTCATCTCGTGGCTGACGGCCGACACAAACTCGGCGTGGCGTTTCCGCAAGTTCGTCAGCGAACTGGTGTCTTCCAACACGATTGCAAGATTCGATATCGATGATTCCTGCCCATCAGGCCGCCATTCGCGCACAAGCACACGGAACTGGAAGTGCTGATTATTGTCGCAATCCGCCTCCCAATCGAACTCGGCGTCGCGAACTTTCAGTCGGCGGATCCGCCCCATCAACTCCTGGAACAGTTCATTTCCTGAGGACGAAGACCCCTCGTCTGCCTCCAATTCGTCAAGGCCAAGCAGGTCCCGGGCGGCCTGGTTGGCCACCTCCACACGTTCAAAACTGTTGACCACCAACACGGGATCTGGAAGGAGGTTGAGAACCGATGTGAGTTGTCGGGCGGTCATTGCCGCTTTTTGCGCTCGTATTTCTGCCACCGCCTGGGCCTGCATCAACCCTTTAATCAACTCGCCGAGTTGGTCAACTCGCTGCGTTAGTTCTTTCCCGAGGCTACCCAAGACCGTCGGAACATTGGCAGTGGTCTTCGGCTCCGGAACCGTTTTCCCAGCAAGGAGTGCTTCCAGCTGCCTGGTTAATGCTTCGACCCATCGCTGCGTTGCTTCCAGTTCCTTCGAATAAACGGTTGACTTTCGTAAGGCCAGCATCCCGAAGAACGTCACCGCCCCCATTGCCACCCCCACCTGCCATCGGTCTGACCCAACGGCAAGAATCAATAAAAGGGCTAACAGGGCCGATATTCCCCCCCAACAGCACACATTTTTGAAAAGACTATCCATGTGTTGTCGCATCATAGCGTGTGTCGATCCTTTTAGTGGTACGGTGGGCCGGTGTTTGACGGACCGGTCTGCGTTCGCTGTCCAGCCCCACGGTGCACCTGCCCCTCAAGGAACCATAGATTGTGCGTCGCGAGATGTCCAATCACATTGGCAGCGAAGTAGCCATCGACGCAACCTTCGCCGTTCCCGGAAAATGGAGGAGAAAATGTATTTTAAATACGCTCGGAAAAGTCGATATAATCGGACTATCTCATATGACAGCCCGAACCCAACTATACTTTAGGCGTTAAATTGCTAATCATTAAAAAACGCCTTCATTCGGACGCCGTCGTCTCCACAGCCGTTTCCTTCGTTAGTCGATCGCCAGGAGAATTATAATAAAGAGCTCGCGCCCACCTCGTCTTGGCCTCAATGTCCTGTGCGATCGTCTCCCGACGATTCATGCGCTGCTCCGTCAGCGTCCTCGGCACTGCTGTGTGAGGGGCCCCATTCAACGCCATACCGCCGTGGCTAGCCCAAAATCCGGTTTGACATCCGAGCACAGTCAGCACAAACACTAGCAAAAGGGCAAAGTTTACCCTCGTACAGTGTCGGCACCCTGAAGCCATTGTGGACTGAAGTCGATTCATTATCCCGGTTACCCAAGCGCAGTGTCCCGGTTCATTCATCTTGCGCGAGAGTCTACCGACGGCGAGCGCGTCCCACTATTTCCCATTGTGAGCTGATCTCGCAGGGCTATCGCCTCGACATTATTGGGGTCGAACCGCACTGCGAGTTCCGCCAGCTTGCGAGCCCTTACATAGTCCCCTTGAGCACAGGCGACCCGGGCCTGTTCGACCCATCTCCGCGAGGCGGCGTGATTTCCGAAAGGATTCATGTTGTCTCCTACCACGCGTTGCCGCCGTCGCCATAGATCACTCGCACTTTGTCCTTCCGAGTTGACCTCATAGTCACCGACGATATGAGGAGTTATAAGTACAATGATTTCCTGCTTGGTGGTCGTTTCTACCCTGTTTCGAAATGCCGCCCCAATTAAAGGAAGATTACCCAGAAAAGGAATCTGAGAAGACGTGGTCTGGAGGTCTTCCCTCATAAGTCCCCCGATGATTACTGTTGCTCCGTCGGGAACGAGAATATTCGTGGTCACCTGTGTGGTATCTTTGTTGGGTACCGTGAAGTTATTGGTAATCTGAACTGCCCCAGTGGATACCTCCGGGTGGACCTCCATCCGTATCAGTCCGTCGTTGGAGATAAACGGCCTAATGACAAGTTGCGCCCCCACTTTAAGAAAGTCTACTGTCTGGGAGGCCGACGTCTCTGTAATGGTTGTACTCACATAGCCAAGCTCTTTACCGATGAGTATTTCTGCTCTATGTTTGTTGAGAACGAGGAGACGCGGTGTGGCAATAACGTTCGTGTCGCCAAGCGATTCCAATGCATTGATAAACGCTCCAAGGCTCGCATCCAAATAGGCGAACTTCAGACCACTATTGTCGAATTTAACGTCCGACAGGTTTTCCGGCAGAAATCCCCATCCAAATTTGATGTATCCTTTGTTTCGGAGAAGTTCGAAGCTGATTCCGAACTGTTCCTTGTCATCAAGATTTACACTCAGAATCATCGCCTCAATGGCCACCTGTCTCGGACGAACGTCCACCTCGGCTACAATGCGGTCGATCTCTTGAAGAACTTTTTCATAATCGCGCACAATCACAACGTCTGACCCCGCGTAACCATCTCCACCGGCATCCGCCGGATTAGGCGCAATGCCCTTCTCCGCAGCACTGGACACCGTGACAAGACCGACATCTGCAGTGACCAAGGGTTTAATCAGCGACTCCAGCTCCTTGGCTGAAACGTAGTTCGGTCTGTAAATCCGCGTTGAGATTTGGTCATTTAATTGTTCAAGGAGTTTTATTTCTTGCGACGTTCCCACGTAAATGACTTTGTTATCCTCGTACCACACATATCCTGCCGCTTTGAGTACCGCCAAAAGCGCCTCACGGGGCGTTAGGTCATTCAAAGAAAGACTGAGTTTTCCCTGGACACTGTTGGAAAGGAGGACGTTTATCCCAGCTTCTTTAGCCAGAGTGTGAATCGCATCACGAATATCCGCATCGCGCAGCTCGATCTGTGTTTTATCGCTATTGTCAAGCAAATGGTTTTCGCCGTTCCCGGCCGGCGAAGCCTCAAGAATCGGCGGAGGCGGGGCAATTACCTCCAGATTGCCTGGTGCCCCCGGATGCGGCGTACGCCCTTGATCCGTGACAATAACATCGGGGGAACGCAGCGAACTCTGGCTATCCTCATTTACTTTCCTGATTTCCGGCGGGGCCACCAATTGCGACTCAGGGTAATCCTTCGGTTCAAACACAACCTGACGTACTGCTGCATTAACCCGATCTGGTTGATTTTCGATTTCGGGTGCCGACCATGAAACGAGAACTACGTTCTCCTGTGAGGCTGGGGTTGCCGAGGCGTCGTTTGGTGTTTCTTCTTTCACCGACGCCGTGTTATTTCTCGGAACCTCGGCATTCGAATTCTCGGAAGACAGAGGTAGTCCATTTCGCTCAGTAGCCGTGGGCGATTCTGAAGAATCGCTGTTAGCGATCCGTTCCGGCAAGTTTGATCTATCGAACGACGGTTTGGTGGAACCGACGCTATGGTCGACCGCGCTTAGCGTGTTTCCCGCATGAAACGGCCGTGACTTCTCTTCGTTTGAATTTTGAGCTAGTGGGCCAGCGGGGCTCTTGAGGTTAACTGGCGAGCGAAATGCCGAGTGGCGGGACCTTACATGCGAGACCAACAAGGCCGCTAACCATACGGCAAGCGCGCAGACCGTTAATACTTCCAGAATGCGGCGAACGATTTTCATGAATCATCCATGATACTAAGAACTGCAGAAGAAGTTTCTCCTCCCTGCTTTCGCTCCCCTGCTGCATGTATTGTGATTGTATTCCCCGGTTAATTCGCAGTTTCTTACGACTTTCAACGATTCGTCGTTATTCCCAAATTCTTGATGTTATATTCGAAGAGTGTATCATTGACTTTAAATACAACTTTATTCTCATGGACTCGCACAACCTGCAAACGGCATTCGACGCTTCCCTGACGAAGCATCAATTCGCTGCCTTCCTCCAAACATTTCCCATCGAGAACTACCCACCGGCGTCTTGGAGTGATGATGACCCCTGTGCAGCGAATCATCGACCGGGCCACCGCGCCCATGTCCTGTGCAGCCTCCCTAGCGCTGTTCTGTGCGCCGCCATCTCCCGTTGCGACGGCAGCGAGAGGGTCCCGAAAGTCGTCAGCAATCGCAAGTTCCCCCCGATGTGCATCATGCCATCGTGCGATTTCCTTCCATTTTTCTTTAACGCCCAGCGAAGAATCAGACTCGCCATTTTTTCCAGATTGGCCCATTTCACTTGCGATCGAGGCTGGGAGCAGCACCATTGTGCCGGAAGCCGCTAAGGTCTTGCCGTCCTCCCTGGGGGACTGACGACGGGCCATTTTAGGGCCCCACAGAATGAGCGCCACCAGGCATAAGACGCCAAGCAGCACCGCCTTAGCGGGATGCTTTTTGATCTCCTTTTTTATCCGTTTTACCCAACCTCCCATTATTTGCATCCTCTAACTTACCCGGAGCGCGCTCGGCTGCCGGTCATTCATATCGGACACATGACCCATTTTCCCTAAAACATTTAACCGGATTTTTCGGAATACACGCTAAACTCTAAAACGCAGCGGACCTCGTCACCTTCTTCACCTAATTTTGCCAGCTCACAGTGGTGCACAACGATCGGATAACCCTTCTGGGAAAACTCACCCAGCCAGGCCAGAATGCCAGTCGAGCGGCCAACCACCTCGAATCGCATGTCACACCACTGGAGCCACCCGAGGGATTTCCATTCTTTCGGAGAGTACTTCACCAACCTAAGGTGGTGACGCTGCAGAGATTCTCCCAAAAAAGACACCAGTTCGGGAACATCCGCCGGCCGGACCTGGCCTGAGTCCCATTCTTTCAGAAAACTTTCCACCTCCGCTAGCGATCGTTCACTCACGTTTCCCGGCGATTGAACAACGGACAACTCCTGCGCTCGAAGCTGCAGTCTCTGTATCTCCGTCCTGACATTTTGTGTGGTTCTACCTAAAAAAAACAAAGAGAGCATCAATCCGGCACCCAGCAGGATGACGGACCCGGGGAGTATTAACTCTCGGGAGGTCAGGTCCAGTTTCATCATCGACTCACCACCAGCACTATGTGCGTCGGGAGTGCCGTCAGCCTTTATGGCCTGTGCGCTTGGATTTCTTTTATCTCCCGGCGATCAGAAAGACGGTATACAGGATAGGGAAGTCGGCATTCACAACTAAACTGTATTATTCGTTTATTGCTTTGACCATTTACTTCATCAATGGTCTGAAGATCTATTGCCTCAAAAATCCCGATACCTCGCAGGTTTTCCATGAATCTTTGCACGTTTTGAACAACAGCAGTTTGACCGGTGATTGTGACGCGATACACAGCATTCTCGAGTCTATCCAACGATTCTCGAAGTTGACGCTCACACTGCTCAGGGGTTTGATTATTTTCCTCGACCGGCGTGGCGTTGAGTAACAGACTTTTCTGTTGAGACTGTTCGAGCTGGATCTGAATTCGTTCCAGTCGATCGTCAGCGGGCACGGCACGGAATATACGATAGATGAGCCAACTGACAGGCACCCCACCTCTTATCACGGATACGTCGTTGGCTTTTGCCAAAGCCTTGACGAGTCGGTCCTTCACTTCCTGTTCCTCTTGACAGGCCTTTTCCAACACGGGTAACCCGACACGGAGCGTTTCCCGGAGCCTCAACAACTCGGCCAGTTGCCAGGCCTGCCGAACAACACCAATCGTCCCTGCAAGCAGAATGACTCCGATCCCGCACAGGCTGACCAGGACCCGGCGGCGTTTTTCCAGCAATGCCCGATAGGCTGCCGGAAGAAAATCGAGCTCAATCCTGCTGGCGACGGACATTGCGGCTACCTGACCTCATGGGAAACACGGGATGGTTCCTCTACGGTCACTTTGTCCAGCGATTCGCGTTGTGGCCTTCCTGAATGAAGCGCGAGCCCTAAAGCGATGTCCCACAGGGCCGACTCTGCAATTCGCGAGGCACACTTTATTGCACGGAAGCAGTCCAGAATTTCGACCGGAATCTCGAAAAATCGGCTTACCAGTTCCTGCAGTTCAGCAGTCGCCTCCCCACCCGAAAGCACAATTCTCTCCGGGGGTTCGCCGCGGAACGTCACATTGCAGTAGCGGAAGCAACGCGATAGCTCGTCCAGCCAGCGATTCCACACCGGCCGCAAAGTGTCGCGCACAGTGGTCACAACTTCCGGATCGCGGTTTCCTGCTCGTCGGTCGCCGTAACTGCGACGAAGGGCTTTTGCCGAATCTTCCGGGATATGGAATTGTCGTGCGATCGTGAGGTCAAACTCTCTCCCTCCCAGAGGGAAGTACTTGGCAAAGAGAAGGCGTTCATTTCGCACGGTAACCACAAGGGTCGCACGACTGCCGATGTGAACAAACATCATTGTCTGACTTTGATCGCTTTGGCGTCGGTACTGACGCCCCGCTGCCCGTGCCAGAGCCAACGGTTCCGCATCGATGGCCACGGGCACTAATTTTGCCTGTTCTGCGATGCGCAGTTTACGGTCGATGGCACCGCGCTTGGCAACGATCAGCACCATCTCCTGCCGCTGTAACTCGCCCTGCTGAACGATACCCGCTGGGAGAAAGCGAACTTCTACGTCATCAAGTTCCTGATTGGCGCGACTTCGGGCTTCCTCCAGGACCACATCGGCGATGTTTTTGCCAGGCACTGGCGATACCCGAATGCTTTGAACGGTGATCTCGTCGAAACCCAGTGCCATAACGACCTGCCGACCCCGGAAACGGCCGCGCTTAAGCAAATCCTGAATACACTGCGCCAGGATGCTTTCCGCTGCCTGAAGATCATTGGGCAAATGCGGAACGTCAACTTCGGCAGCTTCCAGCACCTCACTACGTGTGCTGTTCAGTTGCACAGCTTTTACTGTATAAGTGCCGATGTCGAGGCCAATCGGACTCGCGCGATCCCACAATGTGTGAAACATTGCAGGTTATCCTTTCGCTCGGTTAACAACAACGATATTCATGACGCCTAGTCGTTTCGCTTACTTGCCTGAAATAAGTCCGCTCGGGGGAGGAATGGCGTCTGATGGCCCCCGCGTCACTTCTCCCGTTTTACCATCGACGATAACGGTCACATACCGCGTGGATGCCTCTTTCCCCGTTTTTAGCCAAATAATGAATCCCAAGCCGCTTGTCGGCATTCCCTCGGGACCGAACTCGATTTTGCTTTCTGCCCGCATAACAGTCCCAAGTTCTGCTGCCGCGACTATCTCAACATCGCCCAGCGTGTCGCGAAATTTTGTCAGATCGATGATCCGTACAGTCGCATCTGGTGACTCAGGCGTTATCAACTCTTGTGGAAGCGAATGAAGCACTGTGTTTGTGCCAGTATGTCGCAAGGCGAGTCTATTTGTAGACTTATCAACGGTAACAGTATAGTTGCTGTTATAGCTAACGGCCAAGCTCTTTGCTAATTCCAGTTCACTGGCTACAAAATTCGCCGCAGCTCGTAACTGCTCGTGCACAGTGGGTTGCGAACTTGGTAGCACGAGCCCCGCTACGATCGCCATGAGTAATATGACGATCATGAGTTCCAGAAGTGTTACTCCATACCGCCGATTCATCACAATGACTAATTTAGCTTCTGATTATCATGTCTAATTTACTACTGCGTTGACTGCGTTGACGTGCTTTGGGCATCCCCCGGGACTTCATGAAAAACGGCCATCTTGCGCAACAAATCGTTCTGCTCCCTCAACAAAGAATTTTGTTGCGAGATCAACTCATTTTGACGCGTCAGCAACTCCCTGATTTTTCGCAACTCGGCGATCATTTCCATTCGTTGTTCCACACTGTTGGCAAACGGTGGCTGGGCGGGTGCTGGATCCGCCACTGAGGCGATCTGAACAAAACCTAGCATAAAACCCACTGCAGCGCTAACCAGAAGGATCATCGCTACTTTTGTTAAAGTTGACATATGTGTTTTTTTCCTCCTGTCCAATACTGGCCAATCTCTCCTGTCTAAGATCTCCTGTCAGTTTTCCAAAACGCGCACGATTTTCCATCGCAAGCCTGGGCTGCTTTCAATCGCTGTATAATCCTGGGGAGCTGGAGCATACACCGTGTTTGCGGCATCCTTCCAATGGTACGCGATTACCAGCGTTCGGCCCGAAAACCGCACCTTCGGTGCCGGATCTAAACCAAATTGACGTAACCAGAGTGGAAAATATTTGTTATCGCCCGTCGCAAATGGCTTTTGCTTTAGAAAATCGGACAATTTTTTATCCCAGTCCACGGTGTCCCAGGGGGTTCGCGGGTCGATCCGAAATCTGGTTGCAAATACTTTTCCCGAAAACTTAATATCCGTTGTATCGGGCGCTTTTTTGATCTGAATTTCGCCCAACGCCCCGACCAGTCCCTCAATTTGCCGTCCCGTCCCTGGTTCGACTCGCAGGTTTTTACACACGAGGACCGGTAACTCTACTGCGTTTTTGTCGGCTGAAATAGATCGCATCTGCACAGCCCGAAGCGACACATTACTGCCCGATATGATGACATCACCGGTTACTATGACGCTTCCAGTCCATTGAACATTGTCTTGAATAGTGAGACTTCCAGAGCGGAAATACAAACCGCACGGGTTCGTCACTGGATCGGGAGCCATGCTTACGTCTGCCAGAGCGGCCGGTAACTGAGGTACTGCGTAGAGAGGCCCTCCAGGGTACACACGATACTGACTTAATGTGGTGGGAGATTGAAGGTCTCCTGAGGGATACTGGGGGAGAACCGGGATCACTGACACATTGAGCCACAATAGAGCGTTAAGATCGTCCAACGTCTGCAAGTAGGCTGGCCAGCGAACTGTTCCTGTAAATGGCCGATAGTCGGGATAGCCGGCCTGCTTCATTGCGTACAGATCTGACAGATACTGGTACCTGGGATTGCTGGTCGGATAGTCTGGAGCAACGCGCACTGCAGACTGAAAACGCACCGGACCTTCGACCTGGCAAGGTATGTTAAATCGATTGGTATCGGAGCCGGTTTGATAAATCGTATATTTCTGGATGGTGTCCCAATCCGACGGCTCGGGAGAAAGTGCCCGCGGCTCTAGTTCGACAATCCACGTCTTCTCGCACACAGAAGGATACTCACTTTCCCCCGGAAGCCAGGCACTGCCTTTGGCTTTGAGGGTCACCCGGAGCGGGTAGCGATCGAAATCGGGATCTCCAGCTTCGAGAGTCGCATCACCGGCCACATACACGACCTCGAAGGCCTCGTTCGGAGCACACGATCCTGCTAGCACCGTACCCACACCGGGCCAACCTGGGGAAAACATCTTGGCGAAAGCGATTGATAGTCCAGACTCAGCCGCTGCTTCCGCCTTCTCCCTCAGCTGCCCGTTGCGGACAATTCGATAATGGATACTCATCACACAAAGGGCACTGTATCCCAGGGCCAGAGCGCTGATAACGGTCAACAGGACAACAAGAAGAATAAATCCTTCTCTTTGTGAATGGTCACAGTTCGAATAGTGATTAACCATCATCATTTCGACTTCTCACTGGATAACTCTAGCGTCTTTGCGCAGAGAGTAGTAGAAGGAAAGCGATCCTATAAAAGTCCGACAATATGGTGCCTCAAACTCAGTAGTACTCGGCGACGGCGCAAGTTGAATCTCCACGCGGATCCTCACCCTCCGTTGTCCTCTATCGGGTGCAAATAGACCCTGCGGCCAGGAAAGATCTTCCCAACTGAGTGAGCTGCTTTTCCACTCCTCTATAGAGGGAGCCATTTCTAGATAAAATCGAATAGCTCCCAATTTTTCAGATCCAAAGCTGAAGTATCGTAACCTGTTGGTTAGAAGAATACTCGGCAACGCGGAATTGGTGCGAATCTGTGCCACGAGGGAACGCCATCCTGTAACGTCTTCCAGGGCTGGCGCCAGTGCCTGGGAATCTGGTAGTGTGTATTCCCGCAATTCATTGGCAGCCTGCCCTGCTGGCATAAAGAATACCAACTCCTTCAGTCGCGGTCGGCCGGCCGGATCGATGGGCTTCCCGTCAATTGGCGTCCAAACCACGAGCGTTTCTGGAAAGGTAAAACCCTCCGCAGTGCGGGAAACTACAATCGCGCCAGGAAATTGTTCATTTGCATAACAACGACGAATCGCGCGATCGATCCTCCGCGTGACGGTTTTCCAAACCTGGACGTCCTCAATCGCTGTGTTTGCGGTCTGAAATGTGTCCTCCGCCACCTTGGCCAGCGTTACCACCCCCGCAATGAGTACGCCGGTGATCGCCATAGCGAGGAGCATTTCGACCAGGGTGAGGGCGTTGCGGCGGTGTTCAGTCAGAATACTCTCGAAACATATTACGAAAAACAAACGTTTAATCATAATCATGGAAGGACATACAAAAGGATGCAAAATACGAGAATAACTTAGTTCACCACGTCTCGGTCGGCGCGTGACCAACGACGCGAACGACGGTGGCCATGGGGCGAAGCTGGCCCGAGCGAGTTTTCCAGTACACGGTCACTTCGATCCGCCGATAGTCGCTCACCGAACTTCCAGAAAGCGGCTGAGCGAAATTCGTGCTGGAGACGTATTGAACCTTGACTTCGCGCCGAAAGTTTTCCAAACTGGATGCCATCGCCGGGGATGGTCGCTGACCATTGTCGCCTTCCTTGCCCAATAGCCTTCCCCACTTATCGTGAGGTGGCTCGTCGACAAGACCCGCGTAGTCGTCAATGTCGTCAAACAACGACCGATTGCCGGTGGCCTTTTCCGAGGGACTCGGCCCCAACGCGGCATACGGCGATAACCCTGGCTCGCAATAACGACAGTTGAGAATTTCGTCCATGAGGTCATGGGCCAACCCTTCGGCAACCTCACGAACGACCAGTTCCTCGCTATTTTGCATGACTACCCCTAAAGCGAGCGCAACAGCAGCGGTGACTGTCGCCAAAAGCGCTACAGCCACCAACACTTCGACGAGCGTGAACCCTGCATTGGGCGTGCGGAGTTTCATTTCTTACCCGTCCACTCGCGCGATGCCTTGCCCTTGCGCCATCAAAAGTGGGGTTATCAAGGTGGGAGGGCGGTTCCTCTTGTCAAATATAAGCCGAAAACAATACCACCGGGCAACTTTCAAGAAACTGCCCAAATTGTCTTTGAGTTTATTGCCCGTCACACAAAATCGGGAGTAAACACGGTCGCTCGGTCTGGCAACAGGCCCCCCAGCCATCGGCCACCCGTTCGCCGACCGATGATTCTTTTGATTTTGCTAGCAACACTTCCGATGATATTTTTGACGGACTGTCAGGCTGGTATGCCAAGGCTGCGATAATCTGTATAATTCGAAGCGAGTTTGCGGACGTCAGCGGAACACTGGACCTTTTGGGGAAGGCCCTATTCCCCGATGGATGAGACAAGAAAGGATGAGAATGATGAAGTTGCGGAAAGTGATAGCTGTAATGGCCGTGCTCGTAGCGTGCACGGCGACGGTGGCGAGTCTCGCCGGGGAACGATTGAGATACGTGCGCGGAACCGGCTTATCCGGGCTGGGAAACCCGGCCTGCGGTCGCGACAACGTGTGTTGCCCGATTTGCGGCTGTGCTCAGTGTGCCGGCCATCCCTGGCATGTTGCGCCGCGCGATCCGCGAATCGGCTGGGGCTGGGGTGGGCACGGTCACGGTAGCGGCGCTTATATTCAGCCAGGTCCCCCAACGGCTGCCATCACGTATCCCTACTATACGGTTCGTGGTCCCAGAGATTTCCTGCAGCGCAATCCGACCCCAATCGGTCCATGACCAACGCAATAGTTGCGAGTGATCACTCCTAAGAGAACACGCAACTGGCCAATGATATCGCGGCTCGGTTAATCCGTGCTTGTATCAGGCGTGATCTACCATCAGCCGGCTTGGCGCTTGTGCCGCAATGCGCCGCGCCATGCTGAGTTGAATCGCAAGTGGGCAACGAATTGCGGATTATGGCGACCGCTCCTTCAGGGCGGTCTTTTTTTTAGTCACGTCACAAGCCAGGGAAGAACGAGTTGGGCACCTCCTAAAATGAGCAAAAAACCGGTTAGATCAGTAATTGTTGTCAGGATTGGCCCGGACGCCAGGGCGGGATCAATCCCAATTCGCGCAAGTCCCAGCGGCATGGCCGCACCCAACAGAGCTCCCACCACTGTATTGAGTGCCAATGCACTTCCCACCAGCACGCCCAAACAAACGTTTCCTTGCCATATCCAGCCAACCGCTGCCAACAGAAATCCAACGACTAAGCCGTTTACAAGGCTAAGCGGAAGCTCGGCCTTAACGACCCGCCACGCGTCTCGCGGGGTGATCAAACCGGCAGCGAGTTCTCGAAGCGTAACCCCCAGAGACTGACTCCCCGTGTTACCCCCCATATCTGAGATGATCGGCAAGAAAAACACCAGCGCCAGCACCTGCGCAATTGTGCTTTCAAAAAAGGGGATCACGCTGGCCGCGATCAGGCCCAGGAAAAGAATGATGGACAACCAAACCGTTCGTCCTTTGATGCGCTCTTTGAGAGCCATGGAGCGGATCTCTTCGCCACCAGAAATGCCGAGTAATTTCAGAAAACTGCGGCTGGCCCGCTCGGCCATGGCTTCCTCTACATCCTGCCGCCGCACCATTCCAATTAACCTGCCGGCTGAGTCCACCACAGGAAGGCCGAAGAATCTGTATTTCCTAAAGAGGTGATCCAGGTCATCCAGCGATGTCTCGGCGTGGACAGAAATCGGATTACAGATTTCTAGGTCGGCGAGACTCCGATCCGGTACACTTAGCAGAAGATCACGTACCCTTAAAACCCCTTTTAATACTCCGTCGCCATTTATAGTGTAAATGTAAAGAACATCATAATTCTTGTATTTTTCGGCATTCAGTCGAAGATCGCGAATAACGTCGTCGACAGTGAGAGATTCGTTGTAGGCCAGGTATTCCGTGATCATCAGACCGCCGGCGGTGTCCGGACGGTATTGAAGCAGACGGCGGGCGTCCTCCGCCTCGGCCGGCCTCATTTGTTTGAGAAATTCTTCCGACCGTTCAGGAGCGACAGCCGCGAGCAAGTCCGCCTGTTCGTTGCTCGGCATCTCGTCCAGGATCGCGGCCGCCCGAAAACTGTCCATCCCTTCCAGCACAGCCGCAGCCTGGCTCTCGGGGAGTTCGAGGAGCATCTCGGCCGCCTCGTCAGAATCGATCAATTCCATCAACCGGGTCTGACCCTCCAGGCCTAAATGCCATAACACATGGGGAAGCTCACCCGGTGGAATCTTTTGCAAGATTCTGGTAACCAGGTCGGCGTCTTTTTGCTCAATAGCATCTTGGAGTTCTTTGGCCAACTGTTCAACTTTCGTGGTAATTTCGTTGTTTTTCTGTAAATCACTCATGTTTCTCTGCCACAGATAAAAGCTTACAACCAAACTGTGTTTTTTACGCCAAATTACTCTGTTTACTTAAGCCGGCGGTGATTAAATGCGCTTTTACTGACTGCGGAGAATCTCGGAAAGTGCGTCCACCAGGGCATCCACATCAGAAAAGTCATTGTAGGCATGGGGACTCATCCGCAAACGTCCCGATCTGACGCTGGTAACGATGCCCCGTTCCAACAACTTCCCTTGCACATTGCCGAGCGATTTACTGGGCCATTCGACGGCAACAATGCCACTCGAATGTTCCCTCGTGCTTCGATCACTGACGACAGTGAGTCCCAATTTTGTAAGTCGCTCGACCAAATAGTCAGTCAGATCCAGCACTCGGTTTTGCAACCGCTCTGTGCCGTAGTTGTGGAGCAATCGAAGAGAAGAGTACAGGCCAATAAAGCCCACCATGTTGGTGGAGCCGCCTTCATACCGTGCGGCACTCGGTTTCAGACGAAATTCTATTCGATCAAAATCAAATGCGTGTTCAACACTGTTCCAGCCGAGGCTGGTCGGCCGCAGAACTTCCCAAAGGGGCTCCCGCACGAATAGGATGCCCGCCCCTTCGGGCCCCAAGAGCCACTTGTGGCCGTCCGCCGCAAGAAAATCTATTCCGGCCTCGCGAACATCCAAAGAGAAAACCCCAAGGCCCTGAATTGCATCGAGAAAAAAATAGGCCCCAACCCGGTGAGCAATCTCAGCCAAATCACCAGGGTTATGCCGCCACCCCAAATGGTAGCTCACCCAACTGACGGAAAGAATACGGGTTCGGCTATCGCACGCGGCTGCCAGATCTTCTAGCCGCACGCGTCCTTCTCGGGCCGGAACACGGCGCACCTCCACGCCTCTTTGACACAGCGCCAACCAGGGGTACTGATTTGCCGGGAACTCATCGGCTGGCACCACCACGTTATCGCCCGGACGCCAGGGAAATCCCTCCGCCACTATCGAGACTCCATGACTTGTGTTCCTCACAAGAGCAATCTCTCGTGGAGAAGCCCCTAGAAGCTGTGCAGCGATTGTCCGGAGCTGCTCCAGAACTCCAGCCCATTGCTTCCATACCACGTCGCCCATTTCTGCGGCTTCGCGGGCCCAGCGAATGATCGCATCCCGGCTCACGTCCGGCAACGGTGACACCGCCGCGTGATCGAAGTATGCCCAGCGCTGACAAATGGGCATGTGCCCTCGAAAATCCTGCCACCACTCGACCGCATTCACTTCACCTGGTCTAATATCGTTCGGCTTCTCAAGAAACATTGGTCGTGCACGCGTTACTCATTTCACTCGGACAGTCATCATTGAAGAAACCGACTATCATTCTACAAAAGTTCTTCAAGTTGGTCTACAAGTGATTCGAACCTTTGCATGGCTGCCTCCACTGGCTCTGGCCGCTCCATGTCCACTCCGGCATCTCTCAACAGATCAAGCGGATCCTTCGAGCAACCTCCCGCCAAAAAGCCCAGGTAATCCTTCACTTCGCGATCACCCCCGTTTAAGACACGCTCGGCCAGCGCGATCGCCGCGGAGAGCCCCGTCGCATACTTGTACACGTAGAAAGCATTATAAAAATGCGGAATTCGAAAACACTCCAAATCCAGCAACTCCGGTATCTCAACTTCATCACCAAAGTAATCCTGTAGCAATTGTCGATAAATCTTTCGAAACGCATCCAAGGTCAGCGGCTCCCCGCTTTCCAGCGTCTCATGCGTGATCTTCTCAAATTCGGCAAACATCGTCTGTCTAAAAATAGTGCCGCGGATCTCGTCAATCTCGTGGTTAATAATATTCGCCTTCTCTCGCGCATCTCTGGCTTTTCCCAGTAAATACCTGCCTAATAATTGTTCATTGAAAGTGCTTGCCACTTCCGCCACAAAGATTGTGTACTGATAAAGATGGTAGGGCTGATGATGGGCTGAATAGTAACTATGCATCGAATGCCCTGCCTCGTGAGCAAGTGTGAAAACATGGTCGAAAACATCATCCTGATAGTTCATGAGAATATACGGATTGCCATCGTATGTGCCCGCGCTGAAAGCGCCGCTCTGTTTGCCGCGATTCTCGTATTTGTCGCACCAGCGGCTTTCAAACCCACGCCGCAAAACCTCCACATATTCCGTTCCCAAAGGCTTTAGGGCCTCTAGAATCACTGACACTGCCTCGTCCCATGACCTTTTCACTTTAACGTCTTTAACAAGCGGAACATAGGTGTCGTAAACACTAAGCCGCTTTAACCGCAGTTTTTTTCTCCTTAATTCATAATAGCGATGGAGAACAGGTAGATATTTTCTGACCGTAGCAATCAATTGATCATAAACTGTTACGGGAATATTCTCGGCGAAGAGTGCTGCCTCACGGGAGGAAGGAAAGTTTCTCACGCGGGCATAGTACACATCCTTTTGCATGGATCCCGCCAGAGTGGCCGTGAGCGTGTTCTGGTGCTCTAGATACTTCTCATAAAACATTTGGAAGGCCTGAGACCGCACTTTCCGGCTCGGCGACTGGAGGAACGTAATAAACGTGGCATGTGTCAATTCAATTTTCTGGCCTTTTTCATTTTCCAATATACCAAAGCGAAGATCAGCATTGTTGAGTTGATGAAAGACATGCGACGGCGTTTCGGCCATCTCCGTCTGCATTGCCAGCAAACGTTCCTCCGCGAGGCTCAGGATATGGGGACGCCACCGAAGGATGCGTCGCAGGTAAACATCATACGGCCGGAGCGCATCATGCTGAAGATATTGCTCCATCCTTTCGGGCGGGATGGCCAGTAACTCCGGCCGAATAAAACTGGCCGCCTGTGCAACACGGCTCGCCACATTGAGAAATCGCCCGCGCATTCGCTGATACTCAGAGTTCGACAGGTCTTCTGCAGTCTTCAGGAACGCATACGTCCCCAGGCGTTCTCCCTGTCGATCCATGTCCAGATCAAAGCGAAGACAATGAGCAATGACCTCCGGCCCTTCCGCAAGTTTTCCCCGAAAGCGATCATATTCCTGAATGCGCTTTTCCCATTCCGCAAAAGCCGCCTCCCAACTCGCATCGTTGGGGAAAAGGCTTGACAGGTCCCAGGTGTCTTCAACTTTCTGGGCACTTCGCGGAATGAGCACCTTTGTACGAGGCATGGCAGAATCCATCTCCTTTCACTTGAGTCGCCGGCTAAACTTCTCGGATCACCGCAACCTGCCAGATTGCAAGCACCATGTCGCGCTATCAGCGGATTATCATCCAGTCTCGACAGGGCGTCAACCGCTGGGCAGAATTCGGTGGACATTCATCAGCCCTACAGCGCGTACCGAGTTCGGCGGCGATCAAGGCCCCATCGGACCGTTGTATTGGGCTCTGGCTGAGTCGATGACGGGAGGGAGTAGAGCTTTCAACGAATGACCGTACTGGTTTGTCGGTCGTTGGATGCCCCGGCTTCGCCGTTTCACGTCTGGCAAGACAACAAACCACCATGTCTGCGGGTCCCTGATGCCGCGAAGGCGGAGCTGTGAGCTGCCGAGCATACAGGGTGCTGCTCCCCATTGACAGGCAGCAAACCGGGCCGTTAGGATATTTATGAAGTCTAAGTACGAGGAGCGGGGCGCGTGGTGGCCGTTGGCTGGGCAGGGTGATACCTTTGGCCTAGGGTTGATAGCTGGCAGCGAGAACCAACGAGAACCGATAGAAATATTGGGCACGGTCAAAGGTGTCTGTTTGACCGCGTGTGAAACGGACAGGTAGCTCAGTTGGTAGAGCACTGGACTGAAAATCCAGGTGTCGGCGGTTCGATCCCGCCCCTGTCCACTGGATGTAAGTGACGCTGAATCCTTGGGTTACGGATACCGGCCGGCGGTCGGCCGTGCGGCGTTCGGTCCTCAAAAAAGTGGTAGTCTACCACTTTTGGTCATTGAGGGGCGCACGCATGGCAGAACGTGGCTGTGTTCCAGCCTATCGCCGCCACAAGCCGAGTGGCCAGGCAGTCGTCAGGATCGACGGGAAAGACTTCTACCTGGGCAAGTACGGGACTGCCGAAAGTCGCAGGGAGTACGATCGGATCATCGCAGAGTGGTTGGCGGCTGGCCGGGTATTACCGACGTCTGGCGGCGATATAACCGTAGCGGAGTTGTGCCTGCGTTATTGGCGGTTTGCTAAGGCCTACTACACCGCGGGCGGAAAGCCGACGGGATCCTTGGACCGGGTCAAAGTCGCGATTCGTACGCTGAGAGAAGCCTACGCCCACACCCTCGCGAAAGACTTCGGCCCCCTTGCTCTTCAGGCCATTCAGCAGAAACTGGCCGCATCGGGCCGCTGTCGGCGGTACTGCAACCACATTGTGGATCAGATTAAACGGATCTTTAAGTGGGCCGTCGCTCAGCAACTTTTGCCAGAAACAGTGTACCGGGCCCTCCAGGCTGTTCCAGGTCTCCGTAAGGGGCGATCCCCGGCCCCAGAGCGTCCCCCAATCCGCCCCGTCCCGGACGACGTGGTGGAGGCTACGCTCCCCTATCTCCCCCCAGTGGTGGCCGATATGGTCCGCATCCACCGCCTGATTGGTGCGCGCCCCGCTGAGGTCTGCGCCATGCGGCCCTGTGACATCGATACGTCCGGCCCGGTGTGGACGTATACCCCCCAACACCACAAAACTGAATACCGAGACCATCAGCGCGTCATCTTCATTGGTCCCAAGGCTCAGGAAATTCTCCGCCCGTACCTGCTGAGACCGAAAGATTCGTTCTGTTTCGTTCCCGCGGAGAGTGAAAAGAAGCGGCTCCGCATTCGCCATGAGCAGAGGAAGACCGCGCTGAGTTGCGGTAATCGACCCGGTTCGAACCGCAAACGGCGACCGAAAAAACAGCCCGGGGAGTGCTACACGACGCATGCCTACTACTACGCCGTCCGGCGGGCGGTGGCCAAGGCTAATCGGGATCGGCTCCGCCAGCACCTTGCCAACGGCGGCGACCCTAAAGACGCCCCGCAAATTCCCTATTGGACTCCCAACCAACTCCGCCATACCGCCGCCACGGAGATCCGTAAGCTGTTTGGCCTAGAAGCCGTCCAGGCAGTTTTGGGCCATCGGAACATGCTGATTTCTGAAGTCTATGCGGAAAAAAACCTTCTGCTGGCCCGCGAAGTCGCAGCGCGAATCGGGTGAGTTATGAGCGACAACGCCTTACCCCCCTTCGTAAGACAGATCATTGAGGAGCTCGAACCCTGGCGGATGCTAAGCCCGGAAGAATGTGCACGCCTGACAGCGTGGATAGAAACCCTCCATCCACGAATAAGGGAATATGCTGAAGACCTTAGACCTGGTGTTCCAGCCTTATCCCGCACGTGGGTTTCAATGGCGCTGGCGATGATTCCCAACGGCAACCTTCTCGCCGAGGCATACCTCAGGGTCAAGAAACGCCTCGCCTATCAGGAGGCAATAACTAAGTGGGCGAGCGACACTCCCGGATCCCAAAAGATTGATACCCCACTCACGCCCCTTCAGCAAGATATCTTGCGTGCCCTGGATGGTCAGGCATTGAAAAAGGAGAAACTGGCTGAGAAGTTAAAAATCGATCCAGCCCGTCTGTACCGCAACGGTGGGATCAAGGAACTCGTCACTAAAGGCCTAGTATGTCACAAGGAGGGGGTTGGTTATTACCGGCCCGACGCTCCCCCCCGCCAGGCAGCGGCCCCCTAGCTGTCACCGCCGAACCGTCTGATCGTTGCCCGACAGCACATCGCCCTCGTGATGAAAACGCTCCCCTCCCCACGTTTGTCCCGAGTGTGTCACTAAATTTATCGCAATACTGACCATGCCCTTCCGCGATCGCCATTCTGGGCCCTGCTGGCAGTAGCGTTCCCCGCTTGCCGCGGCACTCATCGCGCCCCTAAAGCGCCCCCAAACAGTCACCAAACAGTCACCAAACAGTCACCAAACAGTCACCAAACAGTCACCAACAGTCACTAACGCGCCACTAAATAGTCACTAAATAGTCCCTGACAAACGCACGCGGTCGCCTACAATCGCAAGTGGAACGACTTGGTTAAAAGGAGGTTTTTCGATGGCGATCGATCTGACCCGGGAACGACTCATCACGTTGCGTGAAGCGGTTGCTATGTTGCCCCGCCGACGCGCGGGCAAGAAAGTGCACGTCAGCACGCTGTACCGATGGACGTTGCACGGCATCCGAGGCGTCCGCCTAGAAAGCCTCCAGTGCGGCGGGACCCGAGTCACCAGCGTGGAGGCCTTGGAACGATTCTTTCGCCGCCTGGAAGAGCAGCCTAAAGACGGCACATCGCCCCGCTCATTCGCGAAGCGGATCCGCGACTCAGAGCGGGCAGTCCAGGAACTTGCCCGCGACGGGATGTGAAAACCCCGAAAAAATGCGACGGTGCACCGTGGAGCCGCCACCGTCGCAAAAGGAGGTTCGATGATGGAGTATACCCTGCGCAAGGCTGCTCTGCAATATGCCCGGCGCGGCTGGCACGTGTTGGCCTTGACGCCCCATGGGAAAACCCCGCTCGTCAAACATGGCTTCTACGATGCCACGACGGAAGAGGAAAAAATCAGCGAGTGGTGGAACCGACTGCCGCTTGCCAACGTCGGGATCCGCACTGGGCTTGCCTCCCGGCTTGTTGTCATCGACGTGGACGGCAGGGACGCCGTGGGAACACTCCAGAAACTGGCTCAGCGCCTCGGCCCCTTGCCGAAAGGACCGCGGGTGCGGACGGGAAGAGGGTGGCACGCCTACTTCACGGTCGATGCTAACATCCGAAGTTGCAAACTCGCTAGAGGCATCGACGTAAAAGCGGAGGGCGGCTACGTTGTCGCCCCACCCTCTCGGCATCCTTCGGGGGCGATTTACACCTGGACGACCGCGCCGAATTCCGACGCGCCGCCGCCGTTGCCCAGAAGTTGGCTGCAATACCTTTTTGATCGATGCAACAGAGAGAACAGAGAGATAACTAACTTACAGAGAGATCCTAATGTTACAGAGAGATACAGAGAGGATCTTAATTTACAGAGAGATACGGATGTTACAGAGAGATACGGAGGAGATTGGGTCTGCGGTGCTTCGCTTTGCAATTCAACCGCTTTCGATGGTGACATCCGACGCGCGATTGAAGAAACGCTGCCGGACGGCCCGGGCCAGCGGCATCGGGCGATCTTTGAGTTGGTGAGGCGGCTCAAGGTAATGCCGCGCCTGGCCGATGCCGAGGGAAAGGAATTGTTGCCGATCCTTCGGGAGTGGCACCGCCAGGCGTTGCCCGTGATTCGTACCAAGCCCTTTGAGGAGAGTTTGGCCGACTTCCTGGATGCGTGGCGGCGAGTGCGATTCGCTCACGGAGATGACCCGATCGCGGCAGCGCTGGCCAAGGCCAGCACGGGTCCGCACCCTCCGGAGGCGGACATCTTTGACGATGAGCGGCTGAAGCTGCTTGTCGGCTTATGCGCGCATCTGCAAACACTGAGCGGGAACGCCCCTTTTTTCCTGAGCTGCCGGACAGCGGCAGAGTGCGTTGGTGTTGACCACGTCACGGCTGCGCGATGGCTGCGGTTGCTCACGCAGAGTGGCGTACTGGAGGTCGTGGAGCCGGGCGATCGCGTCAGTCGGCGGGCAACTCGTTATCGGTATAAATTGGCCCAAGGGGAGCACGTCCAAAGACGAACGGGATCAACACCAGAACATCAGGTTGGCAGGCTGTGAGGGCGTCCCTCACAGGCGATGGGCAGTGGATTCTTTGTCCACTGCCCGATTACGCAAGTGATGTTAGAAAAATACATTGTAAAGCACCCTCGGCTTGGTTGCACTCATGGTTGCACTGCTTTTTCCGCGGGGATGGAAGAAACTTCACCAAAACCCGGTGTTCAACGCTTTGGCTAACTGTGAAGGTATTGATATACGGGCGTATACCGTGTACACTTGGACAGGAACCCAAGAAAAACGGAGGTTGAGTCATGCGACTCGTGTATGTGTGCAAGCATTGCGGCAAGGAATTGACCGATTGGGATGTGAAGGAAATGGCCGAATCGGACTACCGGGTGGTCACTGAAGAGGAGCTGGCAACCCTGCGCGAAGTGCGGACGGATAAGGAAGGTCCTGTCTCGAAGTGGGCGGGGCGGCCGGTCCTTTCGGCTAACGTCATTTCCGCAATTGTCCGGCAATGGAGAGTGCGGTGATGTTGCAACGACTGAATTTGATTCCGTGCCCGGAATGGCTTGACGCCAAGCTGAAAACTCGCGTCGAAGCCTGGAACCAACGCCTTACTGAATTACAGCTACGCGAAGCCGAACTCCGCGAAGCACAACAAATATTAATCAATAAACCAACGGCTACGCATGCCAACAAACTGGAACGTGACGCGGTCGAATTTGCCACGGCTGTTGAGGCATTGATTCGTGACGGCCGGGAGCTGCTGGAAGAATGTTGGCGAAGCGGAATGGCGGAGCGGGACCGACGACGCGAGCAACTGAAGGGCACAGTCAAACAGCATATTAAGGACTTGGCCGAATCGCTGAACGTTCCCGTCCCCGATCGAGAATGGGACCCGGTGTACGTCAAACTGGCTGACGTAGTATGGCTGAAACCCGAAATAGCAGCGGCACAACAAGAAGTGGAAGATATTCACGCGACTAATCAGGAGTTCGTTAGCATACTGCACTGGCAATTACCGGCCGTTGCAAGGGAAGTAAGGGAGCTGCTTAAGAAGCTACTGCCCGCCGTTTCAACGGTTAATTTCTAAGGATGAAACCGTATGGCGGACCGGGACGAACATGGGCGTTTCCTTCCGGGGTGCAAGCCCGGACCGGGGCGACCGCGGAAACGGTACAGTGCCGTTGAGTTGCGCAAGGCGGTACTGAAGGCCGTTACGCCGGAAGAGGTGGCCGCGATAGTCAGGGCGCTACTCTCCCGTGCAATGGATGGTGACGTTGCGGCGGCCCGTGAAGTGTTGAACCGGGTGTTAGGCCCGCCCATCGAAGCGGATTTACTTGAGCGGCTGGAGCGGTTAGAGAGGGCCATTCATGAGCAGATTTCGAGATAAACTGACGCGGCTTGAAAAAAGCCTCATTAGGCGTGACCAACCGGATCACATCCATGTTATTTCCGAAGGGGACCCCGACCCAACGATCACCTGTCCGCAATGCAAAGCCGGTCACTGCGCTCTAGTCGTCATTGAGCGGATTGTAAAAGCGAAATCTTGTAACGACAATCAGAACCGGTAAAGTGAATTAAAGAGACGTTGTGTGATGGGCGGCTAGGGAAGCTAGCCCCGAAAGCCCGCCGCCACACGGGTTGCCGCCCGTCCTTCTATGGTGTGGCGTCCTTTTTCGCGTGGAGTGGCACACGTGTCTAGTGACCTTCCCCAACGGTTTCGGAATCTGGCCGCACTGTATACGGCCGTCCTGGAGCACTGGCGAGTCTTTTGGGAGCGTATCAACGCCGAGGACCGCAATGTTCGCCTCGGTGCAGCGGTTGCGTGGGAAAAATTTCGGGACGCTTTCATAATCGCGGCCCGCGCGTTAGGCGAACTAAGGCAGGAGGTTCCCAAGGAAGTGGCAGACCTGCGGATGGATTTTACCTACTCCGGCCCGCTACGCGTGAGAGAGGCTTTGGATGGGCAAGCTGAGTTTTTCGAGAAATGGTTGCTCCGGGTGACCGAGGCGGAAGATGTATGTTGGATTTGGCGCACGGACTTCCACCGGTACATGGAGTGGCTGGACCGGGATGAGTATGACCTGGTAAGAGCCGCCAAGGCATGCGAAGAGTGGGACCGCAAACAGGAAGCGGAAAAGATCGTTAAGGCGCTTGAACAACCCGCCCCGTTGGAAAGCTGTGACCAGGCGGAAGCGGTCACCACCAGACTAGAGAACGCCTTGGCAACGCCAGAGGAAACTGCCCAGCCCGTGGTGACCAAGGATGCACAATTCCAACCGACAACGTGTGACGCAACGGTACAGAATGACTCCGCAGACTCAAGACGGCGGCGGGGGTGGTGGGTCAAAGAGGCGGTTAAGCTGGTGTCTAAATACCCAGAACTCTCAAACAACCAGATTGCGGCCATGTTGGGCATTCATCCGTCAACGCTCTCGAAGAATAACACATTTCAAAAAGTGGCCGCCGATATTCGCCAGCAGGGCAACATTCGGCAAGGTTACCACTCCGGGGCGAAAATAGACGGCATAGTCGCCCCCGTTGAAGAGGACGATTAATCTTCTCTATGTGATTGACTGACGCTTCGCGCCCGGCTTTATGCCGGGTTTTTTGTTGCGCGTTGACTGTTGAATTCAACATCAATTTCAACACCGACACATTTCTAAGTTGTTTTTTTAACGTCACTTGCGAAATCGAATTCAACATGAAATTCAACTCCGCCGGGATTTATAGAGAGCACGTTTCGGTTTTCACGAAAGGGTAAAGCTATGGGTGACGCGACTGAATTTCTTTCCCCGGCGGAATTGGGGAAGCGACTGGGGGTCTCTCGCCGGACGCTGTTCCGGCTTGTCAGCGCCGGGCGATTGCCGGAACCAGTGCGGTTGACGAAACGCACCATCCGATGGGAATGGGCAGTCGTCCAGCAATGGCTCTCCGCCAAAGACAATCGCCGAAAGCGGGAGGGAGGGGGCAATGACAAGTGACCCGATTGCAAAAGTACTTGACACCTTGGAACGCGCCGGCTGTCGTGGGTTGATGGTGAAACAAGGGACCCGGTGGCAGTATCAGTGCCCCGCTCACGAAGACAGGAAGCCAAGCCTAACGGTTACCCGCAACGCGGGCGGGACGGTGCTTATACACTGCCATGCGGGGTGTTCCACCGAAACTGTTCTGGCTGCCCTTGGACTGACGGTGAAAGACTTGTTCCCCAACGCCCAGGAAATTCGCCCTAGGGAACAAAAGAACACCCCGAGGAAAAACATCAGTGAACATCGGAACACCAACGGTAAAACTTATCCGACGGCCCGGGATGCACTGAAAAGCTACGGCTTGGGAAAACCTACCCAATGGTGGGTTTACAGGAATGGGGATGGCCAAGAGGTGATGGTAGTCGCCCGTTGGAACCGCTCCGACGGGAAAGAAATCCGCCCGGTACACCGCACCTTATCGGGCTGGAAGCCCGGGGCACCACCACCGCCGCGGTTACTCTACAACCTGCCCAGGATTCTCCAGGCTAGCCCTGACGCCCCGATTGTCCTTGTCGAAGGCGAAAAATGTGCTGACGCTGTAACGACGCTTGGCTTTGTGGCTACGACGTCACCTAACGGTGCCCAAGCCGCAAAACATGCCGATTGGACGCCCCTAGCCGGGCGTGAAGTTTGGGTCATTCCGGATTTTGACGAAGCCGGCCAGAAATACGCCAAAGACGTTACGGAGCTGCTGTACGCGGCCGGTGCACGGGCAGTGAAAGTGTTAGGTTTGAATGTACTATTTCCCGAAGCTAGCAAAACCTTTCCGCAAGGTTTCGACATCGCGGATATCGTCCAAGGCTTTCGCGAGGATGCCAACGCCGTGAAGTTGCTGGCCGATTTGGCGGAGCGGATTCGGGACGTTGGGGCGAACACCCCACCGGAACCCCGACCCGGGGACGCGACGGCCGGGAAGATATTATGCCTGGAAGCACCCCTTCAGAAAGCAACTGAACCAATCCCAGTCGATGATGGGGCGGAATTAGCAGAATTGCCGTCAAGCCGATGGATGCCGTTTCCTGTAGAAACGTTGCCCCCGACGGTGCAACGTGTTGTTCAGGAAATTGCTACTGCCACCAACACCGATTCAGCCACAGCAGCGGCTTTTGCACTTGGTACGTTGGCAGGTGCGATTGGAAACAGCAGGGCCTTGCAACTCAACGAGAGTTGGTTGGTGCCGTCCATTCTGTGGGTTGGCGTAATCGCAACATCGGGAAGCGGGAAAAGTCCAGTGCTGGCATTCCTAACGAAACCTATCGAAGACGCCGAAGCACAGTTGGCCAAGGATAATAAACAGCGAATGCAAGAATACGAAGAGGCCACGCTACAGTACGAAGCGGCGTTGCGTGAATGGCGAAATAACCGTAGTGGCCGCCCACCCGAAAAGCCGACTCCACCCCCGCAACCGCGATTACTCACCATGGATACGACACTGGAGGCCGTCGGCGTGCTACTGAGTCAGTCTCCCCGTGGACTTCTGATGGCACGTGATGAATTAGCCGAATGGTTCGACTGCACCCGCTACAAAAATAGTTGCACCGACGCGGCAGGCTGGAACCGCTGTTTCGACGGGCTTCCGTTATTCGTGGATAGAATCAACCGCGAGCGGTTGGCCATCCCGCGGGCGTCTGTTTCTGTGGTGGGGGGTATCCAGCCGGCTGTGCTACGGCAATTCGTGGGCAACGTTTATGTGTCCGATGGCGGCATGCTTCCGCGGATGTTGCTTCTCGCGCCGCCGACGCGTCCACGCCGCTGGAATTCGGGCGTTAGCAAAAGCGTCCAGGCCAAGTGGGCAACCTTCGTTGAGAGTTTACTGGCATTGCAAATGTGTGATGGCAAAAACGGCCCCGCCCCGGTTCTTCTTACCATGTCGGCGGAAGCGGAAAAGGTGTGGGCTGAGTGGTACAACACGATGGGCGATGCCATCGAAGCGGCTAATCTTACTCACGATTTCAAGCTTGCGTCTTTTTTGTCCAAGCTACAGGGCACCGCCGCACGAATTGCACTCGTGCTACACTTAGCCCGGTGGGCGGATGGCGTGGATGGCGATGCTTCCACCGTCAGTGCCGAGAGTATGAGGAACGCCCTTCAAATCGCGTATTGGTGGCGTAATGAATTATCTCGCGTGCTTGAGTACTTACTGACGGATGAAATGCGTGCAGCTGAGTTGGCGGTGTTGGAGTGGGTACGCAAACGCGGCGGGCAGGTGACAGTGCGCGACTTATACTCCCACGGTCCGCGGCAATTTCGGGGCAAGCCCGATGAAGCAGAAGCTGTCCTGTCGAAGCTTGCCCGGCTTGGGTACGGAACGTTAGAAACAGAACCCGCTTCCCAAAAGGGGGGTAGGCCAAAACACGTGTTTCGACTGGCGGAATCAGTGGAAGCGGAAGCGAAACTTCACGAAAAGGCCGTTTTACGAGGTTTTGCTTCCGCTTCCAGTGCTTCCAACCACAAAGTGGAAGAATCGCCAGCGGCCAACTCCAATCCTATACCCCCCGAAAGTGGCGGGACAGATTCCGGGCACTCTGGACAGGCCCAACGTCCCCTGGTGGACATCGACGAACTGAACCGCCGACTGGCGGAAGCGGCTGAAGAGGACGCCGAAGTTTGGTTGGATTATTGATTGGGAGGGCGTATGAGTGTTAGACGACATCAAGCCCTGGACCCTGTCCCGGTGATCAAAACGGAAAGCCCCCCGTACTTCCTTCACTGGCTGAATCGTCCTGGTGTTAAGGTGGTTTGGGAGAACGGCAAGCTCCGGCTTGGCGTGAAGCCCGGGGCGTTAACGGCGGAGGAAGTGGCCATCCTGCTGGGCCACAAAGAAAAAGTGGGCGGTTGGCTGTTACTTCACAAACTCTGGGACGCGGGATATTCCATCCGGTTGCAACCAAGCGAATATGGCCCGGGATACGTTCTCATGCCAACGGGGACGCCGACACAGCGCGTGGACTTCCCGGCTCTCTTTGAACTCTACGACACTTTCCACGACTCCGCGGTTGCCCTGCTACTGGACGCCTGCCGGTTGCTCAAGATCGATCCCGTGGATTGGCCGAAGGCCGCGGAGCGATTCGTTAGGGAAGCGATCCTTCATGTCCAAGAACGCGATTTCGCTTAAGCATCACAGAAAAGGTGTGATATGACAAAATCCGACAAAACCCGACAATTACGGCTGGCACAGAGGAACGCGATTGAGCTTCTCTTGGCGGGTAAAACCGATCAGGAAGTGGCCGAGGCGGTAGGCGTTACTCGGCAAACAATAAGCTTGTGGCGTAACAAAGATGAACTCTTCCGAGCGGCCCTGGATGCCCGCCGACAGGAGCTCTGGGGGGCGTACGTAGAGCGTTTACGGCAATTGGTAGGTCGCGCCCTCCAGGTCTTGGAGGCCGACTTGCTTCAAGATGACGACCGACGCCTACGGCAATCAGCGGCGGTGCACATCCTAAAGTGCGTGGGACTTTACGGAGCGAATTTGGAACCCAAAGATTCCGCGGAGCGGTGGCCCTTCGACGACTGGACCGACGCACAGTTGGAAAGGGCGTTGAAGCGCTTTTGGGGCGATAGCTTCACGACGGAGAGTTGACGTCATGAGAATATCCGCACAGAAGGAGACTTCCCCGCTAACGTTCCGAAATTTCCAGGAAGCGGCGGGATGGCTACTTCGGGGCGGCTACCGGCTCCGGCTCCGACAGGATGGGGTAATAGAAGTGTGGCATTCACTGCCCGGTGGAAGGCCGGTTACTCAAGACATCCTGGACGCCCTGACGCCCTTCTACCGGGAATTCAAGCGCCGGCTGAAAAAGCCCCGTGGTTGGCCCCGCAATGTGGAGTTGCCCAAGTGGTGGGCAGACATAGCCCTCGGCTTCACGATCACGCGGGCAAGGGCGTCGGAATGCCCGGGGTGCGGCTTTCCGGTTGCGGTTCTGGTGGATTTTCACTTCTGGAATGAGTGGCGTTGCCCGCAATGCGGAAGGATTGCGGAACCGTCGGTGGCTAACGTCACGGCCCGCGGCTAATGGTGGGACGCATTGCAATAGGCATCCGGCTTCTGTAGGATAGGGCAGGCTCTTGGGGGCGGGATAGGGGACGCCCGACAAGCCGCTGTACCCCCGGCTTCCCGCCCCGTTTCTTTCATGGGGTATGGTTTTCTGTGAAGGGGTACCGGTATGGCGTTCATCTTCAAAAAGACGGTAACCCGTTGGGTCCACCAAGGGGAACGGGTGACGGCGGCGGAAGCCCAGCGACTCATCAAGCAAGGGAAGCCCGTCGAAAAGGTGAAAGAGCAATCCCGAAAGTGGTACATCCGGTTGCGGCTTCCCAACGGGCAAGTGAAGGAATTCCCCGGCTACACCGACAAAAAAGCAACCCTAGCCTACGCGGCGGAGCTGGAGCGGGACGCGGAGCGGTTGGCTGCGGGAGTGATTCGCCCCGCGGATAGGTTTCTTCGTGAACCAGTGGAAAACCACCTAGCCGACTTCCAGCGTGATCTAGAGGCCCGGGGAAGGACAGCCGATCATATCACCCGTACTGTTTCCAGGATTCGGAAAGTGTTTTCTCTTGCTAACGTCCAAACTCTTGGTGACATACGGCCCCAAGCTATCCGGGACGTCATTCTTTCCCTGGACGTTAGCACCGAAACCCGCAACCACCATCTTGTTGCGTGCAAGATGTTTTCCCGGTGGTTATGGAAACACTCCAAGCTGCCCGATGATCCACTGGCTGGACTCTCCCGCTGGAACGCTGAAATAGACCGCCGGGTGAAACGGCGGGCACTGACCGCCGATGAGTTGCGCCGGCTGATCGAAGCCGCCGAGTGTAGCTTGCGGAGTTTCCGGGGACTAACGGGGCGGGATAGGGCGGCCCTGTATCTGTTGGCCAGTTACTCCGGCTTCCGGGCGTCGGAGCTGGCAAGTTTGACGCGGGGGGCGTTAGCCCTGGACACTGATCCGCCAACGGTCACCGTGGAAGCGGCTTACGCCAAAAACAAGCGACAGGATACGATCCCGCTTCCCGCTAACGTTGCGGAATACCTTCGGGACTGGCTGAGCACCCGGCCGACGATCCCGGCTCCGGCTACCCGACTCTGGCCCGGGACGTGGTACGTGAAGGCGGCCAAGATGATCGCCCTGGACTTAGAGGAAGCGGGCATCCCGGTGGAAACTGAAAGTGGACGGCTGGACTTCCATTCTCTTCGTGGAACCTACGCCACACTGCTGGCCCGGGTGGGCGTGAATCTGCAAACAGCCCAAGCGTTGATGCGGCACAGTGACCCCAAGCTAACGGCCAAAACCTACACGAAGTTGGGCATCACCGATTTTGCCGAAACTGTCCGTCGGCTGGACGTAGCCCTGCCCACCCGTAGCCGTGATAACCAAAAGGACAGTATCCAGCGGTAGACGTAGACCGGTGCTTTTCTGAAACGCCACAAAAGTGGACTGATAACTAACCCACCCCGGTGATGTTCACAAGGACAGTGTTCGCATGGGCGCTGTACGGACGGACAGTTTTTGGGTGCACTTATGGGTGCACTACTTTTGCACTCTACGTGGTTTTTTCTGTCACCAACTGACATGCAAGGTTTTTCTGCCAGAACAGTGTGGCGAAATCAAAAACCCCGTGAAATCCGTCACTTACGTGGGAAATCACGGGGTTTTGGATATCTACTGTGGATTGAGGCTGTCGGGACTCGAACCCGAGACCTACGGATTAAAAGTCCGTTGCTCTACCACCTGAGCTACAGCCCCAACTAACTTCTTGTATCACTTCCCACGCCCGAAAACTTCACAGGACGCTTGAGTTGACAAGCGTCCTTTAGTTTTCGGATCGGCTCTCACCCGCTTAGGCGCCCAATTTTACCGTGCACCGCCGGGTATCTCCGGCCCTTGACGGCCTCAGACCGTTTTCCTTGGACACCCGATCTCGCCACCCACCGCATTATTCAATTGTCCGGCCCGCTTTGAGGCCTCCCGCATTCTCCACGGAATTGCTAACCTCACCCCGCCCGGTTCTCCGAGGTGTGATCAACAGGAACTTATCACACTCGTCCCAGCCACTGGGCCATGGGCGGACCAGCCGGTATGCTCCTCGGCAGCACCCATGTCGGGCATTCTCGCAACAGCGGTCTGGCTTCTTTTCCTAATTTTAACCGGCTCGTCTGGATTAGCCAGGGCCCCGATCGTCGGAGATGACGTCGCCGGCGGCGGAACGGGCAGGGCTCGCCGATCGGCAATGGAGTATATCGAGGCTGGGATTGGCTTCCTTCACCTCAGCGATTGGTGGATGTGCGAGAAGCCGACAGATGGAAGGACTATCCTCTTGCTGAATCGGTCCAAACTGGTGAGGATGCCGGTGGTTGCGGCCCGATCGATCTGCCTTTGTGCGTCCATGCTGGTCGAGGAAACCGGGAACCGGGCTAGTTTGAGCTAATGGTTCCGGCGGCCATCAAAAGGCCGACCGAAGGAGTTCCGCCGGGAAGGAGGTTCCCTCAGGGGCTGATGGGGGTCACGTCTTTATCCGAATTGGCGATGGCGATGGGGATGGCGATAGCAGCGGCGACCATTCCTCCCACGACCAGTTTGTCATCGATTGTCAGCAGTTCATCGACCTGCCGCTGGCCACGAATCGTCTGAGTGCCCACCACCACGAGGAGTTGATCGCGGGCAGAGGGCGGGGCCGTTGTAGCATCCCAGACGCGCACGGTAGCCAAGCTGTCGGGCTCCACGCGGAGGTGATAGATTCCCGGAGTGATGCCCACGATTTGAAACCGGCCCTGGCGGTCGCTCCTCGCGTGGGTCAGGGCTTTGGGGGAATCAGGCCGATAGAGGGTCAACAAGACGTTCGCGAGTGGGGCTCCCTGGGGAGAAACAACCGTGCCCTGGAGGGTATTTCGGCCAACCAGGCGAATGTCGGGGATACGAGGCCGGTTGCCCGTGGCCTGCTGCGATTCGGGGTTGCCCGCCTGGGCCTGACCGACCGCCAGGCATAAGAGGATTGCCAACGCGAGGATACCGCGAATTCCGGTGGTACGAGGCCAACTTCCGCACGTCATTGCCGATCCTCCAACAGATTTCCGTAGGTCGGAAAAAGTTACGGTGATAACGTTAAAAGTTTCTCCGAGGCAGACCGAGTATCGAACATCTCCAGGTCGGCAGAAGGGAGAATGACCTTACCGCCAACGGCCGGGGCGCGGAAAGTAGCCTCTCGTCAGGGAAGCTGTCAAGAGATGTTTTTCTCGATGCGACGTCCCAAGCCGTTGATGTGAGCACTTCAGGGGGCGGTCGCCGGAGAGGGCGTGTAATAACTCATGGGGAGAGGTTCTGTTGCTTTTTGCCGCGGTAGAGTGATTTGATCGGGTGGGTTAAGCTGCGGGCGAATCAGTTGGCGAGTTGTTTGCGTATGAACTGGACCTGAGGTTCTCCGCCGAGGCCGCCGCCGGTGAGGCTTTCGGCAAGATAACGAACACGTTCTCGGGAGTTGACCGGGGAGCGGAAGTTGTCGCCTTTCTGGAGGATGGGGCGAGGGTCCGGCATTTCGCCGAAGGCTTCGCTTCCGGCGAGTTGGCATGGGAACCAATAGCCGCGACCCTCGTCATCGACGAGGTAGAACTCTCCGTAGCAGTGACCGGGCACCCAGACGGTGCGGGCCGGGACGCCTGCTGCCCGACAGAGAGCCACGAACAGGGAGGTCATGTCCTCGCAGTCGCCGACGCCCTCTTTCAATGCATAGACGGCCCCTCTCAGGGGTGCGCCGCTTTGATACTTGACGTGCTCCCGGACGAAGTTATAGATCGAACGGACCTTTTCCCAGTCGTTGCTGCCCTGGGCAATGAGGGTTTTCGCCTGCTCCATGATTTTTGGGTCCCGGGATTCGATCTTCGGGCTGGGACCGAGGAACACGCGAACATCGGTGGGTAGCTTGTCAGTGATTCGAAAGATCGTCGTGTCCGGCGGGGGGAGCTGGACATGTCGGCGGACCTCGACCGTCACAAGGGCGTGGGCCTCACTCCCGTTGGGTAGGCTGGGGATTTTTACCACCATCTGATCGACAAGGTTGTCCACGGTGCGGTACTGGACGGTGACGCCTGGAGAGAAATCTTCTTCCACGATTTCCACCTGTTGTTCGGGCCAGTCGCGGGGGAGGGGGGCCGTCCCGACCATATTTCGGCAGGCACCGGCCACTGCCTTGACCACGATACCGGCCTGCCATTTGGAAACGACGGCCTCACCCAGCCGCCAGCCCTTGCCCTGGTCTTCCTTGAACTGGGCCCAAAGTGGACGCGGCAAAACCGCGATGGTGAGCAAAACGAAGCAGCCGAAGCTCGCGATGCGATTCATTGCCCGTTCGTTATCTATCAAGCCACGCTTTGTGACAAACGCCTCATGTGCAGGCCAAAGAACCGCCGTCCTCAGCGGCGATGGCAATATCATGCTGCATTTGGGACGGTTATCAGACCGACGTGGGTGCCTTCTGCAAGGCGTTGTTCCTCAGCCAACAACCGCAACCGGAGCTGTGCGGACGGTCGGTGGTCCAGCTTCGGAAAGCTTCACCGGGCCTGTGCCACGACCCGCTGCTGGAGGTAATCGGTCATGATCTGGAACACTTCTTCCAGATAGTAATCGCGTTTGATGCCTTCTTCGCTCCCTTCGTCGAGGGCACGGAGGCGTTTCTCTTCTTCCTTGTCGGCATTGAGTTCCTTGACCTGGGCCATGAATTTTTCTTCCCGGAGCGGCACCGTTTTCTTTTGACGTTGAGCGAGGTAGCGCTCGATGTCCTGCTTCACTTTCTGGAAGTCCGGGGAGTTATTGACCCGTTCTTCAGAACGCTTTTTCAGAAAGTCCACCACCGCACTGTTGACATCCGGATAGACCTGATATTTGGCCGGCTGGATGCGGTCGAAGGGGAGGGCGTAGTCGAGATCCGACTCGGCGATGCCCTCCAGATGATTGGTGAGTGAGGGGAGTTCGATATCGGCGAGCACGCCGCGGTTTTGAGTGCTGTCCCCGTCCGGTCGGTAAAACTGCTGGATGGTCAGTTTCAGGGCTCCCAGTTTGGGGGCATTGGGAAGACGGAAGAGTTCCTGCCCGAGATCAATGAGACTCTGCACGGTACCCTTTCCATGGGTGCTGTGGTCGCCGACGATCAGCCCGCGGCGGTAGTCCTGAATTGCACCGGCGAGTATTTCGCTGGCACTGGCGCTGAATTTACTGATGAGCACGATGAGCGGACCGCGCCAGGCGACGCTGGTGTCCTCGTCGTCGTAAACCATCACCCGACCTGCCGAATCCTTCACCTGGACGATGGGACCACTTTCGATGAACAGGCCGGTGAGGTTGATGGCTTCCTGGAGCGAGCCGCCGCCGTTTCGCCGGAGATCCAGAATGACGCCATCCACGCCCTGCTGGGTGAAGGAGTCGAGGATGCGCCGCACATCTCGCGTGGTGCTGCGGAATTCAGGGATGCCCAGCCGGGCACCGCTCATATCCATATAGAAGCTGGGCAGGTCGATCACTCCGATGCGGTACGGTTTGCCGTCCGGCTTTTGCCCCACTTCGAAGACCTGTCCCTTGGCCTCGCTGTCTTTGAGTTCAATTTTTTCACGGGTGATGGTGATGATTCGTTTGGGACTGCCGTCGGCAGGGAGTACTTCCAGCCGGACCACCGTGCCCCGTTTTCCGCGGATGAGCTGAACAACATCGGAAAGTTTCATATCGACGACGTCCACGATTTCGCCGTCTTCGCCCTGTCCCACGCCGATGATTTTGTCATCGACTTTGAGGCGACCATCTTTTGCCGCCGCTCCTCCCGGGATGATGCGTTTCACCACGACATAGCCGTCTTCCGACTGGAGGGCCGCCCCGATGCCTTCCAGCTCGAGTTTCATGGTGATGTCGAAGTTTTCCAGCGTCTCGGGGGACATGTAACTGGTGTGGGGATCATAAGCCTCGCAGATGGCCGACAGATAGGTCTCGAGGAGTTCGTCCTCGTCAGTCTGGTGGATTCGCTTGGCGAAGCTCGTGTAACGGCGCTGAAGCTTTTCGATGGCTGCCGGTCCGCTCGTCTCTTTGTCCGCCTTGAGAACGAGCAAATCAAGCTTGATCCGTTTCCGCCAGCGGTCATGGGCCTCCGCGGGCGTTTTGGGATAGGTCAGAAGATCGGGATCGCGGATGATCTCCTCGTCCTGGGTGAAATCGAGAGGCTGCTGGAGGATTTCCAGGGCGGTGGCCACCCGCTCGTCCACCCGTTTGAGGAATACGGAAAAGATTTCATAAGCCGGGCTGATGTCTCCACTCTTAAGCAGCGTTGCCCACTGGTCCTGTTTCTCGGCGAAGCGATCCACATCAGATTGATAGAAATAGAGTTTCATGGGGTCGAGGGACTTGAGGAACAATTTGAACGCCCGCCGCGAAATTTCCTCGTCCAGAGGATGTTTGGTGAGATGCCCCTGGGGAAGCCGGATGGCAATCGTCCGTGCGATGTAGCGGTCCTGGGCACGTGGCCCGGCGGGGTCTCCACAGGCGGAAATGCTGCTGACAAGGACAAGAAGTCCAGTCCAAAGAAGGATGAGGGGCACCCTCGAGTAAGAGCGTTGGGACAATCTCATCGCTGGAATCCAAAACAAAAGGGGAAACTTTACCATCCGGTCCGGCGTATGCGTTAGCCCGACCAACTGTCCACTCATCAACAATACACCTTTGCTGACCTAATTTTAACCCGGTTGATCCAATCGGGGGAGTGTAAAAAACACAGCGGCAGGACGGTGAAAGGCCGCGTTGGGGTGCCTCTTTACCGCGATTGTGAGTGGCTCATCCCCCTTGATAGCCCGCCGAAGTCTGTCCCGGCAGACCGGGCGATAATTTGCGGATATCGCGCCCAAAACCCGCCGAATTCCGTGAAATCGTAGCATTGGGGGCGGGATTTCACAAGGTGAAAGTTGCCGCCCAGCGGACGTCCTTGTCACGTCCGCCTGCCGGAGGGACCCGCTTGTCGGGTCCGCTTTTCGACGTTGGATCATCCATTGCCTTTCACCGGGGACTGAAGTCCCGCGCCGAAAGCGGGGCTAAAGCCCCGCACTCCACGTATCGACGACCCGGTTCCACGCCAGCCACGCCACCGACACGGGCAATTCATGAATTGCTTCTACCGACACAATGGCCCCGTGCCATCCGAAAAGTGGAAATGAGGCAACCTCCTGCCCACTTGTCAGAGTGGGCCAAACCGGCGAAGATAAGGGTTTTCGGCCAACCATGTGCGAGGCATCTCCCCTCACGCCACGAGTGATTGCCCAATGAGTCTTTAGAGAGAGGCTTCGCGGTTGGGCACTCCGGAGCAGGACAAAGGAGACCGACTACCATGCGCCGTCCATTTGTTGCAGGCAACTGGAAGATGCATATGGACCGAGCTTCTGCCGTCGCGCTGGCTGAAGCCGTGGCGGAAGGGGCCGGGGCCTACCCTGGCGTGGATGTCGCGGTTTGTCCTCCGTTCGTTTATCTCGAGGCGGTGGCGCAGGCCCTGGTGGGAAGCCCGGTCGCCCTCGGAGCGCAGAACCTTTACCCCGAACCCAAGGGCGCCTACACCGGCGAGATCAGCGGGCCCATGCTCAAAGATATGGGTTGCCGGTATGTGATCCTCGGGCACAGCGAACGCCGGGCGATGGGCGAGTCGAGCGAATTCGTGAACGAAAAGGTGTTTGCCGCCCTGGAGTGTGGGCTGCAACCCATCATCTGTGTGGGGGAAACGCTCCGGCAGAGAAAAGAAGGCAAGACCCTCGCGGTGGTCCGGCGTCAAATTGATGGCAGCCTCTCCGGGCTCACTGCGGACCAGATGCGGCAGTGTGTCATCGCCTACGAGCCAGTATGGGCCATCGGAACGGGGGAGAATGCCACTCCCGAGCAGGCCGAGGAGGTCCAGTCCGAAATCCGCCGCCTTCTTGGGGAGCGATTCGGGAAGGACGTTGCAGATTCGGTGCGAATTCAGTACGGTGGAAGTGTCAAGGCGGCGATTGCAGGAGATATATTCCGGCAGCCCAATGTGGACGGTGGCCTGATCGGCGGTGCAAGCCTCAAGGCCGATGAGTTTCTGGGGATTGTTGCGGCCGCCCAAAAGGTCAAAGTGGGGACCTGATGTGGCGAGAAACGCGGTGAGGATATGAAGTTTCTTATTCTGATATTACTGGTCCTGACGGCCATTTTCATGATCCTGCTGGTGCTCATTCAGCGGGGGCGCGGCGGTGGACTGGCTGGTGCCTTTGGGGGCCTCGGCGGCCAGAGCGCATTTGGTGCCAAGGCGGGGGATACCTTCACACGCATTACGATTGGGGTGGCCGCCTTCTGGATCTGCCTTTGCATCCTCAGTCACCTGTATTTCCGATGGACGCATCGGTCCCGGCTTGATTTGGGACCCACGGCTCCGACGGTCACGAATTCGGCCCCTCTGGAGCCCACAACACTTCCCGAGCCGTCCGGGCAGGGGACAGGAGGGGCTACGGGCAATCCCACGAGCAGCGCTCCGGTCGCTCCGACGCCGCAGTAGATCGTCACTGGCGCAGCGGGTCTTTCCCGCTCGGACTTCCTTTTTAAGCGACGTTATCGTGTTCTTTTGAGTTGCCCAACGCAGAAGGCTGTGCCGCTTCGCAACTCCGGGGCTAGAATGAGCGATCGTGGAGGGAAGTGACCGCCGCAAAGCGGGCATTGATTCGGAATGCGGAGGCATCCCCGTTGCTTTGCAGCATGACCGGTTTCGGCGAAGCCCGATTGGAGAAGGACGAGACGTCCTTTCGGGTGGAAATCCGCGCGGTCAACAATCGATTCCTGAAAATATCGATTCGCTGCAACGAAGATCTGCCCGCGGCCGCGGAGAATGAGATCGAAAACCTGGTTCGGAAGTACATTCGTCGCGGCACGGTGCAGGTAGCGCTGTTCCTGGATCGGCAACCGCGGCCCGGAGACTATCGGATCAATACCCAGGTTTTGCTGGGGTATTACCGTCAGGTGGAAGCTGCCGCCTTGGATGCCGGTTTAACGCCGCCTTCCGGCATCGAGCCGTTTCTGGTGCTTCCCGGCATTGTGAGTGAGCTGGTTGATCCCTCCGCCTATGTTGCGGAAATTCTTCCCTCACTCCTCACGGTGATCGCACAGGCCCTGGAGCAACTCCAGGCGATGCGCATTCGCGAGGGCCACGCGATGGCTGCGGATATGCGGGCAACGTGCCTGCGGATCTACTCCCTCAGCGAAGAGGTGGAGCAGCGGGCGCCCATGGTCGTCGAGAATTATCGGCAACGGCTCCAGGAGAGGATGACCCGATTGCTGGGGGAAGCAGCAGAGGTTCTGAAGCCGGAAGACATTTTGAAGGAAGCGGGACTTTTCGCGGAACGGGCGGACATCTCGGAAGAGATCGTTCGCCTGCGCAGCCACGTTCAGCAGTTCCTCTCCGTGTTGGAGAGTCCCGGGGAAGAACCCCCCGGCCGACGTCTGGAATTCCTTACCCAGGAGATGTTCCGCGAAATCAATACCATGGGCGCCAAGGCCAATGATGCCGAAATCAGTCGTTGTGTGGTGGAAATGAAGACCCAGGTGGAACGGCTGCGGGAAATGGTCCAAAATGTCGAATGACCGTCCTTTACAAGGGCCGGAAAACCGACCCGGACGCATTGTCATCCTTTCCGGGCCATCGGGGGTGGGCAAGACCACGGTGGCCAATCGGCTGCTGGCAGAATCCCCGGTGCCTCTCGTGAGAAGTGTGTCGGCCACCACGCGGCCTCGTCGCCCGGAGGAAATCGATGGGGTTCATTACCGCTTCTTCACCCCGGAAGAATTCGAGCGGCTCCGCCAGGCCGGGGCCTTTCTGGAGTGCTTCCAGGTGTTCGATGACGGCCACTGGTACGGCACCTTGAAAGAACCAGTCCTTTCCGCATTACAATCGGGTAAATGGGTGCTGCTGGTCATTGATGTGCGCGGGGCACTGACTGTTCAGGAGCAATTCCCTGATGCCGTGAGCATCTTTCTGCTCCCCACCAGTTGGGAAGAGCTGGAACAACGCCTGCGCGGACGGGGTACGGAACCGGAAGAAGTTGTGCGACTGCGATTGGAAAGGGCGGCCGAGGAGTTGCGACTTTCCGAGCGGTACCGTTACCGCGTGGTGAACGATCGACTGGAAGACACCGTTCGTGCCATTTGTGACATCCTGAGGAAAGAAGCAGGAATCACCGCAGACGTGGGTGAATCCGGTCAGCCAGTACTCTCTCAGTCGGAAACAGGAGGCGAGCGCCATGTACGAGGAACTGAAAGATGATGCCCTGATCGACAAGGTGGGAGGCCGTTTCAAGCTCTCCACCCTCATTCAAAAGCGGCTGGTGGCGCTGATGAAAGGGGCCCCGCCGCTTGTCGATCTGGACACCAAAGATCGCATGCAGATTGTGCTTCGCGAAATTATGGAGGATAAGATCTATCTCGACTTGGGCGGCAACGTGCGCACTGTCGCCGACCGATCCGATCAACCGCCACCCAGCTTGAGCTCCTTATGAAAGGGCGTGAGATTGTCATCGGCGTAACAGGGGGGATCGCGGCCTATAAGACGGCGGCCCTGGTGAGCCGTCTCGTGCAGGCCGGCGCCGGTGTCACGGTTATCATGACGCAGGCCGCGACCCAGCTCGTTGCGCCGAAAACATTCGAGGCGCTGACAGGTCGGCCCGTGGCGCTCGATATGTGGGCTCCCCTGAGCGCCCATCCCCATATCGACCTGGCAGAAAAGGCCGAGATTCTCTGTGTGGCACCGGCGACGGCCAACTTTCTGGCCAAGGCTGCCTGCGGACTCGCCGACGATTTGCTCTCCACGACGGTTCTGGCGTTCGCCGGTCCCGTTGTGATCGCCCCCGCCATGAACACCCGAATGTGGCAGAAACCCGCCGTTCAGCGAAATGTTCAGCGGCTGCGAGAGGATGGTTTCATTCTCATCGACCCGGAGGAGGGCTACCTCAGTTGTGGCATGACCGGCCCGGGTAGGATGGCCGAGCCGGAGACGATCTTCCAGCGTCTGAAAGCCATTCTGGAAGAAATGTCTGGCCCGCCAGCGGAGTCCGGCTGATCTTTCCTATCGGGTCACGACTCGTCTTTTCAGCTTTTTTGGTGACCGCGATGAGCCGCGCCGTTTGGCCTTTCGGGTTCGCGGCCGTATAATTTAGGTATCAACGGTACGAAATACTCTGGATTTGTAAGAAATGTTTTTTGAGGCTAGTTAGAAAGCGGTCCTGGTTTGTTCTGCTCACACCGGCGGTTGATTTTCCCGCTTCCTGCTGTTTCCACTGGCGAGAGAGGTAGTCCCATGACCGGTTTGGTTCGCATTTCTGAAGCCGCGTCTCTGGCGCTTCATGCACTGGGGGTGATGGCGCGTTCCCCGCAGCGGTGGACCACGGAGCGCCTCGCGGAGGTTCTCCGTGCTTCAACGCATCATCTTGCCAAGGTCATGCAGCGTCTTGTCAAGGCGGGGCTGTTGCGTTCCGTGCGGGGGCCTCATGGCGGTTTTGAATTGACACGACCCCCTGAAGAGATCACCCTTGCTGAGATTTATCAGGCCATCGAGGGTCCACTTCCCACGGCGGGTTGTCTCCTGGGAGAACCGATCTGCCGAAATGGAGCGGCGAACTGCATGCTGGGCGATTTGGTCAACATGGTCCACCGCGAGGTGCACGACTATCTCTCCCGCACCACGCTTCAACGAATGGCTCAGGCCCTGGACCTAATCACCATTCCCACACCCGGCGATAGCGTTTCCCAGCCCCTCGACCCACCCTGTCATCTCACGTCCCTGAGCTGAACCGGGTCGCCACTGACTGCCGCTGCTGTGGGCGAGTCTTGAACTTCCGGAATTACGCCCGATTCGCTGGTCGAATGATTGATCCGCCAGTCGGGGCGATTCTCAAATGGCCCCTCTTCGAGCTTTGATCGACTCGTCCGCGTTCGAGGTGCAGTCCGTGCGATTGAACGTTTGTCCTTACCACCCGAGATTACCAACGGTTAACGTGCGGGTGAATTCGCCGAAAATTCGCCTTGACCGTCTTGTCCAGTGGGTGCTATATTGCGGCGTCTCGCCGGAGAGGCGTGTTTCTTGACCCACTCTGTTCTCCATGCGCTCGGTTACAGGAGGGACCGACATGCAAGGAAAGGAATTCCAATTCGCAGGGAAGCGTCACATTCGATGGAAACTCGTCCTGGGGGTTCTCGGAATTGTCGGCGCGGCAGTAGCCATTCGATGGTTCTGGGGAAGTGAACGGGCGACAGCGCAGGCTCCCGGCCCCGGTTCCGCAAGCACCGCACGTTCAACCCCCGAGGCCATTCCTGCTCCCGCTCCGCGCGGAAATTCAGGCGCGTCCCAGGCACCAGGTGCCTCCGGCGCTGTCACCTCACAACCGAGCCAGCCGCAGATCGTGGCGGTGGTTAATGGGGAACCCATCACCCGCGACGAACTGCGTCGGGAATGCCTCCGCCGGTATGGCGAAGAAGTTCTGGAAAGCGTGGTGAACAAGTATCTCATCATGGAGGAGTGCCAGCGCCGCGGAATCACCGTGACGGCCGAAGAAATCGACGCCGAGATCACGCGGATGGCCACCCGATTCGGCATGCCCGTCGAAGCCTGGCTGAAACTCCTCAAGGACGAGCGGGGCATCAAGCCCGAGCAATATCGCCGCGATATCATCTGGCCGATGCTGGCCCTGAGAAAACTGGCTGGACAAAAACTCCTCGTAACGCCGGAGGAACTGCAACGGGAATTTGAGAGTCGCTATGGCCCGGCCGTCAAAGCGCGGATGATTGTCGTCAGTCGGCGGGACCTGGCGGAACGCCTGCGGAACGAGGCGGTGGCCCATCCCGACCAGTTCGGCGACCTGGCCAAGCAGTATTCGGAAGACGCGGCCAGCGCAAGCCTTAAGGGACTCATCCAGCCGATCCGCAAACATGTCGGGCAGAAAGAAATTGAAGACGTGGCGTTCGGCCTCAAGCCGGGAGAAATTTCCCCGGTCATTCCCGTGGCCAATCAATTTGTCATTTTGAAGTGCGAGGACCAGCTTCCCGCTGTGAAAGTCCGCCTGGAAGACGTGCGGGCGGAGCTGGAAGAAATGGCCCGCGACGCCAAACTGCGGACGGTTGCCCAGGAAATCTTTCAGGAGCTTCAGAAGCGGGCCCAGGTGGTCAACGTCCTCAACGATCCTCAAAAGCGTCAGCAGATGCCCGGCGTGGCTGCTCTCATTAACGGTCGGCCGATCCGGCTGGAAGATCTCGGTGAGATCTGTATCGACCGCCACGGGGAGGAGGTCCTGGAATTGACTATCAACCGCAAACTCATCGAACAGGCGTGCAAGAAAAGAGGTATCACGATTACCGATGCCGATGTGGAAGCGGAAATCGCGCGGTTGGCCTCTCAGAATCTGCCTCCGCGAGCGGATGGCAAGCCCGATGTGGAAAGATGGGTGGATATGATCTGTGAGCAACAGAAGATCACGCCTGAGATCTATCGGCACGACCTCGTCTGGCCCACCGTTGCGCTCAAGAAACTGGTCAATGCCGACGTTCAGGTAACCGATGAAGACCTGAAGAAGGCCTTCGAGGCGAATTATGGTCCCCGGGTGCGGTGCCGGGCCATCGTGCTCAATAATCTTCGGCGGGCCCAGCAGGTGTGGGAGAAGGCACGTGCCAATCCCACGGAAGAGAACTTCGCCGACCTCGCCGAACAGTACTCCATCGATCCCGCCACGCGGGCCCTCCGTGGCGAAGTGGCCCCCATCCAAAAACACGGTGGTCAGCCCAATCTGGAAGAGGAAGCTTTCTCGCTCAAACCTGGGGAAATCTCAGGGATTATCCAGGTAGGACCGGAAACCTACGTCATCCTCTACTGCCTGGGCTTCACCAAACCCGTGGATGTGGATTTTGCTTCAGTCAAAGACATCCTCACGGAGGATATCCGGGAAAAGAAACTGCGTCTTGCCATGGCAGACTATTTTGATAAGTTGCGGGCGGCCGCCACGATTGACAATTTCCTGGCCGGCACCACCCAGTCCCCCAATTTGACTCGTCGTGCCGCGGGGATGGAATCGACCGTTCGCTAGGCCCTGCACCGGGTTTACCGATACGAGAGAATGACGGGAACCTCGCGAACGCGTTCTCGGGCTGTGTTCACCCCGCCTCGAGAAGACGTGTGAGGTGGCGAAAGACCTCGCGCACAGAGACCACCCCAACAAGCTGGCCGTCGCTGAGAATAGGGATGTGCCGATAACCACCGACCGCCATACGATGGATGGCAAACGCCAAGCGGTCTTCCAGTTCGAGCGTCTCGACCGGCGAGGTCATGAAATCTCGCACAGCACGGTTTTCCCATTCCGCCCGATCGAGGCTGAGCCGAAGCAGCGCATCGCGTTCCGTGAAGATACCCACGAGCTGCGACGCTTCCATGACCAGGGCACAACCGGTCCGCGCGGCGACCATCCGCCGCAGGACTTCTCCCACCGGCGTTTCCGGTGACACGCAAACGGGATCGCGGATGTCGAGCCGGCCGATGCGATCGTAGGCAACGCTTCGTTCCAGCTCATTCTGGGGAACAAACGCCTCTTCCTGGGTGAGCGACTGATGACAGCGGACGCACTCGTCGGCCCCCGCCAGGTTTTCGTGGCCACAATCGGGACAGATAATCCGCGTCATACTGTCCTCTACGTGTTCCAGAGACAGTGAAGTTGAGGTGTTACCTCGCCGGAGTTCCGTCTTCCGGCACCACCCAGGTGTCGCCTTCGTGAAACAGATCATCCAGGGACCGAGGCCCCCCGCGGGCCGCGATTGCCTTGGCGAGTTGCTCGTTGAGCAGCCCGTCATAGGTGGGTTGTTCCACCGCCCGGAAAACACCGATCGGCTCAGGAAAATCGGGATATCGCATCCGGCTGAGGACGTAGGCGAGAGTCGGATCGGCAGCCTTTTCATCATGGATGGCGATGTCCGCCTCGGTCACGCCATCTCCCAGTTCCACAATCTCGGGGAGACATCCCCGGAATCGAATGCCTTTGTTCCGATTCTTGCCGAAGAGCATCGGCTTGCCATGCTCCAGTTCGAGAATATGATCCTCCTTCACCTGGCGATCGGTGGCGTATTCCCAGGCCCCGTCGTAGAAAACGACACAATTCTGGTAGATTTCCACGAAAGAGGTGCCTTTATGGGCGGCCGCCCGCTCCAGCACCATCGCCAAATGCTTTTGGTAAACGTCGATACTCCGCGCGACGAATGTGGCCTCCGCCCCAATCGCAAGGGAGATGGCATTGACCGGATGCTCCAGTGTGCCGAAGGGATTGCTCTTCGTGGGATGGCCAAGGGGAGTGGTCGGCGATGACTGACCCTTGGTGAGTCCATAGATTCGGTTGTTAAACAACAGGATAGTCAGATCGACATTCCGCCGGATGACGTGCATGAGGTGATTCCCGCCGATGCTCAGCCCATCGCCATCCCCGGTAATCACCCACACATGAAGGTCCGGGCGGGTGCACTTGAGCCCGGTGGCGATGGCCGGGGCCCGACCGTGAATCCCGTGGATTCCGTACGTATTGACGTAGTAGGGAAAACGGCTGGAACATCCAATGCCCGAGATGAATACCGTCTTTTCCCGAGGCAGGCCCAGACTGGCGAGAGTTTTCTTGACCTGGGCGAGGATGGCGTAGTCGCCGCAACCGGGGCACCATCGCACTTCCTGCCCGCTGGCATAATCATTCGGAGTCAGTTTCGCAGCTTCCACAAGGGCATCGACGGACATCGGTCAATCCTCACGCACAATGATTTTCAGGGAGGTGTTTTCCTGCGACCGCGGATTCTTTTTCAGTTTTCACGCGCTTTGTTACTTGACGTATTCCACGACAACATTTTCCGAGGGTTGCGAGGTTTTCTCTCCGGTTTCAAGGATGGCCAGGGCGGCCTCCACAAGTTCACTCACAGTGAACGGGCGGCCTTGCACCTTATTTACCCGATGCACCGGCCGGAGATATTTCGCCTGCAATAACAGGGCGAGTTGTCCGAGATTCAACTCCGGCACCATGACGTGCTCATATCGGGACAGAATATCCTCCAGATCGAGAGGCAGGGGATTGAGGTAGCGGAGGTGCGTGAAGGCGACGTCCTGGCCGGTCGCCCACAGTTCCTGCACCGCCGAATACACCGAGCCATACGTGCTTCCCCAGCTTACGATGAGAAGCTTTCCCGACTTGGGGCCTTCCACGACCTGCGGCGGATAATCCTTGGCGATGAGGGCCACCTTTTTGGCCCGCAGTTCCACCATCCGCTGGTGATTGTCACCGTCGTAACTCACCGCTCCGGTTCCATCCTGTTTTTCCAGGCCGCCGATCCGGTGCATGAGCTGCGGTGTTCCCGGAATCGCCCAGGGACGTGCCAGCCACTCGTTACGGGCATAGGGGAGGAACGGCTGTCCCTCGACGGGTTGCGGATGCTCGACGGGTATCCTGGGGAGTGAAGACATGTTGGGGATCCGCCACGGCTCGGAGCCGTTGGCCACGTAGGCGTCGCTGAGAATGATGACGGGCGTCATATGTTTGACGGCGATCCGCCAGGCCTCGATGGCGATGTCGAAGCAGTCGGCAGGGCTCCGCGGAGCGACGATAGCCACGGGGCATTCCCCATGCCGCCCGAACATGGCCTGGAGGAGATCGGCCTGTTCCGTCTTGGTGGGCATTCCCGTACTCGGTCCTGCACGCTGCACATCAATCACCAAGAGCGGCAATTCCAGCATCACGGCCAGACCGATGCCCTCGAGCTTGAGCGAAATCCCCGGACCACTGCTTGCAGTGACCGCCATGGCTCCCCCGAAGGAGGCTCCAATGGCCGCTGCGACGGCGGCAATCTCATCTTCTGCCTGAAACACACGAACCCCAAACTCGCGACGGAGGGCCAGTTCGTGGAGAATGTCGCTGGCGGGTGTGATCGGATAACCAGCAAAAAAGAGATCACAGCCACTGAGCCGGGACGCCGCCATCAGTCCCCACGCCAATGCCTGATTTCCCATGATGTTGCGATACGTTCCCGGCGGGAGTTTGACGGGCGGAACCACGTAGCGATGGTGAATAAGTTCGGTGGTCTCCCCATAGTGGTAACCGGCCATGAGGGCCCGGCGGTTGGCCTCCGCGATGATCGGCTTCTTGCCGAACTTGGCCTCAATGAAGCGGAGGGTGGGTTCCAGCGGCCGATCGAAGATCCAGTACACCAGGCCCATCGCGAAGAAGTTACGGCAACGATCCGCTTCCTTCGTTGTCAGGCCGAGATCCTTCACGGCTTCGCGAGTCAGCCGCGTGATTTCCACGGTGACAAGCTGATAATTGGCCACCGTGCCGTCTTCCAGGGGGTTGGATTTGTATCCCGCAAGCTCCAGGTCCCGTGGGGAAAACGAGTCCACGTCCACAATCAGCAAACCGCCCGGCACCAGATCGGGAAGACTCGTGGCCAGGGCCGCAGGGTTCATCGCCACCAGGGCGTCCACCTTATCACCGGGCGTGTACACCCGCTTGGCACCGAAGTGCACCTGGAAGCCACTCACTCCGGCCTTGGTACCCCGAGGCGCGCGGATTTCCGCCGGAAAGTCGGGAAACGTGACGACGTCGTTACCCGCCACCGCCGAGGTATGGGTGAACTGGGTCCCGGCCAGTTGCATCCCATCTCCCGAGTCTCCCGAAAAGCGTACCGTGGCCTCTTCCAGCTCTATCACCCGTTTTTCCATAACGCCCTGGCCCTTCTGAATGCCGCCCGGGGCAGGATTGTTGGAAGTTGCGGAAATCGGAGGTTCCATGGGATTGTTACCTTTCAGGGCCCTTCACGCTCGATCAAAACGTCAGGAGTTGGAGGTAATGTGTACACCGCACGCGGAAAATGTTCCACAAGCCACTGAATGATGTTGATCGCATCGACCATCCCCACAACCTGTCCATCGTCATCCACCAGGGGCAGATGCCGATAGCCACGGTAGGACATGCGCGAAATAGCTTCTGCCAGACTGTCTTTCTTTTCCACAGTCACCGGGTTGGGAGATGCCACGTCTCCTATTGGGGTCTCCAAATCCGTGGCCTCCGCCAAACAGCGGAGGGCGTCTCTCTCTGTGAAAATCCCCACGGTTTGACCGCGATCGCAGACGGTCACAGCGCCCAGCTTCTGATCCCGCATTAGCTCCAGAACAGTTCTCAGGGGAACGCCACGCGCCACAGAAACAACAGGAGACGTGGCCAGCCGTGCCACGGGCTCACGCGAGATGTTGAAGGTGTTCAAAAGAGACGCCATGGCCTTGGTTCCGGAATGGCGCGACGAGCCACCCTTACCGCTGCTCCATCCCTGGAGAGTGACCCGACAAAGCAAAAGTCTTTCACGCAACTCACACTTGTAATCCGCTGGCCGGTGTTTTACCCCGGATCCGGTGCCCTTTCGGTCCCCCACATGGGCACGCCGTCCCCGTGAGGCTCGCGCTTCCCGGCCATTTCCCCGTAATCTGCCGGGAATTGATGCCCTCCCGCCCCTTCACTAAGCAAACCATCGGCAAACTTTCCCATTTGAGGATATCAATTTTGTCACTCTTAATTCTTTCATTTCCAGCCCCCTATGTCAATGCAGCGATTTGCTGATACATTCCCACTTTCCCTCTGGCGACGGGAATGCGCGGGTCCGCGCGGGCTCGCGGCACCATCATACGGACCGCGATTCGGTAGGGGCAATTCACGAATTGGCCCAACCTACGTCGGAGGGACCCGCTTGTCGGGTCCGCCGTTCAACCTTCGATCGTCCATTCCGCCTCACCGGGCACGACCAGCCTGCCCCTCCGACCCATCTCTTCGGAGGGACGTCCTTGTCACGTCCGTTCTTCAACATTGGATCGTCCATTGCCTTTCGGCGGGGACTCAAGTCCCGCGCCGAAAGCGGGGCTAAAGCCCCGCACTCCATGGAGTGCGGCGATTCATCGCCGCTTTTCGGTGAAGGCTTTAGTCTTCACCACCTTGCCGTTGGCGATGTTTTGCCACAACCACGAAAGCACACCCCTGGTAGGGGCAATTCATGAATTGCCCCAACCTACGTCGGAGGGACCCGCTTGTCGGGTCCGCCGTTCAACCTTCGATCGTCCATTCCGCCTCACCGGGCACGACCAGCGTGCCCCTCCGAAGTTTACCAGACGCCGTGGACAACGTCCCTCCAATAAACGCGGCTTCCACCCGGGCCAAGGCACACGACCATACGTACCCCAATTCGGTAGGGGCAATTCACGAATTGCCCCTACTTCGCGTCGAACCTTTAGCTCCCCAATACGAGTTGGGGATGGCTCAGCACCGAGCGGGGACCGACCTGGGCAATTATCTACTGAGACGCTGGTGTTTTTAGATCGTGAGGAAAGTTATTCCCAAAGCCAATCCAACTGCGCTACGGCGGCGGGGATGGAGATGAAAAATGGCAGCCATACCGCAAACGCCGGGGATAGTAGGTAGATGTTGCCCAGATATTCGCAGGTGAGGACGACGGCTGTGAAAAGGCCCACGACAAGAATGCCCAACCCCAGCGCGATGAAGACGTTTCTCTGCTCCCGCCGCACCACCAAAGGCAACCCTAAAAACAGCAGGTTGAGATCGCGAAGAGGCTGCACAATCCGGGCATGGATCCGCACCCGCACGTCCGCGCCCAGATCCAGACTCGGATTATGCAATCCGCGAATCAGACCCAGCGTGGAGGAATATTCCCGCCATGCCCTTCCCCCTGTTAACTGTTCAAAATCGATGTTACTGACCACAAAACACTGATCGTCCTTAAGCCAGGGATGATCGTGCGGAGTGAGGATGAGCGGGCGTCCCCGGAGGGAGAGCGAGGGTTTATCCTTCAAATCCTTGGGGCGGACCATCTTGTCCAAAAGATAGCCGCTGGGATGGTCTTTGGTGGCGGGAAGATAATACGCATTCTCGGCCTGCAGCTGCGCGCCGTACTGGTCCAGGCCGGGCGGCAGGAGGAAGTTGGGCTCGGCAATCCGGTAGTCTTTTCGGTAGGCGGCACGACCGCGAAGCAGGATATCCGTCTCGTTATCATACCGGGCCTGAATCGGCCAGCCTTTCTCGCCCAGCAGATCAGTGTTGGTTCGGGCAAGGAGGTGAATCATGCGGGGAAGAATCATTTCTCGATTGCAGACCCCAAGCAGGATGAGCACAACCGAGCCGACCACGACGGGGGCGGTCACCCGGGCACGCGAAATCCCCGCCGCCAGAAGTGCCACCATCTCCTGCTGCCGCTGCAGCCAGGCCGTGGTGAACATGGCGGCCGTCAGCACCAGCAGCCCGAGCATACGGTCCAGAAAAGCCAGCGACTGCGGACCGTAATAGAGGAGTGTCAGTTTCAGCAGCCCGCCCCCCGCGTCGGCGGCGCGGAGAAACTCATCGAGGTTGGTAAAAAAGTCGAAGACCACAAAGATGCACACGAGACTGAAAAAGCAGACGAAGAAAGACTGGAAGAAGTGCCGGGCGATGTAGCGATCAATGATGGTGTTGAAAAACATACCGGTTTCCTCCGTGACATCTCGGCCGGTCCGTCATTCCACTTAACGTGGGGCGGTATTCCCACATCGCGTGATGGCCCGTGCCAGGCGTGCCATCCCCTTCTCCAGGCTGACGTCATCTGGCATGGCGAAGCTCACGCGGAGACAACAGCGCCGTGGCGGTTCCCCTTCCTCGGGAAAGCAGTATTCCCCCGGCACATACACGACACCTTCCTCCACGGCTGACTGGAAGAGCGGCCCTTCCACACCGGTGTCCCATTCTTCGGGCAGTTGCAGCCACACGTACAGACCGCCCCGGGGCGGCACGTATTCCACTGCCACGACCGGCCGGAGCATGCCCTCCACAGCCTTGAGAGTGGCTTCCAGTTTGCGTCGGTAGATCGAGCGCAGCCGCGCCAAGTGTTCTTCCAGCCAGCCTTCCTCGAGGATCGTGGCCATGACCATCTGGTTGAAGTTGGGCGAGCCGAAATCGTGATGTCCTTTGAGGGAGAGCACCGGGTCCAGGAGCGCAGGGGGAAGCAGTCCCCAACCCACTCGGAGTCCCGGAGAAAACGATTTTGAAAACGAGCCGAGCATCACGACGTACTGACCGGTGGCGTCATAACTGCGGAGGGAGGGCCACTCCTCTTCGTAATACGAGAGATCGCGATACGCGCAGTCCTCAATGATGTAGAGGCGATGTTTCCGCGACCAGCGTTGGGCCACTTCGACGAGGGCCGGACGCCTTTCCGACGCAAGGCTGAGCCCCGTCGGATTGTCGAAATAGGAGGCCACGTAGATGGCCTTGACGCGGTCCAGCTCGCCACGTCGTTCCAACCACGCCAGCCGGTCCTCCAGGGCGTCGGGAATCATGCCGTGATGGTCGCAGGCCACACCGACGCTGCGGGCCCCGAAGCTTTTGATCATTCCCAAGAACACGAAATAACTCGGCGCTGCGCAGAGGATAATATCGCCCGGATCCAGGAGCGCCTCAGCCACAAGATAAAGCAACTGATTGCTCCCCGCCGTAATGACGATCTGCTCTGGACCGGCGTGGCGCAGGCCCACCGCCGCGTCCTCCTGACAGAGGCGTTCCCAGATGGCCCGGCGAAGACGGGGATGCCCCAGGGTGGTCCCGTACTGGAGCGATTCGAGGGCCACTGTCCGACTGGAAAAAAGTTTTTCGATTGCTCTTTCCACAAGCTCCACCGGGAGGGAGAGGTGCTCCACAAAGCCAGCCGCGAGGGAAATGAGGTCCGGCTGGGCGAGGACCCTGGCCATCAGGACATTGGCAATCGGAGGCCCCCCAGACCAGGCGGCTCGCCGGCTCAACCCGGATAGCACTCGCTCCACCTCCGCCTGTTCTTTTTGCCGTAAAGGCATCATTTCCCGCCGACTTTCTCCATTCCCAGTCAATGCGCGTTCCCCCATGTTCCCCATCTATTCTCCAGGATCATCCCGCCCGGGATGGTGGCCTGACTCGACCCAACCATACGGCCTTCCAACGATTCGCGCCGCCTGTGGAAACGCCACCGGCGAAGCCGTCAGACCTGGCCTTGACACCTGCGTGCCCAACACGCAGGTTACGGAAGCTGGAAACCGTCTTCGACCCCGTTTATGGTAACTCTACGGAGTGGGGCGGATCAATGGTTTTCAATGAAGTCAACGTGACGGTGAGAAAAAAGGGAATGCATGATCGAACGTTAAGGAGCGGACGTGACAAGCACGTCCCTCCGGAAAATCCTTCGGAGGGGCGCGCTTGTCGTGCCCGGTGAAGCGCGAGTGGATGATCGAAGGCTCGGAAGCTTTGACGAGTGATTCGGCAGCGTCCCTCACCGCCGGGCACCCCTTATCCAGCGGGCGCTGGTGGGTTAAAACCAAGTTGAGAGGGCACTCCGACGAAAGGACGGGCGAATGTCTTGCAAGTCTTTCGGGGAGTAGAAGCTGATTGTGGGAGCGCCACCTCATAAAACACAGGATCGCGGATGAACTCGCGGAATCGGCAGAAAAATTACTGGCTGACCCGGCGTTCGGCCCCGGTCGCGGGCAACGGCCAGCTTCGGCGGAAGGACATCCCCGCGGGGGAAACGCTGTGCTTTTACTGCCCTGCCAAGTGCTGCCATTACATCGCTTTGACGATTGATCGTCCCCGAACGTGGGAAGAGTTCGACACGGTCCGCTGGTTCCTCCTTCATGAGCGGACAGCGGTTTTTGTGGACAACGGGCAGTGGTACTTATTGGTGTTTCTCACCTGCACGAAGCTCCAGCCGGACGGCCGCTGCGGGATTTATCCCCGCCGCCCAAAAATCTGTCGCGACTACGATACAGATATCTGCGAGTTTGAAGAGAACGCGGTGTACGACCAGTTCTTCGAACTTCCCGAGCAATTGGAAGAATACGCGGAGGCGCTCCTTGGTCCGCGGGAGGGTGGATCGCTGCGATCTCCCCGGCCGGAACTTCTGCCCGTCCTCCCCTGAGGGAGTCGCCGCCCCTTTCTCGCCCCAGCCGCCGTTGCTGGATATGGGGTGAAGAAGACCGGAATGCCGGGAGGGCTGCACCGCGCATTTCTATTGTGGGGTTTTACCACCATGGCCGAGAAATTGATTCCCCCTCGCACACTGAAAGGTTTTCGCGATTATTTGCCGCAGGTGATGATCCCCCGGGAACGCATCATGGAGATCGCCCGGCGGGTGTATCGTTCCTACGGTTTTGCCCCGATCGACACGCCGGCCTTGGAATATCTGGAAATCCTGGCGGGCAAAGGGGGCGAGGAAACCGACAAACAGATGTACCGCTTTCAGGATCACGGCGGGCGGTGGGTGGCGCTCCGCTTCGACCTTACCGTTCCGGTGGCCCGTTTCACCGCTCAGCACCTCAATGAGTTGGGCATTCCGTTCAAGCGTTACCACATCGCTCCTGTGTGGCGGGGAGAAAACACCCAGCGCGGACGTTATCGGGAATTTGTGCAGTGCGACTTTGACACGATCGGGACGCGTTCACTAACGGCGGACATCGAAACAACTCTCGTCATCCACGATCTGCTCCGTGCCATCGGTTTTCAGGAGTTTGTCATCCGCATCAACAACCGCAAGCTCCTCAACGGTCTTCTGGAACGCCACGGGCTGGCGGATCGTGCGGCGGGCGTGCTGCGGGCACTGGATAAATGGGGCAAAATCGGCACCGAAGGAGTCAAACAGGAGCTCGAGCAGATCGTGGGGTTGACCCCTGATCAGGCCACGGCAGTGCTGAAATTGACCCAGATCCACGGCGACCACGATGAGGTCCTCTCCCAGGCGGAGAAGCTCGTCCAGGGCAGTGCGGTGGGCGAAGAGGGAGTCCACGAACTGCGGGAAGTCCTTCGCGGGGCTGCGGCAGGCGGTGTGGCCCCAAAATACCTCGTGCTCGACCTGGCCATCGCCCGAGGTCTCGACTATTACACCGGCACGATTTACGAGACCTATCTGACGGCCCTTCCAGGAATTGGCAGTGTGTGCTCTGGTGGCCGGTACGATAACCTGGCGGAACTCTTCACCACACAGTTCCTTCCTGGAGTCGGGGCTTCTCTGGGACTCGACCGGCTGCTGGCGGCCATGGAAGAGCTCGGCATGCTGGAGGCCGTCAGCACCCCCGCCCCCATCCTTCTTGTGTTTTTTGACCCCGGCCGTCGTGACGATTACCTGCGGCTGGCAGCCCAGCTTCGCTCCGCCGGGTTCAATGTGGAGTTCTATCCGGAACCCAAAAAAATCAGCCAGCAACTGAAATACGCCGATCGCCGCGGGCACCGCGTGGCCCTGGTGATCGGCGAGAGTGAATTTGAAAAACAGGTGTGCCAGGTCAAAGATCTTCGGGCGGGCGTCCAGAAGGAAGTGCCTCTCGAGTTGAAGGCCCTGACGGAAGTGATCAGCGAAATCCTCGCCCGATGATCAATCATCGGCGGGCAGTGCCAACCAGCGTGGAGCCGGAGACGGTGGGCGTTTCGGCGTGCACCGGTGCCAGCACCGTTTGCGGAGCAGGGAAAGGTTGGCTTTCTGCGAGTCCGAACAATTCCTGAACCGGTCTGGCGACCGCTCGAAAATCTCGCGCCGCGACTGCCACCGTCTGCCACTGGGGTGAGATAACCCGGCACAACCGGCGATATTCTGCTAGCTCCACTCCCAGGAATGCGTACCGCTCCCCACGGAAGGAAACCACGAGCGGCTCCTGGACCGGCAATCTTCCCCCCACAATGTGGAAGGCAAACACAAATAGCCCGCGAAACCCGTCTCCAAAAAGGGTTTCCCATTCGGCCAGGCTCTCCAGATCATCTTGTGTGGACCAGTTTTTCCAGTACTGGAGGTGCTCCTCGCCGGAGGGAAAACGGCGTCCCTTGACATCGACGAGCCAGGTTGTTCGGCCGCGGGGGGCCACCAGGAAATCGAGGCTTTTCAGGGAACGGCCGTCGGCCATGAGGGCTCGGCGGGCCTCGTCCACCGCGATGTAGGGAATACCCGACTCGCGGAGGAAGGCCTCAAACGCCGCTTCATAGTGATTCCCGCGCTTCGCCACGCGCCAATCCCTTTTTGCGAGAATTTCCTTTCTCTGAAAAAGCATATCCCGCCATCGCCGGGCTTTCAACCCTGATAGAGGAAATTCGCCCGACTGCTGACACACGCTGATGCCAATATCGTGTCCGTTGAATCAAAAAAACGTACTGCTGATGTGCCGCTTCGGGCTTTTGCCTTGCCGGAGATTGTCCGGTCACAGGAAAAAGACTGAAGAGCGGGACCGAGCGTTCCGATATGCTCTATGTGGACGAAAGTAATTTTGTCGGCTATCCGGTTCATTTCGCTTTTGCGTTGCCGACCGGGCCATAACGGCGGGCAAGGAGAGCACGGACCTGTACGGATACGGAGTGTGAACAATGAGACACTGGTGCGTCTTTTTCGGCTGTGCGATCGCGGCACTTCTGAGTGGTTCTGTTTGGGCAGGGGAGACGGCACCGGCACCCCGGGTCATTGACGTGGCCCTCCAGGACGGCGGAATTCTGCTGGGCCAGGTGGTGACACCCGAGGGTCGGCCGGTTCCTCAAACCACAGTCGCCGTGGAAAACGGACAGCAGCAGCTTCTGGGGGTGGTAAAAACGGACGAGAACGGGCGTTTCGCGATCAAGGGCCTCTCTGGAGGGGTCTATCGGTTGTCCGCGGCTAACGGGACAGGCACCTACCGTCTGTGGAACCCCCGTACCGCCCCACCGGGTGCCCAGCAGGCGACCTTGCTGGTGGCAGGTCAGGACATCAACCGCGGTCAGGCCCTTTCCCGAATCGGCCAGTGGATGCGAAATCCCTGGATCGTTGGCGGTGCCATCGCCACAGCGATTGCTGTCCCCGTCGCCGTCGCCGAACACGAGGAAGGTCCGGCTAGCCCGTGATCGCGGTGCAGCGAGTGAGCCGCAAAATCTCGAACAGAAGTCCTTGGGAAAACGTCGATTGGGGTATTCGCTCCAGCCATCACCAGGTTTGAAAACCGGTTGAGACGCCGACACCTCCCGATCCTACGGACCCACCGGCCTCGCCGTTGCACGACAAGGCCGGTGGTCGTTTTTGATGAATGCATTCTGCCGCCAAGGCCATTCCGCCATCGGCCAGGCCCCCATTCCGCGGCCGAAGGTGTTCAAGGTGGGTGGCTGCCCGGGTTGCACGGGCCTCAACAGGCATCCTCCTGCAACCTCTCGAAGAAACCTCCTCGTGAGGGCCCCGTTCAAGGTGGGATCGCGCATTCCCTTCCACGAGACTGCGTCCGCTGGGCTCGGTTTCTCTTTCGGTGTGGGGCAATTCATGGTATTGTGACTCTCCTCCATCGAGCGTTTCGCTTTTCTCGATATTCTTGAGAAGATGGGTGTGATTAAGCCCCGGGTCGGGGCTGGTTTTGCCCCGGAACCGTGCGTAGAATGGCGCGGTCCGTTTCGCGAAAGTGATTCCAGCGCCTGTGGGAACTCACCCACACGCGGACTCATTCGTTCCCTCCATGTTTCGTACCAGCGAGGTCAGCCATGCGCTCGGATCAGATCAAACTCGGCGCCGCTCGGGCACCCCATCGGAGTTTGCTCCGCGCCACCGGCGTCCAGGATGACGATTTCCGCAAACCTTTTATTGCCATCTGCAACAGCTACACCGACATCATTCCTGGTCATGTGCATCTGAATGCCGTGGGTGAGTTCATTAAGAAGTGCGTCCGCGAGGCCGGCGGGGTGCCCTTCGTCTTCAACACGATCGGCGTTGACGACGGCATCGCGATGGGCCATACGGGAATGAAGTACTCGCTGCCCAGCCGGGAACTCATCGCCGACTCGGTGGAGACAATGCTCCAGGCGCACTGTTTCGACGGCATGATCTGCATCCCCAACTGCGACAAGATTGTGCCCGGGATGCTCATGGCGGCGGTGCGATGCAACATCCCCACGATCTTTGTGAGCGGCGGCCCCATGGAGGCCGGACGAACTCCGGACGGTCGAAAGGTGGATCTCATCGACGTCTTCATCGCGGCAGCTGCGCGGCAGGATGGCAAACTGAGTGAGGAAGAGCTCGCGGAATTGGAGCGACTCGGCTGTCCCACCTGTGGCTCGTGCTCCGGGATGTTTACCGCCAACAGTATGAACTGCCTGTGTGAGGCCCTGGGTATCGCACTTCCCACCAACGGCACGCTCCTGGCCACCAGTGCCGAGCGGAAGCGTCTCTACCGACGCGCGGCCCAGCGGATTGTGGAAATGGTGTGGGAATTTGAAAAGCTGGGCCCTGGCCACGGCCTGTTGCCCCGGGAGATCATCACCGCGGAATCCATCGACAACGCCATGGTGCTCGATATGGCAATGGGTGGAAGTACGAACACGGTGCTCCACATCATGGCGGTGGCCAAAGAAGCGGAGATCGACTACGACCTGCGACGCATCGATGAATTGAGCCGGAAGACTCCCAACATCTGCCGTGTCGCACCCAGCAGCCACTACCACGTGGAGGACGTTCACAATGCCGGGGGTGTTCACACCATCCTGGGGGCCATTGCCCGGGGACGGCCTGGTCTGTTGCACCTGGATTGCATGACCGTGACGGGAAAGACACTCGGCGAGAACATCGCTGAGTACGACATCCGCGCGCAGACCGCCAGCGAAGAGGCCCTTGAACTTGCGGCAGTCACAGCGGGAGGGCAGCGAAATGTCCCGGGATTGAGCGTGCCGCGCAAGGCCCGGTCGATTCGGGAACTCACACCCGAACAACTCGGCTTCGATCCCTACGACTGCATCCGTGAGGTGGAAAACGCCTACAGTCAGGAAGGTGGGCTGGCCATCCTGTACGGTAACCTGGCGCCGCGGGGGGCGGTGGTCAAAACGGCAGGCGTGCTCCCCCACATGCTCCGCTTCACCGGGCCGGCGGTCATCTTTGAATCCGAAACCGAGGCCTATCAGGGCATTATCAACGGGAAAGTGAAGGCCGGTGACGTGGTGGTCATCCGCTATGAAGGGCCAAAAGGCGGGCCCGGAATGCAGGAGATGCTGGCCCCCACCACGGCCATTAAAGGTGTCAAGCTCGACGACAAGGTGGCCCTCATCACGGACGGACGTTTCAGTGGTGGGACGGCCGGGGCCTGCATCGGACACATCAGCCCGGAGGCCGCCGCGGGAGGCCCCATCGCTCTTTTGGAACCCGGGGATCTCATCGAAATTGATATCCCCGCGCGCAAGCTCAACGTGCTGGTCAGCGAGGAAGTCCTCGCCGAACGCCGAAAACGCTGGTCACCGCCGCCACCGCGGTTCACCAAGGGCTATCTCGCCAAATACGCGCGGATGGCTACCAGTGCCGACCAGGGGGCCGTCCTCCGCTGGGAGTGAGCGCACGCCACTTTCCACAATTTGCGCCCGCCTGCCTGAAGCCCCGCGGGTCCGCTCTACACAAAGACCTTGCCGGGTGTATGCCCAATTCAACTCACAGAGGCGGCTCGCCAATCGCGCGGAGATACTCTGCCAGCCGGGCATACAGGTCCAGCAGACTCTGCCACTGCCGCTGGTCGAGCGTCACATGCTCGTCCTCGGAGGCCTGATGGACCGTCCCCGTGCGAATGACCCGCCGCAACCGCAGGTGGAAAAACTGCAAAAGCTCGGCCAGCTGGGCCAGTTGAGCGGGAGAGAGATCGGCGGGGAGTTCCGGCGGGATGAGCTCGGCGATGGGCCGCAGGCTCTCCGCTTCTTCCTCCCAGTGGAGTTCAGAATCAAGCGACGGGGAATACCAGGAAGAACTCCACTCGGAACTGGAAACCGCTTCCTCCGGCGACACCTTGCCCTTCTTCTGACGCTCCGCTTCCAAGCGTTTGCGAAGTTCGGCCAGCCGCTGGGCAATTTGCTGCCGGGATCCGACCAGAATGACCGTTTTGCCGAGAGTGATGAGATCGCCCGGCCGAATCTCCGCTACCTGGACAGGTTCCCCGTTGACCCGCGTGCCATTCGTGCTGGCCAGATCGGTGAGGACAATCCGATTGCGGTCTTCCTGAATTTTGAGATGAAAGCGGCTCACCCGCTCGTCGCTGAGCCGCACCACGTTTCCTTCCTCTCGCCCCACGGTGATGGGGGTTGGCAAGTCTTCATACACCCGGCCGCGATCCACTCCGTCCACGATACGAAGTGTCACCAAGGCCATGGTCGTTACCTTTGTTGGAAATGGAAGGTGGCCCTGAGGGCGACCACCAGGATGTGTTGGGTTTTGTGATACACGGTCACCTGCCGCCCCATGGGGACAAAATCAGGTATCTCCCCTATCCGGCGCAACCGCGCTCCGGCATGTTTCATTCTAAGCCGTTTTCGCTTGACAAAAAAAGAACCCCGGCCAACCGTGATAAGAGCAGCCATTTCTCGCAGCAAGATGAGTTAACAAGTCCGGAAAAGCCACCATCACCATGCCTGCCGCAAAGGCAGTTGCGGGGCAGGGGGAGGTAGCACCGCCGGAGAGCCGCCCGGCAGGACACTCCCCTGAGTATTGGAAGAGGATGGAACCGGGACGGTGCGCGATGTGAATGGATCAGAAGCAGGGGGCGGTGACGTACGAAAGATGCCTTGGCGAGCCTGCCCCGCCGACGGCAAAAGGGCTGCGCGGCCCTGCACACCTTTGGGGGCCGTCACATCCGCCCACCAGTTCCTGATCCGCTCCCACAGCGAGGGCTGAGTTCCTGGAGTCGCCGTGCCCCAGGCGGTCGTCCCAGGATAGGGAGGTGATGGCGCACCCGGCGCTGTTGCAGAAGGCCACCTAGGAGTGGCGATCTGACCTGACGGCCTCGGAATCGCCGTCCCCGAGGCGGTGGCCGGTGGATTCGTCTGTGAGGCTGCCCAACCGTCGGAGAATGTGTTTTGCGAAATCGGAGAGGGACTCCCCACCGTTCCAGAGGAAACGTTTGGTACACCTGTCGCCACGCCACTTGGGGCTCCTACCGCTGGTGTCTGGAGAGCGGGCGTCGCGGTATGCGGGGGCGGCACGAGCGTCGGCGAACTTCCGGATGGCGGCAGGGCATAGGGCACGGCATAGGCCGACCATCCCTGAGCGCTTTGAGACCCGCCACTAGAAATGGCGGACGATCCTCTCAAACTAGGAGCGGGTGCCACCGCGGCAGATCCACCCCCACTCCAAACGGAAGGCATCCCCGGCGAACCCGACCCGGCGATGATCGTGCCCGGCGGCACGGGGGTGTTGCCGACCCCGCTGGGCACGCTTGCCGACGTTTTCCCCCACAGCGAATTCCACCATCGCGCAAGCGGTGAGGGCTCGGCAGTTCGGTTGCGGCCGAAGAGGCGGGGCAGCGAGGTCCCCAGTAACGGTCGGGACTGCTCCTGAAGGGGAGGCACTGGCGCCGGCGTTCCGTAGGGATAGGGAACGACCGAGGGGGAATGCACCGTTCCCGACGGCATGGTCGACGGCGAAACGCCCGAGGTAAGAGGCACAGCATTCTGAGGGGCCGGGATCATGGCCGGCGGCAGCTCCACGCTTGCCGAGGAACCTGTCCCGAGCCGTGACTGGCCCGCTGCAGCGGATGATGCCCGGCCTGTGGCCTGACCCTTGGCAAACCAGCCATCGGAACCGGCACTGGACGACGCCGACCCGCTGCGATTGTCTCCGACTCTGGGTTGAACCTCCGCGGACTGGAAAGTCCGGAAAGAATCTTTGCGGGCATCGGCAGATGAATTCCCCGCTTCCAGCTCGGCTTCGCTGGGGGCAAAGAGGATCGGCCCACCGTCGGAGGCCCATGCGCACGGCACACCAAACGGATGGGTCGCCACTAGCGAACCCAGCAGCAGGATTGCCAGCAAAACTGCGAAACAATGAACAGGTGATTTCTCTCTCCAACGCATGGTGCGCTTCTCGCCCGGGATGTGGCGAGCGAGCCGCTACCTCCCTGCGCGACTGGCTACCTTAAGTCGACAGGCCGTCACGTCCTTTCGGGGCCTTTCCCGGACGGCCAGAAATCGCCAACACACCGCCCTCTTGTGCGATCTCGGCGGAATGCCCCCACGAACTTGGAGCAAACGGCTGCCAGCACTCCAGCCGGTATCTCCCGATTAGCTTGCCCGGCCGGAAAAAGGAAACCCGGAGACGGCCACAGGTAGCACAGAGACGTCAAAAGGGTGATCGAGACGAGGGGGTAGAGTTCAATAGACGCCGTGGAATGTGTCCCTTGAAAAACCCGGATTCCACCTGGGCGGCGGAACTGGTAGGGGCAATTCATGAATTGCCCTTACAACGTCGGAGGGACGTGCTCGTCACGTCCGCCTCTCGGAGGGACCCGCTTGTCGGGTCCGTCGCTTAATGTCTGATCGTTCATCCCCCAATCACCGGGTACGGCAAGCGTGCCCCGCCGATCTTCCGGAGGGACTCGCTTGTCGGGTCCGTTTGTCAACGTTCGATCATCCATTGCCTTTCAGCGAGGACTAAAGTCCCGCGCCGAAAGCAGGGCTAAAGCCCCGCACTCCATGGAGTGCGGCGATTTATCGCCGCTTTTTGGTGAAGGCTTCAGCCTTCACCACCTTGCCGACGGGCAGGACAGAACCAGGACGACCAGTCGGGGTGGAATCCCAGCCAACAAACCGGCCATGTGTCGGAACTCATCGCGCCGCGCCGGCTCCCTGTGGCACCTAATCGACCGCTGCGATGTCCTGTTCCGTGATGGCCAGCACGTGAATTCGATTGCGGAGCGCCAGGTCCAGCACGCGATCGGGGTCCAGAAGGATCGTCTTTTCCGCCTCGATGGCCAGAACAGCCCCCCTGGCCGCGGCCATGACCTCCAGTGTGTTCGTGCCCACCGTGGGAACGTCGAAGCGCATGTCCTGCTGGGGTTTGGCCACCTTGACGACCGTGAATCCCCCCGAGCTGCACAACTCCCCTGCCCGGCGTATGCAGGCGTCAGTCCCTTCGATGGCCTCAACCGCCAGAACCGCCTGATTCTTGACGACCACCGTTTGGCCGATGTCGAGACGCCCCATTTCCTTGGCGACCCGCCAACCAAAAGCGATATCCTTCCATTCCGCCCGGGTGAGAGTGCCCGGCGTCAGCGGCCCTCTTTCCACGAGGACATCGGGCAAGTACGCCGTGGCCGGTCGGACGGTAATTCCGACCCGCTCGATTTCGTGGCACACGGTGGCCAGGAGCGTATCGTCCCGATTATCGCGAGAACGAAACAGAAAATGTGGCCCGAACGCACGCACGCCGCCCCAATCCGGAAAATGGTGGAGCCACATCCAGGGTCGAAAGAGTGTCACCTTGTGGATTTTCCCGGCCAGCGTGGCCTCTCGCACACCCCAGGTGCGGAGCAGTTGTAAAGACCGGCCCACCTGCCCGAGTCCGATCCACGCAAATCGTGTACACCATTGGGCCAGGGCCGGATCGGCATGGTCTCGCACTGCCAGGCAGCACACTTCGTGCCCGTGGGCCTGCAAATGCTGCGCGAGAATGAGGGGATACCGTCCCCACCCCGCAATGAGTCCGACCCGCATGGACCGCGTCTGGGAGACGGCCATGCCGTGCCCGTCGGCGGTACGGCGGATGGTGGCGGGTCCGCCCTCCATGGGTGACGTCTCCTTCACGCCGCTTCCTTGGACTGATCCAGACGGGCCACCAGTTGACGAAGAGTCTCCTGAATTTCTTTAAGCTGCCGCCGCATTTCGGGCAATTTGGCGAAGGCAGCCTGTTTGAGCATCTGTTCGCGTTCCGGGGTGGCAGGAATCCCCACGAATCGCGCGTGCGGAGGGACGTCATTGATGACGCCCGCCATGGCCCCCAGCACGGCTCCTTCTCCAATGTGCACATGGTCACGGACACCGACCTGGCCGGCCATCACCACGTAGTCGCCGGTCGTTGTACTGCCGGCGATGCCCACCTGGGCGCAAATCAGATTATGACGGCCAATGCGGCAGTTATGACCGATCATCACGAGATTATCGATTTTCGTTCCCTCGCCGATGGTCGTGGAACCGTAGGTACCGCGATCGATTGTGGTGTTGGCCCCGATCTCCACATCGTCGCCCAGGACGACATTCCCGTACTGGCTGGAAAGGACGTGCCTGCCATCTTCGCAGCAGTATCCGAACCCGTAAGCCCCCAGCACGGCCCCCGCGTGGATGATGCAGCGGTCTCCGACGATGGTATTTTCGTACAAGACCGCGTTGGGAAAGATCGTGACCTGACGTCCAATCTTACAGCCGGGTAGAATCCGCACGCCGGAATGAATTGTGGAACCTTCCCCAATCTCCACATCATCGCCGATGAAGGCGAAGGGATGGACTTCCACGTCTGGACCAAGCCGCGCGGTGGGGCTGACAATGGCTTGGGGATGAATTCCCTTCCGCTCGTTTTCCCGAGGGGGTCGAAAGAATCGGACGATGAGGCTGAAGGCCCGGTGGACGTCCTCCACCCGAATGATCGGGAAAGGCGCGGCCTCGACCTTGCGGGGAACCACGGCTGCGGCGATTTCGCTCGCGGAGACCTTGGATAACCGTTCCGGACGATCGATGAGGGTGATCTGGCGCGGACCGGCCTCCCCAAGCGGGGCAGCTCCTTCAATGACCAGATCTGCCGGCCCGACGAGATCCCCTCCAACGAGGGCGCTAAGTTCACCCAGGGTGGTCGGCATACGGCGTCCTTTCCGTTTTTTACTCGGGTCGAATCGTTGTCTGCCGGGGCCTGTCGCCCATGCCGTCGAGTGATTGATATGCTATCTCAAAGTCCCCTCGGCAGGCAAGATCAACTCATTCCGACATCCCCATTTTGCAAAAACCTGAGATGGCATACGCGATATGTTTGGTATGGGCAATTCATGAATTGCCCCTACCGGTGAACCATTGTCCTTCCCGTTAACGAAAAACATGATTCGGAGGGGCACGCCTGTCGTGCCCGGTGAGGCGGAATGGACGATCCAACTTGGACGGCGGACCCGACAAGCGGGTCCCTCCGGCAAAAGGAATCGGAGGGGCACGCTCGTCGTGCCCGGTGATAAGCGATGGACGATCAAACGTTAATAGGCGGACCCGACAAGCAGGTCCCTCCGAAAGGCGGACGCGACAAGCACGTCCCTCCGACGTTGTAGGGGCAATTCTTGAATGGCCCCTACCGTCCGCCGAGCCAGTTGGCTGTCACATCGTGCCGGGGTGCGGTCGGCTCTCTGGTATCTTTCCTAAAATGATCGATTCCCTCATAATGGATTTTTCTGCTTGCCGTCCGGTGGACTCTTTCGGTAGTCTGAGTGATCCAGGAAAGATTGGAAAACAAGAAAGCTGCGGTCTTCGATGTCCGCCCACCCAAGCCGGAAGCGGGTTTGAATCAGACACCCAACGAAGTTCTTGAGGTTTCAACCCAACGAATATTTGTTGGAACATTAAGAGGAAAGCCATGAGCACAGGCGAGGCCAAGGTCTTCTGGCACGAACATGCCGTCACGCGCGAAGAGCGGGAAAGATTGAACGGCCACAAGGGTTGCGTTCTCTGGTTTACTGGCCTGAGCGGCTCCGGGAAAAGCACGCTCGCCAATCTCGTCGACCATCGACTCTACTCGCTGGGATACCACAGTTTTGTCCTTGACGGCGATAACATCCGCCACGGTCTGAACGCCAGCCCCGCCATGCTGCGGGAACGGCATGGGGAAGAATTCGCCAAGCGCTTCGGGCTGGGATTTTCGCCCCAGGATCGCGAGGAGAATATCCGCCGGATTGGAGCCGTGGCCAAGCTCTTCTGCGAAGCGGGCATCATCGCCATCACCGCTTTTATCAGTCCCTACCGCATCGACCGCGACCGCGTCCGGGCTACCATGAAACCGGGAGATTTCATCGAGATCTTCGTGGATGCTCCTCTTGAGGTGTGCGAGGCGCGAGACCCCAAAGGGCTCTACAAAAAAGCGCGGGCTGGCGAGATCAAGGGCTTCACCGGCATCGACGATCCCTACGAACCGCCGCTCAACCCCGAAATCCATCTCGATGCCGCCCGACATTCCCCGGAGGAACTGGCCGACATCGTCCTCGACTACCTGAAAACCCACGGCATCATCCCCGCCAGTAAGTAAATCCCAAAACGACCGGGCTATCGCAGGTGGCGTCCACCGGCGGCCGATTCATGCCGTAAGTCACGTCGAAGTAACAAGATCCATCCGACCGATTTCGGCCTTGATTTCATTCGATCCGGAAAGTAGGATTGCGTTAAACTTCCTTCCCGCAGGTGCCTTCTCTGTCCATCCTGCCGAGAAGGGCGAGCTGCCCTGAGCCTTCGATTCGGACTTTCCGAAGCGCGGTGGCACTCTGTACATCTCCATCTGGGGTTGTTTTTTAGAGGGTAACGCACGGCTATGGAAAAACTTTTGCCCATCCTCATGTTGATCGGTTCCAACATTTTCATGACGTACGCCTGGTACGGACACCTTAAAGATCTCAAGAATGCCCCCATTTTCCTGGCCATAGTTGCGAGCTGGGCGGTGGCATTCTTCGAGTACTGTCTGCAAGTGCCGGCGAATCGCATCGGAAGCCGGTATTATTCGCTACCGGAACTGAAAGTCATGCAGGAGGTGATCACGATGGCCGTTTTCGCGGCCTTTTCCACCTTCTATATGCGGCAACCTGTCAACTGGAACTACGCGATCGCAGGGGTCTGCCTGGTGGTCGCGGCGTTCTTCATGTTCCGGGGAATCACTCACGGCGCGTGATCCGAAGACGAGTTTTCCCGCTGTGATCGATTCGCCTCGCCAATCCGCAGTCCGCGGTGGATGGGGGCTTCCTTTTACCATGTGTTTTCCGGTTCAAAGTCAACCGTGGCGGGGGTCTGTCCGCGACCAAGGACAGCGACGAACACCTCCTGGGCACCCGCTTCGAGAAGGACTTTCGCCGCTTCGTGACAGGTGGCGCCCGTCGTGAGAACATCATCCACCAACAGAACCCGGCGGCCCGCCAGCCGGGGATGAATGGCCCGCGAACGATCTCCTTGTGTTGCTGTCCGCTCGGGGGTGGATTCCTCTTTGAGCGGGTCTCTTTTTTGACGGAACGTCACCCAACCGGAACGCCGGTTGCGCGTGCACTTCGCCACAATCCGGTCCCAGAACGTGGACGCCACTGAGAATGCCCCGCGAACGTTTTTCCATCGCTGGGCCGGTTTGAGAGAGGATTGCGGAAGGGTCGGCCGCGTGCGGCGGAGAAGATGTTTCTCGCAAGGAAGCCTCAGAAAAGTCGCCAGGACGTCGGCGAGCACCTCTGGGCTGTTCATGTGTCGCTGCCGTTTGCGACGCCTGTGCATGGGAATGGGAACAACACAGTCCGGTGCCAACGCGCGGAGCTGTGCTCCTCTCTGGCACCAGAACACACGGGCCATGGCTCGGGCGAGACGTTCTCCCTGAGGCAGTTTCATCGCCGTGATGACGTTGCGGAGCGGGCCCCAGTATGGTCCCAGTGACACAGTCCTTGAAAAGGCAAACTTCTCGCGGTGACACCAGGAGCAGCCGTTAGGAAGCAAGTTCTCCGTGTCGGCCTTCCCTCCGCATCGTGGACATGCCTTCCATGCCGGAAAAGACAACTGGGCAAGACAGGCCGGGCAAAGCAGATTGCTCGCTCCCCGCCGCGGTGGCCGTCCGCCTTCCCAAAGGGCTTCATATAGGCGATCCGGATAGGCACGGACATGCCCCTCGAAAACCCGATCCCAGCCTGGAGGATCCCCATCCCAGAAGACCGGCTGACCACACGCCGCACACAACGGGGGATAAAGGAGATTCAGAAACGACATGGCAGCGGGAAGCCCAAACGGGGTGGCGGAGGGGAATTACCCCAGGACGGGTCGCACTTCATTGCAATCACAATTCACGCCGCTTTTTTCACAGTCACCGTCCTATTTTACAAGACAGGGCCGGTCAGAGGGAGTTCCGGGGCATGCCGAACGTTCTTGGACAAATAAACCCTTCCGAGCACAGGACGCCAATGTCCGTTTCCTCGTCGAATTAAGATTAATTGTTTCAGCCCATTCCTTTCGGACTCCACCGCAGACAGCCAATTCTCGATTCTGGCGGCACCCGCACAAAACGCGTTTAGAAAAGACTTGACGAAGATGAATGATACCGTCAAAGGCAACGTTTTTATCTCGGAAACAAGACACATAGCGCTTGACAGAAGGATTTGCTGTCTGTAATATGGTCGGGGCGTGGGAAGTCCGAAGCCAGGAAGGTAGGTGGGTCCAAGTTTCCGCGTTGCATTCTCTAGTCATGTGAGTCGAGGAGGTGTGCGATGCAGCGTAAGGCCTTTACTCTCGTCGAGTTGCTCGTGGTAATTGCGATCATCGGTATCTTGATCGCCCTTCTGCTTCCTGCAGTCCAAGCTGCGCGGGAGGCCGCGCGACGAAGCGACTGCTCGAATCATCTCAAACAACTCGGTCTAGCCCTGCATAATTACCACGATGTGCACAAGGTTTTCTGCGCGTTCAATGCCGGAACGACAGGGTGCGCATGGCCAAACCACTACGACTGCAATTACGGTTATATGGTAGGGTGGGTCTCGCTTCTCCCGTACTACGAGGAAACGGCGCGCTGGCAGCAAGTATCGTCTCCGATGACGGTGAATGGGCAGTACTATCCGGCCTTTGGCCCTTATGCTTACGAAGACTCCGGCCGTGGTTGGCCGCCAATTCAAGGACAGATATCCCTATTGTTATGCCCCTCCGATGGGCCCGCGCACCAGTTACCCGCCCCAACCCGCCAGGGTTTTACCAATTACCATTTGAGCTTCGGGGATAAGATCTATAACAACTATTTGGCTACAAACCCCCGGTCGCCTTTCGGACGCCTTACCTGGAAGGGGTTTCAGGATATCACCGATGGTTCTTCCAACACGATCGCAGCTTCCGAGGCACTGGTGGGAGCTGTAGCCAACCGTCAACGGTTTGTCAAAGGTGGCGTGGCAGCGAACCAAAGCGGTCTAAGCCAAAGTCCAATCACATGTTACACGCGAGTTGACCCCAATGATCGAAGCCTCCTTACTGGAACGGTATGGGCGACACGGGGCCGTTATTGGGCTGAAGGTCATGCCCATGTTCAGGGCATCACCACGGTGCTGCCTCCCAATGCCCCCTCTTGCGCTTGTGGCGAAGCGCAGTATTGCTACTGGGGCGTCTACCCGCCAAACAGCAATCATCCCGGCGGGGTTAATGTGTTGATGTGCGATGCCTCCGTGCGATTCGTGAGTGATACGATTGATACGGGAAACCTTGCGGCCCCGGAACCCGATGGCATCAACGGATTCGTGCAAATGAAAAGCCCTTATGGCGTATGGGGTGCCCTGGGGTCCATGGCATCTGGGGAGACCATTCCCAGTTTCTAATCAGCTCGTGGCGATCGCCCGCGACCGAGCCCGAAACACTGAGCACAACAAGTGCCCGCTCCATCATTTCAGACTTCAGCAGGTGGTTGCATGACTCAGACAGGTGTGCCGGGTTCACACCGGGTTACATTGATTCCGGCGGCTTGATCTCAGTGCGAAACCCGTGCTGATCGTCACGCCCGCGCGACCACGGAAAGAAACCCGGGATTTTGATCGCAAGAGGGAGCATGGAACATGTCCATCCGATCGGTTAAAACGACTGCCATTCTGCTAGGCCTGCTGATCGCATTTGCAAATCTGCCAGGGTGCGGTAAAAAGTCTCACTTCCCGCTGGTTAAAACGACCGGCCGGCTTGTATATAAGGGGCAGCCTGTCGCGGATGCTTCTGTCATGCTTTCTCCGCTGGAAGGGCAGCGGGCAGCCGTGGGAAAAACTGATGCCCAAGGCCGATTTGAGCTGACAACCATGAACCCCAGAGACGGAGCGATGCCGGGAAAATATAAAATCGTAATTACCAAAGCCGCTGCCGTTGAGGCCGCCGCCGATGCTGCAGAAATGCCGGACATCACAAAAGAGCAATCCTTGGCCAAGCCCGCCCCAGCGGCAATTCCGGCAAAATATTCTAACCCTAACACGACACCTTTAGAATGTACGATCCCGCAATCGGGCCGGCATGATCTCGGTGTGCTTGAGTTGACAGATTAATCAACTGTTGCAAAGGCAAACGGCCTCGAATAGCCGGCTTTTTCCTAACGGGTCGACGTCGTTGCAGGAGGAATTTCCCCGGGGCCCAAGCCGCGTTCGTCCCGCCATGGGATGTCCTTAACCGATTGGATGTGCTCCTCCAGTAATCGCACCATCTCCTCGTACAGTTCAGGACGGGTTGTCCGCAAATCCTGTTTCTCGTAGGGATCCGCTGCCAGGTCATAGAGTTCATCCGGCGGCTGCTTACCCTTTTGCGGTGCAGGCCGGATGAGCTTGTAATCCCCGCGCCGGGCGGCGTAGCTAAAGACACCTCCCTCCAGGCGAACCCAAAACAGGTCCCGCGATGGCAGGCGATTCTTTTCTCCTTTCCAGATCGGCAGCAGCGTCACACCGGTGCGTCCTTCCGGCACAACCGCACCGGCGGCATCGAGAATGCTGGCGAACAGGTCCATGGTGAGGGCCACCGCGTCACTCTGGCTCCCCGGCGCTATCCGGCCGGGCCAGCGAACCACCATCGGCACTCGAATACCGCCTTCATACATCGTCCCTTTGCCGGAGCGATAGGGGCCGTTACGAGCACCCACATCAAGCTGGCCGCCGTTGTCGCTGGTGAAAATGACAAGTGTTTCCTCGGCAAGACCGGTTCTGTCCAAAGTCCTCAGCACCTCGCCAATACCCCAGTCCATGTGTTCAATGAGGGCTGCTAATTTGGCCCGTCGTTCTGGAGCATCAGGATGCCGTTGACGGTAACGCTGGAGCCACTCGTCCGGCGGCTGGATCGGCACATGGGGGGCATTGTAGGCAAGGTAGAGGAAGAACGGTTGGCCCCGCCGGGCTGAATCCGCGCGGGACTTGATGTACTCACAGGCCCAGCGGGTAAAAAGGTCCGTGGCATGCCCGGCCGGATCGATCTCAGTTTCGTTTTCCCGCATGTAATTGATTCCGTGACGGCGATGGTTGAAATAGTCGTCCATCATGTCGCCCAGGAAGCCGTGAAAATAGGCGAATCCTCGGGCAGTAGGGATGTTGGGACGATCCAAGCCCAAATGCCACTTGCCCACCAGCGCCGTGTGATATCCTGCCTGCGTCAGAAACGCCGGAAGCAGTTCCACCTGCGGATTGAGATAACCCCACGAATTGTTGCTGTGCGTGCGGATGACCCCCGGCACGCCCACCGCATCGGGATAGCAGCCAGTCAGCAGCGAAGCCCGGGTCGGCGAACACACAGGGCAATTGGCGTAAAAATTGATCATCCGCATGCCTTCCCGTGCAAGGCGGTCCACATGAGGCGTTTCCAGGTCCGGGGCCCCAAAGCACCCCAGGTCACCCCAGCCCAAATCATCCGCCAGAATGACAACCACGTTGGGACGTCCTTTCGACTCCGCCCAGAGACTGCCATTGCCGAGAATGCATCCCCACACAAAAAACGCGATCGCCGCAATTCGCATGCATCTGATCATGGCTGCATTCCTCTGCGGGAAAGGTCCAGGGAATTCCTGACGATTGTGAAATCGAGATTCCCACCCCACGCGATTCACCAAGTCGAACACGAGACTGGCCGCCCGGGCTGCATTCCGGTCTCAGCCCTGAAAGCCATGCCGTACCCCTCGACTGCAACACGGCATGCAGCTCCGACGACTTTAAGATTGTAGCGATTTTCCGTCTTGCATCAGCCGCCCTGTCCCGCTAGAGTATTTCCCCTGTAAACCACAATGGGGGGTTGAGTTTCATTGCCCGAGCAGGGATACTTTTGTGGTTGTGGGCAGGATTTAGCTAATTGGGGCAAGCGATCGCGGCCGATTTGAAGGTGAAGTGGGGCGTTCCATCTGGGCGAGTAGTGGAAAGAACACGTTCCCGGATGCGTCAGACGGGCGGGAGAGTCACAAGCCAGGCAACGACAACAGAAGAAGGAATACAGAAGGGCCATGTCGGAGAATCCGTCCGCATCAGCAGTTTCTCAGGCGCAGGGCGCGAATAGCTGGGAAAATTTGACCAAGCGTCCCAAACGGGGGGTGCCTGCCGGTCTCTGGCTGCGGTGCCCTGGTTGCGGTGCCACGGTCTTCCGAAAAGACGTGGAGAAGCTTCTCGGCGTCTGTCCCGAGTGCGATTACCACTGGTATGTCTCTGCCCGGGAACGCATTCGCCAGCTTCTCGACGAAGGCACGTTCGAGGAATGGTTTGCCGATCTCGAGCCGTGCGATCCCATCGAATTCGTGGACAAAATGCCCTATCGGGAACGGCTTCGCCGCGAGCAAGAACGCACCGGACTGCGCGACGCGGCAGTCGTCGGCACGGGGATGATTCGGGCACGCCGGGTGGCCATCGGGGTGACGGACTCCGCCTTCATGATGGGAAGCATGGGCTCCGTGGTGGGGGAGAAACTCACCCGGCTAATCGAACGGGCCCAATCCGAACAGCTTCCCCTCATTATCGTGTCGGGTTCTGGCGGGGGAGCCCGTATGCAGGAGGGCGTCTTCTCCCTCATGCAGATGGCGAAGGTCTCAGCGGCCTTGGCCCGATTTGACGCAGCAGGCGGATTGTATATCTCCGTTCTTACAAATCCCACCATGGGTGGGGTGGCCGCCAGCTTCGCGTCACTGGGCGACGTCGTCATTGCCGAACCGAAGGCCCTCATCGGGTTCGCCGGTCCGCGCACGATCATGGCCACCATCCGCATCGAGTTGCCAAAGGGCTTCCAAACCAGTGAGTTCCTCCTGGAGCACGGCTTTATCGATCGGATTGTTCGTCGGCCGGAGCTCAAGTCTGAACTCGCCCGCATTATCGACTATTGCGGCAAATAGTGTCCTCTCCCACCCGACCAACTGAGTGCCGCTGAACGGCCTGGCCGGCTTTCTGAACCGGCTATGTCCGCCCCGCCAAATGATTGCGCTGGCCTAACCACTCAGCGGGATTGCCGTTGTTTCCTGCCGGAAAAGTCGCTATCCTTTACGCAGAATTCGGCGGTGAACGACCGCACCGCTCGCCCTGCAGGACGGCGTGTTTCCTGCTGTCTGCTTCGATTCGGCTTCAGAAAGTACAACCCTTGTGCTTCTTCTGGGGCTTTCCAGGATGTTCCCAATCCATCCTTCGGGGAATCGAAAAAAGGAGTGACCACCACCATGCCCACCGTGACACGGATGACATTGCCCGCGGCTTTCGCCACTCTGTTTCTCTTCGCATCAAACTTCGCCTGGGCACAAAAGTGGGCGGAGGCCATGTTTGACCACACCAGCCACAATTTTGGAATGGTCGCCCGGGGTGCCAAGGTCGAACACGTTTTTCCCCTCAAGAACATCTATGTGGAGGATGTCCACATCGCTTCCGTGCGCACCTCCTGCGGATGCACTCAGCCCCGCATCACCAAAGACACGCTCAAGACGTTTGAAACCGGCGCCATCGTTGCCACGGTGGATACACGGGGTTTTCTGGGCCGAAAAGACGCCACCATCACGGTGACGTTCGACAAGCCCTTTCCGGCCGAGGTGCAATTGCACACTTACGTGTACATCCGCAGCGACGTCGTGTTTGATCCGGGAGTCGTCCTCTTCAATGCCGTGCCGCAGGGCTCCGCTGCCGAGCGCACCGTCAAGCTCCTCTACGCAGGGCGGAGTGACTGGCAGATTGTCAAGGCTGTCCCCAGCGCCGATTTCCTCGATGTGCAAATCAATCAGACGGGACGTGGTGCCGGTGAGGTGAGTTACCAGTTAGTGGTCACGCTCAAACCGAATGCGCCGGCGGGATATCTCCAGGAACAAATCGAACTTTTGACCAACGACACTCTGGAAGAAGCCAGACGGCTCGTGCTGCCGGTGGAGGGTTCGGTCGTGCCCCAGGTCACCGTTCAGCCGGCCCAGCTCGCCCTGGGAACGCTGTCGCCTGGACAAACGGTCGCGAAAAACCTCGTCGTTCAAGCGCGGATTCCCTTCCGAGTGGTGGGACTTCAGGTTCCCGACAAACGATTCAGCTTTGTCCTACCCGACACGGAAAAGAGCGTCCAGGTCATTCCCGTGACCTTTACGGCCGATCAAACGGCGGGCCCCATCCGCGGGGAAATCGTCATCGAGACGAACCTGTCGGGCTACGAACAACTCAAGGTCCCTGTGCTTGGCACAATCAAGGCCAACGGGCAATAGCACCGCGTCCTGACTGCGTTGTTCTCTGGCGGACCGGACGAGTCCCGTGGCCTGTTCCTGACGCTTGCCGACACGACCAAAATAGAATCGTCCCGCGCACTGGGTGACGCATCGCGCGATGCGTCGGGATCGATTTTCCATGATCAGGCCGCAGCAATGGGCAAGCGTCAATCGGCTCAACAGAACGTTCAAATCGATCTGAGAATCGGGACGTCCGGCTGGACTTACGATGATTGGAGCGGCAAGTTCTACCCCGAGGATATAAAAGGTCCGGCCCGACTGGAATTTTACGCCACCCAGTTTAACGCGGTGGAAATCAACGCCACCTTCTATCGCCTCCCCACCGCCTCGATGATCACCGGCTGGAACCGTCGGATGCCCCCCGACTTCCATGTGGCTGTGAAGGGATCCCGACGCATCACGCATCTGAAGCGGCTGCAGGATTGCCAGGCTGAACTGCGGGAATTCATCGGGCGGGTGGCACCTCTCCAGCAACTGAGGGTGATTCTCTGGCAGCTTCCCCCCTCGTTTCGGCCAGATTTGCCTTGTTTGGAAAGTTTTCTCGCTCTTCTCAGAGATGAAGCCGCCGCGATCCCCCATGTCCGGCATGCGCTGGAATTCCGCCATGCCTCGTGGTGGGATGCGGAAGCCGAAAAGCTCCTCCAGCAGCATCAAATCGCCTTTGTCGCTGTGAGCCATCCCCGCTTGCCGGACAGCATCATTTCCACCACGGATTTCCTTTATCTGCGGTTCCACGGACTGGGGCGTCAGCTTTATCGTTATGACTACTCGCCCGAGGAGCTGCAACCGTGGGTCGAACGCGTCGTTGCGGCGATCAGGACTTCCTCCGTCCGGACCGTGTACGCCTTCTTCAACAACGATTACGATGCCCACGCCGTGGAGAACGCCCGCGTTTTTCGGGACCTTCTCGCCCAGGCCTTGAAAGAAAAATGACGTCTGACCAAGCCATCGGTCCGGGCAATTCAAGAATGGCCCCTACAACATCGGAGGGACCCGCCTGTCGGGTCCGCCGTCCAAGCTTGGATTGTCCACTCCGCGTCACCGCACTCCATGGAGTGCGGGGCTTTAGCTCCGCTTTCCACGCGGGACTTCAGTCCCCGGTAAACACCAATGGATGATCCAACGTCAAACGGCGGACGTGGCAAGCACGTCCCTCCGAGAAATCCTTCGGAGGGGCACGCTTGTCGCGCCCGATGAAAGGCCAATGGGTTATCGATCGGAATTCGGCGGACGTGACAAGCAGGTCCCTCCGAGAAATCGTTCGGAGGGGCACGCTTGTCGTGCCCGATGAAAGGCCAATGGGTTATCGATCCGTGTTGATCGGCCCCGACGAACGTGTCCTTTCGAAAGGCCCCTCCCGGCTGGCGTTCACCCCTCTCTAGACCTCGCCGAGGTTCAAGCGACTTTCCCGAGGCGGAGCCAAGGTGAGGACGGGTCAATTGGCCCGTGGGCTTGACGTCCGCATCTGCGGGGAGCAAAGTAAAAGAGTTCTCCGGCAAATGAGTGGCTGACACGGTCCACAGCCGCGGTTCTTTTTCTGTGATTGGTTCCATCCTGGTTTTGGCCAGGCAAAACGTTGCGACCTTGCCCGGGAGTACCGACAGATTGTGCGGGACGGCTCCCACCAGCATCCACCAGAAAGGAGAGACGCTCCATGATGCGGGGAAATGCGATTGTCGGTCAGAGCGGTGGCCCGACGGCCGTCATCAACGCCAGTCTTTGCGGAGTCATCGAAGCCTGCCGACAGTATCCGGAGATCGAACGCTGCTTGGGCATGCGATTCGGCGTCCAGGGCTTTCTGGAAAGCGACGTCATCGACCTCTATCAGGAAGCCCCCGAAACAATCGAAGCCCTCAAACGAACACCCAGCTCCGCCCTGGGAAGCTGTCGCTACAAACTCCGGGATGAGGATTTCCCTCGCCTGCTGGAGCAACTCCAGCGCTTCAACATCCGGTATGTGTTCCTCATCGGCGGGAACGACACGATGGACACCATCCATCGTCTGGAAGAGTTCTGCCGCAAGCAGAACTATCCGATGCTCGGCGTGGGCATTCCCAAGACGGTCGATAATGACCTGTTTGGAACCGACCACACGCCCGGCTACGGCAGCGCCGCACGGTACGTGGCCATCTCGGTGCGGCAGGCGGGCATGCTGGCGCGGGACATGCGCCGCGTCGATCAGTTCGTCATTTTCCAGACGGTTGGTCGTTCCGCGGGCTGGCTGGCAGCGGCCTCTGCCCTCGCCAAATCGGCAGAAGACGATGCCCCCCACATCATCCTGGTCCCGGAACGCCCCTTCGATCGCGATAAATTCCTCGCCGACGTCAAGCGCGTCTACGACAAATTCGGTTGGTGCAGCGTCGTCTGCGGGGAGGGAATCACCTATCCCGATGGCCGCCCGGTCAGCCAGGCCACCGTCACTGACCAGTTCTCCAACGTTGAATTCGGCGCCATGGGGGGCACCAGTGCCGCCATGATGCTCCATCGCATGATCAGCCAGACCTACGGCTGGCGGGGCGAGTTCCAGGTGTGCGAATCTCTCCAAATGTGCGCGGCAGATCGCGTCAGCGAAATCGATCTCGAGGAAGCCTATGCCTGCGGCAGGAAAGCGGTGCGACTGGCCTCCGAAGGTGTCAGCGGCATGATGGTCTCCATCCGCCGGGAATCGAGTCAACCCTATCGCTATCGGCTGGATACCGTCCCGCTGGCCGAGGTCGCCATCAAGGCCAAACCAATGCCCGATGAGTTCATCAACGCCGAAGGCAACTACGTCACGGAAGCGTTCCTCGAATACGCACGTCCCCTGGTGGGCCCCCTGCCCGAATATGTTCGCCTCAAAGGCTACAAAGTCCGGGGGTAAATCGGCGGATCATGCCGACCCATTTCCCCGGTCGGTGCGTCCCTGAAGAAAATCGGTCGTGCTTTGCACCCGAGCCGCCCCTCGATATCCTGAGAAAATAGCGAGGGGCATGTTATCGATATTCCCCAGCGGGAAACTTCTCCCGCGCGGGGTTTATTCTTAGAAAGATAACGTCAGGACAGATTCCCTCTGGCATTGATCATCCGGCACCCGGGAGTGATTGGCAACGCGACAAAGGTGACAGGTATGGAACTTAAGTTGATTACCAAGCAACAGGCCCAGCCACCGTTTTATGTGGGAGTCGATTTGGGGGGCACAAACATCAAGGCGGGCGTCACCGATGACCGGGGACAGGTGCTGTGGGTCGGGCAGGAACCCACCCTCGTTGAACGCGGCCCGGAAGATGGAGCACGCCGCATCGGCGCCCTCATCCGCCGTGCCATCCAGGAGGCAGGCCTGCGACCCGAGGAAGTCGCCGGCGTTGGCCTCGGCTCCCCCGGCACCATGGACATCCCCGGTGGACGCCTCATGGTCCCCGCCAATCTCAAGGGCTGGGAATACTTCCCCATCCGCGACCGCGTCAGCGAACACTGTGGCATGCCCGTCACCTTCGCCAACGATGCCACCGCCGCCGCTTTCGGTGAGAAATGGGTGGGAGCGGGACAACGCTTCCACAGCTTGATCCTCCTCACCCTGGGCACAGGAATCGGATGCGGGATCATTGTCGGCGATCTCCTCCTGGACGGCGAGCACAGCCACGGCGGTGAATACGGACACACCGTTATCGACTGCCGCCCCGACGCGCGGAGTTGCTCCTGCGGCCGTCGCGGACACTTCGAGGCCTACGCCAGCGCCACCGCCGTGACCAAACGCGCCCAGGAGGCCCTCGCCGCAGGGCGCGTCAGCATGCTTTCCCGCCGACTCGCCGAAGGTGCCAAGCTCGAACCCAAACTCATCGCCGAAATGGCCGAGGCCGGAGATGAACTCTCCCGCCAGCTCATCCTCGAAACCGCCGAATACCTCGGCATCGGCATCGTCAACCTCATGCACACCATCGACCCCAACGGCATCCTCATCGGGGGCGCCATGACCTTTGGCGGGAAAGAAAGTCGCATCGGCCGGATCTTCCTGGAACGCGTCAAACAGGAGGTCTTTCTCCGTGCTTACCCGGCTGTCGGAGATACCACCGAAATCGACTTCGCCACGCTCGGCGGCAACGCCGGATTCATCGGTGCGGCGGGCATCGCCCGTCTGGAAAAACTCAAAAAATCCTGAATTCCACCGCAGCACAGCCGCTTTCATGGAAGAGTGAATCGGGAGGTGTCATCCACCGTGGGGGAAAAAACTTCAGAAACATCCGCTACCGCCAGTCCTTCCGCCTCGCCGGACCTCATCCGGCGCGAGATCGCCACCGAAACCAAACTGCTCGTCGTCAAGGTGGGGACCCGCGTCGTCACTCACCCCGATGGGCGACTCAACCAGGAACGCATCGCCCAGCTCGCCGAGGAAATTCACGCCGTTCGCGCCACCGGCCGAAAAGTCGCCCTCGTCAGTTCCGGCGCAGTGGGGGCGGGCGTGGGACGGCTCGGGCTGCCCGGGCGACCCACCAACCTGGCCGACCTCCAGGCCGTCGCCGCCATCGGCCAAAGCCTCCTCATGCAGGCCTACGACGAACATTTCCGAAACCATGGGGATATCGTCGGCCAGATTCTCCTCACCGCCGACGTCATCGAAAATCGCACCAGCTATCTCAATGCCCGCAACACCCTCCTCGCCCTGCTCAATCGCTTCGATGCCGTCCCCATCATCAACGAAAACGACACCGTCGCCGTGGAGGAGTTGCGCATGACCTTCGGCGATAACGATCGACTCGCAGCCCTCGTCACCAACCTCCTCCAGGCCGACCTCCTCGTCCTCCTCTCCGATGTGGAAGGCCTTTTCTCCGGCGACCCCAACGACCCCCAATCTCAGCTCATCCCCCTCGTCCGCAAAATCGACGATTCGGTGTTCGCCCTCGTCCGCGACAAAAAAACCGGCCTCAGCAAGGGAGGCATGGAAAGCAAGCTCCGGGCCGCGCAAATCGTCACCACCGCCGGCGCTAACGCCATCATCGCCTCCGGCAAGCAGCCCGGCGCACTGAAAAAAATCATCGCCGGCGAACCGGTGGGTACGCTCTTTTTCGCCCAGGGCGCCACCGTCAAGGCCCGCAAACGGTGGTTCGGGCTGAGCATCCAGCCCCGCGGCCGCATCATCGTCGACGCCGGAGCCCGCCAGGCCATCGAAAAACGCGGCAAGAGCCTTTTGCCCGCCGGAGTCGTCGATGTTGTTGGCCAGTTCCACAAGGGCGACCTGGTCTCCCTCTGTGATTGTGACGGATGTGAATTCGCCCGAGGGTTGACCAACTACTCGGCCGAGGACATCCGCCGGATCAGGGGCCTGCGGACCCGACAGATTGCCCAGGTCCTTGGCTGGCTTCCCTACGAGGAGATCATCCACCGGGATAACCTGTTGGTGACCCGCTCCGCTTGAAGTGGGGAGCCGGGGCGGCCATACCTACCCAGGGGGCTTGCCGTGGCCACATGCTGGGGAATGTGTCTCAAGCGTAGCATCCCCACCAGCTGGTTATTCGTTACCAGCCTTGGAGCGGGCTTGACAGATTTTTGGGGCTCTTGTACGCTTAGTTGCAGTCGATCTCCAGGGATTTTCGCACGACCGGCGATCGACTGCAAAACAGGGGGTGGAGGGAGGGTGGAAAGCCCGGAAAATATCGGCTTTCCGGGGAGGGTCTTAATCGAACCAAGTTGGGATTGAAACCTGTGGAAAAGGCTTCCTGAAGCGAAAAAAACACCTGTCTTAATCGAACCAAGTTGGGATTGAAACGTGTCAATGGGATGGCAATGAGAGTAGCAAGTTGTGGTCTTAATCGAACCAAGTTGGGATTGAAACAGCGACATTCGCCGCAGGGCTGTTGTCAACCAGCCGTAGTCTTAATCGAACCAAGTTGGGATTGAAACTAGGTAAGGATGTTATCACTAAGGACGTAGTGTTTTCTGTCTTAATCGAACCAAGTTGGGATTGAAACGGCAATGTAGGTTTCCATGCACTTCGGCGTGGAGACGTCTTAATCGAACCAAGTTGGGATTGAAACTCGTTATTCAAGAAAGTATTTCGTGATGTCGTGTTTGTCTTAATCGAACCAAGTTGGGATTGAAACCTCTTGGCTGCGTTTCGAAGAAACGCAGCGATTGCTGTCTTAATCGAACCAAGTTGGGATTGAAACTTGTGCGGTGCCGCTTTGGACTCCCCGATTTTTCTTTCGTCTTAATCGAACCAAGTTGGGATTGAAACGATGATCGCGAGCTTCCTGGCCGTCTGCTTGTCGGTGTCTTAATCGAACCAAGTTGGGATTGAAACACAACTTGAAAATCAACTGCTTTGCGTACTCTGACACGTCTTAATCGAACCAAGTTGGGATTGAAACCACGTTGTGAAGTGGATTCAACCGGCCGACCAGTCAGTCTTAATCGAACCAAGTTGGGATTGAAACGTCAACCCGACTGTCAATTACATCTCCCCATTTTGCGTCTTAATCGAACCAAGTTGGGATTGAAACCTACGAGCATGCTTACCAACACAAACTTGTCGATCTGTTCCGTCTTAATCGAACCAAGTTGGGATTGAAACACGTTCACTTGTTTGAGTTTGATTTTGACGTCATGGAACGCGTCTTAATCGAACCAAGTTGGGATTGAAACGAATTCGCGGGCTAGTTCAATGGCAACTTGAAGTGTGTCTTAATCGAACCAAGTTGGGATTGAAACATGAACAAGAGTGGTGGCACTATTGGACGAACGGCGGTCTTAATCGAACCAAGTTGGGATTGAAACCTGGTGATGGGTGAGGTGAGGCGGAACCCGATGTATCCAGTCTTAATCGAACCAAGTTGGGATTGAAACCACATAGAGTCTCCGAATTAACGAGTTTTGTACAGAGTCTTAATCGAACCAAGTTGGGATTGAAACCCTTCTCAATCAGATCAGGGGAAACCTCCTTACACAGTCTTAATCGAACCAAGTTGGGATTGAAACGGACCGAAAAGTCTTACTGGCATCTTCCCCCACCACAGTCTTAATCGAACCAAGTTGGGATTGAAACGTAAGCGCCCTCCTTCGAGCTCTCGACCCCGCCCGCAGTCTTAATCGAACCAAGTTGGGATTGAAACACCGGTTTGCTCATCCCCAATTCTGGTCCGAGAAGACAGTCTTAATCGAACCAAGTTGGGATTGAAACGAGGCTTTGAATCATCTGCCGGACAGCTTCGTTTCCGTCTTAATCGAACCAAGTTGGGATTGAAACGTCACTGTTTCTAAGCCTACAGCTAGTTCATCGGTAGTCTTAATCGAACCAAGTTGGGATTGAAACAGACTCCGCACGCTGCTCGTGAGCTTCGCGAGAGCCGTCTTAATCGAACCAAGTTGGGATTGAAACTAATGTTCAAACATATTCCACTCCGCGAATCTAATCTAGTCTTAATCGAACCAAGTTGGGATTGAAACCATTTGGCAACTCATCAAGTCGGGAGAAATCAAGGCGTCTTAATCGAACCAAGTTGGGATTGAAACCGGTCTTCACAAAGTCCTCGGTGTACGACACCGTCGGTCTTAATCGAACCAAGTTGGGATTGAAACCTGATGGCTCGCTCTTCAGCGTTGCACGTCTTCTCGGGTCTTAATCGAACCAAGTTGGGATTGAAACTGTACACGTTTCGGACTGGCCTTGTGCGGTTTATGTTGTCTTAATCGAACCAAGTTGGGATTGAAACGAGGACTTCGACCTGGTTGTCCGCCGTGGCGAGGCCTGTCTTAATCGAACCAAGTTGGGATTGAAACGGATATGTTCTCTTCAGGCTGGATCTATTTCCTGGATGGTCTTAATCGAACCAAGTTGGGATTGAAACTTTCAGACTCCTTTGAACTGATTGACCAGCCGAACGAGTGAGTCTTAATCGAACCAAGTTGGGATTGAAACGCATCCTTAACCCGTTTTCGGAACCGCCGCGCCTCGGTCTTAATCGAACCAAGTTGGGATTGAAACCCGATTGTCAGGGTCATCCTTTTGTTCCACAGTCATCTGTCTTAATCGAACCAAGTTGGGATTGAAACGATCACGTACCGCGAGCAGACGCGACGGGTGATCGATCAGTCTTAATCGAACCAAGTTGGGATTGAAACATAATTCCGATCTCCCCTTCGAACGGGAGCGGGAGAAAGTCTTAATCGAACCAAGTTGGGATTGAAACCATACGTGCACGTGTACGCTTGCACAGCGCAAACTGAGTCTTAATCGAACCAAGTTGGGATTGAAACTAATCCTGGGAAAAAAGAAAAACGCCGCGCCAAGCGGTCTTAATCGAACCAAGTTGGGATTGAAACGGGATCATTCGCGGCTGCACGTGCATGGCATGTCGCTGTCTTAATCGAACCAAGTTGGGATTGAAACCAATTCGCTTGCGTGTTCGACAATGAATTCTTTCAGTGTCTTAATCGAACCAAGTTGGGATTGAAACGGGTGTTACGCTTGCGCGGTTGCTTAATGGGTTACTGTCTTAATCGAACCAAGTTGGGATTGAAACTAACAAGAACGTAAAGGCATCAAACACCCAAGGATACGTCTTAATCGAACCAAGTTGGGATTGAAACATGTTATACAAGGAGTTGAGTTTCAGCTCTATTTGATCGTCTTAATCGAACCAAGTTGGGATTGAAACGAATAAAGGGGCGAATGGCGAATAGTGAATAGCGAATGGTAAGCGTCGCGGCCGGGAAAGAATTACGTCGGGCAGAAATTCATGGCCGGCGGGTGCTCGGTCTTTCTGGGCCAACCTGGCGTTTTAACGCGATTCGAACTCGTCTTCCAAGTTCACGGTAGGGGCAATTCATGAAATTCCCCCAGATTGTCGGAGGGACCTGCTTGTCAGGTCCGTCGTTAGACGTTGGATGATCCATTCCCTTTCACCGGGCACGACGAGCGTGCCCCTCCGACCCTCCGGAGGGACCTGCTTGTCAGGTCCGTCGCTCGATGTTGGATCATCCATCCCTTCTCGTCGGGCACGACAAGCGTGCCCCTCCGAAAGAATTTCGGACGGACCCACCTGTTGGGTCGGTGATTTGAGGTTCGATGATCGATCGGTGTTTTACCGCGGACTAAAGTCCCGCGTGGAAAGCGGGGCTAAAGCCCCGCACTCCATGGAGTGCGGCGATTCATCGCCGCTTTTCAGTGAAGGCTTCAGCCTTCATCCACCTTGGCAATTTCAGATGTTTTGCCGGGAGCACGGGAAGCGTGCGCCTGCGAACGATTTCTCGGAGGGACCTGCTTGTCAGGTCCGTCGCTCGATGTTGGATCATCCATTCCTTTTCACCGGGCACGACAAGCGTGCCCCTCCGACCCTCCGGAGGGACCTGCTTGTCAGGTCCGCTTATGCGCCTGGATCATCCATCCCTTCTCATCGGGCACGACAAGCGTGCCATCCCGAAAAGATTTCGGAGGGACCCGCCTGTTGGGTCGGCGATGTGAGGTTCGATGATCGATCGGTGTTTTACCGCGGACTAAAGTTCCGCGATGAAAGCGGGGCTAAAGCCCCGCACTCCATGGAGTGCGGCGATTCATCGCCGCTTTTCGGTGAAGGCTTCAGCCTTCACCGGGCTGGCCGACGTCTGGGCGGTCCACAGCGAAAAAATCTTGCAATGGAGGACTTTTTTGGTAAACTCAAGATGGGCCCGGCAGTAAAGTTCACAAATGGGGTGGGGTGGTAGCAAAGCGGAGCTCTCGTCATGAAAAGAAGGGTCAGGCTCGTCTGGTTCGCTCTGGCGGCAGGTATTGCCCTGATTGCCGGCTTTGCACAGTCAGGCTGTTTCACCAGGACGGCAAGCAAACCCCGGGAAGAATCGACGATCAAGGTTCTGGGACTCCTTTATGGCCAATACATGGGCCAGCACATGGGCAAGGCCCCACCCAGTGAGCAGGCCTTCCGCGAGTTCGTGCAGAAGCAAACGGCGTTTCTCCAGCAATTCCACGTTGAGAATGTGGACGAACTCTTTCGATCGGCACGGGATGGGGAGCCCTACACGGTGATCTACGGGGATCTCTCCCAAGCGGGCCAGCTTCTGGGGGCCCCTGTCATCGCCTGGGAAAAGAAAGGTGTCAACGGACGCCGTTATGTGGTCAACACTCTGGGAAGCGTAAAGGAGGTGACCGACGAGGAATTCGCGAAACTGGGCCGCCCGTCGTAAGGGCCCGGGACCTTTCGGCCATGCGTGGCTTGCGAGTGGGTGACCCGCGGAAGCGGCAAAGGGAAAATTCCCGGGTTTGCGTGATCGGCGAGTGTCTTTTCTGAACCAGAACGGTGGAGAGGAGGTGACGCCATGTCTCGGAGACAGTCCCAACACCCCAAGGGCTTCACCCTCGTCGAGCTGCTGGTCGTGATCGCCATCATTGGGATTTTGATCGCCCTGTTGTTACCGGCAGTTCAAGCAGCGCGGGAAGCCGCGCGGAGAAGTCAGTGCAGTAACAATCTCAAGCAAATTGGGTTGGCGCTGCACAATTTCCATGACGTGCGGAGGACGTTTCCCACAGGGGGCACCCACCCCTGGCCACCCTACGCGGGAGAAGAGGAATACGAATGGCGGCCGGCGAACGGGGCCCCCTTTGGCCCGGACAAACAGGGGATGGGCTGGATGTACCAGATTCTCGATTACATCGAACAGTCGGCCGTCCTGCAGATCACCGATTGGAACAGAGTTCGCGAGACGGTCATCGTGACGTACAAATGTCCGTCGCGTGGCGGCATCCGCAAACAGGGCAATCGGTTCCTCAATGATTACGCGGCCGCGGTTCCCGGCACGGATTTTTGGAACGGGGAAACGTGGAACGTTCCGCAGGGGCGTCGCTATCGCGGCGTGATTGTGCGGACCAACTGGCGACAGTTCGGAACGCATGACTGGCGCCCGGCCGATTCGACGCAGCCCATCTCCATGTCGGACATCCTCGACGGGACGAGTCACACCTTCGTGGTCGGGGAAAAACGCCTTTTCACACGGAACTGGGACTCCGGCGACTGGCACGACGACTGCGGCTGGGCTGATGGGTGGGATCCGGATACTCTGCGGCTAACAGGATTTGGGCAGGATCACACGGGCTTCGGTCCCGACGACACCGCCATTGATGGTGACGACGCCGACGCGGACAAGGATGACGACCCGGGATATCACTTTGGTGGCGCGCATCCCGGCGGCATGAATGGGCTGTTTGTTGATGGGACTGTTCGGTTCATCTCGTGGACCATCGATCGCCAGATATTCGACTGGCTTGCCGATCGCATGGACCGGAACAACACGCCGGGCTGGTGACTCGTCACGACAAGCAACGATCGCTGTCCTGCAAGCGGCCCATGTGGCGGGACCGTATGCCGGGAAAAGGCTTTCTGGCCCAGGCGTCGGGGGCTCTTACGCCGGGTGGCATGCTCAGTCGAAGTCCAGCCACTCCGCCGTCGAAGGCGGCTTAGGCCCTTGTCGGTGGAATGGGTTTGTGTCCTCGGAATGCTGCTGCGGCGGGGGATTGAGGTTCAAATCCGCGAGGGAGGCTTCCCGGACTTGGGGAGCAACCTCTTGCGGCCCGGGGTGATCGCCCGCCATTGCAGCGGTTTGCGACTCCCTCCGACAATCGCGCGGTCCTGAGACGGAACCAACGAGGAACAATTGTTTTCGGCCGACGAGAGCCACCCGCCGCCCACGCACCAGATTGAGAAACTCTTCGCCACCGACCTGAGCGACAAATCGACCGAGAGGGAGGGTCAAGCGCTGGGGCGGAAGAATCCACAACTCGGGACAGCGGCCCAGACCCCGCAACCGCTTTCTGAGGCTGTGGAACACTTCCTTTGATGCCCCTGGCCCCGTGGGAAGGAGAGTCACCTGGACGACACCCCACCGCAGAAGCTCGCTCCACCGTTCAGGCGGCACGCGGTCGAAGCGGACGCCGAAGGCCACCACCGGATGGACGCCGTGCGACCGCAGGGCCAGCGCGTCGAGAAGCCGCTCCACCGCCAGGACATGGGGCGGCCGGGCACCCGCCAGCACTTCCACCCCGAAAAGGCCCAATGTCTCCTGCCAAGGATGACGGAAAAGCCAGCCGGGCGTGAGCTGTCGGAGCGGCCGGGCCCACAACGTGACCAGCTCGCCTGCCGCATTATGAATGGGACCGATCAGGCTGTTCTCAAGGCGTCGATCTTTCAACCAGTACTCCAGCGTCTGCCGGTCGCTGCGTCCTGTCTTGCGATAAGCCTGGAAACATTCCTCCAGCGATCCAATGACGCCGATCGCCAAGTGGCCCACATTCTCCCACTTTACCCCGGCGCTTATCAGAAATGCCTTGGCAGCCAAGGCGAGTTCCTCCTCTTGTGTCAGCAGTTTCTGCCGGGCAAAAGTGAGAAGCCACTCGGCGGCACGGCGCTTGGCGGCATCAAGCTCGCGCTCCGCCACCGCCAGTAATTCAGGAACGGGTACCGTGAGAGGCGTTGTGGGGTCCGGTGGCTCGCCCGGGCTTTGAGCCGCGGGGGAACTGTCTGTCGCGTTGGTGCCGGTTGGCACCGGGGTGGTTGATCCTTCGGCGGAGGTTGTGTCATTCTGTTTTGCAGGGTTGGCTTTCTGCCGGGGACGCCGTGGACTCATAGGGGTCTCCTCATCATCCGTTGTTGATGGCACTCCTCGTCAACCGGCGTGAAAACAACCGGAAAAGAGCCCCTTCCGTAGCTGGCCATGGCACATCAACCGGCCCCATGGGCGACCTCGCCAAATTTTTCCACCTGATAGACCCAAATTTTTGCATCCGGCTGGCGCCACGTCTTACTGGGAAGACCGGCCTTCTGGCAGAGCCGATCGAGAAATTCTTCAGGATCGGGAAGTTCTTCCCAGACCTGGGGGAGAAAGGTGGCTCGTGCTCCCCGCCATTGAAAGATCACGCCATCCACGCCTGGCCGCAGTTTCTGCAGCAGTTCCTCGGGAGAGCTGTATTCGAGCGGTTGCGGCGGAGAAAGCACGCTGATTTCCACCGTGAGGTCCGCCAGTTCCCAATCTTCCAGGGGCAAAAACCGCGGATCCCGCGCGGCATTGCGGGCATTTTCCATCACCGCGAGATACAGCGGCTGATCGGCCGTCAAGGTTCCAATGCAACCCCGCAGGGCACCCCGCCGCCGCAACGTGACGAAGCACGCCCAGGGTTCGCGAAGCCGTGGCGGCACCGCTTTGCTATCCACGACGGGGAGCCGACCGTCCTGCACGAAGCGCCGCAAGGTGGCCCACGCCAGATCCAGCAGGAAACGTTTTTCCTCGGCTGTGAGATTGGGGAGATGGGCCAATCCTCCCGACGGGGCTTCCGCCGTCCCCTCGCTTGCGATTTCTGTCTCCTGTTGAGGGGACGCATCCGGCTCGGTTTCCTCGGTCTTTTCTTCTGCCTCCGGCCCGCGCGGTACAGCGCCTCCACAAAATGCCATCGCCCCGTAGCCGACCACGGCTGATTTGTCCCCGGATGTGTCTCCACTATTGCGATAGTCGAGGAAGACGGGCTCCCAGTGGTAAGCCCGGGCCAAATGGACGGCCACGAGCACCCCTGTGCTGCCACAGGGGCTCAATTCCGGCTCGTAGCGAAGGCCTTCCAGGTAATCAAAATCGAAGCGGACGATGGCATCCAGCGTCCGGCGATCCACGTCGCAGGCGAGACGATACGGCTGATAATGGGAAAGATCAGTGCTCACCACGAGGAGCGTCTGATCGTCGAGGATGGTGGCCAGGGCCTCCGCCGCTTCGCGGGGATCCACTTTTCCGAAGACAATCGGGACAATTTCGAAATCGGACAGAACGGTCTGGAGAAAAGGGAGCTGGACTTCCAGGGAGTGTTCGTAAGTGTGAGGTGTGGCGCCAGAGGCATAAGCCCCCCAACCACCCGGTGGACGGACCCGCGCTGGCGGATCAAAGGCAAACGGCGGATGCTGAGCAAGGATAGCGGCCTTGTTGGAAAGCGGCACCTCTCCCAGCGGCGTTTGAAAGGCGTCCACATCGGGGATGGCAGCGCCCTCGAAATAGGCGTAATGGGAGGGACCGAGAAGCACCACCGTGGCGTATTTGCGACCGGCAATCTGTTTGTACGCGACGCCCGCCACCGGTCCCGAATAAGGATATCCCGCATGGGGCACAACCAATCCCCGAATGGGGACCCGCGGATCGACAATCAGCGGAGCAGCGGAAAGATACTGCTGGATGGCGGCCGTCAGGCGATCAGGGCGGCCAGGGTAAAACGTCCCAGCGACGGCGGCTGGCCGAATCCGATCGGAAAGGCGTGCGTTCACGGCAGAAAACCTGACTCCCATTCGCAAAAACCAGGCGACTGGGCTTTTAACGACATGCTCTGCACTCCCCACACCGTCGCCCGTTCTGCGAATACCTTTCTGGCCCCCACACAGACGGCTCTGTTTCCCCCAGGCGCTCGTTCTCATTTTACCCGTTTCCCGTGCAGGCGCTTATCCCGCAAACTGGGGGAGACAAAGTCAAGCGCAGGTGGAGTGGCGAATCGGCGGCTCCCTTCTCGGTTTCGGTCAGGGCGAGACGCACGAAAAGATCGCGGGGTTTCCTCCACGGGCGAACCGGTCCGGATTGTGCGCGGAGCCAAGCCCGGGGTCTCTGCACGAGACCTAAATTGGAAACGGAGATGCATTCCCCAAGGTTGCACCTTGCCTCTTTGCTGAAAAGCCCGACAATGCGATGATGAAGGGGAAGTGTCACGTTGGAAGCGAGAGCGTCATTCTCGGGGTGTTTTCGCAGCGGGTTGGACATCGTCGATTCGAAAGGAGGCAGCAGCCCGACAAAAGATCCCCAGCGACGCTATTTTTCCCGCCTGTTCCGCTTGACTCTTTGCGAGTTTTTGCTCATTGAATGAAGAACTCTTTGGGAACCAACAATGCACGAGTTTGGTGAACGCGTTTTCCATGTCCTGCCGCGGCAGGTGGACCAGACGGTGGCGGCCGCCCTCCGCGAGTGGCTGCCCGGGGTTTCATGGTCGCGGATCAAAAAGCTGATCGCCGGACGCTATGTCCAGGTGAGCGGGAACCTCTGCCTGGATCCCGCCCGACGACTGAAACTTCAGGATGTTGTCAAAATTCTTCCGCGTCCTGCCCAGGCTCCTCCTACCCCCCATGATGTGACCGTCATCTACCTGGACGAGCACCTCGTGGTGGTGGACAAACCGCCGGGTATGACGACCAACCGCCACCGGGATGAGTTACGGGCATCCGCCCGACGGCGTCAACTTCAGCCTACACTGGACGAAGTCCTCCCCCACATCATCGCGAAGATCGAGGGCAAGAAGAAACGCTACAAGGGCGTGCCGCCGCCGGTCCGGGCAGTCCATCGTCTGGACCGCGAAACAAGCGGGCTGATCGTCTTTGCCCGCACCGGCGAGGCCGAACGCGGGTTGATGGAACAATTCCGAAAACACACGACGGAGCGGAAGTATCTGGCAATTATTCACGGCTATCTGCCGGCGCAGACGATCAAGTCCTACCTCGTGCGCGATCGCGGTGACGGCCGACGGGGCAGTACCAAAAACCCCAACGAGGGTCGGATCGCCATCACGCATGTTCGCCCCGTGGAGCGGATCGGCAATTACACTCTCGTTGAATGCCGCCTGGAAACGGGACGCACCCATCAGATTCGCATCCATCTGGCGGAGGCGGGCCATCCCGTGTGTGGGGAAAAAATTTACAATCGGCCCCTGTTTGGGGAACCCATTCCGGATCACAGCGGCGCACCGCGACTCGCCCTGGCAGCCGTTGAGCTGGGCTTCATCCATCCGATTACCAAGCAGCCCATGAAGTTCGAAATCCCGTTGCCCAAGGACCTCACCGATTTCCTCCATGAGCTTCGCCGGCGCGCCCGGCAGGAAAAGTCTTCGCGGACTGAAAGTAAAGAGCCTCCATCAGCTTAAACTTGAACACATGAGAAGAACCCGTTGATGCCTCCTTGACTTCAATGACCACGGGACGCTGCCATGCCACTTTTGGGTGCGCATCAGTCGATTGCCGGGGGATATCATCGGGCGGTTGACCGAGCCGTGGCCGCCGGTTGCGAGTGTCTGCAAATCTTCACCAAAAGCACCAATCGATGGGAAAGCCCACCGCTGACCGACGAACAGGTGGCTCAATTTCAGACGGCCCTGGTGCGGTCGGGAATTCGGCGGGTTATCGGTCACACGGCCTACCTCATCAATGTGGCAAGTCCCGATCCCACTTTGTGGAAAAAATCCGTGGAGAGCCTGGCCGAGGAGTATTCCCGAGCCGACCGGCTGGGACTGGAAGGTCTCGTCCTCCACCCCGGGGCCGCCATGTCAGAGGATCGTGATGGGGCAGCCGCCCGAGTGGCCGAAGCGCTCAACCGCGTGCTTGAGCGCTTTCCCATGGCCAAGCCCCTGATCCTCCTGGAGACCACGGCTGGCCAGGGCACCAATCTGGGAAGTTCCTTTGAAGAACTCGCCACCATCGTGGAAGCAACCGAACAATCGCACCGAGTGGGCATCTGCTGGGACACCTGCCACATGCTGGCAGCGGATTATCCCATTGATCATCCCGACGGTTGGAACAAGACCGTGCGCTGGTTTGATCGCATCCTCGGCCTGCACCGCCTCCGGGCGATCCATCTCAATGACAGCCGGTCACCCCGGGGCAGCCGCGTCGATCGGCACGAGCACATCGGCCGCGGCCATGTCGGGCTGGAAACCTTTCGCCGCCTGCTCCATGATCCCCGCGTCAATCACCTGCCGATGTTTCTGGAAACGCCTAAGGGAAAAACGGACGACGGCCGACACTGGGACGTGGTCAACCTCACCGTCCTTCGCGAGCTCCTGGTGCGTACACCGGCAGTTTCCCCTCAGGAACCGCTTTAATAATAGCGGTTCGCAAGAGGGCACAGGCCGTCAGAAGGAAGCCAGAACACTCGCTTACGGCACCGTGACGCCGGGCGGGAGAGCCGCCTTCCAACCCGCGTGGAGCAGATCCGCCATCTCTTTGCGGACCTGTTCGTAAGCCGGATCATCCACCACGTTCCGGGTCTCCCAGGGGTCTTTTTCCAAATCGTAAAGAGCAACCGGGATGGCGCCCTTTTTGAACTCCATGTAACTGTATTTCTTGGTCCGCACGCACTCGCCGAAGGCGTCCCCGTCATCCTCCACAATGAAGGCGGCCTTTTTCCAGGGACGTTGCGGATTCACCAGCAGCGGCGCGAAGCTGATGCCTTCCAGGTTTTTCGGTAGGTCCAGCTTGAGCAACTCGCCAAGCGTCGGCACGAGATCCACAAACTCGACAATTTCATCGCATGTTTTGCCGTTGGCCGGGGCACCGGGAACGCGGACAATCAGCGGTGCCCGATGCGTCGCTTCCAGCATCGAGTATTTAGACCAGAATCCATGGTCGCCCAAATGGAATCCGTGATCGCCCAGGAAAATGACGATCGTGTTTTTGTCCAGGCCGGTTTCTTCCAGGGCGTCAAGAATCATCCCGATATTGTCGTCGACAAACGTCAGACAGGCGTAATAGGCCGCGATGGCCTCCTTAGCCTGCTGCCGTGTGGGTTGGTTGAGCGTAAAGATATCCGGATTGCCGCCTAACGCCCGCTTGGGATAGGGAAAATTGACCAGACTTTCCGGCGGGGCGGGTGGATCGGGGATTTTAGCGGGGTCGTACATGTCGATGTACTTTTTCGGGCAGATGAGCGGAGTGTGCGGTCGGGACTGCGCCACCGCAAGGAAGAACTGCTGCTTCGATTTTGCAAACTCCTTCAACAGGGCCGCCGCAGTCGCAGCCATTCGGTAATCGCCTTCCTGTTCCCGCGTTCGCCCGGAATCTCCGTACCGATCCGATTGCTTCCTGCGCCACTCGCGATATTCACGGCTCTTTTCGTCCTTGGGCGGCGGCTGAAAATCGGCGGGACGCGGGACGGGAGGAAACTTGATGATCGGTCCCGGACCCTTCCAGCCTGGCGGCGGCGTGTACATCTCGATGCGATCGAACACCGAGAGCTGCTTCTCCGCGTAGTCTGTGCGGTGGAATAACTTGCCAATCACTGCCAGATAAAAGCCTTTAGCTTTCAAATACTCCGGCAGGGTGAGAACTCCTTCCGGTAAATGCGCGTCCATTTCCTGTTCATTGCGCGTCACCCGGGTCGTCAGCGGACGAAGGCCGGTGAGAAAAGACGTGCGGGAGGGATTGCAGCACACTGCCTGGACATACGCCCGATCAAAACGAACCGCGGTCTGGGTGAATCGGTCCAGGTTCGGCGTTTTGCAGATTGGATTCCCGTAACATCCCAGGGCCGCGGCGTTGCAGTCCTCGATGTCGATCAGCAGCACATTCATGTGTGAAGTGTCGGGCAGAGCCTGCACTTCACCCGTCAAACAAGTTGCCAGAAGCAATCCCCACAGGACAGACATACGGCACCTCCCCAACTGCGCAATGAAGAACCATCACCCTCTGGACAAGCCAATGTGGGAGAAAAACGCTCCCACGCCTGAAGCCGACGCCATTATACCTGTGCCCAAGTTGGACGAAAGAGCCCTGCCAGTGTAACTCCTCCAGGCTCGTTTTTTTCCGGATAACGGCGACCACATGAAAAGGGGTAGAGTCCGTCTTCGGAGAACCCCGCTTGACGGGTCCGCTTCTTCCGGGGGGACCTGCTCATCAGGTCCGTTTTTCACGTTCGATAATCCATACCGCTTCACCGGGCACGACGAGCGTGCCCCTCCGATGCTTTTTTCGGAGGGACCTGCTTGTCAGGTCCGCTTCTTCCGGAGGGACCCGCTTGTCGGGTCCGCTTTTCCAGGATGGATGATCCGTTTGATTCCAACGGACACAAAAACGGTTCACTGGTAGGGGCAATTCATGAATGGCCCCTACCAGAAGCCAGTCGATTTGGCCAGGATCCATTTGTTGTAGGGGCGATTCATGAATCGTTCCTACCGTGTAACTACCAGCCGAACCGAGCAGGTGAAGCCCGACCGGTGAAACGAATTATCCACACCTTGGAATGTGGACCTGACAAGCAGGTGCTTGGCGTTGGATTTTGCTCCCACGCGAGCCCGTGTGGACATCCGCATCCCCGTGGGCGCGGGAAAAGTGGGGATGTGTCAAGTTGCTTCGGCCATTTACAATGGAAGGTTCGGAAAGAGATCTGGTGAGATTTGGAGGTTGACGTGATGGTCATCAAGCCGCAACGGGCGCTGATCAGTGTCAGCGACAAAACGGGTCTGGCCGAGTTCGCCCGACAGCTCCACAAACTGGGAATTGAGATCTTCAGCACGGGCGGCACCCGCCTGTTTCTCGAGCAGGCCGGTGTTCCGGTGAAAGATGTGGCGGCCTACACGGGATTTCCCGAGATGATGGAAGGCCGGGTCAAGACCCTCCATCCGCGGATCTTTGGGGGAATTCTTGCCCGCCGGGACCGCCCGGAAGATCTCCACTCCATGGCGGAGCACGGGATTCTGGCCTTCGATCTTGTGGTGGTGAACCTCTATCCGTTCCGTAAAACGATCGAGCGACCCGGCTGCACAGAAGCGGACGCCATCGAGAACATTGACATCGGGGGGCCTTCGTTGGTGCGGGCGGCGGCCAAGAATCACGCCTTTGTCGCCGTTGTAACGCAGCCCGCCCAGTACGCTCAGGTTCTCAGTGAACTGCAAACCCACGACGGAATCACGCTGGATCTGCGTCGCCGCCTTGCTGCCGAGGCCTTCGCACATACTGCCGAGTACGACCAGGCCATCGCGACATGGTTCGCCAAACAGGTGGAACCTGGTGTCTTTCCACCACGCCTGTTCTTCCGTTACGATCGGATCTCCACACTTCGCTATGGGGAGAATCCTCATCAGCAGGCAGCCGTGTACGCACTCCCTGAAGCGAAAGGGCCATCCGTCGTCACCGCCCGCCAGCTCCAGGGAAAGGAACTTTCCTATAACAATTTGCTCGATCTGGAGTCCGCTCTGGAAATTGTGCGCCATTTCGAGGCCCCAGCCACAAGCGTCATCAAGCACAACAACCCGTGCGGGGCGGCCGTCGCGGATTCACTGGCTGAAGCCACCCGTAAAGCGCTGGCCGGGGATCCTGTGAGCGCCTTCGGTTCCGTGCTGGGGATGAATCGGGTGGTGGATCGCGCAACGGCGGAAGTCCTCTGTGAGCCGGGACTCTTCATCGAGGCCATCATCGCGCCGGCTTTCGATCGCGAAGCCCTGGAAATGTTGACCACCGTGCCCAAGTGGAAAAAGAACGTGCGGCTCATGGAAGTGGGGGAACTGACCCGGCCGGTTCCCTGCTGGAACTACCGTCCACTCCAGGAGGGACTGCTTGTGCAGGACGCGGATAACCTTCCCGACGACGAGACACAGTGGAAGGTCGTCACCCAGATGCAGCCGGACGATACTCTCCTCCCCGATCTCCGTTTTGCCTGGGCGATGGTCCGCTTCGTCAAATCCAACGCCATTGTCCTTGCCAAGGACCGGATGCTGGTGGGAGTGGGTGCCGGCCAGATGAGTCGCGTGGACTCAGTTGAGATCGCGATCCGCAAGGCCGGAGACCGGGCCGCCGGCAGTGTCCTGGCGTCGGACGCCTTTTTCCCCTTTCCTGATTCTATTGAGCACGCAGCCAAGGCGGGGATTCGCGCCATCATTCAACCGGGCGGTTCTGTGCGAGATGAGGAAGTGATCGCCGCCTGCAACCAGCACGGAATCCCCATGATCTTCACGGGAAGGCGCCACTTCCGACATTGACGCTGCGGCATCGCAGAGGGAAGGCTCAGCTCCTACACGCACCCTAGGGCAGGTACTTTTGGAGCACCTCGGGCAAGTCATCCACCGTGATCAAGCGGCTGAAGTCGAGCAGACCACTGAGCGCTCGAGAATACACCTGATAGCCGATTTCCTCGAGAATGGCGATCGGGTTGAGGCCGGCGATCACGATAACCCCGACACGCCCCGAGATGACGGGAATCCCCAGCAAAGGCTGCGACGGGAGTCCCACTGCCATGATGCCTCCCAAACCGATGCGTGCCATTTCCTCTTCCAGATGAATGACCACGTCCCGGGCATCCTCGGGAATCTCCCGGAAGCTGGCTCCGATCAGGCCGTTTCCATCTGTGATCGCCCCACGGTAATTCGTCATTCGGCTACGGATGAATATTTCCAGGGGATCGATACTGGTTCCGTCATAATGGATGATCTCTGCGAATCGCACGGGCTTGCCATCGCGAAGTTCCAACAGGCCGCCGAATCGCGACGCCGTGGGAATCCCGTGTTTAAGCAGCACACTGTTGAATGTGATTGAGCAGATGGTGCAGAAACCTATTTTCCCGGCAGGAATCTGAACCCCACCGATCGTTTCGCCGGGCTCCAGAATGGCCAGCCGTCGCCCCATACCGTAGCCCTTGTAGAAAACCTGACACACGGCATCCAGACATTGGGCGAGATCCCGCGGATTGACCACCGAGGTGTTGACCACCACCGTGCCGGTGCGGCGTTCCAGGTCGAAAGTCATCTTGTAGGTCATTTCGTCGATTCGGGCGGAAAGATATCCCACCCGCTGCACTGTCTGAGCAATGCGGAGTTCGGCGAGGCCTTTCTCGGAGATGGTATGGCCGCGATGGCCATAGGAGATAGTCAATCCTTCCCGATCGAGTTCATTGAGGTACAGGCGAACAGTCCGCTCACTGAGCAGGTAACCTGCGGAGGCCAGTGCCTCGGCGATCTCGCCTGACGTGAGAGGCTGCTGCGACTTGCGGAGAACGCGGAGGATTTCCATCCTGTGACGTGACTTGCGTTCTTCCCTTCGGGATACGGGCATTTCTTCCCGCACTCGCGGTAGGGGGGATTTCCTGCTCATGGCCGAACCTCCGAGCCCACAGTTCGAGACAGCTCACCACACCCGGCCGGACACATGCCGCGAAGTTCCGGCAGAGAATTGGCAATCTTGTGATTAACTTTTCCGGACAGCCGTTTCATCTGGCATTCAAACAGTTTACATCTAGCGAATCTTGCCGAAAACTATCCAGTAATCGGTAATTTTGCCGTTTTTTTAGGAAATGGCCACAACGCTGATATGATAACTGCTCTTCGCTACTGCGGGAAAACCCGTGGGTTTGTGAACAGCCCTGTATTGACGTAATCTGGATATTTGGTAACATGATGCCGATTATTCCTGAATGTTGCTGCCGATTTGTCGGCCTGTTTGTGGTTTTCAAACTTCCGGGAGACGTACGATGAGTTTCATTCAGTACCGCAAGCAAAACGATGTTCTGGGAACGGTGAACCGGGGAAACCCGGCCGATTCGGGATTGTGCACCCTTTGCGAATCGGACTGCAAGGGGAAGTGTGAAACCTGGCTCAGCTCGCTGGTAGGCCGAAAGCTGCTCTATCCGCGGAACTTCGGCCATGTCACCGCCGGTTCCGCCAATGTTGTGGCGCTGGGCGTGGGTTATCACGCCCTTCGCATTCAGGGTTACGCCTACGACGCTACGGGATTGCCGCCGGGGATGACGGACTCGCCCGATGACTGCGTCTTTCCACGCGTCGATGTGACCACCGAATTTGGTCGTGAGGTCAAGACCAAGTGTCGCGTGCCGATCATGACCGGCGCACTGGGCTCTACCTTCGTGGCGGCCAAGTACTGGGATTCCTTCGCCATTGGCGCCGCGCTGTGCGGATTTCCCATCGTGGTTGGTGAAAACGTTGTGGGAGTGGACCGCGGTTCGAAGTTCAAAGATGGCCGGGTGGTGGAATCTCCCGAGATGGATCGCCGCGTCAATTCCTTCCTCCGCTACTACGACGGTTACGGCGCCATCATCGTGCAGATGAACGTGGAGGATACCCGCAACGGCGTGGCGCAGTATCTCATCGAAAAATTTGGCGATAAAGTCATTCTGGAGCTGAAGTGGGGACAGGGCGCCAAGGATATCGGAGGTGAGATCCAGGTGACCGATATCGAATATGCGCGGTTCCTCAAGGACCGTGGATATATTGTGGATCCCGATCCTTATGATCCGATCGCCGAAGCCGCCTATCGTTCCGGTGCACTCCGCTCGTTTGCCCGACACAGCCGCTTGGGGGCCACCAATCTTCACTCGCCGGAGGATGTGTACGAGGACTTCATGAACTCGATCGACTTCTTCCGCAAACTGGGCTACAAGCGGATTTCGCTGAAAACGGGGGCCTACGGGTTGGAGGCTCTGGCCCTGGCACTTCGCTGCGCTGCGGACGCCAAACTCGATCTTTTGACGATCGACGGCGCCGGCGGCGGCACGGGAATGAGCCCCTGGAATATGATGGAATACTGGGGCATTCCTTCACTCCATCTCCATGCCAAAACGTACGAATACTGCCAGGTTCTCAAGCAGCGCGGGATCCAGCCCCCGGATATTTCACTGGGCGGTGGATTTGGTCGCGAAGACCACATCTTTAAAGCGCTGGCCCTCTGCGCTCCGTATACGAAGCTCGTGTGCATGGGCCGCGCCATGATGATCCCAGGTTTCCTGGGCAGCAACATCGAAGGGGTTCTGCGGCCGGAACGTCGGGCAGCCGTCAACGGCAATTGGGACAGCCTTCCCCCCAGTGTGACGGCCATCGGGCAAAAGCCAGAAGAAATTTTCGCCGCGTGGGAGACGGTCAAGGCCAAGGTGGGTGCCGAAGAAATGAAGAACATTCCCTTCGGCGCCGTAGCAGTGTGCTGCCTGGTGGACAAGCTTGTGGCTGGTCTCCAGCAACTGATGGCGGGCGCCCGCCGGTTCAGCCTCAGCGCGATCTGTCGGGAAGATCTGATGGCCGCCAACCGCGAGACGGCCGAGGTGACCGGCATCCCCTTCATGCTCGATGCCCAAAATGATAAGGCCCTCGAGGTTCTCAAGAAGTAGCGCCGGATCCTGATTTACACGAGAGATCTCAGGTGCGACCGTCGGCGTGTGCCGACGGTCGTTTGTTTTGAACGGGGGACAGGGCGCCGACACGAAAGGGCGTTCACTCCGAACGCGACGCCTGTCGTTCGCTTTCCTCAGCACATTTGACGCAGGTTGTGGCGTAGGGGATGGCTTTCAGGCGAATTTTGGGAATTCGCTGGCCGCACATCTCGCACTTCCCGTAAGTGCCCTCCTCGATGGCCTTGAGCGCGGCGTCGACGCGCTCCAGAACCTCTTTCTCATTCTCCACAAGTGACAATGTGAATTCCTGCTCGTAATTGTCGCTGCCCAACTCTGCGGGATGGATGGACGATCCTGCCCGCCCGGCCAACCCTTCCTCGTTTTGATTGAGGGCCGCCTGGGTCAGGTAGCGAACGTTACCTGACAGACGCTCCCGCAGGGCCAGCAACTCCTTTCGGAATTGTTCCAGCTCTTCTTTCTTCAACGACTCATTCTTCATTGTCCACACCTCACGGGTGCCAAGCAAAATTGTGGCGACAATCAGGGCCAAAATTCGATTGTAGGTGGGCCGCGGAAGGCTGTCAAACAGCTTCCATCTCGAGAAATCCCCAGTTTTCCTTTGGCGATGGCCCGGAGGGACGTGCTTGTCACGTCCGCTTTTCAACCTTGGATGATCCACCCCATTTCACTCGCCTCCCGGTAGGGACGATTCATGGATCGCCGTTGTAGCACGTCCACACTTGGCAATTCGGTCCTATTTCGGTAGGGGCAATTCATGAATTGCCCCCCACGCTGGTGACGCCACGTGGCCAAATGACACCGGGCACGACAAGCGTGCCCCTCCGATTCCGTTTTCACGGAGGGACGTGCTCGTCAGGTCCGCTTTTCGGATTATGCGCCTGGTGGGGCAGATTGGAGGGCCCGGTTCCACCCGCCGCACGCTACTGGTAGGGACAATTCATGAATTGCCCCTACAAAACTTTGTGCACGTGGCATGTCAAAGATTTTTTGCAAAGTGGGGTGGCTCAGGCTTCCTTCTCTTCCTGCAACCTTTTCGGCATTCCAGGTTCCCAAAAGTTTTTGTACGAAATTTCGTTCGTCCGGTCACTAATAATGTGGTGGGGTGATCCGGCGGATTGGGCGTGTTCCATTGAACCCCCTCATTCCGCTCGCCCCCCCACCCGGGAATATGCGCACGACGTTTGTCGGCCGAGACTTTGTCGCGAAACCTCTGACACCTGGCGGAGACAAGCCCATGCGGTTGACCCTACGGACGCTTCTGGCCTATCTGGACAACGTTCTCGAGCCTGAAGATGCCGCCGAATTGGGGAAAAAAATCGAGGAAAGCGAAGTGGCGAAGGCTCTCATCCGGCGGATCCGGGAACTTCTCCGCAAGGACAAGCTTGGCGCTCCGGAAGTCCTCGATCATCGCGAGAGTCTCGATCCCAACACGGTGGCCGAGTATCTCGACAACACTTTGCCCGCGGAAAAGGTCGCCGATTTTGAAAAGGTGTGCCTGGAATCGGACGTCGAACTTGCGGAAGTAGCCGCGTGCCACCAGATCCTCGCCCTTGTGCTAGGGGAACCGGCCGAGGTGGACCCGGCCCTCCGCGAAAAGATTTACAAGCTTCCCCAGGTGGCGGCTCAGCACGAGTCTGCCGTGGAGCGGATTGCGCGGGATCTTACCTCTGCCGTGGAAGAAGCTCCTTCCGTTGAAACCCAACCATCTCCTCCCCCCCGCACCCGACCACTCTCAGAAGAGCAATTTGTGTCCAATGTTCCCGACCACACCTACCGGCGGTGGTTGTTGGGACTTTCCGTGCTGCTCATTCTGGGCTTTGCCGTGGTTGGCGGACTGCTTGCCTATCGAATGTGGTGGCCCGCGCCGGGTGGACCGGAGACCGTCCTGGCCACCAAAGGCACGGAAGCACCGCCGACTGCAAGCGATAAGGAACCGGAAGCAAAATCCGCGGAATCCGGAGTTGCCGGTACAAAAGACTTGGCACCTGCGACAGGGCAGGGGGAGTCTGTTTCCACTCCCCCTGCCACTGAAGGCCCAGGGAAAGAGAGCCAGGAAATGCCTCCCTCTCCGCCGGTCTCGGGTGCTTCTCCGTCCGGTTTGCCTGCTGAAACAGGCCAGACGTCCCAGGAGCGCTCCCCAGAGGTTCCAGTCGCCGAACTACCCAGCGCTGCTCCTCAGCAACCGATGACGCCACCGTCAGCGACGGCCGCGCAACCCAGTCCGGCACCGACAGACGTGGCAGCGGCACCGCAACTTCCGCAGTCACCCAAACCGCCGGTGGGTGATCTCCTTCCCACACCACCACCTGTAGTGCCAGGACCGTCAGCCAGTTTGCCGGGAGGCACCATTCCGGACGCTGTGCCCCCGGTGAACGTGGCACCTCTTCCGCCCGAACCGGTCGGGACCCTCCTGCCAGATCCTCGATTGCCACAGCTCCTGTTCCTCACTGTGCCGAATCGCCCCGCTCAACGGGTATCTCCGGACCAGCAGGTGAAAACGGGCGACAGCTTTTTTGTGCCGCCCTCCTTCCGACCCAAACTCCGGTTGGGGGAAAATGTGGAGGTCGAGTGCATCGGTCCTGTGTTCTGGGAATTGGCACCCGTCGATGCTCAAGGGCGCGTGGGGCTCCGCGTCGCCTACGGATATCTCGCGATCACAGCCACGGCCCCCAACGGTGCCAGTGTGCGGCTCACCTGCGGGCCTATCGAAGGTATCCTGGAACTGAACGATCAGCACACGACAGTGGCGCTGAGCGTGGAGCGGACCCCGGATTGCCCCGGTGATCCGGAGACGCAACCTGTTCCCTGGGTCACCGATCTTTATGTGCTCGGCGGAGCCGCGCGATGGTTGGATAGTGGGCGCACCCGTCCGCTTGTTCTCCGCGCACCCGTTCATGTCCGATTAAGTGAAACAGAGCTTCAAACGGCACCGCTGGAGAATCAGCCGGAGTGGATGCGGCCAGCCGGTGGGACGGCCGCCATCATCGAAGAACGGGCCATGGCCGTTCTGGAACGGGCCCTCCGAGATACCGAAAAGGACCCCCTCCAGGTCCTCCGGGAGAATGCCGCCGTTCGCCAGCGCGAGGTGGCGTGGCTCGCCAGGCGGATCCTTGGTTACCTGGGAGCCGCGGACGATCTTTGGAAGACACTCGAGGATTTGGATCAGCGGGCCTACTGGAATGACGCGTGGTTAACGCTGCGCCAACTCGTGCGTATTTCGCCAGCCCTGGCGGCCAGTGTACGTCGCGCTGCGGAGAACGTCCTGGTTTCGGACGGGGCTGCCGCTTACGCAATGCTCTGGCGCTATCCCTCCACCCAGCTCACGCTGGCCCAGGCTGAGGAACTTGTCCAGTACCTGGATCATGAGAAGCTGGCTATTCGCATCCTGGCGTCGTTGACGCTCCGCCAGGTGACACAAATGACGCTCACCTACGAGCCGCAAAGCTCGCCTGCTGAGCGAAGGCGGGCCATCGAGCTCTGGCGCGAACGGCTCAAGTCGGGCTCGGTACGCGGTGTCGTTTACAAGCCAGCTGCGGAACGGCCCTGATGTTGTATCGGGCGAGACAAGCGTGCCCCTGATTCCTTTTCTCCGGAGGGACCCGCTCGTCGGGTCCGCTCATCAGGATCGGATGATCGATCGCCTTTCTGCGGGCACGACAAGCGTGCCCCTCCGACCCGTAGGGGCAATTCATGAATTGCCCCTACCCGTCTTCGCCCCCAACATTTCGCATGTTTAGAAAAGTGAAAATCGGGCAGCGTGCCGATTTGTTGAGCCATGAGGCAACAGTAGGCTAAAATGCCGATATGAGTCGGGACGACCCAGCCTATCAATATCCGGTGGCCTGTCAGCGGTGCGGTGTGGAGTTGCACCTCGGTCGGGGATCCTGTTACCTCATCAACATTGAGGCCATGGCCGACCCCTCTCCACCCCAGTTCGATTTCGATGACTTATCGGCCGATCTCAACAAGGCTTTCCGCGATGTTCTGGAGGAGCTTTCACAACTGTCTGCGCAGGAAGCGATGGATCAGGTCTATCGTCGTGTGAGCTTTTATCTCTGCGCCCGATGCTATGCCCGATGGATCGAAAATCCCACGGGATGAGGCCGTCGATGTGACTTGTTTTGCCCATTTTCGGGGCGGAAGTCTTCCAACGCGTTTTTCCCAAGTTTTTCCCGGAGGAACCGGCTTGTCACGTCAATCTGTTGGGGGGACCTTTTCCGGAGGGACCTGCTTGTCAGGTCCGCGGTTTAACGATTGCTCGTCCATCCTTCCTCACCGGGCACGACAAGCGTGCATCTCCGATTCGTTTTTATTCGGAGGGACCCGCTTGTCGGGTCCGCTCGTCAGGATCGGATGATCGATCGCCTTTCTGCGGGCACGACGGGCGTGCCCCTCCGATTCCTTTTTTGCCGGAGGGACCTGCTTGTCAGGTCCACTGTTTAACGTTTGGTGATCCATCCCTTTAGTCGGGCACGACGGGCCTCCCCCTCCATTTCGCCCTTTGCGTTGCACGGGCTCGGCGACATCTATACGATTGAAAGGGGATAGATCCGGTTGGGGTAGCATCCTTTTGCTCGTGCCGGCAGGTGCTTCATTCATGAGATCACTGTCTGAGAATAGGGCCGTTCTAGCGGCGGGACTCCTTCTGGCGGGAGTTATTTTATTCGCACCAGGACATCCGTGTGTCTCCTCGGGCCCAGCCCTGGCCGACGAACCGGCCAAACCATCCCGGTGGTCGGCACTTCGAGACAGAGTTCTTTCACTTCTCGGGGAAGACGAGGGGCCGCCCCGTGGGCCGGATGCCGCAGCACGCGACGAGTCACTCCCGGAAGTCTATCGAGAGGGCGAGTACGGAGGGGGAGTTCTTCGCATCGTCAACCAGGTGCCCGTCTTGATCCTGCACGGTGACCCCGAGGCGATTGCGGAACAGGAAGCGGCCCTCACGCACGATGCGACGGCGAATCTGGTAGCGGCACCGCAGGATTTCCTGGCGACGCTGGCCTACCCGGGCGGTTGGGAAGGACTGGTGGATCGCGGTCGCGGCCTGTGGCGGTTCATCCCCGAGGATTACCGCCGCGAATTGACGATTCTTGCAAAAAAGGCTGGCGTTTCCCTGGATGAATTGCTGGCCGTCAATGCCCTTCCCGATATGTATCGCGATCTGGCGTGTTCGTCACTTGTCGTTTTGCCCGAGCGGAGCACCACCGGCACGATGCTTTTCGGCCGAAATCTCGATTTCTTCTCGCCCCGCCAGCTTTATCGTTACACGATCGTCAAGGTGTACGATCAGTCGGGAAAGCGCTATCGCTTTGCCTCGGTGGGATTTCCCGGCTTCATTGGTTGCCTCTCAGGCATGAACGAAGCGGGTCTGTGCCTGGCGGTGCACGAGGTCCACCTTACGGGCGACGGCGCCCCCATGTTTTCTCCCCACGGCATGCCGTATGCAATGCTGCTGCGGCGGATTATGGAACAATGCGCGACGGTGGATGAGGCCGTGGCGGTTTTGCGTTCCTCTCCGCGCACCACGCTGCTCAACATCGTCCTCTGCGATCGGCGGAAGGCGGCTGTGGCGGAAATCACGCCGAAGAGTGTGGAAGTTCGTTATGCGGAGGATGGACTGCTGGCCTGCACGAATCACTTTCGCACGGCACGGTTACGCACGCCGGTACTTTCGTGGCGATACGAACGGTTGATGGAGGCGGCCGAGCTGTCGCGGATCGACCTGCCCACCCTTGAGCGGAAGCTGGACGAAGTCAATCTTCGTTTTCTGACGATTCAATCGATGGTTTTTGATCCCGAGAATCTGACACTCCATCTGGCGCGGGGACAACCTCCGGCGACAAAAAGACCCTATCATCGTGTGGAACTGTCGCAGTGGCTCCGAAAAAATTCACCGGCAAGTGGAGGGGAGAAATGATGGCCGATGGATCCCGTCGAGCGTGAGGAACACTTAGAGAACGTTCTCCAGGCCATCGACCGCAAGGAATATCTTCGCGCTCTCAGTGAGGCCGATCAGTGGTTGACCGAAGATCCTGCGGATGCGACGGGATATTCGATGCGGGCCCTGGTGCTGATTCGGCTGGGGCGATTCCGGGATGCGCTGGAGGATGCCCGCCGGGCGAGGCAGCTCGAGCCGCATGATCCGCAGGTGGTGATGGTCTTCGCGATGGCTGCCGAGGCCGAGAGTCGGCTTTCCTGGGCGCAGGAGGCGTGGGAAGAAGCGGTGCAACTGAGCCACAGCGCGCCAGCCGTGCTGCGAGAATTTGCTCGTTTCATGGTGGATCACCGGGGTCCCAAGCCCGCGCTGGAAGCAGCGCGTCGGGCGGTGGAAGCAGACCGAAGCAACTCGCAGGCGTGGAGTCTTCTGGCAGCCGCCCAGCTCCGTATGCACCAGTTTCAGGAGGCGGAAGAGTCACTCAAGCGGGCACTGGCTCTGGATCCCAACAACGTGCAGGCGCAGGCGCTCATGGCGCAGTATCTGCTACTTCGTGGCAAACAGAACGAGGCCCTGGCGATCAGCAAGTTGCTTCAGGACCATGAGCAGGCTCGCCCCATCGTGGAGTGGATCCAGGACGAGACCAAAAAACGAAACCTGGAACGGATCCTTGTGGAGCGGGCACTGGACCTGGAAGCACGTCGACCGGATCCCGGGTCATGGCGATGGTTTTCCCTGATGTGGTGGGTCCTGGCCTACACTGGCGCCCTGGCCGTCGCCCTCGTGCTGGATGTGGCGGGAATCGGCAACTGGATTTTTCTACTGGTGCTCGCCTTCCTGGGAATTCACCTGGTGCTTTGGGCACTGCTCTTTCGCGGCTGAGCGTCCCTTGCTCGCTGTTGCGTGCGGCCCATTTCCCGTCGAATTATCACTGGGAAAAGCAGTGCAAAAAGTTCAGCCTTCCAGCACGTCTTTTTCGCGGTTCTTGGCCAGTTCGTTGGCTTTTTCTTCGTATTCTTTCGTCAGCTCCTGGATCCGCTCCTTGAGACGTTCACAGTCGTCTTCGGAAAGCAGTTTGTCTTTTTCAGCCTGGTCGGCCAGTTTGTTGCCTTCACGACGAATGTTGCGAATCGCGATTTTAGCCTCCTCGCAGAGCTCACGGATGCGGGCCACCATCTTCTTGCGAACTTCCATCGACAGCGGCGGGACATTGACGCGAATGACTCGTCCATCGTTTTGGGGATTGAATCCCAGGTCGGCCGCGCGAATGGCCTTCTCGATGTCTTTGAGTGTGCCGGGATCGTACGGTCGGATGACGAGCTGTTGCGGTTCGGGGGCTCCCACGGCCGCCAACTGTTTCAGTGGCACGGATGTCCCGTAGGCTTCAACCTTGATTGATTCGACGAGTCCGGGATTGGCGCGACCTGTGCGGATGCCCGCCAGGTTCTCCTTGAGGACGGAGATCGCTTTCTCCATTTTCTCTTCGACGGTCAGGAGGATTTCGTCTTCCGTCATGCAGCACACCCTTTCCTTGAGGCTCGTCCAGCAGGCAGATCACGTCGCCCCCGGACCCCAGGACGCGACTTTTTCGATGATTGTAGCGGGCTGTCGCGAAGTTCACCAGTTCACCCCACTCACCCGTCATCCGGGAGTGACAGAGAGCTCCGATTCGCGAACCGGTGTTTCCGTTTCGGTGATGAGGGTCCCGACCCGTTCGCCACGCACAGCCCGCTCGATATTGCCCGGCCGCCGGAAATTGAAGACGACGATGGGCAGACGATGCTCGGCACACTTGGTGATGGCCTCGGGATCCATCACGCGGAGGTTCTGCCGCAGCACGTCACGGTAGCTGATCTGACTGTAGAGAATGGCGTGCGGGTTCTTGGCAGGATCGTCGCTGAAGACTCCATCCACTTTGGTGGCCTTCATGAGAATATCGGCCCCGATTTCCAGGGCGGCCTGGGCTGCCGCCGTATCGGTCGTCACAAAGGGGCGACCGGTACCGCCGGTGAGGATGACAATCCGGCCTTTTTCAAGATGTTGCTGGATACGGCGGTGAATATGGGGTTCAGCCACACCCTCCATCGGTACAGCGGAGACGAGCCGGGTCTCTACACCGAGCGATTCGAGGGCATCCTGAAAGGCCAGACCATTGATGACGGTCGCAAGCATTCCCATGTAGTGGGCCGTGGCCGGTTGTATGCTGGTCGTCCCCGCCGAGAACTGTGCCCCACGCAGGATATTCCCACCACCGAGGACAATCGCCAGTTGGACCCCTGATTGAGCCGCCCGATAAGTCTCCTCTGCCAGCGCCACAACAGACGCCATGTTGATCCCGCGTTCACCGCTTCGGGTAAACCCCTCTCCCGAAATTTTCAGGACGATCCGCCGATACGGTGAACCCGACTTTGCAGCTTCGGCCACGGCTCACTCCTTTCCCACCTCCCAATACCAGTAGCGGACAAGTTTCAGCCCGGCCTCTTCCGCCACTTTGCCCACGGTCTTCTTGGGATCTTTGACGAACGGCTGATCCACCAGGCAGTGCTGAGAGTAAAAGTCTTTGAGACGGCCTTCCACGATCTTCGGGATCAGGTTTTCCGGCTTACCTTCCTTGCGGGTGGCCTCGGTGAGGATCTCACGCTCCTTTTCCACGAGGGCCGGGTCCAGGTCCTCGCGGCGGAGTGCCGTTGGCCGCATGGCCACCACATGCATGGCGATTTCCCTGGCTACCTGGAGGTCGTCTCCCTCGACCTGCACGACGGCCGCCTTGCTCCCATCGTGATGGAGGTAGGCCCCACACTTCCCCTCCACGCGAAGAAGCCGTCCGATACGGAACGCCTCGCGAATCCGGTTGATTGCCTCCTCATACAAATCGCGAAGCTTTTTGCCCGGCTCGCTGGATGGCTGATCAAGGAGTTCTTCCGCAGAGGAAGCTCCTGGCCCCAGGGCAAGTTGCCGCGCTAACTCGCCCACCAGTTTGACAAAGTCTTCGGCCTTTGCCACGGGCGCGCTCTCGCAGAACAGTTCCACAAGCGCTGTTCTGTCCGGGTCGCTGTACAGGCCGATGCGGCCGAACGCCGTTTCCCGGCCTGCTCGTTTTTCCATGACCTTCTGTCCGGACTTGCGGAGGATTTCGATGGCCTTTTCGGGATCGCCGCCTGCTTCCTCCAGAGCACGCTTGCAATCCATCATGGGCAGACCCGTGCGTTCACGGAGAGCCTTCACAGCGGAAGCAGTGATTTCCGGCATATCAGTTGTCTCCTTGTACTCGGTACCGTGATTGCTGCCTTTGCAGGACGCACATCAGCTTAGGGACAGATTACTTCGGCACGGCAATTGGTTGGCGTGCAACCTCGGAAGTGGCCCCCGCAATCACGCGTGGGAGGCGACGGGTTGCGGCTCTTCTTTGGAGATCGCGCTCGCTCTGCCCTCGAGGATGGCGTCCGTCAGATATCTCAGAATGATTTCGATGGAACGCATGCTATCATCATTGCCGGGGATGGGAAGATCGACTTCGTCGGGATCGCAATCAGTATCAATCAGAGCCACTGTGGTGATCCCCAGCTTTCTCGCTTCCCGCACGGCGTTCTTCTCTTTGTTGGGATCCACGATGATGAGGCACTCGGGCAGGCGATCCATCTTCCGCAAGCCGTGCAGGTTCCGATAAATCTTGCGGTATTCGCGGTTGAGCGCCGACTGCATCTTCTTCGAATACGTGTTGATTGCCTCGCTGTGGACAAGGGCTTCGAGCTCTTCCAGGCGGGCAAACCGACTGCGGATGGTGGCGAAATTCGTGAGCGTCCCACCCAGCCACCGGTCGTTGACGTACGGCATGCCGCAGCGTTGGGCCTGCTCCGCGATGATGTCCGCTGCCTGCCGCTTGGTCCCCACGAAAAGAATCATCGAGTTTTTCGCACCGAGTTGCTGGAGATATTTGCGTGCCCGCAACAGACCGCGCAGCGTTTCGCGAATGTCAATGATGTGGATGTCATTCTTTCGGCCGAAAATATACGGCCGCATTTTGGGATTCCAGCGACTCGTGCGATGGCCGAAATGAACTCCCGCTTCGATCAGATCTTTGACCAAAATGTTACTCACACGTTTCTCCTACCACAGGCACAGCGGCTATGTCCCCAGAAGAGGGGCGTCCGCCGTTAGTTCAACAATTCACCCGGTCTACCAACTTTCCCGCTCTACCTTGGACCGCTCAAGGCAGAGACTTGTAGCATACCCGCTTTCGCAAAATGGGTCAACCAGCGGTTGAACGCGGCCTGTCCGCAGATCTCCAGTCTCCACTTCTTGCACAGGCCTGTGAGAAGCTGCGTTTTTATCCGGATCAATGGTGGTGAGATTGTGAAGGCTAAAGCCTTCACCAGAAAGCGGCGATAAATCGCCGCACTCCATGGAGTGCGGGGCTTTAGCCCCGCTTTCGGCGCGGGAGTTCAGTCCCCGCTGCAGCGGAATGGACGATCGAACGTCGAAAGCCGGACCCGACAGGCGGGTCCCTCCGAGAGGCAGACCTGACAAGCAGGTCCCTCCATTTACGGTAGGGGCAATTCATGAATTGCCCCTACTGGTGAATCCTTATCGTGCGCGTGGAAAGCGGAAATGCGTTATCCAATGTTGGGCAGACGGACCTGACAAGCAGGTCCCTCCGAAAAAGGATTCGGGAGGGGCACGCTTGTCGTGCCCGGAGTAATTGAACGCGTCACGATCGGAGACCGTAAACGAGTCTATCCATGTCATGGATTACAGGATCGTATTTCACCCGACCGGTACTCCGTTTACATCCGGACCGACGGTGAGATTGTGAAGGCTAAAGCCTTCACTAAAAAGCGGCGATAAATCGCCGCACTCCATGGAGTGCGGGGCTTTAGCCCCGCTTTCGGCGCGGGACTTCAGTCCCCGCTGCAGCGGAATGGACGATCGAACGTTGAATGACGGCCCCGACAAGCGGGCCTTTCCGAAAAAGGATTCGGAGGGGCACGCTTGTCGTGCCCGCTGAGGAGGGATGGGTCATCAATCGCTGTTCGTCGGACCCGACAAGCAGGTCCCTCCGAAATAGGTCCCGGCGGGTTGAATCTCGCTGCCTTGCCAACCTGTGGGGACGTCTGCGTAGCCGTCGCCACAAGAGAAAACGCGGGATGGGTCAGCCCCTCGTTTCTGATAGCCTTTTCAGACCAAACCGCAAATTCCGCGAATTTGATCAAAGCCTCACAATCGGAACGCCGATAATCTTGACGCCCAGGGGGACAGAGGGTTGCACCGGCGGAAAGGCCGGCAGGTGCCTTTTTGGGAGTTCATCCGGAGAAAAGCCCTATGCCACGCACACATCTCCGCGTTTACTACGGCCCTCAGGAAGACGAGGCCCCAACCCAACAAAACACCATTTCTTCACTGGTGAACGTGCGGCTGGGCGAAATTCTGCCCCTTTTAGTGGATGCCGTGCGCTGTCAGCGGACCTGGCTGAAAGATTTTGAACAGGAAGAAATCACGATCTCCCTAGATCTTTACGAAGTCCTCCTAGCCTACCAATATTACCGTCGTCCGTCCGCCTGAACACGTTTTCGCACCATAGACCGTCGGATTCGCACCTTCCAGGTCGATATGGGTGGAGGACCCGGTTCCATCCGGGCCACCGGACGCGGTCAAATGCGCCCCGTTAATGGACGGCCGGGAAGCCCCAAAGGACAGCGTGAAGCCGTCCCTCCGCCGGGCGAAGACCCTCCCACCGATGGACGCGTAAAAACACGTTTCTCCAGTAAAGTGGGGGTTGGGTTCCACCCCGACCGATCACCCCACCTCCGTCAGGGTCACGGTACTGGAAGGCCGTAATCTTGCGGCTCTTTCCCCCACGGGGAAGCTGGGCTTACCGCTGGAAGACGCGTCGGATTTCCGGCCGTAGTCCGGGAAAGCGGTCCATAAATTCCGCCCGATGTTTTTCCAACGCCGTCTGTTTTTCCTCAAATACATCGTGGGGGAAGAGTTTCTCGGGGTGGAAAAGGATGGAATCCACCAGGCGGACCGCGGTGGGCACATGGAGTTTGGTCCGGGGGGAATAGACCCACTCGTCGAGGCCGCCGCGGAGGATCGAGTCCAGAATCCCCATCGTGTCCTGGAGGCGGATGTCTCGCATCGATTCGCCTTCTCCCACGTAGCCAGTGTTCAGCAGGTAGCACTGGATGTGGGGATTCTCCTTGAGGATATCGTAAAACAAGTTGGCGTGCTCCGCGCGGTCTCCAGCCACAAATGGATCGTAGAAGAACACGTTTTTGATCTTACCCGCCTGAGTGGGATCACCGGCCGAGGATTCCATGGATTGTCCCAGAACCATGAATGCGGCGGCCTCCTCTTGAGTCAATTTGGCCACCGCAGGGATAGTGCTTCCCCGAGTGATGAGGAACAGATTATCGACGCGTTCGGCATTGATGGTCTGCGCGGCGTGCATAAAATCGCGGCGCTCCACCACCGCCCGACCGTTGGACGTCCGCTCCATGTTGAAAAAGTCAATAGTTCCGTCGGGTTCAATCCAGACGTTTTCCAGAAATGTCTCCCGTTTAAGGCATGCGTAGTAGGCCTCGAGCTGATCGCCGGGGTTAAGGCCATCCGTTTTGATAAAAATTCCGCCGGGCTCAAACCCTCGGAATGAGCCATCGCGATACAGGGCGCCTCCGTCATCCTGAATGAGCCAGGAACGCTCCCGACCTTTTCGGGCCAGCACTTTGCAGGTGGTGCTCGTCTTCCCGTTGGCGCTGAGTGCGGCAAACAGGGAGCACACGGTGCGATATCCACCGTGGGGTGTTTCCAGGGTGTCCCGCCGGCATCCCACATGCAGAAAGATCGCGTTGCCCTTTTGCTTTACCCGCCAGTCCTCACCCGCGAAGACGCCTTTTTTCCACTCGCCGAAGTAATTGCTGTTCCTGACGATCTTGACCATCCGGCCGTCGGGGGAGTGGGCCAGGCGGATGGTGATATCTTTTTCCGGAAGCTTCTTGCGTTTATTGGCCTCGAAGGCTTCATCCATGAACATGATCACCTGGTAGGTGGGGTTATCCGTGCTGGTCGGCTTGAAAAGCTTTAGCCCCGCGTAGGCCACATGAGCATACCGCCGGGGGACGATGAGCCGGGCGGTGATCCCTTCCGTGCCGTCGCCAACCTGGACATCGATGCTCACCAGCTCCTGCTGAGCCAACCGGCGTTTGGCAGCCTCGAGAAGATCGTACTCCTCTTTGCCGAACTTGGTGTCAATATTGTTCTTGGTGAACATCGCCGCCCGGGATGTGGGCTCCGAGTCCACCTCCAGGCTGCCGTAGCGGGTTTCGCGGACTTCGGGTTCTTCGAGAGCCATCGCGCGGAGGCGCGCTGTATCGGGGTTGCGGATCAGTCTTCCTTCCTGCTGCGCCTGCTCGAAAATGGTACGTGCCGCCTGCAAAAACTCTTGGAACATAACGTCCCTCCCGGAAAATGAAACGACAAACCCCCCCTGTCTCGGCTCGCTGAGCCTCTTTTTTAGGCTAATCGCTGGTCTCCAAAACTGCCAGCCCCCGTCCAGGTACGCCTGCCCCAAATCGACCGATGCATCGTCCCCAACAAATGCCAGGTCATCCCCATTTTGGAAAAACCTGTGACAACCCACGAGCGCAAGGTGTCGTCGGGGCCATGCATGAATAGCCCCTACCGGGTAACCCGTGTTGTGCCGACGAAATGGGAAACGTCCTTCGGAGGGGCACGCTTGTCGTGCCCGGTGTCGCTTGGCCACGTGGCGTCACTAGCGGGGTAGGGGCAATTCATGAATTGCCCCTACCAGAAGGCGAGTGAATTGGAGTGGATCATCCAAGGTTCACAACCGGACCTGACAAGCAGGTCCCTCCGGATTTTTTCGGAGGGGCACGCTTGTCGTGCCCGTGATAGGAAATAGATGGATCGAACGGTAGATGGCGGACGTGACAAGCACGTCCCTCCGAGAGCGGACCTGACAAGCAGGTCCCTGCGGGCTGAGGCAAATTAGTGTGGACGTTGGCGCCCACCGCCAGAGGAAAAGTGAAGATGTGTCACCGCCAAATGGCGATATTCGCCGGCGGGACTGATCCTCTACAATATTCGTTTTTGGGGCTTTTTGAGGAGTGGAACGAATCCGTGAAACGATGGCTCAAGATTGTTCTTATTGCGCTCGGGGGATTCTTCCTTTTGGGACTGATTGTGTTTCAGATCCTCCTGATCCTGGCCTCTCGGGCCCCCGATTTTTATCTCGAAAAAGTCCAGATCGATCCGGTTCAGGCCAGCCGGATGAGCGACCAGCTCCTCCAAAAGACGACCGCGCTGGCCGGACAGGTGCAGCATCCTGGCCGCTGGTATCAAGTTTTCACCGAAGATGAGATCAACGCCTGGTTGGCCGTCGATTTGCCAAAGAATCACCACGACCTTTTGCCGCCTGAGCTGTCCGATCCGCGGATCAAACTGGATCCCGACACTGTGCGGATCGCCGTCAAGGCCAGGCAGGGCCTGCTTTCGGGGATTCTGAGCATTGACCTCCACGTCCAATCGCCCGAGGATAACACGGTCGTCGTCGTGTTTCGCCGGGTGTCGTTGGGTGCATTGCCACTTCCCGTTCGGCCGCTGATCGAACGACTCAAGAATTTCGCGGCGACAGCCGGATGGGAAATCCGCGAGATGCAAAAAGATGGTGCCCCCACCTTCGTGATCAGGATTCCTCCCATGCCCGACGAAAAAGGGCAGATCCGAGAATTGACATGGCTCCACATCGTCGATGGCCGGGTCGAACTCAGCGGGATGGTGCGCAAGCGATGAGCTGCATTTAGCGGGCTCTGCTGAGGATTTCATTCGCCAGGGCGCGGACTCTGAAATCCGGGTCCTGAGCAGCCATTGTACGGATGAGGCTTAAGGCTTCGGGCGCGGACATGGTCCCCAGTGCGGAAAGTGCTTCAAAGCGGACCGTTTCATCCGGATCACAAGCCAGCAACATCAATAGCGGAAGCGGGTCCAGACCGGTCGTGTCCCAAATCGCTGAGACCGCTTGGCGACGCTCTTCGGGATTTGGATGAAACGCGAGTCGGCCGACCAGAAAGGCTTGCGGGATCCAGCCCACCTCGCGCAGTTTTTCCTGGGCCTTTGCCGCGTCGGGACCCCCGGCCGCAAACTGGCTCCAGAGAGCCCGATCCCGCTGCCAAGGATTGTCCCGCAAGTGGCCGATCCCCACTGCGGCATCCGCGCTTCCGTCCCGAGTGTCCTGGAGCGACGAAGCTCCCGGTAACTCCAGACCCGGTGGCGAAACGGTGGTTCCACTCGGCGGCGATGCTTCCATGTCCTGGGCCACCTGTTGACGGGGCTGCTCTTGCGACGCAGACAGTGGCTGGGCGCGGTCCGGAATGCGGAGCGTCGGCGGCATCTGCCCTGGTCCGAAAGAAAGGGCGGTTTCCTCCGGCAAACGGCCAAAAGTGCGTGCATCCTGGTGGGACCTCCCGCCCGACGTTGGGATCGGATTACTCGCGGGAGAATCCGGCGTCATTCCGGTTTCCGTCTCATAATGCGTGAGTTGAAATCCCTCCGGAAATCCCTTTGCAGCGGCTGGCGGTTTCTCCCCGCTGACAACGGCAAGTGGCGAATGCGCATTTGATCGCGGTGCCCGCAGGGGATTGGCGACGGGCTTTTGGGCTTCTGCTGCTTTGTTTTGGGATGCCTGTGATAACGCAGTTGGGCTTTCTGACGCAGGCTCCTCGGCCAACCGCGGGTCCGGGGGCAGGTCCTGGAGGATGGCCGCGCACTGCACCGCCAGCTCCGCGGAAGTGCCCGAGCCGGGAGAAAGGCCTTCCAAATAATCTCGCAGAATTCGCCTTACCTTGTGCCGCCGGTCCGCCGGAATCTCCGGCCAGAGACCAAGGATGCCGGCCACGGCAGCGTCCGCCTGAGCGGCTGCCTGGGCGGACCTCCGCGCGGCAAACACCTTTTCCCAGAGCACTCGCGCAGCAAATTCGGCCACTTCTGGCTCGGGATGAAGAAGTCCGCGGGCAATCGCGGTGATGCCCGCCGGTCCCAGCTCTTCTAAGTCGGCAATCATCTGGAATGCCTGGGACTCCGGCATGGCGGCAAGCTCCCGGCCCACCTTCCGCACATGCACGCGAAGGACCACGTCTAGAAGCAGCGGTGCCCCTAAAATGAACAAACTGCTCAATCCGGCGAGAAAACACAATTTGCGCAAGCAGATCAAAATTGCGGGAAGCCTCTTTGACCGCGAGGGGCGGCCAGCAGTTTGGGAGTCTGGAATTTGTTGGCTCAGCGGATTCGCACGCATGACGGCCAGGGCAGCGGACAGCAAAGCCGAGAATCGACCGCGAGATTGTCGCACGAGGTCCGGACAGAGACAAGAGAAAATAGACAAAACAGAAAACTGTTATCTGTTCCACAAACTCTTGCGCGAGGAATTATTTACCCCGGCGAAATTGCTCGCCGAATAATGGGTAGAGTGACTTTCGGTGAACAAGGCCTTCTGTCCGCGAGCGGGGCGTCTGCTTCGAGAATCAGTCCTATGACCTGGAAAATCTTCGCCCCTGATAACAATAACAGACCGAGAGAAAACGCAGTGGAAATCCCTCCGAACCTCTCGCCTGCTAGAGTCGCTACAGGCCCCTTCAGCAGACGCGATTTGCTGCGATGGTTGAGCCTCGGTTTGACGCTGGTGCTTAACGGGGATGTGCACCCGATTCTGGCAGAGGTGGGGGCATCCCGCGGTCCCAATGAACCACCCCGTGGGAGAGCCGCAAAGCAGGAGGCGGTCAGCCGGATTCCCCTTGACCAGCTCAGCCCGACCTGGCGGGCGCAGGTCCTGGAAGTGGTCAACCATGCGGCCATGTTCCAGGTCATGAATTCCCCCATCATCGAGTGTGAGCCGGAATTCTATCGCTTCCTCGTCGAGCATCCCGAGGTGATTGTTGCCATGTGGCAGGCGCTGGGGATCACCAAATTGAAACTGGACGTGCTGGGTCCCCGGCAGTACCGCCTTGACGATAGTGCGGGCACCATTGCCCAGGTGGTTTACATCTACACAGGGACAACGCAGCACGTGGTGTATTCGGAGGGGAGCTACTCGGGCCCTCTCATGCTGCGACCGGTGCGGGGAAAAGTGGTCGTTGTCCTGAACAGCAGTTTCTTGCGGGAGGCGGGCGGAACACCGTATGTCTCGGCCCAACTGGACCTGTACGTACAGGTGGAGCAGGCGGGCATGGAACTTCTCACACGGGCGATCCATCCCCTGCTCGGTTCGATGACGGAAAACAACTATCAGCAAACGATGAATTTTGTAGGCTCGGTGTATCGCACAGCCCGACTCCGCCCCATCACTTTGCAGCGACTTACGGCCGATCTCAAGATCGACTCCCAGACCCGGCAAACCCTCGCCGACTGGATTACCCGCATCAGTACTTGGGAAGAGTCCGAGCAGACGCGTGCTGCGATGGCTGATGGCCTGCCCAGCCTGGATGAACAAAGCCTTCGCCCGGAAAGGATCCTTCGCCAGTAATCGGCCTGCCCATTCATGGCAAAGAGTTCGGCAAGTGAGCGCCTATGACCACCCTCAGCCTTCCGCGGGTTTGGAAACAGGACCTGCGGCCAACTGCAGGGCGAGGTCGTGAAGGGCCTTGATGTCGAGTTTTCCTGTGCCCAGCACGGGGATTTTTTCCACCCGATAGAAGTTTTCGGCTTCCGGGACCCAGAGAGCGGGAAGGCCATCATCGAGGAGTCGCCGCACGAGTTCCTCCGGCGTGTGCCGCAGTTCTGTGTAGAGAACAACGAGACGTTCGCCCTTTCGCGGATCTGGTACCCCCGTCACCGCCAGTGTGATCGCTTCCTCATCGCCCCGGCCCTCGATCTTCCCCAGGGCCTCTTCGATGGCCAGATGGGGCACCATCTCTCCGGCAATTTTTGAGAACCGGCTCAGACGCCCCGTGATACTGAGAAAGTTGTCCTCATCCACGAGGGCGATATCCCCGGTCATGTACCAGCCATCCTGAATGACTTTCGCCGTCTGCTCAGGTTGGTGGAGATACCCCTTCATCACATTGGGACCTTTGACGCAGAGCATGCCGGGGACGCCAGGTCCGAGATCTTCCCCGGTTTCAAGGTCCACAATTTTCACCGCGACGCCCGGAATAGGCCGCCCCACCGTGCCCTGTTTGGCAGAAACGAACCACGGCTCCCGGACACGGGAAGGCGGAATGTTGGAAGACACCACCGGCGACAATTCCGTCGTCCCGTACCCCTCCCAGGGACGCACACCGAATTTTTTCTCGAAGGCATCGGCGACCTCCGGTGGGAGTTTCTCTGCCCCCGTGATGACGACTTCCAGATGGGCGAACTCTTCCGGCTCGCAGCGGCGGATGTAGTTTCGCAAGAAGGTGGGTGTGGCCACAAGAATGGTCGCCCGGTATTTCTTGCACAGTTGGCCGATGGGCCGCGGCTCCAGGGGACTGAAGTGATAGACCACGGTGGGCTTAAGCTGAAGGGCCGTCCAAAGTGTCGTCGTATAGCCGAAAGAATGGAAAAACGGCAGGATTCCACACAACACATCGTTCCGTCGGAGATGAAGAATCTGATTGAATGCCGCGACATTGGAGCCGATGTTGAGATGGGTCAGCATCACACCTTTCGGCTTGCCCGTCGAACCGGAGGTGAAAATCACCGTGAGCACGTCATCCGGTCGGACTCTGTGCAGCCCCAGGATGCGTTCCAGGAGCCAGGCGGGTAGGAGAAGGGCCTGGAGGGCGGCCACCAGCTTGTCTGCTCTGGTGATCTGCGACCGCAGGTCCTCCAAATACACGACTTCAGCATCAAGATGGAAAGGAAATCGCTCGAGCACCCGGCGACTTGTGAGGACGTGGCGGATGCCCGCCGTCTTGATGCAATAGTTGATCAACTCTTCGGAAAGCGTGTAGTTGAGATTCACGCTGATGCGGCGGTCCACCGCTACCGCCGCGTTGGCGACCACCCCTGCCACCGAAGACGGCAGGAGGATCCCCACGTGGGTCTCATCATCGGCCAGAATCCGTCGTCTCAAGAACCGTCGCAGTGCCAGAACGGTTATGAGGAGTTTTCCACCAGTGAGTTCGATACCGGTCGTGTCCGCCAGCTTCCGCCGCCAGAAAAGGCTCCGGGCGGTCCGCAAGAACTGCCGCGGGGGAATGTGGGCGATCTCCTTTCGCAGCGCCACCGCTTTCGCTGCCAGGAGACTGACGGCCAACTGAGCTTCCCACGGGCGCTGCACATGACGCAGCGGTTCACCAATGTAAAGCGTCACCTGCAAGCGTCGCAGCCGAGGCCACTTCCAGAAATAGCGACCACCTGAATAGCTGAAAATGCTCCCCCAAACACCGTCGATATAAACAGGGATGACCGGCACATCAAGGCCCCGGGCGATCTTCAGAAAACCGGGCTGAAAGCCCCGCATCTGGCCTGTCCGCGTCATGCCACCCTCGGGAAAAATGCCCACCAACTCACCGTTTTGGAGGGCTTCTCGCGCCTGCCGTACGCCGTGCACGAGAGACTTGGAGCCGGGCACGATGGCGATCACCCCCGCCCGCTTCGCCAGGCTCCGAATCAATGGCGCGCTGATGTACTTGGCGTGAGCAATCATCCGGATCCGCCGGGGCATGGCCAGCATGATGAGCATCCCATCCAACCAGCTAATATGGTTGGAAACCACAATCGCGCCTCCCTCGGCGGGAATATTTTCCAGCCCCACCACCCGAAAGCGATACACATGCCGGGCGACCCAGCCAAAAAGAACACGAATAGCGTCAATAACCGTCAGCCAGAGGATCACTGCCGCGATCGGCAACGTGATCAGCCCAGCACACGCGAACATCTGGCGTGCTGAAAGTCCCAGGAAGCTTCCCAGAAACCAGTACACCACAGAGCCCGTGATCATGCCGGAGAAGCTCAAGAAGTTGTACGCCGCCAGGATTCTTCCCCGCTCGTACGTGGGACTTTCAAATTGCAGGATCGAAATGAGTGGAATGTCATAAAGCCCCGCCGCACAACCTAAAAGAAACAGGAGTAGACAGGCGAGATAGTAGGGCGAGGAGTTCCAGTGACCCATTCCCGCTGGCAGCAAAGTAAAGGAGAGGGAAATGATGGCGATGCCGAACGCGCCGATCGGCACCAGCCCCCGTTCGATCCGTCCGTGAGACCACACGCCCGCCACCACGCTTCCCACCCCAATTCCCAGGGTGAGCGCCGCGAGCATCGGACCGACGGCGGCCTGGCCGGTCGGACCCACCAGTTCCGGCACCGCCAGCTTGTCAATGGTGAGTTGAAGCAAAAGCCCGAGGGTCCAGAAATAAGTGCTTCCCAAACCGGCCAGGGCCAGTGTGCGATGCCGGAAAAGTTCACCGAGATCGCGAAAACACTGAGCAAAGGGGTTGATCGGAATCCGCCGCGCAGGATCCCCAGGTGGTAGCGGCCGAATGAAAAGAGCGGCAAGCAACCCACCGACTCCGATTGCCAAAAGACAGCTTGCATGGATCCACCAGCGATACTGGCCGGGGCCAAGTCCGGAATTGGGTAAAGTCGTCAGACTGTACAGCCAATTCCCCAGGGAACCACCGAGAATCACAGCGATCATCGTGGTCAGCCCGATCAGGCCGTTCGCCGCTGAGATCGCCCGCGGACCCACGATTTCCGGGATGCTCCCATACTTGGCCGGGCTGAAAAACGTGCTGTGCACACCGGCCAGAAAAAGAACCCCCGCCATCGCCCAGATGTTACCCATCAAAATCGAAGCGACCGCCATGAGGATGACGATCACTTCCGCGACCTTGGCCCCCACCAACACACTGCGCTTGCTGAAGCGGTCGGCGGCGGCCCCTGCCCAACCCGCCAGTAAAATGAACGGGAGCAAAAAGATAAACGAACCTGCCGCCCGGGCAATGTCCGCACTTTCCCCGAGCTGGCTCTGGGCGAGGTCCTTTCCAATCGGGATGAAAAGCCAGCGGAGGATGTTGTCATTGAGCGTGACCGTAAACTGCGTGATCAGCAGCGCAATGAAGCTCCGTGTCAGGAGCGTCTCTTTCTGACCTTCCAAAGGTTCAACCACGGAACGATTCATAGCCTTAGGGACACTTCTGGATCATGCTGTTCCGGCTCGGCACCACCCCCATTGTCTCTTCCCAAAACTCCTAGTTTACGAAGGATCGCTTCGAAAGGCATACTACACTTACCCCCCCATTGTGGCAATCGCAATTTTCCCGGCTATGCTGTCAAAAAACAGGCGTGACGGACTCCCAACAGGTGTCCGTCCCTTGTGCCTGTGACGGTTGCTTTCGCTGCCCGCCGAGGGATCCGGTCCCCGTTTGGCCCCATCCGGGCAGCCCCAGTACGCCCAGCAAATCAATGCCGCAGAACGTTGCCGGTTTGGTTATACTGAGGGGAGAGAGTGTGCTCCCGATACGAAAGGACGACAAACGATGGCAGCTTCCCCGGGGCCGAGTGTTCCACCACCGGGCATCACAGTCTCCTGTCCGCACTGCGGGGTGGCCCTGCAAATTCCCGCGTCACAGGCCGGGGCGATCTGTGCCTGCCCAGTCTGCCAGGGAAAATTTCAGGCGCCTGTGCCCTCTGCGATGATGCCGGGAATGGGGCCGGGTGGCCCACCACCTCTTCCCCCGCATGTCAGAGATTTTGTATCGAAAAAGACCGCCGCGGGCGTCTGCGGCATCCTGCTGGGTGGCTTGGGAATCCACAAGTTCATTCTTGGGCTGACTTCCGCAGGCGTCATCATGCTCCTCGTGTCTCTGGTGGGTGGAATATGCACCATGGGAATTTCCACGCTGGTGATGAGTGTCATCGGGCTCGTGGAGGGCATCATTTACCTGTCGAAAAGTGACGAGGATTTCTACCAGACATACGCGGTGGAAAAGAAACAGTGGTTCTGAAACACCCGGCCTTGCCATGCCACGCCAGAAGCACCGGTGATAAGCGGCGAAAAACTGTCTTTTCCACTGCCCTGGATTCTTGTGATAGAAGACTGGGGATGGGCATACCGTCCATAACGCTTTTTTCGACCGTCGCTTCAAGCCTTGAGATGGAGAGATGGCGCAATGATTTTCGAATACCATCCCGACAGCGACATGTTATATATCCGGTTGTTTGAAGGAGTCAGTACCGAGTCAGAGGAAATCGGCCCCGGGGTTGTGCTGGACTTTGATGAGCACAATCGAGTTATTGGAATCGAGATAGAGGATGCCAGCAAGTTTGTCGATCTACTCAAATTGGAGCTGAGAGCGCTCCCTATCGTTCATTTAGTCCTCACGGACAGGGTTTCGACGCCAGCATGACATCTCGGATACTCTTTCCCAGAGTCGCTTAACCCGCCCCGGACGCTTGGCCGCTTTCCTAGCTCCTCTATCATCGGACGCGCAGGCTACACTGGGTTTGTCTGCCAAATTGCCGTCGAGGCGTAGAAGTCAGATTGTGGTTATTCCCCCGAAACCTCGAGCGCCCGCTGGCTGGATGTTGCTCGCTCCGTCTGTCACGCGGATGTCACGGCACCTGGTTCTGGAGAATCACCCGATCGATGTAGATGTTTGTCGGCGTTTGCGCCATGCTGCACCAGCCGATCCATGTGAGATCTTTAAACTGCTGGCTGCCTACGGGAAGGTCCTGAAATCTGGCCTCACCATCCGGTCCGACGACCCGGAGTTGCCATTTGCCGGTCACCGAGCTGCCCACCGGGCCAATGATCTCCAGTGTGATCCATTTCTCCAGCGGCAGTTTGATCAACTCCTTTCCGCCGACGGTCAATCGGCCGTCGCGGATCCACAATGACGGCCCCACTTGATACGGCCCCGAGTCCCACGTCCGCCATTCGTGCATCAGCACGGCCCCGGGTCCCAGCCACACGTCGAACCGCAACGTGGTGCTGCCTTTTGTATGATTCGGCCGAACGATCCAGTGCGGGTTGAAGACGTTCGCCAATCCTTCGGCATCTCGCAGTAACAGTGACTTCTTACCGTCGGAGGCGCGCTCCGTCGTGACAACGACGGCATCTCCCCGGTTTTCCGAAACAGCCTGACCTTCTCGCGGCGGCCGACCGGCAGGCATGAACTCGAACGATTCGTCGAGCACCAGTGGTGGAGCCGGGGGAGGAGGCGGCGCAAATTCCACCGCCGGATATTCGAAACTCTCCGGAATTTTCCGCCAGTCGGCGTCGCCCTCCAGTCCTGCCTGGGTGTAATCGAAGGGCACAAAACCGATCTTGAAGGCCGGTGAATCGGGGAGGAGCGTAAAATCGCCATTCTTTGGATCCCTGAACCGCGGATCGGCGATGATCGAGCCGACATCCCAGCCTTTGGCCTGCCGTTCTTGCAGGGTCATCCCCTGAAAGTCGATCGGCTCCCGACCGCCATTCCAGTAGAGATTGGATGCAAATTTGACGAGATCGTCATTGATTCGGCCGGCCGTGATGAGGGGACCACCATCCCACAGGACGATATTTCTTTCAAAAAAGAAGGAAATATGGTCCTCCACGCGGGAGCGCTGAATCTGCCCATCCATGCTGTACGCAAAGATGTTATTTTCCACCCGGTTCTCCCGGCCGTAATGCTGATGGTAATTGCCCGTCTTTGTTCGATAGACGAGATTGTTTTTCATCTCGATGTAGGAACTGCCTTCGTCGTTGTACAGGCCCCATCCTCCGCGACCATAACGATCGTAGGAATAAACGTCGTGAATCACGTTATGACTGACGGTCGTCCCCGGTGAAACACCCAGGGTGTAAACACCCCCCATGTCGCTCAGCACGCCCCATCCCAGATGGTGAATGTGATTGAATTCAATACGATTGTGATGGGCCAGCGATTCTTTATATCCCCACACCCAACCCACAGAAATGCCTGTGTAATAGAAATCGCTGATGTCGTTATGGAGGACCTCGTTGTAACCGCTGTGGCCGATCCACACACCGATCGCCCCGTGATGGATGCGACCGCCACTGTGGATGATATTGTTACGGCACACGATATGATGGGTGTGCACCTTGGGCTGGCTTAAATCAGCGCGCCAACCTTCTCCGATCTTCACACCGCCGCCCCCCAAATCGTCAAGCCAGCACTTTTCGATGCGGCAATTCGTGCAGCCCCGGCGAAACCACACACCGGAGATCCCCACATGTCTGATCTCGCACTCTTCGATATTCACATGGCGGGCACCGTCCAGCATGATAACGGCGGGGATCGTCACTTCTGCCTGAGCATCGGCGTGACCTTCCGGCGGCAAGATGTACTGACCGTATTCGAAGACCAAACCGCGAAGCGTCACGTGTTCGACCCATGCCTCGCTTTCCGGCTTTCCCGCAATGACGACAAACTCGGGAACGACAGGGGCCATGACGACGGCCGTCGTCATATCCTCGTCTGCTCGCGGATAGTAAAAGAGGGTGCCATCCCGATCGAGAAACCACTCACCCGGCTCATCCAGGGCAGCCCGAAAATTCTCCAGATGGTACCGGCAATTCGGCCCCCAATAGGCAAACCCCCAGGGGATCGGAGCGGTGATGGTGACGATGTTCTGCTGAGGATCGATGCCGGCCAGGCGGGATCGGGAGGTTTCCCAGGAATGATAGGTCACCAGCGTCACGTCAGAGAGCCTTTCCCGGGAGATATTGAAAAGGGGCGCGATATCTTCCCTGCGTGCCTGGAACGCCCGATTGCCCGTTTCCACCGGTTGGCCCGTGGCGGAATCGACGAAATGGTCGATCTTTCTCTGCACGTAGAAGTAAAACTTATTGGGACTTCTCGCGCGGGTTGCCCGTCGCCCATTGACCCACAGTTGTTCGAAATACCACTGGCCGGCGGCGACCTCCGGGATGTGTGCGGTCCACAGTCCATCTGGCTGTTTCTTCCACCCGGTGATGCGGCGGCCGCCGGTGAAGCGCGGTTTTTCCGGCCCCTGTGCTTCGTAAATGACAGGAGATTCAGCCGTGCCGCTGTCCTGAGGTTCCAGCACCAGCGGCTGGGAGAGGGTGTATTCCCCCGGGGCGATGCGGACGCGGAAGGTTCCCGAGCGGCCCGCCACCCTCAGCTTGCGGATGACATCTCGGGCGGCCGTGAGACTGGCCAGAGGACCGTCGCTCCGATCCTGGTTCGGTGAGGCGATCATCCCCGACCAGGCGTCGTTGCCCTGGGGACTCACGTAAAGGATCGTTTCTTCTCCTCGGATATCCAGCGAATGGACGAGTAAGACGGCCAAACACGTCATGCAAAACCAGGCGGCACGCATGGGGCAGGACCTCTGATCGCAATGATTCGGGCGGGAGCAAATTCCGATCGACGCCGTTTGGGTCGCGTTCCCGGGCCGCCAACCGTGCCCGTGAACGCGTAGGATTGTCCCTCATCGCAGCGGTCTGGACAAGTCCCCGATCTGGGTTTCACCCATCAACGGAGGGGCGTCTCTTCCGGCGCGTCCCGCGGTCCGACCACCGGCTGTTCTGGCGTGCCTTTTTCAGAGAGCCGCTTGACAAGCCGGATTTCATTGCCGCGTTCGTTGAAGGAGACCTCGTCCATGAAGGAATAGATGAGGAGCAGTCCCCGGCCGCATGGACATTCCAGGGATTCGGGATCGTGAGGGTTGGGCAGGACGGAAGGATCAAAGCCCGGCCCTTCATCGCGGATGACGAACTCGAGCTTCTGGCGGGAGAGTTCCCCGCGAAAATAGACCCGCCGATTGCAGTAAGGGGGTTCTTTTCGGCGGCGCTCCGCTAGTGCGAAATACTGGGCCTCGTCTTCTTCTCGAAGGGCCGAAGATAGCTCGAGATTGCCATGAAAGACAGCGTTGGAAAGGGCTTCCTGAAGGGCGATATTGATCCGCGTGATTTCGCCGCTGTCCAGCTCGAGGCACTCCAGCAGGCCGTGCACAAAGTTGAGAATCGGTTTGAGAAGCTGGCAATCACTCGCCAGGCTGAAGCTGAATCGACAATGCTGAAGATACTGATTGAGTTGAGAAATCTTGGCACGCTGAACGGCCGCTTCAGCCACCTGGTGCACGGTGGGAAGGAGTCGCCGCGCCGCCCAGCTTTTTGCCACATAACTGCTGGCTCCGCGACGCAGGGCCTCCATCGCCAGATCTTCACTGCCGTGCGCCGTCACGAGAATCACCGGCAGGCCGGGGAAAGCCCGCCGTAACGCAGCCACCAGTTCCAATCCGTTCATGCCCGGCATCAGCATGTCGGTGACGATCACATGGGGAGAATACTCGTTGACGAGACGGATGGCCTCCTCTCCGTTGGCCGCCGTGATAACCTCATAATCAGGGGACCGGGACAGCAGACCAGCCAGCCACTGGCGATCACCCGGCGAATCATCCACAACCAGGACACGAATCATCCCTCAGGCCCTTTTTGGAAGGTAAGGCCGCTCGGAAGTTGTGCGGCCTGTTCCCCTGTGTTAAGGTGCGACAAATCGAAAACGCTGTCAAGTGTTAGTGGACCGGGCCCCCCGGTGACTGGTCCTTTTTTGAGGAGGCCGAAGTCGTGATGTTGGCCCCCTGGGCGACTTCGTCCAGCACCTGCCGGAGTAAATCCCGCAGCCGCTGCAGCCGGGCAGACCAATCCGGGGTGTGCTGGCTTTTTTCGGTTGGTTCGGCCGACGATCCACTCCCTGTCTCGATTTCCTTAAAAGTTTTCTCCAGTTCGTAAGCTGCTTCTGCAGCCGTTTTGGCCCCAAAATGGCGGAAAGCACCTCCGAGAGTATGGGCGGCCCGGCGGGCGGTGGCCCAATCCCGCTTGTTCACGGCTTCTTCCAGCATGTGCAGTTGTCTCGGCATGTCCTCACGAAAGGTGACGATCAACTCGCGGAGCAGGTCGGGATCGCCACCCGCCGAACGCAGCGCATGCTGCCAATTCACCAGTCCCCCAGACAACGGACCGTCACTCGGGGAGGCAGGCGATGCCCCCGCGGTAGTCTGCTGGGGCGCATGAGCCGGTTCAAGTTCGTCGGCCTTCTCAGTCTGTGCAACAGCTCCAGCATCAATCGCCGGCAGGGTCTGGGTTTCTCCCAGATTGATCCCCCGCACCTTGTGAACAACATCGGCAATGGTCTGGAAAAACTCTCCGGCGATGAACGGCTTGGCGATGTAGCCATCCATCCCGGCGCTGAGCGCAAGTTCCCGATCTCCTTTCAGCGCGTGCGCCGTCATGGCGATGATCGGAATTCGGGGCAGTCCCAGGCGGGCTTCGCGGGCACGGATTTCCTTTGTGGCGGTCAGTCCATCCATTTCCGGCATCTGAATGTCCATGAGGATTAAATCAAACTCGCCATCGGCGAGTGCTTCCAGGGCCTCTATCCCATTGGACACCGTTGTCACTTGATGGCCGTGCTTCTCCAGCAGCCCGATCGCCACTTTTTGATTGAAGGGGCTGTCCTCAACCAGGAGAACCCGCAGGGGCGAGAGCTCCGGAAAACTGGGGGGAATCGTCACGGGGGCGGCCGGCCGGAACTGGAGTCCCAGGACCTCTGCCAGCACGTTGTAGAGTTCGGATTGTTTGACGGGTTTGCGGAGCACGCCGACGACGTCCATCTGCCGGAAAAGCTCTGTATCGCCCGCCCGATCTTCCGAACTGAGGACGATGATCGCCACTTTGTCGGCGGGATACCGTTTGCGGAGTTCCGCCACAAGCTGATAGCCGTCCATCTGGGGCATTCGCACGTCGGTGATGACGACGGGAGGCGGTGTCTGGCCTGCCTGTTCCATGATCTGTAACGCTTCGGCACCTGAGGCCGCCAGAACGGCTTCCAGACCCCAGCTTGCAAGCATCTCGGCCAGAATTTTTCGGTTGGTGGCGTGATCGTCCACCACCAGGATTTGCCGTGTGCCGAAAGTATCGAGTTCGGGCGTGGGAGGAGCGGCGGGGGCAGCGCTGGGGATTTGAAAACGCGCGGTAAAGCGGAATGTGCTTCCGCGACCGCGTTCACTCTCCAGTTCGATCTGGCCGCCCATCAGATTGACTAGCCGCTGGCAGATGGCGAGACCCAAACCAGTCCCGCCGTAGCGTCGCGTCATGCTCTGATCGGCCTGCTCGAACGCCTCGAAAATCCGCTTTTGTTTTTCCGGCGGGATCCCAATCCCTGTATCTCGCACGGCGAATTCGAGGATCGCCTCGCGCTCGTGACGTTCTTTGAAGACAACCTCCACCACCACCTCGCCCTGCTCGGTGAATTTGATGGCGTTATCGACCAGATTGACGAGGACCTGGCGAAGCCGGACGGGATCGCCCACAAGCTGATCGGGCACGTCGGCAGCGATGCGACAGGCGAGCTCGAGATGTTTTTTGTGGGCCCGCACCGCCAGGCTCTTCATGGTGTCGCCCACCACCTCGCGGAGCGAGAATTCCACGGCGTCCAGTTCCAGCCGGCCGGCCTCGATCTTGGAGAAATCCAGAATGCTGTTGATGAGGGCGAGAAGGGTATCGCCGGATTCGCGGATGATCCGGAGGTACTCGCGCTGTTCGGGATCCAGCCGGGTTTGTTCCAGAAGCTGCGCCATGCCCAGGATAGCGTTCATCGGGGTGCGGATCTCGTGGCTCATATTGGCGAGGAACTCGCTTTTGGCGCGGCTGGCTTCTTCCGCTGCCTCCTTCGCCTTCTCCAGAGCCCGCTGCACCGCCACTTTTTCCGTCACATCCCAGAACACCACCTGAACGCCAATAACCTGCCCCAGGGCGTCGTGGACGGGCGACTTGAGCACCTGAACATACCGCGTTTCGCCGTGCTTCTCGTATTCCTCGATGTCTTCGAACAGTTCACCGGTTTCCATCACGCGGCGATCGTCACGGCGGTACTTTGAGGCCAGATCCGGAGGATAAAAGTCGAAATCCGTCTTGCCGAGAATTTCCTCCTTGGACAATCCCAGAAGCCGGCAGAACGAGCTGTTGGCGAACGTGAAGTGACCCTCCCGGTCTTTGCGCAGCACATGCACGGGAAGATTTTCCACAAGTGATGCATACAGAGCTTCCGAATCCCGGAGTTCCCGCTCGATCTTCTCGCGAAAGCGGATCTCTTCCTCCAATCGTCGATTGGCCTCTTCCAAACGCTTATTGACCTGCAGGAGTTCCCACGTCCGCTGCGCCACAAGCTCTTCCGTACGGATGGAACGCCCTCCCAAAAGGTTGATGTAAAACGACAGAAGCAGCGAACACAAGGCGCCGGTGATCAGGACGGCCCACGATCCTGGCCCCCGACGCGCCGCCAGATACTCCGGGGAAACTTCCGCGTGAATCCGCCAATCCCGATCATCAAGCTGGATCCGCCGCTCAAACCGGGGCACTCCCTGAAGAGCTTCCCAGTGGCTTTTCTCGCGGACATTCGCCTCCAGCAGTGTTTCCGGTTTGCCCGGCGAGGAGCCATCTTCCACCACGATCGACACGTTCTCGGCAAAGGCCCAGTTGGCCAGGGGCTGGAGCAGTTTTTCCACGTCCACCACCGCAACCAGCACGCCCTGACACTGCACCATTCGGTCTGTGGGTTGGGCGGGCACCGGCGTCCCATGGAATACCGGCGTGGCAAAAACCAACCATCGTTGGGCAAGCCAGTCGGAAGGGATTTTTGACGCGGCGTGTGCCGCCTTCCTGACCGCCCCCTGCGACTTCGCCACCTCCTCGCCGACCTTCTCCTGCCACTGGGATGGGTCAAGAACGCCAGTTTCGGGCAGCAAAAACGTGCGATAGGGTTGGGCAGCACACCCTCCCTCCAGCACCGGTTGCCATTCACGCAGGGAAAACAGATCCAATCCTACAAGCCGGTCCAGCAAAGGACTCGGCTCGATATAGAGGATGGGAAAATAGATCGGTCGGCTGCCCAGAGCACGCGGTTCACCGCTGGGAGCTACTTCCCATAGGTTCAGTTGCAGGACGCCATGGTTTTCTGCCAGATCCAAAAACGCGAGCAGCTCATCGCTGTGCACCCGGGGAGCCCAGAGGACGAAATCCACGGCCGGGAACTGCTCAAATTGGGGGTGGCAGAATTCACGAAATTCTTCTCTATGCACATCTTCCGAGGAGGCGAAAAAAGCGGCGAGGAACCGCACGAACTCCTCCGCCCGCCGGAGGTTGAATTCCAGGTCCCGCACCTGTGCGGAGAGCTGACCGGCAAACTGTCCACCGATGCGGCCAACTTCCCGCTGGACCGTGATCCGCCAGACATAGACGGTGATTGCCAGACCGAGCACAAAGACGGTGCCCGTGACCAGCCACAGGGTGAACCGAAACCGTCGACGGCCTTGCCGCGGGAGGGTCCCGTCCACCATCCTGTCATTCGCAGAAGACATAAGACAAGCCTGAAACCCGGCTAATGAGTATTCCCTCGTTCTCCGTCCCGCCCGACTCCGCGCCGCACCGAAGCCGGCTTCTCGGCCAGACCCACCGAAAATCCCTTCCCGCTTCTTTCCCGATAACCGGGAAACTCCTCCTTCGCCGAGCAGGAAAAACCGGGATCAACGGAAAAGTCTGCCACGAGAACCTCCCCATTCAACATTCTAACAGAAAAAGAATCGGAAGAAATAATCTGCGTATTTTCAGGAAACGGTTCCGGCGATAGAGTTTGAAAAAAAGAGCCGTCGCATTAGCCGATGGAGCGAAACAGGGCCGCGGCCTGAATGCCCGTGCTCATTCGCCGCAGCGGGAGCAATTCCCCCGCACCAGCAGCATGTCGGCAGGGTCAGCACCATTGCCATCCGTATTTCGGGAAGTTGGACGCCTTCGCAAACTGATCGCCGGCACCATGCGTGCCGACCGCTTTCGGTTTGCGCAGCGGTTGCGGCTTCTCAATCACCGGGCGAACCGGGGTGAATCCCTCGTCTCTGAACTCGACCGTTTGAAGAGCGAAATTGCTGCCTCGGCCGAACTCTGCCGTCAACGCCGGGAAGCCAAACCGCATGTGGAAATCCTTCCCCATCTACCGATCGCCGCTCAATGTGAAGCGATTGCCGCGGCCCTCCAGGAAAATCCGGTGGTCATTGTGTGCGGGGAAACGGGCTCGGGCAAATCGACCCAGCTTCCCAAACTGTGCCTGAAAATGGGGCGGGGTATTGAGGCGATGATCGGACATACGCAGCCCCGACGCATCGCCGCCCGCTCCATCGCCGCTCGCATTGCCCAGGAAATGGGCGTGACGCTCGGTCGTGAGGTGGGTTACAAAGTGAGGTTCTCCGACGTGACCTCCCCGGAGACCTACATCAAGCTCATGACCGACGGGATTCTCCTCGCGGAAACCCAATCGGATCAATTCCTCGAACATTACGACACGATCATCATCGACGAAGCCCATGAGCGGTCACTGAACATTGATTTTCTTCTGGGTTACCTGCGGCGTCTGTTGCAAAAGCGGCGGGATCTGAAGGTAATCATCACCTCCGCGACCCTGGATGCCGCGCGATTCGCCGAGCATTTTTCCTGGCGTGGCCGCCCTGCTCCGGTGATCGAAGTCCCCGGCCGATCCTATCCCGTGGAAGTTCGCTACCGCCCCCCTGTCCCGGACGAAGCCACCGGTGAGGCCGACTGGCAATCGGCGATCCTCGCCGCGATGGAAGAAGTCCTTCAGGAAGGCCCGGGGGATGTGCTCATCTTCATGCCCACGGAGCGGCACATTCACGAGACAACTCAACTCCTGCGGCGTCAGGCGACGGCTGATCCGCGTTTCCGAGAGTTGGAAATCCTCCCTCTCTATGCCCGGCTTTCTGCTGCCGAGCAGCAGCGGATCTTCGAGCCGCATTCGCACCGCCGGGTAGTGGTGGCCACCAATGTCGCCGAGTCATCGCTCACCGTCCCCGGGATTCGCTACGTGATCGACCCGGGAGTCGCCCGACTGAGTCGGTACTCTCCCCGCACCAAGACCCAGCGGTTGCCGATCGAACCGATTTCACAGGCCTCCGCGGAGCAGCGGAAAGGTCGCTGCGGCCGGGAGGGGCCCGGCATCTGCATTCGACTTTTCAGCGAAGAGGACCTTCTGCAACGCGATCGCTACACCCCGCCCGAGATCGTCCGCACCAACCTGGCCTCGGTGATCCTCCAGCTTATGGCGCTCAATCTGGGCCGGGTGGAAACATTTCCTTTCCTTGATCCTCCCCGGGCCGATGCAATCCGGGACGGATACAAGACCCTTTTCGAAATCGGTGCGGTGGACGAGGACGCAAAGTTGACCCCTTTGGGACGCAAACTTGCGCGACTGCCCGTCGATCCGCGCATCGGGCGAATGATTCTTGCTGCCCACGATGAAGGATGCCTTCACGAGGTGCTCATCATTGCGGCAGCTCTGGAGGTGGATGATCCGCGGCTCCGTCCTCCCGAGCGGGCGGCCGAGGCCGACCTCTGCCATGCCCAGTTCCGCCATCCGGAGTCCGACTTCCTCGGCTATCTCAAACTCTGGGACTTCTATCAGTCCCTGAAAGCCAAGCTCTCCCGGAGCCAAATGCAAAAGGCCTGCCAGCAGAATTTCCTGTCCTACAATCGGCTGCGTGAATGGGCGGACATCTTTCGCGAATTGCAGGAGATTGTGGCCGAGTCCGGGATGAAACTCAACCGCCGCAAGGATGACTCCACGGCGATCCACCGGGCAATTCTCACCGGACTGCTCTCCAACGTGGCGATGCGGCACAACCGGTATGAGTACACCGTCGCCGGGGGCGGGAAGGCCTTTCTCTGGCCGGGGTCCGGTGTCTTTGAAACCAAACCTGCCTGGGTAATGGCCGCCGAACTGGTGGAAACCGCCCGCCGTTACCTGCGGGTGTGCGCCAGAATCGATCCCGCCTGGGTGGAAGAACTCGCGCCCCATCTGATCAAAAAAACGTACGTGGACCCGTACTGGAGTCGGCGTTATGGGGCGGCCATGGTTTACGAGAAAGTGCTCCTTTTCGGACTGCCCGTCGTGCCCCGGCGGCGTGTCCCGCTGGGACCAATCGATCCTCAAACCGCTCGGGAAATGCTCATCCAGCACGGCCTCGTGGAGGGAGAAATCGAGTGCCAGGCGGCCTTTTTCGAGCACAACCAGCGGCTGGTGCGAGAGCTGGAAACCGCTCAGATCAAACTTCGACGCCTGGACCTGCTTCTCGGTCCATGGGCACAATTCGACTTCTACGACCAGCGGATTCCCTCCCACGTGTACGATCTCCAGGGACTCCTTGCGTGGTGGAAAGAGGCGTGCAAGGAAAACCCGAAAATTCTCCACATGCAGCCCTCGGACGTGCTCAAGGAAGAGCTGCCGGCCGACGTCTCCACGCGGTTTCCCGACCACTTCATCGTGGAAAAGGCCCCCATGCCGCTGACGTATCGCTTCCAGCCGGGACACCCCGAAGACGGTGTCACCCTCACCATTCCCGTGGAAGTTTTCCACCACTTGGACCCGCGGCGTTTGGAGTGGCTGGTGCCGGGAATGGTGGAGCCGAAGGTGGCCGCTCTGATCAAGTGCCTCCCCAAGGAGCTTCGTCGGCGATTGGTGCCCATCCCTGAAAAAGCGCGGCAGGCTGTGGAGTTGATGCGATTCGGAGAAGGGCGATTCCTGCCCGCTGTGGCGGAAGCCCTCTCGCGGCTCTCTGGCGAAAAAATCCGGCTGGAGGATTTCCAGCTCGATAAGCTCCCTCCCGAACTGCACATGTCCATCAAGGTGGTGGACGATAAAGGGCAGGTCTTGGCCCAGGGCCGCGACTTCTGGCAACTGCGCGAAAAACTGGGAAGCCGGACCACGGTCGCCTATTCCGTCATCGACGATCCCGTCTGGACCAAAGACCATCTCCGCGATTGGCCCGATCAGGACCTCCCAGAAGAAGTGGAAGTGCACCGCGGCGGGATTCCCGTTAAAGCGTTCCCGATGCTGGTGGATGCGAAGGACTCGGTGTCCTTGCGATTGGCCGACAGCGCCGCCCGGGCAGCCTACCAGACCCGTTTTGGCCTCCGCCGCCTGCTTGCCTTCGCCACGCAGGAACGCCTGGATCCCCATTGGGATTGGTTTCCTGATCGCGATCGACTCCGGCTCATCGCAACGCAACTTCCGGAATTCGACTTCCAGGACCAGCTTCTCCTTGCCCTCGTCGATCGCGCGTTCCTGGACGAGAGTCTGGTCGGGCCGTGGCTGATCGGGCAGTGGGGCCAGCTTCCCCGGACCCGCGACGAGTTCCGACGCCTCCGTCACGCCGGTCTGCAACGCTTGCCGCTGGCCATCCAGGAAGTGCTGTCGCTCGTTCGGCCGCTTCTTGATGGCTACCACCAGGCACGTCTGGCCGTTGAAAAACTCACTGCGCCCCAATGGGAAGAGGCCCGCCAGGATATCGAGGAGCAACTGAACGAGCTGGTGCGTCCCGGATTCTTAAACCACACGCCATGGAACTGGCTTCGCCAGTATCCGCGGTATTTCCAGGGAATTTGTCGTCGGGCGGAAGCCCTGCAACTGGGCAATGCGATCCGTGACCGGCAGGCCCTGGCCACCTTCCGCCCCTACTGGGAAGCGTACCTTAAGCGCCGTCAACTTCACGAGGAAATGGACATCTTCGATCCCGAACTGATTCAGCTCCGCTGGATGCTGGAAGAATTCCGCATTTCCCTCTTTGCCCAGGCACTGGGTACCGCCCTGCCTGTGTCTCCGCAACGGCTGGAAAAGCAACTCGCCCGCGTCCGGGGATAGGAAACCAGGTGGTCTATGGGGCCTTGTGTTGCCCGGACTACCCAGCCCCGTTTTGGTAGGGGCGATTCATGAATCGCCTACCACATTTAGATCAACGCCAGAGTTGCCCGATCCTGGTAGGGGCAATTCATGAATTGCCCCTACCGGTCAGGCACACAGTTCTAAAAACCCCAACATTAACGAAGCGGCGACCTACCCAATCGGTCGGCCTGAAACCAGTCTGCTCCCCGCTATCCGCCGGGAGGGCAAACCTTTCAACGCCACTGCATGTTCAGCTCCGCTGAGCCAGTTCGCGATCAATCCAGAACAGACCCTGCGGTGCATCCCCCACCAGCTTCAACCGCTGGACAATCGCGTCCACAGAGGCCTCTTCCTCCACCTGTTCATCCACGAACCAGCGGAGGAAACTCTGAGTCGCCACATCGCCTTCCTGCTCTGCCAGCTTCACCAGATCAAGAATTCGTTTGGTGATATGCTGCTCATGGGCCATCACGTCGTCAAACAACTGGGACAGTTTGGTCCAGTTATTGGGTGGCTGCTGAATGGCCTGAAGCTTCACCTCTCCCCGGCGAAGGATGATGTACTCGTAAATCTTCTTGGCGTGTTCACTCTCCTCTTTGGACTGGACTTCCAGCCAGTGGGCCGCTCCGGGCAGGTTGAGGGCATGGCACCGTGCGGCCATCGCTAGATAAAGATAGGAGGAATACAACTCGGCGTTGAGCTGATCATTCAGAGCTTGCAGTAGCTTTGCACTCAGCATGGCGTCACTCCTTTCCGTTGTCACATGTCAAAGGGGCCAATCGACTCGGCCACGGACTCGGCAGGTTTCCCTGTCAGGGCGTCCCGGACCGTGGTCTCTTTCCAGAATCGTGCGAAATTCATGTATTATTAGCGTCGCGATCAGAAAAGCAACTGGCGAAAGATCTGACCGATCCCCACTTCTGCAGAAACCTATAAGACACCACGGGCGAAACGCGTTGGTAGGGGCAATTGGCGGGGGCAATACTTGAATTGCCCCTAACCGTTCAACCGGCAATTGACCCGACCAATTAAAGCTCGCTCGGTGAAATGGGTCCTCCAAACTTGGAAAGCGGACCTGACAAGTACGTCCCTCCGGGTTAAATCTCGCTGGCACGCCAACTCGTGTGGAAGTCCGAGTATCCCGCAGCAATGAAAAAGCGAGAATGTGTCAGCCGAAAGATCGAAGACCGGCTGCGAAGGCGCAATCACTTCGCCTTTTCCCCACAGAACCGGTAAAATTGATTGTTATCGCCGAAAAGCTACCGTTTCTTTGTGCTCATGTCAGTGCTGACATCACTTTGACGGCACCCTGGCTGCTAGGTTGGCGAAAGCATCACCGCCGTACAGGAATTTGAAGGACTACTCCATGAGCAATCCGGAGCCTGCCCAGAACCTTTTTGCGCGGCCACTCGAACTTCCTCAATTGCTCAGTGTTCAGAGTCAGGCGATTGTAAGCCGGATCCTCGTCAAACACCCCAGCGGATCGATCACACTTTTCGCATTCGATGAGGGCCAGAGCGTTGAGGAGCACACGGCCCCGTTCGATGCGATGATCCACGTTCTGGAAGGTGAGGCCGAAGTGAGCATCGCCGGAGAATGGCACCTGGTGCGTGCGGGCCAGGCCATCCTTCTGCCTGCCAATGTTCCCCACGCAATCCGGGCCCTCAAGGCCTTCAAGATGGTGCTCGTGATGCTCCGTCGGCCTTCCCAATAGTCAGGCTTTCCGGGAAAGATCTTCCTGGTTCATTCACCTGACGTGCTGACCGCATCGCACGGATGGCGCTGTTGATATTGCCTCGATATCCTCTTACTGCGCCATTAAACTTTCCATACTCTGCGAAATACGCATACAACGAATCTTATCGAATTTCTCCAATACTTCTCGTCGATGCCGCCGATAGCGATAGCGGCAAACAGTTTCTCCGTGCAAACGGTAAAGGCTTGCCAACCCGCCCTGCCAAACGCATTTACCCACCTCAATGCCAAGGAGGAGTTGAACATGAGAAAAACCGCTTTCTCGACCGCCATCTTCGGCATATGCAGCTCGGCCCTGTTATTGATAGGATTGTCTTCCCTCCGCGAACCGATTCCCGTCCTGGCGCAGAACCGTTCTTCTGGAACTTCCGCCAGGTCTGCCGATACGCTGGCTTACGCCTCTGATGCGGAAGACTTCGCACTGCGCACCGACGAAGGCGCGACGACGAACGATCCTTTCAACGGAGCCTGGGACACAGGGCCCGTGCCTGATGACCCGCTTGCCGCCCGGGAGTCCGCATCCTCAGCCGGATCCACCGATCCCGCCAGTGGGTATCGCTATTATTACCGGTTTGTGCCCGAGGATGAGGATTTTGTCTGGATTGAGGATTCTGACGGCTGGCAGCCTAAAACCCACTATGCCGGGGATTCAGAGAATATCGATTTGTACGATTCTCCTCGCGATCAATTGACCGACTTGCCAGAGAGCGCGACACCCTCACTGGAGCAACAACCCCTTGAATCCGCGCCATACAGCTTTGTGGACGAGTACTCCCCCGAAGAGGCCGCCCGCTACGAAATGGCCCAGGAAAACCGGAGCGAGGAGAGTTCCTCCAGCCAACTCGAAATCGCTGAGGACGGCTATTTCCCCTGGTACCAAAAGTATTACTACCTGATGGGAAGTCAGGAACACGTCGGTGCCCGCCCCAATTTGTGTCGTGTTGAGGAGGAAAAAACGGCCGAACCGACGCCGGCCCCTGCGACTGATCTCTCGGGCGATGCAACCGACGGTCCTGGCTACAGTTTTGACGGCCGGACCTGGGAGCCGGACTATGAGGCCGACGTCGCTGCCGCCTGGCTGTTTGCCGCATCGCGTAACCTGACGGGAGCGGACGAGGCCGCGGAGCGGCAGCTCGCCGAAATGTCGGACAACTCTGCCCAGGAAGAAATGGAATCGCTCCCCGACGAAGCTTATGAAGAATGGGACGTCTATTCCGAAATGACCGATCCTGCTTGGGAGGTGATCTCGGATAAGAGCGGCATGATGCCTTCCGACGAGAATGCCGAGGAGCAACTGGAATCCCACCAGGATGTGATGCCCGAGGAAGAAGAGGGCTTCTCCCCCGATGCCTTGGACGACTCCGGCGAGTACGAGTCGTACGATGATGCGATGGAATACAACGAGTCCCTCACTCCCGAGGAGCCTGCCGCACCGGAGGACGAAACAACCTGGACGATCGTCAATCCCGAGCCGATCGTCTCCTCCTCGGCCAACAGCGATGATGGCTCCCCGTCGACTCCGCTGATTTTCGACACCCCGTGGCACGGAGAACCGGGCGAGAACTTCTTCTGGGTGGAAAGCGACACCGTCCCCGAAAGCCCGGCCACGGTTGACCAATCCGCGGAATCCGAGCACATGGACTCGTCCTATGACTGGAACTCGGGTGACTGGGATGCAGGCAGCATGTGGGACGTGGATATGCCCGGGTATCGGATGAGCGCTGAGGCCCCTGTTGTGGGGGGCAATCGGGACGGCCAATTAGAAGATCAGCACGACTTGGAGGGCACCTCCGATCCTGCTGGGGAAAGCTCCCAAGGCGAAAATTTCCGGGGCGAAGGTCAAGAGGAAACTCCCGCCGATGCTGGATCGGCTCCCTTGGACGAGGCAATGGATGAGCCGCTCCCGGACGCCACGTATACCGGCGAGTACCTGGAAGGGTCCTATGAATGGGAAAAGCCGAGTCTCCAGGAGAACGGCTTGGAAATGGACGTGGCTGAGCCGGTGGGGTCCCACGCGGTGCCCGCCGACGACGAGGGGGTGTCCCTCGGACGGGTCCTCCGCGGGCTGGCGACTGCCACCATTGGCGCATTGCCGCGGCTGGCTCTCCGGGACTTGAGTCTGGAAATCCCGGCCAACATTGAATGAGAAACTAACCTCGAACTCCCCCTTTCTGAACCGCCCCCCTGCCTGGCCCGACTTTCCCGTCGGGCCTTTTCTTTGCGCTCACGGTGACAGATTTCCGCCCTCGGCTTTGACTGCCGTCACCCGGACGAGAAGGCGGCTGACTGGAACTTTCCGAAAAGGAAATTTCTCTAATCGTTTGGCCGGGGGAACCGCAAGCTTCGCCGGAAGGAAAAGACTAGAATTTTTTGGGAGGTGGGGCTTGCGGGAAATCGCGAGGAAATGGCGGTGGGGCGGAGGTCAATCAGTGCATCCTGATCACATTCTGCAGTTTCGCCATTTTTCCCCGCCGTCCCGGTTGAAAGTTTTTGCTTGGCAAATGCACGATTCCCAAGTTAAAATGGCCATAGTCCTCCAGAGTGTGGAGTGAACGCTCGTCGCATTGGGTGACCCGATACAGTGGTGGGGGACACGACATCGGTCCTCAGCCGTTTGTTTGTAGGGCGTCGGAGAATCGGAACCATGGTGTGCACGCGATTGACGGTGAGAATGACGGTCGGCCTGCTGGTGGCATTGGGCGTTATTGGGTCGCTTTTCTCGGTGGCCACGGCCGATGAAGCGATTGCTCCTCAGGCCCAGTTGGAGCTCTTCCAGGCGGCGGATGGCAACCAGTATTTTGCGGCTGTGCTTCCGCCAGTCCCGGCGGTCCAATCCGCTGGACGCCACATTGTTGTGCTCGTCAACACATCAGCGGCCCAGACGGGAGCGGTACGGGAGAAGTCCCTAGCTGCCCTGGAGAAGTTTCTGGGAGAACTGACGCCAGCAGACCGTGTCCAGATTGTGGCAGTGGACCTTAAAGCGGTCCCAATGCACCAAGAGTTTGTGGCCCCGGGGAGCCCCGAATTTCAGGCTGGCTGGGAAAAGCTGCAGAAGCGGGCACCTTTGGGATCATGTGATTTGAAAGCCGGATTGGAGGCCGCCATCGACGCCCTAAGCAAGGCCCCGGCGGACACACGCACCCTGGTTTATTTCGGCGACGGCCTGAGCCGTGCTCACCTTCTTTCCTCGGACGAGATTGCCAATCTGGCCGCGCAGTTGTACGACGCGCATATCCCGGTGAACACCTACCTGATCGGTGTGCAGCGCGACGTGGGGCTGATGGCCTCGTTCGCCACGCACACCGGCGGCAATCTCCTCATCGATTCGCCCGAACTTGATGCAGCAGCGGTCGGCCATCAGTTGGCCGGTGCGGTCCATGCGACAGTCGTGTATCCCGCAGAAGCCCGCTGGTCAGAAAATGTCGCGGAAGTCTATCCGCAGCGGTTGCCCCCGCTCCGTTCCGATCGTGAGACGGTCGTGGTGGGCACGCTCAAGCAGGCGGGACCTGTCGAGCTCACTGTGAAGTTACCGGGCGGGGAGCAGAAATGGGCGTTGCAGGGGGCGGCTCACCCGCAGAACGGTTATCTCGTAAAGCTTGTGGAAACCGCCCGAAACACCGCTGGCAGTGCGGTGCCGGTTCCCGGAAAAGAGGCGCTCCTTCAGTTGGCCGAGAGCGCGGAAATCGGCGTTTATAATCTCACAGAACTGGCGCGGCAGGCACTGGAGCTGAATGACGTGGCTTCGGCTCAAAGGATGGCGGAAGCAGCCCTTGCTCAGGATCCTCAGAATCAAGCGGCGCGGAAGATCCTGACACAGGTGAGACAGGTTTCCCAGGAGGTGGCCGCTCCGGCGGCGCCCGCTCCAGCGGCTCCTGGCGCGGCACCGGCTCAACCGGCGGCTCCGCAGGCCCCGGCGGCTGACTTGAATCTCGTTGGACCGTCCGCTCCAGCGGCTCCGGCGGAAGTCCCGGGGGCGTTGGCCGAGCAGGTACTCCGCGATCGCCGGATCCTGGCCGAGGCCATCACTAAAGATGTCCAGGCGGCTATCAACCAGGCCCGACAAATGATGGGCACGAACCCCGAAACAGCCCGCGATCAGCTCAAGCTCAAGCTGGATGAAGTGAGCCGCGTTCCAGACCTCGATCCTGAGGTTCGGGACCAGCTCCTCGACCAACTCCGCACAGCGATTCGGCAGGCAGATGTTCGCGTGGTGGAACTGAATGAGCAGCGTCGTCGGGCGGCACAGCTCGAAGCGCAGGCCACGGAACGCCGTCTCATTGCCGAGGGATTACTGCTTAAGGAACAGAAGCTCACGCAGCTCATGGAGCGCTTTAACTCGCTCATGAAAGAGGGTCGGTACGAACTGGCCGAAGTGGAGGCGGCCGGCGAAGCGGAAAAACTTGCGCCGGACCTGCCGACGCCGCTTCTCGCGCGACACATGGCCAGCCAGGTGGGAAACTTTGAGAAGGCCATGGTCCTCCGCGAAGCCCGGCAGAAGGGTGTGCTGGATACGCTCTATCAAACAGAACGGGCCCACGTGCCGACGCCCGACGACCCCCCGGTGGTGTATCCCGACGCCCAAACCTGGCAGGAGTTGACCGCCCGCCGCAAAGAGCGGTACCAGAGCATGGACCTGGGTGCTACCAGCCCTGCGGAGCGGAAAATCCTCTCCGAGCTTAAAAAACCGACCGAGCTGGACTTCGTCGATACACCTCTGTCCGAAGTTATCAACTATCTCCGCGATCGGCACCAGATCGAAATTCAACTGGATAAAAAGGCTCTCACGAACGTGGGCGTGGATACGAACACGCCGGTCACCAAGAGCCTGAGGGGAATTTCGTTGCGGTCCGCGCTTCGCCTGCTATTGCGCGACCTCGACCTCACCTATGTCATTAAGGATGAGGTGCTGCTCATCACCACTCCGGAGCAGGCCCAGAACGACCTTGTGCTCAAGGTGTACCCGGTGGCCGACCTTGTCGTTCCGCCAAACTCCATTGGGGGTGCCGGGATCGGTGGTTGGGGCGGCATGGGCATGGGGATGGGCTACGGCATGGGCGGTTATGGAATGGGCGGCTACGGAATGGGTGGTTTCGGAATGGGCGGCTACGGGATGGGCGGTTTCGGAGGAATGGGTGGCTATGGAATGGGCATGGGTATGTTTAACGTCCCCAACGCGCCCGTCGGTAACGGCGGCTTCCGGGCGTTCAGCGTTCAGGATGATCTGAGCAAAACGCCCGACGGCCAGCCCCGTCAAAACACGACGTCCGCCATTCTTCAGGTGACCGATGATGTCCTCAATGGCCGGGTATCGCAGAGTCAATCACCGGCCGATCTCTGGGACTCCGTCTTCGCCCAGGGAACGGTCCCAGCCAAAGATGTCCGTGAGGCCGTCCGACGTTTGGTTGCCGGTCAAAAGTTCGATCATGTGACGGCCCTCATCCACGCAGCCCTGCGGCACAACCAGCCGCAACCCTGGATGTACGAGGGGCTGGCCCTGGCGCTGGAAGCTCAGGGCGGTTCGCGGGAAGAGATCGAGCGGGCCCTCATGTCCGCCGCTGATTTCGCGTCCGATCCCATGGACTTCCTCGTTCTGGGAATTCAGCTCGAGCGGCACGGTCTCGATCAGAGAGCATTGGCCATGTACCGTCAGGTGGCGAACCTGATGCCGGAATGGCCGGAACCTTATGTGGCCGCGTTGCGACTGGCCCAAAAACTCAATGATCGCGACGCCTTGAAATGGTCCACCGTGGGCATCCTCTCCCAGGTTTTCCCGCAAAAGCATCAGGATGTCTGGCTCAATGCGCTGCGAACGGCCAAGGCTCTTCTCGATGAACTCAAAGCTCAGAATCCCGAGGAAGCTCAGAAGTACGAACAGGCCCTCAACGAAGCCGTGGCGCGAGATTGCATCATCGAGGTTTCATGGGTGGGCGAAGCCGACCTGGACCTTCTCGTCGAGGAACCGGGGGGAACGCTTTGCTCGCTCCGCAATCCGCGGACCACATCCGGCGGAGTTCTGGTTGGCGACATGAGCAGCCAGGCAGGCCGGGAATCGAGCGAAGGTTACAAGGAGTACTACGTTTGCCCGCGGGGCTTCAGCGGAACGTATCGCGCTGTGGTCCGCCGTGTGTGGGGGAACGTTGTCGGTGGCAAGGTCAAAGTGACGGTGTACCTCCACTTCCTTACGGACAAGGCCCAGTCCCTCACCAAGACCATCCCGCTCAAAGGCGATGAGGCCTACATCCAATTCGAGCTTGCCGATGGTCGCCGCAAGGCGCCGCTGGCCGAACAGCAACTTGCCAGCGCCGTCATGAACCAAATTGATCTCCGCAACCGCATTCTGGCGCAGCAACTTGGTGACGGCGGAAATGCCCCGCAGGTGGATCCCAGTTCGATGGCCTCGTTCGTCCAATCGCGAACGGATGGTGGGGCGGGCGTCAATCCGGTGTGGCCGTTCATCCCCGTCCGGGGTGGCGCGGTCGGTTATGCCCCGCAAATTACCGTGATCCCTGAGGGTAGCATGCTGACCGCGGCGGCCACGGTCTCCGCCGATCGCCGCTATGTCCGCGTGAACCCCTATCCCGTGTTCCAGGGTATTGGTGAGGTGAACATCTTCAACTTCGTGACGGGGGAAAGCGGTCAAGGCCTGGGTGGCACCGGCGGCCGAGGCTTCGGTGGCCTGTTCGGTGGTGGTTTTGGTGGATTTGGTGGCGGTTTCGGCGGTGGTTTCTTCTGAAACCTGACCCCCAACAACTGGTCGACAATATCTGGCCAATCGGAATCGTTTGAAAAATGGAGACGAGGGAACAATCGTCTCCATTTCTTTTTTACCGGCTGAGGCGAATCCATTCTGCCTTCAGGTCGGGTGGAATCTCAAGAACCACCCCCTCGTGCTCGATCTTGGGCGTCAGGACAGCCCAACGCACCCAGTTTCCAGCAACCCGCCGGCCCACCTCGACATGAAGCGCCCCGGCCAGTTTCATGGGGAGCCGCACCGTGGTGGCACCCGTGGGAATCAGCCACCATTCTTGTGCCTCGGACAACCGCTCATCCTCTGCAACGGGCACCAGAATGAGGTGACCGTCCGCTTCGACCAGCAGTTGGTCATCCCATCGAATTTGTCCCGCTCCCTCCACGGCCATCACTTTTCCCGACCGATCGAGGGCCACAAGCCCCGGATGCCAACCAGGCAAACACATGCTCACCGAGTGTCCGCAGGGAAGCGTACTGGTGAACGTTGCTTCCTGATCCTGAGCGTTGACGAAGACGTAGGCCTCGCCATTCTCCAGAGCGACCCGAAATCCCTGCACAGCCGGAATGTCTGGCGTGACGGAAATCCGCGCTATCCGCGCGCTGTCGATCATCTGTCGCCATCTGCCGCGAAGTTGGAGGAACAGCTCGTCCGTTCCAGTTCCCGCGCGTCCCGCAACTTCCAGTTCCTTTTCCCATAAAACCATCAGCCCTTGCGAATGACTCTGGAGAAGTCGTTCACTCGCCGGGCTTATCGCGCCTGGGACAATCACCATCCGCACCCCTTCCAGCGTTCCTTCGTCGATTGCGTCATCCCCGGCGATGGCAAAGTCCACACCAAGCGTGAAGAGAACCCCGCTGGTGAGGAGATCCGCCTCCCGAGCCACCGCAGCACGCTCCGGTGGTGCACTGTCGGGAGAGATCACGAGGACAGCGGGCTTTTCCCAGTTGGGAACAAGTCGAGACAGTAAAAGCGAAGACGCCCGATAAAACCGCAGCGACGACCGCTCCGTACCATCACAGGTCCGTAGCAGTCCCCAGGGGAAGACGCGGTCATCGTCATCCCGCCAGCACCAGTTCCTGGCAGCACTGCCCCCCAAAGCAAAGACGTATTGCGGAAAGAGCAGGAAGAGTCGCTCTTGCTCGGCCACTGATCGCCGAATATGGTAGCCGTGGCCGCCCAATTCGTGCTCCCAGGCGGGATGCGTTTTCACCCCGAACTCTCCGATCGCCAGAGATTTACCCTTCAGCCGCGAATCAATCCATTTAACAGTTGGAGCGAACTCTTCCAGATCCACCCGGGGTGGACCAAAATACCCGATTTCCGCCACATCCAGCCCGTCGAGCGTTCTCCGCGGATCGAGTCCGCCGATCGGCCTCTGGTAATACTCGCTGATGATCGGATGCCGCTGGTCCACTTCCCGAATCGCTGCCACAAGACGCGCGTTCCAGTGCTCGGTCTGCGAATATTGCCAGGCCAGCGAACGTTGCTGCTCATTCCTGGGGCGTAACTGATAATCGCCGTTGAGATAATAGATGAGTCCATCCAGATGTTTGTATCGCTCCGCGAAGGTCCTGGCGAATCTGGCCTGCCTTTCCAAAGTGGCTTCGTTCACTGCAACATCCTGGCCGATGAACAGCCCTGCCCGATAAATCACCCCCGCTCTGCCCGCCAGATAAAGTATGGCGTCCAGTTCCCGCCATTCGGATTCGCTCAGTTCGTAGGGGTCGCGCCACCAGGTTTGCAGATTGGCGACGAAGTCGATGCCGGCGTCGTGCATCTTCTGAAAGTTTTCCGCCCAGAACACCGGATCGCTTTGACTGGGCGATAGAAACCAGTTGGACCAGGTCGTGGTTCCACAGAGAAAACGTGGCCGACCACTCAGACGAAAATAATTCTCTCTGAAATCAAAGCCGATCTTCCCCGGTACTGAGCGGCCATCCCACACGACAAACCCCGCCCGCCCGTGATCCAGCACCTGGCCGTCAGCGGTTTGCAGTGTCACCTCCATCTCGTACAGGCCCTCGTTCAACGGTTCGAATTGTATGTGGGTCTCGAACTTCTCGCTCGGCGATAAGCGGGTTATTGGGGCGGCGTCCTGCCAGATTATCTTTTCGTTCTTCTCCCGGTTTGTCTCCCCGCAGAAAGGAAGCTCCCAGCGTCGCAGCACGCTTTGCAATCTGCCGGAAAACAAATTCTTGCAGGAATTCTCCACGACAACGGTTACCCGGGGCTCTTCATCCGGGCGGTAACAGGCCAGGTCTGCGGCAACCTGGCAGAAGTGAATCCCAGCACGCATCCGGTTAAGAAGCGGCACGAGCACACTCTGGCGAAATTCCGGAATCGCCGGAAGATCGGCACCTTCCAGTCCGAAAAACGCCCAGTGGGAGCCGCGGAATGGGCCAGCAACGTGGGTCAGCATCGCCCCAACCGTGCCGCAAGGGCGCCCCCAGCGATCGTAACCGTGCACAATGGGTTCCCAGCGGGCCTGCCGCCGTAACACGCCCACCGCGGAATACCCGCTCAAGGGCTTTTCTGTTTTCCATGTCCAATCGCCGGCTCGCAGCTCCACTACATCCTGCAAAGGCGCGTCGGCGTCAAACAGGCCCAATTGCCAGGGGCTCACTTCCAAACCATCTTCGGGTTTGCCGAAGTGGGTGTTGACGACGGGCAAATACTCCACCGCTTCCAGTTGCACGTCGTCAAACCAGGCACTTCCTGCGGCCTGGTAGAGTCCGAACCGCACTTCGACCCGCTCGGCACCCGGCGGTATTTTCAAGTTGGCCACGACCCGCTGCCAATCCTGCGTGCCCCGGAGATTGGCGTAATCGTGCGGTTCGATCCACTTCTCACCGGCGAACGGATACACCGCGAGAAAAGCGTAGCCCGATCCGCTGACGTTTTCCGTCCTGATCCATGCCGAAATCCGCAGCGTTTGCCCCGGCGTCACATCCCTGACGGCCTGCCACATGATGGCACTGCCTTCCTGTGTGAGACTGAACTTCGCCGCACCTCCGCCGGAATGCCCTTCACCCGTCACCCATCCTAAGCTTTCCGGCGAGGACCTGCGCCAGGGTGACTTCTCCGGCGTCTCAGCCGATTCTTCGAAGGAGGAATCAGCAAGCAGGGGAGTTACACTTGCCGGTTGCCCCGGCACACCGGCCACCCAACCCGATTTGGAACGCCTCGCGGGAATATCAAAGGCGTAACCGCCGAACGTGAGCAGGTCCGCACCGTCGGTCAGAAATCGCAACAAACCGGCGCGGGCTTCGGGCAGATAGTATCGAGCGTCGGGAAAGACAAGCAGTGAGACGCCCTTGCAAACTGCCGGACACCAGGCGGCCGCCAGCTCCTCCCAGGTCATGAACTCCGTCCGATAGCCTGCCTGCTCCAGGGCTGCCACGATTGCCCGAACATTCACACTCTGAGAGAATCGAAGACTGGCCGGTTCGACGATAACCGCCAGATTCTCGCCTGGGGCTGTTTCCCAGAGGGCCGGTTGCCAAACGGAGACGGGTTCCACCACCACGTCGCGAAACCAGCACCGGCCCTGCGCCTGATGGAGTCCCAGCCTGATTTCCATGCGAAAGGCGCGACGATCCGTTTGCCCTTCCCATGTGAAGGTTTTCCAGTCTTGCGTTCCACTGAGCTGAGCAAAATCTGTAAAACTGACAAGCTGTCCCCATTCGTCGTACTGATAAACAGCCGCGTAAGCATAGCCAGTTCCCTGCGGTGGCCGAACATCCTCGCATCGCACGGTTGCCCGCACCCGCAGCAACTCCCGCGGGGGTACGAAGCATCGGGCAACAGCTACCTCGCCCGAGTGATCGCAGAACAGCGTTACCCCGCCGTCGGACTCCACCGTCGCTTCGGCCCCCACCAACTGCCAGTCGTCGCGACCGATCCTCCAGGCGATCGTTGGCTCCTCTGCCGCTACCCAATCATGGACCATTCCTCCCGCAACAAGCATGATGCTTCCCAGAAGAGCCAGGAACGGCCCGGGGCGCGCGGCCCTGTCAATTTCCATCCGAAAGAACCCTTCATGCGCTGTGGGTTTCATGTGTTTGTCCTTTCAAGTCCACTCCCGGATTAGTCTCACCGAGCGCGATCAGGATGGACCTAAGCAGGGTTCCTCGGAGGGACCTGCCTGTCAGGTCCACATTGTTTGGACCATCCATTGCATGGACCGCGCTCCAACTACTGGGTTCAGTTGCTGGCCAAACAGTAAGGGCAAAGCATGAATTGCCCCTGCAACACGTTTCGCCGTGGTATCTCGCGGGTTTTGACAAAAGGCGATATGGGTCAGAAATGATCCGCATCGGTTACCTCGTTTGCCATAATGAGTGTATCGCTTATCTTTCCCAGTGCCATGCCACCTGGGAATAGCGACTGGCCAGAAGCTCTTGCGTTTGTTCTTCCGGCCAGTGCTGGAGAATCCTGTTGGCCAACCATGCCTGACGGATCCGTGCGACGATCTGGTCTCGATCAAGAGGCAAATTAGCCACAAACATTTCATGCGCGCGACCGGCGCGATAATCTGGCTCTCGCGGCGGCTGCCGGAGCAGCTTTCCCAACCACGCTAAGTCAAACTGGTAGAGAATCGTTCCATGATAGAGGACGCACCGCCGTCCGAAACGCACGCTGTTGCCTGAGACCTTGCGCCAGTGCCTGCCATCCCCACAGTCCCGTGGCCCGTCGCCGATGATGGCCAAATCGCTGGTTCCCGCCCGGATAATACTTACACCATTCACCGAAAGCGATTCCGCAAGTTTTGCGAGAATCTGGGTATGGAGATGATCGACCCTTCGCCAGCCAGGCCGGGCGTCTAACTGAACCACCAGCGAATACATCAGGCAGCCCGGCCCGATGACCACGGCACAGCCTCCGCTGCATCGCCGCAGAACAGGAACACCCAGGGATTGACACTGCGCTACATCCACCTCTTGGTGAAGACAGGAGGCCCGCCCGACGACGACGGCCAGCCGAGGAGACTCCCACACCCGCAATACTTCGCCCAGTTGACCAGCATCGGCTGCGCGAAGAAGCGCCTCGTCGAGTGCGAGATTCTCTTCGGGAGTTGGCAGGGTCAGTTCCAGGTAGTGCATGGACTTCCGGAGCGGGAGAAATGAGGGCGTTTCCTCATCGCGGCAACGCGATTAACAGAATCCAACCAAAAACACTTGACATCCATGCAAGTTTTCTACATAAAATATGTCCGATTGATTGACGGCCGAGAACGATCGCCCCTTGCGGTGCGGTCGGCTCTCGGTCACACCCTTGTCCTGGGCGGCAGATTCTCGTGGCCGCCACTTCGGAGGTGGAGGATTTACCATGGTACGCGACAATCCACCCGTGGCAACGGGAGTCGGCGAACCAACGGGGCTGCGGCGGGGAAAAGCCGAGGACGCTTCTCTTTCATCGGGAACAGGCAAACCAACTGACAAGACCACTACTCCCCCAACCATTCGGCCACACCGGCAACCATCTCTGGTTTGGCTTCTGATTTCCCGCGTGGTTCTACCGCTTGTTCTCGTCACGGGCATCGCGCTGGGGTTCGCGCGGGTCCGTGGGCTTCTCGCCCCGCGGGTGGAGGTGGGCAACGTGGTGGCCCAGCTCCGTCTCGGGGGACAAACACGCTGGCAGGCCGTCGCCTACCTCACTCCCTTCATTTTCGACCAACGCTACGATGATCTGCGACGTGATCCGGTGTTGGCTCAGGCCCTCGCCGACTGCCTCACGGAAGAACTCGACCAGCCGTTGGCGGGCTATTCCGATATGTCGATTGCTGCCCGGGCACATCTCTGCCGGATGATCCGCTGCATGGATGTTCCCTCGGTCATTCCCTCTCTCGTGAAAGCTGTTCAGTGGCGCGGCGGTGGCTCACCGGAAATGGATTCACCTGTGCGAAAAGCAGCGGCAGAAGGGTTGTACCAGTTGGGTGAACGTCTGGGACCGGAAGTTCTCCGCGCCTACCCGGAGGTCCTTCCCGCTCTACTTGTGGCAGTGGATGACCCGGTCGATCCCGTTCGGTCGGCGGCCGCCCTTGCTTTGGGACTCCACGGCGGACCTGAAGCCTGTGATAAGCTGGAAACGCTTCTCGGTGATCCCAACCCTGCTGTGCGTTATAACGCAGCCATCGGCTTGGCAATGGCGGGCGATGCGGCAGGGATCGCCATTCTCGAAGAGCTATTCCATTCCAAAGAGACGGAAAAGCTTGCCACGACGGGCAATCTGGAATCCATCAACGGCATGCGAACGCGGCAGCTTCTCGTGATGGGACTTCGCTCCGTCAATCGCTTGATGGACATGGACCCCACCGCCCCGGTCGATGGTTTGCGTCCAGTTCTCAGCCAGCTCCAGTACAGCCTGGTTCCAGAGGACGTCAAACAACTGGCTTTCCAGGTGGAGGTGAAACTCAACCAGCGCACCGTCCGCTGAGGGTATTAAAACGAGAAGCCGATTGTTGAGGAATGAGCGATCCAAATACGAATTAATCTCGGAACAAGTGGGTTATGCGACAGAGTTGAGACTGTTGACTCGAGCTTATGGTCGATCATAATAGATTTTCGGTTATTCGTATCCTTCTGGTCTGGATGATAGTAGGTTGATCTCCATTACCGGAGGCATGGTTATCTGTGGGTGATCAGCGCGAAAAAGGAGGCAAGTGCGATGAGGGCATCGAATTCAACTACTCATTTTTCATCCCGCACTTCGGGAATCTCAAGAAGGGCATTCGTTTTGGGGACTGGTGTATCGATCGTGCAGCTCGGCATTTTAGGAACGCACGCTAAAGCGGATGTGTCTTCTTCTGCAAATATTCAGGCCTTAAAGCAATTATTCTCGGCTAACGGCAGCAGTAGTGTAACGGGTAAAAAGCGTCCATGGCTCCAGTACACTTCGCCGGATTCGATCGACTCCGATGACGCCACTTTCCGTACAATGCTTGAAAAGATGGACCAATTTGAGCGCATAAGTCTTGCGCAGAGTTTTCAAATACTGCCCGCCATCGACCTTCGTGATTACGGGAGCTTTGGGCTTAAGCCCTATCGGGATTATCGCGACGACGAGCGGCCGAAAACGTATAACGAGGTTCCCCCACCCATCGTCGAGCGGGCGCTCCAGGCCGGGCGAATTGACGTGGACCTGGTTAGCGCAGACAGACTTCGTCGACAGTTTATATGGGTTTCAACTAATTCTTTTGCGTATCCGTTCACCTATTCAATCGATTATGACAGTAGGGTTGTCTGGCTCGCCAAATCCTTGGATATATCCGACTCAGCCCTGCGACGAAAGAGCACCTTCGAGGTTGAGCGCACAATATTGGAAAAATTTTTCGTTGAAGTTTGGGACAAACTGACCCCTGAACAGCGGCAGAAAGTTCTCGATAACATCGAAACGGCGACCGGCCGAGCCATTCCGAACAAGGTTGCGCTTGTATCGCTTGGCGGTGCTGGTGCGCTTATGGCGCTGGGCGCTGCTGTTACACTCGCCGGCTTCTCTTTTTACACCACAATGTCCGTCGTGATCTGCACGGTCGCAGGTTTCTTTGGGGTAACACTCCCGTTTGTTGTCTATACAACTGCCTCGTCGCTTGTCTGCATCTTGTCCGGACCAATTGGCTGGGCTATCGCCGGCATATTGGCCGCCGTGGGAACAGCGCTGTTACTTCAAGCGAATCCCAAGAAAACGCTTTCTTTCGTGATGGCGCTCCATTTCCTCAAAGCTCAGGCTTTTCATGAAGCCGGGCTTCTGGCATGATCCAGATGGGAATAGCCTCGCTGTTTGGTCATCAAAAGCGTGCCATCGAGCGCGCGGTATCGCAGCGTCGGCTATTAATCGTACGGCCATTTGGCAGTGGTAAAACACTCATCGGACTGTGCGTCGCCGATCAATTGCTCAGCCACCAGGCACGCTATGGGCTTTGGGTGGGGCCGGCCCACTTGCTTTCTCAAGTTAAAGATGAAGCAAGAGATTGGGGGTTGACCCTCACCATTTGTCGCGTCTCGGATACGCCCGCTTCATTTCAACCCGGCCTCCATCTGGCTAGCTATAACCGTCTGCGACTATCACGCGAGATTTTTTTATCCCGTCAATGGGACTTTGTTATCGTCGATGAGGTACACCGTGCTAAGAACCCCAGCACCTGGAACTACCAACTTCTCGCAAAATTGAGACGCCAAGCCCCATGGTTCGTGGGCTTAACAGGATCGCCGTTTCAAAATGGACCGTACGAATTCTTTCAAATCGTGTCACTGTTCACGGGAAGCCGGATCATCCGAAGACTGGAGGAGTGTCTCGAATACAAGCGGAAGAAGCCTCTGACGTTCTGGGAATTCCTGTGGTGGAAGCTCTTTAACCGACGGCCGAATCGGGGGCCTGTTGTCGGTATTCGAAATCCCGATGGTATAAAACAATTGCTTCAGCCCTATATCGACTTTGCCGATGGAGAAGAGATTGCCCGGGAGTGTCACATCCCTTCGGTCGATGAACAGGTGGTGAGTGTGCAACTGGAAGCCACGGAACTCGACCAATATCGGCGTCTTGCAGGGCAAATTAGGAAAAAGGCTCTGCGCCAGTTTTTGACGGATGACCTCGACGACTCCGAGACCGCAAGCAGTTTCGCACGCCTTTCGGAACTCCGCCAGTTTCTTTTGTCATTCGAGGGAAACCCTTCTTCCAAAACACGCCAACTATGCAATGACGTGGCAAATGCAGCAAAGGATCCCTCCGCGCGAATTCTTGTCTTCTCAAATTTTCTGGACCGTGGCGTCCGCGTCATAGCCGAGTGCTTACGCACCCTTAGTGTGCCACATCTAACTTATACTGGGCAGATTTCTCATCGCCAGAAGTCGCGGCAGATCAGGTCCTTCTCCGAGGGCCTTAAGCGAGTCCTCATATTATCCCCCGTCGGATTCGAAGGCCTCAATCTAAACAATACGACTCACATTTTTATCGCCGACCCGCATTTTAATCCAGAGGTAACACGACAACTCGTAGCACGAGCGACGCGAGCAAAAAGTTCCGTTTCCAAGGTGACCGTTTATCACTACATTGCCGTGTCCGACAAATTGGCCACCGGCACTGTGGATCAGGCGGTACGGCGAATCGCCGAGCGCAAGAATCAGGTTAATAACGAACTGAGGCACATCCTTTCCGACCTGAGCTTTGATAATTGTTCATCCGCTCGAATTGTGGAAGCATAGGAGGATACAGGGGAGAACGCCAGAACCAGGCTTACCACAGCTGCATAAGGCAAATCTCACTGTTCGCACTACGACACAACGGCACCGTTTCTCATAGGTTGCCAAGTAGTTTTACAACCTATCCATTAATTTTTAGGCTCTGTAGCCATTCCTCCCGCTACTGGCCGCGCAAAATAGTATATCGTCTAACACCACTCGGTTTGAGCGAACTTGCTAATGTAACGAGACATTAGGCCGTATGTAACGATATTTCACCACCGGTTGCGGTGGATGCGGGTGGGGTCGAAGCGGTCCACCGGGGCCGGTTTCTCCGCGGGATACCCCACCAGTATGAGGCTGTGCGGAATGACGTGGTCCGGGATGTTGAAAATGTCGCGCATGCCCTCCACACGCTGCTCACGGGGATAAACTCCCGTCCATACCGCCCCCAGACCGAGTCCGTGAGCCGCCAGCAGGATGTTCTGGGCGGCAGCCGCACAGTCAATGACCCAGTATCCCTTGGAAAGCTCCAGACTCAGGTCGCCGCACACCAGAATGCCCAGGGGAGCGGTGCGTGCAGGCTCGGCATTAGGAAAACGTGCGGCAATTTCCATCAGTGTAGCGCGGTGATCAATGACCACGAACTGCCAGGGCTGAGCGTTTCTGGCGCTCGGGGCAGCCATCGCTGCTCGCAACAACTGCTCCTGAATGTCCTCCGGTACGGGACGCTCTTCAAAGGAGCGGATGCTCCGCCGCGTGAAGATGGCCGTCAAAACGTCCACGTGTCAACCTCCCGAACATTTTGCCAGTTCCACCAGGCGAGGACTCCGGGGCCAATCCCCGGCACCGCCCGCCTCCCCACCACGTCCTCCTCGCCTTTGAACCCGGAACACTCCCCCACGAAAAACCGGGCTGCGCTGCCCGTTGATCCATCGTGCGGGCATCGACGTAGAAAAATAGTCTAGCACATAGGGAGCGCACGCTGAATCGCGAGCGAGGAGCAGTCCGGATTAACGCGGCCTGCTTGAACCAAGTTGCTTCGGGCAACGCAACGGCTCAGGTATCGAAGATCGGCCCTGCTTGCTACAATGACTCTACCTTAACTTCGGCAGTCAATGGACGGCAATTTTCGTCAATCCCATCGCGGGGTGATCCATCCCAACTTTTGCAGAAACGGATGAGATGCCCACGGACGCAATCTGTGGGTAGGGGCAATTCATGAATTGCCCCTACGGTTTAACCGGCAACTGAACCGAGCAGTTGGAACCCGATGGGCGAAATGGATGATCCAAGCTGGGAAAGCGGACCTGACAAGCGGGTCCCGCGGGGTTGAATTTCGCTGCCGCGCCAACCCGTGTGGACATCCGGGTCTCCATCGCCAGGGGAAAAGTGGGGATGTATCAGCATCGCGGGGATAAGTTTGGCCGGGTTTTCCCTCGACCACGCACAGCATCCCAAGAGAAGGACTCAAGGCATTCATGATTCGCATCGGGGACAACGGTTTGCCACAATGGGACTATCCCCGTTACGAAGCCGGGGAAAAGGTCGCCCTGTTCATTCCCTGTTACATTGACCAGTTCTATCCCCAGATTGCGCAGGCAGTGGTGGAAATCCTCCATCGCCTGGGCATCCCGCTTGTCTATCCGGAAGAGCAGACGTGCTGCGGGCAACCTGCTTTTAACTCGGGCTACTGGGAGGAAGCCCGCCGCGTTATCCGGCACTTTTGCCGGGTGTTTGCGCCCTATCGGTACATTGTCTGTCCGTCGGGCTCCTGCACAGCCATGTGTCGGGTGTTCTTCGAGCAGGCAGACCCTGAAAATCCGCAAGTCGGAGAGGTCGGCCGGCGAGTGTTTGAGTTCACCGAGTTTCTGGTCAATGTGCTGGGAGTGACAGACTTGGGAGCCCGGTTTCCCCACAAGGTGACGCTTCACAGCGGCTGTCATGGACGGCGGGAACTGGGAATCCTCGACCAGCCGATCACGCTTCTCAAGCATGTGAAAGACCTCACCTACTGCGAACTGCCCAACATCGAGGAATGTTGCGGATTTGGCGGGACATTCAGCGTGAAGATGCCAGGAACATCCATCGCCATGGGTGAAGCGAAGGCCGCAAACATTTTGCGTTCCGGAGCGGATGTTGTGACTTCCGGGGACATCAGTTGCCTGATGCACGTGGGCGGGATCATGCGTCGCAAACCAGAGATGCGGCACATCCGCGTCCTTCACATTGCCGAGATTTTAAACAGCCGGGAGTGATCGAGCGCTACAATAACTGGGGGGATCTTTGAGAAGTTCGCTGTTTTAGACGTTTCCTCCATCCCGGAGTTTTGCACAGATGACGGTTGTCAACCAGCACCATGGAGTGTCACTTCGCGGGGCCGCCTTCTGGAAGGCCGAGAATAAGGGCCTGGCCGAGCCACGAGGTTCCAAAGCCCTCGGAGAATCGGCGGAACGATCCAGCAAACACAACCGGCAGGTCGCGCTGGCTATTCCTTACTGGGAGTCCTGGCGGGAGGCCGCGCACCAGATCAAACGTTACGCCATTCATCATCTTCCAGAACTTCTGGAGGAATTCGAGCGCAATATCACAGCCCGAGGTGTCACAGTCCTCTGGGCCCGCGACGCCGAAGAAGCCAATCGGCACCTGCTGAACATTGTCCGCGAACACAATGTGAAGACCGTGGTCAAATCGAAGTCCATGGTCAGCGAGGAAATGGAGGTCAACCATGTGCTGGCTTCGGTGGGCGTGAAGGCCCTGGAGACGGATCTGGGCGAGTTCCTCGTGCAACTGGCGGGTCAGCGGCCGACCCATATTGTGACGCCCGCCCTTCACCTTTCCGCTGCCGATGTGGGGCGACTCTTTGCCGAAAAGCTTGGCGAACCCTTCACCACCGAACATGAAAAACTCACCGATATTGCCCGGCGGCATCTTCGGCAGGAGTATCTCCGCGCGGACATGGGGATTTCCGGGTGCAATTTTGCCCTGGCCGATGTCGGTGCGATCTGCGTCATTGAGAACGAGGGGAACGCCGGGCTGTCGATGGCGGCCCCACCCGTGCATGTCGTACTGATGGGCATTGAAAAGGTCATCCCCAGCATCGACTATCTGCCGCTATTTCTCAATTTGCTTGCGCGGAGTGGCACCGGGCAGAAACTGACAACCTACACGCACGTGTTGCTCGGCCCATCACCCGGCCGGAAGATGTATGTCATCATCATCGACAACGGCCGCTCCAATGTGCTGGCGGACCCTGCCGCCCGCAGCAGCCTCTTTTGCATCCGTTGCGGGGCCTGCCTGAATACCTGCCCGGTTTACCGTCGCGTTGGTGGTTGGGCCTACGGTTGGGTGTATCCCGGTCCGATTGGGTCCATCCTCACGCCGCACCTTGTGGGATTTGAGGAGGCCGGAAAACTGCCCTTTGCCTCGTCCCTGTGTGGGGCGTGCGGAGAAGTCTGTCCCGTGAAAATCGATATCCCCCATCAGTTGGTTCATCTGCGCCATCGGGCGGTGAACACGCGATCGCCCGTCCGATCGCCGTTTGAGCGACTGATTTGGCGGGCCTGGGCCTGGGCCATGTCTCACCCATTACTGTACCGGCTGGCGATGGGCGGCGTCCGGCTGGGGGTGCGCCTGGCGCGATTTCTGCCGTTCCACCCGGGTCCTTTGGGTGCGTGGACTCGGGGCCGGGACTTACCCGCCGTTCCGCCCCGCAGTTTCTGCGCGTGGTGGCGGCGACACAAAGAGCGGTATCACCAGGCAGCAGCCAGTACGCTCGCATCTCCGGCACGGCATTCAGGCATTGCGGCGAAGTCGTAATGCAGTGCAGTAGTCATCCGGGCAACGGTGTTAAGCAGTGGTTCACGCTGTCACAAGACCTGACAACTCGGATCGAAAAAGTTGGCGATGAGGACACAGGCACGATGGGCGCACGAGAAGTCATTCTGGATCGAATCCGAAAAAACCTCGGAAGTGTTACGGATGAGAATCCGCCACCCGTTCCCGAGGTCTGGCCCCGCACCCAGACAAGTCCGGCGGATCTGGCTCGCCGCTTTGCCGAGGAATTGCGGGCCGTGCACGGCGAGCCGCTGCTTCACCGCGATTGGCCGGGCTTGCAGGAAGATTTTCAGACGCTCGTGGAAAAGTCAGGCTGGCGCGAAGCGCTGGTGATGGATCGGCCCCTGGCATGGCAGCTCGCCAACAGTGCTACGGGACTTCAAACCATCGCTATCCCAGACATCCCCGTGCCGCGCGATCTGGAAACCATTCCCGTTAGTATCCTGGAAGCCGAGTGTCTTCTCGCCGACACCGGATCGGCCGTGGTTGTTTGTCGCAATCCCGGCGAGCGACTGGCCTGCTATCTTCCCCCCGCGTGTGTCATCGTGGCCACCGTGGATCGACTCTGCGAGCACCTACCGGCCGCCTGGGACCGGATCACGCGTGTGGCCCGTCAACCCGAATGCCGCGGGGAATGCGTGATCATCACGGGTCCCAGCCGCACTGCGGATATCGAAAAGATTCTCATTCTCGGGGTTCACGGCCCCAAGAGATTGGTTGTCTATCTTATCGGTGCTGAATAACCGATCCCCGGCTCTTCAGAAAGCCGCAACACAGGAAACCGCCGAGATGGTTCCGGCGGCGGAGCCGGTGGATCCACGGGGGGCAGTCGGATCGGGGCCGGTGTTGGTAGCAGGTCCTCTCGTGCCTCTCGGGTTTGCATGAGACGCTCCTCCTGACGCACCTCGTCGAGATGCTCCAGGAGAATGCGTTTCACCTCGAGAATGGCAAGCGGGTGAGTGTGGATTGTTGTATGCTCCGCGGGAACGGCCAGCTCGGAATTCGCGCGGTCCGAATGGGCACTTTCCCAGGAAAGAACACCATCGGTGGTGCCCGTCACACGGCCCCATAGTCCGCCATCCAGAGAGACCCCCACGATATTGTGATGAAGAACCCAGGACGCCCGGGGCGCATTGTTGAGCACCGGAAAAATGGGACACTCAGGAGCGAGTGCGTCCACGCTGTCGGTAATTTTGAGAAGGTTGTCGGGGATGAGCAGTTCCGCGTTCTCTCGGAAAAATCGTTCCTGCGTTTGCAGCAACTGCTGCGGAACCCGGATCAGCTGGGCGGCAAGTCGCTGCGTCATCCCGTTAGAAAAATGCGATCCCCAGTGGGGAGTGGCCAGTGTTATGATGCGGCGGACGGAAGGATTGGGATGGAAGAAGAATATCTCCCGCAGTTCCGCCAGCGTCTCCGGATCAGCGCGGACTTCAGAAAACGGATGATCGCTGACCAGCCGCCAGAACTCGTCCCCACTTTCCATCACCTGCATTTCGGCGATCAGCCCGCCCATGCTGTGACCCACCAGGATCATCTGATCGAGTGCCGGCTGCACGTGCTGGGGATCGATCGTCTGCCGCAATTCGCGAAGTTCACGTCGGAACTGGGCGGCGGAAATCCAGAACGGTTGACCGGTGGGATAAAGATAAAACCAGAACTGGTAGTTGTGGCGGATTTCCGGAATACTGCGGAGATCATTGAACATCTGCATCCAGGTCATGGGACTGGACCACCAGCCGTGAATAAAAACCACCGGAATCTTCTGCGGTTCATAGGGCTGGACCATGTACAGTCCCGTGAGCGGCTTGTCCCGCCCCGGTTGCAGCGTGAGGAGGGTTTCCGGTCGAAGCAGCCCCACGGTCGCCAGCGAGGGTCCAAAGGCAGGATTGGAGAGAAACGCCGCCAGAGGCGTTGTCAGATCGGCCTGCAACGGGACCTGTTTTCCGTTCACGTTGACATCACTGGTGGCCACCGGATCATACAACTCAAGTTGGGCCTCATAATGGCGCTCTTCTCGGGAGGATTTGGGCGACGCATCAAAATTGGGAAACTCCGGTCGCAGAAAGACGGTGACCGGGAAACTCAAGTCAGGCGGATAATACCGAGCGGCAGGTGGCTCTCCGGGATAACTTTTTCGCACCGCGATGAGTGGCACTCCCAGCCCGAAACTGACGTGATGGTTCCGCAGGCCGATGATCCGATAATCCGACACGAACTCGAAACGGCCGAAATCCTCCGGCCGCCACCTCTCGTCACAGATGATGCACTTGAGCCTCCACACCGCATCGGCGGTGCGGACCTGGAACTCCGTCCCCGGCCGAAGCTGCTCCCCCTTGCAGACAATCCGCAGGGCAGATTCGAGGGCCGCGTTGTACAGATCGCAGGCGCCACGAAAATGGGGGTCGTATGCATTCCGGGTGGAATCAAAACGGGGGTCGAAAAGGTACTGGTAGGCCCGCAACACGGTGCCCCCATACAGATCGAGCGCCAACCGTGGCTCCGTCCGCTCCAGCCGACGCGCCAGAGCGAAACTCACCTCGGCATAGGCGTACAATCCCTCCAGGGAAGGCTCACGATCCACCACCGCCTGAACTTTCTCGAGCAACATTCGCGGAGGATCGTCAAGCGAGTTTTCCAGATCATGTTGCCGGAGAAACTGGCGGGTCCGCTCTCCCAGCGGGACAGGCTGCGGCCGAAACCACCCCGGTCGGGCCATCAGGCCGTGTCTGGGGAGAAGTCCTCGGCGTTCGAAACGCCGCAGCGCGCAGCCTACCGAGGTCGCACACACAGCGACCAGCAGCACTGCCAGCAGCACTCGCGCGCCACGCCGTTGCATCAGCACGGGGCCATCCATAGGCGACGGGGGGATTCCCTTTCGGCCGGGGTACCCATCCAATCGCGCCGGATATACTTTCCGTGATCTTGCCCGTCAATGGCGGTTCGGCTTTCGGCAAGGGCAAAGCTCATCAATGCCCTTTCACGGGGGACTGAAGTCCCGCGCCGAAAGCGGGGCTAAAGCCCCGCACTCCATGGAGTGCGGCGATTTATCGCCGATTTTTGGTAAAGGCTTTAACCTTCACAACCTTCCCGTTGGCCCAGAACGAAACCGGAATAACCTCTCGGGGTGGAACCCGACCCTCCAATCCGCGCAATGGAGCGCCGCCTTCCACGGTGGCCGTCGGCCCGGGTGGCACCGGGCCCTCCAACAAACGTGGATTCCACCCCAGCCGCGGCACTGGTAGGGGCGATTCATGAATTGCCCGTATCCCAGATTACGCGCGCTTCCGAAGGGACCCGTTCTGGAGGGACCTGCTTGTCAGGTCCGATGAACAGCGATCGATGATCCATTCCTCCTCGCCGGGCACGACAAGCGTGCCCCTCCGAAAAAGTCCCGGAGGGACCTGCTTGTCAGGTCCGCTACACATTCCGCTGGTTTAAACGGTAGGGACAATTCATGAATTGCCCCTACCGGTTTCCGAGATCCCATCGTCTCCCGCCCCGCGCAAGTTTATGAACGACGGCGAAGAGAACGGCTTCCAGCGCTTGAGATCCGTGTCTATTTACGCGGTGCAGCAGGCTTCCACGAGACACGCACCGGCGCTGGCGCGGCAGATGTACACGCTGGGTTCGTTGCCGGTCTTCTGACGATACAACTGAGCCACGGTTTGGGAGAAACTCTCCGCCACCGCGTTTTCCACCAGTGCCACGGCGCAACCGCCAAACCCGGCCCCCGTCATCCGGGCCCCCAAACAACCGGGTTGCTGAAGGGCGATCTCCACCATCGCGTTGAGCGCCGGGCTGGAAACCTCGTAGTCGTCCCGTAGGCTTTTGTGGCTTTCCACCATCAGGCGTCCGAACTGCCGAAGGTCGCCTGCCTGGAGGGCCCGGGCCGCCCTCAGCGTGCGGTCGTTCTCAGTGATCACGTGGCGCACCCGTCGCCGCGTGATTTCGTCCAATTCGTTCGCCCGCCGCTCGAATTCTTCCATGGTAATGTCGCGCAGGGCTTTCACCCCGAACTGTTGGGCCGTCCGCTCACACGCAGCACGGCGCTCGTTGTAGGCGGAGTCGGCCAATCCGCGACGGGTTCCGGTGTCAAGAATCACAATCCGTGCGGTGTCGGGGATGGGTACATGGGTCAATTCCAACGACCGACAGTCGATGAGAAGGGCGTGTCCTTCCTGGCCGCAGGCGGAAATAAGCTGATCCATGATGCCACACTGGACCCCCACCCACTGGTTCTCCGCCTTCTGGGAGAGAAGGGCCATTTTGACCGGATCCCAGGGAATTTCGGCAGTGGAAGAAAATGCCCTGGCGCAGGCCACTTCGAGGGCCGCCGACGAAGACAGGCCTGCCCCGATCGGTACGTCACCCATGATGACGCCTTCCCACCCACGCAGGAAAAATCCTTCTTCCTGGAGGGCCCAGGCCACGCCTTTCACATACTCCAGAGAACCCGAGTCGGAATGGCGGATGGCGTCCAGGTGGAATTCTCCGTATCGCTGCGTATCCGCAAAATGCACCTTGACCCATCGATCGGGACGCCGCCGAAGGGCAATCCATATTGCCCGGTCGATGGCCATGGGCAGTACAAAGCCGTCGTTGTAATCCGTGTGCTCGCCGATGAGATTGACGCGACCGGGGGCCCGCACACACAGATCGGGTGCCCCCTGCCACTTTTCTTGGAAGAATTTGACAAGGCTCTGGAAAGTCACCCTCATAGCTCGCGGAGACGACAAAAAACCAACAATGGGACGGACCACCAATCCCTCTCAGAGAGACGTCAACGGTCTCGCTCGGATCCCGATTTTTACGCCCGAACACGGCCGCCGTGGGGTTCAGTGCCCTCTCTCAAAAACGGCACAATTGTGGTATGGTGCCCCGTCAAGGTACGATCGTCAAGATAGACCACCAGGTGGCGGTTTCCCTTTTTCGAAATGTAACCGGCGGTTGCGTAACTCGGGGGGTGAAACTTCAGTTTGATGACCGTCCGAAAACGTAAAAATGGACCTTGAAACAGGCCTTTATCAAACAACCACTTGCTCCGAGACGAATCCTTCAGCCGAATTGGGATCGACGCCCAGTGCCGACGTGCCGCTGCCCATCCTTGTGACGGGGCTGGCAGGCGTGGCGGGCTACCATGCTTTTCGATGGTTGTCCGCTCGCTATCCCGGCCGGGTGTTTGGGCTGATTCCCGCCCGCAATCCGCACGTCAGGGGTGCACACGTCCTTTGCGGCAATATCGAGGATCGCGCGTGCCTGGAAACCCTCTTCCGCCAATACGAATTCGCGGCGGTGCTCGATGCGGTGGGCAATTGCGCCCTCAAACCGTGCGAGCTTGAACCCAAAATTGCCTGGATGATCAACGTGGAGGGGTTGAAAAACATCTTGCGTGCGGCGGGACACCACCGACCGCGAATTGTGCGATTATCGGTGGACCTCGTTTTCTCAGGGAAAAAAGAAGGCGGCTATGTCGAGGACGATCCGCCGGATCCTGTCACCGTGTACGGCAAAACGATGGCTGTGGCCGAACAGATACTGCTGGACGCCGATCCCACGGCCTGCATTCTGCGGATTTCACTTCCCATGGGACGGAGTCCCAATGGCCATGCAGGGGCTATCGACTGGATCGAATCGCGATTTGCGGCGGGCCGACCGGCGACGCTTTATTGGGACGAAATCCGCACTCCGACCTATGTGGACTGCCTGAGCCGCGTGTGCTGGGAGGCTCTGCGTCGACCAATGGCCGGCATTTTCCACGCCGGTGGACCGGTACGACTGAGCCTCTATCAGATCGGGCAGATTATCAATCGCGTGGGAGGTTACGATCCCGACCTTCTCTTCGGAATTCCGCGGCGGATGGCGGGTCCGATTCCACCCCGAGCAGGCAATGTGACGATGGATAGTTCAAAACTTACCCGCACGTTGGGCTATGCTCCTTTTTTGCCCTGGCCATTCGACCGGCGCCTGCTGCCCACCGATCGAGAATGGCATCGGCGAAGGGAGCCGTTTTGGCCGGAGTTACAGAGTGTGGGGAGTTTGCGTGACGCGGGGGCTATAGATAAACTGTTGTGTCAGCCGCACAAGCTGGAGGAAATAGAGTCAGTGAACGTTCTCCGGTTGCCAAGGCAATTGGGGAAAACTTGCGGATATTGACGAAATCGCAATAAACTCCTGCGTTCGGTTGACCGACAAAACAAGCGAGAGGCGATGCCCGCTCTCCGCAGCGCCAGCAGGCTGGCCGATATGAACAGACACTCGCACGTGCATCCCTTGACGTTTCAGTCCGGTGTAATCCAGTGCGTTCCCTGGGCGGCAAGCGTTGAGGGCGGCACAAGGCCCTCGGGTATGGCGTTCATAAAAAAGAGGAACTCGGCAGGAATCCGGCGCTGGCCTTGCTGCAGATTGGGCAGTCACTGGCATCAGGTGACCACCTCCGTGTGCTTCTGAAGAGGACCTTCCGGTGTTGCGACTTTCGGTAATCATCCCCGTTGTCCGCACGCTGCCACGTCTTGAAGACACTCTCGTCTCCGTCCTGGAGTACGGACCGGACAATTGCCAAGTGATCGTCGTCCTGGATCAGCCCTATTCCGATCCGTATGGCCTGGAAGGAGAAATCACGTTCATTCGAGCGGGGGAGGGATTGCAGCTTGCCCGGGCACTCAACTTGGGCTGTCGCGCGGCAAGTGGCGAATGGATCCACTTTCTTCCCTGCGGTAATCTCGTGGCACGGAACTGGGCGGAAAACGCGCTCGCGCATGCCACCGACCGGCGCATCGGGGTCATTGTCCCGCTGACGGTGGATGCTCGGGATGAGTCGCGGATTCTGGCAGCCGGAATGGGCTACGATAATGCCGGACGGCTCGTCCACCTTCAACGGGGGGTTTCCCTCGAAGGCACAACCCTCGCCCATCGCAGTCGGGTTTTACCGCATTTCTCCGGGGCGTTCTTCCGCCGGGACACGCTCCTGGCGCTCGGAGGAGCGGACGAGTCGCTGGGAGACGGCTGGGTCCTTGCCGACGTGACCCTCCAGTTTTTCCGTGCCGGTTTTGTCAGCGTTCTGGAACCAACCTGCGTGGTGCGGGGTGATCCTGCTCTGGAGCCTGTGGGCTATGACTACGCGGCTGCCCGAGACGCCGAACGTTTCTTCTGGCGGTGGAGTGATCGTCGTGGTTCCACGATTCTCCGGCATCTCGCCCTGCTGACCGGTCAGACGTTGGCCGCCCTCCCGCGAGGACAGCTCTGGCCGCACGTCGCCGGGCGGCTCGCCGGGTGGCGAGGCAGCGCCGCCACAGGGCTTGTCAAAAACAATGGAACACTGCGCTCAGCCATCCGGCAAAATACCTGCGACCGTTCCCCGCCCGAGGCCAGCTACATCGCCAAAGCGGGTTGATGACAAAAAGCCCGGTGCGCCTTGGGAGTACAACTTCCAGGCATCCCGGTTGGAAGGGCGGTCAAACGGCGGATTCTACCGAAGTTCTGTGTCCATTGCCCGCAGAGGACTATGGACTCGGGGCTGACTGATCGTCCGGCGGTTTTCTATCACTCCAGCTTATTCGCCGACCGCCTGCGCCGGATCGGAGATGACATCCTCGATGCAGATGGCCTTGTGTCCCTTAAAAATACCGGGCCGGGCAAGGAACTTGGGGATACCTTCCACCCGAACGAGCAGCGGCGTGTGGATATCTTTTTTGGTGGTGATGATGTCGCCCACCCGAAGACCAATGAGGTCCTGCGTGGTGATGGTGGTGCGTGCCAGTTGGACAACGAGTTGCACGGTGGAAGTGCGAAGAGCCCGACCAATCCGCTCGGTCGCGTCGGGGCTGACCTGGCGCTTTCCGTAGGAGGCCCAACTGTTGGCGGAAAGTTTATTGGCGATCGGCTCGATGGCGTTGTACGGAATACATAGATTAGCCATTCCGCGGACTTCGCCCAGCGCGAGTTCGAAGCTGACCAGCACAATCACTTCGTTGGGGGGCACAATCTGAACGAGCTGCGGGTTGCTTTCCACGCGGACGACGCTCAATTCCAGGGGGAGCACATTTTCCCAAGCGCGTTTCAATTCTTCCAGAAAAAGGGAAGTGATTCGTCCCACGAGCCGCCGTTCAATCTCGGAAAGCGGCCGTCGGGTGATCGGTGTGGGTTCCCGACCACCCCCCAGCAACCGATCAATCATCGGATAGAGGATGGTCGGATTGATGTCCAGAATGAAGTGTCCCTCCAGCGGTTCCGCGCGAATGAGGTTGAAGCACGTGGGATTGTCGAGGCTGAAAACGAATTCGCTATAGGTCAATTGATCGACGCTGGTGAGCTTCACTTCCACCATGCAGCGGAGCATGGCGGACAACCCGGCGGCAAAATTGCGGCTGAAACCCTCATGAAGCGTTTGGAGCGATCGCATTTGCTCTTTGCCGACCCGCTCCGGACGCTTGAAATCGTAGGGGATGATCTTTTCCCGCGATTTTTTGACCGGCGGTGGTGGCGAAGAAGCCGCCGGCGCATTGGGGACATCCCGGGGAGCCTCGGCGGGCTTACCTTTTCCGACCGACGCGAGAAGACTCTCGATTTCAGCCTGCGTCAGAACTTCGTCGGACGACATGCGATCCTCCGCCAACAACACCTCCGTGTGAAGATGCCGTCACGAAACATCAGCACGCAGTCCTCAGCCGGTGCAACACCACCCCGGCAGGACGCTGCGTGTGTCATTCCCGCACCTGACCGTTGCCGATGACCACGTACTTGTAACTGGTCAGTTCATTGATTCCGCAAGGACCCCGCGCGTGGAACTTATCGGTGCTGATTCCGATTTCCGCGCCCAATCCGAATTCGCCGCCGTCATTGAAACGCGTGCTGGCATTGACCATCACGGCCGAGCTATCGATCCTTTTGGTAAACTCCTGGGCGGCGATCAGATCACGCGTCACAATCGCCTCCGTGTGTTTCGAGCTGTATTTGTTGATATGCTCGATCGCCGCGTCCAGATCCTCGACCACCTTCACCGAAATGATGGGGCCCAGGTACTCGGCGTAATAATCGTCTTCCGTGGCGGGTTTGGCAGCCGGAAAATATTGCCGGGTGATTTCATCACCCCGGATTTCAATACCACGTTCGGCAAGCGCCTGAAGAATCCGGGGCAGGAGCGTGCTGACAACAGCCTTGTGGAAAACGAGTGACTCGGCCGCGTTGCAGACGCCCATTCTCTGGCACTTGGCGTTGACGACGATCCGTTCCGCCATATCCGGATCGGCGCTGGCATCCACATAGACGTGGCAATTACCGGCGAAGTGCTTCATGACCGGCATTTTGGCCTCTGCCGTCACCCGCCGGATGAGACTTTCCCCGCCGCGTGGAATGGTCAGGTCGATGTATTCCGGAAGGTTGAGGAAGTGTCCCACCGCTTCGCGGTCGGGCGTTGCCACGAGTTGGATGGCATGGGTCGGCAGACCCACGTCCGCGCCGGCTTCCATCATGATGTCCACGATGGCCTGGTTGGAATGGGCTGCCTCTTTCCCACCACGCAGGATGACGGCATTCCCACTTTTGACACAAAGCGCCGCCGCATCCGCGGTCACGTTGGGCCGGGACTCGTAGATAAAGAAAATGACCCCCAGCGGGACCCGCACTTTCTGCACGAGCAACCCGTTCGGCCGCACCGAAGACCAGATCACCTCCCCGATTGGTTCCGGGAGCATGGCGATCTCTTCCAAAGCGCGGGCCATGGCCTCGATGCGGGAAGGCGTCAGCTTGAGACGGTCGATCTGGGCGTCTGTCAAACCAAACGACGGGGCAGCGGCGAGATCCTTATGATTGGCGTCCGTCAGTGCGACCATCCGTTCTTTCATCAGTTTCGCGCAGCGAGACAGCCACTGCTGCTTGATCGCACCGCTGAGCCGCGCCAGTTCAACCGACGCCGCGCGGGCACGCCGGGCCACTTCCAAGCAGTATTCCTTAAGGTCAAAAATCCCGTTCTCGTTACCCATAGTCGCGAGCAGTTATTCCTGTTGCGAGCGTGTGTCCGTCCCAACCGGCTTTCAAACGGCTGGTTAACGGCGATCTGTCAAGACATTCCCTTGAGGAAGTATCCCGATTTCCGGCCTCGCCGTCAACCGACGTTTCGCCCGAGTCATCCCCATTTCCCCACTTTTCCTCTGGCAACGTGCATGCGTACCTCCACAGGGGTTTGGTGGGAGCGAAATACCACCCGGAGGGACCCGCGTGTCACGTCCACCTGTCGGAGGGATCTGCTTGTCAGGTCCGCTACACATTTCGCTGATTAAACGGTAGGGGCAATTCATGAATTGCCCCTACAACGTCGGAGGGACCCGCCTGTCGGGTCCGATGAACACCGATTGATGACCCATGCCACTTCACCGGGCACGACAAGCGTGCCCCTCCGGAATTCTGGGGGACACCTGTCGGAGGGACCTGCTTGTCAGGTCCGTCATTCTTCGTTCGATCATCCATTGCCATCCCGCCGGGGACTGAAGTCCCGCGTCGAAAGCGGTGCTAAAGCCCCGCACTCCATGGAGTGCGGCGATTCATCGCCGCTTTTCGGTGAAGGCTTTAGCCTTCACAACCTTCGCGCTTGCGGTTGTTTTGCCGAGATCACGAAAACGATTCCCGGGTAGGGGCCGTTCATGAATTGCCCCTACAACGTCGGAGGGACCCGCCTGTCAGGTCCGATGAACACCGATTGATGACCCATGCCGCTTCACCGGGCACGACAAGCGTGCCCCTCCGGAATTCTGGGGGACACCTGTCGGAGGGACCTGCTTGTCAGGTCCGCCGTTTAACGTTTGATCATCCATCCCTATCACCGGGCACGACAAGCGTGCCCCTCCGAAGGACGTTACCCATTTCGCGGACACCATGAGGATTCACCGGTACGGGCAATTCGTGAATTGCCGTGACATAACATTGTGCCCGCGGCATGTCGTAGGTTTTTTGCAACCGTGGGGATGGCTTAGACGCTTGGCGGGGTGTTCCCTCAATCCGTACCGCCTACCGAGGGGTTAAATGCGGGGCGAAACTCAAAGCCCCGGGGCGACTGGTTACGGATCACCTGCTAAAATAGGGCGTTCACGCATTCATGGAGCGGGGATTGTCATGGCACGCTGGAAAACAGTTTCGATTGTGGGGGTGGGATTGATTGGGGCCTCCATCGGGCAGGCCCTGCTGCGACGGCGGCTGGCCGACGACGTCATCGGTATCGCCCGACGTCAAACAACGCTCCGCGCCGCCCGGCGTGTGAACGCGGTCACGCACACGACGATTGATCTGGCCCGGGGTGTGGCCGAAGCCGACCTCGTCGTCGTTTGCACGCCGGTGGCTACCATCCCGGAGTTGGTACGTCGCGCCGCGGAACACTGTCCCGAGGGGACCCTGATTACCGACGCCGGCAGCACCAAAGCCGCTATCGTGGCAGCTCTTGACAACAACTTGCCACGAGGCTGCCGCTTTTTGGGGTCCCATCCCCTGGCGGGGAGCGAAAAGACCGGCCCCAGTTATTCGGACGCGGAGCTGTTTGAGGGCCGTGTCACCATCATCACCCCCACGCGCAACACCCGTGCCGAAGACTTCGATGCCCTGGAGGAATTCTGGACCGGTCTTGGATCTGTCGTCGTGCGGATGTCCCCGGAAGAACACGACGAAGCCATCGGGATGACCAGCCACTTTCCCCATCTGGTGGCATCGCTTTTAGCGGGAATGTTGCCCGAGCAATGGTTTCGGTTCACCGGAACCGGCTTTCTCGATACGACGCGGATAGCGGCCGGAGACATCGAGCTGTGGAAGCAAATCTTTATGCAGAACCGCCTCAATGTCATGAAGAACTGCCAGGCGCTGGCGCAGGAACTGCTTCGGGCGGCCCAGGCTCTCCGAGATGGAAATGAAAAGGTTGTTGAGGAAATCTTGACGCGAGGGAAAAAGAATCGCGATGCTTTGGGAGGTTGATATCTATCCGGCCCCCGGTCAACCGGATGTCGTCGCAGAGCAGGTGCGTCACGATGGACTGGACCTGGGGATTCACGGTGCCTGGCAGGTGGCGGCCGGTCGTGGCTACCTCGTCGAAGGTGATTTCACCCACGCCCAGGTGCAGCGACTGGCCGAAGAACTTTTTGCCGACCCGGTGGTGGAGCGGTTCGTGATCGGGCAAGCCGGGGATTCTGTTTTGCTGGAGCCACCCGGCCCCGATATGCAGCCCGTCTATGTGCTTCCCAAGCCCGGTGTCATGGATCCCGTGGCGATGAGTGCGGCCGCCGCCATCGAGGACTTCGGCTGGCATGCCCGGGCGGTACGCACGTTTCGGAAATACTGGTTTAGTGGACTGTCGCACAATGACTTGCGCCGCATCTGTCAGAAAATCCTGGCCAACGACGCTATTGAACAGGTCATCTTCGGCCCACTGCCATTCCGTACTCTGGAACAGGGGCGACCGTACGAATTCCGCCTGATTACCGTTCCGCTCCGGGAGATGGATGATCAAGCTCTGCTCCGACTGAGTCGCGAGGGCCAGCTTTTCTTATCCCTGGTCGAGATGCGGACCATTCGGGATTTTTACCGCTCTCTCGGCCGGGACCCCACGGATGTGGAACTGGAAACCCTGGCCCAAACCTGGAGTGAACATTGCAGCCATAAGACGCTCACCGGGCAGATTTCTTATCGCGATGAGCAGCGGCAAATCCAGTTTCAGAATATGCTCAAGGAGACCATTTTTGCCGCCACCCACGAAATCCGCCGCCGGTTGGGCGATCGCGACTGGTGCGTGAGTGTCTTCGAAGACAACGCGGGCGTTGTGAAGTTCGACGATGATTACCATGTGGTTTTCAAAGTGGAAACGCATAATCATCCCTCGGCTCTGGAACCCTACGGTGGCGCCAACACCGGGATCGGTGGCGTCATTCGCGATCCGATGGGTACGGGGCTGGGAGCCAAACCGATCTGCAATACCGACGTCTTCTGCTTCGCCCCGCCGGACATTTCCCACGATGAGCTTCCCCCCGGGGTGCTTCACCCCCGTCGGGTGATGAAGGGAGTGGTGGCGGGTGTCCGTGATTACGGAAACCGGATGGGCATCCCCACGGTTAACGGGGCGGTTTATTTCGACCGGCGCTATTTGGGTAATCCGCTCGTTTATTGCGGCAATGTAGGGCTCCTTCCCCGTGACAAGGCCCACAAGGCGGCCCAGCCAGGCGATTTGATTGTGCTTGTTGGCGGCAGGACAGGGCGGGACGGTATCCACGGTGCCACGTTCAGTTCCGCCGAATTGACCACCGAAAGTGAGACTCTCTCCGGCGGCGCCGTCCAAATCGGGAATGCGATTACAGAAAAAATGCTCCTCGACGTCCTGCTTGTGGCCCGCGATCGCGGTCTGTACCACGCCGTGACAGACTGCGGTGCCGGGGGGCTTTCTTCAGCGGTGGGAGAAATGGGACGCGCTATCGGGGCGGAGGTGGACCTCGAACGCGTTCCCCTTAAGTACGAAGGGCTTTCTTACGCGGAAATCTGGATTTCTGAAGCTCAGGAGCGGATGGTTCTGGCCGTGCCGGAAGAGAAATGGCCGGAACTCCAGGAGCTTTTCGCCTCTGAGGGCGTCGAAGCCACGGCCATTGGGCGGTTCGTTCCCACAGGACGCCTGGTCCTCCGTTACCAGGGCCATCAGGTCGCCGACCTGAGCATGGAATTCCTCCATAAGGGCCGGCCGGCCGTGGTTCGCGAGGCCGTTTATGCACCGGCCCCGGCCGTCCCGATGGTGTTGCCTCCGGAACGTGGAATCAACTGGACGGCCGACTTGATTGCGATCCTCGGCTCTCTCAACGTGTGCAGCAAAGAGTGGATCATCCGTCAGTACGATCACGAAGTGCAGGGGGGCAGCGCGATCAAGCCGCTGGTAGGACGGTGGAACGATGGGCCGTCCGACGCCGCTGTCCTCCGGCCGGTTCTCAGTTCGTACCGTGGCTTGGTGATTGCCTGCGGGATGAATCCCAAGTATGGCGACTACGATACTTACTGGATGGCGGCCGCCGCCATTGACGAAGCAGTGCGGAACTGTGTCGCCGTCGGCGCCGATCCCAGCCGCATCGCCATCCTCGATAATTTCTGCTGGGGAAACACCGATCGGCCGGAGGTGCTCGGCTCGCTGGTTCGGGCAGCGCTGGCGTGCCACGATGTGGCAGTAGCACTGGGAACGCCTTTCATCAGCGGTAAGGACAGCCTCAACAACGAGTTTCGGCTCAGCGAAACCGAAACGATCACCATTCCACCGTCACTCCTCATCAGCGCACTTGGCCAGGTGGACGACGTGCGTCGCTGTGTCACCATGGATTTGAAACAGCCCGGCAACGCGATCTACATTGTGGGCACTACGGCTGATGAGTTAGGGGGTTCCCACTGGGCGGAAATCCACGGACTGTCCGGCGGCACCGTTCCGCGGTGGGACGGAGAGCGGGCACGAGGCGTATTTGAAGCGATGCACCGGGCCATCATGACGGGGTGCGTCCGGGCATGCCACGATCTGAGTGAAGGCGGCCTGGCCGTTGCAATTGCCGAGATGGCGTTTGCCGGCGAATTTGGGGCCGAAATCGACCTGGACGCCGTTCCCTGCGCAAGTTCAGACTTCGGACCCGTTGTTCGATTGTTCAGCGAGTCCAACTCGCGGTTTCTCTGTGAGGTCCCTGTGGAGCGGGCCTCCGCATTTGAAGGCTTATTTGCAGGACTGCCAATCGCGCGACTGGGCACGGTGCAGGAAAAACCCCACCTGGTTGTCAAGTGGAGAGGTCAAACGTTGATCGACACGGCGGTTGAAAACCTGAAACGAGCCTGGAAACAACCGCTGGCCTGGTGACCTTCGCATGTTGGGGCCAGCAGGCAGAACCGGCCAACCCGCATGGCAGTCATTCACTGAAAGCAATTCTGTTGTGACGTGAAAATCGGGAACGATGGCAAAACCACGCGTTTTGGTGCTGCGAGCACCGGGAACAAATTGCGACGTTGAAACCGCCTATGCCTTTGAACAGGCGGGAGCGATTGCGGAACGCCTGCACATCGCCAGGCTGCTGGAACGGCCGGCCCTCCTTCGGGATTTTCAGATTCTTTGCGTGCCCGGTGGTTTCAGCTATGGAGATGACGTGGCCGCCGGCCGGATTCTGGCCCTTCAAATTCGGCACCATCTGCTGGCTGCGATCCGGGAATTCCACGAGCGCGATCGGCTGATCCTGGGGATCTGCAACGGGTTTCAGGTGCTCCTCAAAGCGGGGATCATCCTTCCGCCGGATTCCGACGGTAAACCTGTGGCCACCCTGACATGGAACGACACGGCGCGGTACGAGGATCGCTGGGTGTACCTGAGCGTTGTAAGCGACCGATGCGTTTTTCTTCGCGGAATCCAGCAACTCCAGTTGCCCGTGGCCCACGCGGAGGGAAAATTCGTTGTCCGCGATGCGGATTGGCTCGAGCAGTTGGTTCGCCAGGGACACGTGGCGCTGTGTTACCAGATACCAGGGCCAGCCGGTGCAACAACAGCCCAGAACAGCGCTTCGCAGCCGTGGCGGAGGAGGGTACCCTACCCCTGGAATCCCAATGGCTCGATGGGAAATGTGGCGGGAGTTTGCGACGCGACAGGACGCATCTTTGGGTTGATGCCCCATCCGGAGCGTTTCATCGATGTGACCCATCACCCTCGATGGACCAGGGACGAGCGGTATGATCCTCCCCACGGTCTAATCATCTTTCGCAATGCCGTCAGATACTTTGAGTGAAGGCTTTAGCCTTCACAATCTCACCGTTGATCCAGATGTAAACGGAGCACCGGTCGAGGTGGAACCCGAGCTTCCAATCCATGCAATGGATAGACGCGTTTACGGTGTCCAATTGTGACGCGTTCAATTACTCCGGGCACGACAAGCGTGCCCCTCCGAGGGTTCATTGGACGTCGTGGAAGGCGCCCCTCCCGGTAGGGGCGATTCATTAATTGCCCCCAACCAGCCCATTGCGCTCGCGGAATCTAATAGGTTTCCCCAAAAGTAGGGATTGGTCGAAAGAGAGGGGCAAAATTGCCCTTTGCGGATTTTGTCTGGCGTGCTAGATTGGGCGGGACGCGCCGGTTTAAAACGGCAGAGATTGGCGGAAATAGCGGGAGTGCTGACGCCCGTTGGATGACGGGTTCTGATCCCCTGGTTTTCCGCCCAACGCGGAAATGGACTTCCCTCTAAAGGAGAGCCGTGGAGCATGGAAGCTCAACTGTCCCGTCTTGCCTGCGCCCTTCTTGTCGTCGCGACCGCGGCGGGAGCGTCTTATCCCACCCCTAATTTCATTATCCATTGCCAGGATCCCCAGCTTGCCCGGGAGCTTGGCGAAGTCGCGGAAAAATATCGAAAAGAGCTGGCGCAATTGTGGCTGGGTCGCACGCTGCCTGATTGGTCTCGGCCGTGCCCGGTGACGGTCCACGTGGGACCAAACCTTGGAGCTGGGGGGGCCACGACGTTCGTTTTCGATCGGGGAGAAGTTTACGGTTGGAAAATGACGATCCAGGGGTCCCGGGAACGGCTCCTGGACTCGGTGCTTCCTCACGAGATTACCCATATGATCCTGGCCAGCCACTTTCGCCAACCCCTGCCCCGCTGGGCGGACGAGGGAGCCGCCACCACGGTGGAGCACATCAGCGAAAGGGAAAAGCATCGTCGCATGCTCCTCGAATTTCTCCGCACCCGGCGGGGAATTCCCTTCCGTCACATGTTCGCCATGGAAGAATACCCCCAGGATATCATGCCGCTTTACGCCCAGGGGTACACACTCGCCGAGTTTCTCATTCAGCAGGGGGGACATCGCAAATTCATTCAGTTCCTGGAAGATGGCCTCAAGGACAACAATTGGGACGCTGCCCTGGCCAGGCATTACCCGTACCAGGACCTGGGTCGGCTGCAGTTAAGCTGGGTGGACTGGGTTGCCCGGGGCTTTCCCCAGCTTGCCCCGGCGTCTATGCCGACGGCACCGGAAGCCACACTTGTGGCGGCGAACCTTGGCGGTACCACGTCCGACTGGCGGGCGAAAGGGTCATCGCAGGGTGTTGTGCCCTCCATCTACCAGCAGTTGGCGGCGTCCCCACTTGAAGTGGGGGCTTCCGCTGCGGGAAGTCCATCCAATTCGGGACAACCCGTCGCTGGTGGGCCGGGGGATAGTCCACGATATGATCCGTATAATCCCCCTCTGGTGGACGTTTCTGGGTGGCGTCCGTCGCCGATGGCGTCACCGCTTAGCGCTCAGGGAGTGTCGGTCGCTCCAGGACGGCAATCTGGGGATTGCGGGTGTGGCGGGACGTCGGCTGAGCTTCAGAATTCCAAGCCTGTGCTCCAAAACGAGGTGGCCTATCCCCATACGGCAGAGGGGGCATCCAATGTCCTGATGGAATGGAACAGTCCCACCGTTTGGCGGTGAAGATATTGGGCAACGCCGTATTTCTCGAACGGTTTTCACGTGCTATTGCGCGGCATGAAAGTTGCGCGATGGCGATTTCCGCAATGCGTTGGAATCGGGGGCGGAGAACTCCAGCAACACGCCTTCGACAGCACACGCCAACCATTAGCCAGCCGGTCAGGCATTAGTCGGGGCAATTCACGAATCACCACTGCGGTAGGGACAAATTCATGAATTGCCCCTCCAATGCCAAAGTGGGGATCGGCGAAGTAGGCTCCCTATTGAAAGAACCCGCCGCATCTGGCACACTTAAATTTTTGCCCTCCCCGTATGTCGCCCCCCTTATCGTGCCGGATGCGGGACCGATCCGGTAGCCGAAGGGAAGACTGCGGGGCATCAGCCACAATAGTGGACACAATCCATAGACCGAAAAATTGCGGCTAACTCGCGTACACGATTAAAGCTAGAGAGGGAGAGTGAGTCCGTGGCCGTTCGTATTCGCATGAAAAGATTTGGCCGAAAGCACCGTCCGTTCTTCCGCATCTGCGCCACAGATGCCCGGGCGCCGAGGGACGGTCGGGTGATCGAGGTGCTGGGAACGTATGACCCGATGATCCCGTTGACGGACGCGCGGGTCACGCTCAACTTCGAGCGGGTTCAGTACTGGTTGAGTGTGGGTGCGCAGCCCAGTGAAAAGGTGAAAATCCTTCTGAAGAAATACGGTCCGAACGGTACCCATCTGGAAAAGCAGCGGGAAGCCGTGGAAAAGTTGCGGCAGATGCAGGCAGCCCGCAAGGCAGCGGCGGAACATGCATTGGTCCTGGCGGAGCAGAAGAAGGCCGCCAAGAAAGCCCTGGAAGAGGCTGCCCGCGCTGCGGAGGCCGAAACTGCTGAAGAGGCGTCCGCTGAGTGATCCATGCGGATTGATGTTCTGACGCTGTTCCCGGAAATATTTCACAGTTACCTTGGGCAGAGCGTTCTGAAAAAAGCGATCGAGCGGGGGCTGGTGGAGATCCATCTCCATAACATCCGCGATTGGAGTCACGACAAGAAGCACCACAAGGTAGATGATCGACCATTTGGGGGCGGGCCGGGAATGGTGCTCATGGCACCGCCCGTTGTCGAGTGCGTCGAGGCAGTCCAGGCGATGGCCGATCAGCCCGGCCACCTGGTCATGCTGACGCCCCAGGGACGAAAACTCAATCAGGCAATTGTGGAGGAACTGGCGCAGCATCCGCGGCTGTTGCTTTTATGCGGGCGGTACGAGGGGTTTGACGAAAGAATCCGACTCATTTTGAAACCCGATGAAATTTCCATCGGGGACTACGTGCTCAATGGGGGCGAGGTGGCGGCCATGGTGGTGATCGACGCCGTGATCCGTCTCGTGCCCGGAGTGCTCGGAGACGAGGAAAGCAGTCGCCAGGACTCGTTTTCCGGTCCTGACAGATTGCTGGATCACGCCCAGTACACCCGGCCGAGGTGTTATCGGGGTTACGAAGTCCCGGCTGTGCTGCTCAGCGGCAACCACCGGGCAATCGAACGGTGGCGGCTGATGGATCGGCGTCGCCGCACCGAAGAACGACGGCGTGATCTGCTGGATTCAACGACTCCCAGGTCGGGAGAGAGTACACGGGACGAAAAAGCCTCCAAGAATTTGCTTGGCGGGTGTGGCGACGGAGGTTCAAACGCTGAAAGCTGTGCCACAGAAAGCCAGAAGAATTCAGAAGAAGGTAGTTAAGCATAAATCAGAGGCCTGCCATGAACAAGGGTGAACTGTTAAAGGCGGTCGAGCAACCCTGCTTGAAAACGGACATCCCCTATTTTGAAGTGGGGGATACCGTGGACGTCCATTGCCGGATCATCGAAGGCAATAACGAGCGCATCCAGGTCTTCAGCGGTGTGGTCATCGCCCGCAGCGGAAGTGGCACGCGGGAAATGTTCACGGTGCGGCGAATTGTCCAGGGCGAAGGCGTGGAACGAAAGTTCCCGCTCCATTCCCCTCGAATCGCCAAAATCGAGGTGAAGCGGACGGCCATCGTTCGCCGCGCGAAACTGTACTTCCTCCGCGATCGGGTGGGCAAAGCCGTGCGGCTCCGCGAACGGCGCCCCGATCAGATGCAAAAGCGGTTCAATCGGGAACGCGCCTACTGGGCCAAGCGGGGTGGTCAACCCGTCGAGCAGACGACCTCTGCGTGATCACCGCTGGCTGCACCGGACCGGCAGGCGGACCACAAACACCGCTGAATTGGCGTGGGAGACGTCCGCGTGGTCCCGGGCAACCCAAGAATGGCAAAGCGACAGCGGCACGAAAAGTTTTCGCTTTGGTCTAGGTTAAAAAGAATAACCCGCGAGATGGCGTTGACCATCTCGCGATTTATTTTTTGGGGCAAAGGTCTCCTCGGATCACGGCGGGAAATCGGCGAGTCTTCCGAATGTGCGGATCAGCACCGGCCTCCGCGAAATGCCCGCAGGATGCTGGGTGATGTGAGTGAGGCAGCCGCCTGTCGCTTCCTTGTTCAGCGTGGTTATCAAATCCTCGCGCGAAATGTTCGGTTCCGCTCTGGCGAAGTGGACATCGTGGCCACCGATGGGAAAACGTGGATCTTTGTGGAAGTGCGTTCCCGCCGTTTGGACTCTGATCCTGATATTGCAGAAACCGTGACGACGGCCAAGCAGCGTCGCGTGATCCGGGCGGCTTTGCAGTACCTGAGGTCACACGGTGGTCCACGGCGACCGATGCGGTTCGATGTGATCACCGTGCTCTGGCCGAATAACAGCACCGGCGATCCCCAGATCACCCATTGGGAGTCCGCGTTCGGCTGCGACTGAGGGAGCGAAAATTTTCCCCCGCCGTGCGTTCCGTGGTCAAAGGGCAAACCCGGCGGTAGTAGAACACTTCAACTGCGGGAACGCTTGCAGATTGGGAATCTCTTTTCATCCCGGTCCTTCAGCGCGGTTTGCGGGGAAAACCGGCCATCACGGCGGTTTCCACGTCGTCATAGACGGGAAGTCTCCGAATCAGTCCCGTCACTTCCAGGGCCCGGCGATTGTTCGGGGAGACGTGGCACAGGCGAACAAGTCCTCCTCGCGCTTCCAGGTTCCTCTGCAACTTCACGAGTTGGCCAATCAAAAAAGAGTTCAACAACTGGATTCCATCCAGACAGAGGATGACCCGATTCACCAAACAGCGTTCGAGCAACTGACACAGCTCGTCGGCCAAGGGGACAAGTTCCGAAGTGCCTTCCCCGCGGGGAACAGGCCGCACGATAAGCCAGCCTTCTCCCCGCATGACTTCCAGATCCCAGCCTAGCGTCGTCTGCGCGTTCATGACCGACTCCTTTCTCCCTCCCACCAAACAACCCGGACAAGACTCAAGCCCCCGGGAGCCGCTGCCAAGACAAGGATGCAACTTCAACGGCTGGTCCTGGAGATTATTCTCGCCTTGGGGCCTCGCTGCGCCAATAACCTGGCCGAGGGGGAAATCTTACCTGTATTGCCTACTCATTCCATGTTCGCAGGCCGCTTCCGAACGGTTTTCCACAACGGGGGACCAAGTGGCTTGACAGAAGGTTTTGCAGCGAAGCGAGACGCAGACCTCGCAAAGCACCACTTCAAGCTGGAAGCAACTCAGGGCATCGGTCTGGGCGTGCGCAACAACCAGGCCAAGCAATTCCAACAAGCAGAGCAGCATTCCGGTTTGGGGTTGGTCGGCACCGACTTGACTTATCCCCACTTTTACAAAACCCTACGACATCCCACGGGCACCACGTATCGTAGGGGCAATTCGTGAATTGCCCCTGCCCGGGAATCGTTTTCGTGATCTTGGCAAAACAACCGCAAGCGCGAAGGTTGTGAAGGCTAAAGCCTTCACCGAAAAGCGGCGATGAATCGCCGCACTCCATGGAGTGCGGGGCTTTAGCCCCGCTTTCCACGCGGGACTTCAGTCCCCGGCGGGAGGGCAATGGATGATCGAACGGTGAATGACGGACCTGACGAACGGGTGCCTCCGAGAGGGGGACCCGACGGGCAGATCCCTCCGAAATTTTTTCGGAGGGGCACGCTTGTCGTGCCCGGTGATAGAAATGGATGATCAAATGTTTAACGGCGGACCTGACAAGCAGGTCCCTCCGAGAGGTGTCCCCCAAAATTCCGGAGGGGCACGCTTGTCGTGCCCGGCGAAAGCCAGAGGATGATCCATGTTGGAACCGCGGACCTGACAAGCAGGTCCGTCCACGAGGCAGACTTGACAAGCAGTGCCCGCCGGGTCGTATTTCGCTCCCACGCGAACCCCTGTGAAGGTCCGCGCCCCCGTGGGCGAGGGAAAAGAGGGGATGAGTCAGGGCAACGACAGGTGGATGAGAGGACGTGTCAAACTTACAATAGCCACCGGCGTGCATGTAGGGTTCTGAGAACGAACTCGTTCTTTTCTCGGTGGAACACGGAAGTGAATTGTTTTTGCCTGGAGCCAAAAGACAGGCTCTGACTCAGCATGACAGATGCGCACGGCGCGGAGTGTTACCATGATGGTCGGGGAGAGGAGCCGTTCCATGAGCAGATTCCAACCTTGGGCGTTCGTCCTCATGGTGGGCGCACTTATGATGGGCACGGTTTGCCGCGGCAAGAGTCAGGCCGCGGAGGCCCGTCCGTCAAGGCCCAACGTGATTCTCATCATCACCGACGATCAGGGTTACGGTGATTTGCACTGTAACGGCAATCCCCTCATCAAGACGCCCAATCTGGATCGCCTTGCCCAGGAAAGTGTGCGGTTGACGGACTTCCATGTGGACCCCACCTGTTCGCCGACCCGCGCTGCCCTGATGACAGGACGCTATTCGTGTCGGACCGGCGTTTGGCACACCATCATGGGGCGATCGTTACTGCGCCGGGATGAGGTGACGATGGCGCAGCTCTTCCGCCAGGCGGGCTATCGCACGGCCATTTTCGGAAAATGGCACCTGGGGGATAGCTTTCCCTATCGGCCGTGGGATCGCGGTTTCGAGGAATGTCTCATTCATTTGGGCGGGGGCATCGGTCAGGGACCGGACTACTGGGGCAATACCTACTTTTCTCCCACGCTCTGTCACAATGGTTCGTGGGAAAAACACGAGGGGTATTGCACGGACATCTTTTTCCGTGAAGCTCTCAAATTCATCACATCACACCGGGACGAACCATTCTTCGTCTATCTTCCCACCAATGCACCGCACGCACCGCTTCAGGTCGAGGAGCGGTACGCCCAGCCATATCGAGAGGCGGGGCTTCCCGACAACCTGGCCAGGTTTTACGGCATGATCACCAATATCGATGAGAATGTCGGCCGACTCCTGGAGAGTTTGAAGCAACTCCACTTGGAAGAGAAGACCATCCTCGTGTTCATGACCGACAACGGCACGGCAGGGGGAGGATTCAATGCCGGAATGCGGGGCAAAAAAGGTTCCATGTACGAAGGAGGGCATCGCGTTCCCTGTTTCATCCGCTGGCCGGGAAAACTCACGCCCAAAGAGGTCCCTGGCTTGACGGCTCACCTTGACTTGCTGCCGACGCTGATGGATTTCTGCGGCGTCCCGCTTCCGAAGGATCTCAAACTGGACGGCATCACTCTGCGCCCCTATTTGGAAACTGAGCAACCAGTTCCGGAACGGACTCTGGTGGTGCAGGTAAACAGGGTGGATCATCCTCGGCCGTGGGCCGCCTCGGCGGTCTTGGAGGGGCCCTGGCGGCTCATTGACGGAAAGGAACTCTACGATTTGCGGAGCGATCCCGGCCAGCAGCACGACGTGGCCTCGGAACATCCGGAGAAAGTCGCTGAACTCCGCGGTGCGTATGAGCGGTGGTATGCTGATGTGTCCCAACGTTTTGGGGAATATTGCGAGCTGGTCCTTGGCGCACCGGAACAGAATCCCGTGATACTCTGCTCGCATGATTGGCACGGGAACATCGTTCCCTGGGATCAAAGCCAGATGCAAAGAGGCCTCAAGGGGCAGGGTTTTTGGGCGGTGGAATTTGCTCGTCCCGGACGGTACCGATTCGAGCTTCGGGACCGGCCGCCATACGTGTCCTTCAAGCTTCCGAAAGGAAGGGCTCGGCTGGTAGTCGAAGGTCTGCTGGACGCGGAAAAGCCGATCCCGCCGGACGCCGAGGGCGTTGTCTTCGAGGCCGATCTGCCGGCAGGCAAAAGCAAGCTGGAAGCGCGGCACGTGGGGGAAGACGGCTCCTGGCGTGGGTTTTATTTTGTTGTCGTCACCCGCGTGGAGCCGTGAGGCTACACTTTTTCTCCAAATTGATGTGTCAAATCACCGCGAGCTGACGGTTTTGGCGGCGGGTTGCTCGGAGGATTGTTCCAGCCGGGCGACGTCCTGGGAGAGCCGCATCGAGCAGAACTTTGGGCCGCACATGCTGCAGTATTTGGCATGAAGGCTGGTTCCGGGTCGGGCTGTTTCTTCCCACATCCGCCGCGCTGTCTCCGGATCGATCGCCAGTCGGAACTGCTCTTCCCAGTCGAACCGGAAACGTGCCCGGCTGAGTTGATCATCCCAATCGCGGGCACCGGGGCGGTGTCGTGCGACATCCGCTGCATGCGCGGCAATCTTGTAGGCCACCACTCCCTGTCGGACATCTTCCAGCGTGGGCAATCCGAGGTGCTCCCGGGGGGTCACGTAGCAAAGCATGGCGGCGCCATACCAGGCGGCCATGGCTGCTCCGATCGCGCTTGCGATGTGGTCGTAGCCTGGCGCCACATCCGTGACAAGCGGTCCCAGCACATAGAAGGGGGCTTCGTCGCACCATTCCATCTGCAGGCGGATATTCCGCTCGATCTGGTCCATGGGGACGTGACCCGGACCTTCAATCATGACCTGGCAGCCTCTCGCCCGCGCCCGCCGGGCAAGCTCGCCCATCACCTTCAGTTCGGCGAACTGGGCTTCGTCGCTGGCGTCGGCGAGACATCCCGGTCGAAGTCCGTCGCCCAGGCTCCAGCTCACGTCGTACTGCCGCATGATGTCGCACAGGTCGTCAAAGTGCGTGTACAGCGGATTTTGCTCTTTATGGACCGCCATCCACTTGGCAATCAGAGACCCGCCGCGACTGACGATGCCCGTGATCCGCTTTTCCACCAGGGGCAGATGTTCGCGCAGCAAGGCGCAGTGGATGGTCATGTAATCCACGCCCTGGGCGGCCTGCTGCTCGACCACATCGAGGAAGTGTTGCGGCGTCATATCGGCAATGTCGTCGAGTTCCTCGGCCACCTGATAGATGGGCACGGTCCCCACGGGGACAGGCGACGCGTCGATGATCCGCTGGCGGATTCCCACAATATCTGGACCAGTGGAGAGGTCCATGATCGTGTCAGCCCCCAGGCTGATCGCGCAGTGAACCTTTTGCAGCTCGCATTCGACGTCGCTTTGCAATGCCGAATTACCAAGATTGGCGTTGATCTTGGTGCGGCATGCGATGCCGATACCGATGGGCTTAAGTCCCTTTTTGAGATGAACTTTGTTGGCCGGGATGATCATCCGCCCCCGGGCAACCTCGTCCCGCACAAATTCTGGGCTGAGGTGCTCGGAGCGAGCGACGTATTCCATTTCCGGTGTGATTTCCCCGGCCCGAGCGGCTTCGATCTGTGTGGCCATCTTAATGTATCCTCCCAAGCGAGGTAATCTTTCCCATGGAACCACGCACAAAGAACTCGGCGTCCGACGCCGACTCAACCTTTATCTTATTGTGTGCCACCAGAACGGCAACCGATGCGTGGCGTGCTGGAGTCGGTTGCGTTGGTCGCATCTTGGATTCAAGCAGGGTCTGGAAAGATCGTTTGCTGCGGGAAAAATCCCTTTTTTTCGCACTTGGAGGAAATGCTGTTTTCGGGGCCGTTGGAAGTCCCTGTTGCAAGTCCGCCGTCCCGCGGTGTGCAAACACAGCAAAGGGCTCCTCGGTGGTGACGCAAGTATGGTTTTAGATGCCGTCAAATGATCCATTTTTGAAGTGATTCTGGTTATACTGGAGGTGAATCCTCCCTGAAAGAATTGTCTTCCCCCCTTAAGTTGCATTCACAAAGTCTCGCTCAAGGCCTTTGAGAACCAAATGATACCGGCGGTGTTTGGTATCTGTAGATCGATGAGCGTACGAGGGAGCACCTCCGGAAGATGGTTGCGGTCGCCTTGCCGTGGAGTGTTTTGATGAGTATTCGGCAGAAGTTATTGGCTGTTTTGTTGGTTGCGGACAGTGTTTTCGCAATCGCTGGTTGTGAAACGGCACCCTCAGCGGCACCGCCTCCACGGCCCCCTGAAGTTGCTGTCTATACGGTGGAAACAACGAAAGTGCGTATCACCACAGAGTTGCCGGGGCGAACGGCCTCGTATCTGGTCTCGGAGGTTCGACCGCAGGTCAATGGGGTCATCTTGAAGCGGCTTTTCGAAGAAGGTTCCGAAGTCAAGGCCGGTCAGGTCCTGTATCAAATCGATCCGGCACCTTACCAGGCGGCTTACGACATGGCGGTGGCCAATTTGGAGACAGCCAAGCAGGCGGTGGAGAAAGCTAAAGCGGCTTTGGAGGCTAGCCTCGCGGCACAAAAGGAGCAGGAGGCCCTTTTTCATCTTGCCCGCACAAATCTAGAACGGTACGAGCGGATGTACGAGGCATCGGCGACCACGGCCATGGAACGGGATCAGGCGGTGACAAATGCCGAGGTGGCTGAGGCCGCCTTGCTTGCCGCCAAGGCCCGCGTCGAAACTGATCGCAAGGCCCTGGCCGCCGCGGAGGCCGCCGTCCGTCAGGCCGAGGCCGCCCTTGAAGCGGCCAAAATCAATCTCGATTACACCAAGGTCACGGCTCCCATTTCTGGCCGCATCGGGCGATCCCGCGTCACGGAAGGTGCCATCGTCACAGCGTACCAGGCCACGCCGCTCGTCACGATCCAGCAGTTCGACCCAATTTATGTGGATATCCCTCAATCGACCAGCCAGTTATATCGTCTTCGTCGGGCACTGGAACAAGGACGATTCAAAGCGGAGGGGACCGACAAAGTTAAGATCATCCTCGAAGACGGGACTGTTTATCCACATGAAGGCATTCTGAAATTCCGCGATGTGAGCGTGGATCCCGGGACGGAATCGGTCATTGTGCGCGTCATCGTTCCCAATCCGGAGGGCGAATTGCTTCCAGGGATGTTTGTTCGGGCCGTCATTGAGCTCGGCGAGCAACAGGATGCCATTTTGGTGCCTCAGCAGGCCGTTCAGCGGGATTCCCGGGGGGAGCCTTTCGTGTGGGTTGTGGACAAGGAGAACAAAGTCCATGTCCGCGATCTCGTCACGGATCGTGCTTTCGGAAATCGCTGGCTGGTGCTGGAAGGATTGACGGCTGGCGAGCGAATCGTGGTGGAGGGCATGCAGCGGCTCAAACCCGACATGACGGTCAACGTCGTGCCTTGGACTGAGACATCTTCCACCGCATCGCCCACCAAAGGAGAGGAATCGTCAAAAGCATCTGAGCCTACCAACGGGAGGTAGCCGTGTTATCCCGATTTTTTCTCGATCGACCCGTTTTTGCCTGGGTGATCGCGATCATGATTATGGTTCTCGGTGGGCTGGCGATCTATCATCTGCCCATCTCGCAGTATCCGGATATCGCACCGCCGACGATCCGTATCACGGCCTTTTATCCAGGCGGGTCAGCCGAAACTGTCGAAAACAGCGTGACCCAGATCATCGAGCAGAAGATGACGGGGCTCGATGACATGATCTATTTTTCCGCCACCAGCGACTCGGCGGGTTCCTGCAATATCGAGTTGACGTTCGCTCCAGGGACAGACCCTGATCTCGCCTGGGCCAAAGTCCAGAATAAGCTGCAACTGGCCATGGCCAGCCTGCCGGAGATGGTTCAGCGCATGGGGATCACGGTCCGCAAGGCGACGCGGAACTATCTCCTGATCGCCAGTATCATCAGTCAAGATGGGCGCCTGAGGGATATCGACCTCCGGGACTATGCTCAGTCCAACCTCGAAAAAGTCCTGGCGCGTGTGCCGGGTGTTGGCGAAGTCGAGGTCTTCGGCAGCCAGTACGCGATGCGGATCTGGGTGAATCCAGACAAACTGACCGCGTACCAGTTGACCATGGAAGATGTGATCCGGGCTGTCCGGGCCTACAACGTGGAAGTTTCGGCCGGTCAATTCGGTGGAGCGCCTGCCGTTCCTGGCCAGAGGCTCAATGCCAGCATCGTCGTTCAAAATCTGCTGCAAACGCCCGAGGAATTTGCCAGTATCCCGATCGTTGTTCAGCCGGACGGTGCTATCGTCCGTATTCGGGACGTTGCGCGGGTTGAAATCGGAACGGACTCCTACGCGACCAGTATCAAGTATAACGGGATGCCGTCGGCTGGGTTGGCCGTGCGACTGGAACCGGGGGCCAATGCCCTCGACACCGCCGACCGCGTCAAGAAACGTCTGGCCGAATTGAGTCAGTACTTTCCCCCAGGGGTCAAAGTGGTCTATCCCTACGACACAACCCCGTTCATTCGTGTTGCCATTTATGAAGTCGTGAAGACACTTTTCGAAGCCGTTGGCCTGGTCTTTCTGGTGATGCTGCTATTCCTGGGTAACCTGCGGGCAACGCTCATTCCAACAATCGCGGTACCGGTCGTCCTCCTGGGGACGTTTGCGGTCTTGGGGGCCATGGGCTTTTCGATCAATATGCTCACGATGTTCGCCATGGTGCTAGCGATTGGACTTCTGGTGGACGACGCCATCGTCGTTGTTGAAAACGTGGAACGGATCATGAGCGAAGAAGGCCTTCCCCCACGCGAGGCCACCATCAAATCCATGGAACAGATCACAAGTGCCCTGATCGGGATCGGTCTGGTCCTCTCCGCTGTTTTTGGCCCGATGGCGTTTTTCCCAGGATCGACGGGCATCATTTACCGTCAGTTTTCCGTGACCATCATTTCCGCCATGCTGCTTTCTGTGGTGGTGGCCCTGATCCTGACGCCGGTCCTCTGTGCGTCGCTTCTGAAACCTGTTCCTAAGGGACATGAACCAGGCGAAAACGCGATCTGGTTTCTGCGATGGTTCTTTGTCGGATTCGACCGGATCTTTTTCTCAATTCGCGATCTCTACGTGAAGGTTGTCCATCATTCCATCCGAAATAAACTGCCTTATCTGGTGGGTTACGTATTGATTCTGATCCTCATTGCCGATCTCTTTCTTCGTGTTCCCACAGGATTTCTCCCTCAGGAAGACCAGGGTGTTTTGATGGCCCAGATCACCTTGCCCACCGGTTCAACCCTGGAACAGACCCAGGCTGTGGCAGACAAAGTCCAGGAATATTTTCTGGAGAAAGAGGCGGAGGGAGTGGCCTCCTGCATGACGATCGTGGGCAGTGGTTTTTCGGGACGTGCCCAGAACAACGGTATGGTTTATATCATGCTCAAAGATTGGCATCAGCGAGAACGGAAGGACCTGCGGGCAAAAGCGATCGCGGACCGAGCCATGGCCGCCCTTTCCCAGATTCGTGAGGCCAACATCTATGTCTTTCCACCGCCGGCCATCCGAGAGCTGGGTAATGCGACAGGCTTCGATTTTCAACTGATCGACATGGGAGGAATTGGGCATGAGGCCCTGATGGCTGCCCGCAATCAGTTGCTTGCAATGGCAGCGCGTCATCCGGCGCTGCAGCGCGTTCGACCTAACGGCATGGAGGATGTTCCCGAATACCGTGTCGATATCGATTGGGAGCGTGCCGGCGTGCTCGGTGTTCCTATCAGTACCATCCACACGACAATCTCGGCGGCATTCGGTGGGGCTTATATCAACGACTTTATTCAGGGAGGCCGTGTCAAACGAGTTTATGTTCAAGCGGACGCACCCTATCGCATGCTGCCGGAGGATTTGGAGCGGCTCTACGTCCGCAATCAAGAGGGGAAAATGGTCCCCTTCGACTCCTTCGCCACCACGCGATGGACAAGCGGTTCTCCGCGGTTGGAGCGATACAATGGCTTTCCTTCCATGAATATCTGGGGGGAACCAGCCCCCGGCCATAGTTCCGGGGAGGCCATGAAGGCCATGGAAGAACTGATGACCAAACTGCCGCCGGGCGTGGGCTTCGATTGGACGGGGATTTCCTATCAGGAACGGATGGCGACAACCCAGGCGCCGATCCTCTACGCCTTTTCGGTCCTGGTGATCTTCCTCTGTGTGGCGGCGCTCTATGAGAGCTGGACGATTCCCTTCGTCAACATGTTGATGTTGCCTCTGGGGGTCTTCGGTGCGTTGACAGCGACCTACCTTCGCGGTCTACCCAACGACGTGTATTTCCAGATCGGCTTCCTCACCACGATGGGACTTTCCACCAAAAACGCGATCCTCATCATTCAGTTCATCAAAGACCAGTTGAGCCGCGGACAACCGCTTGTTGAAGCCACGCTGGCTGCCACACGGATTCGCTTTCGCCCGGTGGTCATGACGTCGCTGGCCTTCTTCTTCGGGACACTCCCACTGGCTTTGGCCACCGGAGCCGGGGCCGGGGCCATGAACGCCATCGGCACGGCGGTGACGGGCGGCATGCTTTCAGCCACCTTCATCGATCTTATCTTTATTCCCATGTTCTTCGTGCTGATTTCGCAACTCTTTGGCAGAAAGAAGCACCGGGAACAGCAACCCGGGACAACAACCATCGCGGAATCCCAGGTGGCCGACTCAGGTGCGTGAACACCTTTGTGGCCCCGATAAACCAATCCAGATGTTATTTGTTCCAAGCTTTGTCTGGCGCGTGCAACCTCGAGTCCGTGCTTGCGCTTATGTACACAGGCCGTAGTCTTTCAATTCGAGAACAATGTTGTTTGGACCTGGGCCAATCGATATCTTCAAATCAGAGGTCCCCATCGAAAGATACTTTTTGGGGAATGGAGGAGGTGGTTGAGGACCATAGTCTTCCGTTCCTGATTGTGGCGTCGGCACTCTGTGGTGAAACCTCATGCTCGCAATGAAATTATGGATCATCCTGAATGTGTTCCTCCTGACGGCATCTGGATTCGGGAAGGAGCCGTTGTGGGGGCAGGAATCGGGCGACACAGGTCAGTTCTCTGCGAGGGGGCCCCTACGAACGCGGTGGGCCGACCAGGTTCTTGCGGAGCGACCGCGATGTGAGCATCCGCGACCACAGCTGGCCCGTGAGGATTGGATCTGCCTCAACGGCTTGTGGGACTACACCATTCAGGCCCGCAACCAGCTTACTCAGCCGTCCCAATACCAGGGGAAAATCCTGGTACCGTTTCCGGTTGAGTCCTCACTTTCGGGAGTGATGCGGCCGCTCAGTCCAGCGGAGAGCCTCTGGTATCGGCGGCAGTTCGAGGTTCCCGAATCCTGGAAAAACAAGCGGGTACTGCTCCATTTCGATGGGGTGGATTGGGAAACTCGTGTGTGGCTCAACGGACGGTCCCTGGGAACACATCGCGGTGGCTACGATGCCTTCTGTTTTGATATTACCGAGTTATTGCGGCAGGATGGTCCTCAAGAATTGGTCGTGGCTGTTTGGGATCCCACTGATACGTTTTGGCAATTGCGGGGAAAACAGTCACTGCGGCCGGGAGGGTGTTCCTACTCGGCCTGCTCAGGTATCTGGCAGACGGTCTGGCTGGAAGCAGTTCCCGCCGCGTTTGTAGAAGACCTCGCGATTCGCACTGAACTCCGGGAAGGGCAGGGGAGAGTTTACCTGAAGGTAGCTGGCCGGATGCCCCCCGACCATTCGATTCGCCTGCGGGCGGAACTTCGTGATGGGGAAACGTCCGTGGCCAGTCAGGTGGTTTCCTACCAGATTGCGCCTGCCGTGAAGCAGAATCTGGTGGACTTTTACAGGGCAGAGTCGACGTATTTCAGTATCGATATGCAACTTACCGTTGATTCCGCGAAACCGTGGTCGCCGGAAGAGCCGCATCTTTACGATCTTCTGCTTGAGCTCACGGACGAGACAGCCGGGACATCGGATAGCGTACGAAGCTACGTGGGAATCCGCGAGGTGACAATCGGTCAGGATTCCAGGGGGCGTGCTCAACTTCTCCTCAATGGTAAGCCCTACGTGCTGGTCGGGGCCCTGGATCAGGGTTACTGGCCAGACGGAATCTATACCGCCCCAACCGACGAGGCTCTCCGATTTGACATCGAGGCTGCCAAAAAACTGGGACTGAACGCTGTGCGCAAGCATGTCAAGGTGGAGCCACAGCGGTGGTACTACTGGTGTGATCGGCTGGGGCTTTTGGTGCTTCAGGATTTTCCTTCTGGCGATGCGGGCGACGCCAGGACGGATCGCGCCCGCTCTCCCGAAGCAGCCGCGCAGTGGGAAACGGAAGTCCGGCAGATATTGCGACAGTTTGGCAACCATCCGTCGATCATCATGTGGATTGTCTTCAATGAAGGCTGGGGCCAGTTTGATACTCTTCGCAATGCAGAATGGGTCAAACAGATCGATCCCACCCGATTGGTTGATGAAGCCAGTGGCTTTCCGTGGCATGGGGGTGGCGACGTCATCGATTCTCACGGCGGTGTTCCCCCCAGCGATGCAAAACGAATCAGTATCACCAGTGAAGATGGCGGATGGGGGGCTTGTGCGGTCGGGCATTCATGGAATGAGACTCTGGCCTGGGCGTACAGAACGTATGAGCCGCAGACCTGGCGGCCTGTCGAGGGAATGCAGCCGCCTTTACCACCCTTGACCGAGGATGCTCGAGATTGGCTCACAAGTTGGATAAGGCGAATGTACCAGGCGTTTTGGCGTCAAAGGGAGAATGACGGACGCAGCGGCTATTTCTACACCCAGCTTGTGGATGTTGAAACCGAATGCAATGGTCTTTTGACTTACGATCGGGCGATCTTTAAAGTGAAGCCTGAAGTGCTTCGTTCTGGGGTCGTTGGTTTGTGCGTTCTGTCGGGTGATGAACTGCTTCCCACGGCTCGCCGGGGCGGTGGAGTCTGGCGTTACACCACCCAGGAGCCATCTGCCAACTGGTTTCAGCCGGACTTTGACGATAGCTCTTGGGCGGAGGGGATGGCGGGCTTCGGACGTCGGGGGACTCCAGGGGCCATTATCGGAACCGAGTGGACCACCAAGCAGATTTGGCTCCGCCGCGAATTCCATTTGCCGGCAGAAGTCCTGATCCGGAGAGAGCAGCTTCGGCTACGAATCCATCATGATGAAGATGTTCGGGTATATCTCAACGGGGTCGAAGCCTTCCGTGAATCGGGATTCCTCACAGATTACGACGACGTGGCAATTACTCCGGAGGCGCTCGCAGCGTTACAACCTGGGCGAAACGTGATAGCCATTACCTGCCAGCAAACCGAGGGTGGCCAGTACATTGATGCCGGCCTTGTATTGCCATCGGAATAACGTCACACCGCAGCGTCTGGCAGCAAACCTTTTGCGGCACCGTTCACGGAGAACAACGCCGTCATGGCGTGATTAATAAATGGCAGAACTCACCCGCGTCACAAAATCGGTCAATGACAAAAACACTAAAGAAATTCCCAATCGACAGAGCGATTATTAGGGCGGCTCGATAGAGAAGATGCCAAGTTTATGTGGGATATTACGCGGATGAGTCGTTCTTCGAGAGTGTGTCAAGGGAGAAAATAGTCAGTCTTTCTGTAAACGGTTGCGGCTTGCGCGCAGCAGGAGCAAATTTGGAGTCAACATACACGAGACGTGCGCCTTTTGGTGCTGCCAGGGTCCAGGCAATACTCATAATCTTTTTTCCCGGCGTAACATCGATGACCAACGAGCGCGGATCATCGCCCTGGAGTAATTCGTCCACGAGGCTGCGAAATCGGCGAACCAACTCCTCCAGATCTCCATCCGGAAATGCTTCGACGCGAGGTTCGGATGAGCCAAGTTGTTTTTGAACTTCAGGGGATTTCAGCCATTCTTCAACTTCGGCTGCCAGTTTCGGATAGCTTTCATTTCTTCGATTGCTTTGACTTTCCTGAGTATAAAGAATCAAAGATTTTCTAGTGCTCCGTCACAGGAAAATTTTGGGATTGTCTTGGGTGGGTGGGATGGGATAGGATGGGTGGTCGTTTCCGTTCCCTTTTGCCAAGGAGGGTTGCCATGCGAAAGAAGTATATTGTCCGGCTGACCGAAGAAGAACGTCAGAAATGCCAGGAGGTCATTCGCAAGCTGAAGGGGACGAGCCAGAAGGTCCGTCGCGCTCAGATTCTGCTGAAGGCGGA